>ERZ1673730.60-NODE-60-length-196007-cov-48.096881_pt1 | contig 196007 bp, 161 predicted proteins | sample MGYA00580200_ERZ1673730 | MGnify/ENA primary metagenome ERZ1673730 (study PRJEB41218, sample SAMN15661761) | gut metagenome | host: Homo sapiens | place: Canada: London | collected 2015-08-20/2019-03-30 | study: EMG produced TPA metagenomics assembly of... | reverse complement strand
TCTTGCTCGGCGCTTATTTGCTCGCCGCCGTTGCGGCTCGTGTTCCGTCTTTTAATTCACACAGTCCTTTTATAAGTACACTTCGAATAAGCACATTCCGTTAATAAAAATGCTACGAATAGGCTTTCGGATAAGGCTTCGCCTTCCACAATTATTCATTATTAATTATTAATTATTCATTATTAATTGTGCCAAGCAAGCAATGCCGTTGCCGCAATGACGGCTTTTGTCCATTATTTATCAGATGTAAAGATTTTCCGTATTTCATCGAAGATTGCTTGCGGTGACGATGAAAAACATTCGTAGGTAATGCGAATCACGGGTTCGGTGCCGCTTTTTCGGACGATAAGTCGGCCGGATTTCGAAAAACGCGAGTTTACGTCGGCAATTTTGCGCTGAAACTCATCGGATGAGATTTCTTTTTCGGGGTCGGTTGACGGGATCCCGAATTCGAGCATCGGATAGGGGATGAATTTCGGAAGCGACCCGACCGTTCTTTTCACTTCGAGAAGGGACAGTGCGGTGACGAGACCGTCTCCTGTCGTGCCTTTGTCGAGCATCACTATGTGTCCGCTTTTTTCGCCGCCGAGCAGACATCCTTGCTTTTCGAGTGCGTTCAGCACGTGTTTATCTCCCACGTCAGTACGAATAAGAGCGGTGTTGTGGTAGGCAAGTTCCCGCCCGAGTTTTGTGTTGGTGAGAATAGTGCCGACAACGAAACGCTTTTTAAGTTTTCCTTGCAAGCGGTATAGCGTGGAAAGCGCAAGAAGCATAGCGTCTCCGTCGTAAACTTTTCCGTCGACGACTGCAAGCACTCTATCCCCGTCTCCGTCGAACGCAAATCCGATTTCGTCTTTTTGTACGCGCGCGGCAAAGTCCGCAACGTGAGTCGAGCCGCAATCCACGTTCACTTTTTTGCCGTCTCTTACGTTGTGTTCGGCACACACGATTGCGCCGAGTTCGAGAAACGCTTTGGGAGCGAGAGTTGCAAAACACCCGTATGCGCAATCGAGACGAATTTTCATTCCGTCAAATCTGGGAAACATTGATTTTACGTGCTTAAGATACAGAAATTCCGCACCGTCAACTATGCGTATTCTATGGTTTTCGGCAAGCGAAACGGAAAGTTCGCTATTCAATTCTTCGTCCGTCAGGGCGTCTGCGCACGCTTCGTCTATGAAAACCGGTTGCGGGGCGGACGGTGAGTTCATTGCCAAAAACAATTCGGTGTCAAGAGCCGTCTCGTCGCTTTCGGACAATTTTTTGCCGCATTTTCCAAACACTTTCAGACCGTTGAATTCGGGCGAATTGTGAGATGCTGTGATCATCACGGCGTAGTCCGCTTTTTCTAATTGTGCGATATACGCAAGCGCAGGCGTTGGCAACACGCCTGTAACCCATATTTGCGTTGCGCCTTCCATAAGCCCTTGGCACAACTGTTTTTCCACGTCGAGCGAGTGCTCTCTAACGTCTCTTGCAACTATGATTTTGCCCCCTCGTTTTGCAAGAACCTTGCCGAGCGTATAGGGGATTTCGTTTGTCAAAAGCCAGTCCGCTTTGTTTCTGATACCGTCAGTTCCGAAGTAATGCATATATTCAATATATGAAAAACACGGTGTCGCTGCGTGCCGATTTTTGCCGAAAAAGGAGAAATAAAGTTATAAAAAACACGCCGTGTAAAAGGCGTGCTTTTTTTCAAGGAAAATCAGATTTCATTATATCCCGTTTACGATTGCGTTTGCGGCGATTGCTCCGTCCGCACAAGCGGTTACGACCTGACGAAGAGACTTTTCTCTCACGTCTCCGACAGCGTAAACTCCGTCGATATTCGTGTGCATATTCTCGTCTGCAATTATATATCCGCCGCTTGAAAGAGAGATGTTTTCAAAGCCTTGCGAGTTGGGCGTTTGACCTATTGCTACAAACACTCCGTCAACCGAAATTGTGGTTAATGCGTTCGTTTTTACGTTTTTAAGTGTCAGTTGTGTGATTTTATCTTCTCCGCCGAGATTTTCGACAACGCTGTCCCAGACTATTTCCACATTGCTTTTTTCGAGACGTTTTACAAGAATATCGTCTGCGCGAAGGGCGTCTCTTCTATGCACCATATAAACTTTCTTTGCGAGTTTTTCGAGATACAGCGCGTCTTCCGCCGCCGTATTGCCGCCGCCTATCACCGCAACGGTTTTCCCTTTGAAAAACGCTCCGTCGCACGTGGCACAATAACTCACGCCTTTGCCTATAAATTTGCTTTCGTTCGGCACACCGAGTTTTCTTGCGTTCGCACCGCTTGCTATAATCATGTTCTTTGCTTCGACGGTTTTTCCGCTTGCAAGAGCGATAGCTTTCGTTTCGCCGATAAGAGAAACGGATGCGATTGAGTCGAAGACGAATTCCGCACCGAATTCCATGCACTGATTCATCATCGCATAGCACAAATCGAAACCGCTCGTTGATTTTATGCCCGGATAATTCTGAATATCCGTCGTCGTTTGCGCTTGTCCGCCAACGCTTTTGTTTTCTATTATCGCTACTTTAAGACCGCCGCGGCAAGCGTATATACCTGCCGAAAGCCCCGCAGGGCCTGCGCCTATTATCACAACGTCGTACATATAATCTCCTTATTTTTCTTTTGCAAAAGCAAAGAATCGGTGGATTTTTGTTAAAAACATTATAGCCCGAAGTTAAATATTCGTCAACTTTTGAGCCGCTTTATCGCTCGCGCGTGTGAAAACGCGCGAAATTACTTTACAAACAACCTTTTTGTTTATATAATAATTTAACATAATGAGGTAATTTTATGCAAAACACTGACATTTCCCGCATACTTGCGGACGGCAAAGAGTATCAAGGCAAAACTTTGAGCGTTGCAGGCTGGGTGCGTTCGGCGCGCGACAGCAAGACTATGGCGTTTCTCGCTCTCAACGACGGCACGTCTCTTAAACATCTTCAAATCGTTATAAATAAAGCGGAGTTCGACCAGGAAGAACTCGCAAAAGTTCTCAAAAACGGCGTATCCGTGTTCGTTACGGGTGAAATCGTTCCTGCAATGAAAGAAGGCGAAGTTGAGCTCAACGCGAAAGAAATCGCGCTTTTGGGCGATTGCCCGAGCGACTATCCGCTTCAAAAGAAATATCACACCATGGAGTTTTTGCGCACGATACCGCATCTGCGTCCGCGCACTAACACGATGAACGCAATGCTTCGCGTCCGTTCCAAACTTTCGTTTGCGATTCATCGTTTCTTCCAAGAGAACGGTTACACCTATGTTCACACTCCGATTATTACGGGCAGCGACTGCGAAGGTGCGGGTGAAATCTTCCGTGTGACTACGCAAAACTATAAAGACGCTATTCTTGCAAAAGACGAAGCGGAATATATCGCAAACGACTTTTTCAGAAGAAAAGCGGGACTTACCGTCAGCGGGCAGCTCGAAGGCGAAGTGGCGGCAATGGCAATGGGCAAGATTTACACGTTCGGTCCGACATTCAGAGCGGAGAACAGCAACACTCCGAGACACGCCGCCGAATTTTGGCAGGTCGAGCCGGAAGTCGCTTTTGCAAAACTTCCCGACATCATCGAAATTGCAACGAAGATGATAAAATACATCATCAAGGCGGTCATCGAAGAGTGCCCCGACGAGCTTGCGTTCTTTGAAAAAGCGTTTGAGCCCGGCCTTCGTGACAAACTTCAACACGTCGTCGACAGCGACTTTGTGGTGCTTGACTACTCAAAAGCAATCGACATTCTCAAAGAAAGCAAAGTCGAATTTGCGTATCCGGTTGAATGGGGGCTCGATCTTCAAAGCGAACACGAGAGATACATCACCGAAAAGGTGTTCAACAAGCCCGTATTCGTCATCAATTATCCAAAGAAGATAAAATCTTTCTATATGAAACAAAACGACGACGGACTCACTGTTGCGGCAACCGACTTGCTCGTTCCGGGCGTCGGCGAAATCATCGGCTGCTCCGAGCGCGAAGCGGACTACGACAAACTCAAACAGGCGATGGTGGAGCGTGGCATGAACCTTGACGACTACACCGGTTATATGGATTTGAGAAAGTACGGCAGCGTTCCGCACAGCGGTTTCGGTCTCGGTCTCGAACGTATTCTTATGTACGTGACGGGCATCGGCAACATTCGTGACGTACAACTCTATTCCAGAACCGCCGGCGACCTTATGGCGTAAAATCACGAAAGACTTTTTCTGCAGGGGGAAAATGCGAGAAAAAGGAGAGAAGATATGTATTCCTTGATTGTGCCCGAAGGTTACAAAAGCAAAATGTCCGTTCGCGAGACGGAAAAAGCGATAAAATTCGTAAAAGACGCGTTTCAACGCAACCTTATAAAAAATTTCGGTTTCGAGAGAATTTCCGCGCCGTTGTTCGTGAAGAGCAAAACGGGCGTCAACGACGACCTTAACGGCGTCGAAAGAGCGGTGAAATTCGACATTCTCGAACAGGGCGGAGCGGAAGCGGAAATAGTTCACTCCCTTGCGAAGTGGAAAAGACTTGCGCTCAAAAGATACGGTTTCAGAAACGGCGAAGGTCTCTACACGGACATGAACGCAATCCGCAGGGACGACAAATGTGACAATCAACACTCCATTTACGTTGACCAGTGGGACTGGGAAATGGTCATATCCAAAGAGCAACGCAACCGCGATTTTCTCAAAATGATAGTGACGAGAATCGTTTCCGCGATATGCGACACGCTCGAGGAGACGAAGAAGGCTTTTCCGGTCATCGACCTGAATCTCAAGAGAGAAGTGACTTTCGTCACGACGCAGGATGCGCTTGACAGGTATCCCGAACTCGATTCTCACCAAAGAGAAAGCGCGCTTGCAAAAGAGTACGGAACGATATTTCTTATGAACATCGGCGGCGCACTCTCAAACGGAAAGCCGCACGACGGCAGAGCACCCGACTATGACGACTGGTCGCTCAACGGAGACATAATTTTCTATGACGAAGTGCTTGGCGAGAGTATAGAAATCTCGTCGATGGGTATAAGAGTCGATGCGGACAGTCTCAAAAAACAACTGGAACTCGCAAACGCGACGGACAGACTCGAAAACGACTATCACAAACAAATAGTTGCGGGCACGCTTCCGCTCACGATAGGCGGCGGAATAGGACAATCGAGACTTTGTATGCTGATACTGCAAAAAGCGCATATCGGCGAAGTGCAATCTAGTTTGTGGCCCGACGAAATGCACGAAAGATGCGACGAAGCAGGCATAAATCTGCTTTGATATAAAACAAAAATCTAATTCAAAAATACTCAAAGGTGTTTATGGAACTGAGAACTCACAATTGCGGAGAATTAAGACAATCCGACGAAGGCAAACACGTCAAACTGTGCGGCTGGCTTTCCAGCGTTCGCGACCTTGGCGCAGTCATCTTCTTCGTGTTGCGCGACTACTACGGATATACGCAGGCGGTCGTGAGCGACGAAGAGAAGAAAGAACAAATCCGCGCTATCCCGCGCGAAAGCACGATATCCATCGAAGGAAAAGTGGTTTTGCGAAGCGCACCCAACAAGGATATGCCCACGGGTATGATCGAAATCGAACCCGAAAAAATCGAATTGCTCGGCAAGTGCTACGAACTTCTCCCGTTTGAAATCGCAACAAGCACTCAATCTCGTGAAGACGTACGTCTCAAATATCGTTTTCTCGATTTGAGAAACCCCGACGTAAAAGCGAAGATAGTGTTCCGCTCAAAAGTGGTCAGCTGGCTTCGCAACAAGATGACTTCGCTCGGATTTTTGGAGATCACGACGCCAATTCTCACGTCGTCGTCCCCCGAAGGCGCGCGCGACTACATCGTGCCGTCAAGGCTTTATCCCGGACACTTCTATGCGCTTCCGCAAGCTCCGCAGCAATACAAACAATTGCTCATGGCAAGCGGCTTTGACAGGTATTTCCAGATTGCGCCGTGTTTCAGAGACGAAGACGCGCGTGCGGACAGAAGCCCGGGCGAGTTCTATCAACTCGACACCGAAATGTGCTTTGCGACTCAGGAAGACGTTTTTGCGGTTATGGAAGACGTGCTCAGCGGTGTGTTCAAAGAGTTCTCTCCCAAGAACTACAAAGTCGACGAAGGCCCGTTCCGCAGAATCACTTATCGCGACGCAATGAGAGATTACGGCTCGGACAAACCCGACCTTCGCAACCCGCTTATCATCAAAGACGTCACGGATATCCTCTCGGAAAAAGCACCGTTCTTTGAAAAGGGCAAGACCGTGAAGGCAATCGCCGTCAACGATTTCAAAGAGACGAGAAAGTGGATTGACGCACTCGTCGAAAAAGCGAAACTCAACGGCGCAAGCAATATGTATTGGTTCAAACTCGATGAGAAAGGCGAACTTGCTGGCGGAATTGCGAAATTCCTTGCGGACAGCAAAGACGCACTCGTTGAAAGACTCGGCTTGAAAGCAGGCGGATTCGTCGCGATTCTCGCAGAAGAGAAGGGCGTCGAAAAACAAGCGGGCTACGTTCGCACCGAACTAGGCGTCGGTCTCGATCTTCTCGAAAAGGACGCGTTCAGATTTTGCTGGATTGTTGACTTCCCGATGTACGAGTACGACGACGAAGGCAATCTCGGTTTCTGCCACAATCCGTTCTCTATGCCGCAAGGCGGACTCGAAGCACTCAACAATATGGATCCGCTCGACATCGTCGCATATCAATACGACAGCGTAGTCAACGGTGTGGAATTGAGCTCGGGTGCGGTGAGAAACCACGAGCCCGCAATCATGGAAAAGGCGTTTGAAATCGTCGGTTACGGCAAAGAAGTCATCGAAGAGAAATTCTCGGCGCTTTACAACGCGTTCAAATTCGGCGCACCGCCGCACGCAGGTATCGCACCGGGCGTTGACCGTATCGTAATGCTTCTTGCAAACGAACCCAGCATCAGAGAAATCATCACCTTCCCGATGGACAGAAACGCTCGCGACGTGCTTATGGGCGCGCCCAGCACCGTCACCGAGAAGCAACTGAGAGAAGTGCATATCAAGATCGATCTGCCCAAAGAAGAGAAATAAGAATATCAAAAGGGACATTGTCCCCAGGAGAAATATAATGAAAAAGAAACTTTTTAGCGCATTTGCGGCAATTTTGGTTCTCGTGATAAGCATCGCGACATTGGTTGCCTGCAATCCTTACAAAAACACCGCAATCGGCGGCGGCGATGCGACCGCACCTGTTGAATCCAACGGCGGTTATATCGTCAAACAAGGCAATTACGTTTATTTCGTCAACGGATACGTCGGCGCAGACGCAGACGCTACGTGGGGCGCGGCAACCAAACAAGGCATCGTTCGCGCAGAAGTGAAAGAAGACGGCACGATTGACAATTCGACGAGCAAACTTCTCGTTCCGAAGAGCGTATACAACTCTTCCGTCAACGGCGGCATCGCGATTTTCGGCGAATGGATTTATTACGCAACGCCCAACGTCGACAAAGATAAATCCGGCACCGCTTCCACCACCGATACCGACTTTATGCGCACCAAAATCGACGGCTCCGTGACTCAGCTCATCGGAACTATCGGCACTCGTTCTTCCGAATATATCTTCACGTCTTCCAGAGTTTTGTATTTCACGAGCAACACCGTGAGTTACATCGACTTCTCGGGCATGAAGGCCAACAAGAATATCGACAACGGACAAGGCGCAACCAAAGGCACGTTGCTTGAAAACGTCGCAAGCATCGCATGGACGTACGGTTCAAACGAGATGTTCTATGTTCAAAACGCTCCCGCAGAAGACAGCTACAAGAACTACAACAACCTTTGCGCAATCAACCTTGACGGTACGAATCAACGCACTCTTGCCACCATCGACACGTTCGTGACGGAAGGCAAAACTCCCGAAAACGACCAACTCAACGTGTTCAAATACACGCTTGCGAAAATGTATGTAGAGGCGGACGGTTCTTCCACCATTTACTACACCAAGACGCACACTTTGAAGAGTGAAGCAGTCAAAGACGGTTTGTTCATGGCAAAAGCTGCGGACTTCAAGGCAACTGAAAAACTTCTCAACAAAATCAGCTCGACCACGCTCGTTCCGCTCGGTTATGAAGAAGGCGCGCTCGCATACAACGCGGATAGCAAATATTGCTGGTACAACGGCACCGAAACGGAAAATCCCGTTCTCGTGAGCGACGCGTCACAAACCATTTGGAAGGTTGATAAAGAGAAAGGCATTGTGTATTTCTCCGCGACGTCATCCGCTTCCGCACTCTACAAGATTTCTTATAGGGGCGCAACCGACAACATCACGACGGTGATTTCCGAAGGTATCAAGACTGACGGATTCGTGCTCGATTTTATCGGAAACGATTTCTTCTTCTTTGCAACCAACGACAACAACTATCTGCACACCATCAATCTTTTGACCTTTGACAAGGATGCAGAAGATGCCAAGAGCACCTATATCGGTATCGGAAGACCCGAAAAAGAAGACAAAACAGACAACAAATAATTGGCGTTTTCAAAGCGGCTCTCTTTGTGAGAGCCGCTTTGCCGTTTTAACGATGTTTTGACGTTCTATTCCGCTCGATTTGGTGTTTGGCAATCTCTGCTCAAGCTATTTTGATCGGATTAAAGACATGAAACAAGGATTATGACAAAAACAATTTTCATCACGGGCGGAAGTCGCGGCATCGGTGAAGCACTTGTCAAAAAGTGCGCAGGAAATTACAACGTCGCTTTCACCTACAATCGCTCAAAAGAGCGCGCCCAAAAATTACAGGACGAACTGAACTCCGTTTACGGCGGAGTTTTTGCCGTTTTTTGCGACGTATCTGACGCGCAAAGCGTATCGGCGGCGGTTTCGGCAGTGAAAAAGCGTTTCGGGAGAATCGATATTCTCGTCAATGACGCAGGTATTGCAAAAAGCGGACTTTTCATCGACACGACAATCGACGATTGGCACGAAATGTTTTCCGTCAACGTGGACGGCGTGTTCAACGTCACGAAAGCGGTTCTTCCCGATATGCTTTCGCACTCAAACGGTTCTATCGTCAACGTTTCGTCCATTTGGGGAGTGAAAGGCGCAAGCATGGAAGTTGCATATTCCGCAACAAAAGCCGCCGTCATCGGCTTTACCAAAGCACTTGCCAAAGAAGTCGCGCCCATGGGTGTGCGCGTAAACGCCGTTGCACCCGGCGCAATCTCCACCGATATGATGAAAGTCTATTCCGACTCCGACGTTCATGACCTTTGCGACAACGCCATTCCGCTTTCCCGTCTCGGTACTCCCGACGAAGTTGCCGACGCAATCCTATATCTTGCAAACGCGGAGTATGTTACGGGGGAAACCCTTGTCATCTCCGGTGGCATGTAACGGCACTATTGCGCGCCTAACTTTGTCAGCGCCCCGAGCCTGCCAACTCATGTACTATTTGTACATTAGGGTTGTCATTCTCGGGGTGCTTTCGCGTTATGCATCGCAATATTGCCGTTACAGTGAACGCACCAAACGGTGACTAACTGCGTCAAAGCCACGCTCCCGTCAACTCATGTACTATTTGTACATTAGGGTTGCCGTGAGCGTGGCTTTTCCTTGCTCTTCATCTAAATATTGCGCTCACATAATTTAGTTAATGCATCGCAATATTGCCGTTAGTTCAATTAATAATTAATAATTAATAATTTCGGAAGGCGAAGCCTTATCCGAAAGCCTGTGCGGGCGTACTTATTAACGGAATTTGCTTATTCGAAGTGAGCGTTCGCAAGGCGAACGCCGAGATAAGCGCCGAGCAAGACGGTTGTACGAGAATGCGTGGCGTTTTGTTGCGTAGCTGCCACGCAGGCGAAGTGGCATAACAAGGGGATGATACTTATCTATGCGAGTGCCGACTTCCCCTCTTCGAGCGATGTTTGACTAAAAAGAGAAAGTGCTATGTTCGAGAAGTAGGGGAAAGCCCGAAGGGAAGGGGTAACATTCTATTTAAAGTTTTAAACGCACTCCCTTGTAGAGCCGTGCACTTATAAAAACTTATCGGGCGCAATTGTTTGATTTTTCGCTACACTAGATCCTTCGATACTCTCAGGATGACAAAGTTTTTCGGTTGCGCCCGTAACGTGCACTCGTTCGGAGCGTACTTTATATTTCCAAAACAATTGTCCGAAAGTGCACAAAACGTCGCGTAAGCAACAGCACATTAAAGTGTAAGGGCGGATTTTGTCGGGGTATTGACATCTTTTTTTATATATAATATAATATATCTGTATTCATACAAGCCATATATATGCGCACACGCGCGATATATCAAGACTTGATCTGAAACGATGAGAAATTTTTAGGAGGCAATTATGAAGAAATTCAGCATCAGAACGTTGCTTGTTCTTGTGTTGGCACTCGTGCTCGTGTTCTCGCTCGTTGCTTGCGGCGACAAAAACGATGGCGGCGGCGGTACGCCGACTCCCCCGCCGACGCCTGCAGAATACACGTCACAGGAGTATTTTACAAATCTTTGGAATTTGTCAAAGGGTATAGGCAGTGAAGCAATTGCGGCAAACGACAATCTTGCCGTTCATGCAGACCTTTCTCTTGCTCTTGCAACAGAATCCAACGCAGGCAAAGTTTATCAGAAAGTCGATCTCGGCTTCTCGATCGATCTCGTTCTCGACAAATCAGCCAAGGCGGCAACTAGCGAGAGCCAAACCGCACTCAAAGTCAGAGTCTACGACCCGACCGACAACGAAACGTGGGTTACCCTTTACGCTTTCATGAGCGATCCGACTTGCATCTTTGTTGACTATGCAGGACAAAACATCAAGATCCCGTTCAACTACAGAAATGCAGAATTGAGCGCAAGACTCGATCAATTCCTTACACAAGATAAGGTTATCGTTCTCAACAAAAACAATCCGGAAAAGAGAGAAGAACTCACCATTGCACAACTTATCGAGAAATTCACTTCCGATATGGGTGCAGACTGGGATCTCAACAAACTCATTGACAGAGTAGTTTCTCTTCTCGGAATCAACCTGAAAGAAACTATCGGCAAATTCCAATCTACTCTCGACGGATTTGGCTTTACCCAAGACAAATTGTTCGACGCACAAGGCAAACTTGACGTCAAAGGAATCTTGACAACCGATCTCGGTGCATCGCTCTTTGAAAAAACGTCAGTAACCACAAACGGCGACACGAAGACGTATTACACTCAGATCCAATCCGGTATTCTCAAAACCGTGGTCGGAATGGTTCCCGGATTCATTAAGAACATCGATCTTTCCGAAATCACGTCTCTCGTGGGCGATTTGACGAAGATTGGTCTTACCTACAATGAGAAGAACGGCGAAATCGACGGATTCGGCATCAAACTTTCTCTTGGAAACGTTGCGGCAAACGATCCGACGAGCAAAGTCACCACAAAAGTCTTCCCGACGATTTCTATAAACATCAACGAACTTTCTTTCCGCAAAGCGACCGGCAATGACGTAACCATGGCGACCGCACGCGAAAACTACAAGACCGACGTTGCTCTCGATATGGGCGTTACGGTTGACGTTTCAGGTATCGTTCTCGACGCAACCGCAATGGATGCAAGAAACGGCAACAGATTCTCTGAAATCGCAGGTCTTAACAACATCGTTCTCGACGGACAACTTTCTCTCACTCTCAAAGGCAAGGTTGATCTTTGGAACACCACCAACAACGAAACCGCTGCAATTGCTGCACTTTCTTATCAACCCAAAGACGGCGCAAAGGTCGATATCGTTAAAGCAAGTTTTGCAAACGGCACTTTGGCAGTCACCGTCAACCAGGATGCAAAGATAGGTGAAGTCCCCATTGCAAAGACTCTCGTCAATCTCTTCGGCGATCACGCATACAACATGATTGCAAAATTGCTTGTAAACAATACAGGCGCAACCAACGCACTCAACAATCTTGCAAAGGTTATGTTCACCGACGAAGCGCACAGAGAACTCAATCCCAATTTCGTGGGTGCTGCATGGAAGAACATCGACATCGTCACGCCGATTCAAAACTGGCTTGACAAGCTCAATCCGTTCAAACTCCCCGTGAAGCCCGAAGCGGACACCGTGGCAGACGCAAAACAAGTCGTTCCGTTCAAGAACATTGCGACAACCATCAAATATGCTATCGCATTTATCACCACTCCCGACAACAATCTCGTCATCGCTCTTAACAACATCAACAAGAACGTCGTGAAGATCGGCAAATTGTGGGATACCAACATGAGCGAAAGCGGCAACGTCGATTCCATTTTGGCAAAAGACACCGGCAACTGGACGGCGGATCTTGCAAAACTCTTCAAACTCAGTGGCGCAGAATACACCGACGCAAAGACCTTCCTTACGGCAGTTTTGGGCGGCAGTGGTAAATTGACGCTCGATATGAGTTGGGAGAACGGCGCGTTTGTAGCCGTTGAAGCAAACGTTAAACAGGCATCCGTCAAGGTCACCGCATACGTCAAAGCAAGCACTTTCGTGGCGACAGATTACACAGACCTTGCAAAAGACGTTACGAGCGAAACCGCAGGTTGGTTTGTGCTTGAATTCTAAAGAATTGCTTTTTTAGCGATAAAATCGAAAGGCGTCCGCGAAAGCGGACGCTTTTTGCGTTAAAAGCGTGTCAAACTTGATTTTTGCACGTACTGTTGTTATAATGAGCGTATGGACAATTTCGACGAAAAACGTTGCGTTGTAAACGCAGAAGATTTGACAGACGGCGTTGATTTCATCGGCGAGTTTTCGGATGAACTCAAAAAGTATCAGGGACGTATTGCGGGCAGTGAACAGGAAACCGCTTGCGCACGTGCCATCCGCAATCGCTTACACGACGAAACCGATGCGAAAACGAGACTGGAAGCGTTCAGGGCGTATCCTTTGGCAGGGCGCGGTGCGTTCTTGTGTCTCGGAGTGTGGTTTGCGCTTTGCTACGTTATATATTTCATCTCTTTTGCGGGCAGTCGCCTTGCAGGAGCACTCGTGACGGCATTGTCGCTCGTGATGTTTGTTGCGGGAGCAAGCGTGTTTATGCTGATATATTTCGGCAATCTCCGCCTTGCAAAAATCTTGCCCCAAAAGGTTTCGTACAACGTTGTCAGCGAGTTTTCGAAGACGGATAAAGCGGACAATGTCTACGTCATCGTCGACAACCACGACGAAATGCTCGGAAGTTTTATAAAAGACTTCAACGTTATGCGCAAAGTCTCCATAATCGTTCCGCCGATAGCGGCGTTTATATTCGTGCTGTTCTGCATTCTCAAAATGGCACTCGGCACTTCGGACGGCAACGTGGCGGCAAAGATAAGCGCATTCACCATTCTTCCGTTCGTGTCCGGTATATTCGGCATCGCGGCGTTTATTCTTCATTACTCTCCGCTTGAAAAAGATGCTCGTCAGTCAAACGGAGTGGCAACGTCCGTTGCAATGGCAACCTATGCCTATTTCGTCGAGAAGCCGGAAATGCTGCCCGAAAACGCAAAGGTCGTCTACGTGTCGCTCGGAGCGGAAAACTGCGCCCATTGCGGCTCTGAAGCGTTTGTGAAATCTCATCCCGAATACGCGGGCGCAAAGGTGCTTTGCATCGGAGACATACGCAACGGGGACGTTAAAATCGCAGACGGCGACGCCGTTAGAAAATTGCAATATTCAACCGACGTCACGAGTGCCTTGCAGGCAAGTGCGACCGAGCAGGGCATAAGCGTTGAAGTTATGCTTCACGACACGTTGAAACACAAATTCAATTCTTTGCACGGGTTCACGTCAAATGCGTTTGCAAAGAACGGCAACGCCACCGCAACGCTTATTGCGAGAGATTATTCTCAAAAAGACGTACAACTTTCAAAAGAGCAAATGGAAGAACTGTTTACGCTTTGCGTAGGCACTTTCGAGAAACTTATGCGCCGTGACGAACATACCCCGAAGGTGACAGAAACACCGGTGCAGGAAGTCGTCAACGTCGCACCGTCCGCAGAAATGGAAATAGTGGACGTCGAAAGCAAATAACAAAAAACGAGGCTTTATAGACAATAAAAACATATATAAAACCGCTGTTTTGCAAAAACAGCAATAAATATTTGATTTAAGAATAAAAAGAGAAAACGAGTATTAAAGGTGGTATCATGGACGAAAACCGTGACGAAACAACAATCGAATCCAAACAAGAACACGTGATTTGCGGTTGCGAAGAAGAAGCTCAGGCAAGCGATGCCGAGACGACTGCTGTGGCAAAGAGCGATGAACAAGCGGAAGAAGGAATTCTTTCCGATTATGCAAAAAAAGAAAAGCCGTCCGTAAAAGCCGTCGTCAAGAAATATTGCAAACGTTATTTCATAGATGCGTTCTCGGGAATGGCTCAAGGACTGTTTTGCACGCTTATCGCTGGCACTATTCTTGCACAGATTGCGTCTTGGTGCGGAGACAACGGTTTTGCTCATTTTCTCGCGTATATGGCAAAAATCGCCAAAACGCTTATGGGCGCAGGCATCGGCATAGGCATTGCACACAAACTCGGTGCGAAGCCGCTCGTTATTTTCACGGCGGCCGTCACGGGTATGGTCGGTGCGTTTGCAAGCAATTTGGTTGACGTCATGTGTCACAACGTTGCGTGGAATTTCGCGTTCGGCGCGCCCGGCAATCCCATAGGAGCATACGTAGTTTCGCTCGTCACCGTCGAACTTGCGGGACTTTACGTCGGCAAGACCAAACTCGATATAATTCTCGTTCCGCTCGGAATGATGGCAATGTGCATGTTTGCCGTGTTTATCGCATGGCCGTTTATCAAACTCATCGAATATATCGGAATCGCAATGGCACTCGCAATTCAGGCAGGCGTTGCCGTTAAGATTCTCGTCGGCATATTCATTGCCGTCGTGATGGGAATTTTGCTCACCATGCCAACGTCGTCGGCTGCAATTTGGATTGCGGTTGCGGCGGCAGTTCCTGCAGAATATGAAGAAGCACTCATGATTGCCGGCGGAGCGGCAGTTGCAGGATGCGCCGCTCACATGATCGGATTTGCCGTTGCAAGTTTCAGAGAAAACGGATTTGGCGGACTTATCGCGCAAGGAATAGGCACGAGTATGCTTCAAATCCCGAATATTATGCGTCGTCCCGTCATTATGGTTCCCGAAATAGTGGCAAGCGCAATCAGCGGTCTCGTTGCGGTTCTTCTTGATATGCGTTGCAACGCTGCAGGCGGTGGAATGGGCACGTCCGGACTTGTCGGCGTGTTTGGCGTCATCGACGCGTCAAAAGACGTTGTGGATACGTGGAAATACGTTCTCGGCATCATTCTTTGCATGTTCGTAATTCCTGCGGTCGTAAGTTTTGCGTTGAGCGAGATAATGAGAAAGACCGGGGTTATACGCTTCGGTGACCAACAACTCGACTAAAAATGCGCTAAATAGCGACTGACTTTGTCAGCACCCCGAACCTGCCAACTCACGTACGTATAGTACGCTAGGGTTGTCATTCTCGGGGTGCTTTCGCGTCATTCATCTATTTATCGCATTTTTACAAGCGCACTATTGAGCGAATGGCCGTGGACGCGATTGACGCAAAGCGTAACAATCGCTATTCCGTCACTTCGTTCCTTACAACGCCCCATCGTTTCAAAATCAAGTACGATTATGTACGTTGGGTTTTGCTCCGTTGGGGCGTTTCCTTGCTCTTCATCTCAATATTGCGCTCAGTCTTGTATGTTTAATTTGCGAATTGCGTCAGAGCCATGCTCCCGTCAACTCATGTACTATTTGTACATTAGGGTTGCCGTTAGCGTGGCTCTTTCTTGTTCTTCATCTATTTATCGCATTTTTACAAAGCGCACTATTGAGCGCCTAACTTCGTCAGGCACGGCTTGCTCCAAAATCACGTACTACTTGTACGTTGGGTTTTGTTTCAAGCCGTGCCTTTCTTGTTATGCATCTAAATATTGCCGTTTTATAATAAATTAATAATTTTGGGTGGGGCACCCACACCCGAAACGAAAGCCTATTCGGAGCGTACTTATAAACGGAATTTGCTTATTCAAAGACGGAATTGGAGCCGCAAGGCGGCGACCGTATCGAGCGTCGGACTTGACGTAAAGTACGAGAATGCGTGGCGTTCTGTTGCGCAGCTGCCACGCAGGCGAAGTGGCATAATAAGAGAAATGGCGTTAGTTATGTCTCGACCGAGTGTTGTCCCTCGCCACGCGGTCACCGTGGGTTCCCTGAAAGGGGGAACGGTGATAGGGAAAACACCTGAGGAAAGGGGAAAGTTGCATTTAGGGTTTTAAACGCAAAACTTTTGTAGAGATGAAAACAAAACAAAAACTTATACACGCACTCAGCCTATTCGTAGCGTACTTATAAACGGTATGTGTAAATTAAAAGACGGAACACGAGCCGCAACGGCGGCGAGCATTTGAGCACCGAACTCGACGATTAGTACAAGCGACTGCGCCGTGTTGTTGGCTACTGCCTGGCGCACAAAGCGCAGTGGCATAGTGAGTGTACGATACCTATCTATGTGAGTGCCGAATTCCCCTTTTGCAAACGATGTTTTGTATGTAGAGAAAGCAATTTGTTCGAGCAGTAGGGGCGCGACGCGTTAAGCAATTCGTCCAGTGGACGGATTGTAGCCAAAGCGAACAAGGCGGATTGCCACGCAAACGCCGCAGTCGGACAAGCCCGAAGGGAAGGGGTAACATTGTATTAAAATGTGCGGTGAAAATCTATTACATAAAAAAAGCACGCAAATGCGTGCTTTTTCGTTGCCACCGTGATGACTTTTACTCGACTGTACCGTTTTTGCCTTCGTCGGTTTGATCGTCGACTTTCTTGTCGCAATCGCTTGCTTCTGAGCAGCAAGAGCAGTTGTTGTCGCAGTTTGTGCTTTCGAGATTGAGATCGTCAATCCAGAAAATCTTGTCTTTGAGCGCAAGGCTGACGATGTCGATGATGCACACCAGCCATCCGCCGAATATCATAACCATGATTGCAAGCACAATGCCGAGCACGCTTTCTTTTTGTGCGCTTTTTGCCAAACGGCAAAGGTTTGACGGAATGTCCCAAAGCAAGCAAAGGAGAATCTTGACGATTTTGTCAAGACCGTTGTACCAATCAAGATACTTTTTTGCAAAATCTTTCATTTTTATGTCTCCTAAACGTTTTATTTCGTAAGGTGTTATATCACTATGTCAAAGATATGTCAAGTTGTTGTTGAATGATACCGTCAATCGTGTTATAATTTAAATATTATATAATCGCGCGCATGAAAATGCGTGGCAGGGAGTCAACGATGAAAAGCGATATCGAAATCTGTCAGGAGACGAATTTGCGACCGATAAACGAGATTGCAAAATCAATTGGCATCGACGAAGAATATCTTGAAGCATACGGAAAGTACAAGGCAAAAATCGATTATTTGCGTCTTGCAAAAGGCAATGGTAAGGGCGGAAAACTCATTCTCGTTACGGCAATCACGCCGACGCCCGCAGGCGAAGGAAAAACCACGACGACCGTCGGACTTGCCGACGGGCTTAAACGCATAGGCAAAAACGCAGTCGTTGCGCTGAGAGAACCGTCGCTTGGCCCTGTTTTCGGCATAAAAGGCGGAGCGGCAGGTGGCGGATACGCACAGGTCGTTCCTATGGAAGACATCAATCTTCATTTCACGGGAGACTTCCACGCGATAGGCGCGGCAAACAATCTTCTTGCCGCAATGATAGACAATCATATCCAACAAGGCAACGCTCTTTGCATAGACACGAGAAAAATAACGTGGAAAAGATGCGTCGATATGAACGACAGGCAACTGCGTTTCATCGTTGACGGACTGGGCGGAAAAGCCAACGGAACGCCGAGAGAAGACGGCTTTGACATCACCGTCGCAAGCGAGATTATGGCGGTGCTGTGTCTTGCTTCGTCCATTGCGGATTTGAAAAACAGGCTTTCAAAAATCATCGTCGGATACACCTATGACGACAGACCTGTCACGGCAGGCGATCTTAAGGCGCAAGGCGCAATGACGGCACTTTTGAAAGATGCTATAAAGCCTAATTTGGTGCAGACTCTCGAAGGCACTCCGGCACTTGTTCACGGCGGTCCGTTTGCCAACATTGCACACGGTTGCAACAGTGTGATTGCAACCAAAACGGCACTTTATCTTGGCGATTACGTGGTTACAGAGGCTGGTTTTGGTGCAGATCTCGGTGCGGAGAAGTTTCTTGACATCAAATGCAGAAAGGCAAATATCAAGCCGAATGCAGTAGTCGTAGTTGCGACAGTGCGTGCTCTCAAAATGCATGGCGGAGCGGATAAAAAGGACTTGAAAACGGAAAACGTATCTGCGTTGAAAGAAGGTATGCCGAATTTGCTCCGACACGTAGACAATATAAAGAACGTATACAAACTCCCTTGCGTCGTTGCAATCAATCGTTTTGAAAGCGACACCGACGAAGAAGTGAAGACGATAGAATTTGCATGCAAGGAGCACGGTGTCAGTGCGGTTGAATGCACCGCTTTCGCAGACGGCGGAAAAGGCGCGGAAAATCTTGCAAGAAAGGTTGTCGAACTTTGCGACGAAGACAATTCGCGTTTTCAATACGCATACGATGATTCGGATTCCATTCTTCAAAAAATCGAAAAAGTCGTTCGCAAGGTATATGGCGGAGACGGCGTGAGCGTAACGCCGCAGGCGCAAAAACAAATCGATGCACTTGAAAAACTCGGTTTCTCGTCGCTTCCGGTGTGTATCGCAAAGACGCAATATAGTTTTTCCGACGACCCGAGCAAACTTTGCGCACCGAGCGGGTTCATCGTCAGTGTGAGAAACGTAAAGGTTAGCGCGGGTGCAGGCTTTATCGTGGTGCTTACGGGAGACGTTATGACGATGCCGGGGCTTCCCAAAGTGCCTGCCGCAGAAAAAATCGACGTCACCGACGACGGCAGAATAATCGGACTTTTCTGATAAAAAATAAAGAATATGAAATCAACGCAAGCAAAATTCGGTTTCAAGCACAAGAGCGGAATACTCATGGCGGTTTCGTCGCTCCCGAGCAAATACGGCATCGGGTCTGTCGGCGCGCCCGCTTTTAAGTTTATAGATTTTTTGAAAGAGTGCAAACAACGCGTATGGCAGGTGCTTCCGCTCAACCCGACCGCATACGGAGATTCTCCGTATCAATCGCCGTGTTCGTTTGCAGGCAATCCGTATTTCGTTGACCTTGACGTGCTAAAAAAAGAATTTCTTCTTTGCGAAGAAGACTTGAAAGGCGCAATCGACAACGGGGACAGAGTGGATTACGGCAAACTGTTCGAGACGAGAATTCCGCTTTTGAAAAGGGCGTACTCTAAGTTTTCGCCGACGCCGAAATATACGAGATTTGCAGAAAAGAACGCAGACTGGCTTGACGATTACGCTCTTTTTATGACGCTCAAAGAAAAGAACGACTACAAATCGTGGACGGAATGGGGAGATATGCGTGAGTATGCGTTTGCAAAAGCGCACGAAAGCGAGTTTACGCAAGAATGCGGATTTTGGAAATTCGTTCAATTCGAGTTTTTCTCGCAGTGGAAGAAAGTGCGCGAATATGCAAAGAAAAACGAAATTTCAATTGTCGGAGATATGCCAATTTACGTCGCATACGACAGCGTGGAAGTGTGGAGAGCCCCAAACGAGTTTTTGCTTGACGAAAATCTTGTGCCTACGGTCGTTGCAGGTTGTCCGCCCGACGCGTTTTCCGATGACGGACAGTTGTGGGGCAATCCTATCTACGACTGGAAAAGGATGAAAGAAAACGGCTATCGTTGGTGGGTGGAGCGTGCAAAGCACGTTTTTGAACTTTACGATATAGTGAGAATAGACCATTTTCGCGGATTTGCGGGATATTACGTCATCCCGTACGGAGACGAAACGGCAAAAGACGGGCACTGGGAGACCGGCGTCGGATACGAACTCTTTGCGGAGATTGAAAAAGCAGTTTCCAAAGCAAAAATAATTGCGGAAGATTTAGGGCACATCACAGACGACGTGCGCGAGTTGCTTGAAAAAACAGGCTATCCCGGTATGAAAGTGTTGCAATTTGCGTTCAACGACAAGAAAAACGAGTATTTGCCACGCAACTACAAGACGGACAACTGCGTGGTGTACACTGGCACGCATGACAGTGCGCCGACGAAAGCGTGGTTGTCGGATATGACCGACGTTGAAAAAAAAGCTTTTGAAAGGGAATGCCCTGTGCGATTCGGACAATCTCCCACCGCCGCGCTCGTTGCGTTTGCCATGAACTCGCCTGCGAATCTTGCGGTTATACCGCTGCAGGATTATATGGAACTCGGCGCGGAAGCGAGAATGAACATGCCGTCAACCGCACAAGGCAACTGGACTTGGCGCGTGTCGGGAAGATTTGCAACGACTGCGCTTAAAAACAAAATTAAGACCGTCACCGAAAATTCGAACAGGGCGTAAACGAAATCGTTTGATTAGAAAGAAATATATTTTGACGATGACCGCAAGTTTGTTGCGGTTTTCATCATTTTTATAGTTAAAATAAAAATATAAGCATAACTTTTTATATGAACGTAATTTTATGCGGAGCGGCAGGCAGAATGGGGCGCGAAATGTGTGCGCTTATTAAGAACAGAGACGATATGAACATCGTTGCGGCGGTGGATAAAATACCGTGTGAAGAACATTTTTATAAAAGTATCGTCGATGTCAAAGGAAGAGCAGACGTCGTTCTCGATTTTTCTCATCACAGTGCAATACGGCAAATAGCAAAATATGCAACGGACAGAAGAATTCCGCTTGTCGTTGCAACCACGGGACATACCGAAGAAGAGATCGAAATCATACGCGGTGCGTCGGGGAAAATCCCCGTGTTTTTTGCAAGCAATATGTCGCTCGGGTTGTTGTTGACTTGTGAATTCTCGCAAAAACTTGCAAAGGTTTTTCCGTGTGCCGACGTGGAGATAATCGAGACGCATCATTTCAACAAGGCGGATGTTCCCAGCGGCAGTGCGCTCACGATTGCAAAAGCGATAAAGTCGGCGCGCGGCGGCGGAGAAATCGTTGTCGGAAGACGTGCGCAAGACGAAAGAGAGAAAGGACAGATTTGCATAAATTCTCTTCGTCTCGGCAGTGTGTTCGGCACGCACGAAGTCATCTTTGACGACGGCAACGAAAGCGTTTCGATAAAGCATGTCGCCCACTCTCGCGAGTTGTACGCTTGCGGCGCAGAACGTGCCATGCGTTTCATTGTTTCGCAAAAAGCAGGGTTGTACGGTGTGAAAGATATGGTTTAAGTGCCGATTTTGGCGATTGCGATGTGTTGTGTATAAAATGTGAGACGCGTGATATGCTAACGGTATGAAAAACGAAAATAGATATTTGCTTGTTTCGGTGACGTTGCTTGTTGCGCTTGCGTTTGTGCTGTTTGGGTGCGTGTTTGCAAATGCGGCGGCAAAGAACGGACAAGAAAGATGCGATGAGACAAAAGACAAAAACGTGTGCGATGCGGGGAGTATCTTTGATATGATTACGCCCGAAATCGTCGCGTTTTACGAAAACGAAATTGCAGGCGAAAAGGTGCTTTCAAACAAGACGGACGCGCAACTTGCAGGCATTGCGAAGAGATACAATATAAGTGTTGCAAAGGCAAAGGGGGTTATCGTCACTTACGATTTTGCAAACAGGACTGGTGGCGGAATCGACTTTCCGAGCATAGCGAAAATGAGCGATATGAAGATGCTTGCTTTCGTCAAAGGCAGAGCGGAAATTTATATGTCGGACTTTACGAATGAACAGAAAGAAGAGTTGAAACAAAAGGCGATGGATGCGTTGGGATTCAAAATCTGAAATGCATCGGCGACGGGCGCAAATGCGTCCGATTTTATTTTTTCGGAGCATGCGGAAAACGTTTGGTGAGATTCTCTGTCCAAACGATATAAAATTATCGCATAAAAAGCATGCGCATTGCACTTGAAAAGATAATCTTATGATGATATACTGAATATACTAAAAATAATACGGGAGTGGTTATGGAAACTTCACAATTTGAGTTTTTGACCGCAAAGGCAAGGCAACTTCGCGACGACGCTATCGAAACCATCGGAAGATTCGGTGTGGGACATATCGGCGGGACGATGTCTGTTATGGACGCTTTGACGGTCATTTATTATGCCAAAGCCAACGTCGATCCCGAAAATCCGCAGAAAGCGGACCGGGACAGAGTGATTATGTCAAAAGGACACGCCGGTCCTGCAATGTACGTGGTGCTTGCAGACAAAGGATATTTCCCGAAAGAGTGGCTCTACACGCTCAACGCACCCGGCACGAGACTTCCGTCTCACTGCGACATGACCAAGACTCCCGGCATCGATATGACGGCAGGCTCGCTCGGTCAGGGATTGTCGGCAGGCGTCGGAATGGCGCTTGCGGCGAAACTCGACAAGAATCCTGCGACGATATACTGTTTCATCGGAGACGGCGAATCACAGGAAGGTCAGATTTGGGAAGCGAGTATGTTTGCCGGCTCACACGCGCTTGACAATCTCATCGTGCTTCTCGACTACAACAAAATGCAACTTGACGGCGCGGTGCACGACATCAACGATATCGCACCCGCAAAAGACAAGTGGGAAGCGTTCGGTTTCTTCGTGCAGGATATAGATGGCCACGATATAGTCGCAATATCCGACGCAATCGACAACGCAAAGGCACAAAAAGGCAAGCCGAGCATGATCATTCTCAATACGATAAAGGGCAAAGGCGCGTCTTTTGCGGAAAGTGCGGCTAACTGCCACAGCATGAGCATATCCGAAGATATGTGGAGAAAAGAAACGGGAAGGTATCAGGCATGACGGACGAAAGAGAATTGAGACAGGTGCTTGCGGGCGCACTGGTTGAAAGAGCAAGAAAGGACGACAGAATCGTGGTGCTTGACGCTGACCTTATGAGTTGCCACGCAACGAAAGCGTTCAAGCAGGAATTTCCCGACAGATTTATAAACGTCGGCATTGCAGAACAAAATATGATGGGCATAGCGGCAGGCATGTCGACGATGGGCAAAATCCCGTTTGCATATAGTTTTGCGCCTTTTGCCACGAGAAGATGTTACGACCAGATTTTCATTTCTATCGCGTATGCGAAACAGAACGTGAAAATCGTCGGCACAGACCCCGGCATCACGGCAGAGAACAACGGCGGCACACATATGCCGTTTGAAGATATGGCACTTATGCGCGCAATACCGCACATGGTTTGCTTCGAGCCGACGGACGCTACGATGATGGAAAAAGCGTTCGAGCAGATAGCAGACTATGACGGCGCGGTGTATATTCGTCTTCAACGTAAGAAAGCGGAGAAGGTTTTCGATGAAAGCCTTAACTTCGAACTTGGCAAGGCAATAACCGTAAAAGAAGGAAAAGACGTCACGCTTATTGCAAGCGGTATAATGGTTTCAAAAGCAATAGATGCGGCGGCGGAACTCGAAAAGGACGGAATAAGCGCAAAAGTCGTCAATATCCACACGTGGAAGCCTATCGACGAAAACGCAATCGTTAAGGCGGCAAAAGAGACGGGCGCAATCGTCACTTGCGAGAACCACAACGTGTACGGCGGTCTGGGCAGTGCAGTGGCGGAAGTCGTTTGCAAACACTATCCCGTGCCTATGCGTATGGTCGGTATTCAGGATGAATTCGGACAGGTCGGAAAGATGCCGTATTTGTCTGAGACGTATCATATCACGGCGGCGGACATCGTCAAAAACGCAAAAGAACTCGTTGAGAACAAGGCAAAATAATGCTTTCAAACCACAGACGATAAAAACCGAAAAGCAATCACTAGATAACAAAAACGACGCATTATGCGTCGTTTTTGATTATATAAACGTTTGATTTTGCAAAATGCAATCTTATCTTTTCGCAGGTATCAGTGAATGGAGAAAAGCAAGTCGCCGTAAGACGGGAGCGGCCAGTATTCTTTTGCGGTGTTGAGTTCCATCTCGTCGCATGTTGCTCGCAAGGCGTCCATTGCGGAGAGCACATCGTCGTGATAGCACTTTGCACCTTCGATGTTTTCGCCTTTTTCGTGAGCGGTTTTGAGTGCGAGCCTGAGACGTTCGACGTTTTTCTTTGCCGTTGCAAGCAATGCCGCAAGCGTCTTTACGATTTCCTTTTCTTCGTCCGCTTCCACACCGAGAGCAAGGCTTTCGTTTGCCGATTTTGCAACGTCGCCCTTATATTTGATGACGGCGGGGATAATATCCATCGTCGCCATATCGAGCGTCGTCATTGCTTCGATGTTGAGCAGTTTGCAATAGTTTTGCACGTAGATTTCCTGGCGAGAGCGCAATTCCGCTTCGCTGAGAACGTGCATTTTGTGGAACAATTCGACGTTTTCTTTGCTCGTGAGATAGGGCAGAGCGTCGGGCGTCGATTTGAGATTGAGAAGTCCGCGTTTTTTCGCTTCGTCTTCCCATTCTTTTGAATAGTTGTTGCCGTTGAAGATGATTCTTCCGTGTTCGGTCATCACGCGTTTGATGATTGCGGTAATTCCTTGGTTGACGTCGCTTGTCTTTTCGAGTTCGTCTGCCATTTCTGCAAATTCTTCCGCCATAATGGTGTTGAGAATCATATTTACGCTTGCAATGGATTGTGACGAGCCGGGCATACGGAATTCAAACTTGTTGCCGGTGAACGCAAACGGGGACGTACGGTTGCGGTCTGCCGAGTCCATTGAGAATTTCGGAAGAACGTGAACGCCGATTTCCACTTCGCATTTTGCTCTGCGCGAGTATGTTCTGCCGTCCGCGATTGCTTGCAGAATGCCCGTGATTTCGTCTCCGAGATACATGCTCACGATTGCTGGCGGTGCTTCGTTTGCGCCGAGACGATGATCGTTGGACGCATTCGCAACGGATATGCGCAGAAGATCCTGATGTTTGTCGACTGCGGCGATAACGGCGCAGAGTATCAACAAAAACTGAGCGTTGTCCTGCGGACTTTTGCCCGGATCGAAAAGGTTTACACCGGTGTCGGTGGACAAAGACCAGTTGTTGTGTTTTCCGCTGCCGTTGACTCCGGCAAACGGTTTTTCGTGAAGAAGGCAAGTCATGTTGTGTTTGGACGCGACTTTCTTCATGATTTCCATCGTGAGTTGGTTTTGGTCGGTGGCAATGTTGACGGTTGTGTAAATGGGGGCAAATTCGTGCTGACCGGGTGCAACTTCGTTGTGTTTGGTCTTTGCAAGAATGCCGAGTTTCCACAATTCTTCGTCAAGTTCTTTCATATATTTGACCACGCGCGGCTTTATTGCGCCGAAATAGTGGTCTGAAAGTTCCTGTCCTTTCGGCGGACGTGCGCCGAAAAGCGTGCGACCGGTGTAGAAAAGGTCTTTGCGTTTTTCGTAAAGAGCGGTGTCCACGAGAAAATATTCCTGTTCGGGACCGACCGAGACGTTGATGCGTTCCGCTTTTTTGCCGAGAATGGAGAGAAGTCTCACGCCTTGCTTGCTTATCTCTTCCATAGAACGGAGAAGCGGCGTTTTCTTGTCGAGAGCGTGACCGTTGTATGAGCAGAACGCAGTCGGAATACAAAGGATACCGTCTTTTATGAATGCGTAAGACGTCGGATCCCATGCGGTGTAGCCGCGCGCTTCGAATGTGGAGCGCAAGCCGCCATTGGGGAAGGAGCTTGCGTCCGGTTCGCCCTTGATAAGCTCTTTGCCGCTGAGTTCCATAAGCACGCCGCCGTCTTTTGTGGGAGATATGAAACTGTCGTGTTTTTCGGCAGTGATACCGGTGAGCGGTTGGAACCAGTGAGTGAAGTGAGTCACTCCTTTTTCAACTGCCCATTCTTTCATTTCGTTGGCGATGACGTTTGCCGTTTCTCTTGAAAGCGGCAAGTCGAGCGCGCAACATCTTTTGAACTCGCGATAGACGTTTTGCGGCAATCTTTTGCTCATAACTCTATCGTCGAAAACCATACTGCCGTACAAATCCGACATCATAACGGTGCTCTCCTTTTTTGGAAAATTATATTTTCGATTATATACTTATTCGCGCCATTGTCAAAAGATTTTAAGCAAAAAAATTTTCTATAAACAAAATGGATATTTATACATATAAATATCGTATTTTATGCAATATAATTGAATAAATATAAAATCGCTTGCGGATATTATAAAGTATGTTTGCTTTTTATGCTTCGTGACATTTGCAAATTTCACGGTTGATATTTCTTGATTACGTTTCATTTTCACCCCCTTGTTTTTATTGACAGATATTCGTTATGATGATATATTATTTATAGAATAAAAAAGACGACAGGAGTGTTCACGATTTTTTTTTAACCATATCGGTTAAAATGAATTTGAACACTTTTTGTTTTGGGAGTTTTTATGGACGCATACGTGTCACCGCTTTGCCAAAGATACGCAAGCAAAAAGATGCAATACGTTTTCTCGCCCGACTTTAAGTTCGGCACGTGGCGCAGACTTTGGGTCGCTCTTGCAAAGGCGGAAAAAAATCTCGGCATAGACATCACCGACGAGCAAATAGCCGAAATGGAAGCGAAAGTAGACGACATCGATTACGATTACGCCGCCGCACGCGAAAAGGAAGTTCGCCACGACGTAATGGCGCACGTTTTGACTTTCGGTTATCAATGTCCCAAGGCAAAGCCCGTCATTCATCTCGGCGCAACGAGTTGTTTTGTAGGAGACAATACCGATATCATTCAGATGAGAGACGCGCTTTTGCTCATTCGCGGAGAATTGTTGTCTTGCATAAAAGCGGTCAGAGATTTTGCCGTGAAAAACAAAGGACTTGCAACTCTTGCGTATACGCATTTTCAGGCGGCGCAACCTACGACGGTGGGCAAGCGTGCGACGCTTTGGCTTCAAGACCTTGTCAGCGACCTTGACAATCTTGATTTTCAACTTTCAAGACTGCGCCTTCTCGGCTGCAAAGGCACGACGGGTACGGCGGCGAGTTTTATGGAACTTTTCGGCGGAGACGACGAAAAAGTCAAGGCTCTCGACAAGTCGATTGCAGAGCAAACGGGCTTTGTCGGGACGTACGCCGTGAGCGGTCAGACCTATTCGAGAAAAGTCGATTACAACGTTATGAGCGTGCTTTGCGGTATAGCGCAAAGCGCAACGAAATTTTCAAACGATATAAGGCTTTTGTCTCATCTCAAAGAAGTGGAAGAGCCCTTCGAGTCGGGGCAGATCGGATCTTCGGCAATGGCGTATAAACGCAACCCGATGAGAAGCGAGCGTATGGCGTCGCTTGCAAGATACGTGCTTTGCGACAGTCTCAATCCGGCAATCACAGCATCGACGCAATGGTTTGAAAGAACGCTTGACGATAGTGCCAACAGACGCATCGCAATACCCGAAGCGTTCCTTGCCGTTGACGCAATATTGGCACTTTATGACAACATAATAAGCGGTTTAACCCTTTATCCGCGCATAATCGCAAAAAATCTCGACAACGAAATTCCTTTTATGGCGACCGAAAACATTCTTATGTATTGCGTGGCGCACAAAGGCGGAGACAGACAGGTTTTGCACGAGGCGATACGTCGTCACTCGGTTGACGCCGCAAAGGCAATAAAACTCGACGGTGCGGACAACGACCTTTTGAAACGCATCGAAAGCGACCCGATTTTCAAACTCACAAAAGAAGAAATCGACGAAATCGTTGATGTGAAAGCGTTTACGGGAAGAGCGGAAAAACAGGTGGAAGAATACGTATCGGAAGTGGTCGACCCGCTTCTTGAGAAGAATGCCGAAGACGCAATAGAAACGGGCGCGGTTACGGTCTGAAATCAAAGATAAACGGCGCGATTATTCGTGCCGAGAAATACGAAAATAAATTTTTGGAGATATAACAATGCTTACATCAATCGTTGGTATCAACTGGGGCGACGAAGGCAAAGGCCGTATGGTTGACTTGCTTTCCGAATCTCAAGACGTGGTCGTCCGCTATCAAGGCGGAAACAACGCGGGACACACCGTCATAAACGAAAAAGGCAAGTTCGTTCTCAATCTTTTGCCGTCGGGTATTTTGAGAGAAGACAAAGTCAACGTTATGGGCAACGGTATGGTCGTGGATATAGAACATCTCTGCAAGGAAATCGCAAGATTCAGAGACGGCGGAATTTCCATAACTCCCGCAAATCTCAAAATCAGCGACAAAGCAATCGTTTGTTGTCCTTACGATGTTGCGCAGGACTGCCTTGAAGAAGACAGACTCGGTGACAAAAAGTTCGGCTCTACACGTCGCGGAATCTCTCCCGTATACGCGGACAAATATATGAAGAAAGCAATCCGCATGGGCGACATTTTGCACCCCGAATATCTCCGTTCCCGTCTCGAAACAATCGTTGATTGGAAGAACCTTATGATAAAAGACGCATACGGCGCGGAAGCATACACCGTTGACGGATTGCTCGAATGGTTTGACAAATACGGCACTCCGCTCAAAGACTACATCTGCGACACGGGCTATTATCTCGACAAAGCGCTCAAAGAAGGCAAAAACGTCATGCTCGAAGCGCAACTCGGCGCACTCAGAGACATCGATTTCGGTATTTATCCTTACACCACCAGTTCCAACACCATCACGGCGTACGGTCCTGTCGGCGCGGGTATCCCCAACCATAAAGTCGAAAACGCAATCGGCGTTATGAAAGCATATTCCACTTGCGTGGGCGAAGGTCCGTTCACGGCGGAAATGTTCGGAGACGAAGCGGAAGAATTGAGAAAAGCGGGCGGAGAATACGGCGCTGCAACGGGCAGACCAAGAAGAGTCGGCGGATTTGACGTGGTTGCGTCCAAATACGGCTGTATGGTGCAGGGCGCAAACGAAATCGCACTCACAAAACTCGATATACTCGACACGATGGCAAAAATCCCTGTGTGTGTCAGTTACGACGTAAACGGCAAGACCGTCGACGAATTCCCGAGCGGAGAAGCACTCAATATCGCAAAACCGAACGTCGTGTATTTCGACGGTTGGAACGAGTCCACTGTGAATTGCAGAAAGTTTGAAGACTTGCCGCTCAATGCGCAAAAGTATATCGAATTTATAGAAAAAGCGGTTGATTGCAAGATCAAATACATCTCCGTCGGCGCAGAACGCGACGCAATCATCGTGAGATAAAAAGGGCACAAATGGTCGTATTCATTGACATAGACGATACTCTTCTCGATTTCACAAAGTGCGCAAACGACGCAATAAAAAGCGCGTGCAACAAATTCGGCGTGCCGTACACGACAACGCTCGTGGACACCTTTCATCCCATCAATCTCGACCTTTGGCACAGGCTCGAAAAAAAGGAAGTGACCAAAGAGAAGTTGTTTGACACGAGATTTCAAATCGTGTTCGACAAGTTGGGTATAAAAGCGGACGGCATCGCGTTTGAGACTGCGTTCAGAGAAAACTTTCACGAGTCGGCAATTCTTGTGGACGGCGCAAGAGATTTACTTGAATATCTCCGCTCCAAATACAAAGTGTACGTGGCGTCCAACGCGTCGATGCATCAGCAGACCAACCGTATGAAAAAGGCGGAACTCGACGGTTATATCGACGGATATTTCGTGTCCGAAGAGATAGGTTTTCCAAAACCGCAAAAAGAGTTTTTCGACGCTTGCTTTAAGGCGTTGCCCGATGTGAAACCGCAGGACGTCGTGATGATAGGAGACTCTCTTTCTGCCGACATCAAAGGCGCATGCGAATACGGATTGAAAACAATTTGGTACAATCATAGAAACGAGCCTACGTCAGACGTAAAGTGCGACTACATCGTGTCGCGACTTTCGGAAGTCAAAAACATTTTGTAAAACGGCAAAATAAAAAGCACCGAATCGGTGCTTTTTTAGTGTCTTTTTATTCTCTGCCGACTAGACGGTCAACGGTTACGTCAAAGAATTTTGCAACGAGAACAAGGCTTTCGACGCTTGGCAAAGACGCTGCTTTTCTCCATTCGTCAACCTTGCTTCGTGCAAGCCCCGTTTGTTTTACGAGACGATATTCGCTGACGTTTTTCTCTTTCAACAGGTCGGAAAATAAGACGTCGAACGGCTGTCGTTGCTCGTTTGCGGTGTATTCGACTTCGTCGTCTTTAAGTCCGAGAAGATAATCCGCCGAGCAACCGAAATTGTCCGCAAGCAGAATGAGATTGTCAAAACTCGGATAACAGACCCCGCGCAACCATTTGTAGAGAGCAGACAGCGAAAAGCCGTATTTTTCGGACAATTCTTGCACGCTCGTCTCGCTCTCGATAATCAGCCCCGCAAGTCTTTCGTGGAATTTTGACATAAAGCGACAATCTCCGACATTATTTTACAAATAGTATGCTAACTTTTGTACAAAATGTATTGATTTTGTCTAAAAGGGGACATATAATTTAATTACTACGCAAAGGAGAAGAAAACATGAAAGAATTGCTTTCCGAAATAGCGCAACTCGTTACCGACGAAATCGAAAACGTAGAAGGAATCGAATTCGTCGACGATGAAATGGGGGATATGTTTTACATAGTGATGAAAGACGGCAAAAAAGTGCTGCTTTCGCTAGTCGAATCAAAACTTTGATTACGTCGTTTGCTTATCTTCGCAACGTTTAATCCGACAAAAAGAAAAACACCGCGTTTGCGGTGTTTTTTATATGCTTTTATCAAAAAAATTAAAGGTTTTTTCAATACGATTTCTATCAAAGAGAGTCAACGTAGTTGCATGCGTTGAATGCGGCGATAGAGCCGTCGGACGCGGCGGTGACGAGTTGACGGATTTTCTTCGTGCGGCAGTCGCCCGCAACGAAAATACCTTCGCAAGACGTCGTGCAGTTCTCGTCTGCAACGATATAGCCTGCCTTGTCAAGTTGCACGAGATCTTCAAAGGCTTTGTTGTTGGGCACTTGTCCGATGCAGATAAAGGCGCATTTTGCGTCAATGATCACTTGTTCGTGCGTCACGGTGTTTTCAAAACGAAGAGCATCGAGTTCGTCGCCCCCGATAAACTCTTTGAGTGAGAGATTGTGCGTATACTTGACGTTCGGGCGGGCAAGCACGAGATCGAGAAGTGCTTTGTCTCCGAAGAATTTGTCAAACAAAGTGCAGATATGCACGCTCTTGCAATAGCCGCTGAGAACGAGAGAATACTGAAGAGCGGTGTTTGCGTCGCCTATGACAACGACGTCTTCACCCGTGTAGAACGCACCGTCGCAAAGAGCGCAATAACTTACGCCGCTGCCGACGAGTTCTTCTTCTCTTTCAACACCGATTTTTCTTGGTTTCACGCCGGTTGCAAGGATGACGGATTTGCACTCATAAGTGTTGTAATCGGTGGTTAACGTAAACGTTTTGCCTGTTTTAACTATCTTTTCTGCTTTTTCAAGCTCGATTTGTGCGCCCCATTCGGTGATTTGCTCGTAGAGTTTGTCCATAAGTTCCGCGCCCGCGATTTTTTGATAGGACGGGAAGTTTTCCACTCTCGGAGAGTATGCGATTTGTCCGCCGAAACTGTCGCTTTCGAGAACGAGAACGGTTTTGCCGGCTCTCAAACAATTGAGTGCGGCAGTCATGCCCGCAGGGCCTGCGCCTATAACAATGATATCGAATTTGTCCATGTTTTCTCCTGGTGTTCTAAAAAGAAAGCGGTATGGCGTTTGCCATACCGCAGTTTGAGTTGAGATTATTTTCTAGACTCGATATAGCCTTTAATCTTGCTTGCGTTGTCGTACACGTCGTATCCCGATCCGTTGGGGACGAGAAGCGTGGGGGCTTTCTTTACGCCGAAAGCAAGAGTTTGATCCTTGTTGTCTTCCGCGTCGATCACGGTGTATGCGATTCCTGCTTTGTCAAGCATTGCTTTTGCCATTTTGCAGTTGGGGCAAGTCTTCGTCGTGAAGATCAAAAGTCCTTCGTCCGCGCCTTTTTGAGCATTGCAAGCACATTCGTGTTTTTCTTCCGCCTTGGGTGCGCATTGCGCGTTGTTTTCTTCGCTCTCTTTGAATTCTTCCACGTGTTTGCCGTGGTATTGCGAAGTTGCGATGTCGTACACTTTGCGCTCTTTGAACTCGGCGCGTTTGCCGTCGTTCCAGTTCTGCACGGGGCGATAGTAACCGGTGATACGGCTGTACACTTCCGTCTTCTTGCCGCAGATGGGGCAGGTGTATTGCTCGCCGTCCAAATATCCGTGCTCTTGGCATACGGAGTAGGTCGGGGAGAGCGTGTAGTAGGGCAGTTTGTAGTTTTCGGCAATTTTTCTCACGAGATTTGCCGCCGCTTGCCAACTGTCGAGTTTCTGACCAAGGAACGCATGGAAGACCGTGCCGGACGTGTAGAGCGTTTGCAATTCGTCCTGAATGTCGAGAGCGGAGAAGATGTCGCTTGTGTATCCGACGGGCAAGTGCGAGCTGTTGGTGTAGTAGGGCACGTTGTCCATATTGCTTGCGCAGATGATGTCGGGATATCTTTCTCTGTCGTGTTTTGCAAGACGATAGGAAGTGGATTCTGCGGGAGTTGCTTCAAGGTTGTACAAATCGCCGTATTCTTCTTGGTAGTCGCTGAGTTTTTCACGCATGAAGTTGAGCACTTTCTTGGTGAATTCTTGCGCTTCCTTGTGCGTCATGTCTTTGCCCACCCACTTTGCGTTGAGGCACGCTTCGTTCATGCCCACAAGACCGATTGTGGAGAAGTGGTTGCCGAAAGTGCCGAGATAGCGTTTGGTGTAGGGGTAGAGTCCTTCGTTGAGCAACTTTGTGATGACGTTTCTCTTGATTTTGAGAGAGCGCGCGGACACGTTCATGAGACGAGTGAGCTCTTTGAAGAAATCTTCTTCCGTCTCGGAGACGTAAGCGATTCTCGGCATATTGATCGTCACGACGCCGATAGAACCCGTGGATTCGCCGCTTCCGAAGAAGCCGCCCGATTTCTTGCGGAGTTCGCGAAGGTCAAGACGCAAACGGCAGCACATACTGCGCACGTCGCTCGGTTCCATATCGCTGTTGATGTAGTTGGAGAAATACGGAGTGCCGTATTTTGCCGTCATCGTGAATAGCAAGCGGTTGTTTTCGGTGTTTGACCAGTCGAAGTCTCTTGTGATGGAGTAGGTGGGGATAGGATATTGGAATCCGCGGCCGTTGGCGTCGCCTTCGATCATGATCTCGATAAACGCCTTGTTGACCATTGCCATTTCCTTCTCGCAGTCCTTATACTTGAAGTCCATTTCCTTGCCGCCGACGATTGCGGGCAGTTCTGCAAGGTCGTTTGGCACAACCCAGTCAAGCGTGATGTTGGTGAAGGGAGCTTGCGTGCCCCAACGCGACGGGGTGTTGACGCCGTAGATGAAGGATTGGATGCATTGTTTGACTTCTTTGTAGGAAAGATTGTCAACTTTGACAAACGGCGCAAGATAGGTGTCGAAAGAGCTGAACGCTTGTGCGCCTGCCCATTCGTTTTGCATTATGCCAAGGAAGTTGACCATTTGGTTGCAAAGTGTGGAAAGGTGTCCCGCAGGCGAAGACGTAATCTTGCCGGGGATACCGCCCAAGCCTTCCTTGATGAGTTGTTTGAGTGACCAGCCCGCGCAATATCCGGTGAGCATGGAAAGGTCGTGAATATGAATTTGCGCTTCGCGGTGTGCTTTTGCAATCTCATCGTCGTATATCTCGCTCAGCCAATAGTTTGCCGTCACCGCGCCCGAGTTGGACAGGATAAGTCCGCCCACGGAGTACGTCACGGTGGAGTTTTCCTTCACGCGCCAGTCGTTGATTTTGAGATAGTTGTTGACGGTGTTCTTGTAGTCGAGCATCGTGGAGTTCATCTCACGAAGTTTCTCGTGTTGCTTTCTGTAGAGAATGTATGCTTTTGCCACTTCGACGTAGCCGGATTGGATGAGCACCACTTCCACCGCGTCTTGAATGTCCTCAACGCTCACGCAGTCGTCTTTCACCTTATCATTGAAAGTCGCAGTAACGCGCAAAGCAAGCATATCGATGATGTCGTCGCTGTAGTTTTTGCCCACTGCGCCAAACGCTTTTTCGATTGCCACCTTGATCTTGTTGAGATTGAACGGAACGATATTTCCGTCTCTTTTTTTGATGTTCAACATAGTATTGAAAATCTCCTTTTGAAAATGTGCCCCTTTATTATAGCAAGCGTGCGCGATATGTCAAGGGTAAACCGCAAAATAAAGTGTGAAACTTTTTTGAGAAACACTACATATTGTGTATTTGTAGAAAAATGCCGCAATTTGTCAATTCCACTTTTCGTGTCTTAAAAATACGTGTTTTTGGCAATGTAAACGGGTATGTAAAAACGCAAACGGCAATCTAACGCGCCCTATTGCAATGCGGATTTTTTGTCACGGCAAAGCATTTGCCACAACATATAGTGGGCAAAAATTTGTCCTTGAAAACAAGATGATAGTATGATAGTATAAGAGTGAAGGGATAAGATGTATGGGGGTGAGTTTTATTTCCAAAACGGCGTTGACTAAAAAACAAATAATCGTAATCGTGGCAAGTGTACTTGCTGCGGTATTATGCATCGCAGGAATTGTTTTGGCGTGTGTGCGGGTGAGCCTTACAGAGAAAATAGGATTGGTGCAGGGAAATTATTGCGGAAATGCGTATATTTCAAATGCGGATACGGCAAGTTTTGCAATAGAATTGTCGTTGATTGAAATTGAAAAGTCGGCATTTGACGAAGCTAAATCAACCAACGTGGTGAAAGACGTTGTCGGGAACAAATTTTTCAGGATTGAATTTGCGGTTTCAACCGAAGATAGTAGAGTTGTGAAAGATTTGACGTTTGATTCAACAACATTCAACGGCAGATTTTACACATACAAATTTTTGAGCGGCTCGGGAGATGTGGTGTGTTTGTCTCCCCACGTATATCAAAAGGACAGCATATATTTTGACTTATATTATTCGGTTGACAACATTGAATATTACGGCAAGATTTGTCCTTGAAAACAAATCGAGCATGCGATAGCATAAAGACGGGAGTGAGAATGAAGATGCAATGATGCGGGTTTGAGAAAAACCGTCAAGATATAATGCAAAAAAAGGCACGCGGTTGCGTGCCTTTTGCAATGGGTTTGCGATATGAAAATCAGTTTTCTTCGGTGGGGGCGGAGTCCGTCGTTTCGGTTTTTGACTTTTTGCTGCCCCAGTTGCGCATGACAAGGAATTTGTTGCCAAGGAAACTGATGATGAGAGCCGCGATGCCGCCGACCGCTTGTCCTGCAAGGTTGAAGAGCAAGCCAACGAAACTGCTGGGTTCGGGCATTGCGCCGTAGCATGCGGAAGTGATTGCGCCGCCGAGCAAGGTTTGCATAAAGATGATGAACACGGCAAGTATGGTGTACATGATGCCCGAGATTACAACGTTGTTGGTGCAGTTGAAGGTTTTCTTTCTGTTGAGCACAAACGTCAGCACTTGTCCCGTGATCGAGCCGACCAAAAATCCGATAAATTCCGCGGTGGTTTCGTATCCGAAGATAGAGAAACTGCCGACGGGAATACCTTTGAAAGGTTCCGCAAGCACGCCGCCTGCGTATTTGAGTTGGGTGAGCACGAGCGTTAGTATAAGTTGCGAGCCGCCGCAGATGAAACTGAACAGCGTGAACACGACCATTTGGCGCACGTTTTCGTTGGCGTTGATTTTGTCAACAAGTTTTTGCAAGCCCTTGGGGAGTTTTGCTTTTTTCTTTGCAGGCTTTTCTTGCTCTTGCGATTCGTCTGTTTGCGCGGTTTGTGCGATTTCGATTTGCTCTTGTCGGTCTTCTATCGGTTCTACGATTTCGTCGGTTGCGACGGTCTTGTTTTCGTCCATAATTCTCTTCCTTACAGTGATATGTTGATAAATCAACAAAATGTATTATATATAAACGCGACTTATTTGTCAATGCCGATATGCTCGGGATTTTTTCAATGCGGTCAGGTGAAAATCGCACGTCAGAGACAATTCGCTCTCGTTTCTCACTTTTTCCACGGCGTCCTTCGGCGCGCGGTACACGTACGGCGTCATGGTGAGCAAGTTGTCAGTTTGTTTTCCGCGAGCAACGATGCCGTATTTCAATTCCTTTTCCGAAATCGTTACGAAGTCGTCGCATACGGGCAGTGCGGTTGCGTTGTCTCTCACATTTTCGTACAAAGCCTTGCGCAATTCGATAAGGTGGTCGGAGAACGGATACGCCACTATCAGCAGTCCGCCGTCTTTCAGCACTCGGGAGTATTCCTGCATGGCGTAAGGGGAAAACACGCACGTAACGACGTCGAAAGTTTCGTCTTCAAACGGAAGGTCGAAAACGCTTGCTACGGCGATATGCGCACCCTTGTTTCTCTTTGCCGCAATCTTTACGGCGTGTTTCGATACGTCCACGCCGAAATATTCGTCGTCCGCATTGTCGCGCGCACGCGCGAGCGCGTTCAAATAATACCCCGTTCCCACGCCTGCATCCAAGAGCGTTATTTTTTCGGGGAAACGCTCGTTTATCTCTTTTGCGATTTCTTTTGCGAGCGGAAGATAAAAATCTTCGTCCAGAAAATCGCGGCGAGCCGACACCATTTCTTTGTTGTCGCCGGGGTCTTTCGAGTTCTTGTCCTGCGGATTGAGAAGGTAAAAATAGCCTTCTTTTGCACGGTCGAAAACATGACCGTTCTTGCAGACGGCTGATTTTTCGCTTTCGCAAAGCGGATTTTTGCATACGGGACAGAGAAAACTTTTCATAACATAATTATAGCAAATTTTTTTCGTATAGCAATAGATTGCAACTTTATTGCATACCAATCTCTCGTGTGATATACTGAAAGCATGTTGGAACTTCTTGCACCCGCAGGAGATATGACGGCGTTTGAAACCGCGCTTATGAGCGGAGCGGACGCGGTGTATCTCGGACTTGACGACTTTAACGCGCGCATGAAAGCGCAAAACTTTACGTCCGAAAATATTGCGGACATGGTGAAACGCGCCCATTTTTACGGCGCGAAAGTTTACGTGACAATCAACACCATTTTGCAAAACGAAGAGTTTACAAGGCTTATTTCGCTTGTTAAAAGTGCTGTTTGTGCAAAAGTCGACGCGTTTTTGGTGCAGGATATAGGTGTTTGCAAAGTTCTTAAAGATTGTTTTCCCGATATATGTTTGCACGCAAGCACGCAAATGGGCGTGCATAATCTTTACGGCGCGAAAGTCGCAAAAGAATTGGGCGTAAGTCGCGTCGTACTGTCAAGAGAGACGAAACTCGAAGATATAAAAGCAATAAAAGAAAACACCGACCTTGAAATAGAATATTTCGTTCAGGGCGCGCTGTGCATTGCATTTTCCGGCAACTGCTATCTTTCAAGCGTAGAGCAAGGCGCAAGCGGCAACCGCGGACTTTGCAAACAGATGTGCCGTCTTTCATACAAGGCAAAAGCAGGCAAGGACGAAGATTGCGGTTATCTTTTCAGCGCAAGAGATTTGTGCCTTGCAAAGAGCGTCAATCAACTTGCAAGGGCAGGCGTTTGTTCGTTCAAAATCGAAGGCAGATTGCGCCGCGAAGGCTATGTCGCAACGGCAGTGCAAACGTATAGAAAAGCAGTGGATTTTGCAAGCCGTGACAGAGATTATATTCCGAGCAAAAGCGAAATGCGGGATTTGAAAGTTGCCTACTCGCGCGGAGAGTATCTCGAACGCGCGTATCTCGACGACGGCACGCCGTTCGTGGTGGAAAAAAGATTCAACAACCACACGGGAGTCAAAATCGGATACGTCAAATCCGTCAAGGAGTTTAAGGACGGCTTGTTTGAGATATTCATCGTTTCGGACAAGGAGCTTGAAAAGGGTGACGGCTTGAAGTTTTTCGATAAGGACGTGGAAAAGGCAAGTCTCGGTGTGGGGCAGGCAAGCAAGGTTGGCGACACGTACAGCGTGGTGAGCAAGACCAAGGTCAAGCCCGGCTGGCAAGTCAATCTCATTTGCGATGCGAAAAAGGACAAAATCGCATTGTCCGAGCAACGCTACGTCCCCATAGACATATCAGTCGTTGCCAAGGCAGGCAAACCCCTTGAAATGACTGCGTCCGCAACCACGCGCAATGGGGTCGTGAGCGTGACAAAGGCGGCGGCAACGCTTGAAAAAGCCCAAAACGCGCCCACGGATGCAAACGATATATCCGCGTCTTGCTCCAAGACTGCCGACAGCGGCTTTTCGGTGAGAGAGTGCGTTGTGGACACGGACGGCGTGTTTGCGCCGAAGTCGGTAATCAACGCCTTGCGAAGAGACGTGCTTTGCGCGCTAAAAGAAGAAATTATCAATGCGAATTCACCGAAAAAAGTCGGGATAAATCAAGAGAAAATCGACGAATATCTCGCCATGAAATTTGAAAACGTAAAGGCGGCGAGACTTTTCGTCGCAAGGGAAAACGAATACGGCGATTTTGCCAAAAAAGGCGAGAAAACGGCAATCTATCCAAGCGTATATTCGGCGACGGCAGTGAAAAGACTGCTTGACGAATACGATTTGGACGAAAGCGAAGTTGCGCTCGGTCTGCCTATAATTGCAAACGGAAAAGATATTGCGGCGATAGAAAAACTGCTTGCCGATATGCCGAAGATAAAAACGCTCGTCTCCCACAACGTCTACGGCTTGTATTTTGCAAGAAAAGGCTACGAAATAGTGGCAGGACAAGGGCATAATATCGCCAACGGATATGCGGTTTTGGCGGCGGAGCAACTCGGCGCGCACGCCTATGAGCCGTCTTTGGAATATCGAGATTTTGCCGCCCATGACACGATAAAGAGATATGCTCCGAGCAAAGATATCGCGCTTATGACGTTTGCGCACTGTCCGTACAAAACGATTTACGGCAACGATTGCAAAAATTGCAGATACAAGGGGGGTATATCCGTTTCAAGAGAAAAGCGTTCGTACGTTATAAAACGCACGAGAGTTGCAGGATGCTATTTCGGATTGTATCCCGCCCGTGATTGAGATTTTCAAAAGCACGCATTTATGCTTGTCAAAAAAGCAAGTTTGTGCTAATATAATGCCAAGCGAAAGCAAATCATTTTTGTAAGGAGAAAAAACTATGCCCAGAGTTATCAGCGATGAGTGCATCCAATGCGGTGCGTGCGCAGATACTTGCCCGGTCGGCGCAATTGCAGAAGGCGACAGCAAATACGTTGTCGATCCCGATCAATGCATCGATTGCGGAGCATGTGAAGACGGTTGCCCCGTCGGCGCAATTTCTGAACAATAATAGAAATTTAGAAGAAGACATGAAGAAAAAGCACTCTATGTGAGTGCTTTTTCTTTTCAACCAATGCAAAGTGCGTGAATAAGTGCCCCTTGAATGAACATAGTGCGTGTATAAGTTTTAATAAGTTCACGGCACTACAAAAGTTTTGCGTTTGAAACTCTAAATAGAATTACCCCATCTTTCCGGTCCGCGCCGGTATTTCTTCCACCACTCTACAAAAGTTTTGTGTGTAAAACCCTAAATGCAACTTTCCCCTTTCCTCAGGTGTTTTCCCTATCACCGTTCCCCCTTTCAGGGAACCCACGGTGACCGCGTAGCGGGGGACAACACTCGGTCGAGACATAATTTACGCCATTTCTCTTATTATGCCACTTCGCCTGCGTGGCAGCTGCGCAACAGAACGCCACGCATTCTCGTACTTCACACACAAGGGCTCCCGCACGTCAAAAACAAGCGAACTTGTGTGTGAGTAAGAAAGATGAAAGCGCAGTTTTTGGCGTGTGGGAAAAGGAACACAAAGACCAAAAGGCAAACGATTGCAACTTGTTGTAATCGTTGCAAAATGGGCTTGTGTGTGACGTAAGTCCGACGCTCGATTTGCTCGCCGCCTTGCGGCTCCAAATCCGGCTTCGAAGTTGCATAGTCCATTTATAAGTGCGCCCGCACGGGCTTTCGGATTCGGATAAGGCTTCGCCTTCCACAATTATTAATTATTCATTATTAATTATTAATTCAAATGCCGTTGCCGCAATGACGGCATCAAATCGGGTGTGGGTGTCCCACCCAATCGAAAGTACCAAGCCGACAATCTTGCGAAATTGCGGCAGGAGTTTTTGTCCGTGATTGAACTGATAGCAAAGATTTTCGGCGCGGTTAGTGAAACAAAAGCCTAATGCGGCTCTCGGCGGTGCTTGCATGCAAGCGATGCCGTTGCCGCAATGACGGCTTTTGTTTATAAGTCGTCAACGTCCTGCACGGGTTCTTCGCCGTCGGGGACGGTGGGGTAGCCATGGTGTGCCGGCGTGCCGGTATAACTGCCGTTCGGATCGTAAAGCGAGCGCAGATTCTCGTGTTTTGAAAGGTTGCTGTGGCTGAGTGCCGCGCGTGCTTTTCGTTGTTTTCTTATCTTCATGATTTTTTCTCCTTGTGTGTTTTGTCGGTGTACGTATTGTGTGTAAATCTTAATAATTTATAAATTTTATAAATATTTTATAAAACCATAGAAAACCGTACAATTATATGATAAAATACAAACTGCAATATAATTGCGTTTAAATATCGGACGAATGGACGGTAAAACGCGCAAAAATACAAAAAAACAAAAACAAAACGGCAGGACAAAAAACATGAAAAACGGCGGTATCGACAAAAGAGTTGTAAAGACCAAAAACGCAATTTTCGAAGCGTTCAAACAACTCGTGCAGCAAAAGGATATGGCAGACATTTCCATAAGCGAACTCACTCAAAAAGCCAACATTACAAGAAGCACGTTTTATATGTACTATGACACGGTCGGCGACGTTCGCGCAGACATCGAGAACGAAATCGTTGCCCGTATCGACAAAATCATGAGCGAAGCGGACCTTCTCAACAGCATGAAAGATCCGTATCCGCTTTTCAGTGCGCTTGCAAGAGAGATCACCGAACAAGATCGTGACAATCGCTACATACTGTCAAGCAACAATTCCGGACAACTTCTCGACAAAATCAGCGATAGATTCGTCACGGCATACGTACACTTCATCACCGAAGCAAACGACGGCACGGACATCGGCAAGGCAAGATACATTGCCGCGTTCATCGTTGCAGGCATGACGGAATGTTTCAAAATCTGGTTCAATCACAAGAGTAGCATAACTCTTGAAGAATTGTGCAAAAATATTGCGGCGGTCGTAAGTCGCGGACTTGCGTGGCTTCAATCCACGAAAGCGGAAAGAGAAAACGGGAACAAAGACAACGAATAATATCTACATATAAAAACAGGGATGGATTTTTCGGCGAAGCGGTTTGCTTTGCCGTGTAACAGCAGAGATTGAAAACTCGGCGCAAGTGCGCCGTACGCATTAAAACAGACGGCATAAAAGGGGTGCGTTATGCTTCAACTTAAAGACATCGTAAAAGATTATCCGACCGCAACCACGACGGTGCACGCGTTGCGCAAAGTTTCGCTCAATTTCAGAGAGAGCGAATTTGTTGCAATTCTCGGACCGAGCGGCTGTGGCAAAACCACCATGCTCAACATAATCGGCGGACTTGATCGTTACACGAGCGGCGATCTCGTCATCGGCGGAGTGTCCACTGCGGAATTTGACGACGAACACTGGGACGCATACAGAAATGCGACGATAGGGTTCGTCTTTCAGTCGTACAATCTGATTCCGCATCTGACCGTTCTTGAAAACGTCGAACTTGCGCTGAAACTTGTCGGCGAAAAGAAAAAGACTCGCAGGGCAAAAGCGGTGGCGGCTCTTCACAGAGTCAATATGCACGAGGAAATCAACAAGCGCCCCAATCAGCTTTCGGGTGGACAGATGCAGCGCGTCGCTATTGCACGTGCAATCGTAAACGACCCAAAAATCATTCTGGCAGACGAACCCACGGGTGCGCTCGACAGTGAATTGAGTGTGCAGGTTATGGACATCTTGCAAGAGATTTCCAAGACTCGCCTTGTCATCATGGTTACGCACAACGCGGAACTTGCGTATCGATATTGCTCCCGTATTTGCAAATTCAAGGACGGAGAACTCATCGAAGATACGAATCCGTTCAATCCCGAAGAAGAGAAAAAGGCACTTCCGTCAAGTGAAGAAACTGCTGTCGCAGAAGACGGCAAAATCGTTGAAAACATAGAAGAATTCGTCGTCGACGAAGACGAAAAAGCGCAAACCGACGTGACGGAAATCGTCACAACCGACGTTTTACCTTCCCAAAGCGAAGAGATAAACGCTCAAAGTGTGCAAGACGAGACGCAAGAACCCAAGAAGAAAAAGAAAGTTTCAAACCACAAGCGCAAAGTCGCAATGAAGAGAATCGGCGGCGATACAAAGGAACTTTTCGACAAACTCGGACTCAACAGCCTTTCCAAGAAGAAAAAGCGCAAGGACAAGGCGTTCAAACCAACGTCCATGAGCGCGGGTATGGCGTTTGGGCTCAGTCTTCGCAACCTTATCTCGAAAAAACGTCGTACGTTCCTGACCGCATTTGCGGGGTCTATCGGCATAATAGGTCTTGCACTCGTTCTTTCCATATCAAACGGTTTCAATATTTACGTTGACAAAATGCAAACCGAAATGCTTGCAGGCGTTCCGCTCGGCATATATCAATACAACATCAAGGATTCGGCCGTTATGGACCTTATGCTCAATTTCACAAAAGAGCAAGACCCGGCAGCGTATCCCGATACCGACAAAATCGGCATAAATCAGGGCGGAGACAGCAGTTCGCTCGGATTTATAACGAAATTTATCGACGTATTCCTTGACGGCGTGACCAAAAACGATTTGAGCGAAGACTTCACGGCGTATATGAAGAATATGCCCAAAGAAGACTATGACGCCATGAGCATTTCGTACGGACTTCGCTACAATCTCGTGCGCAAGAGTTACGACGCGGACGGAAACGTCAAATATCTCGACGTGTCGCAAAATCCCGAACCGACCACCGCAATGGGCATAGCCACGACGGTTTTCGGTGAGAACGGATTGCAATCCAAATTTTGGCAGACGCTCGTAGGTGACGAGCAAACCATGCTCAAAGAATACGACCTTATCGGTGAAAACAGTCGCTATCCGCAAAACAAAAACGAAATTTTGCTTTGCATCAACGACGACAACTCGATAAACAAATCTTTGCTCACGACGTTTGGCATCGAACTCTACAAAAAGGATGCGGACGGCAATCTCGTGCTCGGTGAAAACGGCAAACCCGTCGAACTCACGGCCGACGAGATAACTTCCGATTATTTCATCGGACAAACGTTCAAACTCATCGATAACGACGACTATTACAAGTATAACGACGAAGACGGTTACTATGAGAATCTCGACTTCAATTCGACCAATCTCACTTGGGGATATTCGTCTTCGGCGCAAGGCGATTTGCAAAGCCTTTACGCCGGAGCGGAGAACGAACTCAAAATCGTCGGTGTAATTCGCCAGAAAGAGAAGAGTATGCGTTCATACGTCAACTCCGCGCTTTGCTTTACGCCCGAACTTGCCGAATGGGCACTTGAAAAAGCGTACAACAGTCAGGTTGCGGCGTTCCAGAGACAATCCGAATATATGGACAACAAGATAACCGTGTTCGACGAACTTCTCGATGAAGTGGAAATCACCGAAAACAAAGGTTTCGCAAGTCTCGTTTCGGGCGCAGTGTTGAAATTCTCATATTTCTGCAAGGCAATCGGTGCGTCCAAGGCGTCCGGTTATATCACCGTGTATCCTGCAAACGTAACACAAAAACAAGCCGCAGGAGAATACATCAACGCGTATAAAAATGCAAAAGGCGAGCAAAACGGATATTTCGACGTCTCGGCAATGTTCCTTTATAATATCAATGCGATTCTCAATCTCGTATCCGCAATGCTCATTGCGGTTGCCGCAATCTCGCTTGTCGTTTCCACCGTCATGATAGGCGTCATCACGTCAAACTCCGTCATAGAGCGCACTCGCGAAATCGGTATTCTCCGCGCACTCGGTGCACGAAAGCGCGATATTCGCAACGTCTTCCTTGCCGAGACTTCGCTCATCGGTCTTGCCAGCGGCATCATCGGCATTGTCTTGACCTACATCCTTTGCCCCCTCATATCGCTCATCATCAAAGCGGTCAGCGGCATCGGCTCGCTCCTGCATTTCAACCCATTGCACGCGCTCATACTCGTCATTCTCTCTCTTGCACTCACCGTCATTTCCGGTATTTTGCCGGCAATCGGAGCGTCAAGGAAGAATGTCGTCGATGCTCTCCGCGTCGACTAAAACGGCACTATTGAGCGAATAGCTTTGGCAAAGCCCCTTGCTCATCAACTCATGTACTACATGTACATTAGGGTTGCTGTTCAAGGGGCTTTTTCGCGCTCTTCATCTCAATATTGCCGTTTCTCAACCACATTAAATAACGAACAACTTCGTCAACACACATCCGCCCCAAAATCACGTACTACTTGTACGTTGGTACTCATTACTCTATATTGTCATGTTGAGCCTGCCGAAACATCTAGCCGTAAGGCGCATAAAAATTCTAAATGCAACATTACCCCTTCCCTTCGGGCTTTCCCCTACTTCTCGAACATAGCACTTTCTCTTTTTAGTCACACATCGCTCGAAGAGGGGAAGTCGGCACTCGCATAGAAAAGTATCGTACTCTTGTTATGCCACTCGTTCGCAAGTGCAAAGAGCAACACGCACTTGCTCACTTGTACTCACACACAAGGGCTCCCGCACGTCAAAAACAAGCGAACTTGTATGTGAGTAAGAAAGATGAAAGCGCAGTTTTTGGCGTGTGGGAAAAAGGAACACAAAGACCAAAAGGCAAACGATTGCAACTTGTTGTAATCGTTGCAAAATGGGCTTGTGTGTGACGTAAGCTCGGCGCTTATTTTGGCGTTCGCCTTGCAAACGCTCACTTCGAATATGCACATTACGTTTATAAGCACACCACGAATAGGCTTTCGTTTCGGGTGTGGGTGTCCCACCCAATCTAAACCACCAAGCCGACAATCTTGCGAAATTGTGACAGGAGTTTTTGTCTGTGATTGAACTGATAGCAAAGATTTTCGGCGCGGTTAGTAGAACAAAAGCCTAATGCGGTTCTCGGTGTTGCTTGCGAGCAAGCGATGCCGTTGCCGCGATGACGGCTTTTGTTCGCAATTATTCATTGTTGATTATTCATTGAAATCTCTTACAAACATTCGTTTCTCTACATTTTCGTATGTTTTTGTGCAATAATTTTTCGGGATTTTGTTTATAAAACAAACAAATTTTGGCAATCGATAAAAAAGCATTGTAAATCGATTTTTCAAGTGTTATAATATTTATTCGATATAAGAAGAGTAAATATATGAGAGTATATTATGGACGAAATAAGAACCGTTAAACTGAAAGAAAGCATCATAAAAAACAACGACGCGGACGCGGATAAATTGCGTGGCGAACTTGACGATATGGGCGTTTTCTATATCAACGTGATGTCGTCGCCGGGCAGTGGGAAGACGACGTTGCTTTGTGCGCTTACGAAAGCGTTGAAAGACAGATGCAGGATCGGCGTTATGGAAGCGGATATTGACGGAGACGTTGATGCGTACACCGTTCGTCAGGCAGGTGCGGAGTCCATACAGTTGCACACGGGCGGGATGTGTCATCTCGATGCGGACATGTCTCGTCAGGGATTCAAAGAGTTTAAGACGGGCGCGGACATCGTGTTTCTTGAAAATATCGGCAATCTTGTGTGCCCTGCGGAGTTCGATACGGGTGCGCATTTGAGACTCGTGCTTTTGTCTATACCCGAGGGCGACGACAAACCGCTGAAATATTCGTTGATGTTTTCGTCGGGAGACGCGGTTGCGATAACGAAACTCGACACTGCGAAATATTTCGATTTCGACGTGGAAAAGTGCAAGGAATATATAAAGGGATTGAAACCAGACACGGAAGTGTTCACGGTTTCCGCAAGAAGCGGTGAAGGCGTAGAACGGCTTGCGGACTGGATATACTCGAAATACGCAGAATGGAAGGTGAAAAAATGAAAATCATATCCGTAAAGGAAAGCGTATTTTCTCAAAACGACAGAGTTGCCGACGAGACGAGAGCGAAACTCAAAGAGCAGGGGACATTCCTTATCAACGTGATGTCGTCGCCGGGAAGCGGAAAAACGACGTTGTTGTCCGCGCTCATCAACGTTCTTAAAGACAGACTGAAAATCGTGGCTATGGACGTGGATATAGAGACGGACGTTGACGCAAGAAGACTTCATGACAACACCGGCGTCGTTAGCGTACAGGTTCATAACGGCGGACTTTGCCACATAGACGCCGATATGGTGAAGGAAAGTTTGTCTCAGGCGGATTTTCCTAAGTCCGATTTGATAATTCTCGAAAACATAGGCAATCTCGTGTGTCCTGCGGAGTTCGATACGGGCGCGCATCTCAATATGATGCTTCTGTCCGTCCCCGAAGGCGACGACAAACCGCTGAAATATCCGCTTATGTTTGAGAAATGCGATTTGGTTGCGGTGACCAAAATCGATACGCTCGAAGCGTTTGACTTCGACATGACAAAGTTCAACGAGCGAGTCAAGTCGCTCAACCCGAATGCGCAGATATATCCTGTCAGTGCAAAAACGGGCGAAGGACTTGAAACGCTTGCAAATAAAGTGTACAATATAATAAAAGTTTTCAAAGGAGAAAATGAAAATGGCTGAGATGAGCAAAGCGTATGTCCCAGAATTTATGGGAGATCCGAAACCGAGAAAGAAAATTCTCAAATTGGCAAGAAAGATTACGGACTGCATCGATCACAAGATCAAAGGCGTCACCGTAAACGATCCCGAATATTGGGGACTTGCATGTATCATGACCGACGAAATGGCAGACGTTGCACTCAAGATGAAAGTGCGTCATCACTACACCATTGAAGATCTTGAGAAATTAAACCCCGAAGTCGAGAAAGAAAAACTCCATTCGCTCGTTCAACAGATGAGCAACATCGGTATTCTCGAATACGACTACGGCAATCATTACGACGACAACGGTCCTATTCCCGGTGCAAAGAAAGAACGTCGTTACACGCTTCCCATGTTCGTTCCCGGTTCTGCGGAATTCACAAACATGATCAAGAAGCAACTCGACGATCACCCCGAACTTGCAATGTTCTTTGAAAGAATGACTTATCTTCCTTTGACGATGGTCACTCCTATGGTTCCTGCAGGCGGTGCCGGTATCGGTATGCACGTCATCCCCGTTGAAAAGGCAATCGAGATGGAAAACGGCACTGCCGACATCGAACACCTTTCCTACTGGCTCAAGAAATACGAGGGACATCTCGGCGTCGGCATTTGCTCCTGCCGTTACGGCAGAGCCAAACTCGGTGAAGGTTGCGGCGACTCTTGTGAAGATTGGTGTATCGGCGTCGGCGATATGGCAGACTACTGCCGCGAGACCGGAAAAGGTCACGACATCACCTATGACGAAGCAATGCAAATTCTTCGCAACGCAGAAGCAAACGGCTTCGTTCACCAAATCACCAACATCGACGGCAAAGACAAGATTTTCGCAATCTGCAACTGCAACGTGAACATCTGCAACGCTCTTCGTACGTCACAACTTTTCAACACTCCGAATATGTCCAGAAGCGCATACGTCGCAAAGGTTGAAAAAGACAAATGCGTGGCTTGCGGCAAATGCGTCGAGTATTGCCCCGCAGGCGCAGTCAAACTCGGACAAAAACTTTGCACCAAGCAAGGTGAAATCGAGTATCCGAAGCACGAACTTCCCGACAATCTCAGTTGGGGTCCGGACAAGTGGGATGAAGACTACCGCGACAAAAACCGTATCAACTGCTACGAGACAGGTACGTCTCCCTGCAAGGTTGCTTGCCCTGCACACATCGCAGTTCAAGGTTATATCCGCAAAGCAAAAGAAGGCAAATACAGAGAAGCACTTGCTCTCATCAAGAAGGACAATCCGTTCCCGGCAATCTGCGGTCGCGTCTGCAACAAGCGTTGCGAAGCAGCCTGCACGCGCGGAACTATTGACGAGGCTGTCGCAATCGACGACATCAAGAAATTCATCGCAGAACAAGACTTGCACGCAGAGACCAGATACGTTCCCGAAGTGGTCATTCCGTCCAACGTTGACAAACAATGGAGCCAGAAGATCGCAATCATCGGCGCAGGCCCTGCAGGACTTTCTTGCGCATACTATCTTGCAACCAAGGGTTACAAACCCACCGTGTTTGAAAAGAACGAAAAACTCGGCGGCATGCTCACCTACGGTATTCCGTCCTACAAACTCGAAAAAGACGTCATCGAAGCGGAAATCGATATTCTCCGTGAACTCGGCGTTGAATTCAAGACCGGCGTGAACGTCGGCAAAGACGTCACCCTCGATCAATTGAGAGCGGAAGGCTACAAAGCGTTCTACATTGCAATCGGTTGCCAAGGCGGCAGATTGCCGGGAGTCCCGGGCGAAGACGCAATCGGCACCGATATGGCTGTTTCATTCTTGCACGCGGCAACCGAAAATCACGACAGAAAATTGCAAGGCAAGACAGTCGTCATCGGCGGCGGCAACGTTGCTGTTGACTGCGCACGTACGGCGGTTCGCTTCGGAAGCGAAGAAGTTGGTATGTACTGCCTTGAATCAAGAGACACGATGCCCGCAAGCAAGAAAGAAATCGAAGAAACCCTTGCAGACGGCATCACCGTCAACAACGGTTGGGGTCCGAAGGAAATTCTCAAGAACGAAGACGGCACCGTCAAGGCAGTCGTGTTCAAGAAGTGCTTGAGCGTCATCGATCCCGCGACCAAGAGATTCAGCCCGAAATACGACGAAAACGACACCATCACGGTTGAAGCACAAAACGTCATCTTCGCAATCGGTCAAACGGTTGTTTGGGACGAACTTCTCAAGGGAAGCAAGGTGCAATTCCATCACGGCAATTATCCCGTCGCAGACGCTCTCACTTATCAGACGGCAGAGCCCGACATCTTCGTCGGCGGCGACGTGTACAGTGGTCCGAAATTTGCAATCGACGCAATCGAAGCAGGTAAGAACGCGGCAGTTTCACTCCATCGTTTCGTACAACCAGGCACGAGCATGACCATCGGTCGCAATCGTCGTGACTTCATCGAACTCGACAAGGACAACATCGTCATCGACAGTTACGACACCGCAGGCAGACAAGAAGCAAAAGAACTCGACGGCGACAAGCACTCCTTCAGAGACCTTCACGGCACTCTCACCGCAGAGCAAGTTCACACCGAAGCGTCTCGTTGCTTGGGCTGCGGCGCAAGCGTCGTTGACGAAAACAAGTGCATCGGCTGCGGTGTCTGCACCACCAAGTGCGAATTTGACGCAATCCATCTCCACAGAGAACATCCCGAATGTTCCACTATGGTTCGCAGTGAAGACAAGTTCAAGGCAATTCTCCCGTATGCGTTCAAGCGCGGCATGAGAATCGTCTTCGGCAAAAAGACCGCCGCGGAAAAAGCGTCACAAAAGAAACACAAAGAAGCGGTCAATGCCGCAAAAGCAGCCAAAAAGGAAAACAAATAAGGAGCAATAATCATGCACGAGTTGGGAGTGGTGTTCCACATCGCAGACCTTGTCAGCGACGTAGCAAAAGAGAACAAAGCAGACAAAATCAAGAAAGTCGTTATGCAAATCGGTGAAGTGTCCACCGTCGTCAACGATCAGTTGATCGATTGTTGGAATTGGAACGCCAATCGCTCCGACCTTCTTCGTGGCTGCACTCTTGAGATCGAACCCATTCCCGCCGTCACCTATTGCGAAGACTGCTCCAAAGAGTACCCCACCGTCAAATACGGTAAAATATGCCCCTATTGCGGCAGCGAACACACCTATTTGCGTAGGGGGAATGAAGTGGTCATCAAGGAAATCCAAGTAGATTAAAAACGCGCTAAATAGCGACTGACATCAGCAGCACCCATCCGCTCCAAAATCACGTACGCAAGTACGTCGGGTTTTGTTTCGGATGGGTGCTTTCTTGTCATTCATCTATTTATCGTATTTTTACAAACCGCTATTGAGCGAATAGTGGAGATTTATTATAATTAGGTGTACTCGACAATATGGAAATCTGAAAAAGATTTCACAGAACCAATGCGCTTTACTGTCATTTTATAGTCATATCTAAAAGACAAATCTCCTTCTAACAAATCATGTCCCGCATTGTTCATTTCAAACATATATCCAGTTATAAGGTGATTTGTTTCAGAGCGAGCAGTCTTATAAGTATATAACCACTCGTATGCTTGTGGATTTGATGCGTTTTTTTGTGCAGATAAAGCAGGTTCAGTGGTGGTGTATGATTTGTTATAGCCATACGAGATATTCAATCCAATGTTTTTGTCTTGTCCAACGGATATGTTGTCCAGACTAAAACCATTTTTAAAAGAGTAACCAATAGTCATTCCTATATTATAAGATGATGAAATTGTTATTGTGCCAGGATTATTTAATGGATAAGCATCTTTGAACACTGGAGTCCCGCCATATCGAGTTTGCCCATAACCGACATCGAATTGTGCTCTTCGCGGTGTTATATGTAAGTATCCAGAGATGTTTTTCCAGTTGGAATATCCAGATGAGTCATTTGCTTTTGCTATAATACCAGGTGTAAATGCGGCATGCGACTCAACAATATACAAACTACTAATATCACTAGCCCTATATTTTTTTACTGTCCAATCGATATCAATGTAACCATAAGGCTTTTCGTTGCGTCGCATTGAGCCAGAATACAGTGTGTTGAAGATTTGAGTGTTATCGGATGCTAGCGTAGGTAGATCGGTCTTTTGGAATATTTTTTCTGTTATAAAACTTTTTATCTCATAAAACCGCAGAGTGGAGTTTTCTTCATTAGATAAAAAAGTATCAACGTAAGGAATCCCATTTTTATAATGATAAATGCAAACATTATTGCTTAAAACGGGATTATTTTTTATTATATTATCATTGAGATTTATATTATAAAAAATATGAGTTTTTGATGTGTCAGAAATGATACTATTTATTGCTAGCTTTTCAAATGAAGTATAGTTTCCGTTAATAGTGAATTTGCTATTTGAAAAACTATAATTAGGGGTGTCTAAAATGAAATCCAGCAAAGACAATTCGCTTGTTGCATCAGCAATTTCTGAAGGCATCAAAATTGACGGAAGTATAATTAAAAGCAATAGAGATAACAGAGCGGTAAAAACCAAACTCATTTTCAAAGATTTGTTCATTTTTTTTACTCCAATTATTTTTTTTTATCCCAAAATGCCGAAGGGCAGGAACAACAAGAGCATACATGCCGTCATGGATATGACAAAGAGAACAATATAAGTTATGCCAAAAGCGAGCAGGGGTTTGTCATAGGCTTTGTGGTTGGCTTTTTCGCGAGCATAAGTGAAGAGTGAGAAAAATTCCACAAGTTCGATTGAAAGTGAGATTATAAGCGAGGCGACTGCGATTGCAAGCAAAGCCCATTGCAAGCCGACAATGTATTTGTCAAAAATATATTCGGGGGAGAGCAACAGTGCAAGCGGAGCGACAAAAAGCAAAATGTAGGACACAATCGTGAGCTTTTTGTATTTCCAAACGCGTTGATAGTCTTTTTCTTGTGATTGCGTGTTTTCGTCCACGCAGTCATACAGTTCTGCAACGGTCACGCCGAGTGCGGTTGCAATCGATGACATCATGGTCACATCGGGCAAGCACTTGTCCGTTTCCCAACGCGAAACTGTTTTGTCGGAGAGGTTGATCAAATCTCCTAGTTCTTTTTGCGTTAGTTTTTGTTTTTGGCGCAATTCTTGAATTTTTGAACCGATAGACATATTTTTCTCCCTATGCCGATACGTTTATGTTTGCCGTGTTGAACGAAGTTGCGATTGCTCGATTGGAAAATCCGCGACACACCGCCATTTTTAAGTCGAATTGAAAGGAAAGAGCGGATATATCCGCGCTGTTTGCCACGCAAAACTCATGTTTTGTAGGCAAAACGAATATTTCGTCAGTTCTTTCTTTAAAGCGGAAAGACCATTGATATTCTTTTTCGTTTTCGCCGCCTTTTTGAGCGTTGAAAACGAGATTGTCTTTTTCAAGTGCCAGGGGAGTTGCGGTGACAAATTTTATATCCGCCGCATCGCACACGGGCGTAACGTGCATATAACCGGACTTACATTTCCACTTCCCATAGGTTTCGCCGGCCTTGACGGCGGCTTTGCCGGGGGTGAAAATGGCGGTTGCCGTCAAAATATAAGTGGAAAATTCGGCGGTTTTTTCTTTTTCTTGCAAATCCCACTCAATGTTGATATACCCAAAATCTTCATCGATGATTTTTGCTACACCCGATGTGGACGTGCCGCTTGCCACCAATTTTCCGCTCGCAACTTTTTCTTTTCTTCCGACAACAAAAGCCACGGCAAAGCACGTGCATACAAACACTGCCACCATGGCAATTATGACAAAACTCAAGTTGCGTGATTTCATAAGTAAATCCTTTTGAGCGGTTTCTTGATTTTATAATATTCCCCGATTCAAGCAAAAGCAATAGAAGCCCCGCGAGAATCGCTCTCTATTTGCGAGAATGGCGCGGTTTTGGCAAAAAATGTGATTTTTTACACGTTCATTTGGATGAAATATTCGGTCAGGCGTTCGGGGGTGTCGGTGAAGGCGGTCTCGTCCCAGTATTCCACAAGCAACACGAAGTTTTCGATGACAGAATTGATTTTTAGTTGCTTTGGCAGAGCTTTGCCTGTGACAAAGTTGTTTTCAACGCAAGCGGTTGCAAATTCTCTCAATTCGCCGCGTAGATAGTTGAGAAAAGTATCCTTGCTTTGCGAGAGCAGGATCGCATGCACAAGCTCGCTTTCGTCGTGCAAGTGATAGAAAATGTGCGTGATGAAGTGCTTGTAGTCAAGCATGCTCGATTTTGAAAAGTCGTGGCTTTTCTCTTCTTCCAGAGAGTGGGAAAAGACGTGCCCGAAAATCGTGGAGCATATTGATTTGAGCAGGTCTTCTTTTGTCTTGTAGTGGGCATAGAAGGTGCTGCGAGCAACGCCGCTTTTGTCAAGCACGTCTTGGATGCGGACGTTTTGATAATCTTTTTCAAGCAATACGGCGGCGAAAGCGTCGTAAATCTTTTGAGTGGTAGTGTTGATTTTGTTGTGCATAGCAAATCTCCTTTTTCACATTATATCAAACATGGCGTACGCCTGTCAATACATAGTGTACGATTTTTCGTCAAAAACGAAACACTATGTTTGATTTTGTTTTGAAAAATCAAATATTGTACGAACAAAATGGCGGTTTATGCTTGATATAAAGGTGGTTATGCGGTATAATTTGAAAGACAAAAGGAGAAAAAGTCAATGCTTTTTGTGGACGGACTATCCGTATATGCAAGATATTTGCACGGCGGGGGCGCGATTGTGTCCAACGTGCATTTTTGCATTGGCGACGGGCAAAGCCTTGCCATAGTGGGAGAGTCGGGCTCGGGCAAGTCCATGATTGTGGACTCGCTCATCGGCGCGCTTGCGGACAACTGCTATGCAACGGGCAAGATCGTGTTTGACGGCGAAGATATTTTGTCAGATCCGCGCGCGCTCAAAAAGCGGTTGGGCAAAAGTATAGCTTTCATACCGCAAGGGGCAAGCGAATCGCTCAATCCGTCCTTGAAGATCAAGACGCAGATATACGAGGCGTTGGCACGCAGCGGCGCAAAGCTCAACAAGCACGAGAAAAAGGCGTATGCACTCTACAATCTCGCAAAAGTGGGATTGAAAGACGAGCGAGTGCTTGAAAAGTATCCTTTTGAGATAAGCGGCGGACAGGCGCAAAGAGTGGTGCTTGCAATAGCGCTTTGTTCCAAGCCGAAACTGATTGTCGCAGACGAAGCCACAAGGGGCATAGACAGCGAGACGGCGGACGTGTTTTTGAAGTGCGTAAAAGAAGAATTTCAAGACAGTGCAAAAATCTTTGTCACTCACGATATGAGCCTTGCAAAGACTTGCGACAAGGTGCTTGTGTTGAAGGCGGGCGAGCAGGTGGAATACGGTTTTGCCGAAGACGTGCTTGTCCATCCTGAGAGCGAATATACGCAACTATTATTGAAAAAGGCGGCGCAAGAATGATAGAACTGAAAAATTTATCAAAGACTTTCACCGTCGGAAAGGGCAAAACGAAGACCACCACCGTTGCACTCACGGACGTATCCTTTGAGATAGGCGACGGCAAAAAAGTGGGGCTTATAGGCAAGAGCGGCGAGGGCAAATCGACAATCGCCAACGTCTTGTGCGGAGCGGTTGCGCCAAGCGGCGGAAATGCGTTCAAAGACGGCAAAGCGTTGTGGGACGACAAGGGCAAGTACGACAAATTGTTGGGAGAGAAAATTCAGCTCGTTCCGCAACAGCCCTTGCTCGCGCTCGATCCGATGCAAAGGGCAGGCAATGCCGTGAAGGAGGCTCTTGTTGCCACAAAGCACGCAAAGCGCGGCAACGACGTCAAGCAAAAGGCATTGCGACTTTTTGACATCGTGGGGCTTGAAAGGACGCTTTGGGGCAGGCTGCCGTTGCATCTTAGCGGCGGACAGGCGCAAAGGCTTGTGATTGCACGCGCGCTTGCAACCGAGCCGACCTTGCTCATTAGCGACGAGTCAACGTCCATGCTCGATCCGTCAACAAGCCAAAGCATACTCGATCTATACGGCAGGCTTGTGGACACGCTGGGCATATCCGTGTTGTTCATATCTCACGACGTTGCAATGGTGAAAGGTTTTTGTGACGAGACATATCTCTTGAAAGACGGCGTTGTGACAAGAGAATAAGCGGCAAAAAACAGTTCAAATGCCGATTTGGACATCGAAACTGCGACAAAATATCCGAAAAAAATCGATAAAAAACTATAAAAAATTTTTATATAGGAGAATACTTATGAAAAACAGCAAAAGAATCTTGTTTGTGCTTGCACTTGCATTGATTATTGTCATGAGCGTGGTGTTTGTTGCGTGCAACAACAACGACTCCGACAGCAAAACTTTGATTGTCGGCACAAAAATGACCATCGAATCGCTCAACAGACTTCATGCTTTGGGCGGTGAACCGGGCTACAATTTCAGTATGATTTCGGCGGCGGTGTCCCAAGTCACTCCGATTGCGAAGATGGACGGCAATTTTGTCCCCGTTGCGTGCGACTTTGCAACAAGCAATGACGGCTCAAAAGTGACGCTCACTCTCAAAGACGGCTTCAAGTGGCATGACGGCAAACCTCTCACCATCGAAGATCTCGAATACACGTTTATGGAAGGCTATTCCAAGCTCAACAAGGGTGCGGACTATGACAGTGTTGAAAAGACAGGAAACTCGCTTGTCTTTGCAATCTCCACTCAAGAGAACAAGTTTCTTGAAACCGTAGCGTCCAAGATCATCGTGGCAAAGCACCTTTTGCAAGGCGAAACCAAAGAAACGCTCACCGATGAAAAATCCGTCATCGGCGCAGGTCCTTTCAAGTTTGTAGAAAGAAACGTTGAGGCAAACACCGTCACGTTTGAAAAATTTGCAGACTATCCGAAAGCCGACAACGTGCACTTCACCAAAGTCATCTTCAAGGTCTACGAGCAAGAAGACGTGCTTGCGCGTGCGCTCAAAGCAGGCGAAATCGACATGATTTACAACTATGGCGGCGGTCTTGGCAAAGCGGTGGCAACATCTTTGCAAGGTCTTGACAACGTGACGCTTTATGCCGACACCAACACGAGAGCTATCCCCAAATCCTTGTTTTTCAACAACCAAAAGATGACCGACGCAAGAGTGAAGAGAGCAATCGCGCTTTCCATCGACTTTGACAAGATCCGTGAGACTTTCGGTTCTGCAAGCAGTCTTCCGTCAAGAGAAGGCATCGTTGCGCCCACCATCTTCGGGTACAAGGAAACTCCCGTGTGGCAAAGAGATCTTGAAAAAGCAAAAGCTCTTTTGACAGAAGCAGGATACAGCACCACCAACAAGTTTAAGTTCCAATTGCTCATCAACAGCGATGCAAACAGCCCCGACACGCAATATGCCAAACTTCTCAAACCGCAAATCGAAGAGAGCGGCATGGTGGAGGTTGAAGTGCAAAGCAAGAGCAAAACCGACTATCAAGCAACCTACAAGAAAGGCGAACACATGGCAGACCTTGTGGGTATCACGGATGCAGGCTATGGTTTCGAGGCAGGCTATGCGACAAGATACACCCTTGCTGCTGAGACTAGCATGATGCCTGACAAGAAAAACCCCGCTTGCCACGGACAAATGCTTGTTGAAGATGCAGACAAGAATCTCACCGAATACGGCAAGATTCTCAAGAAAATGATCGGCGCAAAGACTTCAGCCGATTTGAAAGCTGCGGTCGGCGAATATCAAGACTTCATGGTGGAAAACGTTGTGTTTGTGCCTATGTTCTACGATGCATACACACAAGCGTATTCGTCAAAACTTGACGGATTCAAACTCGATGCAAAACTCGGACTTCTCAACCCCGTTGTATTTGAGACGCTCAAAAAGAGCAACTAATCGATACATCGATTTGAAAATCGAAAACCAAAAATAAAAAACAAGACCAAACTTGTTGAAATACGGCAAACAAGTTTTGTTCTATCGGCAAAACCCTCTTTTGAAAAAGTCGTTTGCGAGCCGTCCGAGCGGGCGGCTCGACAAAACGACGCAAAACAATACAAACGGCAAAAGCATTTGTCAATCGTCGTTTTGAAGAGAAACAAAGGTAATGGCAAGAAAGCTCGCAAAAAACGCAATATTTTCCGTCATAGCGTTGATCGCAATTTTTGTGGTCAATTTTTTCTTGCCGCGACTTATGCCCGGCGATCCGCTTGACAATCTAATCGGCGCGGAAGAGAGCGTGTTGACGCATGAGCAGTACGCCGAACTATACTCAAAAATGGGGCTTGACAAGCCGCTACACGAGCAATTCGGCACGTATGTGAAAAACTTGTTCAAGGGTGAGTGGGGATATTCATACCATCAAGGCAAAGACGTGGGACAAGTGCTTGCGGAGAAAATTCCGCGCACACTTCAAATCGCAATCCCCGCGTGGATTTTGTCTGCGCTTCTCGCATATTGGTTGGGGCTTGCCGCAGGCTACAAGAAATCGCGTTTTCAAGACGTGTCGCTCACTTCGGCAATGGTGCTTGTGGACGCCATACCCAACTTTCTTCTTGCAATAATGCTGCTCATTTTGTTTGCGTTCGAATGGAAAATTTTGCCCTCCGGCGCACTCAATTCGGTGGGAGGCGGCGGATTTTTGGACAGGCTTGAACATCTCGTTCTTCCTGTCGGAACGCTTGTAATGGCATCCACTCCGAAGAAGTATCTTCTTGTCCGCAACCAAGCGGCAAGCGTGTGCGACACAAGATACGCTGTCTATGCGCGCGCAAAAGGTTTGAGTGGCGCATGCATCAAAAATCGGCACATTTTCCCAAACATCTCCGCGCCGTTCATATCCATGCTCGGCACGAGTTTCGGACACATGATCGCAGGCTCTATCGTCATAGAAAAGGTGTTTTCAATTGACGGGATCGGCATGCTGGTCAACAAAGCAATCTACAACAAGGACTTTCCGATGTTGCAAGGCGCGTTGCTCGTCATTGCGCTGAGCGTCATCGTATCCAACTTCATCGCGGACGCAGTGAGTATATTTGTCGATCCGTCGCAAAGGAGAAGATCATGAAAAAGACTTTGCAGACGGGTTATAAAACAAGAAAGGTGTTTTCCGCGGTGGCTTTTGCGCTGGGCATTGCGATATTGCTTGTGTTTGTCATATTTGCAATCTTCGGCGAAAAGATTGCCACGTACAAGCCCAACGAGAGTTTTGATAGTTTTTTGCCTTGCTCAAAAGAGCATTTGCTCGGCACAAACAACATCGGCTTTGACATCTGGTCGCAACTTATCGTTGCCACAAGACCGACTCTCATCGTGGGTGTGACAAGCGCGCTTGCGTGCGTTGTGATAGGCGTTGTGATAGGCGTCATCGCAGGTTATGCAGGCAAGGTTGCAGGCGAGGCGGTCAACGGATTTATCAACTTTTTCTTGCTCATACCCATGCTTCCCATGGCGATTGTCATTGCCGCATACACAAAAGGCAATTCGGCAAGCATAATTTTGACGATCTCCATGCTTTGTTGGTGCTCAACCGCAAGAGCGGTGCGCGCAAAGACAATGAGCGTGAAAAACTCCGACTTCGTGCGTTCGCTCAAAACGCTCGGATACAGCTCTTGCCGCATACTATTTCGCCACGTGTTGCCCAACGTGCTTGACGTTGCGGCGGCAAAATTCATTCCGTCCGTTGCAAGTTGCATCATGGTTGAGGCAACGTTGAGCTTTCTCGGCATGGGCAGTTTTGACAGCGTAACGTGGGGAGTGATGATCAACTATGCGTACACCTACGGCGGTATAAGCCTTGAAAAATACAATTGGCTTTTTGCGCCCGGCATAGCAATTATGCTGATACAAATCAGCTTTTATATGATACAGCAATATATCGAATTTCGCCGTGTTGTCGTGCAAAACGCAACGATTATCCGCGATTGACGTACAGATAAAGTGCCGTTTTGGGCATAAGGAGCAAAGATTATGTGTGTTGGCAATCAAAAATGCAGCTGCAACGTCGTAAGCGACGTCAGATCGGTCAAAGATCAGGAGTTGAAGTTTTCAAACGCTCATTTTCATCCCGTCCCGGACGATGAGCAAACCGCAAAAGCAAGAGCGGAGTTGCTCTTGTGCCCCGATGACGTTGATCGCATTGTCGCGCTCGGTGACGCGCTTGCCTTTCAGATGAGATACACCGAAGCGTTGCGGTGCTATGAAAAAGCGCGCGATTTGCGCCCCGACGACTACAAGATAAGACGTAAGTGCGCCGGCAGGTATTTGTCCACGTTCGATCTCGACAAAGCCGAGAGTGCGTTCACGTGGTGCGTTGCCAATACGTCCGACCGCCTTGACGCATTGTATATGCTTGCGTGTTGCAAGTATTATCAGGGCGAATATCAAACTGCAAAAACTATGTTTGACGAGTGCATAGACCTTGCAAAAGACAACGGAGATATGTATGTTGCCTCTTTGTTTTGGGCGGTGGCGTGCTCGGTGCAAACGGGGCAGGATATTGCAGGGGATATGGCAAAATTCTCTGAAGATATTCCGATCGGACATCACACGGGTTATATGCAATCGCTCAAACTTTTCGCAGGCAAAAAACTTGCAGAGTGCGACACAATACCTAAAGAAGACGAGTTGCAACTTTGCATTTTCACATACGGCGCGCACCTATACTACATGCACAAGCAAAACGCATTGCTTGCGGACGCATTTTTGGCAGGTACGCTCAATCTCGACACCTATTTTGCCGCATTTGCGTATCTCGGCGCATATTCGGAGTATATAAGGCAAAAAGGATAACAATTCTCAAAAACGATTTGCGGCATAGATTTTGCCGTGACATACCTTTTTATATTAGCGTTTCAGGTCTTCTCACACAGAGAAAAGGATAAAAGGAAAGAGCCTTGGCAAATTGCCAAGGCTCAATCCATAAAAACAAAAACAGGAAAGGGAGATGATACTTATATCATAAAGTGCGATTGTTAATAATAAATTAAAATTTCGCACATTTTGTAAATTTTTTCGAGAAAAATAAAAACGAGCCGAAAGCTCGTTTTTTTGTTTTTCTTTTTTTGGAATCAGAATTCGTAATCTTCGCGTTTGTGGATATCTCTCATTCCTTCAATCGTATCGCATATATCCTTGAAAGAGCACGTATTGCAATCCATTTTCAGATTTTTGAGAATGTGGTCGAGAGTCACCGTTATGCCTTCGTTGAGTTTTGCCACGCCCGCGAAAGTCTCGAAGTCAAAGCCGGGATCGGTGATGAAGATCTGTTTGACCGCTTTGACGTTTTCGTCCTGCTTGTACGCGTCTTGCAAGATCTTGCCCACGTCCGCAAAGGATATGCCCTTTTTGACTGCGGCTTTGCTCACTCTTGCGCCTTCGCGAAGTTGGTTTGTGTTGACTCTTATCATATAGCCGTCGGGATTTACCTTGTAGCGTTTGTATTCGATGTCGCGAAGGAAGCGATATATCTTCTGCTCGTCCTGATGTTTTGAGTCGTCTATGAGCAAAATCGCGATGCGTGCAAAAGGTTCGTCGCCTTTAAGGTCTTTGATGTCTTTACCGCGAAGCAAAATTTCGTCCTTGTTTACGAGATCTTCGTCCGTCGTGTATGCGATGAGATAACTCGAATCTTTGTCGCTTGCTCCGAGCTCAACCGCACTGTCGGCGGGGAAGATAAAAACTTTTTCGTTAAGGTTTTCCCAAGACGAAGTTTGGGAAAGGGGAGTCAGTTGACTCCCCGCAAGTTCCAGTGATTTTTTTATCGTTGAATCGTAGAGTTTCATATATTACTCGAGATGACGATTTCTCTTGCGCTTGTTGTAGAAACGTTGCAAGAATTTCTGCACAAGCACAAGAAGTTTTGAGTCAAGGTTGAAGAAGTACACGGTGAAGAGCAATCCGAAAAGAATAAGGAATGCGCAAACGACCGTGATTATCGCGCATGCCCAAGTAGGAAGACCGAGACCGATAAACAGTGCCCAGGTCAATGCAATCAACGTTGTTCCGATAATCATATTTGCCCCCTTACGCTTTTGCCAAGCCTTTTTGTCTTGCGTATTCCGCCGCTCCGAGCGCGCCCATAAGTTGCGGGTCGGTTTTAAGGTCGATAACCTTTATCTTGAGCACTTGCTCTATTGCCTGTTTAAGTCCGTCGTTCTTTGCGCAACCGCCCGTAAGCGTGATGCTGTCCGTTGCTCCCGCCTTCTTTGCCATGACGAAGCATCTCTTTGCAACGCTCATTTCGATACCTGCCGCTATCTCGTCCGTGGGCTTGCCTTCGCCGACGAGCGAAATGACTTCGGATTCTGCAAAAACGGTGCATTGTGCAGAGATGGGAATGACGTTCTTTGCTTTGAGCGAGAGTTTGGAGAAGTCGCTGAGAGACATTTCAAACGATCTTGCCATTGCTTCGAAGAAACGTCCCGTACCTGCCGCGCACTTGTCGTTCATTGCGAAGTTCTTGACAGTGCCGTCCGTATCTATTGCGATACCCTTGATGTCTTGTCCGCCGATATCGATGATTGCCTTGACGCTCGGGTCCGTAACGTGAACGCCCATTGCGTGGCAAGAGATTTCGGAGATGTTTTCGTCTGCCGTAGCGACCTTGTTTCTGCCGTATCCCGTGCCTACGAGATATGCAAGGTTCTTGACGTCGCCTTTGAGTTCGGGGACCTTTGCCACGACTTCGTTCATAGCGGCTTCTGCGGAGAGTGCCGCATTGATTTTGCTCTTTATGGTGGTGTCGGCAAGCATTTTGCCGTTTTCATCCAATATAACTGCTTTGGTGTAGGTTGAACCTACGTCGCATCCGCCAAAATATTTCATAATGTAATTCTCCTTTTATTACCAACGTTCCGTATCGTCAAAGTCAACGATGGAAGGATCGAGCGGTTCTTCTCTCAAAACCGTCTTCATATAGCGATTGACATCGTTGCGCATATCTTTTCTCGACGCTTTTGTCGGGTTCATAAGCGCATGGTACACCCAAACGATATGGATTCCGCGTTTTCTGCCTTCTTCTTCGATGAGTCCGTGATAGCCTGCCATGGATTTGCATCCGATATGCTCGTACATAAGCACCATATCCGCGTTGTACTCTTCGCAGAATTGCCAGAGTTGTTCAACGCCCACTTCGTAACCGCCGTTGGAGTGGTTGCGCATGATCATGTTCATGTTGTACTCGCCAAGGTCGAGCATGGCTTGTTCGTGATCTTCGTAGTTGATAGGCTTTGTGAGAGTGAAGGAAAGCATGTCGCAAAGCGTCACGATGCCCCAGCAGTTTGCAAGCCATTGATTGAAAGCGGTGTAGTATTGTGCGTGAACGCCCCACACGATTGCGCGGTGGCGCATTTCCTTTGCGACTTTGACCTTGTTTTCGTAACCTTTTTTTGCAAGATCGGTGATTTGTTGGTCGAGTTTAAGGAATGAAGCGTCGCGACCGGAGATAACCATGTATTCAGCGTTTCGATAGAGCATGACGTTGTTGCCGCACACTTGCGGATAAGGCGTCTTGTTCATTTCAAGCCATTGCTCGAAGAGTTTGTTTTGAGCGTTGTAGGTCTTGCAGTTCTTTGCAAAAGCGTCCCAGTCCCATTTCTCGCCGGTGTGTTCTTCGATGAAGTGAATTGCCGCGACCACTTGGTCTCTGGAGTAGGGAAGAACGGATTCCTGTTGGTGGCGCATAGGCGCAGCCATCGTGAAGGACGGGAGATCGTCGTGTCTGTCTTCGATCTGGTTGCCCATAAGAGAGCCGTCGCAGGTGGTGTTGCAGTGAATCGCGCAAACGCCGCAGATCGGGAAGTCTTCGTCGATTGCAGCACCGAGTTCTGCGCAAGGCATCGGGCAGACGTCGGACGGAATCTGGAATTCTTCCGACACTTCGATGTAGTGCAAAACGCCGTCTTGTGCGATTGTAGAGCCCGTGTAAATTGCAGGAACTTCTTTGGATACGAATTTAAGATTCGGGAAACCCATTGCAACAACCATCATGCCGTTTTCGTCCATGATGACCACTTTTTTGTTGAGTTCGTCGTATTTGCCGTGCTTGTTGCCGATACGCTTGTCGCACTTGAAGAGCGTATCCATGGTTTGAGTAAGGTGACCGACGATGCTATCGTATTGTTTGTGACCTATGCGAAGTTGCGGACCGCGAACGCCTTCCATGTGGCGATCGATATAGTCGAAAGCCGCCATGTAGTTGCCGAACCATCTATAAGTGAAGAGTGCTTTGATGGTTGTGGGTTTCATGATGAATTTGCCCATCACGAGAAGATTTTTCAGCCAGCAACCGAAGTCATACATCGTGTCCTTGAAACCGCGCCATTCGCGACGAGTGGCGGTTTTCTTGCCGGGCTTGTAGAACTTGCCGAGTTTTTCAGAATTAAGTTTTGCGCCCATACTCAGTTTTCTCCTTTGTTTTGAATCTTCTTGATTTCCATTGATTCGACGAACGCCTGAATTCTCGTGCGAAGTTGTCCCGATTGACCTGCGTTGTACGGACGGTCGATGGAAAGGACCTGATAGCCGTATTCGTTTTGAAGCACTGCGTGCATAAAGGGTCTGCCGTATCCCCAGTAGTCGCAGAATTTGATTTGTTCGATGATGATGCCGTCCGCTTTGTATTCTTTTGCGATTTTGTCGACGAACGCGTGACGTTCGTTCACTTTTTCGGTGTTAAGGAAGCGGGGGCATTGACCCGATTGCATATAATATCTGCACACTTGCGTGAGAGCGTCTTCTTCGTCCGTGAGCACGATTTCCTGTCTGCCTGGCAAAGAGCCGAAGCAGTATCTGTCGGCAACGACCACAAGTCCCGTGTCTTCTGCGAGTTTGATGAAGCTCGGATCGTCGATTTCGCTTCCCACCATTGCCACGCGCACGCGATATTTGCTCGCGGGATCGGGGACTCTGGTTTTGAGTTCTTCCGCAGTCTCGCGAAGTTTGTCAAGGATGAGATATTTCGGGCAGCAGTAGGTCGCAAGGCAGAAGATTGCAAATTCATAGCCCGTGATGCGAGGAGATTCTTCTTTTCTGTATTCGCCGATTTCGGTGATAAGACGAGAGATCTCGTTTTGTTCTTCAACCGCTTTTCTGATTGCCGCGTCGCTTATATCTATGCCGAGATGTTCGTGCAACGGTTTAAGGCAATGTTCTTGCATCTGCAAAACGTAGTGCTTCAAAGTCACGTCGTCGCTCTTCATGGGCACGTCGCAGTAAGAAGCAAAGAAGCCTTCGTGATGGCAGCAGCCCAAATGCTCGATGTTCTCTACGCAACGGTTCATCATAGCGCACGCTTCGGGAGCGATCACGCCGTCAAGAAAACTGAATCCGCCTTCGAGAGCGCGTTCGAGTATGGCGCGGCACGCTTCGCAGAAAATCGGGCTGAGATAATAGTTGCCCATTTCCGTGCTGGTTGTTCTGGGCGCGCGCAATCTCACCGAGAAAAGTCCCGGAAGGTTGAGAAGGGGTTCGGGAATCTGATAGCAAACGTGTCCGATTGCCTTTTTGCCTTCTTGCTGCGCCTGTTGGATGAGTTCGTTGTTGGAGTTTTCCAACAAGTTCTCAAAGTAGATAAGATGTTTCAGGTCTCGCACAATATTTCTCCTATAAAATATTTATTTTCTTCAGTGCTTCTTTCGCTCCGACGACAAGGGGAGAGTCATCCGGAAGGAAAAATACGTTTTCGCCCTTCATATCGCAAAGAGCGAGATTTTGGTCGGCAGGGATGTAAGCAAGCGTTTCTATGCCGTCCACCACGGGTTTTTGAGCCAGTGCTTCTTGAGAAAGTCTGTTTTGCACGACGCCGACTTTGTCGTACATCACGAGTTCGTCCGCCACATTTTTTATCGTTGCGACGACGTTGCGCCCCTTTTGAGACTGGTCGGTGACGAGAAGTAGATGCGTCACTTTTTCCATAACTCTGCGGTTTATTTGTTCGATGCCCGCTTCGCCGTCAATCACAACGAAATCGTAGTGGGACGAAATCTGGCCGATTACGTCTTTGAGATAGGTGTTGATTTTGCAATAGCAACCCGCGCTTTCGGGTCTGCCTATCGCGATAAAAGAGAAACCGTTTTTAGTCACAGTGGCTTCTTCTATTGAATATTCCGCATTGCCAAGTATCTCGATTACGGACATTTTGCCGTTTTGCGTCGCGTCAACCGCTTCCTTTCTCACGTCGTCAATCGTCTTTTTGACGTCAACGCCGAGCGCGGTGGAAAGTCCCACGGCGGGATCTGCATCCACCGCAAGTATTTTTTTGTCGGGAAAGTTTTCGCAAAGAAGTTTCACGATGACTGCGGCAAGAGACGTTTTCCCTACGCCGCCTTTTCCGGCAACTGCAATTATTTTCGTGTTTTCGTTCATGGGAGTTCCTTTATATTGACTGCGCTTGCGCCCGTAAGCGTGCGTTTGTGTGCATACGCAATATGCGCTCGCGCGTACGAGACAATGCCATTGTAACAATTAAAAAATTATAAATCAAGGTAATTTTTTATTTTTTGTTAACCAAGTCAACCGATTTTTTTACGAATCGGTTGACTTGGTTAATCAATTTGTAAATATCTGTAAATTATTCGGTAATTTGTTGGGTTTCCTGCCCTTTTTTGAAGTCCGCAATGCGGACTTTCGCCTTCTTGTAGTAGCATAAATAGAAACATATCCAGGACACGAAAAACGCTATGAGTTCGGTTATCCAAAATGCGTGCCACACGCCTTTTGCGCCTACGACTTTGCTTGCCACGAGCGCAACGGGAATGATGAGAACATAGCGGATTATCGAAATGATAAGGGAAGGGACGCCCATTCCCAACCCTTCGAAAAGACCGCATATCACAACGCCCGACGCGGATACGATAAAGCCTGCGCACATTATGCGCACCGCGCTTGCGCCTGCGGATATCGTTTGCGGATTGTCGGTGAATATGCCCATGAGTTGAGAGGGTATCGCAAGACACAGAATAGTGCCGATGACCATGACGATAAGGCTTGCGACGAGAGAGACTTTGAATATGCCCATAACCCTGTCGTCGCGCCCTGCGCCGAGATTGTAGCCAACGAGCGGACGAATGCCCTGAACAACGCCGTTGATTGCGAAATACAGGAACGTTTGCAGCTTGTAGTATACGCCGAGAATAAGCACGTATATCTCGGAAAATACGGTTAGAATGCCGTTTAGAGCAATAAGCATAAAAGACGGAAGCGCAAGATTGAGCGTTGCGGGAACGCCGACGAAATAAAGTTTTTTGACGATTTTCTCTTCGGATTTTTTGCCAAGTTTCGCTTTTACACCGTGTTTTGTTTTGAAGAACATGATTGCGTATGCAACAAGAGACAGCGTTTGACCTATGCCCGTTGCAACCGCCGCGCCTTTTACGCCCCAGCCTGCCACGAATATGAATACGGGATCGAGAATTATGTTTACAATCGCACCGAGCATCATGCAGAACATCGTGGTCATCATTTTTCCGACGGATTGAAGCAATTTTTCAAAAGCCATCGATAGAGTGATTATCGGAGCGAACGCCACAACGACGTAAAAATAATCGAGCGCGTGGCCTATGATAATGTCGCTTTTAGTGAACAGTTTCACAAAAGGCGCAATACAGCCTGCACTTACTGCCGCAAGTATGATTCCGTGTACCGTGCCGAGAATAAGACCGAGTGCCGCCGAGCGATTTGCCGCTTCGAACTTTTTTGCGCCCATATAGAAGGATACCGCCGCACTTATGCCTACGCCAAAGCCCACGCCCACCGCAATCGAGAGATTCTGAACGGGAAACACGAGAGAAATTGCCGTCATCGCGTCTTCGCTGATTTTGGACACGAATATGCTGTCCACAAAGTTGTAAAGCGCGTTGATGATCATGGACAACACCACCGGCAGCGACATCTTGGCAACCAGCGGTATTATCGGTTTTTCTTTCATAAACGTTTCGTTCATTTTTCTCTCGTGTGTGTACTTGTATTTCTGCTTATTTTTCTTTTTGTATCATTGATAGGCGCGTGCGCCTGTCACAATTTGCTTTTTCATCGCAATCTCGCATTCGCTTGGTTGTCATGGCATCATTGTCAAGCTGCCAACGTTTGTTTTCGGCTCACGCTCGCAAGTGACATGCGCTCTTTTAGCGCATTAGAACACCGCTTTTTGCAAGATTTGCATTTATATCGTGCAGCCGCCTTCCACAAAAAAATCGCCACGCAACGCAAGGTCGTGTGGCGAAAAGATGTTTACAACCGGAAAATTCCACAACAATTTTCAACAACATATATAACACAAATCACCACCCTTTGTCAAATGAAGAGAGAATAAAATCCGTCCGAACAAAAGCCGTCCGAACAAAAGTCGTCATTGCGGCAACGGCATTGAGAATTAATAATTAATAATGAATAATGAATAATTGTGGCACGGGCGTAGAAAAAGTTTGTCGTTTCGTTTCCACGAGATCCTTCGATACTCTCAGGATGACAAAGTTTTTTATTTGCGCCCGAAATGAAAACTTGTTCAGAGCGTTCTTATTAACGGAATGTGCAACTTAAAAGACGGAATTGGAGCCGCAAGGCGGCGACCGCATCGAGCGTCGGACTTGACGTAAAGTACAAGCGACTGCGCCATGTTGTTGCGTAGCCGGCGCACAAAGCGAAGTGACATAATAAGAGAAATGGCGTTGGTTATGTCTCGACCGAGTGTTGTCCCCCGCCACGCGGTCACCGTGGGTTCCCTTGCAAGGGGGAACGGTGATAGGGAAAACACCTGAGGAAAGGGGAAAATTGCATTTAGGGTTTTACACACAAAACTTTTGTAGAGTGGTGGAAGAAATACCGGCGCGGACCGGAAAGATGGGGCATTTCTATTTAGGTTTCAAATGCACACACATTTTTTGCAAATAAAACATCGAAAAGGTGGTTCAAGTCCACAAAAAGGGTAACAAAAAAACACTCTGTGAGTGTTTGTTTGGTAGGATTGAGTGGACTCGAACCACCGACCCCCACCTTATCAGGGTGGTGCTCTAACCTGCTGAGCTACAATCCTATAGTTTGTGGTGGAGATACACGGATTCGTTTAATAGCGAGCGATTATGCTTGCACATCGAAGCGAGCGTCAGCGAGGGCTTGTCCTCGGGGACATCACAAAGTGATGCGTTGCGCCCGCAACGGAATGCGGGTATATTCACCTATGGTGGAGATACACGGATTCGAACCGAGGACCTCCTGAATGCAAATCAGGCGCTCTACCAACTGAGCTATATCCCCACGTGAATGCTATAAGATAATATCATTTGCTTTTTTGTTTGTCAAACGTTTTAAGAAAAAAAATATTGTTGACGGATATTTTATAAAGTTTTACTCTTATAAAGGAATAGATTGAAAAACTTGCCGAACTCACAAACAAACTCGTGTTCCTTTCTAGAATGGACGAAGAAAGCAAAAAGACGGTTATGAGCGAGTTTTCGCTTTCGAAAGTTGCCGAAGAAGCGTTGAAGCCGTATTATGCACTTTGCAAGCAAGATGAATAAGAAAGTGAAAAACGACGGCAGTGCCGTCGTTTTTCGTTTGGGAAAGAGAGATATTTTCGCGCAAAAGCGCGATTATAGGGAGTACTTTGTTTGTTTTTCAAGCAAAATTCAATTTATTCGGTCACTTTTGGAAGAATCAGGCGCATTCAAGCAAAAGTTTGTCTGCTACTAGCGCGATAAATTCACCGTTGGTGGGTTTTTCATTGGGGGAGTAGATTTTAATGCCGAAAACGTTGTTTATGTTCTCGATTTTTCCGCGATTCCATGCAACTTCGATTGCGTGGCGTATTGCACGTTCTACTTTTGACGGGGAAGTTTGGTAGTGTTCGGCAATTCCGGGATATAGACGTTTTGTGATTGAATTGATGATGTCGGGAGTTTCAATCGTCATTTTGATTGCTTCTCTCAAAAACTGATAACCTTTGATGTGAGCGGGAATTCCCACGGAAATAAAAAGATTTGCGATTCGTTCGTCAAGATTTTTGTTTTTTCTCGTTTGGGGCTGTCGGTTTGGAGTTGAAAAACCGTCCATAACTCGCAAAAGAGCATTGTAGTCAAACGGTTTTGCAAGGAAATAACTTGCGCCTAGTTGCATTGCTTTTTGCACGAAACCGTCCGTTGCCAGTTGAGACATCATGATGACCGTCGGCTTTCGTCCTTCCAAAGCACTCAGCACACCGAAGCCGTCCAGTTCAGGCATAACTATGTCGAGAATGAGAAAATCCGGTTGATACGCATTGACAAGTTCTATTGCTTTTACACCGTTGGAAGCAACGCCGACAACTTCGTAGCCGTCTTGAGAATCAATAAATTCGCGTATACTCCCGCATAGGGCAGAATTGTCGTCTGCAATGATAATTGTTTTGTTCATAAGTTTCCTCCTGTTTTTTAACTTATATAAATCGTAACATATCCAAATTTTTTCGTCTTGATAATAAAATCGCACTTTTCACAAGTTTTTGTCGAGATGAACGGAAAATTGTTTATTTGAAAAGAAAAATTCTGTTTATTGCTCGTTTTTTTGCTGTAACTATATACATTCTAATCGCAATTTGGCGATTTTTCAACAATTATTTTCACTTATTAATTATTATACTACATATTGGTGAAAAAGCAAGTAAATACACTACATAAAGTTTTTATAAAAAAAATTCGGAATTTTTGAAAATATAGTTTACATAATCGGATGTTATCAATATAATATATGAAAACTAAATCTATAACGAGGGTGTTATGGGAAAATATAAGAAATGTCCGCGTTGTGAACTCAACTGGATACCTATCGAAGAAGAACTTTGCGAAGTCTGCAAAGCCGAACTTGGCAAGGCAAGCAAAATAAGCCTTTTGGAAGATGACGACGAAGTCGAAGAAGAAGAGAGAATCTGTCCTATCTGCAAGGTCAATTATCTCGAACCCGACGAAGATATTTGTGCTGCTTGCCGCGAAGAACAGGCAAACGCACAAAGCGAAAAAGAAGACGACGACGATTGGAAAGAATTCGTTGACGACGACGAACCCATTCAGGACGACGACGAAGAAGGAGAACTTTCTCTCAATCAACTTCAGGAAGACGAAGAAGACGAGTTCGAAGACGACGAAGAAGAGAAGTGCCCCGACGACTTTGACGACGACGAACTCGGAGACGTCGACGATTTCGACGATGACGAAGATGAAGACGACGAAGAAGACGAAGAGCCTGAAGACGACGAAGAATAAAAATCATCGCACGAACGATAATTATCGCACATTGACAAACCGCCCGCATTTTGCGGACGGTTTTTCGTTCGCTTGATTTTTATTGCGCTATCATATTTGTCGCATTTTTATTTACAACGGGCATGGAAAAGTATATAATATCAAAGCAATATAATTATATATTATATATCAATATATACGGGAGCAGTTTATGGCAAAAGAACAAAAGGATCAATTCGTAAAAGAAATTGCCGATATGACGGTCGATTTTCCGCAATGGTACACCGATGTCGTGCTCAAAACGGGACTTGTCGACTACGGTCCTGTCAAAGGTACTATGGTCATTCGTCCGTATGGCTACGAAATTTGGGAACATATTCAGGAAGAACTCAACGCACGCTTCAAAGCAACGGGACACAAAAACGCGTATTTCCCGATGTTTATTCCGTATAGTTTTCTTGTCAAAGAAGCGGACCACGTTGAAGGTTTTGCACCCGAAGTCGCACTTGTTACGCATATCGGAAAAACTCCGCTTGAAGAAGCGCTCGTCGTTCGTCCGACGTCCGAAACCATCATTTGCTCCATGTACGCAAAGTGGGTCAAGAGTTATCGAGACTTGCCCGTTCTCATCAATCAATGGGCAAACGTCGTGAGATGGGAAAAGACCACTCGTCCGTTCCTTCGCACCAGCGAGTTCCTGTGGCAGGAAGGTCACACTTTGCACCAAACGGAAGAAGAAGCGAGAGAAGAGACTCTCCGCATGCTCGAAGTGTATCGTGAGTTTATGCAAAACGTGCTCGCAATCGACGTTCTCGTCGGTCAAAAATCCGAAAAAGAGAAGTTTGCGGGCGCAGTAGACACCTACACGATGGAAGCAATGATGCTTGACGGCAAAGCTTTGCAGTCGGGCACTTCGCACTATCTCGGACAAAACTTCTCATCAGCGTTTGAAATCAAATATCTCGACAAAGACGGGCAACTCAAGAATCCGTATCAAACCAGTTGGGGCGTGTCCACTCGTCTTATCGGCGCGCTCATCATGGCACATGGAGACCAACGCGGGCTCAAACTTCCTCCGAGAGTCGCACCTATTCAAGTCGTGGTCGTTCCCGTCGCGGCGCACAAAGAAGGCGTTCTCGATAAGGCAAGCGAAGTTGCCGCAACGCTTCGTGCACAAGGTTTGCGAGTCGAACTTGACGACAGAGAACAATCTCCAGGCTGGAAGTTCAACGAATGGGAGATGAAAGGAGTCCCCGTACGTCTCGAAATCGGACCGCGCGACATCGAAAACGGTCAAGTCATGATTGCTCGTCGCGATACGCACGACAAATTCGCCGTGAAGATCGACGATCTCGCACACGATATTCCTGCGCTTCTTGACGATATTCAACAAAATATGTTCAAGCAATCTCACGATTTCTTGCACTCTCACATTCAGGTCTGCCACACTCTCGACGAGATGAAACAAACTCTTGACGATCACAAGTTTGTCAAAGCCATGTGGTGCGGCGATCGTTGCTGTGAAGACAAGATCAAAGAGCAATTCTCCGCCACTTCCCGTTGCATGCCTTTCGACCAAACGCCCGTCGGTGACGTTTGCCCGGTGTGTGGGAAGCCTGCTTCTAAGGTTATTTATTACGCCCGCGCATATTAAAAGCGCGCTAAATAGCAAATAACTGCGTCAGAGCCACGTTCCCGTCAACTCATGTACTATTTGTACATTAGGGTTGCCGTTAGCGTGGCTCTTTCTTGTTCTTCATCTATTTATCGCGCTTTTAACAAATCGCGCTATCGAGCGATAGGCTAGCTATTTATCTCAATATTAGCGAATATATTCGTGAACAAAATTTTTTGTTCGTGGCTAAAACTTTATTGCCATTTTTCTGCTTCTTTTATATAATGTCAGTATGGCAGACAAGAAATCTTCAAAATCAACAAAATCCAATTCTACCAAGTCGTCGAAGTCAAAGCAATCGCAAACTTCCACCATTGAAAAGGCGGTGAAAAAGGCGTACAAGAAAAATCCGAAAGCGGTGATTATCACAATCGTCGCAATCGTGCTTGTCGTCGCAATAAGTTGGGCGATATTGTACTTTGCGTTCCCCGACACATGGGAAGAACTCGTTTCACGCTTTGACAAGGGCGGTGGCAATGGCGGTAGTACTATTGACACGGAGGATACAAGCAAGGTTGTCGGAGGCAATCTACAAGGCATACTTACACGTGGTGAGGGTGAGCTGTTGTTTCACATGATAGACGTGGGACAAGGAGATTGTTTATACATACAACTTCCCGATGGAAAAGATATGGTTATCGACGGTGGCACAACAAAGAAACCGTATGACGATTTCGATGAGCAAACCGTTATAAGTTATTTGAACAATTACATTAAAGACGGAACGATAGAGTATCTTATGCTTACGCACACCGACAAAGACCATGTGAGCTTTTTGGATGATATTATCTATGCGTTTGATGTTCAAAACGTTTATATGCCGTATATTCTCGCAACACCGGACGTCACAAAGCTCTCGAGCAAAGAACGTAGCGAATTTGAAAGTATTCCGCAGGAGAAAAAGGAAATTTTCAAGGATAAAGACACTGTTTCCACAGTCGAATATGCGGAGTTTTTTACAGCGGCGTTGATTGAGAAAAACTGCAATATTTTCGTTAATATGGACGATGACGAAAACACAAACAATATTACAATAAACGGTAGTGATTATACGTTCAAATTCTATTGTCCGACAAGGGCGTACTATGATAAAAACGGTTTGGACAACGCAACCGACTTGAATGCAATCTCTCCTGTCGGAATTTTGGAATATAATGACAGAAGAATTATGTTTACGGGCGATAGCAACTCAAAGAACGAGAAAGATGTTGCAGAACGCACAGGGTCAATCGATTGTGATGTTCTGAAAGTTGCTCATCATGGAAGTTCGACATCGTCAACAGCCGCATTTTTGGAAAAGTACAGTTTTGAATATGCGATGATAAGCAGCGGTACACACGCAGGACACAAGCTTCCAAGACAAGATGCTCTTGACAGAATGATAAATATGGAAGTGTATCGCACCGATAAAAACGGCACAATCGTATTGTCCGTAAACAAAAGCGGAGAAATGATTTTTAGAGCAGAGAAGAAGAGCACTCAAAAACAAAACCATATCGGCAACGATGTGAAAATGACAACGACATCGTTGAGAAGGTCGATTCCTTCAGATATGAGAAATTTGTTCTTTGTCAATGCTGCATAGAAAAAGAGTAGTGGTGCGGTAGAAAGACTAAAATTTATCGCAATAAAAGAAAAGACACGCAAAAGCGTGTCTTTTGTAAAATTGTAGTTAAAAATAATAGACTACTAAATGATACCGTTCCGCCACAAACACCAAACCGATAATTTGGCGAAACTGTGGTAGGAGTTTTTGTCCTTGCTTGAACTGCTAGCACAAATTCTCGGTGCGGTAGAAAGACTAAAATTTATCGCAATAAAAGAAAAGACACGCAAAAGCGTGTCTTTCGTAAACTTGCGATAAATTTTAGTCTGCTTTGTAGGGGAGAAGAGCCATAACTCTTGCTCTCTTGATTGCGACTGCGAGCGTTCTTTGGTGCTTTGCGCACACACCGCTCATACGACGGGGAAGGATTTTTCCTTTCTCGGTGGTGTATCTTTTGAGTTTTGCAACGTCCTTGTAGTCGATATCATCAACGTGGTCGACGCAGAACGTGCACACTTTCTTTTTGGGCACTCTCTTGGGTGCGCGTGGTGCTTTAACTTCTTCAGCCATTTTCTTAACTCCTTAAAAAATTAGAATGGAAGGTCTTCGTCGATGGGCTTGAGATCGTCGAAATCGACGTCGTCAGAGCCGTTTTCATCGGATTTTGTGGAAAGGAATTGCACTTCGTCAGCCGCAATTTCAGTCACATAACGACGAGAACCGTCTTGCGTGTCGTAACTTCTTGTTTGAATGCTGCCGCTGATAGCCGCTTTGCTGCCTTTTTTGAGGTAGCGAGCGCAGTTGTCTGCTTGAGCTCTCCAAACCACGACGGGGAGAAAGTCTGTTTCTCTCTTGCCGTCTTTTGAATAGGAACGAGACACAGCAAGTGTAAATCTGCAGAATTTGATGCCGCTATTTGTGGAAGCGAGTTCCGGATCCTTGGTCAAATTGCCGATCAAAAATACTTTGTTCATACTTTTCTCCTTGCGATTATTTCTTGATGATCATTTGTCTTACGACGTTTTCGTCGTTGCGCATGTATCTGTCAAGTTCTGATTGTGCTTCTTTGGTGCAGGTGACGTTCATGAGAACGTAGTAGCCTTCGTTTTGCTTGTTGATTTCGTAAGCAAACTTTCTCATGCCCCATTTGTCCAAAGAGTCAACGGTTCCGCCGAGAGTTGCGACGAGATTTTCAAACTTTTCAACGGTTTGAGTCTTCTTGTCGTCGTCCACGTCACAGCGAATGATGTAGAGAACTTCATACTTGTCCATACTTTTTTTACCTCCTTGTGGTCTATGTGTCCCTTGCGGGAAAGGAATATGCATTCTTTTGAATGCTCAATAATAATATATTATATTTTAATAAAAGTAAAGCGAAAATGCAAAAATGGTGAAACGAACGGTTTTGGAAAAACTCTGTGTTAAGGAAGTTTATTTTTTGTTTTTCGTATCTTTAGAAAATCTTTATGTTTGATTTAGCCTTAATTTATTTGACAGACGTATTATGTTATCGTCGCCGAAAGGTGATGTAAAAAAAATCGAAAAACCCATTAAGGAGATAATGAATTATGAAAAAAGCAATCGTATCCGTTCTTTGCGTAGTGCTTGTGCTTTCGCTCTCTGTTGTAGCGTTTGTGGCATGCGACAAGAATGACAAAACTGCAAGCAACTCCGACGTTCTCGGCACGGCTGTTGCTGTTGCGGCATCACAACTCGGCGGAGCATCCACCGCTGCGGAAGACGCAAATGACGACTTCAAAGCAGGCATCAACCTCAACATCGGCAATGACGCGGCATCTTTGGCGGCAGGCGCAACCATCAATGGCATCGGCAAAGCTGTCACACCCATCATTGAAAGCGCAGTCGGCAAAGTGGACAAATTCCTTGGCGACAACGGCATCTCCGTCAAAAAAGTGGAAAGCGATGACAAAGACTTTTCCGAAAAGTTCTCCATCACCTACACCTATGTCAACGACAAAACCGGTGAAAGCGTAACCGAAGAGCTTGCTCTTTATGTCAAACTTTCAGAAGGCGCAGAGCTTGAAGGCAAGAAAGACTACACTTTCGATGCAAAAGTCGTGAAAGTTGTCAAACAAGAAGGCAAAGAAGACATCAGCATCACGCTCGCTTCCTTCTCCGGTCAAGCAAAATTTGACACCGACAAAGACGCAATGGTCTTCTCGTTCGGTGCTGACGGAACATCTGCAAGCGCATTTGCAAATCTCAAAGCATACTCCACCAAGAAAGGTTCAATCGTTCTTGAAATGAATGCAGGCGCAGGCATCAGCGGCACGGCAACTGCAAATGCAAGCGTGTCCATCGAGCTTGGCAAAGCTGACAACAAGTACGGCGCAATCGTCACCGTCTCCGGCAACACCGAGGCGTTCGGCTACGGCGCATCCTTCACGGTCATCGCAAAAGTTTCTGCAAACAGTGCAGAAGACGCATCCGACTTTGCAATCAGCGGTTCTTTCGATGCAACCATCAAATTGGGTGCTGCACTCGGTGAATACAATGCAAAGGCAGATCTCAACGGCAAGGCTCACTATGACGTCGAATCCGACTCACTTAAGCTCGGACTCACCGGCAACGTGACGTTTGCAAAAGTTGAAAATAAGTAATTTTTTCTTCCGCATAAATCAAAAAAAGGCGCTCGCAGTTTTGCGAGCGTCTTTTTTTACGTATGTTTTTCGGCACGACGAAAACGGAAAATGCCGCTTGCAATTTTGCGAGCGGCTTTTATATATGCTTAAAGGTCAAAAAAAATCGCCGTAAGGGCGATTTTGCTTTGTTTGCCTATTTATTCGTCTTTTAGCAGTTTCTTGATTTTCTTTTTTGCCGAATATATGGTGTTGTCCACTTTCTTTTGCTCTATGCCGAGTTCTTTTGCGATTTCGGAATAACTCAGACATTCAAGATGCAGTTTAAGCACGGCAAGTTCAACGGGGGTGAGCAGGGCGGTTATCGCATCGAAAAGCAGTGCGGAAGTCTCGTTTTCGATGAAAATGTCTTCGGGATCTTGCACCGCCGTTTGTATGGATTCGGGCAAAGCCACTTCGTCTATGTTGACTTCGTCGAGATTTGGCTTTCGCAATGCGTCCACAATTGCGTTGCGTATACACGTCGAAGCATAGGTCTTGAAGCTCGCCTTGCCGTTTTCGTCATACGTGCGTATCGCACGCATAAGCCCCAGCATGCCGTAGCCTGCAAGATCGTCCGCATCTGCCATCACGCCGAAAGAACGAGCAATGGATTTTGCAAGATTCATATAGGAAACCGCGACGGCGTTTTCTGCATCAACGTCGCCGTTTTGCGCGGCTTTTATGAGTTGTAATTCTTGCTCTTTTGTCATGAGAATTTTTATTTTCTCCACATCGTTTGAGATGTGAAGTGTGCTATGGATAAGTTTTATTAGTTCGCGTCTCTACAAAAGTTGCGCGTTTGAAACCCTAAATAGAACACCCCATCTTTCCGGTCCGCGCCGGTATTTCTTCCACCACTCGAATAGAGTGCTTTCTCTACAATGTTATCCGTCGCTCGCGGGGAAGACAGGCGGCACTCGCATAGAAAAGTATCGTTCACTCATTATGCCACTCGTTCGCAAGTGCAGAGAACAACACGCACTTGCTCACTTGTACAAACCGTCAAGCTCGGCGCTTATTTGCTCGCCGCCTTGCGGCTCGTGTTCCGTCTTCGAAGCTGCAAAGTCCGTTAATAAGAACACTTCGAATAGGTTTTCGTTTTGGGCGCAATCGAAAAACTTTGTCATTGCGAGCGACAGCGTGGCAATCTCGTGGAAACGAAACGACAAACTTTTTCTGCGCCCGTGCCACAATTATTAATTATTCATTATTAATTATCAATTCCTGCGTTGCCTTATCGCCTCGTACAGCACTATGCCGGCGGCGACGGATGCATTGAGAGAGTTGACGTTTCCGAACTGCGGAATGGTGAGCGTATCGTCGCAAAGTTCTTTGGTCAGGCGGTGAATTCCTTCGCCTTCGCTGCCGATGACGATTGCAAGATTTCCGTTGAGATTTGCATCTTTCGGGGCTTTACCGTCAAAATCCGTCGCATAAACCCATACATTCTGCTCTTTCAGGTCTCTTATCACGTCGTTGATGTTGGTGACTTTTGCAATGAGCATATGCTCGGTCGCGCCACATGCGACTTTCACGACGGTGTCGTTGACGCCGACGCTTCTATGCTTGGGGATGACTATGCCGTGTGCGCCGAAACACTCCGCGCTTCTTATGATTGCGCCGAGATTGTGTGGATCGGTGATGCCGTCAAGAAGGACGATGAGCAGCGGCTCTTCTTTGCTCTTGGCAAGGTTGATTATGTCGTCAACGTCACAATATTCAAAGTCTGTAACTGCCGCGACGACGCCTTGGTGATTGCCGCCGTTTGAGAGCTTGTCAAGCATGTTTTTGTCAACGTAACTCGTGACCGTGCGCGCTTCTTTTGCAAGTTTGTGCACTTGAGAGAGCATGGGATCGAACTCTCCTTTTTGCAAGAAAAGTTTGTCTATTGTTTTGCCTGCTCGATAGGCTTCTTTGACGGGGTTGCGACCGTAGATGTACATATTCTTCCTTTTTGCTCGCGCTTTGCGAGCGTGGCTTACGCCGTTTTTGTTGGTTTTCCGCTTTCAGAAACGGAAGGGCTCATTTGTTGATGTTGTCTTCAAAGCATATAGACAAGAATTCTTCAAGGCGAGCAGTGTTGCCCACAAGATACAGATATCCCAGCACCGCTTCGAAACCGCTTGCGCGTCTATACTCGCTCATCTCGGCGTGCTTTGCGCTTGTTTGCACTTTGCAGTTACGCGCGCGGCGGAAAACGTCTTGTTCGTCTTCATCGAAAAGCGGGAGCAATTTTTCCGCTTCGGCGGCTTGCGAGACGGCTTTGACCACCTTGATGACTTCGTGGTGCAGCGCACCCGTCTTTTGCGTTGAGCCGACGGTGACTCTCGTGCGAGTGTAAAGGGACTGCACCGCGTCTCCGACGAACGCAAGGGCCATCGGATGAAGGGCAAGCGCGTCTTGCTTGCTTATTGGAGTTGTCAGCGAAAATATCGAATTGTTGTCCATAAATTGAATTTTAGCATAACCGCGCGAGTTTGGCAACAACTAGCAAGATTTAAGCATATTGACATTATATAAAAAAGATAATAAAATATAAACATAAAAATAGGCTTTACAGCCTCAACGGGACACTATGAAAAAATCAAGAAACATCGGCAAAATCCTGCTTGTTGCGGTTGCAATCGCGCTGCTTTGCGCGCTTTTGACGTCGTGCGGACTTTTCAATTCGCTAAAAGCCATTTCGTCTGCGACCGTCGTTGCACGCATAGGACTGGAAGAGACGGCGGACGGCGCGTACGAAGTGCAGGCAGGCAAAGAATTTACGCTTGCGGTTGTGTGGAACAACAAACGAGCTTTGAATCCGTCTATAGAATGGCACGAAGTGCTTGACGGCAAAGACTCAACTCTTCCGCTTTTCAAAGACGAGCAAATTCTCACCTACACGCACAAAAGAGAAGACATCGGCAAGACGTTTTCTTATTACGCAAAAGTCAACGAGCTTGTGCGCTCCGACAGCATAAAAATCAACGTAATCGAAGCAAAGCTCGATCCGCCCGCAATCGCTTGCCAAGACGAGTTGAAGATTGTTGACGGCAAGATCCAACAAAACATAATCGGCGGACTTAAAGACGTAAAGCTTTCGGCGAGTTGGAACGCCGCCGTTCTCGATCCCGATATCGAAGTGACGGTCGAATGGTTTGTAAACGACAAAAAAGTCGCAGACGGCGCAGAATACACCTATTCCGTGTCGGGCATAAGCGAGCCCAAGACGGTTGACGTCACTTGCAAGGTGAGCGCGGACGGAATGGATGCAAAATCCACGACCGTAAGCCTGATTTTCGTTGAAAAATACGACCTTGTGGACAGTGTGACGGTCAACATCGACGACGCAAGATTCACAAAGATCGCCACGGACACCTACTATGTGCAAAAGACGTCCGACAAACTGCACTTTGCATTGAGCGCGTCGATTGCGCCTGCCACGGCAAATTTGGCGGCGGATTGCGAGTGGAGTTTCGAGTATTCGGGCAAGTCCGTAATAGGCGACAAATCCACGCATATCGAAAACGTCGGCTTGAATGAAGGCAAAAACATCGTGACTGCAACAGTCGGCAACGTTGTAAGCAGAAGAATAACGATATATTACATGACCTACGACGTCGATTCGATTCCCGACGAGATAAAAAGCGCAATCACCGACAAGTTCTTTTGGAACGGCAACTATTGTGACAGATACGTGACCTGTCAGCAAGAAGTGGACGAGTTTGTCGGATACGCCATATCGCAACATCAGAAAAACAAGGCTTTTGAGATGTATATGCCCGTTGCAAACTGGGCGGTCTCTCAATCCGAATTTGCGGACGTCATGTCGCTTGCAATCAAGCAAGGCGGAGACGAGTCGGGATATTATTCCTATTCTATGGACAAGCGCGGCGCAATCGGAAGATTCACCTTTGGCGACGCAACCGAGTTCGGCATTCCGTCCGGCGCATATCAACCTGCGGCAACAGTGAAACAAGCAACCGCGTTTTTGAGATATTCGGAAGTGGAAAACAAGAGAGAGGCTCTTCCCGTTGACGAGAGGACGGAAACAATGAACGTTGCAAACTCCAACGATTTGTATCGCGTCGTATCAAACGGATTCAAGCCAGTGTTTGCCGCCGATGAGAGCGGACAAAGATTGCAAGCTCTGTACAACAAGGCAAGAAAAGTGCTTATCGACTATATATCCGCCGATATGACTGACGTTGAAAAAGTCGCCGCAATATACGATTGGATCGTCAACGAAGTGGACTATGACTATGCGGTCGCATCTCTTGGCACGGGCAGCGGAACGTCGGGATACAACGCGTTCTATCTCGAAGGCGTGTTTGACGACAAGAGAGCGGTGTGCGACGGCAAGTCAAAGGCGTTTGCGTTGCTTTGCGGCATGGAGAACATCAAAGCAATTAGAGTCAGCGGCTATGCGAACAAAAATATCGCCGCCGTGCCCGATTCCGAAAAAGCGGCATACGGACATGCTTGGAACAAGGTGCTTGTTGACGCCAATAACGACGGCGAAAGAGAATGGTACGTCGTGGATACCACGTGGGGCGACGTGGAAGTGGGCGGCACAAGCGGCAGAACGGAATATCTCAATTATAGCTATTTCCTTGTCACCGATGAGGCAGTTGCAACGTCGCATCAGGCAAAAATCGTAACTCCGAAAGCGGACACCGAATACAACGTGTACAAAAACACGTTCTTCACATACAAGGGAGTGACTTACGATTTCTACATCGAATCGAGCGTGGAGCGCGACATTCTCATTGCGTACAGCAGAGCCAACGGCAATATCGCAATGTGCGTGTATATCGAATATGACGCGCAAGGCGGACACGGCTATGCGTTTGTGGGGCTCGGCGACAATCAGTACGTCGTGTATGCAAGCTGACAAGTACGATATTTAGCACAATTTGTGACACACAAAAAGCGTACGCCACGGCGTACGCTTTTTGCAAAGGGGGAGATAAGGGAGAGAATTGTTTGATTTATATCAATAAGGTTTGTTTTTTGTTGTGCGTATTATAGGTATGCGCGCAAGGCTTTTATGTTTTTGTCATAGACTTTCATAAGGTCTTTTGCAACGTCGGGGACGTCAACGCCGTCTCTTGCAAGTTCGTTTATGCACTTTTGCACGCTTTCGATGCCCATGTTGTAGCCGTCTATAAGCATGCTTGCGAGATGCGTCGGTTTGTTGTTAATTCCTGCGTTCATTTTTACACCGGCTTTGAGCATTATGCGTTGCATAGGATTTGTTTTTGCGTTTTCGAGTTCTTTTTCTCCAAGTTCGCCCGCGGCTTTTTGATAGAAGTCTTCAAGCACTTCCTTTTGAGAAAGGACGAGATTTTTGAGCTTGTCGCACTCGATATAGTCGAGCATATCTTCTATGGATTGCACGCCCATTGCGGTGTTGCGCACCATTTCTCTGAATATTTTCATTTCGTCTCCTTGTCGTTTTTTCTTATTATCGGCAAGAATCCGATTTTTATACGCGCTTGTGTTTATGGTGTGCGCTTCGTCGTTTGTTTCCCATATTACATTTTCTACGGTAAATTCAAGGCGGACGACGTTTGAGACAAACGTCAACCGAACAGTTTTTCAAGCCACTCTTTCACCCAGGATTTGTATACGATTTTTTCTCCGTTCTGCGTATCGGGGACGAAGCACAGCGGCGGAAACGCAACGCACCACCAGTTGTCGCCGACGCCTTCTCCGAGATAGACGATAAGTGCGTCGTAGTTGCCTTCGGGGAAGTCGAAGTCGTCGTATTTTCTGTCGGGAAAATATTCGTTTTTCAACGCAATCGACGCTTTATAATCAAATCCGTGCTTATAAAGTGTTGAATTTGCGATTTCGACGATTTTGTTTTCTTCTTGTTCAAGCACTTTCACGGCTTCGTTTTTGCTTTTGCAATCCGCAAGCCTTGTCGTGAGATATGCAGTGATTTCGTCGCGCACGGCAAGTTTTACAGTCTGGTCGTCTTGCGAATTTGAGTTGGCTCTTATATGTATTCTCACACACTCGTTTGCAAGTTTCTCCTGCTTTGAATCGCAGGCGCAAAGCGTGAGTGCGACAGTTGTTATTGTCACGATTAAAATCGCGAATGCAATTATGCGGCGTTTTTTCATACGAGTATCTTTGACCGATTTTTGACGGGTTATACGCATAAAAAACAAATCGAAACTAAAACTATCAAAAAAGGAGTGCAATATGAAGTCAAAAAATACGTTTATCGCGACCGATGCGTATGCAAAGAAAAGACAAATCGCGTTCAAAGTGCTTTTGTGTCTAGTATGTGCTTTCGTCGTGTTTTCGATTGTGTCGAGTGCGTTCTTTTCCGATTCCGCAATTGCCGATGCCGCGGTGCTCAAACAAGGCTCTCGCGGAGATACCGTCAAGACTATGCAGCAGAAACTCATTCGCTGGGGGTATCTCAAAGGCACGGCGGACGGAGTATTCGGCGCAAAGACAAAAAGTGCGGTCATCGGTTTTCAGAAGAAAAACGGACTTACTGCCGACGGCATAGTGGGCAAGGCAACAGCGCAGGCAATGGGATTGAAACTTACTTCGAGCACGAGTTCGTCATCGTCTTCTTCTTCGACGGACCTTAATCTTCTTGCGCGCGTAGTATACGGAGAAGCGCGCGGAGAGCCGTATACGGGACAAGTGGCGGTCGCCGCCGTCGTTCTCAACAGGGTTAAGAGTTCGTCTTTTCCTAATACGGTGGCAGGCGTGGTGTATCAATCGGGCGCATTCGATTGCGTTGCCGACGGACAGATAAATCTCACGCCCAATCAATCGGCGTACAATGCCGCGCGTGACGCACTCAACGGCTGGGACCCGACCTACAACTGTTTGTTTTATTACAATCCGCGCACTGCGACGAGCAAATGGATGCTCTCGCGCCCCGTCAAACTGACGATAGGCAATCACGCGTTTTGTTAAGGAGCGATTATGAAAAATTCAAAGGATAATAAAAACGAAAAAGTAAAAGACGCAAAAAGCGTCTCTGAAATCAAGAAGAAAAGAAAATCAAACGTGGTGAAAACCGCGATTTTGTCAACGGCGTTCGGCATTTGCGTAAGCGCGATAGTCGGACTTTCTGTTGCGCTTTATTTTTCGCAACAAACCGTTGCCACTCACGAAGCGTACCAAAAGCAAATGGACGCGGTGTATTTCAGAGCGTATTACGACCTTCTCGACGGAGCGAACGATCTGGGTATCAATCTCCGCAAGATAGGAGTGTCGAATTCCCCGAAAATGCAGCAGGATTTGCTTTATGAAGTGTGGAACGTCGCAGGGCTTGCCGAAGACGATTTGTCGTCGTTCGAAGCTCAAAGCGACGGCGTCATGAACGCCAGAAAGTTTGTCAATCAACTCGGAGATTTTTCCCATACGCTCGCGTTGAAAATATCGCGCGGAGAAAAACTGTCCGCAAACGATAAACAAACGCTTTTCAAACTTTCAAAAGTTGCGGACGCATATCGCGTTGCGCTTGAAAGCGTAGGAGACAAAGTCAAAGACGGACAAACTTTTATCGACAGCGGTGCGCTTGACGGATTTGACGGCGCATTCGAAACTTTCGCAGAGCCTAGTTTCGACTATCCCGAAATGATATACGACGGGCCGTTTTCTTCCGCGCTCGAAGGCAGAGAACCGATAGGTCTCGTCGGTGAAGAAATATCTCGGGATAAAGCGCGTTTGATCGTCGAAAAAATCTTCGGCACGCAACAAATAAAGAACGTCGCTTTTCAGGGCGAGAGCAACGGGGATATAAAGACCTTTGACTTCACGTTTGAAAGCGATGCGGGAAATTCATTCGTGCAAATCGCAAGAAAGGGCGGTATGCTCGTGACGTACAACACTGCTCCGAAATACGACGAAACGGTGAGCATAACCGAAGCAAATATCACTTGCCAGCGTGCCGCAATCGATTTTGCAAGCAAAGTCGGTTTTGACGATATGCTTGTGGTGTGGTCGTCGTCCGCGGACGGAGAATGCGTCGTAAATCTCGCGCCCGTGCAGGACGGTGCGATTCTGTATCCCGATTTGGTGAAAGTCAAGATTCGTGAAAGCGACACAACCGCCATAGGTCTTGACGCGTCGCATTACGCCATGAATCATTGCGTCCGCACGCTTGCCACGCCAACCGTATCCGTCGAAACCGCAAAATCCTCAATCTCACTGCAAAACGTCTCCGACGGTCGTCTTGCACTCATTCCGCTCCGTGAAACACAAGAAGTTCTCACCTATGAATTCGAGTGCCACGAAGACGGCACCTATTATATCTACGTCGACGCTCAAACGGGCGATGAAGTGAATATTTTGTATGTTATTGAAGATGAGAACGGCGAGCGCACCATCTAAGAATGCGCCAAATAGCGACTGACTTTGGCAGCACCCCGAGCCTGCCAACTCACGTACGTCTTGTACGTTAGGGTTGTCATTCTCGGGGTGCTTTCGCGTCATTCATCTATTTATCGCATTCTTATACGCGTAACGACTCAATCGCGGATAAAAACTCCTGCCGCAATTTCGCAAGATTGTCGGCTTGGTGATTAGATTGGGTGGGACACCCACACCCGAAACGAAAATCTATTCGCAGCGTACTTATAAACGGAATATGCAACTTCGAAGACGGAACACGAGCCGCAAGGCGGCGAGCAAATCGAACGCCGAGCTTTACGATAAGTACGAGCGACTGCGCCGTGTTGTTGGCTACTGCCTGGCGCACAAAGCGTGGTGGCATAATGAGTGAACGGCACTTATTTATGCGAGTGCTGTAAGGAACGAAGTGACGGAATAGCGATTGCTACGAAGTCAATCGCGTCGTGTTGTCCCCCGCCACGCGGTCACCGTGGGTTTCCCTTTTAAGGGGGAACGGTGATATGGGCGCGACGCGTAAAGCAATTCGTCCAGTGGACGGATTGTAGCCAAAGCGAACAAGGCGGATTGCCACGCAAACGTCGCAGTCCAAACACCTGAGGAAAGGGGAAAGTTGCATTTAGGGTTTTACACGCTCAACTTTTGTAGAGATGAAAAACATAAAAACTTTATCGGGCGTAGCGAAAATGCGCCTGACGGCTGGATGTTTCGACAGGCTCAACATGACGAGTGGTGGGGCACCCACACCCGATTGCAATAATCGAAAAATGTTAATATCTCTGCTTTGCATTGACAGAATGACAGTTTGGGTGGGGGCACTCGCGCCCGAAAATATATTTAAGATTGATATTTTTGTTGAGCACAAAAGACATATAAAAAAAGACAAGCACTTGCTTGTCTTTTTTTTCTATGAAATGGTTTTCAATCAGTCGTGTTTGGGCTTTCTCACCAAGGACTTTGTGAAGCACAAGCCGAGAATGAGTTGGACAAGTCCGAGTGCGGCAACGATGATGTACGCATAAAGACCGCCGCTGATGATTGCTTGGAAGTATTCGACGAAACTTCCTTCAAAGCCGATGAGTTGTGCAAACATTGCAAAGATTGCAACGCCGGCGATGAGAATGCTCGAGATCAAGTTCCAAGCTCTGCCGTATTTCTTTCCGCATGCAGAGATGAATGCAACGATGAAGTTGATTCCCGCAAGGGTGAGAAGAGCTGCCGGCAAGATGAGAATTATGCCTGCCATTACGCTCGTTGCAAATGCTTCTTTTAGTGCAGCGAACTGGGTGCAGATAATTGCCCATGATGTGATGCCGTCAAACAAACCGAGACCGAAAAGCGTGTTGCTGATAGTGCCGTTGTTGATCAAAAAACCGATGACGCTTGCCGCAACGAAGAGAAGAGACATGATCATCATGGTGATATTTCTGCCGACGCCGCTACGCTTGTTTGTCTTTGCCGCTTTCTTGGACGGTGCTTGTGCAACGTCTTCGGAATAGACCGGCTCGAAGTTGGTTTGTTGATTATATGCGGGTGCCTGTTGAACCAAAGTGGCGGGCGTGGCATCGATCTTGTTGATTTTGACGCCGATCGTCACTCCGCAACTCGGGCATTTGATGCGGTGTTTATAGCCATCGGGAAGTGTTTCCATATTGGCAGGTGGCTCGAAACTGATTTCCGCTCTGCAACTGGGACATCTTGTATACATAGTTCAATCTCCTTAAAAACTATTCTTTTGATATTATATTATTATTATGCAATAAAGTCAATGATTGAAAAGAAAAAAATATTTGGGAAGTTGGACAATCGTCTATTTTTTACGACAAAATTCGTAAAGGCAGGCAATCGGCAAGCAAAATCGACGCATCGAAGTATTATGTTCGTCGGGCGTATCGGGCTGAATCACGGCAAAAAAAATCAAATGGAAATCTTGTCTCTTTATCGATTTCGAGTATCGTTGAAATCAAAACGCGCAATGAAACCGTGACGATTTTTCGATGGTTCTCATTGCTTTTTTGTTGAAATGCTATTTCGTGAAACCAAGCAATACTATTTGCAAAAAATGGAGTTTATACATTCAAAACGATACAATAAACATCGATTATTGCTCAAAAGGCGTATTTTTTTGTAGTAAAAACGCTTGTCGTCAGGCTTGTTCGTCTCTTTCGAGTTTTTCGTCGACGAGACGTTTTGCGAGCATATAATCGGCGCAGAGATTGAGTATGTATCTTTGTCTTTCTTCGTGGCTTAACTTCGTGAGTTTTTCGTTGTCGGCAAATTCCGCAATCGGATTCGTGACGTCTTTTCCGTCGCGTTTGAGTTTCAGAAGTTTTACGTACAATTCTTTTTGGTTCGGGGTTACGCTTTTGGGCGCGTTGATTTCGTCTTTGTCGTATGCGCCTTGCCCGAGTCTCGATTTTGCGGACTTTGCAAGAGAGCGCATAGCGCATGATTTGTGTTTTACGTTGCTCATCTTCTTTTTCTCCTTCGGGTATTTTAGCACGTTTCCGCTCAAAAGAAAGAGTGTTGCGAAAATAAGCGTTTATTCGACAAAATCAGTGTTTTTTCCTTGCTCTGCGGCTTGTGCCTTTTTCTTATTTTCCTTATCGCTTTTTCTCTTTTTTAGAGTTTTTTTGAGTTTGAAAACGGAAAAAGGAGGAACTGCCGTTCCGATAAGAAACGCCACCGTCCCGTACAACGATATGTCTCCTTGCATGATAAATTCGACGGTGAGATAAAACGCACCGCCGATAAGCGCGCATGCAAACAGATCGGTGAGCGCACGCTCGAGCGGATTTGCTTTTCTCAAAAACAGCAAAGCGAAAATTCCGCCGACGAGACCTGCGACAAGACAAAGCGCAAAGCAAATCGCCTGCGCTTTTGCGTTTGCTCCCAGATATACGTTCATCTGAAAATGCGTTTTGCAAACGAACCGGGCGTTGATTTTGCAACGTATTTGATTGCGTCAACTCGTCCTTCGATTTGCAGTTTTCCGCTTTCTACGTCAAGGTTTTTAACCGAAAGACCTTGTCCGGAGACGTGAAGAGTTTCGTCTGCAAGTTTCACGACGATATTTTTGTCAGTGAATGTCGGCACGTCGAGAACGCCCGTTACGGACATGGAGTGAAGGTGGTCGAGTTCGATTTTGTGCGACGGTTTGGGTGTTTTTTGAGCCTTATCGTGACAAATATCCGCCACGTTTTTGCCTATTGCGGACGTTTTTACGGTTTTTTCGGTTGAAAATTGCATATATCTCCTTTTGCGCTTTTGCGCTTTTCATTGACAATAATATTAAAAGAGAATAGAATATATGATACAAATAAAGCAAAAGGCAACTCGGACCGCATTCGTTTGCGGAAAGAGTATTGAAAAGGCATAATGCCGCAACGAAAAGACGAAAAAACGAAAACGGGCGTGAAAAGACGCTTCGCAATAGACCATTCGGCAAAGTTTTATCCGATTATGTCCACAAAAAAGGCGCAAAGCCTGTTTTGCATATCGGCAGACATGTTCGACGTGGTGCAAAAAGACGTGTTGGAGCATGCGCTCAACGATGTTTTGGAGCGTTTCCCCGCCTACAAAGTCAGGCTCAAAAAGGGCTGGGCGTGGCACTTTTTCGAGCAGAACGACGCTCCTGCAAGAGTGTTTGCCAATGAAGATGTGCTCAAGCCGATAAATCCCGACGACACCAACGGATACTGGTTTAGGGTGAGCGCAATCGACAAACGTATACAACTTGAAATGTTCCACGCGCTTGCGGACGGCAACGGTGCGCTCGCATTTTTGAAGAGCATCGTCAAAAGATACAGAGAACTTCTCGGCTTCGACGTCGTTGACGACGGGGTTATAGACTGGCAGAGTGTAGGTTGCGAAGAAGAACTCGAAGACAGTTTCGAGAAAAACTACAAGCCTATATCTCTCGGGCAGATGAATCTCAAAGCGTTGGCAGGCAAAGTGCCGCACAGAATAGAAGGCACGCTCAACAAAGGCTCGTATCAGAAGAGTGCGGGACAGGCGCAAGCGAGCGAGATTATAGCAAAGGCAAAAGAACTCGGCGTCTCGTACACGGCGTATATAACCGGCGTGCTTGCATATGCGATTGAAAAAACCTATCGCAACAAAAAGCCGATTGCCATTATGGTGCCCGTCAATCTCCGCTCGATTTATCCGTCCAAAACCATGCGAAACTTCGTCACTTTCATACGAGTGATAATTTTCCCGTCGTCGTGCAAGAGCGTCAAAGATTGTGCACTCGAAGCGCAAAGACAGATAAAAATCGACACGGCAAAGGACAAACTCGACGCATTTATCTCCACGACGGTACGCGCGCAGAAAAACTGGGTGCTGAAAATCGTTCCGCTGTTTTTGAAAACGGCTTTGATAAGATTCGGCAGATTGTTTATGCGGTCTCGTCAGACGATAATATTCAGCAATCTCGGCAACGTTAAATCTCCCGACAGCATGGGGGTTGACAAATACGAGTTGTTTATGAACGTATCAAAGAACAACACGCAAAATCTCGGTGCGATAACGACCAACGGCAAAGCGGTGCTTTGTTTCACGCGTGCCATAAAGGAAACCGCTCTTCCCGACGCGTTTTTCTCGACGCTTCGCGAAAACGGAATTGATATAACTACACTATAAAACAACAAATATACAAAACAAAAATATCTCGGAGTACTATGAAACAACTAAATTCTAACGAACTTCGCAAACTCTATCTCGACTATTACAAGTCAAAAGGACACGCAGTCATCGGCTCTGCGTCCCTTATCCCCGAAAACGATCCCACCGTGCTTTTTACGACTGCGGGCATGCATCCGCTCGTTCCTTATCTTCTCGGAGAGAAGCACCCGGCAGGCAATCGTCTCACCGACGTGCAAATTTGCGTGCGTACCGGCGACATCGACGAAGTGGGTGACGCAACTCACTGCACGTTCTTCGAGATGCTCGGCAGATGGTCGCTCGGCGACTACTTCAAGGAGTACGCAATCGAGTGCTCTCACGATTTCCTTCTCAATCAGCTTGAATTTGACAAGGACAAATTTGCCGTAACCGTCTTTGCAGGCGATGAAGATTGCCCGAGAGACGAGGAGAGCGCGTCCTATTGGAAGGCGCAAGGCATCCCCGAAGATCACATCTTCTTTTGCAACAAAAAGCACAATTGGTGGGGACCTGCAGGTATTACGGGTCCGTGCGGTCCCGATACCGAAATGTTTATCGACACCGGCAAGCCGAAATGCTCTCCCGATTGCTCGCCCGCATGCGATTGCGGCAAGTACGTGGAGATAGGCAACGACGTGTTTATGCAATACTTCAAGAATGCCGACGGCACATTCTCTCCGCTCAAACAAAAGAACGTTGACGAAGGTATGGGACTTGAAAGAATGCTTTGCATTCTCAACGGCTACAAATCGGTGTACGAAACCGACCTGTTCAGTTTTGCAATCGCAAAACTCGAAGAACTTTCGGGCAAGAAGTACGGTGAAGACGAAGCGATGACCGTTGCAATGCGCATAATCGCAGACCATACAAGAACCGCAACCTTCCTGCTCGGCGACGTGAAAGGAATTTCTCCGTCCAACGTTGACCAAGGATACGTGTTGCGCCGTCTTATCCGTAGAGCGATGAGATATTGCAGAACTCTCGGAGTGGACGATTCCGCACTTGTGGAACTTGCAAAACTCTACGTTGCAAAATACGAAGAAGCGTATCCGTATATCAAAGAAAACGAGCCGAGAATCATCAGTGAACTCGAAGCGGAAAAAGACAAGTTTGCAAAGACGATAGAGCAGGGCTTGAAAGAATTCGACAAAATCGTGGCACACTTGCCGCAAGGTATGACGGTGTTCCCTGGAAAGACCGCGTTCAGACTTTACGACACGTTCGGTTTCCCGATCGAAATGACGGCGGAACTTGCAAAAGAGAAAGGCTTCACGCTTGACAGGGAAGGTTACGACAAAGCGTTTGCAGACCATCAGGCACTTTCAAAAGCGGGTGCCGAGCAAAAATTCAAAGGCGGTCTTGCAGACGGCGGAGAACTTACGTCACGGTTGCACAGTGCAACGCACCTTCTCAACGCCGCACTCAAAATCGTGCTTCACGACGATAATATTCAGCAACGCGGCAGCAACATAACGTCCGAAAGACTTCGTTTCGACTTCAATTTCCCGCGTCCGCTCACGCAAGACGAAATCGCCGAAGTCGAAAAAATCGTCAATGACGAGATCGCAAAAGACAGCGAAGTCAAACTTGAAGAAATGAGCGTTGAAGACGCCAAGAAAGCGGGCGCAATCGGCGTGTTTGACAACCGCTACGGCGATTTGGTGAAGGTGTACACCATCGGCATTTCAAAAGAAATCTGCGGCGGTCCGCACGCAAAACGTACGGGCGAACTCGGACACTTCCGCATCGTCAAAGAACAATCTTCTTCGGCGGGCGTCAGACGTATCAAAGCGGTGCTCGAATACTAAAAACCGCAAAATCGGAGAAAGCGAATATGAAGTGCGACACCCACGTTCACACCAAAAATTCACACGACGGCAAATTGCCGATTCAAAGCATAGTAGACCTTGCCAAAGCGCAAGGTCTTTGCTATCTTGCCACCACAGACCATCTCGACTACGATTTCGAGTACGGCAAAAATCGTGCGCCGATAAGCTGGCCGCCACTTGATCTCGACGCATATTACAAAGAGTGGCAAATTGCAAAACAAGCACTTGACAATGACAAAAACAACACGTTAAACCTTTGTTTTGGCATTGAAGCGAGTTATGACAAGAGCGACAAGGCAAAGCAAAAGTATGCCGAAACCATTGCCAAATATCCCTTTGACGTTGTGATAAACTCCGTGCATTGCGTGGACGGTTACGACGTGTATTTCAAGATGGCGTTTTTGTTCAAGAGCAAAAAACACGTCTACAAAAGGTATCTCGAAACTATTCTCGAAAGCCTTGACGCACCCTATCAATACGATATCGTGGCGCACATCGGATATATCGCGCACGGCGCACCGTACAGAGACAAGTTTTTGAGATACAAAGATTTTCCCGACGAAATAGACGCCGTGCTTAAAGGCATAATCGAACGCGGCAAGGCAATGGAAATCAACTTCCATCACGAGATGGCACCGCAAAGAGACATTGTTGAAAGATACTACGAGTTGGGCGGAAGAAAGATAAGTTACGGCTCGGACGCGCATCGTGGCGACATTTGCAAAAACTTTGACGAAGCCATGACAATGCTCAAAGAGATCGGTTTTACGCACCTGTCAACTTTCGTACAACACCGAGAAATTCTCATTCCTATCGAATGACGGCATACAATTTGCAAAAGGATACGGCAAAAAACCGATGACCTATGCAAATATTGATTAAAATATACGTCTTTGCAAAGGATATAGTTGTAGAAAATTTTTGCGCGCGGTTGACTATTTATAAAAGTTAGTTTATATTATATAAACAACAACGAAATCTACAATCGTTGCAAGAAAGGTGATTTTATGAAAAAGAATCTTGAAAAAATATTTGCATCTTGTTCCATAGTCGTGGCATTCATTCTCATCATGGTGCTTGTGGTCACGGCATTTGGCGGAATCGAAACCCAAGAGTTTGAAAGCAAGCTCGTCAAAGGGCTTGTGCTTACGCTTGCGACGTTGTACATTGCGCTTGCGGTGGTGTCGCTCGTGTTGATTTTTGTCAACAGCGACGTTGTGAAAGAGATCACTCTACGCCAAGAGAAGGGCGGCAGCATCAAAGTGTCGTCCAACGTCATCACAAAACTTGTCAAGAACACTTGCAAGCAAGTTGAAGGCGTAAATTGCCAAAAGGTGAGCCTTGTCAGCGACGAATACGGCGTGAGACTCAAACTCAACGTCAAAGTCGTGGACAAAGACGTCGTAGAAGCGGAAACTTACGTGCGCACTCTTCTTGAAGAAACGTTCCTTGGAGAATTCGGATTTAAGTTCAGTTCGATCGAAGTGAAGGTCATGGCACTCACCCCGCATTTCAAAGTTGATCAGGCGGACGTCAACGAGAAGGTTGAAAAGAAACTTGCAGAACTCAAAGCGGATCAAGCGGCGGCGGATGCGAAAGAAGCAAAAACCGAAGCCGTGGCAGAAGAAGTCGCAAACGCAGAAGAAAGCGAAAACGTGCAGGCTGAAGAAGGGGTTGTCGAAGAAAGTCCCGAAACAGTCGAAGCGGAAGAAATCGGCGAAGAAGCGATTGAAGAAAAAGAAGCGGAAGCGGTTGAAGCGGAAACTTGCGACGACAAGGCGGAAGAAGTGCTCAACGAGCAAGAAGAAGTCAAAGAAATCGAAGAATAAAGATAAAAAGTGCGCCGTTGCGCATAAGGAGAATAAATGAAAGAAGTCTATCTTACCCAAGAAGGTCTTGAAGAACTTAAACAACGTCTCGACTATCTCATCGTGTATTTGCGCGGTGACGTTGCAAAGAAATTGCAACACGCAAGAGAACTCGGTGACTTGTCCGAAAACGCCGAATACGATGCGGCAAAACAAGAAGAAAGCCAAGTTGCAGCCGAAATCAAAGAACTCGAAGAACGTATCAAAAACGCGGTTATCATCGAAAAGAGCGGCACGCACAAAGTGTCCATCGGCAACACCATCACGGTTGATTATCTCGGCGAACTCGAAGAAGGCGAAGACAGAGAAATGACGTTCCAACTCGTCGGCGAAACGGAAGCGGACTTTGCAAAAGGCAAACTTTCCAACGAATCTCCGCTCGGCAAGGCACTCGTTGGCAAGAAGAGCGGTGAAGTCGTCAGATTCACAACTCCCCAAGGCGGACTCGAAGAGTACAAAATCGTCAACATCAAATAAGCATTGCAATATAGCATTCCGCGCAAAACAGCGCGTCTACGCTTGTCGTATTTTTCGGCAAGCGCACGTCTTTTTATAGAGAGAAAAGCAAATGAGTGAAGAAACACGCAATCAAGCGCCCGTCGAACAGGAAGTCGACGTCAACGAAGTGCGCAAAGTCAGAATCGAAAAATTGAACGAACTTGTGGCAAAAGGCGAAAATCCTTTTGAAATCACGTCATACAACCGCACCGCCACTGCCGGCGAAATTCTTGCCGATTATGACAAGTTTGAAGGTCAAATCGTGTCTATTGCAGGTAGACTTATGTCCAAACGCATTATGGGCAAGGCAAGTTTCGGTCATATCATGGACAGCGACGGCAGAATGCAAGGCTATTTCAGCCGCGACGATATGGGCGTTGACGAATATCAGGCGTTTAAAAAACTCGACGTCGGCGATATCGTCGGCATCGAAGGTTTTGTGTTCAAGACCAAAACGGGAGAAATCTCCGTTCACGTCAAGAAAGTGACATTGCTCACGAAATCGCTTTTGCCCCTTCCCGAAAAATTTCACGGTCTCAAAGATCCCGAATTGCGCTTCCGCCAACGTTACGTTGACCTTATCGCAAATCCCGAAGTCAAAGACGTGTTCATCAAGCGCAGCAAAATCATCTCCACAATCCGCGAAGTACTCGACAAGAAAGGCTTCATCGAAGTGGAAACACCCGTTCTCAACACGCTTGCAGGCGGAGCGAATGCACGTCCGTTCATCACTCACCACAACACGCTTGACATCGATATGTACATGCGTATAGCAACCGAGTTGCACCTTAAACGTTGCATTGTCGGCGGATTCGAGAAAGTGTACGAAATCGGCCGCCAATTCCGCAACGAAGGTATGGACACCAAGCACAATCCCGAGTTCACCACGATTGAACTTTATCAGGCGTACGTTGACTACAACGAGATGATGAACATCACCGAAGAACTCTACACGACGGCGGCGGAAAGAGTGTGCGGCGGTCTCGACATCACCTATCAGGGAACTCCGCTTTCTCTCAAAACTCCGTGGGAAAGACTCACAATGGTGCAAGCGGTGAAGAAGTACACCGGTCTTGACTTTGACAATGAACCGCTTGAAACTCTCATTGCAAAAGGCAACGAAATGGGGCTCGAAATGTCTCCCGATACGTCTTGGGGACACGCGCTCTACAATATTTTCGACGCATTCGTCGAAGAAAAACTCACGGGACCCGTTTTCATCACGGACTATCCCGTCGAAGTAAGTCCGCTCGCAAAGAAGAAACCGTCCGATCCGCGTCTTACGGAAAGATTTGAATTCTTCATCTGCGCAAGCGAAGGCGGCAACGCTTTCAGCGAACTCAATGACCCGATAGATCAACGCTCGCGCTTCGAGCAACAGATGCTCGCAAAAGCCAAAGGCGACGACGAGGCTCAACCCTATGACGAAGACTTCTGCAACGCTCTCGAATACGGCATGCCCCCCACGGGCGGTCTCGGCATCGGCATTGACCGTATGGTCATGTTCTTGACGGACAGCGCATCCATAAGAGACGTGCTTTTGTTCCCCACGATGAAACCAATCGGCGAGGCAAAGAAGAAAGCGGAAGCAAAACCCCAAGCAGTCGAAGAAAAGAAAGAGATCGAACAAATCGATTTATCCAACGTCAAAATCGAGCCTATCTTCAAGGATACGGTGGATTTTGAAACGTTTGCCAAGTCCGATTTCCGCGCAGTGAAAGTGCTTGCGTGCGAGGCGGTTGCCAAGTCTAAAAAACTGCTTAAATTCACCCTTGACGACGGCGAGCGCAAGGATCGCGTGATTTTGAGCGGTATACACGAGTATTACGAGCCCGAAGAGCTTGTCGGCAAGACTTGCATCGCAATCGTCAACTTGCCGCCGAGAAAGATGATGGGCATTGACTCTGAAGGCATGCTTATCTCCGCAGTGCACGAAAAAGACGGACACGAAGGGCTCAATCTCCTTATGGTCGATCCGCACATTCCTGCCGGCGCGAAACTTTATTGAGAACGGCAACGTTCTTTTGCGAATCGAAAAAATGCAAAAATCGCATAAAATATGATCAAAAGCAATCTCAAATGAGATTGCTTTTGCATATATTTATGTTTTCTTAATTTTTTATTTATATTGAATTGTTGATGTAGTATGTTATAATATACCTATAATTATATATGAGGTGGACGATGAATTTCAACGTATTGATTGCAGAAGACGATGAAGATATTGTAAAACTCTTGAAACTTTATCTTGAAAACGAAGGGTTTGACGTCAAATGGGCAAAGGACGGCGTGGAAGCGTGCGAGATTTTCGACAAAGAGAAAATCAACCTTGCGATCGTCGATATAATGATGCCCAGAATGAACGGCTACGAATTGACGAAGTATATAAGAAACAAGAGCAATATCCCCATCATCATTTTGTCGGCGGCGCAACTTGACAGCGACAAGATTTTGGGGCTCAATCTCGGCGCGGACGATTATATGGTCAAACCGTTCAATCCGCTCGAACTTATCGCGCGCATCAATGCACATCTTCGCAGATTCTACAAACTCGGCAACGTTCAGGAAAAGACGGACAGCAAGATAACCATAGGTGAACTTACGCTTGACACCGAAACGCTCACGCTCGAAAAAAACGGCGAGCCGGTGAATCTCACCGCAACGGAATATAAAATCCTTGCGCTTCTTATGAAATCTCCGGGGCGTGTTTTCACGAAAATGCAGATATACGAAGAAGTCAACGGCGACTATTATGCAACCGACGACAACACCATGATGGTGCATATATCCAATCTCAGAGACAAGATAGAGCAGGATCCGAAAAATCCCAAATACATAAAGACCGTGCGTGGTCTCGGATATAAGATTGAAAGACAATAAAACCACACAACAAGACGTTTACGCCGTCAAAAACGACATACAAAGTGCCGATTGTGAGAAATGCACGCAAAAATGCGGGCAGTTTTGCGATGCAGGTAAAGGCACGTATAAAACACTCAAAACAGAAAAACGAGCACACAAAAACACAAAACTCGAGAAGGGAAGTTTCGTCTCTCTTCTCGTTCGCAGTTTCGTGTCTTTTTCGCTTATTATAATTCTCGGCGTCGTTGCGATTTTTTCTATTGTCAGTTGGGCGGTCAACGACGCGACGAAGACAATCGGAGAAAAGACAATCGTCGATTATACGGGAGAACTTGCGCAAGGGAAATATTCGTCCGTTCCTTCAACGAGATTGTTCGGCAAAAACGGTTGGCTCGATATTGTGGATACGAAAGGCAATATCGTGTATTCCACTCGCTCAAACGAGAATAAATACAGCACGGGAGAGTTGGACGCAATCCAGAAATTTGACAGAAACAACACGCTCACCGTTCACGAATTCAAAATGGTGGACGACAAATACTATTGCCTAATCACAAGGACTTTCGTTGACGACAGCGGCACAAAACAAGAGCAATTTATGCTTCTTGACTACAACCACAACGTCATCGAACACACAATCCCCACCAACAAGGACAAGTACAACGAGTTGGAATTTGCCTTGCTCACCTATGACGCGACGCACGACGGGGAGACGCTCAACAAAATCACGTTCACGGCGCAGGACGGCAATTCGTATTATGCGGTTTTTCTCAACGCAAACGAGCGCGGCACAGTGGGAATATACGTGTTTGTCATCATCGTGGTGCTTGCAATCGTCGCGCTGTTTGCACTTGTGATGTTCCTTTACATCAAATATCTCAACAAGCACGTTCAAAAACCGCTAGTTGCCATGACTGGCGCGATGTCGTCTCTTGCAGGCAACAACTACCACACGCACGTGGACTATAAAGGTTCAAAGGAGTTCGAACAGCTTTGCGACGCATTCAACGAAATGGTTGACTTGCTCGGTGCAAGCGAAAAACAAAGAGTTGCGCTCGAACAAGACAAACAGCGAATGCTTGCAGGCCTTTCGCACGATTTGAAAACACCTATAACCATAATTCAAGGCTTTGCAAAGGCGATAACCGACGGACTCGTGAGCGAGCAGGACAAGCAGAAGTATTTGCAGATTATACTTGCAAAATCGTCGCAAATGAGCGACCTTATCAATCAGTTCTACGAATACAACAAACTGGAACACCCGGATTTCGCACTCGAAAAGAAACCGCTCGATGTGGCGGAAATCGTGCGCACATTCCTTGCGAATATTTACGACGAATTCGATTTGCGCGGCTATAATCTCGATACGGAGATAACCGAAGAACAACTGATTTGCGACGTTGACGAACAGAATCTGTTGAGAGTGTTTGAAAATCTCACGGGCAATTTCTTCAAATATACGTCCAAAGGGACGACGCTTTTCGTGGAAGTGGAAAAGGACGGCGATTTTGCACTCGTGAGAGTTATGGACAACGGACCGGGTATAACGGACGACGACGTTTTCGAAGCGTTCGTCGTGGGTGAAAAGTCTCGCAACAAGCAAGGCTCGGGGCTTGGACTTGCGGTGTGCAAGAAAATCGTAAATATGCACGGCGGAGAAATTTCGCTTGCAAAAGAGCCGAAAGACGGATACAATACGGAATTTGACATCCGCTTGCCGCTGTCGAAGCAAATAGAAACGAAAGAATGCGGCGAACAAGGACAATCTAAATTATGACAAAAGGTGCAATCTATCAAGCGGAAATACCTGCAAAAATCAATCTCTCGCTCGCGGTTACGGGGCGCAGAGACGGTTTGCATACGCTTGATATGATCGTTTGTCCGTGCTATAAGTTCGTTGATGTCGTGAAGTTCTTTCCGACAGAAAAAGGCGGAATAGAGATAAGTTGTAAGGCAAGTTTTCCGTCGTTTTGTCCCGAACGTTTCGAGAATTTCGTTAAAAGCAAAATTCAAGCCGTTGCCGACAAATTCGGCGTTTGCGGCATAGTCGAGATAGAAAAGAATATTCCGCTCGGCGCAGGGCTCGGCGGTTCGACGGCGTGCATAGTCGGCGCAATAAAAACCATGAGAGAATATGCGCGCACACTAGGCAAATCCGTGTCGTTAGATGACGGATTTCTTTTGTCTCTCGGCAGTGACGTGCCTTGTATGCTGAATGGCGGAACGTGCAGAGTGCAGGGAGTAGGGGAAATTGTGACGCCGCTTGAAAACGACGAAAATCTTGATTTTGAAATCGTCGTAGCGGACGGTGGCGCGGATAGCGGCGCGTGCTATAAGATGTATGACGAGCTTGCGCAAAAAGATTGCGACAAGCCGATTCCGACCACTGTTGACGAGGCATTGAGCTGTCTTCGCAACGACCTTTTCGATGCGGCTTGCATCCTAAACCCAAACATCCGTCTTGCCTATGACGGTTTGAAAGAAAAAGGCTACACTCACGTACTGATGACCGGCAGCGGCAGCGCGGTAGTAGGCATTTTGAACAAAAGCCGTCATTGCGGCAACGGCATCGCTTGCAAGCAAGCACCGCCGAGAGCCGCATTAGGCTTGTTGTTCTGCTAACCGCGCCGAAAATCTTTGCTATCAGTTCAGTCACGGATAAAAACTCCTGCCGCAATTTCGCAAGATTGTCGGCTTGGTGTTTAGATAGGGTGGGACACCCACACCCGAAAACTGCGCTATTTAGCGAACAACTACGTCAGAGCCACGCTTCCGTCAACTCATGTGCGCAAAGCACATTAGGGTTGCCGTTAGCATGGCTCTTTCTTGTTCTTCATCTAAATATCGCAGTTTTACAATTAAAAATCTATTGTGAATAATTGCGCCCGAAACGAAAACTTATTCGGAGCGTACTTATAGGGTGAGCGTTTTAGACTTTAATGCAACTTTCCCCTTTCCTCAGGTGTTTTCCCTATTGCCGTTCCCCCTTACAAGGGAACCCACGGCAACCGCGTAGCGGGGGACAACACTCAGCACTCGCATAGATAGGTGTCTTTCTCTTATTATGCCACCACGCTTTGTGCGCCGGCTCCGCAACAATATGGCGCAGTCGCTCGTACAACCGTCTTGCTCGGCGTTCGGTTTGCTCGCCGCCGTTGCGGCTCGTGTTTCGTCTTCGAATATGCACAGTCCGTTAATAAGTGCCCCTTGAATGAGTATACATTAAAATACCGCTCCACAAGCTCGCGGTCGGCGGTTTTGCCACATCTTCTAACAAGCACATTCCGTAAATTATAGCTTTGCGCAATTATAAATAAAATTTGTAATAATCGACAAAAGCGAGTTTGGCTGTTGCAAAAATCTGCAAAAACAACATATAAAGTTGCAATTTCAACAAAACACCGAAAAATGATAATGCAAATTTTGCATTTTTGCTAAAAATTTTCAATTTACCTATTGTATGCGCGTGCGTTTTTTGTTACAATAAAATAAAGTATTGTAAAAGTTGATTCATAAAAAATGCAACGCCGTTTCACTCACGTCAAAAAGCGTTTGCAACTTTTCGGAATCGGTTTTTAGGAGAAAGTATGGCAAAAAACAAAGACAGTTACGCAAGTTATTTGTTCCACGAAGGGACGAATTATCAGGCGCAAAAAATGTTCTCTCCCGTTCCGGGCGTCGAAAACGGCGTTGACGGCTGGGAGTTCTCCGTTTGGGCTCCCAACGCAAAGCGCGTATCCGTCGTTGGCGATTTCAACGACTGGGATGCAAACGCAAACGTCATGACAAGACAAGACGACGGAGTTTGGGCAACGTTTATCGCAGGTGCAGAGCAATATCAGTCATATAAGTATGCGATAACGGGACAAGACGACGCAATCGTTTTCAAGTGCGACCCTTACGGATTGCATTTTGAAACCGCACCTGCAAACGCGTCAAAACTTTACGACCTTTCGGGATACCGTTGGAAAGACAAGAAGTGGATGAGAGACAGAGAAAACTTCAATCCTTACGGAAGTCCGATAAACATATACGAGATCCATTTCGGCTCGTGGAAAAAGTATGCCGACGGCAACTATATCAACTATGCGGCAATGGCGGACGAACTCATTCCGTACGTCAAGAAAATGGGTTATACACACATCGAAATCATGCCGCTCACAGAATATCCGTTTGACGGAAGTTGGGGATATCAGACTACCGGCATGTTTGCTCCGACGTCTCGTTACGGCACGCCGAAAGACCTTATGGAGTTTATCGACCGTTGCCACAGAGCCGGCATAGGCATCATTCTCGACTGGGTGCTTGCGCATTTTCCGCGAGATGAGCAAGGTTTGCGCCTTTTTGACGGCACCCCCCTTTATGAATACGCCGACCCGCGCAAGGGAGAGCACAAAGAGTGGGGCACTATGGTGTACGACTTCGGCAAGAACGAAGTGAGGTCTTTCCTTATATCCGCGGCGATGTTCTGGTTTGATACCTATCACATTGACGGAATTCGTTGCGACGCGGTGGCGAGTATGCTTTATCTCGACTACGGCAGAAAGGACGGCGAGTGGGCTCCCAACCAATACGGCGGCAACTACAATCTCGAAGCCAAAGATTTCCTTAAACAAATGAACACCGCGATACTTTCAAAATATCACGGCGCACTCACCATTGCGGAAGAGTCGACGGCATATCCGATGATAACCAAGCCGGCATACGACGGCGGTCTCGGGTTCAACTTCAAGTGGAATATGGGCTGGATGAACGACAGTCTGCATTATCTTTCGCTCGATCCGTTCTTTAGAAAGGACAATCACAACAATCTCACGTTTGCAATCACTTACGCGTATAGCGAGAACTATATATTGCCTATTTCTCACGACGAAGTCGTGCACGGCAAGTGCAGCATGATAAACAAGGTCCCCGGCGACTACGACGAGAAATTTGAAGGTCTCAAAGCGTTCTACGGTTTTATGATGGGACATCCGGGCAAGAAACTCAATTTTATGGGCAACGAGTTTGCGCAGTTTATAGAATGGAACTATGCTCAACAGCTCGATTGGTTCTTGCTTGACTATCCGCGCCACCGCACCTTCCAAAAGTTTATGAAGGATCTCAACGCCTTCTATCTTGAAAACAAAGCCATGTGGCAACTAGATTGCACTTACGACGGTTTCAAGTGGATAGTGGTGGACGACAACAAGCAAAACGTCCTGTCTTTCATTCGCAAGGCGGCGGACGGAGAATACGTGATATGCGTCATCAACTTCTCGCCCGTCGAAAGACTCAAATACGTCATGGGTGTTCCCGAAGGCGTGACGTACAGAGCGGATTTGTATTCCGCACTCAAGAAATACGGCGGAGAAGAAGAACGTCGTCCGTCTTTCAGAGCGACGGCAAAACCGTCTCACGGCTATCCCTATTCAATAAAAGTAAACATTCCCAAAAACTCGGTTATGTTTTTGAAACCCGAATATAAGGAGGAAAAATAATGAGCAAAATTTCAAAGAAAGAGTGCATCGCGATGCTTCTTGCAGGCGGACAAGGCACGAGACTCGGAGTTCTTACGTCAAGAGTCGCAAAGCCCGCAGTTCCGTTCGGCGCAAAATATCGCATCATCGATTTCCCGATTTCAAACAGTATCAACAGCGGCATCGATACGATAGGCGTGCTCACTCAATATCGTCCGTTCGAGTTGCATCAGTACATAGGCAACGGACAACCGTGGGACTTGGACAGACTCAACGGCGGCATCTTCGTTTTGCCACCTTATATGGACGCAAAATCGGGTGAATGGTACAAGGGCACTGCAAACGCCATTTATCAAAACATAGACTTTATCGACAATTATAGCCCTGATTATGTGGTGATTTTGAGCGGTGACCACATCTACAAGATGGATTATCACGACATGCTCAAAGAGCATAAGCGCAACAATGCGGACTGCACGATAGCGGTGCGCGACGTGCCTATCGAAGAAGCGTCGAGATTCGGAATTCTCAATCTCAAAAAGAATAGCAAAGCCATCGAAGAATTTGAAGAAAAACCCAAAAACCCCAAGAGCACCAAAGCGTCTATGGGCATATACATCTTCACGTGGGAAAAACTCCGCAAATACCTTATCGAAGACGAAAACGACAAGACGAGTGAAAACGACTTCGGCAAAAACATCATTCCCAAGATGCTTGCGGACGGTCAGAGAATGTATGCGTATCAATTTGATGGATACTGGAAAGACGTCGGAACGATTTCTTCTCTTTGGGAAGCGAACATGGATATTCTCAACGGCAGCGAACTCAATCTCGACGACGACAAGTGGAAGATTTACGCAAGAAACAACGCCGAGCCGCCACACTACGTCGCTCCGACCGGCAAAGTCGTAAACTGTCTCGTCAGTGAAGGTACGGTTATCAACGGAACGGTGAAGAACAGCATCGTTTCAAACTCCGTCAAAATCGGCAAGGACGCGTATATCGAATCGTCCATAATCATGCCGGGCGCAGTCATCGAAGACGGTGCGGATATAAGATTCTCAATCGTCGGCTGGAACGCCGTCATCGGCAAAAACTGCATAGTGGGCGAAACTTTGTCCCATTGCAATCCGGGCGAGTGGAAGATAAGCGTAATCGCGCCGAACTACAATCTTCCCGCAAACTCCGTCGTCGGAGCAAACGAAATGATAGGTTAAAGGAGAGAAAAATATGAAAAACAAAACGATGAGCGTACTTTTCGCGTCCGATCCCGACAGTCATCTCAACGATTTGACCATACATCGCACAACGGCATCTCTTCCTTTTGCGGGCAGATACCGTCTTATCGACTTCACACTGTCAAATCTCGTTCATGCAAACATCACGACGATAGGCATCGTCACAAGAAGCAACTACAACTCGCTTATGGATCATCTCCGCATGGGCAGAGACTGGGACTTGAACAGAAAAAACAGCGGACTCACTCTTTTCCCGCCTTTTGTCTTCAACAACGAACACGAAGTGTACAAGGGCAAAATCGAAGCGTTGTATCATCTTCGCGGATATTTGATGAACAATCAGGAAGAATACGTCGTAATATCCAACACGAATATCGCCTACAACATCGATTTTGAAGAAGTGGAGCAGTTCCATATCGACAAAAACGCGGATATAACCGTGCTGACCTATCGCCCCGACGAAATCAATTCCAGAAAATTCGTCGTCACCGCCGACAAGAATAATCGTATCACCGATTTACGCTATGCCGTTGCAAGCGATACGGGCAAGCAACTTTGCAATCTCAACATCTACTTCGTCAAGAAGGACCTTCTCATCTCTCTCGTGGACAACGCTTTTGCTCACGGCAGTTACGATTTTGAAAAGGACATTCTTCAAGCCAACTTGCAAGACCTTTATATCATGAACTACGAAGTGAAGGAATACGTTGCCGTCATCGACCGTATCCCGACCTATTTCAAAGTGAGTATGGACTTGCTCAAGCCCGAAGTGAGAGACGCTCTCTTCTACAAGCACTCTACGATTCTCACCAAGGTCAAGGACTCCGTCCCCGCAAGGTATAAAGAAGGCGCAAACGTCAAAAATTCTATCATTGCAGACGGTTGCGTGATCGACGGCACCGTTGAAAACTCCATTCTCTTCCGTTCCGTCAAGGTTGGCAAAGGCGCAGTCATCCGCAACTCCATCGTCATGGAAGACACCATCGTCATGGACAACGCGTCCCTTGACTACACCATCACCGACAAGGACGTCATCATTCAGCCCAACAGAACGTTGAGTGGGTATGAGACTTATCCTATGGTTGTCGTCAAAGGCAAAGTCATTTGAGTGTGCTATTGAGCGACTAGCTACGTCAGGCACGGTTTGCCCCAAAATCACGTACGTTTGAGTACGTTGGGTTTTGGTTCAAGCCGCACCTTCCTTGCTATTCATCTCAATATCCCACTCAAATACAAGGGTGTGCTATTGAGCGACTAACTGCGTCACGGACTGTGTCACTTCGAAGACGGAATTGGAGCCGCAACGGCGGCGACCGCACCGAACGCCGAGCTTGACGAAATGTACGAGCGACTGCGCCATGTTGTTGCGTAGCAGGCGCACAAAGCGTGGTGGCATAATAAGAGAATGGCACCTATCTATGCGAGTGCTGAGTGTTGTCCCCCGCTACGCGGTCACCGTGGGTTCCCTTGCAAGGGGAAACGGTGATACGGGCGCGACGCGTAAAGCAATTCGTCCAGTGGACGGATTGTAGCCAAAGCGAACAAGGCGGATTGCCACGCAAACGCCGCAGTCCAAACACCTGAGGAAAGGGGAAAGTTGCATTAAAGTTTGCAATGAAAATCCTTGTCCCCCCCCAAAAAAAACTCCTATTTTCAATTTAATCCATTGAAAATATGGATATAAACACAAAAAATCCTTCATACAAGGAGAACAATATGAAAATACTGTTTGTTGCATCAGAAGCGATGCCGTTTGTTCGCTCGGGCGGACTCGGCGACGTGGCAGGCTCGTTGCCCAAGGCGTTCAATGCGCTCGGACACGATTGTCGCGTGATCATACCTTTCTACAAAGAAGAAATCGATGAAAAATTCAGTGATACTTTCCGTTTTCTCTCTTCCACGTTCGTGGATTTGAGTTGGAGAAGACAATATTGCGGGGTGTACGAAGCGGTGTATGACGGCGTGACGTATTATTTTATCGACAACGAATACTACTTCAAGCGTAAAGGACTTTACGGACATTTCGACGACGGCGAGCGTTTTGCGTTTTTCTCAAAAGCGGTGCTCGAAGTTCTTCCCATCATCGACTTTTTCCCCGACGTTCTGCACGCAAACGACTGGCACACCGCGCTTTGTCCCGTCTTCCTTGATGTGTTTTATCGTGCAAGCGAAGAGTATCAGAACATCAAGACGGTGTTCACTATTCACAATATCGAATTTCAGGGCAAATACGGTGACAGTCTCATAGGCGACATTCTCGGCCTTCCCGACTGGGCGCGTCCGCTCGTTATGAACGGAGATTGTGTCAACTATATGAAGGGCGGCATCGAGAGCGCAAACGCTGTCACTACTGTCAGCGAAACGTACGCAAACGAGATTCTCGACCCGTTCTATTCCTACGGACTCGAAGGAATTCTTTCAAATCGCAGATACAAACTTCACGGCGTTGTCAACGGAATCGATCAGACAGTGTACAATCCAAAGACCGACAAGCGTTTGTTTGTCAACTATTCCGTCAAAGATTATGCCAAGAAGAAAGCGGAGAACAAAAAAGCGCTTTGCGAGATGATCAACTTGCCGTATGACGAGCATAGACCGCTCGTCGCGATGGTTTCGAGACTCACCGAACAGAAAGGACTTGACCTTGTTGGAGCAGTCATCGACGATATTATGCGCGCGGACATTCAGGTCATCGTTCTCGGAACGGGTGACTGGAAGTATGAAAATATGGTGCGTTCGGTCGAAGGCAGATATCCGAGCAAGTTCAGGGCGATAACCGCATTCTCGGGCGACCTTGCAAGCAAACTTTACGGAGCAAGCGACATCTTCCTTATGCCCAGCAAATTCGAGCCGTGCGGACTTTCGCAACTCATTGCAATGAGATACGGTTCCGTCCCCGTCGTGAGAGAAACAGGCGGACTCAAAGACACCGTTCCCGCATTCAATCCCGAAACGGGCGAAGGCAAAGGCTTCACGTTCAAGACTTACAACGCATACGATATGCTGGACGCAATCTGGCGCGCATATGCACAGTTCAGCGACAAGACCAACTGGGATAAAGTGGTCAAAAACGGCATGAATTCCAACTTCGGCTGGGACGTAAGCGCAAAGAAATATATCGATATTTATCAAAATCTCTGATATAGTAAGACCGACGGCGTATATTTTATATATACGCCACTCAATCGGTTGCAATTCTCGCGCCGATTGTGCATAATAAAATACGTGCCGATTTCGGCTTGTAAACTCAACTCAACGTCTCTTTCGTCCGGGGGAAAGCGGAAGGAAAGGATAATGTATGAAATTTAACGTAACAGAACAAGAGTTTAAGACCCACGTCACGGGCGTGCTTTCGAGTTATTTCGGAGTCAAACCCGAAGACGCGAGCAAGGCTCAGATTTACCGTGCAACCTGCATGGTTGTAAGAGACCTTCTCACCAACAAGCGCGTCGACTTCAAAAAGGTCTGCCACGAGCAAAACGCAAAACAAGTGTACTATATGTCCATGGAGTTTTTGCTCGGAAGATCTTTGCGCAACCACCTTTTCAATATGGGTATCACCGAGCAGGTGACCAAGGCGGTTGAAAGTTTCGGCGTAAGCATGGACGAGATATACAATTTCGAGCCGGACGCAGGTCTCGGCAACGGCGGACTTGGCAGACTTGCCGCCGCTTATATGGATTCGCTCACGTCGTGCGGTTACCCCGCGAGCGGATTTTCTATTCTATACGACTACGGCATTTTCAAACAACGCATAGTCGACGGTTGGCAACTCGAACAGCCTGACGATTGGCTCAAAATGGGCGACGTGTGGCTTGCTCCCAGACTTGAAGAAGTGTATCAAGTCAAATTCGGCGGAGTGGTGGACCAGAACTGGAACGACGGAAAACTCACCGTCACCCAACGCGATTGCACCGTCGTTGACGCAGTGCCCTACGATATGAACATCTCGGGCTATGACACCGACGCCGTCAACCGTATAAGACTTTGGCACTCCCAAGCTCCGCAAGACTTTGACATCAACATGTTCAGCCGCGGCGAGTATCTCAAAGCAAGCGAAGCAAAGGCTATGGCGGAGTCAATCAACAAGGTGCTTTATCCTGCCGACGACCACATCGAAGGCAAGTCTTTGCGCCTTAAACAACAATATTTCTTCGTTTCGGCGTCCATTCAGTCGATTTTGCGCCGTCACTTGAAGACAAATCCGTCTCTTGACAATCTTGCGGATTGCGTTGCTATCCACATCAACGACACGCACCCGACTCTTTGCATACCCGAACTTATGAGACTTCTTCTCGACGAGTACGGCTACGGCTGGGATCAGGCGTGGGACATCACAACCCATTGCATTTCGTACACCAACCATACCGTCATGGCGGAAGCTCTCGAAAAATGGCCGCAAAACCTGTTCCAAAGCCTTCTTCCGAGAATCTTCCAAATCGTGCAAGAAATCAATCAACGTTTCTGCAACGAGCTTTGGGCGTTCTATCCCAACAATTGGGACGTTGTCAACCGCAACGCCGTGCTTTCAAACGGGCAGGTGAAAATGGCAAATCTCTGCCTTGTGACTTCTCACACCATAAACGGCGTCAGTGCACTTCATAGCGATATTCTAAAAAACGACGTTTTTGCGGACTACTATCGCATGCACCCCGAGAAGTTCACCAACGTTACAAACGGCATCACGCACAGAAGATGGGTCGCTCAGGCAAATCCGCGGCTTGCAGGTCTTATCAACGAACTTATCGGCGACAAGTGGCTTAAAGAACCCGATTCGCTTCAGGAACTTCAAAATTATATCGGAGACAAGCAAGTGCTCTCCCGTCTTGCTCAAATCAAGCGTGCAAACAAGGAAGACCTTGCAAAATACATTCTTGCTCAGAACAACGTTCAGGTTGATCCCGACAGCATATTCGACGTGCAAGTGAAGCGACTTCACGAATACAAACGTCAGTTGCTCAACGCGCTCAACATTCTCGATTTGTATCTGCGCATAAAGGAAAATCCCAATCTCGACGTTCAACCGCGCACGTTCATCTTCGGAGCGAAAGCCGCAAGCGCATACTATATGGCAAAACAGATCATCCGCTTTATTTGCGCTCTCGGCGATCTTGTCAACAACGATCCCGACGTCAAGGGCAAGATAAAAGTCGTCTTCCTTGAAAACTATCGCGTGACGCTTGCCGAGATGATTATGCCGGCGGCGGAAGTGAGTGAACAGATTTCACTCGCAGGCAAAGAAGCGAGCGGAACCGGCAACATGAAATTCATGATCAACGGCGCGCTCACCATCGGCACTCTCGACGGTGCAAACGTTGAAATTCACCAAGAAGTCGGCGACGGCAACATCTTCCTTTTCGGCATGCTTGCCAATGAAGTGGAAGAGCTTTGGAAGAAGGGCTATCATCCCTCTCACTATTATCAGACAAATCCGCGCATCAAGCGTCTCATCGACACTTTGCGCCAAGGCGTGGGCGGCATCTCCTTCGGCGAAATTGCCGACTCGCTCACCACAGGCCGTGGCGGACAACCCGACAGCTACATGGTCCTTGCCGACTTTGACAGCTACTCCGCCGCTCAAGAGCGCGTCAACGCCACCTATCTTGACAAAGACACCTGGAATCGTATGTCTCTCGTGAATATTGCCAAAGCAGGTTTCTTCGCAGCCGATAGGTCGGTGGAAGAGTATGCTCAACGCATCTGGAACCTTCAAAAAATCTGTCATTGAGCGAATAGCTTCGTCAGGCACGGCTTGCCCCAAAATCACGTACGCATAGTACGTTGGGTTTTGGTTCAAGCCGTACCTTCCTTGCTCTTCATCTCAATGACAAATTTTTTGCGCTTGAGATAGAGAATTGTGTTAGGCTTTCAGTCACAACGCATCTTCCTTGTTCTTTATCTCACGACTGCAAATCGTCGCTAAGGCAATGGCAACACGCAATAGTGCGTATTGCCAAGAGCCTTGCTTGCTTTTCAGTCTTCTATCGTGCAGAAAATCTTTGCTATCGGTTTTGGACACGGATAAATGTTCAAGCCGCAATTTCGCAAGATTGTCTGCTTGATATGTGTGCCTTGCGGCACGAGTGGAGAATTTCAAATTTCAATATCACTTGCCGAGAGTTGAAACACACGCTTTTTGTATGACTTACTATATGAGCGAACAATTCCAAAACGAAGCTCAACTTACTGTGGAACGAAAACATACACTTCAAGCGTGTCTTGTGCTGTGAGCGGACAACAACAATACAAAGCATGACAACAAATAATTAATAGGAATATTCCACAATTATTCATTATTAATTATTCATCATTAATTAAAATGTACAACCCTTTGCTGGACAAAAAGCCGTACGGCGCAAGCGTTGCGAACAAAGCAACGACGATCGTTTTTCCGGTTGACAGTTCTTTATGTGTCAAGCGTGTTTTTGTCGTGCTAAGGCAAATGTTCGGAGAAGGCGGCGAGATAAACGGCGCGCCGCTTAGATTTGAATTGCCCTATCAAAAGAGCGAGAGGGGACAAGATATTTTTGTCGGAGCGTTTGCGCTCAAAGAGTGGGGTGTTTGGAAATACCGCTTCGAAGGCGAGCTTGAAAACGGTGATTTGGCTTTCTTCGGCAGGGCACTCGACGGGACGGCAGTTCGCGGCGATTGGTTGCCTGAATGGCAGTTGACCGTCACAAAATGCGACTATAAAACACCGAATTGGGCAAAACACGGCGTAACCTATCAGATTTTTGCGGACAGATTTTGCAAGGTCGGTGACAAGCCTTTTTCAAAGCGCGGACGCTTGCATACGGACTGGTACGAACGTCCGGATATTGCGCGTGAAGGCGTGGATTACCGTGCGGACGACTTTTTCGGCGGAAACGCAAACGGCATAATTTCAAAGCTCGATTATCTCAAAAGTTTGGGCGTCAACCTTATTTATCTTTCCCCGATTTTCGAGTCTTGCTCGAATCACCGCTACGACACGGGTGATTATTTGAAAATAGATTCTCTTTTTGCAAGTGAAGAAGAATTTGCAAATCTTGTAAAAGAAGCGGATGCGCGTGGCATAAAAATTATGCTTGACGGCGTTTTCAACCACACCGGAGCGGACAGCAGATATTTCAACCGAGAAGGAACTTACGACACGATAGGTGCGTATCAGAGCAAAAACTCGCCATATTACGAGTGGTATTATTTCAAGCATTATCCCGACGAGTACGCTTGCTGGTGGGGCAGCACGGTTGTACCCACCGTTAACAAGAGCGCGAAAGGTTTTTGCGATTTGATACTCGGCGACGGCGGTGTTATCGACAAGTGGACGAAACTCGGCGTGAAGGGGTGGAGACTCGACGTCGTTGACGAGTTGCCGATTGATTTCACGACGGAACTTTGCAGACGTATCAAGCAAGAAGGCGAAGACGTGCTTATTGTCGGCGAAGTGTGGGAAGACGCGTCCACCAAGATTGCGTACAGTCAGTGGCGGCCGTATTTCATGGGCGAGCAGCTCGACTCGGTGATGAACTATCCCTTCAAAGAAGCGATCGTCGCCTATGCGCTCACGGGGGACAAAGACGAGTTTGTCTCAACCGTCACGCATATCCTTGAAAACTATCCCAAAGAGTCGCTCGACGTGCTTATGAATCTCATAGACAGTCACGACACTGCTCGCGCACTCACAACGCTTTCGGGCGTGAAGATGCCACGAAAAAAGGCAGACAGAGCGGCGTTTTGCCTTGACGATACGCAATACGCTTTGGCAAAGAAACGCTTGAAATTGGCAAGCACGTTGCAGTACGTTCTCCCTGGCGTACCTTGCGTATTTTACGGAGACGAAGCGGGCGTTCAGGGCTATGAAGACCCGCTCAACAGAGTGACTTATCCGTGGGGAAGAGAAGACGAAGAACTTTTGTCTCACTATCGCGCTCTCGGTGCGTTCAGAGAAAAATACGCCGATTATCTGACGGGAGAAACGCATTTTGTAAACGACAACGATGCGTTGATTATCGAACGCGAGTGCGAAAAAGGCAAAATGAGACTCGTTTGCAACAACCTTACGGCTTGCGTTTTCGTAAACGACGAACGAGTTCTCACGATCAACGCTTAAAATATAAAAACCGAGTTGTCGGATTTTAAATATCGAGAAGGCATACAATTTGAAAGATAAAAAGATTTTTGCGGACGGAAAGGATTCGTCCGCTTTTTTATGCTTGCGAGAAGCAAAGAAAAATCAACGAATTTTTGTTTTTTGGGTATTTACATATTGTTTATTATACATTATAATATATTTGTATTTTTATTTTGCGCGTATACGTGCGTGTGTAGGTAAAAATGCCATTCTTATCAGGGAGAAGATATATGAAGAAAAAAGAGAAGGTCGCTCCTATTCTTGACGAAAAAGGCAGATCACCGCTCAAACTCAACTATCCGCAAACATTCAAAGTCGGCTTTGCGTTTGCAATCATCATGCTGTTTTGGACAGCGTACGATTTTGTCGTACCCCTTCTTCTCGAACAAGCCTACGGCTTGCCGAGTTGGGCGCGCGGCATAATCATGGGACTTGACAACTTGCTCGCTTTGTTCATGCTTCCGCTTTTCGGCAAACTCTCCGACAACGCGCACGGCAAACTTGCAAAGAAATTCGGTCGTCGTACGCCTTTCATCGTCATCGGCACGCTTTGTGCGGTTGTGCTTATGGTGTTCGTTCCCGTTGCCACGCTCAAACAACAGGCAAAGGCGGAGCAATACACCGCATCTATCGAAGCGCAACTTGCAGACGATTCGTTCATGAGTCCGCTTCTTTCAGAATGGTGGGACAAGGCAGAAGCCAAAGAATCGGGCAGTGCAAACTATTGCGACCTTACTTATGTAAGAGATCAGAACCATCTCACAAAGGAAGATTTCGTCTCCATACGCTATTACGGAGACATGACTTCCAAAAAAGCCGTGCTCAATATGTTGGGCGACACGACCTACTATTATAAGGGCGAAGTCGTTTCAGATTTGAGCGCAACGTGCGAAGAGACGGGCAAAACTTATCAGGAAATGCTCGACAGCAACGCAAGTTACAAAAAATTCGTTGCATCAGGCATGAACAATTACATTTCAAACGGAATTCACGAGAACTACACCAAGACCAAAGAAGGAATTCAAAGCCTTGCAATCTACATGGTTATTCTTCTTCTCGTGCTTATAGCGATGGCGACGTTCCGCTCTCCTGCGGTCGCGCTCATGCCGGATGTCACACCCAAGCCGCTTCGCTCGCAAGCAAACGCAATCATCAACCTTTGCGGCGGTATCGGCGGTGCGATAGCATTCCTTATCTACACGGTGGTGTTGTTCGGTCAAAGACTTGAAAACTACGTCATTATCTTCGGCTCGGTTGCCGCAGGTATGCTCTTGCTCCTTGCAGGCTTCATCGCTTTGGTCAAGGAACGCAAGCTCGTTGCAAAATGCCAAGAGATTTGCAAAGAATACGAAATCGATGACTTTGCGGAAGGAGAAAATCCCGACGCGGAAAAATTTGCGGAAGAACTCATTTTTGAAGGTGACGCAAATTACGCTCTCGATTCAAAACCGTCGGGCGACGCTATAGAAACCATAGACGAAAGCGCAGTCGATATCGTACACGCAAAGCTCGATCCCGAAACGGTGGAGTTTGCAAAAGAAGTCGTTGCAAACTCCAAGAAGAAACACGCAAGCCCGAAAGAGTGGTGGGGTGCAAAATCCGACCTTGAAAAAGGCAGACTTAAATCCTTCATTCTTATCCTTGCTTCAATCTTTATGTGGTTTATGGGATACAATGCCGTGTCTTCGAACCTGTCGATTTATACGACAAAGGCTCTCAACCTGTCGGCAGGTATCGCGTCCATAATCTCCGGCGTTTCTATGGGTATAAGCGCAATCGCGTTCATCCCCGTCGGATATATGGCAGCAAAAATCGGCAGAAGAAAATCCATTATGATAGGCTTTGGTATGGCAGTCGTGTCATTCGTGCTTATCTTTGCGGCAGTCGCTCCGAACGACAACGCAGCAATTCCCGCAGTGCTCTTTGCACTCTTCTATCTCATCGCAGGTTTCGGCCTTATCATCGCAAACGTCAATACGTTCCCGATGGTCACCGAACTTTCAACTGCCGAAACGGTCGGACAATACACCGGTTATTACTATGTGGCAACCATGTCCGCACAGGCAATCACTCCTGCAATCGGCGGCGCAATCATGGACGCAGGCGGCAACAAATTCTTGTTCTTGTACAGTGCAATCTGCATCGTCATAGCAATCGTGCTTATGCTCTTCGTCAAACACGGTGACAGCGTTATCTCCGCAAAGGGAAGAAAACTCACCAAAGAAGAGAAGAAGCAAATCAGATTGGAATCGCTTGATGCAGATTGAGCAAAAATCGGCGCAAGTTTACGGACACCGCACAGTTTTGTGCGGTGTCCTTTTATTTGCCGGATTTTTGCTCTGCTACCGCGCCGAGAATTTGTGCTATCAGTTTAAGCAAGGATAAATGCTCCTGCCACAATTTCGCCAAATTATCGGCTTGGTGGTTCAAGCGGTGAAATTCTAAATTTTCCTTGTCATTCTGAGAGAATCGAAGAATCTAGCGTAGCGAAAAGAAAAAGTAAATATGCGCCTAACGGCTAGATGTTTCGACAGGCTCAACATGACAGATTGGGGGGGGGGACACCCACACCCGAAACGAAAACTTATTCGAAGCGTGCTTATAAACGAAATGTGCGACTTCGAAGACGGAATTGGAGCCGCAAGGCGGCGACCGCATCGAGCGTCGGACTTGACGTGAAGTACGAGAATGCGTGGCGTTCTGTTGCGTAGCTGCCATGCAGGCGAAGTGGCATAATAAGAGAAATAGCGTTAGTTATGTCTCGACCGAGTGTTGTCCCCCGCCACGCGGTCACCGTGGGTTCCCTTTTAAGGGGGAACGGTGATATGGGCGCGACGCGTAAAGCAATTCGTCCAGTGGACGGATTGTAGCCAAAGCGAACAAGGCGGATTGCCACGCAAACGCCGCAGTCCAAACACCTGAGGAAAGGGGAAAGTTGCATTTAGAGTTTCAAACGCAAAACCTTTGTAGAGTGGTGGAAAAAATACCGGCGCGGACCGGAAAGATGGGGTAATTTTATTTAGTGTTTTAGATATGCTTATAAGAAAATTAACTATATAAAAAGAACGGCAGATTTTTGCTTTAATAAAAAAAATCCGCAACGGGTGCGGATTTTTGTGCCGTGTGATTGGTTTTAAGATTAGATTTCTTGAAAAGTCGCTTTCAATTCAAAGCAAGGGACGTTGCCGACATAGCCTATCATTTCCGCATTGTCTCCGTCAACGGTGTATGCAAGCGAGACTTGCGAGCCGAGTTTTATCTCTGATTTGAATTCGATTTCGAGTGTTTTAAGAGAGTGCTTTTCAAGATACTCACCGCCGAGAACGTCTTCCATTTCGTCGAGATATTTGCTGTTGTTCATGTGCTTGTTTATATCGACTTGACTATATGCGACGGTGAATTGTTTTTTCTCTTTTTGTTCCCCCAAAGAAACGCCCAAGGGTAGTGGAAGTTCGCCGTCTTCTTTTATGCCCGGAACAACCACGCCGTATTCGTCGGGGAACGCCATTCTGCGTTCTTTTGCATCCATAAGAAGCCAAACCGCGCTTGCTTTCACGATTGCGTTTCCACTCTCGTCTTCAAGGACGTAATGACGCGGAAACAGCACGCGCAACGTCGGACCTGCCCAACTTTTCAGCGTGACATTTTCGTCGTATACGGGAAGCCTGCTTGCTTCGATTTTTATGCGAGCCACCACCCAAAGAACGCCTTTGTCAAGCGTTTTCTCTCTGCCTGCACCCAGTTCTTCCGTGTGCGCGATGGATATTTCCTGAAGCCATCTCAAAAGCACCGACGGACGAAGATTTCTGAACATAGTCACGTCGTCGGCAAGCAGTTTCTTTTTTTCGATATACGTCAAATCTGCCATTTTATCTTGCAATATGCGCCATGTAAAACATCGTTTACGTTATTTTGATTTCTTTTCTGCCATATCGTAGACCGTATCGACGACATCCCCGACAGTGTCGAGTTTCATCCAAACTTTATCGGGAATTTTCACGCCGTAGTCGCTTTCGAGCGTGCAGATGATAAGTATATAATTGAGAGATTCGTAGCCCTTCGAGTTTATCGGAGTTTCGCGGGTTATCTCTTCGTTTTGCAATGACGGAATGTATTGCTTTACGAGCTTAGCGATGTTTGACTGAATTTGTTCCTTGGTGAATTGAGTTGCCATAATTCTCCTTTATATTAACGATTTATTTATTCGTATTGTGCGCTTATTTTCTTGCGCGCATTTAGACGTTTTTTCAACGCAAAGAATAGCGTTTGATTTTTCCCGTTGCGGTTCTCGGCAGTGCGCCGTCAATCACTTTGACGTCTCCGATTTGTTGGTCGAACGTATGTGCCGAATTGAATTTTTTCACGTCTTCTTTCACTTTGTTTTTGTCAACGTTTTCGTCTTTGTTGCCGACAAAAAGCGTAATCACGTTGTTCACAAGCGCAAGTGCGATGTCTTCTATTCCGAGTGTGCTTTGAAGATCGGCTTCCCATTCGGATAGGAAGATTTTCGTTCCGTTTTCGAGCACTAGAATGTCTTTCTTTCTGCCCGTGATGTGAAGGTTGCCGTCTTTGTCGAATTTGCCCAAATCGCCCGAGTGGAAAATGCCGTTTTCAAGCACTTCGCGCGTTGCGGTTTCGTTTTTGTAGTATCCCTTCATCACGCATGTGGGCGCGGATATTAGAATTTCGCCGTCGTCTGCAATGGTAATTTTGTCGTCGGGGCATACCGACATCGCAAACGGGTCGTCTCCGCAACTTATGGCAACGCCGCTCGACGTCTCGGTGAGTCCGTATCCGAAGCGCACTTCGATACCTTTTGCTTTTGCTGCCGCAAGCATTTGTTCGCTTGCGGGACCTGCGCCGACGAGTATAACTCTCAAATCGTCGTTTAGCGCGTTCGTGGCAATCAAGAATTTAAGCACGGACGGCACGACGGATATTATAGTCGGGTTGAAGTATTTGCAATCGAACGGGATATATCTCATTCCTCTTGTCAGCGAGATTCGCGCGCCCTGCGTCATTGGCCAGAGCATTGCGCATACAAATCCGAACACGTGGGTGAGCGGAAGCATGCAAAGAAGATTGTCGCTAGATGTGCAAGGGAGTTTCTGCTGTCCGTTCCATGCGCTCGAGCAAAGAGATTTCGACGTTAGCACGACCGCTTTTGAAAGGTTGGTTGTGCCCGATGTGAAGAAAAGTATATTTCCTTCGCCGTCCGCCTTTTCGACGTTCTCTACGGGAGCGGTTTTAACCGCTTGCGCATACGGAGCGGTGAGCTCGTCGGTAAGAACGAGAGCAACGTCGGTTGCGGTCACCATTTTTTGAATAACGGCAGGCTCTTGCATAGGATCGAGAAGCACCGTTTGTTTTCCTGCAAGCACGCTTGCAAACGTATCGACGAGCCATTTTGCGCTCGGGGCTTGCAATATGCCCACGCAGTTTGCGTTTTCTTTTTCTAGTTGAGCCTTTCTTTCGAGAACTCCGTCGAAAAATTCGGAATAAGTCACGTTGAATATCTCTCCGTCCTTATCGAAAATCAAAGCGACGTCGTTTGTGTGTTTCTCGGCATTGTAGCGCAGAAGTTCTTCAAAGGAGTTAAATCTCATATTGTCCCGCCTTTTTTTGATTTCTAAACATTATTATAACACGTGTTTTTTTCATTGTTAATACTTATTTTACAAAATAGATAATAAAATATTGATAAAATTTTAGCAAGATATTTACTTTTGCAAAAAATGGTGTTATAACTATATCGATGAAAAGAGATTGGCAAACGTATTTTATTTAGAAAAACAAAATAGGATATATTGTCAAAAAGGAGATTATTATGGCAAAGAACGAAAAGATTTGTATCATCGGCGCAGGCCCTGCGGGACTCAGTGCGGCAGTGCATCTTGAAAAGAATGGCTATACCGATTACGCAATTCTCGAAAGAGAAGATCATGTTGGCGGTAAATGCCACTCTCCCTATCACGACGGCAAGAGATTTGAAATGGGCGCAATCATGGGTTGCCCGACTTATTATGCCGTTCACGAACTCGAACTCTTCGGCGGAGTGGACCACAACGGCCCGAAACTCGAACGTGCATACCGCAAACAAAACGGCAAGCCCTACGATCCGTTCAATCCGAAAAAGAATCCGCTCCTTATTCCGCACCTTCTTCGCATGAAGTCCCAAGTCAAGAAACTCGGCACGCTCCTTGCGACCAAGTATAAAGGATACGAATACACCGGACACAAGGGAATTTCCGAAGGTAAATACGACGGATACGATCCCGTCACGGGCGAACATGTCGTTGGTGAAAACCCCAACCTTAAAGACCTTTGCATGAACTTCACGGATTTCTGCAAACTAAACGGCGTAAAACTTGCTCAAGAGATTTGGATCGGACCGTACACCGCATTCGGATACGGCTTCTTCGATGAAATTCCTGCGGCATACGTTCTCAAATACCTTGACTTCGCAACGGCAATGTATTTCGTCAACAAAGACCTTTGGACTTGGAAAGACGGTACGCAAAGCATTTACGAAGCAGTCAATGCAAAACTTCAACATCCCGCACGCCTTAACGTGAACATCACCAAAGTCACGCGTCAAAACGGCAAAGTGCAAGTCTATATCGGCGAAGATATGGAAGAGTATGACAAGATCATCATCACATCTCCGCTTCAACATATGCCCAACTACTTCGACGCAACCGAAGATGAAAAGAAACTCTTTTCCAAGATCGATTACGAGCGTTACGACGTCACGGCAATCACTTGCAAACCCGGCACGTATTATCCCGATATGTCAGGTTATCTCTTCGACAACATGGTTCCCGAACGTCTCGGACACCTTATGGTCTTCTATCACAGATGGGCAAACGAACCCAACCAGGTTCTCACCACCTACGTGCTCAGAAACTACAAGGGTAAGGAACTCAAGACCTACGAAGAAGCAAAGAAGATGGCTTGGGATGATATGAAACTCTGCGGCATCGACATCGACAAATGCGTCTACGAGAGAAAGTGGTATTATTTCCCGCACGTCTTCGAGAAAGACTACGCCGATGGTTGGTACGAGAAAGTCGAAGCAATGCAAGGCAATCTCAACACCTACTATGCAGGCGAAATCATGAGCTTCGGCGATATGGAAGAGACTGTGCAGTATTCAAAGGATCTTGTCGCCCGCTTCTTCTAAGCATGCCAAACAGCGACTGATTTTGTCAAAGCCCTTCGGTCACTCGTCGTGTACGGATAGTACACTAGGCGAGAGCCCGAAGGGCTTTTTCGCATCATTCATCTGTTTGGACACGCTTAGAAAACGCGCTAAATAGCGAATAACTGCGGCAGAGCCACGCTCCCGTCAACTCATGTACTATTTGTACATTAGGGTTGCCGTTAGCGTGGCTCTTTCTTGTTCTTCATCTATTTATCGCGTTTTTTCTATTTCAAAAAGTTTTAATGCGCGCTCTTCATCTCAAATATCCTCATATTTATATATTCTCGCAAGATAACTCAACCAAAAGCACCTTATATATATTGAACGCGTGCGTGTACACGTGCAATTGTGTGTGCGTATATGCGTGTGCATATATTGTGCGTGCATGCGCGTGCGCGCGTATATCGTATATGAGAATACGCGCATAATGGCGGGGAAGCGGGGCAGTAAACGTGTGTGAATAATATGGCATAATCTTGCAAAAGTGTGAGTAAATATACAGTATAATTTGCAAAAAGCACAAATAAAGTTTGATATTTTTGCAAGATTTGTAACAATTTTGCTCAAAAAGCGTAAAATGGCTTATACAAAAAAATTTATTCTTATGCATTTTAAGGGTTATTTTGCATAAAAGCAACGAAAAATTGCGGTTGCGCAACCGATGTTTTGGTGGGGGCAAAGGCAAAAAACGGGTGTAAAACGGCAAAATGACAATACAAAACCGCAAAAATGTATGATAAAGTGGCGTAAAAATGAGATTTTTGGGCAGAAGGGAAGGGACGTCTTGAAAAATGCATAAAAATAAATTTTTTTGAAAAACAGAAAAAAAGTGTTTACAGATTCGGGATATGCACTTATAATAAACACAAATCAACAACCTAAAAAAACAAATCAGGAGGTAACAACAATGAAGCAAAGAAGAATTATTGCTATTTTGGCTATGGTTTTGGTTCTCGTTCTTTCGATTGGCGTGTTCGCAGCGTGCAACCCGAAGGATAAAGGCGGAAAAGGCAGCAGCGTTCCTGCAGCTCCGGTTCTTTCCGACGACGACGTTTACAATGCTGTTCTTGGAGATTTCAACGAAGTGTATACGGCCGCAAAAGAGGCAAAGGATACGGATATGAGATATGCTCTTATGGCAGTTGCAGAAGCAAAACTTCTCCAAACCGGCACGTTCATTCCGACAAGATCCCAAGGTGGCGCACTTGCAATCGGCAAAGTTGCTCCTTATACTGCTCCTAACACTCTTTGGGGCAACGACATGAAGCGTTTCCACAACGTTATCGTTACAGACAAAATCATCAAGACTGCAGACCGTGATGCTTTGAAAGCAAAATATGCTAAACTCAAAGGAACGGGCACGTACGAGGCCGAAGCAAAAGCATATCTTATCAGCAAGGGTTATGTCATCAGAGACACTTACAATATGGCATACACTGCCGATCCTCAAAGCTGGGATATTCAAGGCACTTATCAAAGTGTTGACTCCGAAGCTCTTGTCAACCTCGTTGACAACCTCATCGAATATGATTGCGAAGGAACCGTGAAACCCGCTCTTGCAACGTCTTGGGATGTTTCTGAAGACGGTTTGACCTACACTTTCCACATTCGTGAAGGCGTTAAGTGGGTGGACAAAGACGGCAGGGCACGTTATGACGTGACTGCACAAGACTGGGTTGACGGTCTTAAGAGAGCACTTGATAAAGACGCTGTCGCAGACGGCCTTATCACCGGTGTTATCAAAGGCGCAACCGAGTACTACAACGGCGAAGACACAGACTTCTCTCATGTTGGCGTCAAAGCTCTCGACACCCACACTCTTCAATACACTCTCGAAGAAGCGAGCTCCTACTTCATTTCTCGTTTGAGCTACAACCCGTATTCTCCTTTCTGCAAAGCATATGCAGACTCCGTTGGCGAGAATTACGGAACAAGTTCCGACTATATTCTTTCTTGCGGTCCGTACGTTGTGAGCAACTTCACCGCAAAGAACAAGATCGTCTTCTCCGCAAACCCGCTTTACTGGAACAAAGACAACATCAACATCAAGACTTTGACATGGGTTTCTTACGAAGACAACGGCGACACCAGCGCAACTTACAAAGATTTGCTTTCCGGCGTGATTGACGGCGCAGGTCTCAACACCACGACGACCGCACTTGCAAAAGCAGAGCATGCAGACGAAATCTACGTTTCCGGCACCGACGCAACCGCATTCGGTTTCTACGTAAACGTCAAACGTAGTGCTTACGAAACCATCAACGGTTACGGCATGGCATCCCCAAAGACAACGGACGACAAGAACATCACCGCATATGCAATGATGAACAAGAACTTCCGTCTCGCATTCATGAGAGCGCTCGACAGAGAGCAATACACAGCACAAACTCGTGGCAGTGAAGCTGCTCTTTACGCAGTCGGCAACCTCTACACAACCGGTACTTTCGTCAGCCTCAGCAAAGACGTGACGATTGATATCAACGGCACTGCAACAACGTTTGCAAAGGGCACTTACTACGGCGCAATCGTCCAAGCTCAACTCAATGCAGATATGGGTGAAGACGCAATGAAGGTTTGGGATCCCACTGCTGACGGCGGCATCGGTTCTTCCTCCGGTTTCGACGGCTGGTACAACACCATCGTTGCAAACAAATACCTTGACCTTGCAATCGCAGATCTCAAAGAAAAAGGCATCGAAATCAGCGCAAGCAACCCGATCAAGATCGATTATCCGTATTGGAGTGGTTATGCAGCATACGTCAACCAAGCGCAAGTTGTAAAACAAAGCATTGAATCCACATTCGGCGGCAAAGTCGTCATCAACCTCGTTGCAACCGAAAAACAAGCGGGTTGGCTTTATGCAGGTTACTATGCACTCACCGGCGCAGAGAACAACTACGACATTTACGACTGCTCCGGTTGGGGCCCCGACTATCAAGATCCTTCGTCCTTCCTCGACACGATGTTGCCGGTGAGTGGCGCAATGATCAAACTTCTCGGTATTTATTGATTTATAATTTAATATCGAAGATTTTATAGCAACAAACGCCTATCAGCCGAGAAATCGGCTGATAGGAATGCATCTTTCGGAAGGGGAGGGAGAAATCTCTGCTCTTCCGAGTTTTGCATATTTTAGAGTGAGTTTATTATGACAAAATATCTGCTCAAACGTCTTATACGCGGACTTATTTCTGTCGCAATAGTCGTCATAATAGTTATGGCTCTCGTTTACACGTTTATAGACCGAGATTCCATATTCAACGGCGATACGCAAATTCAAAAGCAGCAGCACAACGACAAAGAAGTCTACAAATATACGCAATGGGAAAGATACGGCTATTTAGAGAATTTGACATATGCCGAATTTTTGACGAGCCTTGAAAAGCAAGGAGAAATATCTTCGGAAAACAGAGCCGAGGCGGTCAAGATAGGAAGAACCGCAAGTTCGGATTCCGCAATCACAAAGGTGTACGTTCAAAAATTTTACGAATATTGTGACCAACACGGTTACAAAGTCGTCAGACTTGACGCGAAACTGGCAGGAAACAGAGTTCCCAAGGGCGGTGAACAACGCCTTTTCGCATACAAAGAGTTTTCCACTCTTCAAAGAGCGTGGAATTTCTTTAAAAACCTTATTCAAGTCGACTCAATTCATTACGTGGAAGACGACGATCAATTGGTGGGTGAAAGAGGACTCTCTTTCACGTGGTACGATCCTGCATACGGCGGAAAGAAATTTTCGCCTGCAATCATCGGCAACGGCACAAAATATAAATATCTCGTATATTTTGACAACAAGTTCCCGTTTATTCACCAAAATATCGTTAAAATAAATTTGGGTGTTTCATTCTCGGTCAACAAAGGAGTCGACGCGTTCGAAACGATGACTCAATCGCAAGGCACAAACAAGCAAATGCTCGTGACGTACCCCACCGGCTATCAAGAATTGTCGTCCGACGATTTGCATATGGCAACTTTCGTCAAAGATTCATTGACGACGGGCGGAGATTTTGCGGCGGAAAGATTTGTTGACAACTATACGAACGTCGGCACTGTCAAAAGCAGCATGTCAAGGGTCGGCTTCTCGTTTGTAATCGGCATTTTGTCGTCCATCATGGCATACGTGCTCGGCGTCCCGCTCGGCATTATGATGGCAAGAAACAAGGGTAAAATCCTTGACAAACTCGGCACCATTTACATCGTTTTTATTATTGCAGTTCCGTCGCTCGCTTACATCTTTATGTTCCGCGCGCTCGGTATGAAGATGGGATTGCCCGGCAGATTCGATGTAGACTCAACAAGCAAGTTGATGTATATCCTACCAATCATTTCGCTCGCGCTGCCTGCGGTTGCGGGGCTTATGAACTGGCTGAGACGATATATGATAGATCAGCAAAACTCCGATTATGTCAAGTTTGCAAGATCGGGCGGTTTGAGTGAAAGAGAGATCTTCAACAAGCATATTCTCAAAAACGCAATCATTCCGCTTGTGCACAATATCCCCGGAACTATTCTCGGCGCAGTTGTCGGCGCAATCATCACAGAAAGCATTTACGCAGTGCCCGGCACCGGAAAAATGCTTACGGAAGCAATCACGAAGTACGACAACGCGGTTATCGTCGGACTTACGATGTTCTATGCGCTGTTGTCCATCGTGTCGTTGATACTGGGCGACATTTTGATGGCTATGGTTGATCCGAGAATTTCATTCTCAGATAAGGCGAGGTGACGATATGGAAGAAAAATTGATAGACCTTCAGGAATTCAATATGACGGACGAAGAGTTGTTTTCGCACGTAGACAACAACGAACTCGATTCCGAAAAAATCACCGCGCCCAGATATTCCTATTGGAAATCTGTGTTCAGAGTGTTTTTCAAAAATAGGATAAACATTGTGTTTATCGCACTGCTGTTGTTCGTTATAGTGTTTGCGTACATCTATCCGCTTGCAATCGGATACGATCCCAAAACCACTCCGTTTATCAACATTATGGACACGTCGGCGCAACACCTCAGTCCTAGCCAGGCTATCGATAAATTCGGTTTTAGCATCCACTGGATTCTCGGCAGCGGCGATTCCGGACAATCTACGTTCGACTACATTTGGTACGGATCGAGCATATCCATAAGTCTTGCACTCGTGTGCGCTGCAATCAATATGTTCATAGGCGTCGTAATCGGTGCGATTTGGGGCTTTTCAAAGAGATTTGACAAGTTTATGACAGAAGTGTACAACATTGTCGGCAACGTGCCGTACGTGCTTATCATCTCGGTGCTTATCATGATCATGACGGCAAGTTTCTGGACGATGGTGTTTGCTTTGACCATAACGGGATGGCTTGGAATTGCATACTTCATCCGTACGCAAGTCATCATCATCCGCGACAGAGAATACAACCTTGCGTCCAAGTGTCTCGGCACTCCGCTTGTTCGTATCGCACTCAAAAACATTTTGCCGTTTATGACGTCCGTCATAATGACGCTTCTTGCAACCGAGCTCCCCAGCTACATCTCAATGGAAGTGTTCTTGTCCTTCATCGGAATCGGTATGTCGGATATGTCTTTGGGCAAAATCATACAATCGGCGCAACCTTATATTGTCAATCCCGACTGGGCTCTCGAATTTTGGGCTCCCGTCGTGATTTCGGCAATCATAACCGTCGTCCTCTATGTTGTGGGACAAAAACTCGGTGACGCTTCAGACCCGAGAACGCACATGTGAGGAGATGTATGGAAGATAAAAAAGTTTTGTTATCTATAAAAGATCTCGAGGTCAAATTCCGCGTTAGAGGCAGGATTCTCACTGCCATTCGCGGAATATCGCTCGATATCTTGGAAAATGAGTCCATAGCGATTGTCGGCGAGTCCGGATCGGGCAAATCCGTCTTTACAAAGACGTTTGCGGGCATGTTGGACTCAAACGGTTTTATATCGCAGGGCGAGTTGCTCTTCAATGACGACGAGCTTGCCGACACTGTCGCAACTCCGACAAAGTTTGATACGTTTGTGCTCGATCTAGTGCTACAACAGCTCAACAAAGCCTCAAAGCTCGAGCTCGGCTCCGACATCTATCAACAAATCCTTGCACTCAAAGGCGAAAAGAAAGAAAAGTTCACCCTCAGCGAGCAAGAGCATGAGGAAATGCAGAACGAGATTGACGATCTCAACTTCAAACGCACCGAGGCGTATAACTTGAAACTCACGCTCAATTCAAGAAAGGAACGCGACAAAGTCAAGGAAACCAACGGTATAATTTCCGATTGCGACAAGAAAATCAAGTCGCTTCAAAAGAAGATTGCGCAAACAGTGCGCGAGCATAAGAAGGCGGCAAAAGCCGATATCGAGTTTGCAAAACACTATGCCGAGAATATGGCGAAACTCAAACAAGAGTACAAGCTCGCCATTCAAGGCGAAATCTCCCAAGACACCGTGCATCGCAACGAAATCATCGGCAAGGAGATTTATCTCTCTGTCGGAAGATATTCGCCTTTTGCAAGGATCAAACTTATCGGCAAGTTGATTTCCGCACTGCGCAAAGCAATGAGACTCGGCGTCGATCTTACAAGTGACGAACAGCTCAATCAGATTTTCGATCCGATTGCGTTCAGAGTCAAGTTTCTTGACGGAACGACCGAAACGAAACTACACGGCGTTTGCGCGCTCAATCTTGCAAAAATCAAGTATACAAAGGACTGGCAGAAAATCCGCGGTACGCGTATTGCAACCGTTTTTCAAGATCCTATGACGTCGCTCAACCCGATCATCACAATCGGCAAGCAGATCTCGTCCATCATCATCAAGCACCAACACTGCTCCGAGGTCGAGGCGAGAAGAAAAGCCATAGATCTTATGAAAAAGGTGGGTATTCCCAACGCCGAGAACAGATACGACGATTATCCCTTCCAATATTCGGGCGGTATGAGACAGCGTATCGTCATCGCAATCGCGCTCTCTTGCCAGCCGAAGATCCTTATCTGCGACGAGCCGACAACCGCACTCGACGTTACCATTCAGGCTCAAATCTTGAAGCTCATCAAGGACTTGCAAAAAGAGTTCAACTACACCATCGTCTTCATCACGCACGACCTTGGCGTCGTTGCAAACATCGCCGACAGAGTCGCGGTGCTGTATGCAGGTCAAATCGTTGAGCTTGGCACGGTGGACGAAGTGTTCTACGATCCGCGTCACCCGTACACTTGGGCGTTGCTTTCGTCCTTGCCGCAACTTGCAGAGAAGAACACCGAGCTGTATTCTATCTCAGGCACGCCGCCGTCTCTTTACAACAAGATCATCGGCGATCCGTTCGCCCCGAGAAATCCGTACTGCTTGAAAGTTGATACTCTCAAAGAAGCTCCGATGTTCCAGGTGACAGAAACACACTTCGCAAAAACGTGGCTTCTCGATCCGAGAGCTCCCAAAATCGAAAAACCCGAAATCATCAGCGATATTCACGGCAGATTGCTCAAAGCATTCAATATTGAGGAGGTAGAATGATGGCCAAAGATAAAATAATCGACGATATTCAAACCTCTGCGCTCGACAACTCCGCGCCCGTTGAAGAAGAACTCGCGGTGGAGCAACAAGAGCATATCGAACAAGCGGCAGAGCAAGAGCCCGTTTGCAAACAAGCGGACGTTGCTCTCGAAGCCGAAAATCACGATGCCGACGAAAAAGAAAGCGACCAACAAGCCGCCACAGACGAAAAACCTGCAAAAAAATCGGCAGGTAAAGCCATCGGAGACTGGTTTAAGGGCATCGGCGCAAAGATTCAAAGCAAATTCAAGGGCATCGTCGATGATTGGAAAACCAAAGCCGATCAGTTCAAAAATCGCGTGAATACGCTCCCCGAACAAGGTCCGCTCGATGAAAACGGCAGAGAAATTCTCCTTTCCGTCAAGAACGTTGATATCACTTTCGGCAAGGGAGAAAAGGCTGTGAAAGCAGTCAAAAACGCATCATTTGACATCTACAAGGGAGAAACGTTCTCGCTTGTCGGTGAGTCAGGCTCCGGCAAAACCACAATCGGACGCGCCGTCATAAGAGTCAACCCTTGCGCAAAAGGCGAGATTCAGTACAAAGGCGTGCGTATTTCGGGCAAGATTTCACGCAAACTCGACAGACAAGTCATCAGAAACATCCAAATGGTTTTCCAAGATCCTGCGGCATCGCTCAACGAGCGCGCGACTGTTGACTATATCGTGTCCGAAGGACTTTACAATTTCCATCTCTTCAAAGATGAGGCGGACAGAGTTGCAAAAGTCGAGCAAATGATAAAAGAAGTCGGCTTGTTGCCTGAGCACTTGACACGTTATCCCCACGAATTTTCGGGCGGACAACGTCAACGTATCGGTCTTGCGAGAGCCATGATTATGGAACCGTCGTTGGTTGTCGCCGACGAGCCGATTTCCGCGCTTGACGTTTCAATCCGCGCGCAAGTGTTGAACCTTCTCAACAAATTCCAAAGAGAAAGAGGCACAACCTATCTCTTTATCGCGCACGATTTGTCGATTGTCAGATTTATTTCGGACAGAATCGGCGTTATCTACAAAGGTGAGATTGTGGAGATTGCGGACGCGGAAGAACTCTTTGCTTTCCCGCTCCATCCGTATACAAGATCGCTTATATCGGCAATCCCGATTCCCGATCCCAAGCTCGAAAAAAAGAAAAAACTCTTTGTTTACGATCCGTCACAGCACGATTACAGCGAAGACAAGCCGGAAATGGTGTGCATCGGACACAATCACTACATCTTCGGCAACAAGAAAGAGATCGAAGAGTACAAGCGCGTAAGAGAAGAAGGCGTTCCGCTCAAATCTTCGTCGTTTATGACGGAGCAAGAGGTTATCGAATATGCCCAAAAAGAAGCAGAGATGCCTGTTGAAGCAACCGAGCCTATTCTTGAAACGCCTGTGCATGACACGGGAAGCGCATGGTTCAAAGTGTTGTCCTTCCTGTTGCCTATTCCTGGCATAATCGCGGCATATATCTTCAAGAAGTTCAATTATATCAAGAACTTCAAAGCGTTCAAAAAGGGCGCAATCGCAGGATTTATCTTGTGGGCAGTGGTGCTGGTGCTATTCCTGTTCTTCCTACTGTTGACGCTTAGATAACGAAAAACAAGGTTTAGCGGATGCTAAACCTTTTTCTCGAAAAGGTGACTATGAAAAGATATGCAAAAGACAAAAATCTTCTCACGCCCCCGCCGGTAGAGCAGATCGAAGTGTCACACAAAAACGTCAAACTGCGCGTTATATTGTTCGTGTCGTTTTTGGTGCTGGCAATCATCTGTTTCTCTGTTGTTCTCACGATTTTGCTGAGAGTGCAGGCAGGGTGGTTTTCTGTGACGCCAAACCCTTCGTCTAAACAAAATTGTGGCGGAGAGTTTGTGTTCACCTACTATTTTTCAAAAGATCAAGACAAAAAGTATCGTCAAAATGTTGCGCTGAAGTATACAGATGCAACCGAATACGCATACAAGGTGTTCTATTCGTCGGAAGAGATAGAGGGGATGAACAACCTACACTCTCTCAATGCTCATCCGGGCGAAGAATTGGAGATCCCGGCGCTTTTGTATCGCGCGCTCAAAGCATTTGACGATGCAAACAACAGATTTTTGTATTATGCGCCGATTTATGCGGTTTATCAAGAGATGTTCGATTGTGAAAACGACAGCGATGCGGAAAAATTAGATCCCACGAAGAATGAGCAAATCAAAGCTTATTTCGACAAAATGATTGCGCTTGTGTCCAATCCGAGCAACGTTCGCATCGAATTTTCGGAAGGCAACGTTGTCAAGCTTGTCGTGTCGGATGAGTATAAAGCGGCTTTTGGCGACAGAACGCCGGTATATATTGACTTTTTCTGGACAAAGAATGCCTTTGCAATTGATTATATCGCCAACACGATGCTCGGCGAAGGCTATGAAAAAGGCGTTATTTCAAGCTATGACGGTTTCACTCGCAATTTGAGCGAATCGCATGATGATTTGCAAGCAAATGTGTTTGACAAGACCGCAAAAGAACCGATTGTCGTAGGGAGAATGGCGTACAAGCAAAAGTTGTCCGTCGTTATGCTCAAAGACTATCAGCTTGCCAAGAAAGAAGAAGGATATTACACCTATGAAGACGGCACAGTGCGCACTCACTTTATAGATGCAACAAGCGGCGAAAACGTGAGCGCAATCGGCACGTATACGGCGTATTCCTCGTCAAAAACGTGTGCCGAGATCGTCCTTGACATTCTCCCGCTGTATCTTGCCCCCACGCTCGATTCCGACAAAGTGGCGGCTCTCAAAGGCAACGGAATCTATTCGCTCTATTGCAAGGACGGCAAAATTGTTTCAAACGATGCGTCGCTGACAATCAATCCAATTGAGAGAGAGAACGGCACATACCAGGTGCAACGCATAGACTGACATCGATTATTGTCGATAAAAAACTTGAAAAAGAAAAACAAAACGCCGATTTCGGCGTTTTTGTTTTTTATGATGAGCGGCAGGGGAAAGCGGCTTGCGGATAGTATAAAAATTTATTTTTTTAATACAAATTCGAGCATTTATATTGATAAATATATATTCATATTTTTTTATAGAGTATAGACAAGGCAAGCGGTTGCGTGATACACTATATACATATAGTGTTTAGTGCGTATCGAGATGATATTTTGCGCACAAACGGAGCGGTGATATGCAAAAATCCACCATAATAACTTTCGCAGGCAAAGGCGGAGTGGGAAAAACTTCTCTTGCGGCAACCGCCGTGCGAATTCTCACGGAAAATTTCAAAGACAAACGTATTCTCGCAATAGACGCAGACCCGGCGGTCGGGCTTTCCACCGCGCTCGGCGTCGATGTGAACACTACGATCGACGACATACGAAAAAGCATCATCGAAAATGTCGAAGACGGCAATTCCAAGGCAGCTATCGAACTTCTCAACGAAGCGCGTTTTCGCATATTCGACGCAATGGTAGAAAAGGACGGATATGCCTTTATCGCAGTCGGACGTCCCGAAAGCGCGGGTTGCTATTGCAAAATCAACGCGTATCTTAAAGACGTCATCAGCATTTTGTCCGAAGATTTCGATTATGTCGTCATAGACGGCGAAGCGGGTATCGAGCAGATAAATCGCAGAGTTATGGAAAAAGTCACGCATCTCGTGCTCGTCACCGACCAGTCGAAGAAGGGCAGAGATGTATGCAAGACGATAAAGGGTGTTGCCGATGATCTCGTTATGTACGAAAAAATCGGCGTCATCGTCAACAGAGTCACCGACGAAGAAACGGTGCGTTCGCTCGATTATGACGGAGTGGAACTTCTCGCAACCATAGGCGACGACGCAAATCTTGCAGAATTCGACCTTAAAGGCGAGAGCGTATTCGAATTACCAAAAGAATCAAAAGTTGTAAAGGGAGTCGAGACCGCCTTGCAAAAAATGGGCGTTATCGGCGACCGAACTTAAAATAGGAGAAAAATATGAGAGACCTGAAACATTTGCTCTACTTTGAGAATCTCTTGCAGGAAGCCAACAACGAGTTGGTTCAGCAAGCGGTCAAAGAAGACGGCAAAATCGCGCTGGGCTACACGTGCTATCACGTGCCCGAAGTGTTGCTCAATCTCGACAACTGCTTCAGCGTGAGACTTCGTGCGCCGAGAACGGGTTCGGTGGACATCGCAACCTATTATCTCAGCCCGTTCATTTGCGGATTTGCAAAAGCGTTGCTCGAACGCGGCATCGAAGGCGGCTACGGCTTCTTGTCTGCGCTTTTTGCGGGCGAGACTTGCAGCGAGATGAACAGAACGATCGAGCATTTCGAGCTGTTGCGTCTTGTCGACAACGACAAATTCTTTGTCAGCATATTCGATATGCCGTTCAAGACCAACGAACACTGCGTTGAAAGTTATGTCAATCAGATGCGCCTTAAAGTGCTTGGCAAACTCAAAGAAGTGTACGGAGTGGACATCTCCGACGACGCTATGAGAAAAGCGGTGGAGCTTCACAACCGCGTGTGCAGAGCAATCACCGCAATAGGCGAGTTCAGAAAGGAAGAAAATCCGCGCATCACGGGTTATGAATTCCACGTTCTTTGCCTTGCGACGTATTGCTGTCCGAAATATCTCATCGTGGACAAACTCGAAGAAACGCTCGAAGAGTTGCGCCATCGCGAACCCGATCAGAAGAAATTCTATAGGGCGAGAGTGGTGCTTGTCGGCAGCGAAATCGACGATCCCGACTTCACGAAACTCTTTGAAGACAGTGGGGCGTTCGTGTGCGCTGACAGATATTGTTTCGGTTCTTTCCCGGGAAGAGAAGAGATTATTCTCAACGACGAAGAAGACGTTCTCACTCAGATTTGCCGTCACTATATGAAGACATGCCAGTGCCCGAGATATATGGAACACGAAAAGGTTGACGGTCGTCGTCAATACGTCAAGCAACTTGTCGAAGATTTCCATGCGGACGGCGTCGTGTACGAACAACTCAAATTCTGCGAATACTGGGGATACGAGCGTGCGCTTGCTTCCTACATAATGACCAACGAATTCGGCATTCCGTCAATCGCAATCGACCGTCAGTATACGGCAAATGCGTCGGGACAACTCAGAACGCGTATTCAGGCGTTCGTCGAAAGCCTTGAAATCAAGCACATTCAAAAGGCGAAAAAGGCAAAGGAGTGAGTTATGGCAAAGAAAACTTACGGCGGATATAAAAATCTGCATCAGGATAAAACCGGACTTTACAAACATCGCGAATGGCGCGGTTTCAAGGACACGCTCGTTGACTACTGGCGTTGGCTCGTCACCTGGAAAGATATGGTGGTGATGGTGCTCAAAAATCCCGTTGCGGTGGTCAAGGGGCTGTGGAGATATCGCTGGATGGCGACCTATCTTTCAACACCGGCATTTGTGGATCGTCACACCGAAGGTTTGCGCGGGCCGCAACTTTTGATGACGCATCTTCATTTCAATATGATCGTCAAGCATGCAACGGGGCTTATTCTCACTGCGTTCGAAGCGGACGAAAAGATGTTCCCGAAGAACAAAAAAAGCAAAAAACTCGTGTGCATAGACGAGCTTATCCCTGTCGAGTTTATCGCAGGTTTTCCCAATCTCAAGGCGTACCCGATGCAAACCATGCCTATCTTCCTTTCGAGCATGGTGGACCAACTCGTTGTGCCGCCGTATCTTGACGCAATCGAGAGTTTCGGCGTGCCGGCGGACGTGTGTCCGTTGCCGAGTGCGGAAGCGGGCGTGTGCGTAGAAGACGACTATCCGAAACTCGGCAAGTGCATGATAACCTGCAATATGCCTTGCGACGGTTCTATCATGACCACCACTTTCCAAGACAGATATTTCAAACTGCCCACTCACGTTTACAACGTGCCTTTGAGATATAAGGGCGAAGACGTGCAAAAATACGCCGTTGACGAAATCAAAGACCTTATCAAATTCGTTGAAGACCAAACGGGTGAAAAATTTGATTGGGACGCATTTATAAAGGCTCTTGAAAGATACAATAAGCAACTCGATTACGAACTTCAGAAGTGGGAAGTCAACAAGACCAACTATCCGCAGATGACGGGCGCAACGTTCTGGCTTTACAGACTTTATTATTATCATCTCTCGGGCGGTTTTGACAAACGCTTCCTTAAAGTTGACAAGAAAGTCAACAAAATCATGGAAAAAGCGTACGCAAAGAAGACCAAAGCAAGCAAGGAAATGCGCCACCGCGCAATCGTGTGGAGTTGCCCTGCAAACTATTATACGTCCTTTGCGAACTGGCTTGAAAATTGCTGGGGCATAAACGTCGTCATGGATATGGAAACCATGATTTCGTATCTCAAATTCCGCACCGACACGCACGAGCATGCGCTCGAAGACCTTGCAAAGACTTATCAGCGCGCGACCATGCGTACCCACACCAAAGGCGGATACGCAAACGTTCTCAACGAGTGCTGGAGAGTTGCCGAAGAATACAACGTGGACACGATTATCATGTACGACCAAATTTCCTGCAAAGGTATGGACGGTCTCGTCGGTATATTCGACGAACAGGCAAGAGAGCGCGGCTACAATTTCATCTGGGTGCAACAGGATCTTATGGACAGCCGCACGATATCCAGACGCGATATGCGAGAGCAAGTCAACAAGTATATGCAAACCGTTTTGCAGGAAAAACCCGTCGACGAAACACTTTTGGACTTCGACGATTCACAGGCGTGGTAAGACGCAAATTCTTTGAAAAGGAAGGAAAACTATTATGAAATATTTTGGCGGATGCGACGTAGGTTCAACCTACACCAAAGCAGTTATATTGGATGAAAACGGCAAAATGCTTGCCGACACCACCATAAAGAGCAAAATCAATGCGGCACTCTCCGCAGAAGCCGCTATGAACGAAGTCGTGGCAAAGGTCCCCGAACTCAAAGGCGACGTCAAGAACCTTGCATATCTCGTAGGCACGGGATACGGCAGAAACAAGGTCGCTACGGCAGACGAAAACATCTCCGAAATCTCTTGCCACGCAATGGGCGTTCACGTTACGGACCCGAGCGTCAAGGCAATCATCGATATCGGCGGACAAGACATCAAGGGTATCGCAATAGATACGGACGGCACTGTCAAGAACTTCGCAATGAACGACAAGTGCGCGGCAGGTACGGGACGTTTCTTCGAAGCAATGGCAAGATCGTTTGAAATGTCTCTCAGCGACTTCTCCAAACTCTCGCTCAAAGCAAAGAACGTCATTCCCATCTCTGCACAATGCACCGTTTTTGCAGAATCCGAAGTCATTTCGCTCGTCGGCGAAGGCAAGCCCACGGACGAGATAGCGGCAGGTATCGAAATGAGCGTTGCAAAGAGATGCTTCGTCATGGCAAAGAAGGCGGGAGCAACGGACAGCATCACGCTTACGGGCGGTTGCGCAAAGAACGACGGACTTAAACAGGCAATAGAGCAAGTGCTCAAGATAAAGGTTATCGACCTTAAAACCGACCCGCAACTTATGGGCGCGCTCGGAGCGGCGGAATACGCAAGACAAAAAGGCTTGGCAAAAGCGTAAGGAGTGAATTATGACACCGGGAGTTATCGCAGGTATAGTCATCGGATGCGTGGCAGGAGCGGCATTGTTGTTCTTCCTTCTCACGTTCACGATTTATTGGTTCAATCTCGATATGAAATTCGTCTACTGGTTCTACCACAAGATGAAGAAACATTACGACCACATGGAGCGCACGCACAAACTGTGATTGCGTTTGAAAAAACGATATGATAGGCATATTCGACAACGATATAAAGGATATTCTCGGCCTTTTGGACGGAACGCCGTTCAAAAGGTTTCCTTTTGACGAAAAAGACGTTTTGCCGACGCAGGAGAGAAGCGATCTCGTGCTCATGCGCGATTCGGCGTACGAACTCGGCGGAAGCAATCTCGACTCGCTCGGTATGGCACTCGTAACCGACGACGTAGCCCTGAAAAGCGAAACTATTCTCGTCGGAAAGGAACTCAAAGACATCAAAGCCGATTGCAATTATGCAAAAATCGTGCTGATTTCTCTGAAACAAAGTCCCGATGAAGAACAAAAGATTTTCGATTTGATAAAATCGCTTGAATATGCCAAATACAAGGACAACGTCAAGGGCTTTATGATGCGAGCGTCTGCTCTCACAAAACGCGAACAGGTGCGCGTAAGCAAGCAGGCACTAAAAGACGGATTGAGTTTTCAGAAACTTGGCAACACGATTATTGCAAGTTATCTCACACGCTCCGTCGTGTCTGCCGTCACCGTGATTTTCATAGCCGACGCACACGTCGATTTTGCACCTATCTATGCAATTTCCGACCGTTCGTCCGAAGTTCTCGATGCCTTAAACCACATTCTCGACAACGTACTCGTGGATTGCGCACATTGCAATCTGAAAGAGATTTGCGATAAGGTTGAAGGTATGCGTGAATTGCATCTAAAACGCGCTAAATAGTGAATAACTGCGGACGCGATTGACGCAAAGCGTAACAATCGCTATTCCGTCACTTCGTTCCTTACAACACCCATTCGCTCCAAAATCTCGTACACATGTACGTTGGGTTTTGTTTCGGATGGGTGTTTCCTTGTCATTTATCTATTTAGCGCGTTTTATTTTAACAGGAGTTGAACGTTTGAAACTTTAATGCAACATTACCCCTTCCCTTCGGGCTTTCCCCTATTGCAAAAATAAGGACATTTCCCTATCTAAAAAACATCGTTTGCAAAAGGGGAATTCGGCACTCACATAGATAAGTATCGTTCACTCATTATGCCACTGCGCTTTGTGCGCCAGGCAGTAGCCAACAACACGGCGCAGTCGCTTGTACTAATCGTCAAGTTCGGCGCTCAAAGGCTCGCCGCCGTTGCGGCTCGTGTTCCGTCTTTGAAGTCGCACATAACGTTAATAAGAACGCTCCGAACAATTTTTCATTTCGGGCGCAATCTCAAAACTTTGTCATAGCGAGCCGACTTGTTCGGTGTGGCAATCTCGTGGAAACGAGACGATAAACTTTTTTGCGCCCGTGCCGCAATTATTCATTGTTAATTATTCATTATTCATTAAAAAAGCACGGTCAATGCCGTGCTTTTTTGTTAGCATTTGAAATTGCTTTTTCTTTTCGGAACGATGGGAGTACCGTCTTTTTTCTTGCGAATAAGCGGTATGTATACGTCAAACACCGTGCCTTTGTCTTCTATGCCGTGGCATTCTATCGTGCCGTCATGCGCTTTTACGGTTGCCGCCGCGATTGAAAGCCCCAGTCCGAAACTTTGGTTATCGGGATTTTGTCTTGCGCCGTCCGTGCGATAAAAGCGGTCGAAAACGTGTTTTGCATCTTCTTTTGAGATACATTCGCCCGTATTCATAACAGAAAGATGCGCTTTTTTGTTTTCCACGCAAAGTTTCAATCCGACCTTTCCTTTTTCTCCCGAATATTTGATTGCGTTGTCAAGCAAAATTATCACGAGACGTTCGAGTGTATTCGAGTCGCCGTATAGATTTACGAAAGGTTGAATTTCCGTTAACAACTTCACGTCTTTTTCAAAGCACGTCGCTTCGAAACTCAGACATGCGCCTTCCGCAATCGCACTGAAATCGACTTCTTGCTTTGGTAGTTCGCTCTGTTCGAGCTTGCTAAGTTCCAGCATGCTGTTGATAAGGTCTTTCATGCGCACGAGTTGAGTCGTGATAGAATCAATCCATTTCTGGTTGTCTGCAACCGTAGATTGAGGCTCGCTCTTGATGACTGACAGGTTTGTTCCGATTATCGTAAGCGGAGTTTTGAGTTCGTGCGAAGCGTTGGCGATAAGGTCACGCTGTTTGGTCATTGCAGTTGCGACAGGGTGGAGAAGTCTTGCGGACGAAAGTAATGAAAGCAAGGCGACGAACACCACCGAGCAACAATATAGCAATGCAACCATAACCGCCGTGTTTGAAAGTTGTTTGTGGTATGATGTGCGGTCTATCAGCGCAAAGAGAGTGCCGTGCTCATACTCCTTGCTTGCCACGACAAAGTAGCGGTTGCCCACTTTGAATTTGCCTTCCTTGACCGCCAAAGATTGTGACACGATTTCTTCGGCGTCTTCTTTGGAATATATGTCCAAGTTGCCGATTATCTCAAATTGACCGCTGTCATACTTGCAGATGAAGACGCACTTCAAATCATTTGGCACGCCTTCGTTGTAGTTTTGCGGATCGGCAAGAGCCTTGTCGAGATTGTTGCGGATAAAAATGTCGTTCGAACCGTACACAACGCCGAAAAGACCGCCCAGCACGATAAGCAGGAAAATGGCGGAGATGAGCGTCGAAGTGACAGTGTATTCAATGCGTTGTTTTCGGATTATATCCATCTATATTGCTCCAATCGGTAGTTTATGCTGTCAAAACAGCGAAGTAAAATGCCGATATTGTCATATAAAAACAAAAGCGCGACTTGTGTCGCGCCCCGTGTTATGCTTTGGGTTGGCTCAGGCGATAGCCCACTCCGCGCACGGATTCGATTGTGAAATCCGCGTCAAGGTGCGTAAGTTTCTTGCGAAGGAAAGACATATACACTTCAAGGTTGTTGGACTCGAATTCGCTGTTGAGCCCCCATGCTTTGAGTATAAGATTTTCTTTCGTGGCAACGAAGTTGGGGTATTCGAAAAGGTATCTCAGAAGTTCAAATTCTTTGCCGGTCAGATTGATAGAGCCTTTCTGTGTCGAGAGCGTGAAAGTGGTGAGATCGAGTGAAGCGTTCTGATATTCGAGTTTGTTGTCCGAAAGGAGTTTTCCGCGTCTTCTGAGCACCGCGCGTATACGTGCGGAGAGTTCGTTGAAAGAGAATGGTTTTGACACGTAATCGTCTGCGCCTTTGTCGAGCCCTTCGATTTTGTCTTTTTCGTCGGTGAGTGCGGTGAGCATAATGACAGGTGTTTCGAGTTTTCTCGCGCGCATTTTTGCAAGCACTTCAAAACCGTTAAGTTTCGGCATCATAACGTCGAGAAGCACTATATCGTACATTCCCGTCGATGCAAAATTGAGTCCGTCGGCACCGTCGTAAACGCAATCCACGTCGTAGCCGTCTTTCATCAGCATTTGAGCGAGTGCTCTGGACAATTCTTTTTCGTCTTCAACAAGTAGTATTCTCATTGTGGTCTCCTGAAAGAAATTGCGTTTCCTTACAATTTGATTATTATTATACTACTTTCGTCGTCTTAAAACAATATTAAAAACGGACGTTTTCAAAACTATTTCAATAAAATCCGCTCTTGGATTGTATATATTATAAGTTAAAATACACCATTATCGCGCGCCCGTATTGCTAAAACGCTTATTTGATGTTATAATCATATATCCAATAAGAGATATGCGGAAGCGAAAACTTGAATAGCGGGTGTTTGCGCATAGTCGGAACAACTAAAGAGAGACGGCTTTGACGAAAAGAACGAGAACAATTTCAATCATTGCAATCTGCGCGCTCGTCGCGCTTTTCGTCGTTGCACTCGTATCTCCCGAAGCGGTTGCTTCTTCTGAAGAAAAGCCGCATTTCGTCGCAAAGACCGGCGACGGCGTAAACTGGGATTTATATCTTGACGGAGTGAAACTCGATTACGCATCGGCAAGCGGCAGGTTTATCGACTACAACAATCCGAATGCGGTTTCCGTAAAATTTTTCAAGGCAATCGAGCAAGAACTCGTGTCTCGTGACATAATCGACGCGGCGCACGGCAATCTTACCGAATATTACGACATAGAGTTTCAACTTCCGTTGATTTCGCGGCCTGAGATTGACAAAACGTCTGCGGAATATTCGACGTCGAGCGGTATCACGGTGAGTGCGGATTATGCTGCGGTGATAAGCGTGAGCGCAACTCGTTTGCAATATAAAAACGTTCAAAGCGAAGAATATTCCGACTTATACGCTCAATCGGCAGGCAGCGGATTGTTGTTTGCAGGGGTGGACGTCGGAGAATACGACGTGAGATACGTTGTGACAGAAACTTTTGAATTTGACGGAGCGACGCGCGTTGCGATTAGATACAGTGAGCCCGTTCGTTGTTCGGTGACCAAAGCAACGCTTGAAAAGCCGATTTTTCATGATATGACGATTGTATACGGCGACAGCGTGAGCAAAATCGCAAGCAATCTCAAAAGTCTCGTCACGGATGAAAAAATGATAGCCGACGGCGGAGAATTTCTGCCGAGCGCGGAGCAAACGGACGAAGCCTTTGCAAACGTCACGAACATTGCGGACCTTATGCTTCCTGCAAGCGACAGACAATATACGTTGCTTTTCGATTATATCGCAGGCAGCGCGAACTATGAGAACGTAGACAACGTTCAGGTCAAAGTATCCGTCGGAAAACGAGACGTATACGTTTATATTTCCGACGCTTTTTCGTTTGTCGGGGAAGAACTCGTTCCGCTTGAAAACGTTGAATTTTACGTTGACGAGTCGAGACTTGCCACAGGTGACGACGTTGCGAGCGTAGGGGTGACTTTGTACTATTCCGACGACGTCAACAAGGACGTTGCAAGCAATGCGTACAGAATTTACGCAACTTGCTCAAATCAAAATTATACGGCGGTCAGTCGCAATATGAACAGCACTTTCGTAGACGGCGGAAGATATGTCGTTTATCCAAAGGAAGTCGCAATTGCCGCGCCCGACGGCAGAACGTTTATCGTGTCGAGTGACGAGGGCTTTGCAAATTTCAAGACCGCAAAGGTGGAAATCGTTGCGTTCGAAGACGTAAGGTCTTATGACGGAGCGCAGGCAATTTGCGCATACAGAATCGTTCTCACCGACAATTACGGCAACGTAGTTGAGCCCGAAGAACCTTACTTTGTCGCATGGGCGTCAAATCCCGACGGAGCGAAATGGCTTGCCGTTGAAGGCGAAAACGCTTTGCTCGATATAGAGAGCGTTGGCGGAGTTTTGAAGTTCGACAGGGCAGAAAACGTGATAGCGTTTTACGGAGAACCGCCCGTAGAAAGTTTTGAGTGGACAAGTGCTACGATTGCGCTTCTTACGATCGCTTGCACGCTTGCGTGCGTCACCGTCGCGCTTGTTTCGGTGCTTATTTTGAAAAGGAGATTCCTAAAATGAGCGGCGTCGTTTTTCAAAATATAATTGCGGTTGCAAACGCAAGTCAGGATTTTGTTTTCGCACTGCTTTGCGCACTCGTCGGAGTGTTTTCCGTGTGCGTAGTCACGCTTTCCGTTGTGCTTGCAAAAAGAGTGAACGGAGACAGAAAAAGGCTTGAACGATATGTTTACGAGCGCAAAACGCCGGATAAAACCTACGTTTGTGAAAATAGCGTAAATAGCGAATGCGTTGGAAGTGCCGTGAATAAGAAAGCGCGCCACGGCAAAAAGAACAAAAGCCAAAGAAGACAAGGAAGTGTCGTCAAATGAAAGACCGCGTTAAAAAATCGATAATACTTATTGCCGTGGGCATAGTGATAAACGTGGCTCTTGCGATAATAAAAATGCACGTCGGGCTTAGTTCAAACAGTCTTTGCATAATGCTTGACGCCACCAACAGTTTGCTTGACACCATCACTTGCATAGTTACGCTTGCGTTCTTCATAGCGTTGCTTGTGCCGAGAAACGAAAAAGCACCGTATGGCTATGGCAGAGGGGAATATCTTGCGGGATTTATCGTGTCGGTCGTTGCCGTCGTGGTGGGCGGATTGTTCTTTATCCGCTCTCTCAATCGTATGGCTATGCCCGAACCCGTGTGGTTCAGTTGGGAAAACTGCGTGCTTATCATATCCACGCTTCCCGTAAAACTCGGCGTGGGATTGCTTTATTATTTTGCAAACAGAAAAATCAAATCGTCCGCGATAAAGGCGATTATGCTCGACAGTTTTCTTGATATAGGCGTGACGACGACAAGCGTCGTTTCGTTTGCCGTATCGAGCAGAGTCAACTATGCGGTGGACGCAATATTCGGCATTGTCGTGAGCGTGTTCATCATCGTCGTTGCGATAAAAATGGTTGTTGACAACGTAAAAGCAATCGTCGTCGGAGACGGTGCGCAAGACGAGAGAAAAGCCATTGCGAGCGCGTGCGAAGAACACGGTGCAACCGTCAAAAAAGTCGTTTTGCACGATTACGGTTTCGGCACGAAAGTCGGAGACGTGTTCATAAGTTGCGACGGAGAAGATTTGCCTGTAGTGCTTCACGACGAAGTTGCCGAAGCGTGCGGCGCGGACGTGACGTTTATAAGAGTGACGGACAACGACGAGCAAGTCGAAAACGGGGAAAACGAAGTGCGAAACGCCGACAAAACCGATGCAACGCAGAACTGATTTGGCCAAATCGACGAACACTCGGACTGTACAACGGATATTTTCCGTGTTACAATAAATATGATATAACAAACAATAGCAATACAAGGAGAAAAATCATGAGCGACGAAATCAAGAACGAAATCGCCACCGAGCAAAACGAAACCGTGCAAAACGCGGACGAAACGCTCGAAAAAGAAGGCATCCTTTCCGATCAGGAAGAGAAAAAAGCGCAAAAGAAAGGCAAAAAAGCCAAAAAGCAACTCACTCCCGAACAAAAGAAAAAGCGCACGATAAAAGCGCTTATCATCACGGGCAGCATAGTGCTTGCAATAGTCATCTTCTTCAGTGGCTGCGCAATCGCAACCACCGTCGGAACGAACGCTCTCATAAAACAAGCAACGAGTTACGAAAAGGTGGAATACACCGATCATACGCAACTTACACCCGTCAAGCCTGAAGACAGCGACACGGGATACTGGACGTTCACCAAAGAAGACGGCAGAGACTTCAAGGTCTTGCAGTTCACCGACGTACATATCGGCGGTGGCAGTTTCTCTCAACAGAAAGACGCATGGGCAATGAACGCTGTTGCAACCATGGTAAGACAAGAACAACCCGACCTTGTCGTCGTCACCGGCGACATCGCATACCCGGTTCCTTTCCAGGCAGGTACGTTCAACAATCTTAACGCAACCAAGATTTTCTCAAATGTGATGGAAACTCTCGGCGTGTACTGGACGTTTGCTTTCGGCAACCACGACACTGAACTTTACAGTCTTTACGGCCGTGACGAAATCTGCGACTACTACGAAGGCGCAGGCTTCAAGTATTGCTTGTTCCGTCGCGGATTCTGCGATGAAAAAGACTATATCGGTGACGACGCACGCGGCTTCGGCAACGACATGATAGTCGTAAAGAATAGCGACGGTTCTATCAATCAGACCGTAGTGACCTTCGACAGCCACAGTTACACAGACGGCGACTATTTCGGAATCGCATGGAAATACGACAACATCCATCAATGCCAAATCGACTGGTACGCAACCGAAATCGAAAGATTGTCCGCACTCAACGGCGGAAATCCCGTCAACAACGTAGCGTTCTTCCACATTCCGCTTGCAGAGTACCGCAGTGCATGGGCAAACGTTATCGACAGCGGTGAAGAAATGACTCAAGGCAAGAAAGTCACCACCGAGCGCGGAACAACCGAGTTCATTTACGGCAAGATGGGCGAGTCCGACAAGAAGAAAAACGGCGTCCGCACATACGGCGTATTTTGCGGCAGCGGCACCGATACGTTGTTTGAAACGGGTCTCACGCACTACATGCAAGGCATCTTCTGCGGACACGATCACTACAACAACTTCTCCGTCAACTTCACGCCCGCAGGAGCAGACCGTTCAATCCGTCTCACCTACGGCATGTCAATAGACTATCTCGCATACGCAGGCATATACAAAGTCCACTCTCAACGCGGATGCACGCGCATCGAGTTTAAGAGCGACAATTCGTTCGATTGCGTGGCATTGAATTATTATGCGGACTTTGGCGTCGCCCACGAGCGCGACTAAAACTGCGCTAAACGGCGAATAACTGTGTCAAAGCCCTTCGGTTCATCGTCGTGTACTATCAGTACACTAGGCGATGCCCCGAAGGGCTTTTCCTTGTTTTTCATCCGTTTATCGCAGTTTTAATAACCATAATTATATAGCGAACAACTTCGTCAGAGCCACGCTCCCGTCAACTCATGTACTATGTGTACATTAGGGTTGTCATTCTTGGGGCACTTTCGCGTCATTTATCTATTTATCGCATTTTTTACAAAACGCGCAGTAGCGAATAACTGTGAAAGGCGAAGCCTTTCCGAAAACCTATTCGGAGCGTACTTATTAACGGAATGTGCGACTTCGAAGACGGAACACGAGCCGCAACGGCGGCGACCGTATCGAGCGTCGGACTTGACGTAAAGTACAAGCGACTGCGCCGTGTTGTTGCGCAAGCCGCCACGCAGGCGAAGTGGCATAACAAGGGAACGATACTTATCTATGCGAGTGCCGACTTCCCCTCTTCGAGCGATGTGTGGCTAAAAAGAGTAAGCAATATGTTCGAGAAGTAGGGGAAAGCCCGAAGGGAAGGGGTAACATTGCATTTAAAGTTTCAAACGTAAAACCCTTGTAGAGCCGTGAACTAATAAAAAACTTATCGGGCGCAAAAAAAATATGACGTTTCATTTCCATGAGATTGCCGCGCCGAACAAGTCGGTTCGCAATGACAAAGTTTTGAGTTGCGCCCGAAACGAAAACTCATTTGGAGTGTACTTATACATGAAAAGTGAGCCTAGCACCTGTATGTTTCGACAATGTTTAATTATGTCGGGTTTGTGGTTTAAGATACAAATTTTGCGGCGGTGATGCATTATTCAAGTTTTGATTTTTCGCTCTTGTATTGCGCCGAAAAGTTTGATACAATATACGATATGGAACAAGGTGAGAAAACTATTGTAGATATTTACGATTTCGACAAGACGGCGATTCCATACGACAGCGCACTCCATTACTGGTACTGGAGCATGCTCCATTGCCCGTGGACTCTTGTGCTTTTGCCGTTTCAATTGTTGTGGGGCTTCTTGATGGTTACCAAGATTTTGCCCGTGCCCATATTCAAGAAAATCGCGTTCAATTTTGTCAAGCTCGTCAACACCGAGAAGACGGTGAAGAAGTACTGGGACAAGCACGAAAAGGACATTTATGACTTTTTCAAGCCCGAAAATCGAGATCCGTCAAGAAAAACCGTCCTTATCAGTGCAAGCCCGGATTTCCTTATCGAAGAAATCGCGCGACGTATGAAAATCGATTATTGCATTGCAAGTCCGCACAGCAAAGACAATGGACACTTGCTCGGCAAAGTCTGCCGCAAAGAAGAGAAAGTACGCAGACTGAACGAGATTTTGCCCGATGTGGAAGTGGAGAACGTATTTAGCGACAGTCTCGATCACGACAGATACATCTTTGCCCTCGGCAAACATTGCTATCTTGCCAACAAAGGCAAGCTCACCGAGATCGACTTCAACAAAGAAATCGCCGCATTCGATGCAAAAAAGAAAAAATAAGGGATTGCAATCCCTTATTTTTCTTATAGTATTCCTTTTTTGAAATTAATTCCGAAAAACTTTTTTGCTTCCTCAAGATTCATTATTATGATTCCGCGAGATTTGCGCGCTTCAAGGGTCTCCGGCAATTCTTTGATAATTCTATCAGCCTCATAAGTTTGTTCTGCATCATATTGAATTTCGTTATGCTTTTTACTGATTTTGAACGCACGCTTGTTAATTCTCCATGCTTCTTTTATTTTTTGAATAGAGTGTTGTCCTGTAACATGCTCGCTAAAGTAACTTTCCAAAGATAACTCACGAACATAAGCTGGCGTAACATCGCTAAATTCTGAAATAATCGCTTTGAGCACTTTTGAAGAGCATGATAAGATGTCAGGAGCGGTATCTGTATGATCATCGGATAGAACTTTTAATAGGTCTGGTATGATATCTAACATGCGTCGCAAATACTCCCTATAAAAAGCTGTGCCGATTTTTTGTTGTGTTGCTCTTACAACATTGCTTTTTATAACTTCTGTATTTGTTAGACCCGCATTGACGCGGCATATTACAGTTCTTCTAATAATCTCAGGGGCTACTGCTTTTACATCTTCGTTTGCACTAATCACGACGGCTGGATAATGCAGATTGTGTTCTCCACATCCAAAATCATCGTCCTTGATTGTTTCTATTGCGTGCATATTAAATCGTTGGTTTGTCAAATCATCAACAATGATAGGTGCACCTTCAACGGTGTTTTTCAAGTCGCAAATTGTTTTTCTTGTAAAATCGGGTGCGGATATTTTGGGTTTTTGACCGATCATCATTTTTAACAGAGTCTCTAAAAAACTTGTTTTTCCAGCCTTGCTTTGACCATAAACTAAGCCAAAAACAGGATAAGGTAATTTGTTTTGGTTATGTATGGTTGCAGCGTCTCGCATTGTTGCCATAAAAGGTGAACAGAAAAACCAATTTGCAAATTCATAATATCTATACTGCATGCTAGTATAATCGCCATGGAATTTGTTATAGCCTTCCATATAAGAAATGAACAACTCAACGTCTTGTTTTATATCTTCTTTTGATGGAGAAAGATTAAGCGTGGTGTTATTGAGCAATGCTTTTTTGTTTTTTACATCGACAACCAATTGCGGATATTCAGCGCGTAGTTCTTTTTCTTTTTGTATATCTTCAGTAACCAAGCGGCGTGTTCTAGTTATTGTATCGGGGGTTAGAAGAATACGATTATTTTTATCTGCAGTGGGGACGATATGTGTAAGATTTTTTGATAAATTTTTTACGTCCAACACAAATTGAATATCTTCATTTTTGTCGGTTTGTTCTATGATTATTGCTTTTTGTCGTACACTTTGTGAGATTGGTAGTTCGGCTAAATTGTCTGCACAATCGCCAAATAGGATTGCGTTGTGGTTGATATTGTCTGCACAATTTGTTTTAAAATCATCAAATATGTTTGAATACCAATTGAATGCACGTTCGCCATCCATGTATATGATGTTTTCACGTTGTTTACCCGAGAAAGCATTGAACGACATGTTTGCAGAGCCGGTTATAACTCTTTTTCGTCCGTCATTGGCTTCAAGAATATATATTTTCTCATGTGAAATTTGTGTTCTTGCAACAAACAAATGAACACTTCCATTGTCTATTCGCTGTAATAGGCAATCCCTTTTGCGTGTGTCGCTTTTTCTGATATTCTCCATTAATTTAGTTTGATATGCAAAAATATCTTGAATACTACTAGATATGACATTTTCACATCCAAAGATTATTTCGACATTTTCAAACATGTCGAATAATTGGTACATAAAATTAATTCCTGAAGAAAAGGTAATAACTTTAATCTTGTTAAAGCCGTGAAACAAATCTTGCCAAGATATAGCAAGAGTATCGACAAAGTCTGCACGAACAACATCTATTTTTGATCTGGTTGATGGCTCGGTTGTATTGTCAATCATTTCAAAAATAGATTCTTGATTGTTAATATCCATGATAATGACCCCTTATTATACTGATAAGCATAGTATATGAAATACTATGGTGCAAAAATGGTACATTGCATCATTAAATCTAAATTCTTATATCTCGCGGACGTATTCGTCGCTCGGGAGTTTCTTGACGGAGAGTTTTGCAAAAAGACGTTTGAAGAAATCTGCGATTTCAACGAACGGATCGTGTCCGCCGAATGCGCGGCATTTGTTTTCGGGAAGGTCGATTTCAACGGCGAACGTCATAATAAGAAGCATAATAAAGAACGTCGGACCGAAGAAGTTCGTGTCTATCATTCCGTAGGTGTCAAACAAAACGGTTCCGCAAAGAAGCATGATAGCGGCAGGATTTTTGCGGCTTGCAAGGAAAGTGCGATAGCGGAAGTAATAGAAGAATGCAAAGCCGATGACGCCTGTTATGCCCATAGTTGCAAGGATTTGCAGAGCGGTGGAGTGATACCAGTACGGTGTGTAGTTGTTGTGAGCCATACCTCCGAGATGATAGTCCCAACCTGAACCGAAAATCGGCCATTTTTTGAAGACTTCGATTGCTTCGGGATAAAGCATTTCCACTCTGCCGCTGCTGTCGAGACCTTTGTTGAGAATGGTGGTCAATATTTTGCTTACGTACTCGCCGTAATAAGCACAGACAAAAACAATCGCCGCAAACAGCACGCTGAGCGTCACGCCGAAAAGCACTTTGTTTTCGGATTTTGCCATGACGTACAGACACATAGCAGGCATTGCGATTGTGGTGAATAAAATTGCGCCGCGGCAACCCGTCGAAATGATAAAAATGTATTCGAGTGTTGCCATTATCGCAAAAAGCGGCGTCGCTTTGTTTTTCTTTATACAGAAGTAAAGAGTGGCGGGTATCGTCATACTCAACGTCGGAGCGACATTGTTCGGACCTGCCCAGCCGAGAGCGACGTTTTTCATCACCATGGCGTTTATGACTTCGTCGAAATTGTCGAACGACGAGAAGTAAACTATCATTTGAGCGCATATCACCACACCCATTGCAAACAGCACTTTGAGAATGTATTCCGCCATGCCTTTTCTGTCCTTTTCATCCTGAGTTATGACGAAGAACGAGTACGACGTACCTGCAACGAGCACGAGTGCGAGAGCCGCCAGAATGGCGAGCGCGTTTTCCGTGGGAGTACCTGCGCCGCCGAGTGCAAACGGGATTGCGAGTGCCAGAAGCGAGCAATGGAAACCTTTGATTTTCTTTGGAGAGAGAAGGAATAGCGAACGCTTGTATCTTATGAGATTGAACAGCGCGCCCACAAGCAAAACTATCACGAGAAAAAGAAGCCACGCGTAATCGTCAAGACGGTGACGGTTGGAGCGGATTATCAGTGTGAACATCATCACAACACACAACACTTGTTTCGTGCCTTTACCGAAGAAAAGCGGAAGTATCGAAACGAGAGCAAGCACCGCAAGCATAGATGCCCAAACGTCGAAGCACCAACCTATCAGTATCATGACGGCGGCAAATAAAATAAAATAGTCCGATTGAATGAAACGATTTATAACATTCAAAGTTTTTTGAAATTTTTCTTTCATGATTTATGTCTTCTGTATATTTTCTCCCCTTTCGGTGAAACAAGTATACCACTTTTGTTTGTGCGTGTCAACGCGCGACGCGAGCAAACGAATATGGTATGTCCGACGTTGACAAAACGTGCTTGAATTGATACAATTATTCGTGAAATACACAGGCGAAAAACGCGTGCTGTTTTTGCGTGCGCATTCGCAACGGAGAACGAATTATGAGATTTTCAACAACGCTTGCACCTTGCAACGAAGCCAACGTTTCGGTGTACGACGACGTGAGAATAAGCGTGCTTTCGGACAGAATTATCCGCGTAGAAAAAGGCGCGTTTACGGACAATAAAACGCAGATGGTTTCTTGCAGAAATTTCGCAAATCCGCATTTTACAGTGCAAAAAACACAGGATAAAGTGTTGATTTTGACGGATAAGTATTATTTTTGCATTGACCTTGATTCGCTCAACGTGTATGTAAAAACTCTCGAAGAAAAGGACTGGAGAAAGGCGAGCAATTCTCAAAATCTCGGAGGCACGGCTCGCACGCTCGACGGCACGTTCGGTGTGCTTTTCGGATGGAAAAGAACAAGAGAAGCGAACGACCATTTCTGTCTTTCTCACATAAGAAAAGGTCTGTTTGCAAAAAACGGCGTCAGTGAAATAGATGACGTCAAATCCGTTTTGCTTATGGAAGACGGCTCGGTGAAACAAAGAGAGAAAACGTATGCCGACAAATACGTTTTTGTGTTCGAAGACGATTATCTCGGCGGACTTAAAGAATTTTATTCGCTTTGCGGATATACGCCGCTTCTTCCCAAATATGCGCTCGGAAACTGGTGGTCCCGCTATCACGCCTACACGCAGGACGAATATATCGCGCTTATGGACGAGTTCGCAAAAAAGGACGTTCCGCTCACGGTTGCAACGGTGGATATGGACTGGCATATCGTCAAAAACGCGCCAAAGGACGCAGACTACAAGTCTTTTCAGGGAGTAGGTTGGACAGGATACACGTTTGAGAAAGAGTTGTTTCCCGACCACAAAAAATTCCTTGCGGATTTGAAAGAGAGAGACCTTGCGGTGACAATGAATCTGCACCCGCGCGACGGTGTGCGCTATTTTGAAGAGCAATATCCCGAAATGGCGAAAGCGTGCGACATAGACCCTACAACCAAGAAAACGGTCGAGTTCGATTTGACGGACGAAAAGTTTTTGAATGCGTATTTTGATATTCTTCATCATCCGTACGAAAAAGAAGGCGTGGATTTTTGGTGGATAGACTGGCAACAAGGCACGAAATCGAAGATGAAAAATCTCGATCCGCTTTGGCTTCTCAACCATTATCACACGCTGGACATTTGTAGGGACGGCAAAAACGGCATAATTTTGTCAAGATATTCGGGGCTCGGCTCGCATCGCTATCCGCTCGGCTTTTCGGGAGATACCGTCGTGTGCTGGAACAGCCTTAGAATTCAGCCGTATTTCACCGCGCTTGCGTCAAACGCAGGCTACACTTGGTGGTCGCACGACATCGGCGGACATCTTTTCGGGAAAGGCGATCAGGAATTGTATCTCAGATGGTTGCAGTTCGGTGTGTTCTCACCCGTTAACCGCTTGCATTCAAACAATAAATCTATTAGCAAAGAACCGTGGAATTATCCCCAAGTGGAAAGCGTTGCGGAAGATTTTATGCGTTTGCGCCACAGACTTTTGCCATATCTTTACACCGCAAACGTTCGTACTGCAAAAGACGGTGTGCCGCTCGTTTGTCCGCTTTATTACTATGTCAAGGATAAAAACGCCTACGCTAAAAGATGGCGCAACGAGTATTTCTTTGGAGAGCAAGTGCTTGTTTGCCCTGTTGTAAAGCGCGGAAAAAACGGCGCGACTAATATAAAAATTTGGCTTCCCGAAGGAAACTGGACGCACTTTTTCAGTGGCGTTAAATTTGTCGGCGACAGGGAATACGAGATAGAATGTCCGCTCGATCAATACCCCGTTTTTGTGAAAGACGGCGGAATCGTTCCGCTTCTTGACGTATGCAAAGAAGATAAACTCAACTGCAAGGATTTCAAGAATCTGACCGTGAAAATTTATCCGGGAGAAAACTCGTACACGATGTACGACGAGACGGGATTCGTTGCGTTTGATATGCGAAAAACGGATGGTGGATACGCATTGACCGTAACGCCGAGCGACGATTGCAAGACGGAAAAACTATCGTTTGAGATCGCCGGTTTGCAAGGCGAAAAGACGCTTGTGAACGGAGAAGAGAAGTCTCTTAAAAATCTCGATTGCGTCGCTATGACAATTGAGTTTTGACGGCGTAGAAAAACTGAAATCCGCAAAAAGTTCGTTGAAACGTCGCGCTGCAAGCCGCCCTATTTTGCGTGTCGATGAACGAATATGCCCCGAATGTGCAAAAATCGGGACTTTTTGTGGAAAAACGCTTGACTTATAGCGCGCAATTTAATATTATTAACAAGCATATTTTTGGAAGAAGTATGAACTGTGGGAAGAACTAGCCCCTCCGAACACGCCGACTCTCTTGCAAAAACAGAATTTTTGGAGGTTAGCACTATGGCTAAGGATTTGTCTTCAATGGCAAAAAACAATAAGTCTTATATGGCAAAGCCGGGCGAAGTGGAAAGCAAGTGGTACATCGTTGACGCAACCGATATGGTTCTCGGTCGTCTCGCTTCTCAAGTTGCTACTATCTTGAAGGGCAAAAATAAACCACAATACACTCCCAACGTCGACTGCGGCGACCACGTTATCATAATCAACTGCGACAAAGTCATTCTCACGGGCAACAAACTCGAAGATAAGTACTATCGCTATCACACCGGTTACATCGGCGGACTCAAGGAAATCCAATACAAGAAATTGATGGCGGAAAAACCCGAATTCGCAGTGTACAAGGCAGTTAAGGGCATGCTTCCCAAGAACACGCTCGGCGCAAAAATGCTCAAGAAACTCCGCGTTTACGCAGGTGCAGAGCATGATCATCAGGCACAATGCCCGGTTGAGCTCAAACTCAACTAATTGAGAGGTGAAATATGGCTACTAAGAAAACCAAGAAAGTACAATATCTCGGCACCGGCAGAAGGAAGACGGCAATCGCAAGAGTTCGTCTCGTTCCCGGCGACGGCAATATCGTCATCAACAAACGCACTCTCGACGAGTACTTCCCGCTCGACACGATGAAACTCATCGTCAACCAACCGCTCGTTGCAACCAACACTTCCGACAAGTTCGACGTTTTCGTCAATGTGTACGGCGGCGGTTACACCGGTCAAGCAGGCGCAATTCGTCACGGCATTGCTCGCGCACTTTGCGTCGCAGACAGCGAAGCATACAGAGCAATTCTCAAGAAAGAAGGATATCTCACTCGTGACCCGAGAGCCAAAGAACGTAAGAAATACGGTTTGCATAAGGCTCGTAAAGCACCCCAATTCTCCAAGAGATAACTTGCCGAATTCAAACGGCAACAACAAAGCGCAACCAATTTTGGTTGCGCTTTTTCTTTCGTCAGACTGCGGGCGAGTTGCTCATGTACTATGTGTACATTCCGCTACTCGTTCTCGTCTTCCTTGGCTCTTGCCGTTTGCTCTTCGGCAAGGGACGCATTTGTGGGTGTCCCACCCAATCTAAACACCAAGCCGACAATCTTGCGAAATTGCGGCAGGAGTTTTTTGTCCGTGCGTGAACCGATAGCAAAGATTTTCGGCGCGGTTAGCAGAACAACAAGCCTAATGCGGCTCTCGGCGTTGCTTGTAAACAAGCGATGCCGTTGCCGCGATGACGGCTTTTGTTCCGGCTGCGCGTGTGTTGCTCACGTACGTCTATGTACGCTGCGCAATTATTTGTTGCCCGTTGTAAATGCAAAATGCAACTTTCCCCTTTCCTCAGGTGTTTTCCCTATCACCGTTCCCCCTTGCAGGGAACCCACGGTGACCGCGTAGCGGGGGACAACACTCAGCACTCGCATAGATAGGTATCGTTCACTCATTATGCCACCACGCTTTGTGTGCCGGCTCCGCAACAACACGGCGCAGTCGCTCGTACAACCGTCTTGCTCGGCGTTCGATTTGCTCGCCGCCGTTGCGGCTCGTGTTTTGTCTTCGAAACTGCACAGTCCGTTAATAAGTACGCTCCAAATAAGTTTTCATTTCGAGCGCAATCGAAAAACTTTGTCATCCTGAGCGAAGTCGAAGGATCTCGTGGAAACGAAACGACAAACTTTTTCTGCGCCCACGCCACAATTATTCATTATTAATTATTAATTATTATGCCGTTGCGGCTCGTGTTTCGTCTTCGAAGTTGCATATTCCGTGTATAAGTGCTCCTTGAATGAGCGAACGTAAAAGACCGCCACACAGGCATGGTTTTGAATAGCCACATTCCTTTTAAATGCGTACACGTGTGTCTATGCGTGCGCATTATGCGCGGGCGCGATGTCGGACGGTTTTTAATAAAAGTATAAAAACGTGACGGCAAAGGCAAATCGTTTGACGAAAGCGACTTTGCGTGATAAGATAGTGTCCTAATAAATGCATTATGTCAGATTTTTGTATTAATAAGTATTTGCACAATGCGAAATAAATTTTCGACGGAATGGAAGTATGGAGTATTCAAAATCTATAAAACGACTCAGAGAAGACAAGAATCTCACGGTTGACGAGCTTGCAAAACGCTTGTCGCTCGACGTTGAAGAGATCCAAAAAGCCGAAGACGGTGAAGACGTGGATCAAAAGACTTTGGAAATGATTTCAAGGTATTTCGGCGTTCAATACGATTCTCTTGTTGAAGGCACGGTGAAGAGCAAGAAGAAGGAGAGCATTTTTGATCCGACCGAGTGGTACAAGCTCGACAACGCGGCAAAAGTGTATCCGTCATCTTCTTCAAACGAATACAGCACGCTCTTCCGCTTTGCGGCGGTGATGAAAGAGAGAGTGGACGGCGAGATTTTGCAACAAGCACTTGACGATCTCGTGCCGAGATTTCCCACGCTTATGGTCACCATCAAGCGCGGCGCGTTCTGGTACTATTTTGAGAGATTGCCTTTCAAGCCCAGAGTGGAGAAAGAGAGCCTTTATTCGTTCCAACCCATTCCGCTTGACGGCAAACGCTATCTTTTCAGAGTGGTGTACAGCGATTACAGAATCGGGTGCGAGTTTTTCCACAGCATCACGGACGGCACGGGCGGCTCGACTTTCCTTATGAGTTTGCTTGCAAGATACTACGAGATCAAGACGGGCAAGCGAATCGAAGACTACAAGAGCGCAAAGGACTATCGCGATTTGCCCACTCCCACCGAGATCGAAGACAGCTTTCAAGTGTATGCCGAAAAGCATGACTACGCAAAAAGAAAGATCAATTTCACCTATATCCCCAAGCTCCCCAAGGCTCGCCACGGCGTGATGACTCACGTGATCACTTCCGCATCGAAGCTCAACCAAAAGGCGAAAGAATACGGCGCAACCATCACGGAATACGTGCTTGCGATCATATTCGGCATCATGTTCGATATGCGCAAGAAAGAGGGCAGCAACAAGGACATCAACGCAAGAGTGCCTGTCAATCTTCGCAAATTTTTCCCGTCCGACACGGTGCGCAACTTCTCGTTCTATCTTGACGTGACGCTCAAAGACAGCGTGGACGGCGGCATCCAAGCCTACGTGGACGCGGTCAAAGAGTGCTTCAAAGAGCAACTCAACGAAAAGTATTTGCAAGAGAACGTCAACGCGAATATGCGAGAAGAACGCAACAAATTTATCGCGCTTGTGCCGCTCGCACTCAAAGATATAGGTCTCAAAATCACAAAATATATTATGGACAACAAAGCCGTGTCTATGGACTTTTCAAACTACGGACGCCTCAATCCGCCCAAAGAATTGTCCGAGATCGTGGACAGAGTGGAGTTTTGCTTGAAAGAGCCTAAGGACTCGGGCTACAAACTTGCCGGCGTGACGTTCGGCGACGAGTGCGTGCTGACGTTCTCAAGGACTTTCAAATCTTCACACCTTGAAAAAGAGTTCGTCAGAGCGTTGACGGCGGAAGGTCTTGACGTGTACATCGAGACAAACGGAGATAAATGATGAAATATTGTAGACTTTGCAAAACGTATCATCCCGAATATGACGACAACTGCCCCCTTTGCGGCGCAGGTCTTGTCGAGGCAACGGACAAAACGGACGAAAACTTTGATTTTGCCCCCTACAACGCCAACGAAAAAAGACGCAACGCAAGAAAGACCGTCAGAGACGTGTTTATCGCGCTCTCCGTGCTCACGCTTGTGGGCTTGCTGCTTGCGTCGGTGATCTCCAAGGTGTATTCAATCATTTACATTGGGCTTGCGTCCGTGGGATTCTTCTGGCTTGTCATCGGACAATTTGTCTTTTTCCGCACGGATCTTAGGACTTTCTATTACAGATCGACATTTTGGCTCATGATCCTTGCGATTCTTGTGTGTTTGCACTTTGGCAAGTTCTACATCGCGCTTTCTTACGTGATACCTTGCGCGGCAGGCGCATTGAGCGTCGTGACATTGCTCACCGCAGTCATCACCAAAAAGTGGTATAGATATGCCTTCCACTCCTTCGTGCTTGCGCTGTTTATGATCGCCTTGTTCCCTCTCAACTATTGCTTGTCTTTGCACTATGCCGGTTACAACTGGATCGCATCCCTTGCAACGCTTGGCGTGGGACTTGCAGAGATTGCGTTTTCGCTGATTTTCGGCAGACAAGTGCTGGGTAGTGAAATCAAAAAACGTTTCTTTGTCTAAAAAGCACGACAAAAAGAAAAAACTAAACGACGGATATTCCGTCGTTTTTTCTATGTGTTTTTGTTTTCAACCGTTGCAAGCGTGCGTATATTCTGCCGATATGGCGGCGGTTCTAATGAATAAAGCCGTAGCACAGTGTGCCTATCACCGCCGACAAGAGTATGATTGCAATCGGTGGCAGGGACTTGCCTTTCACCTTGACAAGCGATATCGCCATAAGAAAGACGAATATGCAAGTGCCTATCACGTCAAAGGATATAGGCTCGCTGCCAAGCACGTTGGATATGCCAAAGAGCGTGGAGAGCACAAAGCTCACAAACACGGCGGCAAGCAGTCCCGTCACGGTGGATCGCACGTACGAGAAGGTCTCTTGCACGGCAGGGCGTTTTATGAAGTTTGCAAGGGCAAGGACGATGATTGTTATGATGACAACGGACGGCAAAGTCACGCCGAACGTTGCGCAAATCGCGCCGAGAAGGCTTTGAGCAACTCCCATTGACGACGTCACCGACACGCCCGTGTAGGTTGCAATGTTCACGGCAAAAGGACCGGGCGTACTCTCGGATATGGCGATGAAAGATTGCACTTGCTCGATTGTCAGCCAGCCTTTTTGCACGACTTCTTGCGAGATCATGGGGATCATCGCTTGCCCGCCGCCAATGGTGAACAGTCCGATTTTGAAAAACGTCCAGAAGAGTTCGAGATATATCATTTTTCACTCTCCTTTTCGCTTTTTCGTGCTTTTTCGCCGTCCGAAATCGCGGTTTTGCCGATTTCAAGCAGAGCGTTGTCAGCGGCGGCTGAATTTGTCGATATACGGACATATTCGTCTTTTTGTGGCTTGTAGCCTATGCGCTCGTTGAAATATTCTGGAGTGCCGACCGAGTGATAGAGTTTCTTTTTCACAAAATTGGTTGTCGCAACGGTGAGTGCGCCTATGACAAAAGTGGCAAGAATGATGTAGGTCACCTTCACGTTTGTGAGCAGAACAAGGCAAAACGCCGTGATTGCAAGCGCAACGGACACCACGTTTTTGCGTAGGTCCTTGAAGAAGGAAAACACCGCTTTTGCAATCAACACAAGCACGCCAATGCGTATGCTTTTGAAGAAGTAGCCCGCCCACACGTTGTCTTTGACCGCTTCTATGAGATAGGACAGCGCAACGATCACGATGTATGACGGAATGACCACGCCGATAGTTGCAACTATTCCGCCCAATATGCCGCATCGCTTCACGCCGATGTAGGTTGCGGTATTGATGGCAATAGGCCCGGGGGTGCTCTCGGCAATTGCAAAGATGTCGGCAAGCTCGGTTTTTGTTATCCACTGCTTTTTGTTGACCACTTCGTTTTCGATGAGCGAAATCATTGCGTATCCGCCCCCAAACGAAAACGCGCCGATCTTCAAGAAGACGACGAACAGTTTCAATATATCGAGCCAATATGTTTTTTTGTTCCTTTTCACAACGCACCTGTATATGAAAAAATTATATCATTGCAAAATCGCAATGTAAAGAGCAAAAAGTGCAAAAACGCATTGAACAAAATCGTGCGGTGTGCTAAAATAGGCGTATGATAATTTGCGGATACGAAAAGTTTTCAATGGTGGATTATGACGGCAACATCGCCTGCACGGTTTTCACGGGCGGGTGCAACTTCCGTTGCCCGTTTTGCCACAACGCGCCCCTTGTCATAGGCGATTTGAAGGTGGAGCAAATGGACGGTGAAGAAGTGTTTGACTATCTTCAAAAGCGCAAAGGGCTTGTGGACGCCGTGTGCGTTACGGGCGGAGAGCCGACTCTTCAACCCGATCTTGCCGAGTTTTTGCAACAAGTGCGAGATATGGGTTACAAGACGAAACTTGACACCAACGGACTTCGACCCGACGTCGTGGAAAAAATCCTTGCAAAAGGACTTGTGGACTACGTGGCTATGGACGTGAAAAACAGTCCCCAAAAATATCCGCTCACCGTTGGGCTTGACAGGGTGGATATATCCAAGATACAAGCAAGCATAGACCTTCTCAACGCAAGCGGAGTGGATCACGAGTTCCGCACGACTTTGATCAAAGAGTTCCACACCGACGAAGACATGCAAGCAATCGCCGCCATGGTGAAAAACACGCCGAGATATTTCATGCAAAAATACAAAGACATCGACGGTTGCATCGCGCACGGCTACACTCCCGTGGACAAAACGGACGCATTGCGTTTCAAGACCTATTTTGAAAACACCGTCCCCCACGTCGATCTCCGCGGATATAATTAATCGGAGAGAATTTTGCATAAAATGCAGTTTATATTGTAAAATAGACACGATAAACCTATGATTTGAAAAAGAACGGCACATCCGAGCCGTTCTTTTATATATTTGTTTTTCTATTGTTTGCGATTGTCTATCGGCGCGTTTTTATAATCGCCGAGTATTTTTTGTGACGATTGAGTTGCCTTTCAATTGCCGATAGCACGATTGTGCGGCTTGTTGTTTTGTCAGTTGCCGTCGGCGAGTTTGAGCATGACAACGCCTTGTTTTGCTTTGCAAAGGGGACAAACGTCCCAGGCTTCTTTGCTTTCGGATTCGTAGCCGCAACCCGAGCATTTCCATTTGACAGGTTTGTCTTTCTTGTACATCGTGCCGTCTTTGAGTTGCTTGTGCAAGTCTTCAAACATAAGTTTGTGGCAGTGTTCAACGCCCGAGAGCATTTCAAAAGCGTCGGCTATTTCGTCAAAGCCTTCTTCACGCGCGGTTTTTGCAAACTGCTTGTAGATTTTCACTTCGTTTTCTTCGTCTTCGGCGGCGAGTTTGAGATTTTCTTCGAGATTCCACTTTTCTTTGAACGGATAGCCGGCGGACACGTCTATGTTTTCGATGGTCTTCGTGCTTGCCTGTTGAATGAAGGTGTAGAGCACTCTTGCGTGGTTGAACTCGTTGTACACCACTTTGTCCACCACTTCGGCAAGAGCGGAGTAGCCTTCGTTGCGCGCGCCGTATTCGATGAAGCGGTAGCGAGTCAGGGCTTGAGTTTCGCCTGCGTATGCGCGAGCAAGGTTGGATAGGGTTTTGCTGTCGATAAGTTTCATAGGTTATTCTCCTTTGGGGTGATGAAGAGATTATTGCAAAATCGGCGCGCTTTTATACGCTGTCGTGCGGATTTGGGCGCGTGTGCGACAATATTTGGACAAAAGGCTTTTATTATTTCCGCTTTGGTGGTATCATTGTATAGGACAAAAAATTGGCGCGATAGCGCAAGGAGTTATATATATGAGCGAATGCACGCACGATTGCGAGTCTTGCGGAAAAGACTGCGCATCGAGAATCGTCAAGGAAAGCACAAACGAACTTTCCAACGTCAAAAAAGTCATCGGTATCGTCAGCGGCAAAGGCGGAGTGGGCAAATCTCTCGTCACGTCACTGCTTGCCGTGGGCAAAGCAAAACAAGGCAAATCGGTTGCCATTTTGGACGCGGACATCACAGGCCCGTCCATACCGAGAGCGTTTGGCATCAGCGGCGGTATCGAAGCGGATGCAAACGGAATTTATCCCCGTCAAAGCGCGTTCGGCATCAAAGTGGTGTCGTCCAACCTTCTTCTTGACAACGAGAACGATCCCGTGATATGGCGCGGCCCTGTCATCGCCGGTATGGTGAAACAGTTCTGGACGGACGTTGTGTGGGACGACGTGGACTTTATGTTTGTGGATATGCCTCCGGGAACGGGCGATGTGCCGCTCACGGTGTTTCAATCTATCAAACTTGACGGCATAATCATCGTCACGTCTCCGCAAGACCTTGTGTCCATGATCGTGGAAAAGGCAGTGAAGATGGCAAACAAGATGAACATCCACATCTACGGCGTTGTTGAAAATATGAGCTATATCGAATGTCCCGATTGCGGCAAGAAGATTGACATCTTCGGCAGCGGCAACGTGGACAAGATCGCAAAAGATTTCGACCTTGCAGTGCTTGGCAAGTTGCCTATGGACAGAGCAATCGCGCAAGCCGTGGACGCGGGCGAAGTGGAAAAAATCGATGCCGAGAAATATCTCAAACCTGCGCTTGACGCAATCGAAGGCTGATATGACAAGACGCGAAATTGCAGAAAAGAATTTTGTTGACGGATACAGCTGCGCGCAAGCGGTGGTGCTCGCCTTTTCGGACGTCACGGGCTTTGAAGGCAAACAGGCTCTTATGCTTTGCTCGTCCTTTGGCGGCGGCATGGGAAGGCTCAGAGAAGTGTGCGGAGCGGTGAGCGGCATGTTTATCGTGGAAGGCTTGCTCGAAGGTTATTCCTATCCGGATGCGCCCGACGCGCAAGCGCAAAAGGCGCAACATTATGCCAGAATACAAGAGCTTGCAAGACGATTCAAAGAGATAAACGGCGCTATCGTCTGTCGTGAAATTCTCGGTGCAAGAGCCACCACCAATCCGACTCCCGACGCTCGCACCCCTGAATACTATCGCACGCGCCCGTGCGCAAAGATGTGCGGAGACGCCGCCGAAGTGCTTGAACAGTTTCTTATAGAGCGTGGCATAATAAAGCAATAAAACACACAAACGGCAGTTTATATCGGTGCAATGCGTATATAAACCGCCGTTTTTGTCAATATAAGCACTATGAGTTTTTATGATGTCGTATATCGACAGGTCAAGAAAATACCAAGTGGCAAAGTGGCAACCTATGGGCAAATAGCCGCGCTTTGCGGCTCACCGCGCGCATCGAGAGCGGTGGGCTATGCCTTGCATTTCAATCCCGATCCCGAACATATCCCGTGTTTTCGAGTGGTCAATCGCTTTGGCAAATGCGCCCCTGCATTCGCCTTTGGCGGCGCGGATGCGCAAGCGGCTCTTTTGCGCGCGGACGGCATCGAAGTGGACAAAGACGGCTACGTCGATTTGAACAAATATCAATGGAATCCGTATTGCCAACAATAATCGAAACACACATTCAAAATAAAAAAACGCACCGATACGGTGCGCTTTTTTATGTTTGGATTTGTATCAATATTTGTGAAAAGTGCCGTTGTCGTCGAAGAAGCCGACTGGATCGTAGTTGTTGTCGTAGACACGATTGCTGTCTACGTATCCAACTTGATTGTTGCGTTGGTCGTACAGTCTGCCGTTTTCGGAGTAGCCCCAGTCACGACAGCCGTCTGTGTAGTTGACTCTGTCTGATGGGGAAGAGAAATATCCTTCATCGCTTTGCTCGCCGGATGTCGAAGTCGAAGAAGTTGAAGAACTGCTCGTTTTGCTTGACGATGAACTTTTGCGCGCAGGGGCTGTGGCAAGTTCGCCCAATTGCGTCCAAAACTTTTCGTTTTCGATTTGCCAACAATATTCCGCATACATGTTTTTGTCATGTTCCATGTATTCTTGCAAAAATACAACTTTGTTTGAGATTTTTTTCCAACGATTATATCTTGCCGCAAATACTGACGTTGTGACGATAGCCACGATTGCCGCCGTAGAATACGCAACCGAACAATAGATGGTATACGTTTGGGCGTAGTGTGCGTCATCGACATTGACTGCAATATACGTACAATAAATGCCAACGACTAGAAGCAAAACTATTGCGATTATTACGCCCACGACAGTCTTTTTATCCGGTCTTACGTAACTTTGAGCCGAACGTTCCTTTTTTTCTAAATCTCGCAAAATGCTTGCATACGCTTTTGCATATTGTCCTGCGCGCATGTTCGGTGCAAATTCCGCATCGATTTTGTCAAAGACGGATTGATTCTCTTTTCTTATATCTTCAATAGTCATCTTATTTCACAAGGTTTTCCATATAGGCGAGATAGCTGTCGGCAAGGGCGGTGGCGGCGTCTTGCGTGGGCTTGCTTGTTGCAACGTAGAATTTCAGTTTCGGCTCGGTGCCGCTTGGGCGCACGCAAATCCAATCGCCGTTGTCAAGGTGAATCTTGAAAGCGTTGGTTTTGGGCAGGGTGATGTCTTCTGCCTTTCCGTCCGCATACGTCTTTTTGCGAGTGACAAAGTCGCTTTGCGCAAGCACTTTTGTGCCTGCGATCTCGCTGAAAGAAGTGGAGCGAATCTCGGTCATAATATCCGCCATTTTTTGCATGCCGTCAAGACCGCCGAAAGTGATTGATTTTGCCTTTTCGACAAAGTAGCCGAATTGCTTGTATATGTCTTGCAGCACGTCATAGACGCGTTTGCCGATCGAATCGTAATAGCAAATCATTTCGGCAAAAATCATGCTTGCGACAACTGCGTCCTTATCTCTTGCGTGAGTGCCCACAAGCGAGCCGTAGCTCTCTTCAAAGCCGAACAGATAGGTGTATTTGCCGTTTTCTTCCCATTCTTTGATTTTTTCGCCGATAAATTTGAAGCCGGTGAGCACGTCAAAGGTGGTCACGCCATAGCTTGTGGCAACTTTTCTTGCAAGCTCGGTGGTGACGATGGTTTTCACAAGCGCGCCGTTGTCGGGCATAGTGTTTTCTTCCGTCTTTCTTCTAAATATGTAGTCGGCAAGCAGAACGCCGATTTGGTTGCCGTTGAGAAGGACAAAGTTTCCGTTGTCGTCACGGATTGCGATGCCCATACGGTCTGCATCGGGGTCTGTGCCGATGACAACGTCACTGCCGATCTCGTCTGCGAGCTTGACTCCGAGGCGGAGAGTGTCCGCTTCTTCGGGGTTGGGCACGCGCACGGTGGAGAACTCGGTGTCGGGAAGTGCCTGTTCTTTTACGACGTTGACTGTGATGCCCATTCTTGAAAGTATGGTGGTGACGGGGATATATCCGCTGCCGTGAATTGGAGTGTAGACAATCTTGACGTTTTTGCCGAACTTTTCAACGGCGGCGGGGGATAGCGAGAGCTTGCTTATCGTGTCGAAATATGCGTTGTCCACGCTCTTGCCGATGACGGTGATATGCGGCGCGACAAGCACGTTGTCAAGCCCTTTGATGTTGTCAGCCGTAATATCCGCATTTTCTTCGCAAATGCCGAAATGCGGGGTTTTGTCTATAAATTCGACCACTTTATCTGTCGATTCGGGCGACATCTGCGCGCCATCTTCGCCATACACTTTGTATCCGTTGTAGATCTTGGGGTTGTGCGATGCGGTGATCATAACGCCTGCAATCGCATTCAGGTGACGGATTGCAAACGAGCACATAGGCACGGGGTGCACCGTGTCGAAAAGGTAGGCGTTGATGCCGTTTTTGGCAAGCACCTTTGCCACTTTGATTGAAAACTCGCTTGAGAAACGGCGGGTGTCGTAGGATATGACAACGCCCCTGTCCATTGCCTCTTTGCCCAGAGTCTTGATGTATTGCGCAAGACCTTGCGTTGCGCGTTTGACGGTGAAAACGTTCATGCGGTTTGTGCCGAGATCCAGCACGCCGCGCATACCTGCCGTGCCGAACTGCAACGGGCAATAAAACATTTCTTTTTTCTCGTCTTCGCTTAAGGACGCAAGGCGAAGTTTGTCTTCGCTCGTGAGTTCGTCCGACGCAAGCCATTGCTCGTAAACTTTTTGATAATCCATAGCAATACTCCTGTTGAGATATTGTATAAATTATACCGCCAAAAGAGCCTTTATGTCAATGGTGATTTAACTCCGCGCAAAACAATGCGTTTTTGGGGCGAATACGTGTCCGAGCGAATAAGAACGGTTTTTACGAGTTTGCCGTTTTCGTAATATTCGAGATAGCCTTTCGAGCGCAGACCTTCTTTGCCGTAAGTGTCTATGATTTCTTTGCCCGCTTCGATGCTCTCGTCGTCGCGATATTCGATTTCAAACGGCAGATTTTCCAGCGTTTGCGAGCGGCGTTTTATCGTCTTTGTATCGATTCCGTACATTTCGGCACGCAGATATTTGCCGTCCGCTTTCATTTTGATTGTTATGGGCGAAGACGACACGTTGACAAAGCGCAAATCGCTTGTTGACGACACCATTGCGTCAAAACTCGGCGCGACGTAGCTCACCGCAAGAGAGTGCGCTCTCACGCAGGTTATTGCAAGGTCGGCAAGCAAAGCGCAGTTGTAAAGCGTGCTTGACACTTGGCACACTCCGCCGCCCACGCCTTCGACAAACTCTCCGTTTTGAATGATATACGCAGATTTGAAGCCGCTTTCTATCGTCCTTGTGCCCACGACGTCGTTGAAAGAAAACTCGTCTTCGGGATACAGCACCGTGCCGTCTATTTTGCGACAGGCTAGCGCGACGTTGTGTTTTCTATTTTGAGAACTGTCTCCGTAGTAGGTTGAAAAACAGGCTATCATTCTATATTGCTCCTTTGCGCACGCAATTCGGACGGGGACGAAAATTTGCACGATGGGAACAAATATCGCCGCCACAACAAGAAAAAGTATAATCGTGCATAGCGCGCGCACGCATAAAGTGGTTGTTCTTCTCATAACCATAGTATGTGAATAAAAACGAAAAAGAGACGGAATGTCTGTCAAAAAGAATGATATGAGAACGGTTTTCAATGAATAATAGCGTCGAGAGAGAATAATATGGATAAACAACAAATACTTATTTTGGTTCTGTCGCTTGTCGCCGGCATTGTCGGAACAGGTCTCGGCGGTATTATCGGTGTGCTGCTCAAAAACAAAGGCAACAAAGTTATGGGCAGAGTTTTGAGTTTTGCAGGCGGTGTGATGGTGGGCGTCGTCACTTTCGAGATGTTGCCCGAAGCCGTGGAATATTCAAAGATAAAAAACTCTTTTGAGCAGTCGGGAATACTGATTGCAGTCTCCGCGCTCGTTGTGGGTATGCTCATCATTTTCGGATTGAACAAGATGCTTGACGTCATCGAGAATATGCGCGGCACGCACAAGAGCATAGAAGAGTTGCATCACGAGACAAAGGTCATCGAGGCAAACGACGCTCTTATGGAAGCCAACGCATGCGGCAGCACGGCGGCGGTGCAGGCAGTGGATAAAAAATCGTTGCTCAAAGCAGGGCTCATTATGTTGCTTGCAATCGCGTTTCACAACCTTCCCGAAGGCATGGCAATAGGCGCGTCGGGTGCGTCAAACTCGCAGACGGGCATTTTGGTTGCAATCATCATTGCAGTGCACAACATCCCCGAAGGCATGGCGATTTCCGCTCCGCTCGCAAGCGGCGGCATAAAGGGGTGGAAGACAATTTTGCTCACGGCTCTTGCAGGCGCGGCAACCGTTGTGGGTGCGCTCATAGGCTTGGCGGTGGGTGGCATAAGTCGGCTTGCAAGCGGCATTTGCATGGGGCTTGCGGGCGGTGCGATGCTCTATGTCACATTCTGTGAGATTTTGCCGCAATCCATTCTTATGGAAGAAGGCAGAGTGCCGGCGGTGAGTATGCTCGTGGGCATCGTAAGCTCGATGGTGTTTGTGTTTGCTTTCTGATAAAAGAAAAACAATAAAAATTACGCTCGGCAATCGGGCGTTTTTTTGTTGAGCATTTTGTGTGATTTTGTGACTTTTTGCAAGAAAGATGTTATAATTTTTGCAATGAAACAGCCCGCAAATCGATTTGAAATTGAAAAACGTCTTGAAAAGCCTTTGAAAGTGCTTGTTTTCGACTTGCTCGACTCAACCAACACGCGCGCAAAAGCTATGCTCAAAGACGGCGAAAACGACGATTTTTTGATCGTGGCAAGAGAGCAGACAAAAGGGCGCGGACGGTTTGAACGCAAGTTTTATTCTCCAAAGGATGCAGGTGTGTATTTTTCTCTCGTCGTTACGCCGAAAACGAGAGAGGAGATTGCGTTTTACACTCCTATTTGTGCGCTTGCAACGGCGGATGCGGTTCGCTCCGTGTGCGGCAAAAACGCGCTTGTCAAGTGGGTGAACGACGTGTACGTCGACGGTAAAAAATGCTCGGGCATACTTTGCGAAGCCACGTCTTCAAAGAACGGCGAAATCGACAAAGTCGTTATGGGTATCGGCGTCAATTTGTATGAAAAAGACGGCGGTTTCGACGAAGAAATAAAGGATAAGGCCTGCGCGGTCGCAGACGGCGTCGAAAACGCGGCAAACAGAATCGTTGCGACGATAGTGAACGAGATACGAGAGTTGATTGAGAATTTCGATAAGGAATATATCGTGGCAAAATACAAGCGACTTTCGATGCTCATCGGCAAGAAAATCGAAGTTTGCAAAGAAGAAAACTCGGTCGAAAAAGCGATTGCGGTCGATATAGACGAAAACTGCGGACTTATTGTGAGATACGGGGACGGGAAAATAGAGAATTTACGCATCGGAGAAGTGAAAATACTATGTTGAGAACTTCATCAAAAGCTTTGTCGAGAACGTTGAGACTCGTCAGAATAGCAATATTTCTCGCACTGATTATAGTCGGTGCATTCGTCAAGTTTCCTATAGGCATAGTGCCCGTTTCCATGCAGTTTGCATTTTGCATGTTCGCAGGGCTTATGCTCGGCGGAACGGATGCGTTTTTCTGCATACTCATATATATAATAATGGGGCTTGCGGGGATTCCCGTATTCACGGCAGGCGGCGGTATATTTTACGTATTGAAACCGACGTTCGGATATATTCTCGGATTTTTGATAGGCGCACCCGTATGCGGATACGTCGCAAGGGGATTCAAAAACACCGCTTGTCCGAACATCTGGCGTATGCTTGCAGGGGCATTTTGTGCTCTTGCGATATGCTACTCGGTGGGCGTGATGTATATGTATCTGATGCTCAACTTCTACGTCGGCACGGCAATGTCCATGGCAAAAGCGTGGATGGTCGGTTGCGCGGTGTTTCTGCCCACGGACGCAACGTGGTGCGTGGTGTGTTCGCTCGTTACGTTTGCAGTCATGAAACGTATAAACCCGATGCCGTCTTCGAGAAAATTCTCGGACGAATACGTTAGAGAAATAGGTTGATTTTACGCAAAAGTGGGCTTTATTGAGCCAAAACGATTGCTTTATATTGTGATTGTGCAAAATATAACATAAAAACAAGCGGCGATTTATGCTGAAAGGAGTGCTTATGTCAAGAGTGTTCAAGTCCGTTGGCGAGCTTGTCGGCAATACGCCGCTTCTTGAATTGTCACATATCGAAAAGGAATACGATTTGCAGGCAAAAGTGCTTGCGAAACTCGAATATTTCAACCCGGCAGGCTCGGTCAAGGACAGAGTCGCAAGGGCAATTATCGACGATGCCGAAAGCAAAAATTTGCTAAAAGACGGCGCAACCATAATCGAGGCGACTTCGGGCAACACCGGCATAGGTCTTGCGTGCGTCGGATGCGCGCGCGGATATAAAGTGGTTATTGTCATGCCCGAAACTATGTCTGTCGAACGCAGAAAACTCATGCTTGCATACGGCGCAAGTCTTGTACTTACGGACGGCGCAAAAGGCATGAAGGGCGCAATAGACAAGGCAAACGAACTGCACGAGCAAATAGAAGGAAGTATCCTTGCAGGGCAGTTTGTCAATTCTGCAAATCCGAAAGCGCATTACGAGACAACCGCACCCGAAATATGGCGCGACACGGACGGAAACGTCGACGTATTCGTAGCGGGCGTCGGCACGGGCGGAACTATAACGGGGGTCGGAAGATACCTTAAAGAAAAGAATCCGAACGTGAAAATCGTGGCAGTCGAACCGTTTTCTTCTCCCGTTTTGTCAAAAGGTGTGAGCGGTGCGCACAAAATTCAGGGTATAGGAGCAGGCTTCGTTCCCAAAGTGCTTGACACTAGCGTGTATGACGAAGTGATTGCGGTAAAAGACGAAGACGCGTTTGAAACGGCAAGAGAGGTCGGCAAAAAAGAAGGAGTGCTTGTCGGCATATCGTCGGGCGCGGCACTTTTCGGTGCGTTGCAAGTGGCAAAACGTCCCGAGTACGCCGGGAAAAACATAGTCGTTCTTTTGCCCGACACGGGCGACAGATATTTGTCAACGACGTTGTTTGAATGATTTGTTGTCAGTGTTCAAATATCGAATCGATAAAAAATACCGTATTTGGAAAAGAAAAAGCACCGAGCAATCGGTGCTTTTTTTATGTCGTAGGTTTTATAAACCGTTAATTTTCGACTTGCTTTTTCTTTATTTTATAGGGTTTCCATACTTGGGAACGTCGTTGTTGTGGTTGTGTTTCAAACGAGAGTGTCAGTCTCGGACGTAGAGTTGTGTTTTAGCAGGGACGGAGTTTTTCTTGTTGTTGACGAAAAACAGCACGAGCGTAACCGCAAGGGTTATAAGTTCTGCGGCGGGAGTTGCGAGCCAAAGTCCCGTCATGTTCCATAGGTTAGCAAAAAGGAAGGCAAGCGGAATGACCGCCACCACACCGCGCATAAGAGTGACGATTTGGGCAAAGAAACCTTTGTTTGACGCGGCAAAATAGCACGAGAAGAGCAAGTTGAAGCCCGAAAACAGCACGGATATGAAGTATAGGCGTATGCCCACGGCCGCGATGTTTTGCACTTCCGGTGCGCCTTTCTGATTGAAAATACCTGCGATGCCTTTTGCACCGAAGAATAACGCGACGTAAATTATAGCGGCGGTGCATGCCGTGGTTATAAGTGCATATTTAAGCACTTTGCGGATTTTTTTGTGGTCGCTTTCGCCGTAACTGAAACTTATCATCGGTTGCGTGCCCGACGAAATGCCGTTGAAAATCGCGTTTGTTACGTAGTACACGTTGACGATTATGCCGTATGCCGCAACTGCGATCGTTCCGCCGATTGAGTCGAAAAGTTTGTTGAATATCAAAAGTACGACGCCGAATGCTAATTCCGCAATGAAAGACGCAAGACCGAGTCTTGCAATGTCTCCGACCGTGCGAAAACTGAATTTCGTTTTCGTCAGTTTGAAGGTGTTCTTTTTGCGGATGAAAAACAGTGAGAGTATGAGTATGCTCACAATCGGGGAAAAGCCGGTGGCAAGAGCTGCGCCGAGCATGCCGAGTTTTGCGGGGAAGATGAGAACGTAGTCGAAAACTATGTTGAAAAGATTGCCCGAAAGCGTCGCAATCATGGCAAGTCTCGGACCGCCGTCGTTGCGGACGAAGTTCTGAAAAACGTTGCTGTACATAAAGAACGGGGCAAAGCAAAGAATGATTTGCACGTACGTTTTGCTCAGTTCGTACGTATCTCCCGTTGCGCCGAGCAAACTCGCCACCTGTCCGTTCAAAAATGCGCCTATAAGCACGAATATCAAAGCAATCACACCGACCACTATAACCGTGTGAGTGAAGACTTTGTTGCCTTTGTCAGTGTCTTTTGCGCCTTTGTGAATGGCAAATTTCGTTGCGCCGCCCACTCCGAACAGCATGCCGAGAGAAAACACCAGCGAAAAAGACGGAGAAGAGAAGTTGAGTGCGGCAAGTCCCGTGTCTCCCAAATTGAGAGAAATGAAAAAAGTGTCCGCAAGAATATAGCAGGAAATACCTATCATGGCGATTACGTTTGCCGATACGTATTTTGCAAATTCTCTCAACGTTGTGTTTTTCGTCTTTTCCATGTTTTCTCCAATAAAAAAGGCGTCTCGTTTACGCCTTCAAAAAGGCCTATCGACGCAAACCGACGCTCTCACCCGGCGATGAGTTTATCTTATATTTGTTTTCTTTAATACGATTATACGGATATTTTATGCATAAGTCAACAATATTGTATAGATTTATGCAATATTGAAAGACACGGAATTTGCTCCGTGCCTTTGTCTAAAAAACATTAATTAGTTTTCGTCTTCTTCGTCGATGTCGTTATCGTCTTTTGAGAGTGTAACTTCGATTTTGTGATTGGATTTGACCGCTCTCTTTATAGGCTCGACCACGATGTAATATGCGGGGATGAGAATGAAAACCACCCAACCCGGATGCCAGAGATTTGCGAGAAACCCCATGAGTAAATACGTGGCGAGAGAAAGAAATACTATTGGAAATTCGCTTGCGTTGCGGTGAGTTATCGTGCTTGAAATTCCGCCGAGAACGAACGGCGCGAAGAAGAGAATCCAGCCCGGATGCCACAAATTGCAAAGGAAACCGATGAGAAGATACGCAATCGTTGCAAGAAGGAAGGATACGCCCCACACGCAGTCGTTGATTATTCGTGCGGTCTTGTCTTTTTCGCTGACCACGATTTTGCCGTCCGCGATTTCGACGTGCGGAGCGTCTTTGTCGCAATGCGCTTCTTTGTCGGTTACGGTTGTTTTTTTGCCGTCAATATGCACGCTTCCGACAACTTTGTTGACAAATTTTGCAATGCCGCCTTTGATGGTGACCTTCTCGCCGTTTTTGTCTTCGATGTAGATGCCGTCTTCGTCGATATGCACCTTGTCTCCGTCGCTTTCAACGTTTACGGTTGAAGCGTCGTCGTTGCCGTCGCTTGCGTCGTCTGACGTTTCGTCTTTATTGTCGCATGCGTCGCTCGCTTGTGCGGTGTAACCGAGAAGTTCGTCAAGGCTTACGCCGTAAAGTCTTGCAAGTGCTATGAGATTGTCGGTGTCGGGAGAACTCTCCGAGCGTTCCCATTTCGAAACCGCCTGGCGAGATACGTTAAGCATCTCGGCAAGTTCGTCTTGCGAGTATCCGTGTTGTTTTCTGAGTTCGTACAATCTGTTTGCGGTTTTGATGTCCATAACGTTTACCTGCCTTGTGTTTTCGTGCCTACATTGTTGCAAATCGAAGTGCGGTTGCGCCACCGATTTTGATTGTCAAATGCGCAACTATCGGTTGCATTTTTCAAAAAACACGAATTTTTAGCGGTTTTCCGACGATTTTGAGCGATTTTTAAGCCAAAAGCACAGTCGCAAATGCGGCAACGGATTTTGAGTTTCCAAGGTCTCCCACTTGCTCGTTAGTCGTGGCGGTTATGCCGATTTTCTCGCACGGAATGCCGAGAATTGCCGATACGTTGTTGCGCATTGTATCTATAAACGGAGCAAGCATAGGACGCTCCGCGATTATGGCAACCGATACGTTTTGCACGCCCATACCTTTTTCGGAAACTTTGCCCAGCACCGTGCGAAGAAGGTCCGCACTGTCCGCGTCGTCGTATTTTTCATCGTCGACGGGGAAGAGATGTCCGATGTCTTTTTCTCCTATTGCGGAAAGCATAGCGTCCATAAGCGCGTGAATAGCAACGTCGCCGTCGCTGTGCGCGACGAAAGAAAACTCGCAGGGTATAAAAGTTGCCATAAGTTTAATTCCGTTGCCGTTTTTGAAGCGGTGTATATCGTAACCTATGCCGCAAAGCGGAGTTTTCAGGTCTTCTTTTGTGGTTATTTTTATGTTTTTGGGGTCGCCTTCAATCATTCTTACGTCGCAAGGAGCGTGTTTTTGAAGCACTGCTATGTCGTCGAGATATTCGCCGTCGCACTTGGAATACGCTTTGACGATGACATCTTTTTTTGCACAAACGGGAGTTTGCACTCTGCGATATTCTGTTCTGTCAACAGGGTCGACGCCGAATCTTATGCACACGAGCGAGTCGGTGAGCGGAAGAAGGGGAAGGGCTACTCCGCGTTCGACCGCACCTGCGATTACGCTGTCGATGAGCGCTTTGGAAACGTAGGGGCGCGCGCCGTCATGAATGATGACGTAGTCGCAATCGTCGTCGATTGCTCGAAGTCCGTTTTTCACGGTTTGCGTGCGAGTAAGTCCGCCGTTTGTGAGTATTATGCGAGTGTCTTCGATATGTGCGACGTCGAGCGCGTTGAGAAACTCGTCGCTGAACGACGGATGAATCGCAACGATGATTTTGCTTACCCCTTCCGTATCGAGAAAGGGCTTTATTGCTTCTACGAGAACGCAGGAACTTTTGCAGGGAGCGAGAAGTTTGTTTTCGACTCCGTAGCGTTGGCTCGTTCCGCCTGCCGTGATGATAACGTTGATTTTCATAAGACTCCTTGTAAATTACGATTTGCGAAAAACCGCAAAATAATACGGTTTAACTTGCTGTTTTTGCAATTAAACCACCTTTTACGGCAAAATGCGGTACATCGTTTCCGCACTTTGCTTTGTCTGACGCTCGTCGGTGGACAGCACTTCAAACGACATCGAGTTGTTGCCGAAAGTGACTGTCACGACGTCGCCGACTTTCACTTCTTTTGCGGGTTTGACGACCTTGCCGTTGATTTCTATGCGTCCGCCGTCGCACGCTTCCTGCGCCACGGTGCGCCTTTTGATAACTCTTGATACTTTCAAAAATTTGTCTATTCTCATAAAAAAATTATACTATGCCGCCCGTGATTTTTCAATAGAGTGCGCTCATTTTTTGATTAAAAATAGATATTTGCCTTCTCAACAACCTCAAATTTACCAACAACCATTTCCAAGCACTATTCCCATACTATTATTCCCATAATACAATTTTCGCCGACCACCATTTCTCTTGCCGTTGTCTTTAATGAAGCGCGCAACATGCCCGCGTGTAATTAATATATAAAATAACTTAAAATTTGTTAAAAATATATGCGCGCGACGCTTGACAGTCTTGATTTTTCAATATATAATAAAAAACTGCGCAATAATGCGAATCTCTACCCCTAAAACAGCACGTTTTTGGGGGTAGGGGGTTATAATGACTTATGTTTTTATGGCGAAACCGCACGAAAGCGTAGATTTATGAGAAAATTTTTTGGCGGTCGGAAAAAATTTTTTCAAAAACCGAAAAGTTTTTTTGCAAATCGTAATCCAAGGCAATTTTTTTAAGGAGTGAATATATGTCCCAAAGAATTCACAATCAAATGTACGGAACAACCGAAAGACGTGATTTTTCAAGAATTAAAGACGTCTTGCCGATTCCGTATCTCATTGAGGTGCAAAAGAATTCCTACGCAAATTTCATTGATGCCGGCATCACGGAAGTTTTCAAAGATTATTCTCCGATCGTTGACTTCTCCGGCAGATTGAAACTCGAGTTTTTGTCACACAGATTTGACGGCGAACCGAAGTACACCGTCAAAGAGTGCAAAGACCGCGACACAACGTATGCTATTCCGCTCAAAGTCAAGGCGCGTCTCACCAACACCGAAACCGGTGAAGTGGTGGAACAGGAAGTGTTTATGGGCGATTTCCCGCTCATGACGGACTCCGGTTCATTCGTTATCAACGGTGCAGAACGCGTTATCGTCTCTCAACTTGTCAGAAGCCCGGGCGTTTACAACGACAAGATTCTCGACAAGAACGGCGTGCCGCGTTTCGCAACGACGGTCATCCCCAACAGAGGCGCGTGGCTTGAATACGAGCAAGACTCCAACGACGTGCAATGGGTGCACGTTGACAGAACGAGAAAGATAACCGCAACCACTCTTCTTCGTGCGCTCGGATACGGAACGGACGAAGAGATCATAGATTTGTTCGGCGGCGACGAGATGATCGTCAACACCTGCCAGAAAGACGCTCAATGCAAGAACGAAGAACAAGGCAAAATAGATTTGTTCCGTCGTTTGCGTCCGGGCGAAGTTCCCACCGTCGAAGGTGCGAACATTCTTATTCACAACACTTTCTACGATTACAAGAGATACGACCTTGCAAGAGTCGGTCGCTATAAATACAACAAGAAACTCGCACTCGGTTCGCGTATTGCGGGATACAAACTCGCAGAAGACGTCGTGAGTCCGGTCACAGGCGAAATTCTTGCACAGAAAGGCGAAATCGTCGACGAAAAGAAAGGTTTTGAAATTCAAAACAACGCAGTCAACGTCGTGTGGCTTTCTTACACCGACAAGGACGGTAAAGAAAAGAAATTCAAAGTCATAGGCAACAACACGGTTGACCTTGACGCATTCGTCGATTGCAACCCCAGAGAACTCGGAATTCTCGAAAGAGTTTATTATCCGAATCTCAAAGCGTTGATGGACGAGTTCGGCGATAACAAAGACCAACTCATCCTTGCAATCAAAGCGTCCGTGGACGAACTCGTTTACAAGCACATCACGCTTGACGACATCGTTTCAATCGAAGACTACAACCTCGGATTGCGTTACGGTTTCGGCACTTGCGACGACATCGACCACTTGTCCAACCGTCGCGTTCGTGCGGTGGGCGAGTTGCTCCAAAATCAATTCCGTATCGGTATTTCTCGTCTTGAGAGAGTCATTAAGGAGAGAATGGCTTCCGCTCAGGAAAACGCAGAAATCACTCCGCAAACGCTCATCAACATTCGTCCTGTTACGAGTGCTATAAAAGAGTTCTTCGGCTCTTCGCAGTTGTCTCAGTTTATGGACCAACCCAACCCGATTGCAGAACTTACGCACAAGCGTAAACTCTCCGCACTCGGCCCCGGCGGTCTCAACAGAGAACGTGCAAGTTTCGAAGTGCGTGACGTTCACCACTCACACTACGGTCGTATGTGCCCGATAGAAACTCCTGAAGGACAGAACATCGGTCTTATCACGTCCCTTTCTTCTTACGCAAAGGTCAACGAATACGGATTCATCGAGACTCCCTATCGTAAGATCGACAAAGAGACGGGCGTCGTAACCGACGAAGTCGTGTATATGGCGGCGGACGAAGAAGACAAATACGTCATCGCACAGGCGAACGAACCGCTCGACGAAGAAAGCAAATTCTTGCGCAACCGTGTCAACTGCCGTATTCAAAAAGATATTCGCGAAGTCCCGAAAGAAAGAGCGGACTACATGGACGTCAACCCCAAACAGTTGATTTCAATAGCAACCGCGCTCATTCCGTTCCTTGAAAACGACGATACCAACCGTGCTCTTATGGGCTCTAACATGCAACGTCAGGCGGTTCCGCTCCTTAAACCGCAAGCACCGATGATTGCAACGGGCGTCGAACACAAGATTGCGTACGACTCGGGCGTTCTCAAGATCGCAAAACACGACGGATTCGTGAAGTACGTTGACAGCGACAAGATTGTCGTGGAATGCAATGACGGCACGCAAGATACTTATATTCTCAGCAAATTCGAGCGTTCAAACCAATCCACTTGCATCAATCAACATCCGATTGTCAGCAAGGGTGACAGAGTGTACGCTCCCCAATACAACGAAAAGGGCGATCTTGTCAAGGAAGGCACCGTTCTTGCGGACGGCCCCGCAACCGATCACGGCGAGCTTGCTTTGGGCAGAAACATGCTCATCGGTTTCATGTCGTGGGAAGGCTACAACTACGAAGACGCAGTCCTTATCAGTGAAGAACTCGTGCGCGACGATTTGTACACTTCCATCCACATCGAAGAATACGAAATCGAATGCCGCGACACCAAACTCGGTGACGAGCAAATCACAAGAGATATTCCCAACCTTTCCGACGACGTTCTCAAGAACCTTGACGAAGACGGTATCGTCAGAGTCGGTGCGGAAGTCAAAGCAGGCGATATTCTCGTCGGTAAAGTCACCCCGAAGGGCGAAACGGAACTCACTCCCGAAGAAAGATTGCTCCGCGCGATTTTCGGCGAAAAGGCAAGAGAAGTTCGCGATACGTCACTTAGAGTTCCCAACGGCGAAAGCGGTATCGTAGTCGACGTCAAGATCTTTACGAGAAAGAACAAAGACGAACTCGCACCCGGCGTCAACAAACTCGTCCGCGTCTATATCGCGCAAAAGAGAAAAATCTCCGTCGGCGATAAGATGGCAGGTCGTCACGGCAACAAAGGTGTCGTTTCGAGAGTTCTTCCCAAGGAAGATATGCCTTTCATGGCAGACGGCACTCCGCTTCAAATCGTGCTCAACCCGCTCGGCGTTCCTAGCCGTATGAACATCGGACAAGTTCTTGAAGTTCACCTTGGACTTATCGCTCATATGCTCGATTGGAAGGTCGCAACCCCCGTTTTCGACGGCGCGAACGAACAGGACATCAAAGCGTTGTTCCAACAATGCGGAATCGTCAACGAAGACGGCGAAGTGGACGGCAAGATCCAACTCTACGACGGAAGAACAGGCGAACCGTTTGAAAACAGAACGACGGTCGGCTATATGTACTATCTCAAACTGCATCATCTCGTCGACGACAAGATCCACGCAAGAAGCACCGGCCCGTACAGCCTCGTGACGCAACAACCGCTCGGCGGCAAGGCGCAATTCGGCGGACAACGTTTCGGTGAAATGGAAGTCTGGGCTTTGGAAGCATACGGCGCGGCAAACGTGTTGCAGGAAATTCTCACCGTCAAGTCGGACGACGTGGTGGGACGTGTCAAGACCTACGAATCAATCGTCAAGGGCACGAACATTTCCGAACCCGGTATCCCCGAATCATTCAAAGTTCTCGTCAAGGAATTGCAATCTCTCGCTCTCGACGTCAAAGTGCTCACCGAAGACAGAGACGAAGTCAAACTCCGTGACTATGACGACGACACCGATTTCGATACGCCTGCAACGAGAAAACACGAAGAACTCAAAGAAATCGATATTCTCGGCGGCGAGAACAACATCTTTGAAAACTTCGGTCAGGACGACAAGGGCGGCGCAGACACCAGCCTGTTCGACACCGACGACGATGACGAAAGCATATTCAGCGCACTCACCGAAGGAACTCCCGATCTCAGCGATCTCTTCGGCACAGGCTCCGATGAAGAGTAATAGGAGATGACAATATGTACGAACTCAGCAATTTTGATGCAATTCAAATCGGTATCGCTTCACCCGAAAAGATCAGAGAATGGTCTTACGGTGAAGTGACCAAACCCGAAACTATAAACTACCGTACGCAAAAGCCCGAAAAGGACGGTCTTTTCTGCGAAAAGATCTTTGGGCCTACGCGTGACTGGGAATGCCATTGCGGACGCTATAAACGCATCCGCTACAAAGGCGTCATCTGCGAAAAGTGCGGCGTTGAAGTGACCAAGTCCAAAGTGCGTCGTGAAAGAATGGGACATATCGAACTCGCTTGCCCCGTCACTCATATCTGGTACTTGCGCGGTGTGCCTTCCAGAATCGCAATTCTTCTCGACGTTTCTCCCAAGGAACTCGAACAAGTGGTATATTTCGTGTCTTTCATCGTTCTCGATCCGGGCAACGTGACCGAACTCCACAAGAAACAAGTCATTTCCGATAAGGAATATAGAGACCTTCTCGAAAAATATTCTCCGTCCGATTTCAAACTCGGTATGGGCGCGGAAGCGGTGAAGGAACTCCTTATGGAAGTCGACCTTGACAAAGAAAGCGAACAACTCAAAAACATCATCAACAATTCCGTCGGACAAAAACGTATCAAAGCGGTCAAACGCCTTGAAATCGTGGAAGCGTTCCGTCAATCGGGCAACAAACCCGAATGGATGGTTCTCGACGTTCTCCCCGTGCTTCCGCCCGAACTTCGTCCGATGATTCAACTCGACGGCGGCAGATTTGCAACGAGCGACCTTAACGATTTGTATCGCAGAGTCATCAACCGCAACAACCGCTTGAAGAAACTCAAAGAACTCGGCGCGCCCGATATCATCGTTCGCAACGAAAAGCGTATGCTTCAAGAAGCGGTGGACGCTCTCATCGACAACGGCCGTCGCGGCAAAGCGGTGTCCGGTCCCGGCAACAGAGATTTGAAATCACTCTCCGGTATGCTCCGCGGCAAGCAAGGACGTTTCCGTCAGAACTTGCTCGGTAAGCGTGTAGACTACTCCGGTCGTTCGGTTATCGTCGTCGGTCCCGAACTCAAACTTTATCAATGCGGTCTGCCCAAAGAAATGGCTCTCGAACTCTTCAAGCCGTTCATCATGAACAAACTTGTCGAGCGCAACCTTTGCCACAACATCAAGAGCGCAAAGAGATTCGTGGATACGGGCAAGAATCAGGTGTGGGATATTCTTGAAGAAATCATCAAAGATCACCCCGTTCTTCTCAACCGTGCACCGACGCTTCACAGACTCGGTATTCAGGCGTTTGAACCTGTGCTCGTAGAAGGCAGAGCAATCAAACTCCACCCGCTCGCCTGCGGCGCGTTCAACGCAGACTTCGACGGCGACCAGATGGCAGTTCACGTACCGCTCTCCATCGAAGCACAAGCGGAAGCGAGAATTTTGATGCTTTGCACCAACAACATTCTCAAACTTTCGGACGGTAAACCTATCGTTTCACCGACGCAGGATATGGTCATCGGTTCGTACTACTTGACAATCGTCAAGCCGGGCGCAAAGGGCGAAGGCAACTATTATAGTTCTTTCGACGAAGCAATGATGGCGTATCAGGACAAAGATCTTACGCTTCAATCTCTCTGCTACATTCGCGTTCCCGTTCAAAACGAAGACGGCACTACTTCCAACAAGTTGTTGCACACCACGGTCGGCCGTTTCATCTTCAACAACAATCTCCCGCAAGATTTGCACTTCGTTGACAGAGATGTCGAAGCAAACAAGGGACAACTCGAAGTCGAAGGTATTCTCGGCATCAACGCGGCAATCGACGAAAATCAATTCCATGCAATCGTCGACTTGTTCAGAGCAAACGACGTCAACGCAGATACGTGCGTGCGCGCGCGTTCCATATTAAAGAAAGGTTCTCTCACGGACGACCAGATCGGTCAAATCTCAACCGCAATCAAAGAAGCGGGCGATCTCGACCTTTCCAAGACCAAAGAGAATTTGCGTGAAATCACCGCTCTTCGCGAAAGCATCCAAAAGGTGCTCGGCAAGAAGGCGATGGCAATCGGCAAGAAACAACTCAGCATGATCGTCGACAACTGCTTCAAATATCACGGAGCAACCGAAACGGCGGAAATGCTTGACAGAATCAAGGCTCTCGGCTACAAGTATTCGACCATCGGCGCAATCACCGCATCCGTCTTCGATATGCACATCCCGGGCGACAAGAAACTCATCGTTCACGAAGCGGAACAAGAAGTCGTCAAGATTGAAAGACTCCACGCTCGCGGCGTGCTCTCCGACGAAGGTCGTTACAAAGAAATCATCAAGATTTGGAAAGACGCGGCAGACAAGGTTGAAGGCGAACTCAAGAAAGGCCTTGACGATTTCAACCCGATTTGGATGATGGCAAACTCCGGTGCTCGTGGTAGCATGGGACAAATCCGTCAGCTCGCAGGTATGCGTGGCTTGATGGCAGACCCGTCAGGTCGTACAATCGAGTTGCCTGTTCGTTCTTCCTTCCGTGAAGGTTTGTCCGTTTTGGAATACTTCATTTCGTCGCACGGCGGCAGAAAAGGTCTCGCGGACACCGCTCTTAAAACGGCTGACTCCGGTTATCTTACGAGACGTCTCGTCGACGTATCTCACTCCGTCGTCGTTCGCGAACAGGATTGCGGAGACACCAAAGGTACGTTCATCACGGCAATCAGAGACGAAAAGAGCGTCATCGAAGCACTTGCAGACCGTATTGCAGGCAGATACACTATCGGCGACGTCGTCGATCCCGCAACCGGCGAAATCATCTGCGAAGGCGACACGCTCATTTCCACCGACAAGGCGAAAGAAATCGACAACGTGCTCACTTCTTACTGGGAAAAGAACGGCGCAGACATGCACCATCAACCCGGTGTGCTTATCCGCTCGATACTTACCTGTAAGTCAAAGAACGGCGTGTGCGTGAAGTGCTACGGCAAGAACATGGCGTCGGGCAACCCCGTCAAGATCGGTGAAGCAGTCGGTATCATCGCGGCACAATCAATCGGCGAGCCGGGCACGCAGCTTACGATGCGTACCTTCCACTCGGGCGGCGTTGCAACCGACGACGATATCACTCAAGGTCTCCCGCGTGTCGAAGAATTGTTCGAAGCGCGCAATCCTAAAGGTAAAGCGGTCATCACCGAGGCAAGCGGTCTCGTCCACATCAGCGACGATCGCCGTGAAATCACCGTCACCGCTCCCGACGGAGAAACCAAGGCGTACGCAATCCCGTACAATGCAAATATTCTCGTTCAGGAAGGTGAGTCTATCGGCGCAGGCGATCCGCTCACCAAAGGTTCTATCAACCCGCAAGACATGCTCCGCGCAAAAGGCGTCAAGGGCGTGCAGGAATACATCGCAAAAGAAGTTCAATCCGCTTATCGTACCGCGGGCGTCGAAATCAACGACAAACACGTTGAAGTCATCGTCAGACAAATGCTCCGCAAGGTTCGTATCGAAAACCAAGGCGACACCAATATGCTTCCCGGCACTTTGGTGGACTTGCTCTCCTACGAAGAAGAAAACGAAAAAGCGCTTGAAAACGGCGGCGTTCCCGCAACTGCAAAACGTACGTTGCTCGGTATCACCAAAGCCGCACTCGCAACAGAGTCCTTCTTGTCGGCAGCGTCCTTCCAAGAGACTGCAAAAGTCCTTGCAGAAGCCGCTATCAACAATCGTATCGACCCGTTGGTCGGCTTGAAAGAAAACGTCATCATCGGCAAACTCATTCCTGCCGGTACGGGTATGAAGTGCTATAAGAATATCACCACCGTGGCGGCAAATCAGACGCAACCCGGAGATATTATCGCACCCCATCGCCTTGAAGACGAAGACATCGAAGAAATCTAATGAAAAGAAAACTTTTTACATCTGAAAGCGTGACGGAAGGACATCCCGATAAGGTGTGTGACCAGATCGCAGACGCAATACTCGACGACATTTTCGCAGACGATCCGTCTGCGAGAGTCGCCGTTGAAGTGTGCGCGACGACGGGTATGGTTATGGTTATGGGGGAAGTTTCCACCAAACACTATTGCGATATTCCCAAAGTCGTGCGCGAAGTCGTAAAAGACGTCGGATATAACGACTCGTCTCTCGGCTTCGACTACAAGACCTGCGCGGTTTTGAGTTCCATTGACGAGCAATCTCCCGATATCGCACTCGGCGTTGACAACGCAACCGACACCGACGACGTCGAAGAATTCGACAAAATCGGAGCAGGCGACCAGGGCATGATGTTCGGTTATGCATGCGACGAGACGGAATCCTTGATGCCGCTTCCCATAACTCTTGCTCACGCGCTCACAAGACAACTCACCGAAGTGAGAAAGAGCGGTGAAATAGAATGGCTTCGTCCCGACGGAAAGGCGCAAGTCACCGTCGAATATATCGACGACGTTCCCGAAAGAGTGGATACTATCGTCGTGAGTTGCCAACATTCCGAAGACGTCGATATGGACACTCTCGAAGAAACAATCATCGAAAAGGTTATAGGTCGCGCTATTCCGCAAGAGTATATCGACGACGACACCAAGATTTATATCAATCCGACAGGCAGATTTGTCATCGGCGGACCTGCAGGCGACAGCGGCGTTACGGGCAGAAAGATCATCGTGGACACCTACGGCGGTTTCTGCGCGCACGGCGGCGGCGCATTCAGCGGCAAAGACCCCACGAAAGTTGACAGAAGTGCGTCTTATATGGCTCGCTATATCTGCAAAAACCTTGTGGCGGCAGGCGTTTGCAAGAGAGCGGAATTGCAGGTTGCGTACGCAATCGGCATGGCTCATCCCGTTTCGATTTACGTCAATACGTACGGCACGGGCGTAGTGAGCGACGAAGACCTTGCAAAAGTGGTCAGAGAAGTGTTTGATTTGCGTCCGAAGGCGATAATCAAGAACCTTAAACTCGACAGACCTATTTATCGTGCGACTTCCAACTACGGTCATTTCGGAAGAGACGGCTTCACGTGGGAAGAGACGGACAAGGTTGACGAAGTAAAGCAAGCCGTCGCAAAATATCAATTTTGAATGCTAAAGAGAAAAACGGTAGGATAATCCTACCGTTTTTCGCAACTTTTTGAGTGAGAAATCGCTTCTATGCGATGTGAATACGTTCATAGCGACGATAACGAACTTAAAAAGAAACCATTTGACAAAATAACCGTCACGGACTAGGTTTGTGACGTAAAATGAGCCTTATTAAAGGCTAAGCGGAGAAAAATGCAACTGCAAGGCGAAATAAAAGACGTCATATTTGCAAGTCAGGATACGGGATACACTGTTCTCGATATGAGATGCGAAGACAGTGTTTTCACCGTTGTCGGCATTTTTCCGCCCGTAAGCGAAGGACAGAATATAAGAGTCGAAGGTAAGTTTCAGGTGCGAACGATGTACGGCAAGCAGTTCTTTGCCGAGAAAGTGTGGGTGTCACAGCCCAACAGACTAGACGGCATAAAGAAATTTCTTGCAAGCGGTCTTATAAGCGGACTCGGACCGGTAACTGCGGAAGCAATCGTAAATATGTTCGGAGTGGACTCGCTCGAAATGATGAAATATCCGATGGAACTTTCAAAGGTGCGCGGAATTTCTCTTAAAAGAGCAACCGAGTTCGGCATGAATTACGTCAAGATTCAGAAGATGCAAGACGCGATTATGTTTTTGCAAAATCTCGGAATAACCATAAATATGGCTCTTCGCATATACAAAGTATACGACGTAAAAACTGAAGACAACGTGCGCAAAAATCCGTATATGTTGGTTGACGACGTTGACGGAATAGGCTTTGCCACGGCAGACAGAATTGCGGGAGAGTTGGGTATAGAAAAGAACAGCGATTATAGAATATGCGCTGCCATAACCTATCTTCTCAAAGACGCCGCAAACAAAGCGGGACACAACTATTTGCCCGAAAACGAACTTGTAAGCAATGCAATCGCACTATTAAGTATCGATTGCGACGATATAGAACAAAGAGTGCGCGACAATTTGCAAGATATGGTGTTGCTCGGAGACCTGGTGAGATACGACACGGGGGAGCATGTCGCGATACTTTTGAAGAAGAATTTCAACACGGAAAAGAACATCGCACGCAAGCTTTTGCAACTGCAACAGGAAGCGGCGGATTTCAGAGTGGACGTAGCGCACGAAGTCGCAAGATTTGAAAAAAACGCGGGATTTGAATTGCATCCGAATCAGGTTGCCGCAGTCAAAGAAGCCATTGAAAACGGCGTGCAGATAGTTACGGGTGGTCCGGGTACGGGCAAGACGACAATCGTCAAGTGTATATTGCAACTTTTCAAAGACCTTGGACAAAAGGTCGCGCTTTGTGCTCCGACGGGACGCGCGGCAAAGAGATTGTCACAGGCAACGGGAGAAGACGCAAAGACGATACACCGCATGCTCGATTTGGACTACAAAAACGGCGAAGGACATTTCACTTACAACGAGAACACGAGATTGCCTTTTGACGTAATAATCGTCGACGAAGTCAGTATGGTGGACGAATACGTGTTCAATGCGCTCATAAACGCTATGGAGCGCGGATCGAGACTTGTGCTTGTCGGAGACAAGGACCAACTTGCGTCCGTCGGCGTCGGCAACGTTCTGAACGATTTGATTAAGTGCGGAAAGTTTAACGTGAGTTATCTCACGCAGATTTACCGTCAGAGCGAAAAGAGCAAAATCGTGCCCAACGCGCACAAAATCAACGACGGTATTATGCCCGATATGGACAACAAGAGCGACGATTTCTTCTTTGAAGAGAAAAACAGCAGTGAAGAAATTTGTCAAAACACCATTGCGCTCGTCACTAAGAGACTTCCGAAGTATCTGAATATGAAGCCGAGCGACATTCAGGTGCTTTGTCCCATGAAGCGCGGAAGCGCAGGCACGATAAATCTCAACAACGAGTTGCAGGCGGTCATCAATCCGCCGTCGCCGATAAAGAAAGAAGTCAAACGCGGAGATTGCATATTCCGCGAAGGCGACAAAGTCATGCAACTTCAAAACAATTATCAGCAAGAATGGACGGTCACAAGCGGTACGCGTATCGAACGCGGAAGCGGCGTTTTCAACGGCGATATAGGCGTTGTTGAAAGTATAAACACGCAAATTATGCAGTTTACCGTGCGTTTTGATGATGATAAAGTGTCGATTTACGAATATAGCGATATAGACCAACTCACGCTTGCATATGCCGTGACCATACATAAATCGCAGGGGTGCGAGTTTGACGCGGTGGTTATCGCGCTCGACGCAAACTATATGTTGCAGACGAGAAACTTGCTTTATACCGCCGTTACGAGAGCGAAAAAAATAGTCGTGATAAGCGGTGCGAAAAAGACGGTTCAGCGTATGATACAAAACAACGAGACGGCAAGAAGATATTCTTTGCTTCTCGAACTCATTCAAAAAGAATGGGAAGGCGGAGCATATGAGTGGTGACGATAAACGCGTCGAAAACGTCGAAGCGCAGGACAGAAAACAACTTCACCGACAAAGAAAAGCCGCAAGAAGCGAAAAGGCAAAAGTCTTGTTGAAGAAGTTGATAAACGCTTTCAAAAACGCATTGTACCCCGTGGATTGCACTTGCGACGTTTGCGGAGAAGAACTCGTCGCAGACACGAGATATCGTCTTTGCTCCGAATGCGTGGAGAAGTTGCCGTTTGTGGGCGAACACAGGTGTTTGTCTTGCGGTATGCCGCTCAAAGACGAGTCGGACTATTGCAATCGTTGTCAGTACGAGAAATTCGCATTCGTGAAAAATCGCTCGCCGCTTACGTACGACGGCGAAACGAAGAAATTGATATATTCTCTCAAATTCGGCAAGAAGAAATATATTGCCGAAACGCTCGGCGCGCTTATGGCGGACGAGTTTTTGAAAAGCGGAATGCAAGCGGACATAATCGTTTTCGTGCCGATGACGGAAAAGGAAGAAAAGAAGCGTGGCTTCAATCAATCCGAACTGCTTGCGTACGAAGTTGGCGGAAGATTGAACGTTCCCGTTTTGCCCGCACTCGTGAAGATAAAAGATACGTCGGCGCAAAAGGAATTGCACGGAAAAGAAAGAGCAAAGAACCTAGAAGGTGCGTTTGCTTGTGCGTTCGAGCAGGTGAAAGGCAGAAGATTGCTTATAGTGGACGATATTTTCACCACAGGAGCAACCGCAAACGAATGCGCCAAAGTTTTGCTGAAAGCAGGCGCAAGAGAAGTGAACGTGCTGACAAGCGCAGTTACCACACTGAAAATTCCTATGGAAGAAGGAAAAAAGCAGGATAAAATTAATAATTAATAATTAATAATTGCGGAAGGCGAAGCCTTGTCCGAAAGCCTATTCTGAGCGTACTTATTAACGGACTTTGCATATTTGGAGTGAGCGTTCGCAAGGCGAACGCCGAGATAAGCGCCGAGCAAGACGGTTGTACGAGAATGCGTGGCACAGTGTTGCGCAAGCCGCCACGTAGGCGAAGTGGCATAACAAGGGGACGATACCTATCTATGCGAGTGCCGACTGTCTTCCCCGCGAGCGACGTATAACATTGTAGAGAAAGCACTCTATACGAGTGGTGGAAGAAATACCGGCACGGACCGGAAAGATGGGGCATTTCTATTTAAAGTCTAACACGCTCACACATTGCGTTGCCATGAACTTATAAAAACTTGTCGGGTGCGAAAACTTTGTTGAAATATACACCGATATAGTGTATAATAGAAAATCGAAAATTAATCGTGCGCATACGCGCATGCGCCGAAAGGCGAAATATAGAAAGGTGAAATATGTCGCTTTTTAATGAAAACAAATTCAAACTTAAGAAAATCGAAAAGATTGCGGCTAAGGTCGAAGCACTTGCCCCGACTTATTCCGCTATGGACGACGACGCTCTCGTTGCTCAGACGGCGGTGCTTAAAGACAGACTTGCAAACGGCGAAGATCTCGATCATATTCTTCCCGACGCATACGCACTCGTGAGAGAAGCGGCGGAAAGAGTGCTCGGAATGCGCCATTTCCACGTGCAGATACTCGGCGGCATTGCGCTGCATCAAGGCCGTATCGCAGAGATGGGCACAGGTGAAGGAAAGACGCTCGTTGCAACGCTTCCTGCGTATCTCAACGCACTCGCAGGCAAAGGCGTTCACGTCGTGACTGTCAACGATTATCTTGCGACTCGTGACGCCGCTTGGATGGGCAAGCTCTACAAGTTTTTGGGGCTCACTGTCGGCGTGGTCGTGCCCGGTATGAGTGCGGAAGATAAACGCAAGGCATACGAGAGCGATATAACGTATTGCACAAACAACGAACTCGGGTTTGATTTCCTTCGCGACAACATGGTCGTGAGAAAGCAGGATAAGGTGCAACGCGAACTCAATTTTGCAATCATCGACGAAGTGGACTCAATTCTTATCGACGAAGCGCGTACGCCGCTCATCATTTCGGGCAGGGGCGGAAAGTCGAGCGAACTTTATAAGAGCGCGGACAATTTTGCACGTCAATGCAAAGAAGGAGACGATTTCACAATCGACGAAAAAGAAAAGTCGATCATGCTCACCGATCAGGGCGTCGCAAAAGCGGAAAGATTCTTCCATGTCGTCAATCTTACCGACCTTGAAAACACCGACCTTTATCATCACATTCAGGCGGCTCTCAAAGCGCATTTCATGATGAAGCGCGACAAGGACTATATCGTCAGCGACGGAGAAGTGCTTATCGTCGACGAGTTTACGGGACGTATCATGATAGGACGTCGCTACAACGAAGGCTTGCATCAGGCAATCGAAGCGAAAGAACACGTTGCCATAAGAAGCGAAAACAAGACGCTTGCGACGATTACTTTCCAGAACTTCTTCCGTATGTACAAGAAACTCTCGGGTATGACGGGTACGGCAAAGACCGAAGAAGACGAATTTGAAGGCATATATCGTCTCGATGTCGTCACGATTCCGCCGAACAAACCGTCGAGAAGAGTGGACGAACACGACCAGATTTATACCAAAGTCAGCGGAAAAATCACCGCAATCGTGCAGGATATAATTGACCATCACGCAACGGGACAGCCTATTCTTGTGGGCACGATAAGCGTTGAAAAGAGTGAAGAACTCAGCAATATTCTCAAAAGAAAAGGCATTCCGCACAACGTTCTCAATGCGAAATTTCACAAACAGGAATCCGAAATCATCGCACAAGCAGGCAGGCTCAACGCCGTGACTATCGCAACGAACATGGCAGGTCGCGGAACGGATATTATGTTGGGCGGCAATGCGGAATTTCAGGCAAAGCAAAAGATGGAAAAGGACGGCTATCCGCTCGAAGTCATCGAACTTGCTTCTTCTCCGCACGCAAGCAACGATCCCGAAATCATCGCCGCAAAAGAAGTGTACAAACACCATTACGACGCGTTCAAGGCAATTTGCGATCAAGAAAAAGAAAAGGTCGTCGCACTCGGCGGCTTGAGAATAATCGGCACGGAGCGTCACGAAAGCCGTCGTATCGACAACCAGTTGCGTGGCCGTAGCGGTCGTCAGGGCGATCCGGGCAGCACGGTGTTCTATATATCAATGGAAGACGACATCGCGCGTATTTTCGGCGGCGACAGAATGAAAGCCATTGCCGAAACGATGAATCTCGGAGACGACGTTCCTATCTCCAACGGCATAATCACAAAGCAAATCGAAAAGGCTCAAAGACTTGTCGAAGGCAGAAACTATTCGATAAGAAAACAGGTTTTGAGTTATGACGACGTGATGAACGCACAGCGCGAACTTATATACAAAGAGCGCGGCAAAGTGCTTGACGGCATGGACGTTCACGATCAGATCATGGACATGATAGACGACCTTGCAGAAGAAATCATCGGCTATTACGCAGATTACAAGACGGACTATCAGACGTGGGATTATCAGGCGTTCAACACTGCGCTTGAGAAGAAAATGCTTCCGCAAGGCACAAATCTTATGACGCCGGAACTTTGCTCTTGCTACGATGTGTACAAGCTCAAAGAAGCGGTGCTCAAGATCGCGAACAAGGACTACAACGACAAGGTGGACGCTCTCGAAAAGGAAGGCTTTGACTTCAAAGAACTCGAAAGAGTGGTGCTTCTCAAGACCGTCGATTCCAAGTGGATGGACCATATCGACGCAATGGACGCACTCCGTCGCGGTATCGGACTTCGCGGATACGGACAAAGAGACCCCGTCATTGCGTATCGCCAGGAAGGCTGGGATATGTTTGAAGACATGGTGTCGAGAATACACTCCGAGACAGCATCCATACTTTTAAAAATTCACGTCGAAAAGAGAGAAGACGGGGCGAAGCCCGAAGTGAGACAAAACATCGCAACCGCGCAAAAGAGCGTTGCTCAAAACAAAAAAGTGGGCAGAAACGACCCGTGTCCGTGCGGTAGCGGCCTCAAATACAAGAATTGCTGCGGAAAAAATCAATAAGCATAATCGATAGTTTATCATATCGAAACTTAAAGATAAAACCGTAGTATTGTAAACAAAACGGAATAACGGCAGGCAGGAATATATGTTAGATTACAACGAACCGAGAAACCAACTTAAAGAGATGCGCACGGAGATGGTGCGTGCCTACGAATCCATAAATCCCGAGAAAATGAGAGCGAGAATCGCAGAACTCGAGAAGGAACAAAACGCCGAAGGATTCTGGAACGATACCGACAACGCAAAGAAAGTGAGTCAGGAGATAAGCCAACTTCAAGGCAAAATCGACAAGTTCGAGAAGATGATCGCGCGCATCGACGACGCAATCGACACCGTTGATATCATCGAACTCGAAGGCGACGAAAGCGAAGACGAGAAACTTCTCACGACCGTTCACGATTTGGGCGAAGCGGTGGAGAGCCTTTCGCTTGCAACTCTTCTCAGCGGAAAATACGACTCGCTCAACGCAATCCTTACGCTCCACGCAGGAGCGGGCGGAACGGAAGCACAAGACTGGTGCTCCATGCTTTACAGAATGTACACGCGTTATTGCGAACGTACAGGTTGGACTTGTACGGAACTCGATTATCTCGCAGGCGACGAAGCGGGGGTTAAGTCGGTCACTTTCAGAGTGGAAGGCGACAACGCATACGGATATCTCAAAGCGGAAAAGGGCGTCCACAGACTCGTCCGCATTTCTCCGTTCGACGCAAACGCAAGAAGACATACGTCATTTGCGTCGCTCGAAGTTATGCCCGAAATCATCGATACGGCGGAAATCGAAATTCGCCCCGAAGATCTTAAAGTCGACACATATCGCTCGTCGGGCGCCGGAGGACAACACGTCAATAAAACAGAAAGCGCAATCCGTATAACACACATTCCTACGGGAATCATCGTTGCGTGCCAGAACGAAAGAAGCCAGATTCAGAACCGTGAAGTCGCAATGCAAATGCTCCGCTCGAAACTCATCGAAAAGCGTGAGCGCGAGCGTGAAGAAGAAGCCGCGCAAATCAGCGGTCAACTCAAAAAAATCGAGTGGGGAAGCCAAATTCGCTCCTACGTGTTCTGTCCCTACACCATGGTCAAAGACCACCGCACAAACTACGAGACGGGCAACGTGCAGGCAGTTATGGACGGAGATCTTGACGGATTCATCAACGAATATCTCAAACTTTCGTCAATTCAAAAGTAAAACATAATAAGCGTGATTGCTATGAATAGTTTGCAAAACAAAGAAAATCTTACGGTGCTTGCCATCGAGTCGAGTTGCGACGAGACCGCTTGCGCAATCGTGAGAAACGGCAGAGAAGTCGTGTCCAACGTCGTTGCGACGCAGATTGAAATCCACAGAAGATTTGGTGGAGTCGTACCCGAAATCGCAAGCAGAAACCATACGCTTGCAATAGAGAACGTCGTCAAAGAAGCACTTCTTTCCGCAAACATGACAAAGGACGATATCGACGCCGTTGCCGTCACGTACGGAGCGGGGTTGCTCGGCGCATTGCTCGTGGGAGTGAACTTTGCGAAAGCACTCGCTTATGCGTGGAAAAAGCCGTTGTTTGCCGTCTCCCACGTCAAAGGACATATCGCCGCAAACTATATCGATTCGACGCTTGAACCGCCGTATCTTTGCTTGCTCGCAAGTGGCGGACATACCGCAATCGTAAAGGTGCTAGATTACGAACATCTTGAACTTATCGCGCAGAGCAGAGACGACGCATGCGGAGAAGCGTTCGACAAGGTTGCAAGGGTTTTGGGATTGCCGTATCCCGGCGGACCTGAAATTCAGAAACTCGCAAGAGAAGGCAAAGCCGTTTACGATATGCCTAAACCGCATTTTTCGGATAAGGACGAATTGTATTTCAGTTACAGCGGCTTGAAAACCTACGTCATCAATCTCGTGCACAATCTCGAACAGAAAGGACAGGAGATTCCCAAGGCGGACGTTGCTGCAAGTTTTCAAAAATCTGCCACGGCGCAACTCGTGGATACGCTCAAAATCGCTATAGAGCGCACGGGAATCAATAAGATTGCAGTTGCCGGCGGCGTCAGCGCAAACGAAGAATTGCGCGCGCGTTTCGACGACCTTGCAAAACACGGGGCGGAAGTGCATTATCCAAAACTCAAGTATTGCACGGACAATGCGGCTATGATAGGCGCGGCGGCGTGTTTTATGATAAAAAGCGGTATGCAAAAGAGCGATTTGTCTCTCGATGCAAAAGCAACCGTGCCGCTAAAATAGCGTGAGTAATCGCAAAAAGTGGCTCGAAATTAAAAATATTGCTAAAATTTCGTTGCCAAAATCGCATAATGTGATATAATAACCAAGCAAGCGAAAATCACAGGCTGTCACAGCCGCGAAATTCGTGGGGATATGGCTCAGTTGGTAGAGCGTCGCGTTCGCAATGCGAAGGTCAGGGGTTCGAATCCCCTTATCTCCACCATAAAAATATCGTACAAATGTACGATATTTTTTATATGGGATAGGGGATTCTCCACGATTTCATCGTGGTGTTGCTTTGCAACATGAACCCCTACGGGCTGACGCTGACGCTATTACGGAAGCGTCCAGGTCGCTTCCTACGATCCCCTTATCTCCACCATAAAAATGTCGTACAAATGTACGATATTTTTTTATGTGGGACAGGGGATTCTCCACGATTTCATCGTGGTGTTGCTTTGCAACATGAACCCCTACGGGCTGATAACAAACGAAGAGAGACGCAAGCGCGTAGCATTTGCGGACATCGAGTGCAGTCTCATAGCCAACAAATCAGACACGAAGTGTCCGCGAAAGGCGCAGTGCAACGCACGATTTGTTGAGCGTAGACGCTCAGAGAAGTGAACAAATTCACTCTCTTCGCTATTATGGAAGCGTCCAGGTCGCATCCTACGAATCCCCTTGTTTCCATCACAAAAGTCGTGCTTGCACGGCTTTATATAAAAGGGGGTATATTGACAAGTGTATAAAATATACTGTATAATAATTTTGATGTGGGAGTTCGGGCGATGACCCGAACGAAACTAAAGGAGGAACAAAATGATAACAATGACGTTAGCGTCGTCGGCAGCGTGGATAGTCCCCGTTGCTGTGATCGGTGCTTTGATCGTAGTAGGGGCGTTGGTGTTCTTTATCGGCGGATATATGAAAGCACCGCCGGACACTGCATACATAATTTCGGGCAGGGGCAAACGCCGTATTCTCATAGGAAAAGCAGGTTGGCGTATCCTATTTTTCGAGCGCGTGGACAAACTCTCTTTGCAAGTCATGCAAGTTGACGTAAAGACAAGCGAAGCAGTCCCGACGAACGAATTTATCAACGTCAACGTTGACGGCGTTGCAAATATCAAGATATCGTCCGACCCCGTGCTTCTCGACCGCGCGGCAGAAGCACTTTTGGGCATGGACCAAGAAGAACTCGTGAGTCTCGTCACACAGGTGCTCGAAGGCAATATGCGTGAAATCGTCGGTTCTGTCGGACTCAAAGAAATGGTTCAGGACCGTCAGGGAGTTGCAAAGAAAATTACCGAAAACGTCGTTCCCGATATGGAAAAACTCGGCATCGAAGTGGTGAATTTCAACATTCAGAACTTCAAAGACAATGCCGGCACGATTGAAAACATGGGTATCGACAACGTCGAGCAAATCCGCAAAAACGCACAAATTGCAAAAGCGAACGCACAGCGCGACATCGCAATCGCAACCGCTCACGCCGAAGAAGAAGCAAACGCCGTGAAGGTGGAGACGCAAAAGAAGATTGCAGAACAGAATGCGGAACTCACCGTTCAGAAAGCGGAAATGCAAATCAAAGCGGACAACAAACGCGCAGAAGCGGACGCGGCGTATTCTATTCAACAAGAGACGCAGCGCAAGACGATTGAAATCACAGCCGCAAACGCTAATATCGCAAAGAAAGAGAAAGAAGCGGAAATCGCAGAGCGCGAGATTTCGATCAAGGAAAAACAACTCGACGCCGAAATCAGAAAACAAGCGGACGCTATGCTTTACAAGACCGAAAAGGAAGCGGAAGCAGAACTTATTCGCCGCCAGAAAATAGCGGAAGCGCAAAAGTTTGAACAAATCAAGGCGGCAGAAGCAAAGAAATACGAAGCAATGCAGGAAGCGGAAGCAAAAAAGGCTATCGCCGATGCGCAACGCTACGCAATGGAGCAGGAAGCGGCAGGTATCAAAGCCAAGGGTGAAGCGGAAGCAAACGCAATCGACAAAAGGGCTCTTGCGCAAAAGAAGATGGGCGAAGCGTCCGTCATCGAAATGTACTTGCAGGCACTTCCCGAAGTCGTCAAATCCGCCGCTATGCCGCTTGCTCAAACGGACAAAATCGTCATGTACGGAGACGGAAATTCCACGAAACTCATCAAGGACGTCATGCAGGGTGCAAATCAGGTCATTGACGGCATGAAAGAGTCTACGGGTATCGATCTCGGCGCACTTTTGGCAGGCGCAATCGCAGGTAAAGCGGCGGCATCACCAAAAGCAAGCGACAATTCCGACAAAGCGGAATAACAAAAATGTCGAATTCAAATTCGAACAAAGAAAAAAGCCTTGACTTCGGTCAAGGCTTTTATTTCAAAAATTGCCGTTCATCGTATCGATTTTTAAGGATAAAACGTTTGTTTTGCCGTTTATTTAAATTCGCTTTTGTTGATAAAATCAACCGTACATAGAAACGTAAACGTCGTGGGCGGCTGCAAGCGATTTGTAGGGAATATAAATCTTCTGCGACGAGTTTGCTCTCGTCGTGAGACTGAACCCGGACGGAATTGAGAAAGCGTCGATTCTTTGAGAGTTCAACGCTTCAAGAAACATCGTTGCGTGAAAATTGCCGAGTTCCACGAAAAAACACAAGTCGTCGTCGTTGACTTCGCGCAATTTTCTTTTGCCGCAATATACGCAGTTGTTCTTTTCGTTTACGTTTTTACACTTTTCACAATAATACATATCGATAACCTTCCGTTAAGTATATGCTAGCATATTAAGCGATTTTTTTCAAGTGGGGCGACACTCGTTTTCGGTTTTGAATGATTAAATTGCGATTAAATTAAAATATTGATAAAATTTTACTTTTATTTGGCGAAAAATAATGTATAATGATAATAGGAACGTTTGCGTTCCTTGCACAATATAGTAAAAAATCGTCTGCATTGCAGATTCAAAATTTTATTTTAAGGAGATATGATATTATGAAAAATATCGACTTGACAAAGTACGGCATCAGCGGCACGACGGAAATCGTGTACAATCCGTCTTACGACCTTCTCTTCAAAGAAGAGACCAACCCCACACTCACAGGTTATGAAAAAGGTCAAGTGAGCGAACTCGGCGCAGTCAACGTCATGACGGGTATTTACACCGGTCGTTCGCCCAAGGACAAATTCATCGTCGTGGACGAAAACTCCAAGGACACGGTGTGGTGGACTTCCGAAGGCTACAAGAACGACAACCATCCGGCAAGCCAAGAAGCGTGGAAAGCGGTGAAGGACATCGCAGTCAAAGAACTTTCCAACAAGAAACTCTATGTTGTCGACGCATTCTGCGGCGCAAACAAAGACACGCGTATGGCAATCCGTTTCATCGTGGAAGTCGCATGGCAAGCACACTTTGTCACCAACATGTTCATCAAGCCAACTGCGGAAGAACTTGAAAACTTCGAACCCGATTTTGTCGTATACAACGCATCAAAGGCAAAAGTGGAAAACTACAAAGAACTCGGTCTCAACTCCGAGACGGCTGTCGTTTTCAACATCACGAGCCGTGAGCAAGTCATCATCAACACCTGGTACGGCGGCGAAATGAAGAAGGGTATGTTCTCGATGATGAACTACTATCTCCCGCTCAAAGGTATCGCATCTATGCACTGCTCGGCAAACACCGATATGGAAGGCAAGAACACCGCGATTTTCTTCGGGCTCTCCGGCACAGGCAAAACCACTCTTTCCACCGACCCCAAACGTCTTCTCATCGGCGACGACGAACACGGCTGGGACGACAACGGCGTGTTCAACTTCGAGGGTGGCTGCTATGCAAAGGTTATCAACCTCGACAAAGAATCCGAACCCGACATCTACAACGCGATCAGACGCGACGCATTGCTTGAAAACGTCACTCTCGACGAAAACGGCAAGATCGATTTCGCTGACAAGTCCGTCACGGAAAACACTCGTGTTTCCTATCCTATCGATCACATTCAAAATATCGTGCGCCCCGTCTCCGCAGCACCCGCGGCAAAGAACGTCATTTTCTTGTCCGCAGACGCATTCGGAGTGTTGCCCCCGGTGTCCATTCTCACGCCCGAACAAACTCAATACTACTTCTTGTCCGGTTTCACCGCAAAACTTGCAGGTACCGAGCGTGGCATAACCGAGCCTACGCCGACTTTCTCTGCGTGCTTCGGTCAAGCGTTCCTTGAATTGCATCCCACCAAATACGCAGAAGAACTCGTCAAGAAAATGCAAAAGAGCGGCGCAAAGGCATACCTTGTCAACACCGGTTGGAACGGCACGGGCAAGCGTATCTCCATCAAGGACACTCGCGGCATTATCGACGCAATTCTCAACGGCGACATCGACAAAGCACCCACAAAGACCATTCCGTTCTTCAACTTTGAAGTGCCCACCGAGCTCAACGGCGTTGCAACCGAGATTCTCGATCCGCGTGACACCTACGCAAACGTCGAAGATTGGAACAAGAAAGCGGAAGATCTCGCAGGCAGATTTATCAAGAACTTTGCAAAATACGAGACCAACCCCGCAGGCAAGGCTCTTGTCGCAGCAGGTCCGCAACTCTGATTTCTGCATCGAACGTATCGCTTGAAAAAGTAGCGAAAACGGCAATTCAACCGATTAGAACATCAAAAAGGCTTTCCGAGCGGAAAGCCTTTTTTTGTGTGGTTTGTAAGTTTTGGTTATTTGAATCGATTGTGTTTAGTGTTTTGCGAGAAAAATCAATCGTCTTCAAAAAGATAGAGATATTCTGCAAGCGACAGTTCGCCTTTTGCAAGAAGGTCGAGCTTTTTGTCGTAGAGCGCACACGCGCTGTATGCGCGATGCACCATATACAAAAACACGTCGGGGGAGATTATGCTGCCTGCAAAACTTGCGGATATTCTGAAAACCACCGATCCCGTTTCGTAGTCAAAATCGAAGCCGCCCGCAACAAGATTGCAATTTGTCGAGCAAATTGCGATTGCACCGTCAACGCGCCGTTCTTCGGGGAAGGTGATCGAATAGCCGGCGATCATTCGTATAAGTCGGCGTTCGGCGTCTATGACGACGGAAAACACTATGGGTGTATCGTCCGTTTCGATTTGAAAAGCGACTTTCAAGTTTTCGGGTTGCAAAAAAACGTAATCTTTGCTTTTTAGCGTCGAGATGATCATATCGTACACGTTTTGAGCGATTTTGTTGTCCGGTTTTTCCATATCCACTCCTTAGCGCAAGCATTTCAGTGCGTCTTCGATACCAGTTTCGCTTTTTGAGATGAAGAGCAACTTGTCGTTGTATTCGTCAACGGCGTCGAATATGGTGGCAATCAGATATTCAAATGCCTGCTTATCGATTATGCTGTTTGCAAAACTCAGGAAAATCCTGAAATTTATATTGCCGGTGTGAAAGTCAAAGTCAAAGTGACCGTCGAGAAGGTAGGCGTTTATCTCGCTCACTGCGACGGCGATGACATCTCGTCTTTCCGTTGGGACGGTGAAGGGGAGTGGCGATATGGCGAGTACGATCATTTCGCGTTCGTTGACCACCGCGTTGACGGCAACGGGCAAATCGTCGCCCTGCAAAATACAGTTGACGGCAAGTCGGTCTTTGTTTTTTGTGTATTTTACGCCTTTTTCGTCAAGAAGTTCGCAAAAAGCCTTAAAAACGTTTTTTGCGAGTTTCTTTTGTTTGAGATTTATTTTCATAATTTGCTCCGTATCGTCAAAAACCGAGTTTTATTTTCTTTTCGATTTGGAAAGAGAAGTCTTTTTCGCTCGCCGCGTTGTTGAAGTCTACGGCGCAAAGCGTCACGTTTTTTTGACCTTCGAGTTGACTTCTCATAGCCGCTTTCGCCCACGTTCTTTCAAACAAATTTCTCACGAAGCGCGCGTTGCTGAATTTCTTGGAGTTCAGAACGTCGTCGGATAGGTTTTCAAAGTATTTTTGAACGATAGGGTACAAGTCGTCTGCGATTTTGAATTTTTTCGACGACATCGATTTGTATATCTCAAAGAGCTGTTCGCGCGTGAAGTTTGGAAACTCGATCGTGTAGGGCATTCTGCTTTTCAAGCCCCTGTTGGCGTCCATGAGCTTTTCCATATCGTCGGTGTAGCCTGCCATTATGACGACGAGATCGTCTTTGTGGTTTTCCATTTCGGATATGAGCGTGTCGATTGCCTCAACGCCGTAGTCGCGCATGTTGTCGTCTCCGCGATAGAGAGAGTACGCCTCGTCGATAAAAAGCACCGATCCGTATGCGTCGCGGCACATTCCCGACGTTTTGGGCGCGGTTTCTCCGATGTATTGACCGCAGAAATCTCTGCCTTTGTATTCGTATAGATTGCCTATGCGCAGCACGCCTTTTTCTTTGAGAATCTTGCCGAGTATTCTCGCAACGGTGGTTTTGCCCGTGCCGGGATTTCCGACAAAGCGCATGTGTAGGCAAGGGCGGTCAGGTCCGTTTTCTGCCTTTGACAAGCGTATTTGCGCAATGATTTCTTCAATTTGAGCTTTGATTTTTTCGCACCCGACAAGTTGGTCGAGTTGCGCCATGCCTTCCGATTCGTCTGCAAGAGTGCCGCATATCTTCTTTGCGTCGTTTGTCCCTATGAGCGTTGCGTTCTTTGCGCCGTTTGCCACGGCAACGTATTTTTTGTATACGGATTCTTTTACGACTTTCTTTATGGTGTTCAATCCGTAAAATTTGCCGTCGCTTTTTTCCTTGGCGATACGCTTGAAGAAATACTCCCACGCATTGTCCGACATTTTCATGCCGTATTTTTCAAAGTCGCGTTTTGCGATTTCTTTCGTTTCGGCACGGTCAAAGGGCGGAAAAGACAAAGTCTTGATATACGCCACGTCTTTGAGCGAGTTTTCCACGCGACCGAGCACGTCCTTGTCCACAAAAGGCACTCTGAACACTATGACGTGATTTTCGCTTGCCTTTTGCACGTCTTTGAGCAACTTTTTGAAGTCTTCGGAGTCGGTCTTGTCAATCCACTTGCTTATATCGAAGCATATAACGCTAGCCTCGTCGTTTTCGATTTTTCCGATGACATCGCTTGCGTCGTTCAAATCGTCTTTGGGCTTGTCTGTCATCTTGATTTTGTATTCTTTGACGGGTGCGATAGGTGTCATTTTGGCAAGCGACAGATCGTTTATGGCAAGCGCAAGTATTTCAAGATATGTTGTCAGTCCGCATCCGTCACCGACAGAGAAGAGATAGCTTTGGGACATAAAAACGTCTTGCGCATTGTTTTTGACCACTTCGGGTGCAATCGCCACAAGTTCTTTTATAAGGCTTTTGAATTCTTGCGCGCCGACAAGCGTGTTGACAAGCTCGAGTGTGTCGTCAATTGTGTGCGGATCTTGCGACTTGCCGCTGTTGTCGGAATGTGCTTTGTCTTGCGATTTGCCGCTTTCAACGTCCGTATTTGGCTCGCAATCGGAAAAACTCAATGCCGAAAGATTTGTCTTTCCGTATTTTTGCGCAAAGAACGTCGAAATTTTGTTTTTTGTTTTTTCGTAGTCGTTTTCATCGACGGCAAGCGTCAGGTGAAGATAAGATTCGCTGATTTTTTCGATTTTGCCTTTCACAAATCTGTCTTTCAGCACTTCGACGGGGTATTTTGCGTCGTCAATGCGAGTCAGCACCCAGTTGTAGTCGAGTTCTATGCGCAACGTTTTTTTCATAGGTTACCTTTCAAAAATTTTGATATAAAACATTATACAATACGATTGCCGACTTTTACAATATTTTTTTATTGAGAATTTTGCTATTCGTTTTTGAAGAACACAACGAATGAGAAGGGAAGTAACGAAAGTACGCTCCGAATGGGCAGAGTGCGTATATAAGTTTTTATGAGTGCACGGCTCTACAAAAGTTTTGCGTGTAAAACCCTAAATAGAATTGCCCCATCTTTCCGGTCCGTGCCGGTATTTCTTCCACCACTCGTATAGAGTGCTTTCTCTGCTTAATTATCCGTCGCTCGCGGGGAAGACAGGCGGCACTCGCATAGATAGGTATCGTCCCCTTGTTATGCCACTCGTTCGCAAGTGCAAAGAACAACACGCACTTGCTCACTTGTACAACCGCCAAGCTCGGCGCTTATTTGCCCGCCGCCGTTGCGGCTCGTGTTCCGTCTTTGAATAAACATAGACCATTTATAAGTACGCTACGAATTAGTTTTCGTTTCGGGTGCGGGTGTCCCAGCCCTCGTCATGTTGAGCCTGTCGAAACATCCAGCCGTAAGGCGCATATCTTGCTATTCTTTTCGCTACGCTAGATTCTTCGACTACGCTCAGAATGACAAGGAAAAATTTTGAATTTTACCGCTTAAACCAGCAAGCCGACAATCTTGCGAAATTGCGGCAGGAGTTTTTGTCCGTGACCAGACTGATAGCAAAGATTTTCGGCGCGGTAGTGGCGGCAAAACCTAGTTTGGCAACCGCAATGGGCAGGTGATTGCCCGTTGCGGTTGCCGAAACAACGGCATAAAATCGGGTGTGGGTGTCCCACCCAATCGAAAGTACCAAGCCGACAATCTTGCGAAATTGCGGCAGGAGTTTTTGTCCGTGACCAGATTGATAGCAAAGATTTTCGGTGCGGTAGTGGCGGCAAAACCTAGTTTGGCTCTCCGCAATGGGCAAGTGATTGCCCGTTGCGGTTGCCAAAACAACGGCATAAAATCGGGTGTGGGTGTCCCGCCAAATCTAAAACACCAAGCCGACAATCTTGCGAAATTGCGGCAGGAATTTTTGCCCGTGACCAGACTGATAGCAAAGATTTTCGGTGCGGTAGTGGCGGCAAAACCTAGTTTGGCTCTCCG
>ERZ1673730.55-NODE-55-length-214089-cov-46.800392_pt1:0-212500 | contig 214089 bp, 157 predicted proteins | sample MGYA00580200_ERZ1673730 | MGnify/ENA primary metagenome ERZ1673730 (study PRJEB41218, sample SAMN15661761) | gut metagenome | host: Homo sapiens | place: Canada: London | collected 2015-08-20/2019-03-30 | study: EMG produced TPA metagenomics assembly of... | reverse complement strand
CCTTAACGCACTTTTCGTGTTTTGGCATCTTTAGTTTAAATACACTTTTCGTGTTTTTAATTCTTTTGTATTATCTATACTAGCGCAAGTAAAGCGTAGCGCACATATCGTGTTTTATAAAAAATATAAAAATAAAAATCCTACTGAACAGTAGGATTTTTCAAAATAGTTTTTGTGTATATTACAAATCAAACGAGTGATTTATCACTCCGCCACCCAGACAAACGTCACCTATGTATATGACTGCATATTGCCCGGCTGCTATTGCACGTTGCTTTTCTTCAAACACGATACGTGTATCTCCGTTATCGAGCACTGTGGCATGCGCCTTCTGCAAGGGCTGGCGATGTTTGATGCGAACTTCGCAATCGAACTCTTTTGCAGGCGGTGGCGTGATAAAATTGAAACCTTCTGTTACAAGTCCGTCCTTGAACAAAACGTCTTCTTCTCCTTGTGATACGATAAGAAGATTCTTTTCGACATCTTTGCCGAGCACAAACCATCTTTCGCCGTTGCCGCCTTCAAGACCGCCTATGCCGAGACCGCGGCGTTGTCCGAGCGTGTAGAAATACACGCCGTTGTGTCTTCCAACGACTTTGCCGTCTTGCGTGACGATGGCGCCGTCTTTCATGGGAATGTATTGTGACAAAAATTGTCTGAAATTGCGTTCGCCTATGAAACAAATGCCCGTGCTGTCCTTTTTCTTTGCAACAGGAATGTCGAATTTGAGCGCAAGATTGCGAACTTCGGGTTTTGTCAGATTTCCAAGCGGAAAAATGACGTCTCGAAGTTGGTGCGACGACACCTGATTAAGAAAATAGGTTTGATCCTTGTTGTCGTCAACGGCGCGCAACAAATAATGCGTGTCACCGTCATGGCGAACACGGCAATAATGCCCGGTTGCAATGTAGTCCGCGCCCATTTGTCGAGCAAAGTCCGCAAAAGGTCCAAATTTGACTTCGCGATTGCAAAGCACGTCGGGATTGGGCGTCCTTCCTTTCTTGTATTCTTCGACAAACAGCTTGAACACGTTGTCCATATACTGTTTGGAAAAATCCACGGAATAATACGGAATGCCGATCTTGTCGCACACGTATTTGACGTCAGTCCAATCCTGCTCGCCCGTGCAGCAACCGCCTTGATCGGTTTCCTTCCAATTTGACATATACAGCCCGACCACGTCAAAGCCCTGCTCTTTGAGCAGAGCAGCCGACACCGCGCTATCCACACCGCCGGACATGCCGACGACAACTCTTTTCTTGTTCTCACTCATAGTGATAACATTTTATCATCTGCGCGGCGGTATGTAAAGCATAAACACAAAAGCGCGTATTTAATAAACTGCTCTATTAAAAATCAAACAATAGGTATAATTAAATTCTTTTTGACAATTTGCCATTTTTCGCCGATTTCTATCCGTTTGTAATCTGCGAATCTTTTCGCCTCTTCTTCGCTGTTGAATTTAATCGCAGAAAAAATATCTTTTACAACTCGCAATGATTGTTCTTCCACCGTTGAAGCTGAAAGATATGCGCCTTTTTCTACATAATATAAATAAAAATTTATGCAAGATTCAAAAGATTTTGGAAAGACATTGACATTTTGTTCATTGTTTTTGCCACTGTTTCCTTTTGCTATTTGTTCAATCAAAATCGCACTACTCTTTATATCGTCCATTCCGTCAACAAACACGTTGCTTATCGCATTTGTAAAATAAACCATAAATATCCCAAAACCGCAAAGGATTACTGAATAAATAATGTATGATACGCCCGCCGCTCCGTCATACACGCATAATATTATGCCTGCAATCAGCATTATCACAGCCAATATTGCACAAAGTGTGACCGCAACCTTTTTGAACACTTCAACATACCTTTTTGCTTTTTCAATTTCACTGAAACTCTTGTTAATCATAAAAACATCTCCTTAATCTTGTATCGGCATACCGATATTTATCTAAATAATATCATTATACCGATATTATGTCAATAGGAGTTTATATGAAAATAATCGTTGCAGAACACATAAAGGAATTGATGAGAAGCGAAAAACTCACTCAAACGGATTTTGCAAACGCAATAGGCGTCGGACAAAGTTCTGTGAGCGACTGGCTCAATTCAAAAAGCGAACCGAGCATAGAAAACCTATGGAAGATTTGCGACTACTTTGACATATCTCTCGACTATTTGGTCGGACGAAAGGAAATATAAAAGCGCGCCAAACGGCGCGCTTTTATTATGGGTTTTGATGTCGGTGTTGATTGTCCGATCGACTGTGTAAAAGCAAAAATAAAATCACCCGAGCGGGTGATTTTGTTTTTATGGTTTGTATTGCCGGATTGCGGTTTTGGTCGCTCAAAAATGTGTTATCTGAACACTTTGAGCTTGTTGGAGATGACTTCGCACTCGATGACTTTGGCATCGAACACTTCGCCGTCCGCTTCGAACTTGCTGTCGTCAAGCACTTCGATCTTGACTTTGCGCGCGGTGTATTCTTCGGTGTAATCTCTCTTGACGTGTTTGCCCTTCAAGAATTTGGGCAACTCAAAGGGGATGCGACCTTTTTTCATTTCGTTGACGATGACAACGTCGAGTTTGCCGTCGTCGGGGATGCCGTTGGGGCATATCGGCATGCCGCCGCCTATGCACTTTCCGTTGCCTATGCCTATCATAAACGTTGACCTTTCCATAGGTTCGCCGTCGTCGAGCGTAAAGCGCAATTTGTGCCATCTGGTGTGAGCAAGTGTGTACAAAAGGGACGCATAATACTTGAATTTACCATGAAACGCTTTCATCTCTGCGTACTTCAAGAGCACGTCAACGTCCATACCTGCGCCCAAGACGTTCAGGCAACGTCTGTCACCGAGTTGTATGTAGTCAAGGTGTCCGACGTTGTTTTTGAGCACGACGTCGAGCGCGTCTTTGACGTTGGCGGGGTGTCCGCTTGCTTTGACGAAATCGTTGCCCGTGCCGCAGGGCAAGATGCCGAGCGTGACGTTGTCAAAGTCTTCAATGCCGTTGAGAATCTCGTTGAACGAGCCGTCTCCGCCCATCATCAAGATGACGGTATCGGGGGCTTTGCTAAGCTCGCGCGTGATTTCTGTTGCGTGTCCCGGATATTCGGTCTTGTGAACGATATAAGGAATATTCTTGCTTTTCAACGTTTCTTCGACGGTGGCGAGAGCCTTCAAGCTTTTGCCTTTTCCGCCTTGCGGGTTGACAATGATGTGATACATAAAACACACTCCGATTGTTAAAGAATATACAACAATTTTAACATATATCACCAAAAAGTCAAGAAAAACCCTTTGTATCATACAAAATGTAAAATAGCTTAACATTTGTATTTTATGCCACGAAAAACGTGTGAAAGGTGAAAAAAATAAAAAAATCCGCCGTCGATTGCCGGAAAAGTTCAAGTATATCGTCGAAAAAAGCACGCTGTTGCGTGCTTTTTTCTATTATGTTTGCATCGTCTGCAAATCAGCCGTTTTGTTGGCTTTCAAATTGCAATTGATAGAGCTTGTAGTAGTAGCCCCTGTTTTTCAACAACTCGCGGTGATTGCCGCGCTCGATGATTTCGCCGTGTTGCAACACGATGATTTGATCGGAGTGCTGAATTGTCGAAAGTCTGTGCGCCACGACGAGCATTGTGCCGATGTTGCGGATTTTTTCAAGCGATTGTTGAATGAGCACTTCCGTTTCCGTATCGATGTTTGCCGTTGCTTCGTCAAGAATGAGAATTTGCGGCTTGTGCAACACCGTTCTTGCAAAGGACAAGAGCTGACGCTGACCTTGCGAGAAGTTTTCGCCGCGCTCGATGACTTCTTCGTCAAGCCCGTGTTCGAGCTTGTTTATGAACGTATCCGCGCCCACGTACTTGCACGCGTCTGCCACTTCTTCTTGAGTGAAAGAATCGTCGTTGAGCGTGACGTTGCTCTTGATCGTGCCGCCGAAAAGGAACACGTCTTGCAACATTTGCCCTATCGCCTTGCGCAGAGAGTGGACGGTGATTGTGGTGATGTCCCTGTCGTCAATGAGAATCTGACCTTTCTGTATGTCGTAGTTGCGCACGATAAGACCGAGAATGGTGGTCTTGCCCGCGCCCGTTGCGCCGACAAAAGCGCACGTCTGTTTGGGCTGAATGACAAAGGACACGTCTTTCAAAATCCAATCTTCGCCCTTGTAGGCAAACCACACGTTGCGGAACTCGATTTTGCCTTCGAAACGGTCAATATCCACCGCGCCTTCCCTGTCGCAAATGTCCGGTTCGACGTCCAACAGATTGAACAGTCGCTCGGATGCCGTGAACGCTTTTTGCAAGTTGTTGAGTTGGTCGGCAAGGTTTTGTATTGGGTTGAAGAACTTGGACAAATACAGATAGAACGCCACTATCATTGCCGCATTGAGCCCGAATTCCACGCCCAGCCAGAACGTCACCGCTATCGACAAAATATACAAAAGCGTGATGAATGGACGGTACAATCCGAAAGCGATTGCAACATTGTATCTCGCCTTGCGCAAGTCTTCGTTTTTGCAGATAAACTCCAAGTCCTTTTGCGGTTGGCGATTGAAGATTTGAATGAGTTTCATGCCAGACAAGTTCTCGTTCAAGAACGTGTTAAGGTCTGAGATGTACTGTCTTTCCTTCTTGAACACCCTGCGCACGACTTTGCCGAAGATGTAGGACGAGATAAACACCACCGCTATAAACGCAAGCATGACAAGGGACAGTTGCCAAGATATGTAGAGCATGATCCCGTACACGCCCACCACCGTCAAAACGTTGCGAATGACGTTGACGATGACGTTGGTGAACAAGTCGGACATAGACGCCGTGTAGGACGCGACTCTTGTCACGAGCGAGCCCACGGGCATCTCGTCAAGCTGACTTTGCGAGAGTTTTTCGATATGCTCGAACACTTCGTTGCGCAACGTGTAGATGATGTTTTGCCCCGCCTTTTGCAAGAGCATGGACTCCCAATACAAGAACGCTTGGTTGAACACGCCGATTGCAACGTAGCTCACGGCAAGTCCTATCACATAGTTGAGATTGATAACGTCCGCCTTCAAGTCGCTTGTGATCCAGCTGACGATGAGCGGAAGAATGATGTCAAGCGCAACGTTGACAAGGATAAACAGCGATGCGAGAGTAAATCTCCACCACTCGGGTCTCAGATACGTGCCGATGCGTTTGAGCATCACTCCGGACGGGATATGAACGTCGCCTTTGAGTTTTTCGAGTCTGTCTTGTTCGCTCATTTGCGCTCACCCCCTTCCACTTCGTTTTCGAGCTTTTGCAAGAACACCATCTTCTTGTAGGTGGGTGAAATTTCTTCAAGTCTGCTCGGCGTGTCGTAGGCTTCCACTTCTCCGTTGTTGAGCACGAGAATTTTGTCCATGTGCGACACGGTGGAAACGCGCGACGCGATGACGATTGTCGTCTTGCCCTTGCGCTTCTCCGCGATATTTTTGAGAATGGTCTCTTCCGTCTTGACGTCAACGGCGGACACCGAGTCGTCCAAAATCATGATGGGCGCATCTTTAATGTACGCACGCGCGATAGAAATACGCTGTTTTTGTCCGCCCGAAAGCGTGACTCCGCGCTCGCCCGATATAGTGTCGTATCCGTCTTGGAAATCCTGGATATTGCTGTGAACGTCGGCAAACTTTGCCGCTTCGTACACCTTTTCGATCTCAACGTCATTGTCCGAAAAAGCGATGTTGTTTTTCACCTTATCGCTAAAAAGGAAGTTGTCTTGCGGCACGTATCCGATTGCGTTTCTGACGCTGTCAATGTCGCAATCCATGATGTCCACACCGTCGATAAACACCTTGTCCTTTTGCACGTTGTACAATCTCAAAAGCGTGTTGACAAGCGTTGTTTTGCCACTGCCGATTTTGCCGACAACACCCACACACTCGCCCGAATCGATGGTTAAAGTGATGTTTTTGAGCACATCAACATCGTTTGACGGATATTGGAAGGAAAAATCTTTGAACTCGATCTTGCCTTGCACGTCTTGCAAAACCACTGCGTTTTCGGGGCTTTTGACGTCTTCTTCGCTGTCCAGGAAAGCGGTGACGCGTTTGAGCGAAGTCTTGGATCTCGAACGCATGGTGACAAGTTGTCCAAGAGCCATCATCGGCCACACCATAACGTCGAAATAACCAACGAACGTGATAAGCTGACCTGCCGTCAAGTCCACTTCGTGTCCGAAAACCATTGCCGGCGAGCCCGTTGCGTACTTGTACACGAAATAGCCGCCAAGCCCCAAAAGCATGGCCATGATGATTGTGATGATCACCTCTATCACGGCATCGGATATGACCGCCGTGCGCACGAACGCCACGTTGGTGTCCTTGTTCTTTTTTGCCACTTTCGCAAATGCGTGCAACTGTTGCGTCTCTTTGACAAAAGCCTTGATGACTCGTATGCCGGTGAAACTCTCTTGCGAGAAGTCGTAGAGTTTGTCAAACTCTTTTTGTCTTTCTTCCCACTTGACGCCCATAACTTTTTCAACGAGCATGCCCCACACGACTATGAGTGCGAGCGGCACGAGCAACACGAGCGTGAGAGCCCAGTCGAGCGTGAACATCTTGTACAACACGAAAGCCGTCAAAAACAGCGCGTCAACAAGCATGATAGAGCCCCAACCGAGAAACTCTTCGATAGTTTCGAGGTCGGTGGTGAACCACGCCATGACCGTGCCTACTTTGTTTTCGTGATAATATTTTTGAGAGAGCCTTTCGCTCTTTTGAAACATGAGATGGCGAAGCCCCGCTTCCATTTTTTGAGAAGCGTTGAATATGGAAAGTCGCCAAGTTATACGTCCTGCGCACATAATCACCGCAACGACGATAACTCCGACAATGACTTCTCTGAGTGCCGCTTTGTCCACTGCGTTGCCGTCAAACATATCCACGATTTTGCCGAGATAATCGGGGATAAACAGCTGAAAATAATCCACCGCGACAAGCGCGATGACGCCGATAAGGAACAGCCACCAGTTTTTTAGATAGAATCTGTTTAGGTATTTCCCTGTCAACATAACGTTTTTCCTTTCCTTTTGTTTCGATATTGGGACATACCGTTTTTTTGTGTAAAAAACGCCCGCTTGACCGCGCGAAAATCGCGCTTATCAAGCGGGACAAAGTCAATCAAGATACGCTGCTCTCAATGAGCGGTCACATAATCTCGCGGTAGATCTTCTCCACTTCTTTCTTACCCCAGACTTGCGGGCAGGGATAGAGCGGATTTGCCTCCGAAAGAGCGTGACCTATCATGCGCGGCAAACGCTCTTCTTCGATAAGTTGCGAGCCGTCTTTTGCCTTGACTTTGGTCGGTATGTTCATTGACGCGTTCATATCGTCAATCCACTTGATAAAGTTGTTTGCTTTTTCTTCTCTCGTGTTGCCGCCGAGATTGATGCAATCTGCAAGCTGAGCAAGTTTCTTGTGCGCGGATTTGCCGTATGCGCGCAAAACGTGCGGAAGAATGATTGCGTTTGCAAGACCGTGTGGCACTCCGTATTCGCCGCCGAGCGTGTGTGCGACTGCGTGTACGTATCCGACGTATGCTCTCGTGAACGCCTTACCTGCAAGATACGCGGCTTTTTGCATTTGCACTCTCGCTTCGAGATCGTCGCCGTGGTCGTATGCTTGTTTGAGATATTTGTGAATGAGTTGAACCGCTTCGATTGCTTCCTTTCTCGTTTGAGAAGTGTTCTCTCCGCCGATGTACGCTTCGACTGCGTGAGTGAGTGCGTCCATACCCGTCGTGGAAGTGAGATGCGGGGGAAGCGTCTTTGTGAGTTCCGGGTCCATAACGACGTATCTCGGGATAAGGAACGGGTCGTTGATTGCATATTTTTCATGCGTTTCGGGGTTGGAAATGACCGCTGCAAGCGTTGCTTCGCTGCCCGTGCCCGACGTGGTGGGAATTGCAACGAGCGGAGGGAGTTTGTGACCTGTGAGCATGATTTTCAGAACGCCTTTCATTTGCGGAACGGACTTCTTGGGGCAAGCGACTCTTGCGCCGATACCTTTTGCACAATCCATTGCGCTTCCGCCGCCGAGAGCGACGATTGCGTCACAACCGTTCTCGTGATACATCTTCAAACCTTCTTCGATGTTTTGAATGGTCGGATTGGGCACGACGTCGTGATAGCAGCAGCATTTCATGCCTTCGTCTTCGCATGCCTTCATGATTGGGTCTGCCTTACCGTTGGAGAACAAAAAACCATCCGTGACGATCAAGATGCTCTTGAAACCGTTGTCTTTGAGAAATTTGGGAAGCTGTGAAATGCTGCCCGGACCGGACAAAGTCTTTTTGCATTGATTCCAAGGAAGGAAATACATTGCAAGACGCATTGTTTGCTGATAAATTCTGCAACCGATTGTTTTAAGAATCATAAGTCTCTTCTCTCCTTATCGCTTTGTCGCGATGTCAGTATTCTTATTAAAGTAATAATATTCTATCACCAAATATACGAATGTACAAGAAAAAATCGTCCACAAAACGCATTTTTTCTTCAAAAGTCGCTTATATCGGGGCAAAATATGAAAAGTCCCCGCGTTTGCGGAGACTTTTTCATCGATTTTTATTAGCGGCAATTTTATAAAACGCTCTTTATTTCGTTTTTACGCCGATAGTGATGTTCATAAACTCAATTCTAAGCACCGCAGTCTTCGCGCCGTCTTTTTCGCCGAGCGTAAACACTCCGAATGGCGCGGTTTTGTCGTTGTCTTTGAGCGCGCCTATATAAATTGCGGTGTATTCCTTGCCGTCCGCACCTTTTAGTTTGCGAATTCCGTACGTCTGGTCAAAAGTGAGTTGAAGCACGGTGTCCGCAGGGATTTTCGAGAGCAAATCCGCAGGCAACGCCATATTCTCGGCAACGTAAGCAAGTGCTTCTTTTACGCCGTCGTCTTCATAATCAAGCCCGGTAATATTAAAGCCGAGACTGTGATGAATAAGTTCGAGCGCGCCTTCAAGGTCTGTCTGAGAAAGTTTTGCGGCAAACCCCGGGAACATCGGTTCGACGTAGCCGTTCACGCTACCTTTTATGTCAAAGGTCGTAAGTGCCGCACTTATGTCGATGTTGTTGTCTTCCAAAAGTCCTTGTATCTTGCCGAAAACGCCGTCTTTCGTGGTGAGTTGCATATGCATCGTGCCGTCGGGTCTGAACTCGAAATAAGTCTTGTCCATATCGACTGCAATCTCTTCGATTGCTTTCACGAAAAAAGACGGAGTATCCATTATTTGGAGCACGGAATCGTCGATATAAAATCTCGTGGTCTCCGAAAACGCGTCGGGCTTGATTGCGAAACTGCTTTCAAAATTCTTCATCGCAACACTCGTATCGCATGCGGTGAAAACGAATACGCACGCCGTCATAGCGGCAACGAGACATATTATAGTCAAAATTTTAACAACGCTTTTCTTCATAGCCGCACTCCTTAATAATTCACGGGCGTATAGCCTTCGATTGCGTTGAAATATTCGAGCGTAGAGTCGTAATAAGTCGTTGCGCCGTTCACTGCGTTCTTTGCGCTTTGAGCGTCGAAACCTTCGATTGTCGAATACATTCTGTCGATTTGTTCACACTTTATCGCCTTGTATTTTTCAAGTGCGTCCTTTGCGCCCATACCCCATTCGTCAAGGAGTTTTTGCGTTTCCGCCGCAATGATTGCGTGTCCGAGATTTGACGGGTGCGTGTAGTCTGCATATATAAGTTTTCTTGCAAAACTATTTTGCGCCAGATTTACTATGCTTTCACCGTCTTTCTTGTCTCTTGCGGCAAAATCGTTGAACGCTTTGTTGATGTCGAGAACGTAGACGGGGGCGTCCTGATGATTGTCGTTGTACTCGTCAATCATCCCGTTGAGTTTTCCCAAAATGTCCTGCGCAAGTACGCGAAGTTTCTGATACGTATCATAGCCGCGGTTTGCAAGTGCCTGTCTGTACGCCGGCGTGATAAGTTTCGTATCTTCGACGACGGGATTGTACACTTTTTGGAAAATTATCTTTGCATTAGGATTGAGTGTACGAAGTCTTGCGACGATGTCTTCGATATCCTGATAAGTGTTTGGAAAATTGAAAATCGAGTCTTCCGCACCCTGATTTTGTCCGTAAACGAGCGTCTTTCCGTCTTGCGCAAAATCAATCATGGGACGGATGGGCGTTTCATCGTCATCATTCACGCCGCCGTCGTGCAAATACTCGAACAACGTATGGTTGTCTTCATATTTTCTCTTGAGAGACGCTTCGTTGCCCGCGCCGTCAAAACACGCCTGATACCATCTTTCGCCGTCCGTCTTGCCTTCGTTGATGTCGGCAACTTCCATAAGCATTGCGCCGAGATCAAATTGAAGCGCGTTGTTGCCGAGAACGGAGATGTGGATAATATCCGCTTGCTTTATGTGTGTCTGAATGAGCGTTGCGGTCTCGCTTTCACGGCTTATAACTTGCAAAAGGCCTTCGCCGTTTTCCTTATCCGCCATATTGCCCGACGTAAGATGTCCCGACATTGAATGATTGTAATAATTGAAGCCGTTGACTCTGCCGATGAGCGCGTAATATCCGTAATTGTCACGCTCGGACACGGGCGACGCGCCTATAAGCGCTTCCGCAATAGAGTCTCCGAGAAAAACTATCGACGGACTGTCGCTCGAATCGTCGCACGCAACCAAAGTCAGCGTGAACACGATTATCAGAACGGCAACCGTGAGAATGCTCAGAATTTTTTTCATATTTACCCCTTTCCTTAGGCGCAACGCGCCTTTGCTTTCACACTGTCGCGATTAAACTTTACGCTTTTTCCACAAAACAAACTTTCTTCATCTTTTGCTCTTTGAGCGGTCTGTCGTTGTAGTTTGTTTCAACGTCCGCGATTCTGTCCACTGCGTCCATACCTTCAACCACTTTGCCGAACGACGCGTATTGTCCGTCAAGAAACTTTGCGTCGGCGTGGCAGATAAAGAATTGCGACGACGCGGAATTCGGGAACTGACTTCTTGCCATAGAAATGACTCCGCGTTCGTGAGAGAGCGGATTGTTGACTCCGTTCATGCGGAATTCGCCTTTTATCGTCTCTTTGCTTCCGCCCATACCCGTGCCTTGCGGGTCGCCGCCCTGAATCATAAATCCAGAGATGACGCGGTGAAAAATAAGTCCGTCGTAAAAGCCTTGCGAGACGAGTTTTTTGAAGTTTGCCACAGTTATCGGTGCAACTTTTTCGTTGAGTTCCACGACGATAGTATCGCCGTTTTGCATTTCGATTTTGACGAAATCCGTTTGTTTGTCGGTTTCTATAAATGTCATAATCGCTCCTTTATCGATATATTTTAAGTTAATAAAACTTCGTTTTTGTCACAAACTGTTTTTCGCAATGGCGATCGCAACCGCTTTTGCGCTTGAAAAAGCCCATTGCAGATTGTATCCGCCGCAGTCTCCGTCAACGTCGAGCGCTTCGCCTATGGCGTATGCGTTCTTTGCTTTTAGCGACATAAGGTTTTCGTCGAATTCTCTTACGTCCAAACCGCCCGACATAACTTGCGCAAGCGACGAGTCGGCAAGCCCTTCTATCGTGAATCTATAATTCTTTATCGCATTTGCAAGCGCACTGATTTTGCTTGCCGCCTTGTCCTGTGCGTCGCAACCTGCCGCCCATATTATACGCTCCTGCACTTTTGAATGGAACGTACCGAGAAGCAATTCCGCAACGGTGCAACCGTTGTCTCTTTTTCTCAAAATGTCTTCGACTTCCGCCTTAGAATATTCTGGCATAAAGTCAACCGTCAGCATATCTCCGACTTTCGCTCTGCCCCTTGCAATCTCGCTTGAAAGGTTGAATGCGGCAATTCCGCTCACACCGAAATCTTTGAAGAGCACTTCGCCCACTTCATAGCGATAGCCTATGCGCACTCCTGCCTTCACTCTCACGCCTTGCAAACTTTTGAGCGGCTCTTTGTTGGTCTTGATAGGAACCAAAGACGGCACACTCGGGCGCACTTTGTGTCCCAAGCCTTCAAACAGCGCGGTGCTGTCCTTGCCGAACGTTGCGCACGAGCCTGTCGCAAGCACGACGTTTTCCGTCTCGAAAGAAAACGATTGATTCGGTTTCCCTTCGCACTTCACAACGCCGCTCACGTTGAATCTGTCGTTGAAATTTTCGATGAAATTGACGGTGTGGGAGCAAAGCGTTTCGACACCGTTTCTTTCGACGGCACGGCGCAAAACGTCAAGAACGCTTGCCGCGCACTCGCTGTACGGATACACTCTCTTGTCAACGACTTTCGTGATAAGTCCCATTTTCTCGAAATTCGCAATCGTGTCGTGTGCGTCGAATTTGTCGAGAAATTCTTCAACGAAACTCGGCTTGTTGTAATGCACGATGTTCATATCGAGATTCGTGAGATTGCACTTTCCGTTGCCCGTTGCAAGCAACTTTTTCCCCACCCTGTCGTTGCCTTCGAGAATGGCGATTTTAAGTGACGGCGGAAGCATTGCGGCAAGAAAAAGTCCGCCCGCGCCGCCGCCTATGATAATAACGTCGTATTTTTGCGTATTCATAGATTTATTCTATCACACGCACGTGAATAAATCAATGTGCAAATGGTTGCGTTTTGAAATAATGCGCCGATTTTTATCTCTGAGTTTTTCAAAATTCGAGCGAATTCGACTTTGTATTTCATTTTTGCGTTTTGGGTTCGGTTTCAACGAAAAAAGCGAAGCAAAACGCTTCGCTTTTTCATATCTCAAAAAAATTGTTTATACTAGTGTTGCAAGCGGCAATAACGATGCCGAACCCGCCGCTATACCGCCGCCGACAAGCGCGACGATGATGACGAAATAGAGTATCACTGCCACCACCGACACACAAACAGAGACGAGACAACCGATGCCTGCCGCGCGGGAACGCTTCGGATAATCGTCCTTCCACACGAGCCAAAGGATAAATCCGACGATAGGAATGAAGAATCCCAACACTCCCCAGCCTGCCGCTCCGTCGTCACCGCTGTTTGACGAAGTTTGCGTTTGCGTGCAGGTTGCGCCCTGAACGCCGTTGAACTGTTGCGCCTGTTGCGGACGATTGACGTAATACTCGCCCTTTTCGTTCATTGCGTTCACGTTTTGCGTGCCGATTTGAGACACGGTGAAAGACGTTATCGGCGCGTTGTTGGCAAAGTCGAAAATCGTTTTGATGATTGCTCCGCAAACGGGGCATTTTGCAAGTATGCAAATGAGATTGCCTTTGAAATCGAAAGCGATTTCCCATTGCACGTTATGTTCTCCGCAGAGCGGACAAGACGGAATTGCGGCTGAAATCTTGTTTTGAGCAATCAGGCCGACGCCGTCGTTGTATCTTTGAAAATCCATATTTATCACTCCTTTCTTATTGACTATATAATATCACCACTTCTCTTTCAAGTCAACGATTGAAAATCACTCGAAAAATGTTGCATAATGCAATATATTGCGCCTTAGGGGCAAATGCGTGCAATCTCTCGACAAAACTTAGAAAAAGTTATAATATAATTCAGTAAGCACCCATGGCGCAACTGGATAGCGCATCAGATTCCGATTCTGACGGTTGGCGGTTCGAATCCGTTTGGGTGCGCCATTCCAAGGCCTTTGCGTTTTGCAAAGGCCTTTTTTTGCTACCAAACGGATTCAGTACCTATTGCTGACGCGATTGACACTTCGTGTAACAATCGCTATTACGTTCGCTTTGTTCACTACAAGTCCGCCTATATGCACCTTTCGACTTTGGACTTTGCATAAATCGCTATTACGCTCGCTTTGCTCACTACGAATCCGTTTGGGTGCGCCATTCCAAGACCTTTGCGTTTTGCAAAGGTCTTTTTTTCGGTGACCGCAAGCAAAGACAAATCAAGCGCGTAGCATTTGAATTTGTCGCGCGCAGCGGACATACCACCGGAGAAATTTCTTCAAAATCACTTCTGACTGTCTCTTCATTAAACGAAATACCCACGGTGTGCCACTTGTCCGTATTAAATACAAGCCCCGTGTCGACTTTGGTTCCTTCATAGTTAATATAAAGACTACTGTCTATGACAAAATTAGACCTAGAATTCGCTGATAGCATAGAAAAAGGAGAATTTAGATTCTCCTATTTCTATATTAATTCTACCATGGACTCGCCATCCATTATTGATTAGTGTTTCCTAAGCTTTCCTATTGGCTCCCAAATGGTTCCATCACCTAACAAATTTTCCGCGTATGTTCTGTCGAGAACATAATTAGGGTCTACATCAAACAAATATTCACGATATGCCCTTTCCTTTTTATTTTTTCTACTTTCTGTTTGCGGATATCCTGACTCAACAAATCTAGATATTTTACCCTCGACATAATCAATAAAACCGGTTATGTAAACATCTTTTTCCCTAAATGAATACCATACTATTTCGACAGAGTTCTCATTATAATAATAGAAAATATAATTTAATATAGTTCCATCATCATCAAATCTTTCGGTAAGACGCAGGCGATCTTGCTCATCAAAGTAGTACGAATAATGTCTTGTTTTTTCATTTTTGGTGAGCCGTCCTTTACACTTAATATATTTGCTTATTTCCATATCCGGCCAAAACATCCCATACAAATCAATTCCTCTGCTCATGAGTTTTTTGGGACATTGCAAGATGATATCTTCGTGTTCATCCAAACAATTTCGATGCCTTTGAGCTATATCTAACAATCTTGCGAACACTTTCTCATCATATTCTGCCATATTATTTCAGACCTCCTAAAACACTTTTATAAAACCACAACATGTCTTTTACACCATCGCTAACAATTGTTTCCATTAGATAAAAAAGCTTCTATAGTCTCTAGATATGTCAATTCCATATATTCGCCGCGAATTTATTATTTTATATCGTCAAGCGGAAGCGGCGTAACGTCAAAACTTCCGTCGTCGAAAATGTCGATGAGCGTGCCGCCGCGTTGCGTGTGGCGATCCATGATGCCCTTGTAGGCGTTGTAGTCTATGCTCATGCCGTATGTCAATCGTATGCCCTGATAGGTGATTGACAACGTGTTGAGATGGTCGTGCCCCATAAACATGCCCTTGCAACTGCCAAACTTCACCATTTCGGAGAAAAACTTGCCTTCCACTGTTTTGGGATATCCGAAATAGTTGTCTTTTTCCTGCACGAAACCGCAATGATAGGTCGCTTCACCCGTCTTTTTGTAGCACTTCTCCCAACCTTCCTTGAATTCTTTCGGCGGAATGTGGAAGAACGCGAGCGATTTTGCCTTTTCTCCGTCTTTGCTCAATGTATCGATTTCGTTTTTATACCACTCGATCTGGTCGTCGTGAATGGTGTCAAAACCGCTGAAAAAGTTCCAGGTGAGATAGGCGTTGCTGTCAACGAACATAAGCGCGGTGTTGAGCGAGCCGTCTTCGTTGAGCAGGGGTATTGAGTAGTTGCCGTCGCCCGTGATATTCTCATCGCCGTGTCTGAACAGGCAATGTTTGAGCGCACCGTAAAAATCACCGAGTTGTTTTTTGTTTGCCCTTGCCCACACTTCGCTGTCGTGATTGCCGAACACAACCGTCCACGGTTTGCCGAGTTTCTCCATAACGGTGGCGAACATTTCGCTCGCTTTAAGGTTGTTGAAACTGCCCTGATTGAGCCACGGCATCGGATACACCATATCCCCCGTCACGACCACGAAATCGGCGTTTGATGCGTTCACGATTTTCTCGACTGCCGCAAGCGCGAGTTTGTCTTTTTTTCTCGTTGCGAGCGAACCGCCGATGTGAATATCGGTGAGCTGCAATATTCTGAACGGCTTGCCGTTTTCTTTCACCGCGACGTATCTTCCGTCGCGGGTTTCAAAATGAGCCATTAGCACTCCTTATTTTTACAAAATCAGTTTCTTGATTGATTGTCATCAAGTTTTGCACCGCACACCGAACACACATGATCACTTGCCTTGTTCTTCGCGCCACAATAAGTGCATATAGTCGTTTTCTTTCCTTTTTCCAGTTCAATCTCATTTTCAAGTTTTGCAACTCGCAATTCTTTTTCAAGTGATGAAATTTCAGAATCTGTTTCGGAAATTTCTTCGAGTGCGGATTCCACGCCTTCGACGTATGCGTTGTGTTTGTCTTCTTCCGTCACGACGATTTCAACGACGTCTGCAGGATTGACCTTGCCGTAAAGTTCTGCAACGAGTGCTTCTCTTTCTTTTGATTCTTCGTCGGTGAGAGTCTTGCCGGATTTTCTTGCTTCGATGAAATAGCGTATGCGAGTGAGCTTGGTGCTGTTGATTTTGTATCTGAAAGACGCAATGAGCGCAACGGTGATGAACACCGCAACCGAAATGCCGAGAACGAGACGTATCGTGAGCAACACTTTGTCGCTTTGCGGGATGTATGCCGCAACGTCGTCCGACTTGTTTTCAACGTAGCCGAGACCGCCGATAATCCAGCCGACCATACCCACGCCGAGTGCGCCGCCAACCTTTCTTGCAAGAGTCATCATGCCGCTGTACGTGCCGGTGGGTCTTGCGCCGGTTGCCATTTCCGCAACGTCTACGGTGTCGGGGAATATAATCCAAGGCATCATTTGCGCACCGCCGAAGCCCAAGCCCATGATGAGCGCGACGATTGGGACGAGAATGGGCGGTGCCCAACTCGGATCCATAACCGCAAGCATAATGCCGCCGCCGATATAGAACGGCAAGCCCATGCGGAAAGCAAATTGTTTGCTCTTCTTGTCCATCATGACGCGAGCGAGCGGGAACATAACCACAGCCGCCACCATAAGCGGAGCAATGATGAAGAGCGAAGACATCTTCATGCCGAACAGTTCATAGCCGTGCCACACGTCCGTTGCGTAATAAACGGCGAGTGCGGAGATAATGTCCATGCACATAAACGCGGTGACGTACATCACGATATGCCAGCGGTACGAGCGGTTTTTGTACGGAATCGCGTAACTGTTGACGAATTGTTTGAAATTGAATCTCTGTTTCGGAGTTTTGGGATTGATACGTTCTTTGACGAAGATACCGCAAATGACGAGACCGCCGCCGAACAGCGTTCCGAAAATTATGCTCATGCAGAGCCAGAAATCGACGGACGAAAGTTGCGGCATGAAAAGGAAGCCCGTTCCGTCCGGATTTGTGAGTGCTTCGATGAACACGAGCGGAAGAACGTATCCGAGCCCCGACGCGATTGCCGTGAAAACGAGTTTGACGGTGTTTGCGTTGTTGCGTTCTCTAAAAGACGGGGTTATGTCGCTTGCCATCGAGCAATACGGCACTTGCGTGACCGTCGAACACGTGTTCCATATAAGATATAGGATGATTATATACGCCGTAAATCCACCGACGGACATTCCCCACTCCCTGGCGGGCAGGAACACGAAGAAAATGCAGATGAACAGCGATATGCCGCCGAAGAACATATACGGCTTACGTCTGCCCCACTTTCCGCGAGTGTTGTCGGATATGAAGCCCATAAACGGGTCGGTGATAGCGTCCCACAGCTTTGCGAGCATCATAATGGTGGAAGCCACCGTCATTGCGATGCCGTTTTTGGTCATGTAGGCAAGCATAACGCAAGACATCATGCTCACGCCGCCGCCGTCCATGAGACCGCCGATACCATAGGCGAGTTTCTCTTTGAGCGGCACTCTGTCCGCTTCCGCAATAGGCTCGAGAGCCACGTCGTTTTTCTTATTCTTTTTCATAAACGTCCCTTTTGGTGAATTTATGGATATATTCTAACATATTTATGGGGTATATCTCAATAGATATTTAACATTTAATATATATATATTCTTCGCCGGATATTGCTTGCTATTGACATAAATCGGACAAACTGTTAAAATATAAAAAAACTTTCAAGGTGGCAAAATGAGCAAACCTATCGTTGCGATAATGTACGACTTTGACAAAACTCTCTGCACGCGCGACATGCAGGAGTACACTTTCATCCCCGGCCTTGGCATGCAACCGGACGATTTTTGGAGAGGCACGGGCGAGATTGCGTCAAAAGAGCAGATGGACAGCGTGCTGACGTATATGTATTGCATGATCACAAAATCAGAGCAAACGGGCAAACCGTTCACGCGCGGAGACCTTGTGGAATGCGGAAAACATATCGAATATCTCCCCGGCGTTCAGGAATGGTTTGAAAGAGTCAACGAATACGGCGAAGAAGCAGGCGTGAGAGTGGAACACTACGTTCTCTCTTCGGGACTGAAAGAAATCATAGAAGGCTCGAGCATAGCAAAGTTCTTCAAAAAGATTTTTGCAAGCGAATTTCTCTACAACTCCAAAACGGGCAAACCTATTTGGGCAAAAATGGCGGTCAACTACACCAACAAAACCCAGTTTGTATACCGCATCAACAAAGGCGTGCTTGACATCAGCAACAACGTGGACGTCAACGCATCCCGCCCCGACGACGACAGACGCGTGTATTTCAACAACATGATCTACATCGGCGACGGCTTGACGGACGTGCCTTGTATGAAACTTGTCAAACAATCGGGCGGACACTCCATTGCGCTCTACCAAAACGGACAAAAAGACAAAGTGCAACCCTTGCTGAAACACGAACGTGTGGACTGGATATTCGAAGCGGACTACCGCAAAGACAAAGCCCTTGACAAAGCGATGCACGACCTTATCAGCAAACTTGGCGTTGACAACAAACTCATCCGTCTCAACAAATCACAGCTGAATGAAATACAGTAAAAATCATCGCATATTTATAAGCGACACGCATTTTGTGTGTCGCTTTTTTGTTTGCTTGATTTTTACTGCTCTACCGCGCCGAAAATCTTTGCTATCAGTTCTCGCACGGACAAACATCCATGCCGCAATTCCGCAGATTGTCGGCTTGCTACTTCGCTCCGCTCGGTTTTATTCTTTTTATCGCATATTTATAAGCGACACGCATTTTGTGTGTCGCTTTTTTGTTTGCTTGATTTTTACTGCTCTACCGCGCCGAAAATCTTTGCTATCAGTTCTCGCACGGACAAACATCCATGCCGCAATTCCGCAGATTGTCGGCTTGCTGCTTCGCTCCGCTCAGTTTTTTCTTTTATCGCATATTTATAAGCGACACGCATTTTGTGTGCCGCTTTTTTTGTTTTGTTTCAAGCCTGTGTTTTGACGTAATACGTTGCTCTGCCTGATCCGAGTTTTACAATGCTTCCTTCAAGTGCAAGTTTTCTCAGCGCAGTCTCAACCGAACTGTTGCTGAGCGAAGAACAATCGTTTGCAATGTCGCTCTTTGTAAACTTGCCTATCCTGCTATCCACTGCTCTTCTCACAATACCCAAAGCGGAGCCGCTTTCATTGACCAACTCTGCTCTGTCTTCAAAGTCTCTATACGCGGCGATGACGGTGCTTAGCGTATATTTTATAAACGGTACGGGGTTTTCGTTCCCATCGTCCCAACCGCTCTGCGCTTTTGCCAGCGCGTCGTAATATGCGCCTTTATTTGCTGCGATTTTCGACTCAAGCGAAACGTACTTGCCCACCATATATCCGCAACGATACAAAAGCAGCGTCGTAAGCAATCTGCTCATTCTGCCGTTTCCGTCCGAAAAAGGATGAATACACAAAAAATCATGAATAAAAACGGGTATCAAAATCAGCGGATCGATCTCGCTTTTCGACATAGCAATATTAAACTCACTGCAAATGCTATCTACTGCAAGCGGAGTCTCATACGGCGCAGGCGGAGTGAACAACACACGTTCTCTTCCGTTTTCCGTGATGGTGATATAATTTTGCACGTTTTTGAATTTTCCGCCGAAATTCTTCTCGGAATGACTGTACAATATCTTGTGCAATTGCAAAATATAATTTGCGGTCATCGGAATGAATTCATAACTCTCGTGAATGACGTTGAGCACGTCTCTGTATCCTGCGATTTCTTCTTCGTCTCGGTTTTTCGGAGTGGTCTTTTCGGCAACGAGTTGTTTCAATCTCGTACTTGTCGTTCTGATGCCTTCGATATCGTTGGAACATTCCGTACTTTGTATTTTTGCAATTTCAACGAGCCTATCAAGTTTTTCAGGCTGATTTTTCAAAAAGAACTCCTGTCTTACTTTTGCTTCATGAATTGTAGTGAGATATCCCACGATTTCGGAATCCCACTTCATATCTTTCAGCTTTGAATAATTGAAATCTCTCACAACGCTTCTCCAATTTATTTTTTCTCACAAATATTATATGATTTTGTGAGAAAAGTCAATCGTTTATGTCAAAATATCATTTTTTCTCACAAAAACATACTGATTTTGTGAGAAAAATAAATCCCCGAGCAAAACGCTCGGGGATTTTGTTTGTCCAATAGCATTGATTATGCTTGTTTGGTGAGAGTGAAATCTGGCATCCATTCTGCATCGTCACATGTAAAGTTGAGTTTGTCTCCTGACTTGGTGACAACACAAGCGCAACCATTACAAGTGAATTCTATTGACTCGCCTTTTACTGTATACGTAATTGCATTGCCTGCAAACGTACCGGAACCTTTACCGTCAAGAACCATTTCAACGGCACTAGCAAATGGTTTGCCCGACCATGTGCCAGCAAATGCATCGAGAGTTTCTGCTGCTTCTTTGGTGAAAGTCTTTGAGAAAGGAGCATCACCGTCATCGTACGACACTGTCATGGTGTTGCCGCTGATTGAACATTCGATATCAAGTGCATTGTTTACAAACTTTGCTTTGCCGTTAGAAATGGTGTAAGCAAACGAATTGCCTTCTTCGTTCGTAACGGTTCCCTTCCCGTCAAATGTCCAAGAAAGTTTTCCGTCAGAAGTTTTCCACGTGCCTGCGAAATCATCGAGGACTACGGGGAGTTCTGCAATCTTTCTTGCAGTACCGATTGAAGAATTATCTTCAAGAACGGTAAGGCTGCCGCCTTCAAATGTGCAGATATAGTCACAGTAGTAGAAGTTGAACTTCACAAGGTTGTCGGTCACAGTGTAATCAACGGTCTTGGTTGTTGTACCATATTCACTTATTCTTGTTGCAACAAGTTTTCCATCTGCACCAAACTTGAAAGTGTAATAGTAATAATGATACAATTCCCACGTGCCTTCAAGTTTTGAAGCATCAACATCATACGTCAAGGTAGCAGATGCAAATGAAATAGACTCGTCAGTGCCCTTATACAATACGCCTGTGCCATCTTTTGTGATCGTCATAGACTTGCCATCAACAGATATAGTAAGCACCGAGTTGTTGTAATTGCCTTTTGCAAAATAAACCGAGCCGTCAAGTGTTGCGTAAAGTTTAGTGCTTGCCTTTACTATTTCAAGACTATGTTTGCCATCGGCGCTCTTATAATAGCCTTGAAGTTCGTCTATATGGTCAACAACAGTATATCCTTCTTTAACCCATGTACGTGATGTATTTACATACACATTGCCTTCTTCGACAATAGTATATGTACCATCAACATATACATAAGAATATTTTTCATCTACGTCTGCAAAGGTGATTTCATTTTTAGCCGTATCTACTGTATAAGTACCAGAATAGACATAGCTATTTTTCTTTGCTATCACGCCTCCAAAGCCATCAAGCTCAAGCGTAACAATTCCGCCATCGAGTTTGAATTTGTTTTGGTATCCGTCTTTTTCGGTCAAAACGGTGTAGGCTCCATCTTTAAGCACATAAGCCTTTTCACCGATAAGGATATAACCTTGTCCACCTACTACATAGTCAGTTTCAGCTGCATCGCCTAGTTTCGCTTTTCCAAAGCCATCAAGAACAAGTGCTCCATCCGCACCGGTATGAGTGCCATGCTCTGCACCTGCAACAATGTATTTGCCCGTGCCTATTTTTGCGACAAAACTCTTTTTACCTTCACTATCGGTATAGGAAATCGTAACAATTTCATCCTTTGCAAAAGTTCCGGTGAAAGAAATAATATACGCAGACTTATAAGTGTAGATTTTCTCTTCCTTGTTGCTGTTTATTCTAGTAAATTCATAGATTGAACCGTTGTCGCTGTTTGAATACTCAACAAACGATGTTGCATCTTTGACATAAATCTTGCCATTGATAACCATGTATTTAACTTTATATGAGCAACCGTTATAATTTACTGCACTACTGTATTTACTGCTCTTATATGTGACTGTAAGCTTTGATGCCGAAGTACCTTTTACAAAGCCGTAAACCGGAGAAGACGATCCGACTTTTGTAATAATACCATTTGCATCGATAACCAATGTATCAGATTTATTAACCTGATAAGTACCTGCCGCTCTCGTAAACAGTCCAGCCGCTTTTGGCGTAATCAATTCGTATACGTCTTCTTCAAAATCATATCCGTCCGCATCAAGGTGACGATAAGTTGCTTTGATGCCTGTCGTTGTGATAACAAACGAGTATTTTGCACTGCCATCGCCCCACTTGCCGTAAGAGATAGAGCCGTCTTCATTGAACGTGTATGCAACATTTGCAATGTCACCGAAAGTCAATTTGCCGTCTGCGACAAGAAGCGTAATTTCCTTCCCTGCTTCGGTGGAAACCCATGCGCCTGCATAGTCGGATTCTTTGACTGACTTTGCGATGAACGTGGTGTCGGCGGTGATTGCAAGGTCTGCAGTTGCTTTGACGCCTGCAGAAGTGTACCAACCTGCGAACACAGAACCGTCTTCATAAGTCAATGCTGCGGGAATTTGATCGGCTGCAAGTTTGCCGTTGGTCATTTCCACAACTGCGATAACGGGATCGCTGTCGGAAGAAGTTTTCTTGAAAGTCACAACATAGCCGGTCTTTTCGACTTTGCTTTGGAAGACTGCACTTTCTGCAAACGTAGCGTCTTCATTAAACTCGGTCACGTTATCGAGATCACTGAGCCAACCTTTGAAGGTGTAGCCTGCTTTCATTTGGGGATCTTCAAGAGCGAAAGTGCTTTGATCGATCTTGTTGTCTGCGCCGAGTTTTGCGACGTAGAACACGGAGTAGTTGTTTTCGAACACGACAACCGTGCCTTTTTCAAGTTGATAATCTGCGCCGAATGCCGCATCGCTCTTGTATGCTAGTTTGCCGTCGGCAATGGATGCCGTGATTGTTTCGTCAAGACCTACGACTGTGAGTTTGCCGTCTTTGTATTCGGTTGCGACACCGACTTTTGCAAAACCACTGCCCGGAGTGTAAGCGAACACGCCGTCTGCGGTCACTTTGACAATGAAGTATTTAGTCTGGTCATAGCTTTCAAACGTGCAGTACCAGTTGCCGATAAATTCCGCAGGAATGTCGATTGCAACGAGTTCGGGGACGATGAGCTTGTCTGCATCAGAAGAAGTGCCTTCTTTGTAAATCCATGCTTGAGCACTGCTGTCGTATGCAAGAGAGCTATAATTGTCACCGATTGACCAAGAGTAACCGCTGCTAGCATTGTAATAGAAGCCCGTTCCGAGAACACCGTCAACTTTTGCAAAAGTTTCGTTGATGACGATTGTGTGTCCGCCTTCAGTCGTGTAAGTGCCGACGATATCGGAAGAAGAAACGTGAACTCTGCCTGCAAGTTCTTTGGAAAGTTTGACATCGCTGCTTTCGAAAATTTTGAGGCTGCCGTCATAGTCTTGATAAAGCATATACTCGGTTTCGCCGAGCTTGAACATAACGCTGCCGTCTGCGTCAACGGCAACACCGGTTGCAACTTGAGCCGCTGCATTGCCAATGGTCACGCTGATGGAATTTGCATCGACAACAACAGTGTATGCGATAGGATCCCAATCGCTCGTTGCGCCGTGCCAAGTGCCGATATAGGACTTGAAGAACGTGCTGAATTTTGCATTGACCACGATGTTGGAAGTCACTGCTGCACTGCTATCATATGCAACGTCACCGACAAACCAACCAAGGAATGCGAAATCGGTGTCTGCAAGTGCACCGGGAACGTCTTCTGCGGAAATAACCGCTCCGTCTTTGACTTTGACTGATTTGACTTGCGTGTCACCGTTCATGAACGTAACGTTGAAGAGTCCCGTCCATTTTGCGTTGTACGTAACGCTTGCGGTGATTGCCGCGTCTTTGTCAAATGCGCTGTCGCCGTTGAACCAGCCTTCAAACGCTGCATCTTGGGTGTCGGCAAGGTTTGCGGGGATATCGGATGCTGCAATCTTTTCACCGTCTTTGACCGTTGCCGTTGCGATGACTGTGTCACCGTCTTTGAAGGTCACTGTGAAAAGGCTCGTCCACTTTGCCGTATAGGTTACGTCGCCGGTGATTGCCGCAGTCTTGTCGAATGCTTTGTCACCGTCAAACCAACCTTCAAACACCGCTGAATCCTTTGTGGGATCTGCGGGAAGATCTGCGTCGGCAATGGTTGCGCCGTCCTTGACCGAAGCCGTTTTTACGACCGTTTCGCCGTCTTTGAAGGTGACGGTGTAGGTCTTGGTTTGGTCACAAGCAACGAACAAAGCCGCTGTCAACACGAGAATCATAACTGCCGCTGCGAAAGCGATAAAAACTTTTCTTCTCGTCATTTTGTGTTCTCCTTTTTTGATGAATATTCGTTTTGTTTTTGTCTTGTTTTGATACAATATTAAGGAATAAAATTCACTCTATAACCTTAATATGTGAATTATTATACAACCGCTTTGCCCAACCGTCAATTATTTGATAGTAGAAAAAAATCAACTTTTTTCATATTTTTTTAAGTTTGCGTTGTATAATATTATGATTTTATGCATATTATCTCACATTTGTATGAATAAATATGCATAAAGGGTTGCAGACGTGTCTGCACACCCTTTATCATATCGTTTCTACGTGCTTATTCCGTCACTTTTGAAAGCGAAGAACAACGCGCATATCTCGTTTCATCGTCAACGTATTTCACTTCTGCGCTGAACGTTTTTGTGTTGGAATTATACTCCAATTTAAACGTATAGGTCACAGTGCCGTCTGCCGATTTGCCTGTTGCAGACAAAATGCCCTTTTCGATATCGTATGTCGCAGTCGCTGCCACATCGCCATATCTCAAAGTTCCGTTTGCTTCGATGATAACGTCGTTTCCGTTCGAGCCTTCCCAAGTTCCGCGCCACGTGCCGCACAATGCCGTCGGGATGACTTCCGTCACTTCGCCCGTTCTTGTGAGCGTCACGCTTTCGGTGTCGTAGGTGATGACGTTGGTGGTCACGTCAAACAAGTATCTGACGCTTGCGATCGTGAATGACACGCGGTTTGCGCCGTCATACACTGCCACAAACGGCATGCCCTTGTACGTGCCCGTCAAGTCTTGTTTGAGATTGAACACCACTGCCGCGCCGCTTGACTCGTTGCCGGTGTAACTGCCCACTGCGCTCGCAGGGAGTTTGGGAAGTTCCGTCGTGCCGGTGTAGCCCACTTTGGGGTACGTTGTTTCCTTAAGAACTCCTGTCGTGCATTTGACAAAGAGCAGGTTGTTGTCATAGTAGAACACAAAATCGTAGACTTGCGATGAGTTGTATTCAACGTGTACGCCCGTTGCGGTCACGGTGTATTGCGCCCAACCGTTGTGGTTTTCACTGCTCCAATTTGGACGATATTCTTTGTTGTCCGCGTTATAATACAGCACTCTGGAATGGCCGTAGCCGTCAACCATGAGCAAATAGTATTTTTCGATATACTCTTTGCCGATCACGTTGCCGTGTTTGTCTTGGACATTGATGTTCCCGCCTTGGTAGTACACGCCGCCGTAGCCGTCCGCTTTTGCAAGCGTCACAACGCCGTTTGCCGCTTTTGCAGCCTTGAAGTCAAAGCCGACAATGCTGAAATCGTCAAACACCGCAACCACGAGATCGCCGTACACTTCGTATGCGGAATAGGTTTCCTTTGCGCCCGTTATGCCGCCGATACCGTCAAGCGTGAAGGTCTTGTCGCCATAGGTGTAAGTGCCTTCTTCCGCGCCGATGGCGTAAAGGATGTATTGCGACTTGTAGCTTGCGTTTTCATTGCTATACTTGGTGTAGACCACTCTGTAATCCACGCCGCCGATGGTGACTCTGTCGCCGTTTGCAAAGTTGTTCGGCGCAACGATTTGCGTGCTGTCTTGCAATTGACCGTCCTTCATATAGTACGCGCCCGCGTCATTGACGTACACCACGTTATTGATGTCGCCCGCGATGAGATAAGATCTCACGTTGCCGTCAGACGCAGGAAGCACCACTGCGTCGCGCTGTGAATCGGATCTGTGCAAATCGCCGTAGAACAAGCCTTTCTCCGCATCGAAATACAAAGTGCCGATGCGACCTTCGAGCGAAATTCTCGCAAGCGTGTTGTTCTTGAACATTGCGTACGTGCCGAGCGTCTCGGAGTACAAGCTGCGATATGCCACAACGCCGTCTTCACGGAATTCGATCTCGTAGTTTTGAGCATACGCGATCTTGTCGCTGTCCGTCGTGGCAACGTACGGTGTGTAGTACGTGCCGACAAACGGTTGTCCTTTGTAGTTTGCCGTAGGTTGAGCAAATATCGCGTTGGTGTAGCCCGCAACGCCGTTCTTGCCGACAAAGTTGACCGTCAAAGTCATGTCTTCGTTGACGGTTGCGCTCATGGACGTGAAATAATCGGCAAGCCATTTGCTCTCGATCGTGATGTCGTTGCCGTCAATGGTGTACGTGCCGCTGTAACTCTTCACGATGCCATATTTATTCTTGAGAGATTCGCTTTGATAGCTGATTTTGCCGTCGCTGAACGTCAACACGTCGCCGTCTTCGTTGTAGTATTCGCCAAACACTTTCAAGTCGGACTTGGTGTAGGTGTACTCAACTTGTCCGGACATGCCGTAGTCAAAAACGAGCTTGATGCTACCGTCTTCCGTCAACTTTGCGCTGACATCGCCGTAGTTGTTGTAGAAGGTGAGCAACAAGATGTTGTTGCCGTCATAGGTGTATTTGCCGCCGATTGCGTTGCCGTTGACAAGTTTCAAAGTTCCGTCCGGAGCGAGATACAACACGCCGCCGTCAACTTGACCGTGATATTCGCCCTTGCCCGTGTAGACGTGTGTGACTTTGCTCGAATCGCCGAAACGCGCCTTGAAAGTCATGTCTTTCACAACCGGGACATAATAGCGATATCTTGCGCCGCTTTCAAACTCCCAGTCGAAGAACAGATTGTTGCCTTCGTTGCTCAATGCTTCAAGTTTGCCAACAATCGCAAACGAGCTTGCATCGAATTGTCTGACTTCTTCTTCGATGATCGTATCGCCTTTGACAAGGGACACGGTGTGCGTGCCGCTGATTGCCGTATCGGTCTTGGGGATTGCGATGCCGCCTTCAAGCGTCCATTCGCTCATATCCCACTTGACGTTTTGGGCAATCCACTCTGCGTCAAAGGTTGCGCCTGCTTCCGCTTTCGTGCCTGCCGCATTGGTCTTGTCCGTGGTGGACGGCGCGAGTTTGTAGAAGCAGTTTTCAATCACGGTGCCTGCATCGTAATATCCGCCGCTGTAATCGTCCGTGAAGGTGTAGCCTGCGATGCCGCCCGCATAGCTCTTATAGGTTGTGGACGTCGCTCTGGTTGCAGTGACTCTGCCCGTGCTGAAACAGTCCAAAATAGTGTTGTCGTTGCTAGAATATCCGATGATGCCGCCCGCATAAGAAACGTCTTTGTTGGTGGCTTTGACTCTTGCGTAGTTTGCGCAGTTGATTATTGACATTCTCGAGCAGCTTGCATAGCCCATGATGCCGCCGACCCACTCGCCGCCTTCCACTGCCGCATTGGCGGTGGTCACGCAGTTGATCACTGCAAGCGCACCGTTGGACGCCGTTGAAGTTGCGCCGATGATGCCGCCGTTGACAGCCGAATCAAGACTTGACGCACTTCCGTCGTCTTCAAACCTCTTTGCCACGACTTTCACTTCGGACACACAGTTTTTCACGTATGCGATATATGCGGTTTTCGAATCATAGACGTCAAGTCCGCCAGCGATACCGCCGATGCGTGACGGGTTGGATGCGCAAAGGCTCATGTTGAGATCGCCCGACACTCTCACGTTGGAGATGTTGGTGAGATTGCCATAGCCCACAATGCCGCCGACATATGCGCCGATACTGCTTTGATCTGCGCCGCTGACCACCGCATAGCTGACGTTGTCAAGCGTGAGATTGGTGATCGTGGCTCTGTGGCAATAGCCGAACAAGCCGACGTATGACATTCCCGAACGCAAATTTCTCTTGATCGTGAGATTGCTGATCGTGTGTCCGTTGCCGTCAAAGCTGCCGCTGAAACCATACACCATTCTTTTGTTCTCTTCACCTTCGTTGAGCGTGACGAGTTGTCCTGCCGAAACGTAAGGAATTCCTTCCATATCGATGTCCGCAACGAGTTTGAAGAAAGATTTCGCATACTTTTCATTGTCGTCTTCTTCGGGATGATTGACTTTGTCTGCAAAGTCCGCAAGGTCGTCGGCAGTCGCAATCAGATACGGATTGTTCTTGCTGCCGAGTTCGTTTTTCTTGACCTCTTCCCAAACCGCAACGAGTGCGGTATTCTTCGTTATGGGCGTTGCAAAGTCGAAAAGCGTGCTTTGACCTTCTTCCGCCCATCCTTTGAATTCATAGCCGTCTCTTTGCGGGTCTTGCGGTCTTTGAGCGCACGCACCAGATTCGACTTCCTGAGAAGAGATGCCGCTCACGCCTTCGCCGCCGAAAGAAACGGTGAACTTGTCTTTGTCTTTACCTTTTTCTCCGCAAGCGACTGCCACGCACGCAATGCACACGATGAGCGCAATCGCCAAGATACTCAATACGATTCTTTTGTTTTTCATATCCGCTCCTTATTCCCCCGCTTCAACTAGATAAATCGTGACGCTGCCGTCGGAGTTCGCAAACGCCTTTGCGCCCGCAACTTCGGTGAAACTGATCTTGTATTTGAGAACGAGAACCGTTTCTTCGCCCGATTTGTCGATATCGTACACGTTGATTTCGCCGTTTTCGACTTTGTACGCGTACATATATTCCGTTTCTTCTCTGACTCCGTCCACGTCTTCAACGGTCGTAAGCGTTGCGTATGCGTAGACGTACTCCGAGCCTTTGCTTCTGCCGTCGAGCACGAGCGTAGAACCGTCCGCCGCCGTGTACGTTCCCGCATATTGATCGGAAACTGTGAGCACGGTCACGGTCTGATTGCTGCCGTCGAGCACGACTGCGTTGTTTTCGTCAAGATATCCTATATAGTACAGGAACGTTCCGTCGATATAAATCGAAACGTAGTTTTCGTCAACGTAGTAAACGTCCACTTTAATGCCCGCAAACGTGCCTTTCGCTCTGCCGCTGATGTCCATTGCGCCACTTATAGAGAACGTGTTTTCGCCGGAAACGAGATATTCTTTTCCGACAAGTTTGTGATGTAAGCCGAAGTTTTCTATTTTCACTCCGTCCTTTTCAATGGTTGCACCGCCGTTGACAAACGTTATGACGTAAACGACCGCACCGTCTTTTGTGAGCGTAACGACGTATTCGTTTCCAACGTCGGCAGTCGTATAATCGTAAGTTTCGACTCCGTCGGCAGTCGTCAAAGTCGCCTTGCCCAAGCCGACGGGGCTCTTGCCGTTGAAACTCAACACGTCGTCACCCACGTGATATTCGTATTGACTTACGTAATCGGGTGCTTTGAACGTCACTTCGTTAACCGAAATGCCGTTTGCGTCAAGTTTTGCCGTGTAGACCACGCCGTCCACGGTGAAAGTCGCCTCTTGCTTTGCTTTGTCGTAGAAATATTCCACTTCAACAGTCTTGCCGTCCTTTTCAACTGTCACAAACCCCTTGACATACCATCTTCCTTGCGAAGAAGTGGTGATGTCGATGTTGTACGGGCCGAAACCGTTGAAGGTGTACGTTGCGCCGTTCGTGCCGTTCCACGTTCCGAAGAAGGGATCGTAGTAGGTCATGTTGTAGTCGTCAACGAGCATACCCGTAGAAGCGTAGTATCCCGCAAGATAAAGCACTTCCGAACCGTCTTTGCCGGTTGCGAGATTGAACATGCCGTAAAGTCTGGTCTGATAAAACATATTGACCATCAACGTGCCCGTTTCGTCGTATTCCGCAACGTAGTGGAAACTTATTCCGTTTGAATCTTTGCCGGTGCCGTAGCCGTTTTTGCCGATACCGTCAAGCACTATGGTGTATTTGAGAAGATTATCCGTCCACGTTCCGATAAACGAGCCTTCTCTGCCGAAAACCGACGACGTATCGCCGCTCTTCACGACGAGAAGTCCTTTCTCATTGAAAGACGCTTCATACGAGCCGAAAGTCGCTTTTTCGTTTTCGCTGTCAAAGACGTATTCGTATTTTTTACCCTTGTATTCCACGTTGCCTTTGCCGTCAAACGTTATGGTATCCAGTCTGCTAAAATCAGATTCCCACTTGCCTGCGAATACGTCGCGTTTTTCAAGTTGAAGTCCTGCGCTTGTGGATTCCATGCTCAAGCCGTTCGAGCTTATGGACGCGATGATTCTTGTTGTGCCGATCGTCATCGTCACGATGTTCTCGTTGCAAGTGTAGGTGAAAGTTTCCGTGCCGTTTACGTTCGTTCTTTCGCCCGTAAGGTCTGAAAGGAACGTGTACGTCGTGCCGTCGCTCGTATACCACGTGCCCATTGCGGCGTTTTGCTTTCTTGCCACGATAACGTTGTCTTTTTCGTTTGTGAAGAACAGGTTGTCGTAGATGTTAAGCACGTTGCCTTCGATGTCGGCATAGTAGTCTGCAAGGAGAGAAGTATTGTTTTTTGACGTATACACGAGATATGCAAAGTACGCGTCCTTAACGAGAAGTTTTTCACCGTTGTAGACATACATATAGTCGGCAACGATTCCGTCGTAATACATCGTCATCTTGCCGTTGTCGTCAAAGACGAGATGCAATTCGGCATTGTAAATCTTATTGTTTTTCAAAGTCTGAAGCACGGCGTAGTAGTCGCCTTCGACTTTCGTATAGTCCGCAAATCCGACGTAAACGGTCACGTCTGCGGTGATAAGGAAGGAAGACGGAATTCTCTTCGTGCATTCCGCGTCGAAGAAGTAGCCGTAAGAAACCATGTTCTTGGTGTCGTCGGCACTTTCCTTATCCGCAACGAAAGTGTTCATTCCGCTTCCGCCGTAGATGTAGTAAATCGGCATAACGCCCGTTATGGTCACGGTGTCTTCCGTTTGCGTGAGCGGATTGCCGTCGTTGTCTTCTTTCGTCACGTTTCTGCCGAACACGAAAGTTGCGGAAATGCTACCCACGGGCTCTTCACTGTACACAGGCAAAATCGCACCGTCGTCTTCTTTCCATTCGGAAGCGTTCCAACCGAGCAAATCGCAAAGATCCGCAACGGAATTCGCGCTGTAACTCTTGCCGTCCGTGATGTTGCCGTCTTGAGTGTAGTACGCTTTGAAAAGCACCGTTTTTTTTGTGTCGATTTCGTTGTATCCGTTTCTGAAAATCAAGCCGGAAATATCACTGAGTTCGTCTTCGCCCTGTTGTTTGGAACTTGACAAAACACCGATAGCCACACTGGAAGAGATTGCGGATTCGTTGTCGCTTGCGCCGACGAGACCGCCTGCGTAAGACGCGTCGCCGCCGCTTCTGGCTTCGATTTTTCCGTCAACGTAGCAGTTTGCGACGGATGCCGCCGTGCGAAGATAACCCACGATGCCGCCTGCGTATTTGTTTCTGCCTTCAACGTTGCCGATAAACGAGCAGTTGTTGACGTATGCCGAAGACGCATTGTTCGGGCCGTACACCGCTGCCGCTATACCGCCCGTTGCGTAAAGCGAAGATTGTCCGTTTGAAACGAGATCCGCCTGCACCGTGCAGAAAGACGCGGTCGCCATATACTCCGTGCCGTAGCCTTGCATAAAGCCGATGATACCGCCGAGATAGACGATATTATCGCTCGGAAGCGTGCTGGTCACGGTGTAAGAACCTTTGAAATTGCAGTTGATGACGTCGCCGCCGATGTTGTAGGCAACGATGCCGCCGAGAATGTAGTTGTATTGTTTGTCAAGCGTCTCCACCGCTATGTCGGAATCTATCGTGAGATTCTTGACGGTTGCGGTTGCGATATAACCGAAAAAGCCCGCAACGCCTTCTTCCACTTCGAGATTGAAGTTGGACACGACGTGTCCCCTTCCGTCAAACGTGCCCATGAAATAGGTCTTTGCGCCGCCGATGGGTTGGATGGTTTCGCCGTTGAAATCGATGTCGCAAGTGAGCGCGACAAAGGATTCCTTATATTTGTCTTCGCCTGCGTTGATGCTGTCGGTGAAGGTTTTAAGTTGCGCCGCATTGGAGATGAGATAAGGGCTTTTCGCATTGCCAAGTCCCTTGATCTTCGCATCGTCGTGACGAAGTCCGTCAACGCTGACCGTCACGGATTTTTCCACGGTGAAACTGTATTTGCCGTTTTCACCGAGAACGCACTCCTGCGTGCCTGCGTAAACCTTGAGTTCACCCACGTAATACGGAGACACGCGCACGCCGAATTCGACGACCGTGCCGATTGCAACGTTCTTGGGAGTAGTGCCTGCAAATACGAATCTTGCCGCTTCGTCGTCCGACCATCTTATGCGCGCGGTTTTTGCGGCTTCGCTCCACTGCGCAACGAGTGTAGTGTTCTTCGTTATTTTCGTATCGAAATCGAAGTCTTCGTTTGAACTTTCTTCTTTCCAACCGACAAATTCGTATCCGTCTCTTTCGGGGTCGGCGGGTTTCGTCACGGTTGCGTTTTCGTCAACCTTAACCGTGTCGTTTGCCGCACCGTTGCCGTAAACGAAAGTGACCGTATACTGAGTCGGTGCTTCGGGGGTGTCGTCGCACGCAACCAACGCAACGCAAAGCACAATGCACAATGCGATTGCGAGTATGGGTACGATTTTCTTCAATGTAGTCATAAATTTTTCTCCTTGCAAAGCGTTTCCGCCTTGCTATCGCCTGAGCGACACTCTCTTTCCCCTTATATCCGCAAATTATTTCTTGATTTTTAACAATTCTTTGATTTTGTTTGCGGCATCTTCTTTCTTTTGTTTCTTTTGTGCTTTCATCTCGTCGATTTCGGCATTGCGTTCGTCTTCGAGTTTGACAAGCTCGTCGTAAAACGGCATCTCGTCAAGCACTTTTTGGTCATACTTGTGGCACGCCACGTAGTGTCCGCCGCCAAGGTCTGTAAACTTGGGCTGGAACAGTTTGCACGCGCTCATACATTCCGAACAGCGAGTGTGGAACTTGCAGCCCTTCGGCGGATTTGCCGGGGACGGAATGTCTCCTTGCAGCACGATTCTCTTGATCTTGCTGTCGGGATCGGGCACGGGAACTGCCGAGAACAACGCCTTGGTGTACGGGTGAAGCGGATTGTCGAACATCTCGCGTTTCGAGCCGTATTCCACCATGTTGCCAAGATACATAACGCCCACTTCGTCGGAGATGTGTTCAACAACCGACAAGTCGTGCGATATAAACAGATAAGCAAGGTTGTCGCTTTCTTGCAAGTCCTTGAACAAGTTGATGATTTGCGCCTGTATGGACACGTCAAGCGCAGAGACCGGCTCGTCGCAAATGACGAGTTTCGGTTTGAGCGCAAGTGCCTTTGCAATGCAAATACGTTGTCTTTGTCCGCCCGAAAACTCGTGCGGGTATCTATCGAAATAGTGCGGTTGAAGTCCGCATTTTGTCATGATATCAACAATATATTCCTTGTATTGCTCTTTCGGCACGATGTGATGCACCTTCACCGCTTCGCCGACGATTTCGCCCACCGTCATACGCGGAGAGAGCGAAGAATAGGGATCTTGGAATATCATCTGGAAGTTGGGGCGCATCTTTCTCAAGGCGTTGCCTTTGAGTTTTTCGATGTGCTTGCCTTCGAAGATGACTTCGCCGGCCGTCGGTTCATACAGACGAAGAATTGTTCTGCCGAGAGTCGTCTTGCCGCAGCCCGATTCGCCGACGATACCGATGGTGTGCCCTGCCTTGAGTTTGAGAGAAACGCCGTCCACCGCTTTGAGATACACGGTGTTGCTCTTAATTAGGCTCTTTGAAATCGGAAAATACTCTTTCAGGTCGTTCACGACGAGAAGATAATCGTCGTCGGATTCCTTTTTCTCGTCTTTTGCCGTCGTGTCTTCCGCACCGATTTTTTCGTTTTCGTCAACGTCCGTCGTTGCAATTTCAATCGTTTCGATTTCCGCGTCGTTTTGCACGCCGATTTTTTCTTCCATCATACGATTTCTCCTTTATCAATGCAACGATAGCACGCCACGAAGTGCGTGGGCGAAACTTGAATCATGGGCGGATAGTCGCCCTTGCAAGCGTCGCATTTCATGTTGCAACGGTCCTTAAAATAGCACGTTTGCAACATATTGATGGGGTTGGGCACGTTGCCGGGAATACTGTAAAGTCTGTCCACTTCCTTTCCGACGACGGGCTTGCTCTTTTGAAGACCTATCGTGTAGGGGTGCATCGGATTTTTGAAAATCTCTTGCACGGTGCCCTTTTCCACCACTCTGCCTGCGTACATAACCACGACGTAGTCCACCATTTCGGCAATAACGCCCAAATCGTGAGTGATGAGCATGATAGATCCGCTGATTTTGTCTTTTACGTCACGCAAAAGGTCGAGGATTTGCGCCTGAATGGTGACGTCGAGCGCGGTTGTAGGCTCGTCTGCGATGATGAGTTTGGGATTGCAACAAAGTGCCATTGCAATCATGACTCTTTGACGCATACCGCCCGACAACTCGTGCGGATAGGACTTGTACACGTGTTCGGGCATTGCAATGCCGACAAGTTTGAGCATCTCGATGCTCTTCTCTTTTGCCATTTGCTTGTCCGCGCCGTCAACGTGAAGAAGGGTGACTTCGTCAAGTTGGTTGCCTATCGTAAAGACGGGGTTGAGTGACGTCATCGGCTCTTGGAAGATCATCGCGATTTCTCTGCCCCTGATTTTCGACATTTCGGAAATAGGAGTTTTGGCTATGTCGTAAACGACTTCGCTTTCTTCAAAGACTTTTCTGTGACGCACTTTACCGTGTCTGTCAAGAGATGGTTTCACCATCGGCTCGCCGTTTTCGTCAAGCATTTGATTGCCGTTTTCGTCAAGCACGGGTTCGGTGATCTCTTCCGTGCCCACCGCCTTTCTTTGCGTTGAGCGGAAGCGGATGCTACCGTCCACGATTTGTCCCATAGGACCTTGAACGAGTTGCATGAGTGAAAGGCTCGTCACCGACTTGCCGCAACCCGATTCGCCTACGACGCCCACCGTTGAGCCTTGCGGGATGTTGAACGACACTCCGTTGACAGCCTTGACAACGCCGTTGTCCGTAAAGAAATAGGTGTGCAAATCGTCAAATTCCACGACGTTTCTTTCGTCTTTCATCTCGGTGATGTAGTCGTCTTTGGTGTATGCCGCTCTTTTCTTTTTGAGTTGCTTTATCGTGCGCAGATTTTGCTTTGCGATGTTGCGAGACTCTTTGGCGGTTATATAATGCTTGTTCTTATCTGTTGATTTGTCTTTCTTTTCAAACATAACATTATCTCCTTGCCTTCGGGTCGAACGCGTCACGCAAGCCGTCGCCGACAAAGTTGAACGCGAGTACCGCAAGCACTATGCAAATACCCGGTGAAATCCAAAGATTCGGATACAGACGGAGCGCAGTGTTGTTTGCGGCGGCGTTTATCATATTCCCCCAAGTTGCGTATTCTGCGGGAAGGCCGATGCCGAGATAGCCGAGCGTCGCTTCCGTGAGAATGATTCCGCCAAGGCCGAGCGTCATGGAAACGATGAGTTGCGGCATAACGTTGGGGATAAGATGCTTGAATATCTTTCTGCTTGCGGGAAGACCGCTTGCTTCTGCACTCAACATAAAGTCTTGCTCTCTCAGAGACAAAATTTGTCCCCTGACGAGTCTTGCCGTGCCTGCCCAGCCGAACAAGGTCATCATGGCCATCAATATGTAGAGTTTCGCAGGGCCGGTTACGTCTTGCGCGTCGAGCGCGACGCCGACGATCATAAGCATCGGCATAGTCGGCACGCAGTTGAAAATATCGACTATACGCATTATGATCTGATCCACCCACTTTCCGAAATAACCTGCCAAGCCGCCAAGGAACACGCCGATTATCGTTTCAAGGATAATGACGACGAAGCCCACCGTGAGAGACACTCTTCCGCCGTACATAAGACGGGAGAACACGTCAAAGCCCTTGTCGTCGGTGCCGAGCAAGTGGTCTTTGGACGGTTTGAGATAGTTGGTCGGTTCGGAATAAGTGACGATATACACGGTGTCTTCGCCGTAGTCGGGCGCGGACACTTCGGTGTAATACGTCTCTTTGACCTTTTTGCTATCGTCCGCTTCTCTTTCGCCCCAGATGAACGGGAGATTCGTAAAAAGCGGTCCCAGGAATGAAAACGCGAACAAAATGACGAGCATCACGAGTCCCGTTATCGAAAGTTTGGATCTGAAAAATCTTTTCAGAACGATTCTTCCGGGGCTGAGCGTTCTCGAAGTTATCTCTTCCACGCTTTCTTCTTCGTCGTCCGCATTCTGTGCGGCTTCGACGTTTTCTTCGTTTTCTTTGTTAACTTCCTGCGTTGTCAACGCGTCGTTTTCGACGTTCTCGACGTTTTGCGTGTCCGCATCGTTTCCGATTGCGTTCACGACGTCGTTTTGTTCGTCAAGCAGGGTTTCCGTCGGATTGCCGACGATGATTTCGTCTTTTATTTCGTCCATACTTACCCCCTACTTTCCTATCTTGACACGCGGGTCGACTATTGCGTACATCAGGTCGCTGAACAACGTTCCTATGACCGTCAGTATTGCGATAAACATGTTGTAGCCCATAATAAACGGTATATCCGCCACAACGAGTGCGTCGTATGCAAGTTTACCGATACCGGGAATACTGAACACGGTTTCCGTTATCATTGCTCCGCCGAACAGACTCGGCAAAATGCCTGCCATCATCGTGACGAGCGGAATCATCGTGTTTCTGAATACGTGTTTGTATATGACCTTTTTCTCGCTGAGACCTTTCGCTCTTGCCGTGCGCACGTAGTCCGCATTGAGTGCTTCGAGTGTGTTCGTACGGGTGTAACGCATAAGCGAGCCGATTGAAAGGATGACGAGAACCGCCATAGGCAACACCATGTGCCACAGCGTATCTCCCAGTCGCACTATCCAAGACGCGTCCATAGGCAATGAAGCAGACGCAATGCCACCCACTTCGAACCAGCCGAGTTGCACCGCAAACACGCGAATTGCAAGAGCGGCAAGGAAGAACGTGGGAAGGCTTATACCCATCATCGCAAGCACGGTGACCGAATAGTCCACGAAGCCGTATTGATGAGTTGCCGCCTTGATGCCGAGCGGAATTGCGATTACGAATTGCAAAATCGTTGCGATGAATGCAATCGCAAAGGAAATGCCCATATTCTGAACGATGACGTCCGAAACCGGTCTCTTATACTTGAAGGACATTCCGAGGTCGCCTTTGAGAAGGTTGCCGAGCCAGTTGAAATATCCCTTGATGATTGCAACGAACTTGTCTCCGCCCGTCGCCACCTTGTAGGACATATTCACCGTCACGACTTCGCCGCTTGAAAGCGTAAAAGTCATATTGCGAATGGTGCGATTGTCCATACCTTCGGTTTCGTTGACAACGTAAGTACCGCTTTCGACGGGTGTGATGATTTCGTCAAGCGTAATCATGGAATCGTCGGTGGTCTCTTCTGAGCTTGTCTTCTCGTCCGCCTTTGCGCCGCGACTTGTAACCTTGCAGATGCTGAACTTGCCGGTGTTGAGATACTTGCCGTCTTCGTCGGTGTCCGCCTTGATTATAACGCGGGTGTTTTTGCTGCCGTCAAAAGAACCTTCGTACCAGGAGTTGTAACTCTTGATACCGAGAGATATATCTTCGTCGTAAGTGACTTCTTTGGTGTTTTTGGTGAACGTTTCGCCTGCAAATTTGCTATTGTCGCCAACCGTGAGATGCAAATACGCATCGGGCATGGCAAGACCGTACAATTCTTTGATTCGGTCAACGTCTTCCTGTTTCATCGTGCCCTGTTGCACTGCCGACGAGTATTGATTGTCGACGTAGTCGGTCGGCATCATACGCGCGAGCGAGTATATGATGACGGACACACCAAATAGGATCACCACCGACAGAAGCAGTCTTTTGACTATGTATTTTAACGTATCCATATAAACTGTTTCCTGTCTTTCCGTCGGGCGTTTTCACACCCGACGGTATCGGTTTGGTTGAGTTTGTTCTTTGCACCGATAGGTGCGGTTTCAGATTTTATCTGTAGTTCAATTCCCAAAGTCTTGAAAGCAATCCGTTGTACGGAGAGCGTTCGCTTGCGGGGGTCATGGTGCTTTCGTCAAGCACGTTCTTGTTGTATGCGGACATATCGTTTCTCTGATAAGTCGGCATTTCGACTGCAAATTCCATGATCTTGTCGAGTGCCTGAGCATAGATGCCCTTTCTCTCGTTTTGATTGGTCGTTGCACGTCCTTGGTCGATGAGCGCGGAAAGATCGGTGATGATTTGATACTCTTCTGCGTACGCTTCGGTGTTCTTGCCTGCTTTGATTTGCTTATAGCCCCAGTTGCTCGTGGAACTTGCTTGCGAATCCATGTGATAGACCTGATACATATCGGGGTCGATCGTGGAAGACCACGCTGCCGCCCAGATTGCGAGTTTACCTGCGGACAAGTCGCTGAGTGCGGTTTGCGAAGTCACGACTTTGACATCGAATCCGACGCTGTTGAGAATCTTTGCCGCATTAAGGAACATTGCGTATGCCGGGTGATCGGTAGAACCGCCTGCGATGGTGAGTTTGTAGTTGAGTTTGTCAACACCGAAACCATCGATGTTCTTTTCATAGCAAGTGCCGTTGAACACGTAGCCTGCGTCTTCGACAAGTCGTTTGATTTCTTGTCCCGTGCTGTCGTATGCGTAGGTAAGACTGCCCTTTGTATAAATGGTTGCGTCCTTCGGATATGCCCAGTTGGTTTTCGACATAGGACGATAAATGATTTCTGCAAGACCGCCCTGATAATAGTTGTCGGTGATCAAAGAAGTCTTCATCGCTTTGATGATTGCTCTTCTGACGTTGATGTCAGGAACGAATCTCGGGTTGATGCCCACGTAACCGTAACCGCTTGTTGCGATTTCGACGTGTCCGAGACCTGCGTCGTTGACCGCCTTGATGTTGGGTTGCGTTGCGCTGGGTTCACCGAAGTCGATATCGCCGTTGGTCAATGCGTTGATGATCTGATCGCTTTCAACGACTTTGTAACGGACGTATTTGATCTTTGCGTTGCTGATTCCGCTGCCGAGCGTCTCGAAATAGGGGTTGCGCTCGTAGTAAACCATGTTGTTGTTGAAGAACGTATCGCTGGTGACGTTGCCGCTGCCACTTGCGTTGGACGCTTTGTAAGTGCCTGCGCCGACGGGGAGACCCACCTTGTTGGAAGCATTGATAACTTCGTTCATGAAGGTGATTTCACCGAATTCAAGACCGAATTCCGTCGTTCCGTTGAAAGCCGCAACGTAATCTTTGCCGTGCCACGTGCCCGAATAATAGTGCATCGGAGCAACGGTGAATGCAAAGTTGTAGATTGCCTTCGGGTCTACGTCGTTGATTTTGATGGAGAGCACATCGTATTCTTCACCGAGAGACTTGCCGTTGAAGTTGGTCACTTTGTGAGTGGTAATACCGCTGATGTTCGGCACGACCTTCGTGCTACCCTTGAAGTAGTTGCTCTTTGCTTCTGCGGTGAACTGATCGAGCACCGTAGATGCGGTTTGCCAATACTTGACGATAGTTTCAAAGTTGCTTGCGGAAGTTTTCGTGATATCGAGTTGTCCGTTCGCAGTCGTCTTGAAATATGCGGTGAAAACGCTGCTGATGCAGTATTCTTTGATTGCGTCGTCTTTGCTCATACCGCTGTTTTCTTCAACGTAAGGCAAAATTGAATCGTTGTAGAATTCGTCTGCAGCCGCTTTGTCGAGTTTGTAGTTGCCGTTTTCGTCTTTATATTTGTGACCGGGTCTTGCAGGATCTTCGAGCAAAAGTTCGTTCATACCGCCGTCGTTGAGCATAAACACTTGCCATGCGTCGGTGAATGCATAGTCTTTTTTGTAGGTTTCGATATCCATGTTGTTCCAGTCCGTCGTGAGTTCTTTTTGGAAAGTCTCGGCAACGTACTTGAAGTCTTTTTCGAGTTGAGCCTTTTCTTCGTCGCTCCAACGGTCGGAAGGACGATCATTAGGCTTCGTTCCGGTGTATTTGAACGTTACGTAATCGATAAGGTCGTCGATACGGACGTTTGCGTCGGAAACGAATTGTTCTTCAAACGCGGTGGAGTCGCTCGTTGTAAGTTGTTGTTGACGATAACTCTTAAGACCGACGATATCCGTTGAATAAATGGTTGCAGAACCCGTGTAAGACGGATCGAGATAGGTGTAAAGGTTGAACAATACGTCCTTGATCGTCAAATCGTGTCCGTCTGAGAACTTGATGCCGTTCTTGATAAGGAATTCGTAAGTGGTGTATTTCTTTCCGCCTTCTTCGCTTTCCGAAACGGTGTAGTCCTTTGTCACGGTCGGCTCGTTGTCACCAAATGTGATGTTGCCCTTGGAATCGGTGCTGAGCATGCCGATTTGAGTCATGCCGACGATTGAAGAGTCGTATGCCGACGTTGAGAAAAATGGGTTGAAAACGCCGTCCGGAGTTGAGATGCTCATTGCAAACGGACGAGTTTCGGGATCGTAACTCTGACCTTTCTTATCGCATGCTGCAAGAGATGCCGTCATGACGATAATCATTGCCGCAATGAGAACGATTGTCGTGATTTTCTTTGCGTTTTTCATGTTGTCTCCTTATATGAAAGTAAATGTTTTTTTTCGTATTTGGTTGATCTTATTTTGAAAGTCAGTTTCCTGCTCCCACTATCGTAACGCCCGAATAGTCGCAGTTTGTCGTCGTTGACGCGTCTTTTGCAATCCATTCGTACGCAGTTGACGTCTTGTTTGAACCGAAATCGCAATTGAGCGTTCCGTTTACGATTCTCACGTTGCTGATTTGTGCGCCTTCTCTCGCTTCGTATGCGAAGAATCCGCCGACGAATTCGCCGTTGTCGAGTTTCACGTTGAAATTGACGGTGGCGTCTTCTATGACAAGGTCGTATATGTTCGCTTTTGCACCGAGAGTGCCGAAGATACCTGCGCCGAGCGTGTACTTATTGCAGTTTCTCGTAACGGTGATACCCTTTATCGTATGTCCGTTGCCGTTTATCGTACCGTTGAAGCCCGCATATCTCCACGTCTTGCCTGTGAAATCGAGATCGCAATCGAGATAAATGTTTTCGTTTGAACTCAATCCTGCCAAGAACTGATCTTCCGTCTTTGCGATATACCAAGAACCTTCGATAAACTTGACGTAAACGGTCACGTCTTCCGTGCCGAACACGTAAGGCCATGCAAACGTTTCGTCTCCCGTCGCATTTTGGTAGTATTCGTAAAGCGTATAGCCGTCTTTTGTGGGTGCGACGACGCTTGAGGGTCTTTCCTTTCTCGTTTCGGGAGTGCCGGTTTCTCTCTTGACTTCTTCACCGGTCTCTCTATCGACGAAAATCATCGTGGGAACGCGGAGCAATCTTGCATACAACGTAATGTCGGCGTTGACGCGCATCGTTTCGAAATTCCACTTCGTTGCCAGCTTGACCATTTGCGTGGTTTCGTCCACGACAACGTTGCCATCGGAGTCTTTTTCGGGAAGATACCAACCTTCGAGATAGTATCCCGACGCTTCGTATTGCTTGAAATCTTCACGCGAACCGGGTTTGAGCCCCACAAGCGAATTCGCCTTCACGCCGAGATATTGCGTCTGACAGTTTGCGTCGAGCGTGCCGACGTTGTAGTCGAACGTGACGAGATAGTCGTAGTTGGGTTTGGCTTGCGAAGTGTTGCACGCAGAAAGCACGACGCAAAGCGTCAATACAACAAGTGCGCAAACCAACAGTAAACTTCTTTTTGTTTTCATTTTTATACTCGTTTTTAGGATAATAATATATATCCTTATTTGTTCTCTCTCGTCCGCACGTCTAATGCACGGACGAGAGAGTGTTTTTTGTTATTCTTCGTCGGAGTTTTCGTCCGAGTCGTCCTTCTTTTCGTTCTCTTCGACTTTAGTTGCCGATTTCTTCTTTTTGAGAACTATGAGCACTGCCGCAACGACGCCTGCAATCACAACAACGGGAACGACCACGCTCACTGCGATGATTGCCGCTTTGTTGCCGCCTGCCGCATTGTTGTTGCCATCGCTCGGAGTGTCGGGAGTGGGAACCACGGGTTTTTGCTCAACGTTGACAAGCAAGTCTACGTTGTAGGTTTGTCCTTCGTAAACGTAAGTCACGATCACTTTTTCGTCTCCGAGAGCAAACGTCGTCTTGTCAAGCGTATAGTCCGTGACAACGATTTCGCTGTCGTCTGCAAATATTGCCTTGACAACCATACCCGTCGGGTCAAACGCTTCGCCCTCAACGTATCTGATCTTATCGGGGATCGTTGCAATCTTCACTTCGACGAGCGCAACGGGGTGACCGAGTCTTGCCTTTGCGTTTCTAATCGCCTTTTCGGCAGCAAGAAGTTTTTGTTCTTGTTCGCCGATGAGCGCGATTTGTTCCTTGTCGTTGATTGCGTTGTACGCTTTTCTTGCGTCTTGCGCCGCTTTTGCGACCGCTTGGAGTGCTTCGATGCTGCTTGCCGCCGCGATTTCATCGTTCGTCATGACGGATCCGATGTTGTCGATTGCGTCGATTGCCGCATGCGTCGTCTCGTCGGGAAGTATCGTGCTCGTCTTGTTGATCGTGCTGAAGAATTCCGTCCACACGTTGGTGTCGTAACCCTTTCCGTTCTTGGGAATGGTCATCGTCAACTTGAAGTCGGGCGCATCGTAGAATTCCTTGTTGAAGTAGTCTCTGTAAATGCGCTTCGACACGTAGTCAAGGAAGTTTGCGTAGTATATCGTGCTTCCTATCGTAGTCGTGCTCGTCGTGCTTTGCGCAAAGAGCAAATACACGATGTCGTTCGAACTCATACCCGTGGTATCGACGTATTTTGCAATCAAAGTCGGAGCTTCAACGCTGTTGAACGTGTAGTTCTTCACCGAACTGGAATAGAATGCGTAACTGCCTATCGTGCCGACCGTGTAGACGAGTTCGATGTTTTCGAGTTCTTCAACGCCTTCGAACGCACTGTCGCCGATTGCCACCGTGCCGTCTATGGTTCTAAACGACTTTCCGCTCTTGCCTGCAGGATATTGCAACAATTCGTAACCGTCGGGTTTGACAGCGTAAAGAATGCCGTCAATGGACACGATTTCACCGTCGCCCGCAACGTTTATCGCCGTGAGAGTCTTGATTGTCGAGAATGCGCCTGCGCCGAAACTCGGGATATTGCGCGTCTTGATCTTTTCCACTCTGCCCTTTTCGTCGTAAATCGTCCAAGTATATTTGTAGGTCGCTTTGTTGAACGTCGCAGGAAGCGTAACGGTCGTGAGAGCTGTGTTTGCAAAGGCGTAGTCGCCGATGTATTGCGCCGCACCGAAGTTGACGTTTGCAAGCGGTGTGCTCATAAAAGCATATGCGTCTATCTCAACCGCACTCGTAAGGTCTGCGCTCGTGAGTGCCGTGTTTGCAAATGCGCCCTTGCCGATCGTTTCCACCGTGCCGAGCGTTGCGTTTGCAAGAGACGAGCAGTTGTAGAACGCATAGTTGCCTATCGCCTTTGCTCCCGTGACGTTGACCGTCGAAAGTCCCGTGCAGTTGTAGAACGCAAACTCGCCGACGTTTTCGATTCCGTCGGGGAGAACGACGTTTATAAGGTTTGCGCGCGCGCTCGAAGAATAGAACGCGTATGCGCCTACAACCTTCGTGCCCTGACCGAACGTTACGTTTGTGAGTGCCAAAGACGAGACGAAGACTTCTTTGCCCATCTTGCTCACGCCGCCGAATTTCGCACTAGTGAGATTGCTGCACACCGCAAACGCTCTGTCGCCGATTGAAGTTGCTTTTTCAAAGTTCGCCGCCGTGAGTTTGGAAGATGCAAACGCATTGTTTCCTATGCTCTCGACGTTTGTTGCGACGACTTCCGTCACTCCGCTGTTTTGGAATGCATAATCGCCTATCGAAGTCGCGCTTGCAAGAGTTACGCTTCTCAAAGCCGTCGTGCCCTTGAACGCATACGCGCCCACCGAAAGCACTCCGCCGACTCCGTTGACGTCGGTAAGTCTCGTGCAGTTTGCAAACACTCCTTCGGGAAGTGCGTTGATGCTGCCGAACGTCACCGATTTGACCGTGCTGCCCGCAAACGCATATTTGCCGATTTCGGAAACGCCCGAAAGGTTAAGCGCCGTGATTGCCTTGCAGCCCGCAAACGCTCCGTCCGCTATACTTACGACGCTCGGGAGCAAATCAAACTCCGTCTTTGCCGTCGGAACGCTGACGATTTGCGTCTTGTTCTTGTTGTAAAGTACGCCTGCGTCTTTCACGGTCGTGCCGTCTCCGACGCTGTAATTTGCATTGTCTCCGTTTATGGAGAACTTACCGAATTTCTCGCAGTTCGCAAACGGAGTGGATTTGCCGCCCACAAGTTTCGTATTTGCGCTAAGAACCGCTTCTCTCAGATTCGAGCAACCTTCAAACGCGCTTTCGCCTATCGAATACGTTCCGTCCGGAAGAGTGATTCTTTGAATCTTCACTCCCGCAAGAGCGTAGTTTCCGATGCCAAGGAATTCGTCTTCGGGTTCAAACGTGAAACTCGTAAGTCCCGAGCAACCGTTGAACGCGCCTTCTTTGAGATAAGAGCCTTTGAAGACGAAACTTCTGAGTGCGGTGCAACCTGCAAACATATTCGTTCCGATATCCGTATACTTTGACGTCGTGACGCTTGCAAGTTTCGTGCAGTTTGCAAACACGTCGCTGCCCGTCACTCTGAGTTCGGAAATGTCAATGCTTTCAAGTGCCGTGCATCCCGAGAATGCTCCGTCGCCCGCCGTGGTGATACGTTGCGGATTTTCTATCGTCGTGAGCGAAGTGCATTTCGCAAACGCGTTGCGTCCCAAAGTTATCGCTCCGTGATAGGTATCCGACACGTTGTGGTCTCTGTCCGTAAACATTCCGAACTTGACCGTCTTAAGTTTCGTGCAACCTTCAAACGCGCTTTCGCCGATGACTATGCACTGGCTCGGAATGACCACTTCTTCAAGATTAGTGCAGCCCTTGAACGCCGTCTTCGGAATTTCCGTAAGCGTTGACGGAAGCACCACTCTCTTAAGGTTGGTGTTGTACCAGAAGCATTCTTCGTCGATAAACATGACGTTCTTGTCTTCGGGTATCACGCACTCTTCGCCGCCGTAATAGTCGTACAACGTATAGTTGAGAATTCTGTAATAGTCGCCGACAACGATTTTGAGTTTCTTGCTAAGGCGCGTTCCGCTTGCTTTCGCTTCGATATACGCAGTGCCTTTTGCCTTTGCCGTCACGTTGCCGAGATTGTCTATTTCAACGACTGCCGGGTTTGTCGAAGACCACGTGAACTCAACGTTCTGTATATACCAAGGAGACATGCTTGCAACGATTTGCAACGTTTGTCCCGGGTTAAGATCAAGGTCTTCTTTGTCGGCGTTCACCGCATATCCTTTGCCGTTGAGCACCGTCGGGAACACGATTTTGTCCGCAACGGGTTCTGCAAGTCTTTCTTCCGTGACGATGACGTCCACTCTTGCGTACGTGACGCTGTCTTCATCTTCGCCGTCTTTGAGATAAATCGTGGCCTTGCCTTGTGCCAAGCCGAAAATTTCTTCTTTGTTAACCGCAACCACGCTGCTTCCTTTTGCCACGTACCAGGAAAGAGTTTGTGACATAGTTGCGTCGGGAAGAGTCGTAATTGTCGGTGAGAACAATTCGTTTTGCTTGATTTCGAGTTCGTAAATCGGATATTCGCTTTCCGCTTCGGTGTCGACAAGTCTGCCGTCGGGGTCGCCGATGGTCACCGATTCGGGATAGTCGAGACCTGCTTTCGCGTTTATGACGTACGTTGACTGATTCATTGCGTAGTCTTCAACCGCAATATACATCTTGCCGGTCTTGATATAGTCTTCGTAAATATCCGTGATGTCGAAAGACACCGTGCTCTTTTGACCTTGTCCGCCGTAAACGGGAATCGGGTGCTCGGTCAAAAGCGTGAGCGTGTTTTGCCCTTTCTCCGTCTTCACGTAGCAAGGCATGACGTCCTGAACGAATTGGTTGTCGATGACGTCCACGTCCATATAAATACGGTATTTAGTTTTCTTATTCTCCGTATAAGATTCATATCTGATACGATAGTCGAGCATTTGCGGCGCTTCATAGTCCACGGTGAACTGGAAGTCGAATGAATTGCGTTTCGGATTTTCTCCGCCCGGATAATCGAGTTCGCCTTTCAGCGAGACGTAATAAGTGCCGTTGTTGAGCAAGTTCCACTCTGAAGGTTTGATTTCGAGCGTTATTGCCGCCGCCCTGTTCGAGCCGCCTGCCGCATAAGACTTGCTGACGTTTTCCTGCCTTTCGGTGTAGATAACCTGTCCCGTTGCCGCGTCTTTGATTTCGACGTTCATATACGCCGCGCCGCGAAGAAGTCCTGCGTAAACCATATACACTTCGTAGATGGTTCTTTGCCCCTTGTTGTCAAACATAGAGACCGCCGCTTTTTCCTTTTCGGGATAAATCTTCACGTCGCTGGCTTCCATCTCGTACAAATATGCGCCGAGTTGGAGAATGTATTTGTCGTCGAAGTACATACCGATGATTTTCGTATCGGCAGCACTCGCGACGAGTTTGTCTTCCGCAGGCACGTTGGTGTCTTTTTGACTTTCGGCAAGTTCATACGTGCTATAGTCGAAAAGCGGAGCGGCAGTCCAATCGCCATAAAACGCGAGATACGGCAATCCTATCGTGACCTTCGTTGCGTCCACGCCTTTCAATGACACAAAACCTTCAACGTACATGCCGTTTTCAAAACTCTTGTCGAGATACTCTCTCGCCGCTTGAGAAAGGGTTATTCTCACTTTGACGGTGGTGGTCATGTTTGCGCCGACGGTGATGTGCCCCGTGTGGCGCGCGCCGTCCACGAAATACTCGATCGTGCTGTCGGAAAGCATATGTGCCTTTTCCGCAACCGTCTTGTTGTCCGACGCAAGAGTTTCCGTCATCACGTACACGGTGGGATCGTATTCTTCCACTCTGCCCGAGATGTTGTTTATGGTAAATTCGAATTCATAGATACCCGTCTTCGTTTTGTCGTCGTAAAGTTCGATTTTGGTCTTGTCTCGAACGTTGCCGTCCTTATCCTTGACCGTGATGAAACTTTCAGCGTTTATTGCGTCCGCAATGCCTGCAAGTCCCGCACCCTGCTTTCTCGGAGAGTACGGATTGCCTTCGTCGTTGAGAGCAATCGTTGCGGTGCTCATAAGCACTTGATTTACTCTCGCGTTGAGTTCAACGCCCGTGAGTGTGGGATTTGCGGTTTTGAGATATTGTCTTAAAAGCGCAACCGCACCCGACATGTTCGGAGCAGCCATACTCGTGCCGCTGTACACGTCGTATCCGCCCGGAACCGCACTGGTGATTTCTCCGCCGTGAGCGGTGATTTCGGGCTTGAGTTGCAAATCGGGAGTCGGACCCCAACTCGAGAAGTCGGACATGAACGGACCGGCTTTGTATTCCGAATTGATTTGAATGGAACCGACGCCCTTATTTGCCTTTTCGACAAACACTTTGCCCGCATCCATAGGAATCGAGCAAGTCGGCACGGGATCGTTGACGTCGCCGAGAGACATTCTTATCGTGCCCGACAAATTGTTGTAGATAATGACTGCGTCCGCGCCGTTGTCCATTGCGTTTTGCACTTTTTCCGCAAACGTATTGTCACCGCGCTTGATGAGAGCAATCGTTCCGTCATAACCTGCTTTGTCCTGAAGTTCTCTTCTGATTTTTGCAGTGTAGTTGGTCGCTCTGCCCACGCCGCCCACGACGACGTATTTGTAGTTGAGCGTCTGACCTTTGCTCTTGCCCGCAATCGTATAAAGTCTGTCCACGAAGTCATATTCGTTGCCGTTTGCGTCCGAAGACTCGGTGATGAACGCGACTTGGTTTTCATCTTCGTTTGCCTGGATGAAAGTCGCCTTTTGTCCGTTGATGGAAGCAACCGAAAGCGCGGCGCCGTAAGTGGACGGAGATCCGACCGTGCCGCTGTCGGGGTTGCTTGCAAGGTTCGTGCCGTTGCCGCCGCCGAAGCCCGAAGAATAATCGTTGCTCGCAGCAACCACAAGACTGATGCCTGCCGCTCTGACTCTGTTGTAAACTTCGTTGATGAGTTCGTCGCTCTTCTCGTCGGAGAAGCCCGCGCTTGAGCCGAGACTCATGTTGATGACGTCAACGCCGAGTTCGACGCAGTCGCTGACCGCTGCTATAATGTCTATCGTGTCCGCACCGCCCAAAGAATCGCTGTCGAGATTGTCGGTGAAAACTTTGCATATAACGAGTTGCGCTTCGGGAGCGACGCCCACGAAGGTTTCGCTCGTTTCTTTGTTGACGACGTAATCGGATTTACCTGCGACGATACCAGCAACGTGAGTGCCGTGCGTGGAATATGACGGATAAACGTCGGAATCGTCGTCCGCATAGTCGTATGCATAAGGAACTTTTGCATTGTAATACACGTCGTCGACGGTGGCTTGTGCGTTGAATCTGGTGCTTGCCGCCATCTTTGCCGCAACGTCTTCCTTGCTCCACGCGGGGTTCGTCGGCATGGTTGCAAACGCTTCGTGTGAATAGTCAAGTCCCGTGTCGAGAATTGCAACCGTCATACCTTCGCCCTTGTATTTGAGGTTGGACGAATCGTAAATGCCCGTGGTGTACACGTTTGCGTTGTTGCTCACCGCAACCTTCGGAACGGAATAAGACTCCGAATAGTAAACGTTCTTGACGCCGTCGAGTTTCTTTATCTCGTTGAACGTGTCCGCGTCGACTTTAAGCGCAACGCCGTTGTTGAGCGTCGAGTAGGAGTATTTGTAAGAATAGTCGAAGCGATTGTCGTCGAGCGTTGCGAGAAAATCGCGATGAGACGCTTCGATGTCCGATTTGAGCAGTTGCGCTTCGACGCTGTTGCAATACGTGGCAAAATCGCCGTACGCATAGCCCTTATTTTCGTAAGAAGTGAAAAGAGAATCGCCTTCGAGTTCAACTATAACCCAGCGTTTTCCGCTGTATGAAGCGGTCGTCTCTTGAACGGCCGTTTGACTGAAGTATTGTTGGCGCAGCGTCTCCATGTCGAAATTGCCGACTTTCGCAAAGCCGGAAACGACGTCAGAGTTCGTCGAGTTTTGTCCCGCGGCGGCAACTCCGCCCATTCCGAGAGCAAACGTGACGATAAGGACGCATATCAACGCCACAAGCGAATAATGTGTAGTTTTTGTCGTTCTTTTGTCCATTAAATTCTCCACGCATATATGCGCATTAATATAATACAAGGATAAATTGTACCAAAGGATATCAAAAAAAGCAACAGTTTTCTTCGTCGCAATCGCAACTTTTTGCATAAAAATTTTTATTTGCGGTTTTTGCAGAAAAATTTGAAAGACCGTATCGGATTTGCAAAAATCAACAATTTTCGACAAAATTTATAGTTTTCCATATTCTAAACGCTTATTTTTACTGCGGTATATAGCGGTTTTCGGCAATCTAAATTTCCGCGGAATGTCTTTTTGACAAAATTTTCATTTTTTAAGGAACATTAAAAAAGTAATAAAAAAATACACGTTCCGTTGATTTTCCGCACATGTGTATCAATATCTCGAAGTGCCGGATTTACACGCCGTTGTATGAATAATTATTTTTTTGTATAATTATACGGATTATACAATATTTTATACATTTGTTCGTAACGCATCGTTTTTCGAGTTTTTTCTCGGTTAAAACTCAAAATTTTGCTTCGTTTGAGTTTACAAAACGCACACGCGATGTTATGATTGTTTCTATCTCAAAATAAATATAAGCCGTAAAAGGAGTTATATATGAACAAAGGACTCAAAGGAATAGTTATCGCACTCGTGCTCGTTCTCGCTCTCGCATTGGGACTGAGCGCATGCGACGAGCCTGAATATTATTCGGTGAGCGTGACAAGCAACCTGCCGGGCGATCAATCGGTGCAAGTCTACGCCTCTGCCCCGAAAGATGCAAAAGGCTATCAAAAAGGCGAAACCGCTTACGTTTACGCACTTGTTGCCCCGGGCAGTAAACTGACGGTTGAAAGCGTAACCGCAAACGGAACGACACTCACTGCCGACAACGAAGGTCGCTATCCCTTCACCGTCGAAGGCAACACGATGATAAACGTCGTTTTCGTACAGTCCGACAACGTTCGTCTCAATGTGTCCGCAGACAGTGAAAAAGGAACGTATACGATGAATCCCGACGGCGTTCTCTTTGCGTCAAACACCGACGTTACGATAACCGCAACAGCAAAAGACGGCTACGCTCTTAAAAATTACGTCGTAAACGACGTAGAGACCGAACCGTCCTATGACGGCTCACTCTCGCTTACGCTCAAAATCGACACCACGGTCAAGATAAACTTCGTACCGCGCATGGAAGACGGCGTGTTTTCGACCTTACAAGGCAGATTGAAAGTCAAAGGTCATTACGTCTACGACGCCGATGACGACAACTACGATTTCATTCACAATCTCGAAACCGTGTTCGGTGACAAACAAATTTCACAAGTCGAATCCGACTCCCAAACCGGAAAGGTCTATTTCGAGTCCGTATTCGGAAAAAGCAACCGCAATATCACCGTCATTAAACACACGGCAAACAACACTATTGCCGAATCCACTTCGGACAATCTATTCGAAGAGTATTACAACCCGTTCGATTTGCTCTCCGCAAGCGACTTCGAGAAAGTGAGCGACACCGAATACATTCTCTACAACGCCGCAAAGGCAAAAAGCGCCGCAAGCGCACTTTCGGGCTGGACGGAAAGCATCTCGTCTTTCAAAGTCGTCGTCGAAAACGGCGTTGCCGTCAAACTTCACATCGTCACCGAGCGTATCAAGCCGTCCGAAGCGTCCGAAACCTACGTTTCCACTTATGATTTCGATTTGAGCGAACACGGCACGGCAAGCGTTGACACGCTCTACACTAAACCCTATCCGCACACCGCCGACCACGACGCACTTCTTGCCGCACTCACGACCGCTTCCGAAAAGGCGGCGTACACCGTGCGCCACCAAGGACACGAAGTCGGCTACGTTGAACCCGACGGCGGCGAAACTCGTCCCGGATACGGCGATACCGACTACAAAGTGTACGTAAACGAGCAAATGATTTACGACTCGTACAAAGACGAAGAACACGGATACGTCGCACTCGACAATTACGTTTATCCTTTCGACTATCTCAAGTCTTCAAATCAAGTCGTTTTGCGAGACCCCGTCAACGTTGAATCGATCAAGCATTATCAACCGAGTTTTCTCGGCTTCGACGTTGCGCTCTTCAAAAAAGTCGGCGAAAACAAATATACGCTTCATCAAGACAGTATGGCAAAACTCATTGCGCCCTACTTTGCAATCGGCAACGAGCAGGCCTATTACGCATTCGCAACCGACCTTACGCTCACTCTCAAAGACGGTGTGCTCGATCAGGTGGTTTTCACTTATAAGACCTACGGCATAGAAGAAACCGTGACGCTCTCTTTTGACTTTGACACGGCTTTTGACGTCAAGACGGATCTCGGGCTTGACTTTGACAACGCAAGCAAAACAAGCGTCCTTGACGACTTCATCGGTCAATACAAGGACAATATGGGCAACTTCCTTACGGTTGACAAATCGGGTTTCACCTACAACGGCGAAAAAATCGCGATTTCACAATACATTTCCGCAACCGAAACCGAACCTGCATATTTCATCGGCACATGGAAGGGAAAGGTAGTCAGCATAATGAAGTTCAGTTCAAAGCAAATTCTCATAACCAGCGACGACTACTCCGTCAATGTCACGCTTGACGCGGTTGACACGGGCGTCGTGACTGTCGACAAGAAATTCGTCGGCGTATGGGAAATCAACGACGAAAAGGAAGACTTGCATTACAAAGTGCGCGTGCAATCTCACGCAGTGTGGGTCAACGATGTCGAATGTGAACTCATCTCCTACACCGAAAACGAAGGCGCAACGATAAAACTCGGAGACGACACCCTTTATCTGCTTGACGCAGCCGAAGACAAAGACGGCAAATTCGTATCCGCAATGATTAAATTCGCAAACAACGAATACGTCAAATTCACTCTTCTCGGCACGGGCGAATCCGTCGGCATCGAAATCCCCGAAGAATACGTCGGCATGTATATGACCGACGACGAAAGATACAAGGTCGTCATCACGTTCTCGACGATAACCATAAACGGCGTTGAGTTCGTTCCCGCATCGTACAGTGAAGCAAACGGCTTCGTCGGCACTTACGGCACCGATACCGAATACAGAGTGGCGTTCTATTCGGTCGCAGGTTCAGTCAATAAAGACGTTTTGCAAATCGGCAACGGCGACAAACTCAACCGCGTCGAATCTCTCAACAAGAACTATATCGGCACTTGGGAATCCGATCCCGAAATCACCGAATACCACTACACCGTCGTGTTCACCGAGACGACACTCAAAATCAACGACAAGTTCTACCCCGTCAAATACAATCAAACCTACGGCTACGAAGTGGAATTCGAAGGCGACGGTTACACGACCTACATTTTGTTCTTCTACAACGCATACGGCAATCCGAGCATGATTATGTACAGCAACGGCGGCACGACAATAAATCTCTACAAGAAAGTTCCGACCAAAGTACCCGAAGAGATCATCGGCACTTGGGAAGGCGTTGACGGCACAACCGCAATAACCGCTATCGTCGACAAAAACGGCAAGTTGCAAATCAAAATCGGTGACGGCAATTTCAAGACGATAAACGCCGAATACGACGCCGCAAACAGTCAGTTTGCATTCACTCTCGACGGCAAAGAAACTTTCTTCGTTTACGACGTAGACGCAAAAACGTTCAATCTCTATCAAGTGGAAGGCTATGACGTTAACTTCACAAAATCCGCAACCGTCGACATCCCCGACAAATTCTTCGGAACTTGGGTATCTTCCGACGGAAAAACAAAAGTTATCGCCGAAAAAGGCAAACTTTCCGTCATGATAAACGGCGGCGAACTTGTGAAAGTTGCAGAAGCCACTTCCGACGAATTCGGCGTCTACTTCACCGTTGACGGCGTGAAGTATTCTTTGAGCGCGTCTTACGGCGAAAATCAAATTCTGATTGCCGCTGACGATTCTTCATTCTATGCAATGTTGACGCTTCAAGCGTAATCGGAAAAACACTGAAAAAGCGGAACGCAAATGCGTTCCGCTTTTTATATAAAACATATTCGTTTTACATCTGTTTTCTTCATATCTTTTGCGACGAAAAATCGTCGATACGTGTGATTAGATATTCGATATTACACGGCAAATCATATTGCAGACGTGCAAATTTATCAATATGTTTTTTGCAAAAAACATCAATCGTAGGTGTCAGTTTTCCGTCAAGAAAGCCAAAGCCAAATGATGAGCGCAGTCAGCCCAAAACCAACAAGCACGACAAGGATTCTCGGCAACATAACTTCAAACATTGCGCGTATCATCGCGCGCTGTTCTTTGCGCGTGACGTCGCTTTTTTGGCGTTTATGTCTGGGCGTGTTTTCCCTATTCTGAAAAGCGGCGCGCCTGTATTTTGGCAACTCGTCGCCGTTCATGGGAGCTACGGTCATACCGTTGTCCCAGTCGTCTTGTCTGTCTTTTCTACTCATACCGTCATTATAGCGTGTATTCCATGCAAAATCAATCGCTTTTTTGCATAGCGCGTCTCATTAACCGTATTTTAAGTTTTCACGACGTCTTTCATGTCGGATACTCGTTTTGCGCCACAGAAACGGCGTAATTTGCGCATAACAGTGTAATTTGCCGTCGATTTTACGGTGTTATGCGCTTTTTGAAATAAAATTGCATATAATCGTTTCCCAAATCAAATATATTGTAGTATCATTATCATACGCAAAACATAAAGTTATTCGCGCGCGTTATGCGCGCAAAAGGCAGAAAAATGAATAAGTATGCAATCGTAAACGCAAACGTAATAAGCGGAAAAGAAAACGACGCCCTCCTTAAAGACGCAATTATCATCGTCGAAGACGGACACATCTCAGACATAACGACGGACAAAGACAGTGCACTCGGTCTCAAACAAATCGACCTTGACGGAAAATATATCCTGCCGGGACTTATCAATATGCACGTTCACCTTCCCGGCTCCGGCATGCCCAAAGACACCAAGAAACAGAACAAAGAAACCGTGCACAAACTCATGAGCCACAAACTCACGAAGTATATCGTATACAGACTTTGCGCAAGTTACGCAAAGGTGGAACTTATGTCGGGCGTCACCACCATTCGCACGGTTGGCGGTCTTGACGACATCGACTCTATCATAAGAGACAAATCAAACGCAGGCAAAATCAAAGCGCCGCGTATTCTCGCATCGAATATGGCAGTTTCCGTCAAAGACGGACACATGGCAGGTTTGCTTGCCTACGAAGCCAAAGACGCTCAAGACGGAGCAAAGCTCGTGGACAAAATCGCAAAGACCAATCCCGACCTTATCAAGCTCATGATCACGGGCGGCATTCTCGACGCAAAAGTTGAAGGCGAACCCGGCGTGTTGCGTATGTCCCCCGAAATCGTCAAAGCATGCTGCGACAAAGCACACGAATACGGATTCAAAGTTGCGGCTCACGTAGAAAGCCCGCTCGGCGTAACGGTTGCGCTTGAAAACGGCGTTGACACCATAGAGCACGGCGGTACGGTTACCGAACACGAAATCGAACTCTTCAAAAAGAACGGCGGCGCACACATTCTCACAATCTCCCCCACCGTTCCGCTCGCACTCTTCCCGCTTGAAAAATCGGGCGGAACGAAACTTCACAAAATCAACAGCGAAGTGGTGTTCAAAGGCATGCTTCAATGCGCGAGAACTTGCCTTGACAACGGAATTCCCGTCGGTCTCGGCACGGATACGGCTTGCCCGTACGTCACTCACTACGACATGTGGCGTGAACTTATGTATTTCAAAAAATATCTCGGCGTAAGCAACGAGTTTGCAATCCACACCGCAACGCTAGTAAACGCTCAAATTGCAGGCATTGACGACATTACAGGCTCAATCGAAGCGGGAAAATCCGCAGACTTCATGGTTGTAAACGGCAATCCGCTCGAAGACCTTGAAACCTTGCGCAATCCGCAAATGGTCGTTTTGCGCGGTAACGTCATCAAAAAGCCCAAAGTGAAGAAATTCGCCTACGTCGAAGAAGAACTCGACAAATACATCAGATAATGCAAAATCGCAAACTATCACACAAAATGCACCAAAAAGACACGCCCCGCGCGTGTCTTTTGTTTTATATAATGGTATTGAAAATGAGTTCAAATCTGTTGATAAATAGATAGTTTTAATATTGTTAATACTTGATGTTATATTAATTGGATACTTTGAAAAAAGAAGATTGTTTAGTACGCTAAAAGCCTAAGCGCGCCAAACAGATGAAGAACAAGAAAGAGCCACGCTAACGGCAACCCTAATGTACAAATAGTACATGAGTTGACGGGAACGTGGCTCTGACGCAGTTATTCGCTGAATTGTGCATTAAAAAGCCTAAGCGTGCCAAACAGATGAATAACAAGAAAGAGCCACGCTAACGGCAACCCTAATGTACATTGAGTACATGAGTTGACGGGAACGTGGCTCTGACGCAGTTATTCGCTGTTTGGTGCGCTTAGGTAAGGTCTTTCCAGAGTTGCTTGATCACCTTATCATTATACTTAATATTGTCTTTGTTGTTGTTTGCCATGTTGTTGACGAGAGCGTTGTATGCGTCGGTCTTTTTGGCTTCGGTCAAGGTCTCGAGAATGTTGTCGCGAACGGTCTTGACGTCTGCTTGCTTGGCGGCATAGTTGACGATGTAGTCCATGGGAAGAACGCCTGTTGTGGGAAGAGTGCCTTCATAGGTGGTTGCATCCCAAGCCGTGCAAGAGTTGAGAAGGACAAACACGCCTGCATACGCATTTTTGGTGTTCTTGTTCTTGATGAAGCTGTCCGCCACTGCAAATGTCTTTTGGTCGCCCGAGAAGGTGCAAGTTGCCGCATCGAAGGTGAACATATCATTGTTCACTGCGCCGACGCTGTACGAGCCTGTGCCTTGTGCGATGAGCGCGCGAGCATAGGACGTGAAGTCTTCAAGGAAGGTGCTGTCCTTGCCTTCGGGAGTGACGAGATAGCCGAGTCCGTTGTTGTTGGAATCTTTGCTGACTGCGCCGCTGTCATCGCCGACAAGATAGAGCCAAGTGGTTGCCACTTCTCTGAGCCAATAGACGCCTTCCGCCTTGGTGAGTTCACCGTCTGCAACGGCTTTCTTGACTTGATCGAGGCTGTTGTGGATCTGGTGGATTATGCCGACTTTGCCGTCCTTGTCGAATGCAGGAACTTTTTCGAGAAGGTATGCCATTGCAGGATGTTGCGTTGCTTTGAACACGATTTGATATTTGCCGTCAACCTTTTCAAAAGAAAGGATTTGGCTGTAATCGTTTGCATAGTTGCCTTCACTGACTTCGTACTCGTAGGAGTTGTCGTACGGATTTTCGGCGGTTTTGCCTGCCGTGGTGTACGGGTTGCGCGCATCGGTCATAGCATCGCGCACTTCAACAGTGTTGCCGTCCTTGTCTTCAATCGCGGAGTCTGCCTTGTAGTTGGGGTTGGAAACGTTGATTTCCATATCCGCGATGAGTTGATTGCGTCTAACGAGAATCGCTTCGGTGTTGGACGGGTTTGCGGTTATCATATCCGTCAATTCTTTGAGAGAATCTTCGTCGAGTTTGAGAAGGATGTTGATGACAAAGCCGTAACCTTGGTCTTCGGTGGGATGATAATACGTCGTTGCAAGAGAGCTCTTGAGTGCGGATTCGTAGTTGGCGCTGCTTCCTGCGAAAGTTTCCTTGTTTTGTGCAAGAGCCGAATCGAAGGATTTGGAAATTTCTTCGTCGGAAACGGTCACGGATTCACCGACCATGCGTTTGAGTCTTTCAACGAGCAAAGAAGACATCTGACTATTGAGATAGTAGTCGTAGCATTCTTCGACGGTGTCTTTGTAAAGGCTGTTTTTAAGGTTCTTTTCAAACTGGGACAAGCCTTCGTTGATATAATCTTTGAGAGTGGAAACGAGCGTTTCGCCGTCGCTGACGATGACGTTTTCCGCAAAGTCTGCTTCAAGGAACTTCGTCGTGAAAAGGCTGTCGTCGCTGCTGTCGTCAAGAAGTTTCGCCTTGTAAGTGTCGGAGAAGAATCTTTCGGAGATTTCAACGCCGTCCTTATCGGGATCGTAATCGTCTTCTTCTTCGACTGCAGGTCTTTCGGTGCGCGCATCAAGATGTTTTTCCCACTTTGCGTAAAGCGTCATGGATTCGGACACGGTGGTGTCAAAATCGAACTCTTCACCGCTGAATTCCGCATCGGTGTACCAGCCATAGAAAGTGTAGCCGGTTTTCGTGGGAGCGTCAGGTTCGGTTGCGGTCGTGCCTTTTTGAATCTTTTGCTTGTCGATAGTGCCGCCGCCGTTGGTTTCAAAGCGAACTGTTACGGGATCGGTGACTTCGACTTCTTCTTTCTTTCCGCCGTTGCTGCCTGTGCCGCTGTTTGCGTTGTCTTCGATGATAAGGCTCTCAACAAGTGAGATCAAAGTCTTGAGCATGCTTTCGTTGGAGTCTTCAACAGCCTTGTTTTTCTCGCTGTCGGAGAGCAAATCCGCGATGTTTTCGGGGACGGAATCCAAGCCTCTGAGTTTTGCCACCTGTTCTTTGGCAAAAAGGGTGAGCAATCTTTGTTGAGCAAGAGATTGCGCAAGATAGTTTGCCGCCGCTTCGTAGGTCATGCCGTAATAGTTGACGTACATATAAGCGTAGTTGTTGAACGTAGTGGCAAGTTCAAACTTGTACACGTCTGCGCTTTGTCCGTTGTAGTTTACGGTTGCGACCACTTGCAAAGCGTCGCGCTTGTCGTTCTTTTTGAAGATTTCGTCACAGCCCACGAGAAGAGTCGTGCAAATTGCAAGAATCATAACGATGGCTGTTGCGATGATCAATTTCTTTTTCATATCAAACTCCATAAATGAGCATTATATATCAATAGTATTAATATTATACACGCAACGCAATGCGCACGCAAGCGTTTTTTATTTATAAAAGCAATAATTAAAGAACAATTAAACGATATAAAGCGGATTTCTTCGGCATTTTGAACGTTTTCATGGCATTATAACCGTTTCTTCATCATCTTATGCCAAGTCGTTTTCGCCAATCTAACGCAATGCATCTTAAAGCGCGCGTGGAATTTCCGCCGTTCTATCCCATTCGATTTCAAAACGTCGTTTCCGTCAATTTCGGATTTTGTTTACAAGCCACGTTCGAAACTCATTCAAAAAGATAAAAAGGGCGCATCGCCGAAGCGGTGCGCCCACAGAATAGGAAACTATAAGCAGAGACTAAAGCCTAAAACTGCTTTTATTCTTTCTCAATCAATCCGCTGTTTTCGAGAAGCAGTTCGATGTCGGTGTCTTTCACCTTGTCTACCAACGCTTTGAGCGCAACTTTTTCGATGAGATTGAGTTTTGCGTCACTGAGCGGTTTCTTGTCGAGTCCGTAATAGCCTGCGCGCAACAATTCACGCACGTCGTATGCGCTTCCCCAAACTTCGGGGACTGCTCTGTCAACGTTAAGCAACGTGTAAACCGCTTCCATACCTGTACGAATCGAGTATTCGGTCGTGAAAATTGTATCTCTCGGGGTTTCCGCAAACTGACCTATAAACGCACAGTTTACAGAGCCTTCCGGCACGACTTTGGGGCGGTCTTCTTCTTTTCTCGGTTGGAAGAAAGCGTTGATGTACGGCATATAGCAGGTCGTTGTGTTTGCCTTATTCTTTGCGTACTCGTCGATTTTTTCAATCGGGAATCCGATATGATAGAGCCACTCTTTGCACACTTCTTCACCCGTGCATTCGCGCATCGGCTTTTTCACGTAATTGCCTTCGCGGTCCGTGTTGAGAGCGTATACCCACACGAGAACGGTGTTTTTATCTTGCGCTTTGAATTGCGGCTGACGATTGATTGTCCAAGACAGATACCAGTTTTCGGTGCTGTCTTTGACGGTGACGATACCGCCGGTGGTAACTTTGCCCGCACGCGGATCGCGCTTGCATATTTCCATGATGTATTTGATGATTTCGTCATCGCTCGTAGCGACGGTCGCACTCATCCAGTTGGTCTTGTCGACTGCCGTGCAGAACTTGTCGGGATTGCCGAAACGTTTGTCTTGTGCCGCAATGTTGCGCCACATATCCCAAGACTCGCCGCATCCGTTTTTGATATTGCTCAAATCGGGTGCGGTGTTTTGATCACCGTAGCACGACGTATCCGTGCAACAACCGTTCGTGACGAACACGAGATCGTCTTCGGTGAGATCTATCGAGAGTTTTTCACCGTTCTTTACGTATTCGATGCTTCTTGCAACGAGTTTATCTCCGACGTGATCGAATTTGACGTTCTTCACGTCCATACCGTATTCGATTTTAACGCCGTGCGCTTCGAGATATTTCACAAGCGGCAAAATCATGCTTTCGTATTGATTGTACTTTGTGAAACGAAGAGCGGAAAAATCGGGAAGTCCGTCGATGTGGTGAACGTATCTTTGCAAATATCTCTTCATTTCCAGTGCGGAAGACCAGCGTTGGAATGCAAACATGGTCTGCCAGTAAAGCCAGAAGTTCGTATTCCAGAAATCATCCGAGAAAACTTCGCTTATTTTCTTGTCTTCAAGGTCTTTTTCGGGTGTGATGAACAATTTGCTGAGTTCGAGAGCGGATTTTTTATCGAGTTTGAAAAGTCCGTCCGTGTGTGCGTTTTGTCCGCGGTTTTCCGTCGCGCGGCAAAGCGAATAGTTGGGATCTTTCTTGTTGAGCCAATAATACTCGTCGAGAACGGATAAGCCGGGAGTTTCGATTGACGGCACGTCGCGATACATATCCCACATACATTCGAAATGGTTGTCCATCTCTCTGCCGCCACGCATATAAAATCCTTTCGTCACGTCTTTTCTGCCGTCGCAACTGCCGCCTGCAAGTTCGAGTTTCTCAAGAAGATGGATATGTTCTCCCTTCATTTGTCCGTCGCGAACGAGATAAAACGCTGCGGACAATCCCGCAAGTCCCGTACCGATGATATACGCCGATTTTTTGTCTACGCCCTCCGGCTTCACCGGATGAGCAAATGCTTCGTAATTGCCTGCCGAATAATACATTTTCTTTTCTCCTTATTTTTGGCTCGGACACTTTTTTGTGCCCGTTTCGTTTGTTGTGCCATCATAATAAAACGATTTTTTCGGCTTTTCAACTGACAATATTTCAAGGTTGTCGCACTTTTGGACGCTTCCGAAAATTTGATTGATTTTACGACAAGTTCTCGATTTTGACAAAAAAATCCGCCGCAAACGCGACGGATAATGTGTTTTTATTTTCATGTGAATGTCGGATTCAATCAAGTATGGCTTCTTGCATCACAGTTGCCGAGCGCAAGCCTGAAAGAACCTTTTATCATGGTCGAAAGTTCGTCGACGATTTTTTTCGGATCGGCTTCCATGTCGTGTTGCACCCAGTCAATCAAAAGCCCCACAAACGCGTAATCGTAAAAATGCGTGATGAACTTTTTGTCTTCTTCGCGCACGCTCATGCCCTGCGCTTCTTCTTCGACGACTGCATATAAGAGCGGATATACCATTTTGTACAAATAATTGAGCAACGTTTCTCTCGGCGTTGAACGATAAAGATTTTTCGTGAAACTCTTTTCTTTTTTCAACTTCTCAAACACCGCAAGAATTCCTTCTTGCCACGTTGCGTAATCCTTGTTGTTTTCAATCGCTTCGTCCGCTTCTACGATACAAATCCACTCGACAAGATCGGGTATGTCCTGAAAATGGTAATAGAAAGTCTGCCTGTTTATCCCGCAACGATCCGCAATATCCCCGACCGTAATCTTGGAAATCGGCTTTTCTTCCATCAGTTCTTTAAGCGCGCCCGCGATTGCTTTTTTCGTCGTAAGTTTGCTCATAAACGCTCCTTGAAAATTTATCCTACACGAGAAATTATAGAATTCAAAAGGAAAAAGTCAATACTTTTCATCTTTCAGTCGCCTTTATTAATGTGATTTTAAGATTTTTTCCGCTCATTCGTCTCGTCATAGTTCAAGCCTGTCCGCAGCGCGCAGCGTTAGTCGGGTGTCCCGAGTTCGCCGTGCGTAGCACGGGCGCATTGAAAATGCGCAACCACGGTAGGAAAAAGAAAAAGACATTCGTTCGAATGTCTTTTCTTTGGTGACCCTACCGAGGTTCGTAGGCAGGCGGGCTAACGACTGCCGTAATAGCGGAGCGAGCAAGTTTACTTGCATAGCGACGCGTCAGTCGGGTGTCCCGAGTTCGCCGTGCGTAGCACGGGCGCATTGGAAATGCGCAACCTCGGTGGGGGTAAAAAAAACGTTCTCACGACTGTGAGAACGCTTTTTGGTGACCCTACCGAGGTTCGAACTCGGGTTACCGCCGTGAAAGGGCGATGTCTTAGACCACTTGACCATAGGGCCGTATATTCTATTTGTATCAGTTGGTGGAAGCTACAGGACTCGAACCTGTGACCCCCTGCTTGTAAGGCAGGTGCTCTAACCAACTGAGCTAAGCTTCCGAGTGGATTGCTCCACAGTGGTAGCGGCGATCGGATTCGAACCAATGACCTGCCGGGTATGAACCGGCCGCTATAACCAACTAAGCTACGCCGCCATATCGTTGTTTGCGTGCTTGCCGTGTGGAGCGCAAGCGCCCCGCACAACAATTTGATTGCAAGATCGATTCGCATCTTCGCACGACGTCCGACGTCTGCACGCGAGCCGTTCTCGCATATGGTTGCGGGGGAAGGATTTGAACCAACGACCTCCGGGTTATGAGCCCGACGAGCTACCAACTGCTCTACCCCGCGATATTGAATGCTTGCTTATGATATGATAAATAAAAGAAATTGTCAAGCGGATTGAAAAAATAAATTTTTTAAGCGCAAAATTGTGCAGTTTTTTCTTTCTCATCCACATAATCTTGTCCGTGACGACGAAAATCGTCGCGCATAAAAAATATTTTATAATAATATGAAATTTTTTTCATATTTTCATTGACATATCACAAACCTTCCTATATAATGCAATCGTAAGGTTCTAAAAGCCTTGCCCAAAATATCGCATCATCTCAGCAATGATGATTTCTCCCTATAAATGTCTTCTTACAAAAGCAAGCGTCCCGCGCAGAAATGCTCGGGACGTTTGTTTTTACGTTTTTTTCTACAACGTCGTTATTTCTTGATTATCCTTAAAAGCGTCACAATCGTCGTTATCGTCCGCTGCGCATTTTTCACTTGCGACGGGAAGTTCGACGGGTATCTTGGCGTTGACGACGTTTATCGCATTGCACGACGTGCATTTGACCTGAAACTCGAACGCACTCTTTGACATATACTCGTCAACAGCCGCGATTTTGCCGAGTTTGTGCGTACATCTCGAACAACACACCCAAAACGAATTGCCGTATTTTCTGACTACGGCGTTGCAATATATTTGCTTTTCGTTTTCGGTTTCCTGTTTTGGCTGAGTTGCAACCGGCGAATCTTTTTCTTCTGCCATAAAAATCCATCCCTTCGCTTTCGCGCTTATAAATTTACGTTCGGCGCCCCCAAATGACCCAAATAACGCCGACACACGCTTTTACATATGTAATACATATTGTAGCATAACTATCTCAATTCTGCAAGTTCATAAATGAGTTTTTCGGTTTTTTCCCAGCCGAGACAAGGGTCCGTGATGGATTTGCCGTATACTCCGCCGTCGCAGGATTGTGCGCCGTCTTCGATATACGACTCGATCATAAGCCCTTTCACGAGCCCGTGAATATCGTTTGACTGCATTGCGCTGTGCAAAATTTCTTTTGCGATACGCGGTTGCTGGTCAAATTTCTTTGCGGAATTCGAGTGGTTCGTATCGACGATAACCGCAGGATTTTCAAATCCGCCTTCCGCAAACATATTGTACACATTTTGCAAATCTTCGTAGTGATAGTTTGGTATCGTTTGTCCGTATCTGTCAACCGAGCCGCGCAGTATCGCGTGTGCGAGCGGATTTCCTTTGCTGTTGACTTCCCAACCCGAATACACGAAAGTGTGCGGATGTTGCGCCGCGCGTATCGAGTTCATCATGACTTTCAAATCGCCGCTCGTCGGGTTCTTCATGCCGACGGGAATATCGAGACCGCTTGCCGTAAGTCTGTGAAACTGGTTTTCAACCGACCTTGCGCCCACTGCGACGTAGGACAACACGTCTGACAAATACAAATGGTTTTCGGGATACAACATTTCGTCCGCACAGGAAAATCCCGTCTGTTGCAACGCTTTTATATGCAGTTTTCTTATTGCGATAAGACCTTTAAGCATATTTTCGCCTGCGTGCGGGTCGGGTTGATGCAACATCCCCTTGTATCCGTCTCCCGTCGTGCGCGGCTTGTTGGTGTAAATGCGCGGAACGATGACGATTTTGTCCTGCACTTGCTCCTGCACTCTGCGAAGACGAGATATATAATCGAGCACCGCATCTTCTCTGTCCGCAGAGCACGGACCTATCACGAGAACGAGCCTGTCGTCTTTGCCCGTGAAAATGTTTTCAAGCGTCTTGTCCGTCTCTTTTTTGCGTGTGGCAAGTTCGTCGTCGATGGGATACATCGCTTTTATTTCCTGAAGAGTGGGAAGTTTTCTTTTGAATTCGAGATTCATTTTTTCTCCTTTGCGTCTTTGTCAAAGACCTTGCGGCGAGAAGTTGATATACGCATCATCTCGCGTATGGCGTCTCTATCGTCTGATTCTATACATTTTTTCAAAGCGTCGAAATGTTCTTCAAAAAGATTCATTTGCGCTATAAGTTCGTCCTTGTTGAGCAAGAAAAGTTCGCTCCACATATCGTCGTTGATTTTTGCTATGCGCGTAAGGTCTCTGAACGAGTCGCCCGTGTAACTTGCAAGATGCGTCGAGTCCTTGCACACCATAAGCGACACCGCTATACAGTGTGTAAGGTGAGACAAAAATCCCGCCATTTCGTCGTGTTGCTCGGGCGTTAGCACAGAGATTTTGGCAAATCCGAGTTCTTTTCCCAACGCTTTGCACGCTTCTATTGCTTCGGGCGTGTTCTTGTCCGTCGGCACGACGATATAGTTCGCGCCTTTGAAAATTGCGGGATTTGCGTGTTCGACGCCACTGACCTCACGCCCCGCCATAGGGTGCGCGCCGACAAATTCCACGTCGCTACGGAGCAATTCCTGCACTTTGTACACCACGCTTCCCTTAACGCCCGTCACGTCCGTCACGAGCGCGCCGTTTTTTATGAACGACTGATATTTTTCAATCCAATCGATAAAAACGTGCGGATACACCGCAAACACGATTACGTCAAACTTTCCGACGTATTCTTTGTCAACCTGCGTTTGCCCGGACTTTATCCAGCCTTTCGACAAGGCGTACTCAATCGCTTTTTCATCGACGTCTATTGCACCGACTTCGTATCCTTTTTCGGTCAGCGCACGTGCGTACGTTCCCCCGATGAGTCCGAGACCGACTATCAATATTTTCGAGTTTTCGTCAAATTTCATAAACTTTTGCTCCTGCTCGCTTCATCACGTCGAAGAAGTCGGGGAAACTCTTCTTCACCGCTTCCGCACCGTCGAGAACTCCGCCGTATTTTGTCATAAGAACGGCAAGCGACATTGCGATTCTGTGATCGTTGTGCGAACGTATTTCTTTGCTCGAAGCGTGCAACTCTGCCTTATGCACGACGACGTAATCGTCAAACACGTCAACACGTGCGCCGAATTTTGCAAGTTCTTCGGCCATAACCGCCGCTCTGTCGCTTTCCTTTATTTTCAATCTTTCAGTCCCCGTAAACGTTGCGCCGTTTTTCTCCGCCGCCACGACGAACGCTATCGGCGCAAGGTCGGGACAATCGGACAAATCAATCGTCGCGTTCCCTTTTTCGAGCGCGCGGAATATCTCCACGCAAACCTTGTCTCCTTGCACACTGTTTTCGTCAAGCCCCGAAACCGCAACGTTTGAGCCGAAAGCGTTCAACGCAAACAAAATCGCGCCGTTTGACCAGTCTCCTTCAACGTCGTACGCCCCGCTTGCGAAACGCTGTCCGCCTTTGACGAAAAACTTGTTTTTCTCCGTCTCTTCGATTTTCACGCCGAATTTTTCAAGCACCGCAATCGTCATATCGATATACGGTCTGCTTTCAACGGGCGGAAGAATTTCAATCGTGCTGTCCGAATTCAGCGTGGCAAGCGAAAGCATCAGTCCCGTAACGTATTGACTGCTCACGTCGCCGCGCAAAACGTAATTGCCGCTTTCAAGCGTTCCGCTCACGACGATTTCGTTTTTGTCTTTTTCAATGCGAACGCCCTTATCCGCAAACACTTCTTCATACACTTCGACACCGCGCGCAATAAGTCTTTCGCTGCCCTTGAAGGTTATCTTTTCCGCACCGCTTGCAAGCGCAACGGGGATCATAAATCTTAGCGTACTGCCACTTTCTATGCAATCGAGCGTAACTTCTTTTTTTTGGTTTAGCCCGCAGAAAATCGTCACCGTATCGCCTTCTCTTTGCACATTTGCGCCAAGCGAAGACAAGCACCCTATCGTTGCTTTCATATCCTCGCTTTCGCTCACCCCGTTTATCCTGCATTCTCCGCGAGACAGCGCACCGCATATAAGAAAACGGTGTGCTATACTTTTGGACGGCGGAGCGATTATCTCTCCGCACAGCGTTGACGGTTTTATCTCGATTTTCATAAGATTGTTTTGTTATATATATATTTATATTTCACGCAATACGACTTTTATCACACATTTTATGCATAATAAACCCCGCGTTTTGCGATTCGGTCGATTTTATTCGTTTTCTTTTCCTTTTAGATATTCTATGAGAAAATCCATTGCGTCGACGTATCCGCAAAAGCCGCGACCTTCTATGGTCTTGATTGCGACCTTTGAAACATAGCTGATTTGCCTGAACTTTTCTCTGTCCGAAACTTTGGAGATATGCACTTCGACGGTGGGAATGGATACGGCTTTGAGCGCGTCGAGAATGGCAACGCTCGTGTGCGTGTACGCCGCCGGGTTGATGATGATTCCGTCCGCCTTTTCAAAGTAGGCTTGTTGCACTCTGTCCACAATCGCGCCTTCGTGATTGGACTGGAAAAAGTCCACTTCCACGCCCCTTTCTCTTGCGTGTTTTGCGATGAGTTCAAGAAGGGACGCATAAGTATCCGAGCCGTAAATTTCAGGCTCTCTTATTCCCAAAAAGTTGATGTTTGGGCCGTTGATGACAACAAATTTCATATCCCGAGTTTTCTCCTTATTTGGTTTGCGACTTCGTCTATATCTCCGCTGCCGTCAACGATTTCGTCTGCAACGGATTTGTATATATCGTATCTTTGTTCGAATAGTTTTTTCACTTTGTCTTTGTCAGACGCAAGCGGTCTGTCGCTCGTTGCTACGAGCAAATCGAGCGGTCTGTCAAGAAAAACCGCAACCGAATTGCGTTTTATCGCGCGCACGTTTTCCTTTTTCAACACCGCGCCGCCGCCCGTTGCGACTATAATCCCCGCTCTCTTTGCATATTCCGAAAGCACTTCGCTTTCTATCTTGCGAAACGCTTCTTCTCCGTTCTTTTCAAAAAAGTCCGCTATGCTAGTGCCTATGCGTTTTACGATTTCTTCGTCCGTATCGACAAATTCGCGCCCGGTGAGTTCTGCAAGTCGTTTCCCCACGGTCGTTTTTCCCGACGACGGCATGCCTATGAGCACCACGTTCCTTTTCTGCGTAACGATTTTTTCGTACGCTTTTTCTGTCACGCTTTCGTCAACGTCCTTATTCAAAAACAACGCGCTTGCATACACTGCCTGTGCAACGAGCATATATAGTCCGCCGACGCCGACCGCGCCTTTTTCTCTTGCGTCCAACACAAGATTTGTGCAAAGCGGGTTGTAAATTGCGTCAACCACCGCTTGTAAACGATCAAAACAAGATATGTCCATAGGCTCGCCGTCAACGTACGGATACATTCCCGACGGAGTTGCGTTGACGATAATCTCCGCATCGGAATGTTGCTCCCTTGCCGTATCGTAGGTTATTGCGCCGTCTTTTTTGCTTCTGGAAACTTTGTGAATCTCTCTTGCACCGAGCGTACTACACACCGCACACGCGGTCTTGCTCGTGCCGCCCGTGCCGAACACGAGAACTTTTTTGCCTTTGACGGATATTCCGTTTTTCTCGATAAGCGCGCGCATACCCGCAAAATCGGTGTTGTATCCGCAAAGTTTTCCGCCGTCGTTGACGATCGTGTTCACCGCGCCGATGTTTTTTGCGTCGTCGGAGATAAAATCGAGATAAGGCATCACGGTTTGTTTGTAGGGTATCGTGACGTTGATTGCGTTGAATTCGCGTTTTTGCAAAAACGGTGCGACTTCATTCTCGTCAAGCTCTTTAAGCTCGTAGTCATAGTCCGCAATCAAGCGATGTATCTCTCGCGAATAGCTGTGTCCGAGCGGTTTTCCGATAAGCCCGTATTTCATCTTTCGACACCCCTTTTAAGAACGTCCGTTCCGTATCTTTGCGCAAGCATATCGCACACGCAAAGCGCACTCACCGCGTCGATAACGGGGCAAATTCTTCTGACGATTGCAGGATCGTGCCTGCCCTTGACGGACAAGACGGCGTTTTCTCCCTTGACGAAATCTATGGTGTTTTGCTCCCTTGCAATTGACGGTGTGGGCTTGACCGCGCATCTGAAAATCACATCCGCACCGTTGGTTATGCCGCCGTTGATTCCGCCGTTTGAGTTTCTTGAAACGACCACTTTGCCGTCTTCGTATTTAAGGACGTCGTTTGCTTCGCTTCCGCGTTTTTTTGCAATGGCAAATCCGTCTCCGAACTCCACGCCTTTTACGCCGCCGATTGAAAACAACGCGTGAGAAAGCACGCTTTCAACGCTGTCAAACCACGGCTCGCCAACCCCCGACGGAATACCGGAGATTGCCGTTTCAACGATTCCGCCGACACTGTCTCCGTCCGCTTTTGCCTGCTCGATTGCCTTTATCATTCCGCTTGCAACATCTTCGTCAAGAACGGGGAATTTTGCACAATCGAGAGTTAATATATCCATTTTTATATCGTCAAATGCCTTATCGTGCAATTCGGCGCATTCCGATATATGAGTCGCAACGGTCACGCCTATATCTTGGAGTGCCTTTTGCAATATCGCTCCGCCTGCCACGATACCTGCCGTGACTCTGCCCGAAAAATGTCCGCCGCCGCGATAATCTTCAAAGCCGTGATATTTTTGATTTGCCGAAAAATCGGCGTGCGCAGGGCGTGCGATTCCGTATTCGTAATCCTTGCTTCTTTGGTTTTCGTTGGGTACGATTATGCAAATCGGAGTGCCTGTCGTCTTGCCCGAAAACACGCCGCTCAAAATTTTGAACTCGTCGTTTTCTCTTCTTGCAGTGTCAGTCGTCATAGACGGCGCTCTTCTTGCAAGACATGCTTTCATATAGTTTTCGTCAACTTCGATTCCCGGAGCGACGCCGTCAAGCACAACGCCCACCGCTTCTCCGTGGCTTTCGCCGAAAACCGTCATAGTGACGCTCGTTCCGAATGTGTTTTTCATCTTACGCTCTCCACGCTTTTCAATATCTCGTCCGCCGTCTCTTTTGAAAACTCGAACGAGCCGATATTTTTAACTCTCACGACGTTCACAAATTCGCCCGCCGCTTTTTTATCGTGTTTTATATACGGTCTCAACTCTTCTTCGCTCCAAACGAATTTCGTCGGCAATCCGTATTTTTCAAGCACCTTTTCAATTCTTACGCGCACGCTTTTCTCGCACATAGGCAACATACCGAGCGCAACGCACTCTCCGTGCAGAAGACATCCGTTTTCAACGCTTTCAATCGCGTGCCCCACCGTATGTCCGAAATTCAGCACTTTTCTCAATCCCTTTTCGGTCGGGTCTTGCTCGACCACGTCGCGTTTTATCTCGATCGCCCGTCTGACGATTTCGTCAATATCCGCTTTTATATCGTCGCTGTTTTCCAAAAGTTCAAAAAGTCGAGCGTCGCTCGTTGCCGCCATTTTGATTATCTCTGCAAGTCCTGCGGCAAACTGTCTGTCGTCAAGCGTGCAAAGCACGTCCGAATCGACGATAACGCCCTTTGGCTGATAGAACGCCCCCACGACGTTTTTCACGCCGCAAAAATCGATTGCCGTTTTTCCGCCTATCGAAGAATCGACCTGTGACAAAAGCGTTGTCGGCACGTTGTAGAAGTCTATCCCGCGCATATAGCACGCCGCGGCAAAACCCGCAAGGTCTCCGACAACTCCGCCGCCGACCGCCACGACGCAATCTTTCCTTGAAAAATCGTTTTCAAGCATAAGTGTCAGCAGTTTTTGAAAATTTTCTATATTCTTGCTTTTCTCGCCTTGCTGCAAAACCGCAACGACGGGCGTTTTTGACTGCGAACAAATCTCGTAGGCGTATTCGCTCGGCACTCCGTCGTCGCTCACGACGAGCACTTTGCGGTTCAAATCGAATATCTCGCCCGCATTTTTCAGTGCTCCGCGCTCCACCGTGACGATATAGCTTTTCTCTTTCAAATCAACTTTTATATCCATATCAGCTCCGTCAGGCGTTGTCTGCAAAATAACTGCCGACAAGTTTGAGTTTTGCGCAAAGTGCGGACAATTCCTGCATCATTTCTCTGCCGTTTTCAGTGTTGACGTTGCCTTCCGCTTCGATGTAGAAGTAGTAATTCCATTGCAGATTTTTCATCGGACGAGAGCGAAGAGAACGCATATTGAAGTTGTGTGCGCCGATAATGTTGAGCGCGCTTGCAAGCGCACCCGACTCGTTCTGCACGGTGAAAACGAGTATGAAGTTTTCGTTTTCTCTTTTCGCGACCGATTCGGGCTTGTTTTTCACTCTCGAGAATGACGCAAATCTCGTCGTGTTGTTGCGATTGTCGTTGACCGCCTTTTCAAGCACGTTAAGTCCGAATATTTCCGCCGTATCCGCCGACGCAAGCGCGGCTATAGAAGCATCGTTTTGATTTTTGACGTATTCTGCGGCAAGCGCGGTGTTTGAATACGCCTTAGTTTCGAAACCGTGCGAGCGGATATACTCGTCGCATTGCGCAAGAGCCTGCGGGTGACTTACGACTGTCTTGACGTCTTCTTCCTTTGCACCTGCAATCGCGAGCAAATCATGCTCGATAGGCACGTCAAGCACCTGATTTATGCAAAGGTCGCCCGAGAAAATCAAATCCATCACTTCACCGACTTCGCCGGCATAACTGTTTTCAATGGGGAGCACCGCGCAATCGAAATCGCCCCTTTCAACCGATTCGTACGCTTCGTGGAAGTTCGGAAACGCAAAATATTCGGCTTCGGGGAACATTCTTTTTGCCGCAATATACGCAAACGCGCCTGCCGTGCCGCTATATGCGACTTTCATCTTGCGCATAAGTGCAGATTGATATTTGCACGACACGTCCATAACACCTTTGATGAAATCTGCGTAATAAGGTTGCAATTCGACGTTTTCGATTTTCTCGACGTTGCGCTTGACGACTTCTGCTTCTCTGACTTCGTCACGCACGGAAAGCCCGCTCTCTTTCTTGTAGAGCGCGATGTCTTTGCATACCGCCATGCGCTTTTGAAAAAGCGCCGCCATCTGCTCGTCAATCTGATTGATTTTCTTTCTCGATTCTTTTATATCCTGCATATCCTTTTCGTCCTGCATATATTTCTTGTATCTTATTATAAACAATTATAATTATAAAGCCATAGTTTTTTCGGATATTTCTTGCAAATTGCGCTCGATTTCGTCAAATCTTGCAAGAAAAACTCCGATTTTTGATATTTCAAGCGGCACAATCCGCGATTTTCTCGTCATAGTCGCTTTCCGCTCCGATTCCGCTTCATATTGCCGCTTGTCTCGTTTTACGTCGAGTGCATGCACGCTCTCTTTGTGCGGAACATATAAAAAGCGGTCTCCGCAAAGGAAACCGCTTTTTGTTACACGAAAAATTTCCGCGCCCCGTTCAGCGTCCTTTGCGGCATGCAACTTCGTTGCAATAATAATAAACGCAATACGAACTAAATCGCACTGCGTTTGCAAAGGTGAAATAAGCGCGCGAGACGGATGTGACAACGTTTTTATTCGTGCTGTTTACAATTTCGTTTTTCATATCCGCTCCTTTTTATACTGCAAATATACCCCAGGTTGCACGTTTTGTCAACAACAACTTGCTTTAGTTTTCTGATTTTATCCGCTTAAAGCGGCTAAAACGTGCAATCCACTGCCTATTTATAGACGGCAAAGACTACGTTCTTAACGACGGCGAATCAATCGTCATGCCGGCAGGTCACCCCAAGCCGTTTTCAGAGAAGAACAATTCAAAATGCTTCTCGTCGTCGTTTTCTAAAAAACAAACGTTTCATAAAAAAAGCACTTGCGTTTGCAAGTGCTTTTTTTGATTTGTTTTTGCCGTTTGTCAGGCATATAGCCAGTCGAGCATTTCGGTCACCGTGAACGGCGGATCGATGTGCGTCGAGACGTAATAATAGTAATCGTCGTCTTCAAACAATGCGAACGTGTCAAGCCAACCGTTGCCGTCATCGTATTGTTCGTAGTACGCAACGGTGTAATCTCTCCAGGTCGTAGTGCCGTTGAGAATGATCGGGTTGAAGAATGTTGCCGGACGTGCGACATTTTTGGGAAGAACATATAAGCAGATATCTATCACGGTTTTATCATAGATGTAATAATGAATCTCCGCATATTTCGCTTCTTCATCTTTTTTTGAATAATAATACTTAAACGAGTACCAAAAATTTCCTTCCGCTTCGGTGCGTGTCGGGATTAATGCGTTAAATCCGTATACGGTTGAAAACTCGTCTAAACTCTGGACTTTCTCATTATAATATTCTTTTTCTCCAACGCCATGATATAGTGTTGAGTCCCCATCTCCACTTCCAGGAAGATTATTATTAACAAAAGCGATAGGAAATGCTATGCAAATAACAAGCAAAATCGAACATACGACGCTTGCAAAAGCAATTAGCGGAGTGCGGAAAGTTTTGTTTTTTTGCGCGCGTTTTTCGAGCCTCACTCCGCCGAGAATTTTCTCGCGAGAGTTTTCGGTTGAAGTAACGTATTCGTTCAAAGTTTCGTTGAGTTTTCTGTCGTCCATATCTACCCCAAATATTATTCCAAATGCACCGCTTTTGCGGCGTTTATATTCCCATTCAAATTAAGAACATAATATCCTGTCAGTCCGTTTTCCCCGGAAGATGCTTGAAAAGAGATACATTCTCTCACAATATTTCCGCTTGCATCGTAATAAACCACTTTTTGATAGCCATATGCAACGAAAACGTGATTGTCACTTGATGATTTTATGGTCATTATAACAGAACTTCCGGTATCGGTGAAAGTTGTAAAATTGATGCCGCTTGTGAAGAATGCAATCGGATTTCCGTTTTTCAGTTGAGCAATGGCATTTTCCAAGTCTAGCGCATTTGTTTGTGCAGCGGTAACATCTATATAAGTTATATTGAGATTTTTACTTGCAACGTATGACGTCATTCCTGTTTCAAATTCGTTTAGTGTAGTACCACTTGAATCAGTCCCCATTCGCGTTGCCAAATCATTGATGAGCGATTGCAGTTGCGTCTCGTATCTCGACATTGCATAGTAACTATATCTCGTTCCCCTTGCGTAGCCCGTTGCGATGTCGGGTACGAGATTGGAGAAATATCTGTCGTAGAAACCTATAAGGTTCGCGCCCGCGATAGGTGCGCACATGTAATTCCTATTTGCCGTGTCGTAATACGCAGGGACGGAAGAGTTGATAAAATAGGATTCTGTTGTTTTTGTCGAATACGAAAAAGTATCAGTCGTTGTAACCAATCCAGAAGCACCGCGATAAGACAGTTCTTCTATGCCGTCAGCAAAAGCAACGTTTGCCGCTTGCGGCGCGAAGAAAACCGCAAAGAAAGCCGTGAATGCAAGCACAATGATTGAAATTGCTACGATTGTTTTTGAAATTGTTTTTGTTCTCATCTAGTCATCTCCTAAGTGGTCTATGTAATTTAAACAATTTCAAGGCGATCGTTTTCCCACTTTCCGCCGTCTTTTTGCAATTTTATTTGTTCTTCCGATTCTGAAAACTCGTTTTCCAGATAATTTTTCAGTTTTTCTTGCGCGGAAAGTTTAAGTCTGCCGACGGCAGATTTTGACATTCCGATTTCTTTTGCTATTTGCGTTATCGTTTTATCTTCAAAAGCGGAAAGTTGAATGACGATTCTTTCGTCAGGTTCGAGACGATTTATTGCGTTTTGCACCGCCATGCGCCGATCCGCCGACTCGGTGTCTTCATAAGAATAAATCTTGTTGTAATCGACGTATTCGATGCACACTTCTTTGCCGTCATGCAACTTTTTGTAGCGATTGATTGCCATGTTTGTCATGACTTTGCAAAGATATGAATATGCGTTTTGAAAATAAGAAAACTTTTCAGCGATTTTGCTTATGTGTATCCAAAAATCTTGTTCGAGGTCTTCGGCGTCGGTCTCGTTTCTCAGATATTTCAACGAAATGAATCGAAGAGTGGGCGAAATAAGGTCATAAAGAGACACGAGCGCGCGTTCGTCTCCGTTCTTCACACCCTTTAGACAATTCGTTATTTCGTTTCTCTTCTTTACATCCATGAAGAATAGTCCCTTATCCTTCGTTTCTCTTCATAAACAATTCGCGAAATATTTTAACATACAAGTTTGCATCATTCAAGATTTTTAGACAAATTGTGCTAATATAACGGACGCAATCGACAATATTCGTCAATATTCGAAAATCAACTATTCCCCCATTTGTACAATTTTCGATTTTGTCGAATAGAATCGAAATCGATTCGGTTTTTATATCGGGTGCATTGGTGTTGACTTGCGAAGTGTTTTTATGGTATGTTTTATGTGCTTGAAAAAGCGGTTCCCCCACGATTTTCAAAGCACTCGAATTTGATGTAAGGCAAGAAATGAATTATTTGTTTTTCGATATAGAATGTGCAAACAGCAACGATGGCGCGAAACTTTGCGAGTTCGGCTACGTCATCACGAACGAGAAATTTGAAAAAATCACGCAAAAGAACATTTTGATAAATCCCGCCGCGCCGTTTGACGAATTTGTCATAAAATCGCTTCTCAATTACAAAAAGGAAGAATACGACAACAGTCCGCTTTTGCCCGCCGTTTACGACGAGATTTTTTCTTTGCTCGACGGAGACAAATATCTCGTCATCGGGCACACCACTCAGGGAGATGCCGAACACGTTGCAGAAGATTGTATTCGATACGGCTTGAAAGCACCGTCGTTTCACTATATCGACATCGTCGAATTGTACAAGGTTTATTCAAAACTCGACAATGCAACCGCTCTCACGAAAATGTGCGACGAATTGGGCGTCGTCGTTGACGGGCACGCGCACTCTGCCGACGTAGACGCAGACCTTACTATGCGAGTGACTATGGCTCTTTGCAAAAAACTCAAAAAGCAGTTGCCCGTTTTCATCAACGAAGTGAAGTCCTGCAAGGGCGAAGTGAAAAATTATGAAGAAATCTGGAGACGAAAGACAACCTATCGCACGTATCTTGCCGAAGTCGAAGAGACGGGGCATGCTCTCAAAAAGGACGGTAAATCGAAAATTCATTTCTTTATCGAAAACGTGTCCCCCACAAATCGCAAAAGAATAAACGGCGTCGCCGGCAAAAGAATTTTTATAAGTCCCCTGTATGCGCTTGCGCATTTCAACGAAAATATGTGGCTCATTCAGGCAATCAGCAACGCAGGCGGATACGTCAATTCATCACCGAAACATAGCGATATTTTCGTCAACTACGCCGCAACGACGAAAGCAGGTGAAACGGTGTTCTGCAAACAACTTGAAACCGTGAAACAAATGAACGAAAAAGGCGCGGGCAAAAAGATAGTTGATTTGTACGATTTTCTCGACACGCTCGGAGTGAAAGAAAGCGATTTGCAAAAACCTTTCGACATAGACCTTGACTCGTTGGCGGCGGCAAAATCAAGAAACGTATATTCGGATTCAACCCCTGCAACGATAGGCGACCTTTTCAAAAACTCCGCTCAAAAGTCTTATCGAAACGACAACTACTCAAACAAAAAACGCAAATAACCAAAAACGAGTTTTACAACAGCATTTTAAACACTTAAAACGCTCGTTGCGCAACAATATAAAAAATGTAAAGACACTAAAATACAAAAAAAAAGAACCGCTCGTTATGCGGTTCTTTTTCAAACAAGTCGTTATTTCCCTTTTTCGTTATTCACTCGTTACATCATGAATTTCCAGACTTTTCAATCGCTTCTTTATCTAAAAAAGTATAGCACCTTGCGGCGTTTTCGGCGTTTCGGTGCGCCGTCAACCCGGATGTTTTTGCCGGTGGTTTGGACGTTGTAGCCCAATGATGCATTGACCTGTTTTGCCATGTTTTTCCAAAGCAACTGGTGCGGACGCTCCCACTGTCCCGCACTCATTGCGACCGCATGCAAGATCTCGTGCGCGACGACGTCTTTCACATCCGAATCGTTTACGATATGCACGGATATTCCGATGACAAAATCGTACGGCAATTTGGGATTGACCGCTCTGCCGTCTTTGAAGCGATTGCTCTTGCACCAGCCATAGCGCGAATACGCCGTGGACGGTTTGAACAACACTTTGTCGGGGCATACGATGCCTATGCTTTCAAGGTCGGAAAGCACTTCGACGATGATATTTTTCAATCTGTCGTTCGTTTTTATGGTTAATCCTTTCTGAGAAATCGTCTGTTGCATAGTTTTATGATAGCACGATTTAAGCCAAACGCAAAGAAAAGATAATACTCGTTTCAAATAAAAATCGTTGGTTTTTGTCGTTGACGACGAAAAAAAAATATGATACAATCTTGTCAAATAAGGGAGTAATCGGCACTTCCCGAAGTGTAATAAACACCGCTAGCACGAGCATACAGCTCCGGTTTTATTTGAAACGATGAGACTTATCCGCAAGGATCGGTCTCTATTTTTTTTATCGGAGACAAAATTCTCGCAAAAAAGCCGAAAAGGTTATGCGCAAGCATATATAAGGGACAATATAATAGAATACCCAAAGGAGTATTTATGAAAGAATATCAAAAAAACGTAGACGACGTGCTGAGCGAAGTCGGCTCCGCTCACGACGGTCTTACCACCGCCGAAGCGTGTTCGAGACTTGAAAAAAACGGAAAAAACAAACTTGCCGAAGGCAAAAAGGAAAATCCGTTCCTTCGCTTTCTCAAACAGTTTGCCGAGCCGATGACGATAATTCTCATCGTCGCCGCCGTGATTTCGGGCATTATGTCGGGAATAAACGGCGAATTTCCGTCGGATGTCATCATCATTATGGCAGTCGTGCTTATCAACGCAATTCTCGGCGTAGTGCAAGAAAGCAAGGCTGAAAAAGCAATCGACGCGTTGCAAGAGATAGCCGCCGCCACAAGCAAAGTGTTGCGTGACGGCAAGCAAATCACCGTCAAGAGCGAAGACTTGGTTGTGGGCGACGTCGTGGTGCTCGAAGCGGGAGACTCCGTCCCTGCAGACGCTCGTATAATCGAGTGCGCAAGCATGAAAGCCGAAGAAGCCGCACTCACGGGCGAATCCGTACCCGTTCTCAAACAAGACGGCGAAATCGTGCGTGAAGACGGATCGGACGTGCCGCTCGGCGACCGCAAAAATATGGTGTTTATGGGAAGCACTATCGTGTACGGTCGCGGCAAAGCCGTTGTCACCGCAACGGGCATGGGCACCGAAATGGGCAAAATCGCCACCGCTCTCACCACCGCAAAGGAAGGCAAAACGCCTTTGCAACAAAAGTTGTCGCAACTAAGCAAAGTGTTGACCTATCTCGTGCTGGGCATTTGCGTCGTTATATTTGCAGTGTCGCTCATCCGCGCAGGCGTTGACGGCACGTTGAAATCGGACACCGCAACGACCATTCTGAATACGTTTATGATTGCCGTGTCTCTTGCAGTCGCCGCTATCCCCGAAGGGCTTGCAACCGTCGTGACGATCGTGCTTTCAATCGGCGTGACCAACATGTCAAAGCGCAGCGCAATCATCCGCAAGCTCACCGCCGTGGAAACGCTCGGTTGCACGCAGATTATCTGCTCGGACAAGACGGGCACTCTCACCCAAAACAAGATGACCGTTGTGGAGCATTTCTCGGATGACGAAAACTTGCTTGCGGACGGTATGTCGCTCTGCTCCGACGCGGAATTCGACACCGACAAAGGCGAAGCAACCGGCGAACCAACCGAAAACGCACTCGTCAACTATGCGCACTCGCTCGGTCTTGACAAAAACGAGAGAAAACTCGAATTGCCGAGAGTGGGAGAAATTCCGTTCGATTCAATGCGCAAGATGATGACAACCGTGCATAGCACAGGCGAAAAATACGTTCAATTCACCAAGGGTGCACCCGACGAAATCGTGAATCGTTGCACATTCGTGCTTGAGGGCGGCAAAGTCGTGCCTATGACCGACGAAAAACGCACCGAAATCCTTGCCAAGAACAAAGAAATGGCAGACAAGGCTCTGCGCGTGCTTGCACTTGCAAATAAAGACCTTGACTCCGCGCCCGAAAAATACGAAAGCGAACTTGTCGAGACCGACTTGTGCTTTGTGGGGCTTGTCGGCATGATAGACCCCGTCCGTCCCGAAGTGAAAGACGCAATCGTGGAGTGCAAAAAGGCGGGCATACGCCCCATCATGATCACGGGCGACCACAAAGACACCGCCGTGGCAATCGCTATGGAACTTGGCATCATCACCGACGCATCGCAAGCGATCACGGGTGCGGAACTTGACAAAATCAGCGACGAAGACTTTGAAAAGGAAGTGGAAAACTTCTCCGTCTACGCGCGCGTGCAACCCGAACATAAAACGCGTATCGTCAATGCGTGGCGCAACAAGGGCTATATCACCGCAATGACGGGCGACGGCGTCAACGACGCTCCGTCAATCAAGAACGCGGACATCGGCGTTGGCATGGGCATCACAGGCACGGACGTCACCAAAAACGTTGCGGATATGATTCTTGCAGACGACAACTTTGCAACAATCGTTTCGGCGGCAGGCGAAGGCAGACGTATATACGACAACATCCGCAAGGCAATCCAATTCTTGCTTGCATCCAACCTGTCCGAAGTGCTGTCCATATTCGTGGCAACGCTTGCGGGCTTCACTATCTTCAAGCCCGCGCATCTTCTTTGGATCAACCTTATCACCGACTGCTTCCCCGCGCTCTCGCTCGGCATGGAAGCTCCCGAAAAGGATATCATGTCCCGCCCGCCCAGAAACTCCAAAGACGGCATCTTTGCAGGCGGTATGGGCGCGGCAATCTGCTATCAGGGCGTGTTCTTGACGCTCATTACGCTCGCATCCTATTTCATCGGCTACTACGTGCTTGCCAAGATGGATCACCACGCCGACGCAATGGCAATCGATCCACAAGAATACGCCAATATGCTCGGCTCGTCTATGGCTTTTCTGACGTTGTCAATGGCGGAGATATTCCACTCCTTCAACATGCGCTCGTTGCACGGCTCGGTGTTTACGATCAAGAAACAAAACGTGTGGCTTTGGGGTGCGGCAGCACTCTCGCTCGTGCTTACGACGGTCGTCGTGGAAGTCCCCTTCCTTGCAAACGCGTTTGAACTTGCAAAACTCGACGCAATCGAATACGCAGTAGCAATGGCTCTTGCGATATCCGTCATTCCGCTCGTCGAAATCGTCAAAGCAATCGCAAGAGCGATTCGCAAGAAAAAAGGCGTGGTGCTTTCCTAAAAGCCTACCTTCATTAAAGATACGAAACGCGACCCGATTATCGCGACTTGAATATATATCGTTTCGTATAAGCAAAAGCGCACTCGTTTGAGTGCGCTTTTGTCATATATTTTTCCGATCTTATTCAAGCGACTCGCCACAAGACTTATTCGCTAAATTCGTTCAACCGAGTGCTTTTATAAGGTCTATTACGTAACTGCCGAGCAAATCCCAACTCATCCCGACAGTGCCGTGGTTTTTGCCTTCAAACGTAACGATACGATTGCCGAGACTTTGGATAAATTCTTCCGTTGCGGTGTTGCCGCCTATCGAACTGTAATACGGCACCGTGCCGTCTCCGCACTTTTCGTTGCCGTAACCGGTGACGAGTTCGTATTTGTACCGAATGCAACCGTATTCGTCTTTGACAGGCTCGCCGTTTTCGTTGCGAACGGTTGTGAGATTCATTGCCGTAATCGTATTCGTCTTGCCACCGCCAAGGAAATAATAAGAATTGACTTGTTCCGACGCGATTTTGCCGTCGATGAACAACGAATCGAAATATTTATCAAGCATTGCCGCCGCGTCTTTTAGACGATAGCCGTCTTCGTCGGCGTATTGACCGCTTGTTGCTACTATACGGTTGTACAAGCGCTCTTCGTCGCCTTCTTCAGCCTCCATCATTTCTTCCTGAGTGCGCGGAACGAGATACTTTGCCCAGCGCATGCCCTTGTACAAATCGTAAAGTTCTTCTTTGCTTTCAATCGGCTTGCCGTCAACGGTTATGCCGCTTTCACCGTCGCCGTATTGATCGGAATCGATGAGTTGCCAGGACGGAACAAGACTCATAAGCCCGATATTGTTGCGGAAGAAATCGCCGAGTTTTCCGCCCACCACATCTTTTACGATTGCGTTGACGTCAACGGGCAGACTGCTCAAATCGACGCCTTCAAGGAAATTGTTGACGTACACATCGGGACATGCAAGTGCCGCGAGTGCGTCAAACGAACCAAGCGTTGCGGGTGCAAATCCCGTATAGAGTTTGACCTTGTTTCTGTTCTCTTCGCTTCTTGCAAGATAACTGTTCACGACGGGCGCACCCATTGAGTGCGACATAAACACGACTTCTTTATACCCTTTCGAGTTTATGTATTCTTCAAGTCTTTGTGCGCTTACGGCAGGCGAAATGCGCCAGTCCTGATTGTAAACAAACACGTCGTAATCCTTGCCGAATTCTGCCTGCAGGTTTGTCACGAACGATTTGTATATCCCGAAAACGCCGTAACTTATATCCATAACGCTGTCGTTTGCATCTTTTGGCAAATCGTTGGCGGGAACAATGTTTTTGTTATATCCCACGCCGTCGTTATCAAGCGTCAAATCCCATAGGAGCGTATTTTCGGAATACGTGAGTGCTTTGAGAATCATCACGAGCGTGTCGCTTATCTCTTTCTCGGGAAAAGTGGCAAGCACGTCTTCAAAAGAAAGTTCTCCGCGCAAAAACGCGTCTACGTCGACTTCGGTTTTGAAAGGCTCCCATTTCGCTTCTCCGCTCTCCTTGTCGTACAGACCGCCTGCAAACAACGCCGTAACGTAAATGATGGCTTTGTCTTTATCGTTGTCCTTGTCTGTGCACGCAACGAGCGTCATAAGAGACGACAACACGAGAACGAGCGCAAGCATTGCGACGATAATTTTTCTCATCTTCATAATAAACCCCTGTTTTAAAAAAAGCGGGCTTTATCTGCCGTTTCATAGCCGATAAAGTCCGCTTTTCGTCATTCACCTTATTTCGTGACCAGATACATACGAAGCACTTCGTTTATCTGTTCAACTTCTTTTTTGCAAAGTCTTTGTGCAATCAAAGCCTTTTTGAGACCGAGCCAAATTGCTTTTATCATAAGCGAATCTCTCGTGTCCAACGCCGCCGCAAAACCTTCGAGCATAACCATATAATCCGCTCTGTCGTCAAGTGTGATTTCCGCTTCTTGCACTGCGTTGTAGATGTTGACGAGAAGATATTCGGTCTGTTGCTGAAGACCGCTCGAGGCAAATTCAACCGTGCGTTCGACGCTCTTGGGCTCTTCGTCTATACCTTCGACGACAAGACTTACGAGCGCGAGTTTGAACGGTTCTATGACTTTGTGGCAGAACTGCTCGAAACTTGCCTGTTTCGTCTCTTGCGGATAATACGTCGCGGCAAACGACACCAAATCCATACTGCCCGCATCGAACTCAACCAGCATATTACTGACCAACGGAACGAGCGTTTTCGGATTTTTGGGCAAGCGGAAAATATCGCTGTCTCCGAGTTTTGCCATAGCCTTGCGTTTTTCCGTCTCGTAATCGAAACTTTGCGCACAATACGCAAAAACCGAACGAAACTCGGGATAATACGCCAGGCATTTGAGCAGCGGTTTGAGTTTTCTGTCAATAAAGATTAGGTTGGAGCTTTCAAGGTCTTCCACCGCGCAAACGAGCGCGTGTACGCCTTCACCGTTGTATTCCATAGTGGTCTCCGATATATATTCGTTTTTTTAAGTTTTCGTCGTGATTTCGGGCGCACTCCAAAACTTTGTCATTGCGAGCGTAAGCGTGGCAATCTCGTGAAAACGAAACGACAAACTTTTATGCGCACGATAAGTTCTTGTTTGTTCACATCTCTACAAAAGTTTTGCGTTTGAAACCCTAAATAGAAATGCCCTATCTTTCCGGTCCGTGCCGGTATTTCTTCCACCACTCGTATATAGTGCTTTCTCTACAATGTTATCCGTCGCTCGCGGGGAAGACAGGCGGCACTCGCATAGATAGGTATCGTCCCTTTGTTATGCCACTCGTTCGCAAGTGCAAAAAACAACACGACTTGCTCACTTGTACAACCGTCTTGCTCGGCGCTTATTTTCTCGCCGCCGTTGCGGCTCGTGTTCCGTCTTCGAAGTCACACAGTCCGTTAATAAGTACGCTCCGAATAAGTTTTCGTTTCGGACGCAACGATTTGACGCAGTTATTCGCTCAATAGCACACTCAATTACTCTCGGTGAGCGCGATATTTGAATGAAGAACAAGGAAGAGCCACGCTAACGGCAACCCTAATGTACACATAGTACATGAGTTGACGGGAGTGCGGCTCTGACGCAGTTGTTCGTCAAATAGCGCGCTCACCACTTGTTGTGAACTTTCTCCGCAAAACACAACACATTATCCAACTCAATCACAGTGCCGTCGTCAAGGATGCATTTGCCGGAGACGTAACCGAAAACCTGATGGGGAATCATGCACATGACTTTAAGGTCGAAAGGTTCATAGCGGTCGATGAGCGGATGGAAAGTGCAATCGAGTCTGCCGTCATCGGAGACGAATTTCCAGTCTTCCATATAGCGCGGCTCGCCTTCTTTGTCACCGGGGATAATAAACTCGGTGCGGCCGATTTTGTGAGATTTGCCGTTGTAGAAGAACATATCTTCGCTTGCCGCACTCGTGTTTCCAAAGCCGTATCCGATATTCCAGCCGAAAGTAGAACAGTCTTTGAGACGAGTTTGAAGACTTCCCCAGTACCAAGTGTTGTCGAAAGTCCATACGCCGCGTCCCCAGTCGAGAGTTGCAAGAGAATCCGCTCTGTCAAAGGTGCATACTTTGTCACCGAGAGTGAAACTGCCCTGTGCACGCATGCAGTTGATTTTTTGATTGAAATAGAAGTGTGCCGGCTTGTCGAAAGGCGTTGCGATGACCATGCTCTCTTCGGGCACTTGGTCAAGCGTTATATCCCACGTGACGTCCGTGCCGAGTTTGTCGGCGTTGGGATACTTTCCGGTGAGATGACGAGTCGTGCCGTCGTTTTTGAACGACATCTCGACTTTGCCGATTTTCCACGCGCAATCTCCCGTTTCGCTTGTTCTCGGCATATTGAATTTGCCCATCGGGAACAGGCAAATCGCCGAATTCGTGAATTGAGCGGGAGTCACGAAATCCATGACCGTAAGGCTCAACGCGCCGACGTAGCCCATATCGCTGATTGTAAGGCAAAGAGCAAATTCTTTGTTGGAGATATAATAATAGTCCCACTCTTTAAGACGCGATTTTTTTGCTTTTACGTTTTCGCGGTTGTAGTTGTATAGCATTTTCTTGGCAAAACCCGGCTGAGCGATGTTGCCGTCTGCGTTCAAAAGGTCGGTTGTGGTTGTGATTTCGTTTTGCATAAGACTCTCCCGTAAGGATTTAATATAAATGTATGATAACACATATCGCGCGCGAATACAATAGCAAGCACGCGATATTTTTCAAATTTTCGCTTTATGAAAACCGTTTTTAACAATCCTGACAATGCAATCATACACTGAAATATAATGTGCGGAATAATCGGATACTCAGGCTCAAGAAACGCAAGAACCGTCGTGCTTGACGGGTTGAAAACTTTGGAATACCGCGGCTATGACAGCGCGGGCGCGGCTTTTTCGGCGGAAGATATAACCGTTTTCAAAACGGGCGGGCGCGTGAGCGACCTTGAAAAAATCACGCCGAACATAGTCGCGCATGCGGGCATCGGACATACGAGATGGGCAACTCACGGCGCACCGAGTGCAAAAAACGCTCATCCGCATCTGTCGTTTGACGGCAGATTTGCCGTCGTTCACAACGGGGTCATAACAAACTGCGACGAGTTGAAACTATCTCTTATCCGCCGCGGCATACGTTTCGTCTCGGACACGGACAGCGAAATCATTGCACACCTACTCTCTCTCGAATACGACGGAGATATGGTGTCCACGATTGAAAAAGTGTCTTCTCTTCTTCACGGAGCGACCACTTTCATTGCACTCAAAAAAGGCGACGAACGCGTATATATGCACAGAAACGGCGCGTCTTTGGTGGTGGGCAAAGGGAGTGGCGAATGTATCGTCGCAAGTGACGCTCTCGCGATAACTCCGTACACGAGCGACGTTGCCGTGCTTTGCGACGGCGAAACCGCAATTATGAGCGCGGCTGACGTAAAATTCTTCAAAAACGGAAAGCAAATAGATAAGCCTTTCGGAAAGACCGACCGCACCGCCCCAAAAGACTGTTCTTGCCATATGCGTGCCGAAATAGACGAAATTCCGTCCGCACTTCTGAACGCTTATGCCGAAATATCGCGTTCGATAACTCCTGCCGTGTCGGATATGGTGAGAAATGCGAAGCGAACGATATTCTTCGGTTGCGGCACTGCTTATCACGCAGGATTGTACGGAAAAAACATATTCGAGCGCGTCGGAGTACCGTCCGATGCGGTGATTGCAAGCGAAATCGACGACGAGCGTTTCATTGACGAAAACTGTCTTTGCGTGTTTATCACTCAAAGCGGCGAAACGGCTGACACGCTCATTGCGCTTGCCGAAAGCAAGGCGCGCGGTGCAAAAACGCTTGCAATAACCAACGTGAAAGAAAGCACGGTGACTTTTGAAGCGGACGAGACCGTATTCATCGGCGCAGGTGCGGAAATTGCGGTTGCGGCGACAAAATCTTACGTCTGCCAACTTCTCGCATTGTATATGCTCTCAAAAGAAAAAACGGGAAAACGTATGGAAAAATCAGAAATACAAGCACTCGCAAACGCCGCAAAAGTCGTGTCGAAAGAAAATTTATACACCCCCGAATACAAGGACTACAACCCGTTTTTCATAGGCAAAGGCATAGACAACGTGACGGCAAAAGAAGGTGCGTTGAAATTCAAAGAAATAACCTACAAATTTGCCGACGCTTACGGCGCAGGAGAATTGAAGCACGGCTCTATTGCACTTATCGACGAAAAGAGCGTTGCCTACGTCGTATCGGCCAACGAGCACGACGAAGAAAGAGTGAGAGCAACCGTGCGCGAGTTGCAATCGCGCGGAGCGTACGTGTTTGCAGTGACAAACTCAAATCGTCTCGGCGCAAACAAAACGCTTACCCTTCCAAAAATTTATGACGAGAACCTGTATCCGCTTCTGTCCGTAATACCCCTTCAAAACCTTGCGCTAACCGCTTCGCTGTGTCTCGGTCTCGACCCCGACAAGCCGCGTAACCTTGCAAAAAGCGTGACAGTCATATAGCGACGCATATACGATTTTTATAAAAAGGCGCAAGTTAAAAAGACGTTCTCATCTGCATTATATATCGAATATAAATCACAAAAACGGCGTTTTATGCGCCGTTTGTGTGATTATAAAATATGTTTTGTGTAATTCAGAAAAAAATACAAAGCTGTCGCGATAAATGCTTTCTACCGCTTCGAGCAAACAGTTTTTATAAGTCCAGATTTTCATCGAGCCACTTTGCAACTAGCGCACAATCTTCGTTGAGCACAATATCCGCCCTTGAATCTATATACGTTGCGCTCTTGTTGATAAGCGCGATTTCGTCACCGTAAAAATAGTCCACAAGCCCTGCCGCAGGATAAACCACGAGAGACGTTCCTATCACCATAAACAAGTCGGCACTGTTTATCGCGCGCACGGAATCTCGCAAGACTTTGTCGTCGAGATTTTCTCCGTACAACACCACGTCAGGCTTTATTATGCCGCCGCAATCGCAATGCGGAGTGCCGTTCGCTTGCAAAACATAGTCGAGCGAAAACGCTTTGCCGCACCGCTCGCAACGGTTGCGCCATATAGAGCCGTGCAATTCACACACTCTTTCACTGCCCGCTTTTTGATGAAGTCCGTCTATATTTTGCGTGACTACCGCATTGATTTTGCCTGCCTTTTCAAGCCTTGCAAGAAAAAGATGCATGGCGTTCGGCTCGGCGTTCGGATAGCACATCTTGCTCTTGTAAAAAGCATAGAAATCGTCGGGACGGAGCATGAAAAAGTCGTGCGATATTATGTCTTCCGCTCTGTATTTGCCGACACTTGTAGAATACAAGCCCGTTGCACTGCGAAAATCCGGTATGCCGCTCGGCACGGAAACGCCCGCTCCGGTAAGCACCGCTATACGCGAAGATTTTTCGATTGCGTTTTTCAATCTCTTCAGCGCACTTAAAGTATTATCGTCAAAAACGTTGTCCTGCATAGTTTCACCTTTGTGTAAATTATATCACTTGCGCCGCGCACATACAAGTGATATAATCTTTTCTACAGGAGAAAACTATGTTCAACGACGATATGATACTGCTCGGAAGCAAGCGTTCCGTGATAAGAGAATTGTACGAATTCGGCAAAACCAAAGCGCAAAGAGACGGTATAGATTCCGTCTTCGATTTTTCGCTCGGCAACCCAAACGTTCCGTCCCCCCAATGTGTTGACGACGCGGTTTTGTCGTGCGCAAAAGAAGAAAACATCCATGCGTACACGTCGGCGCAAGGCGACGTAAACGTAAGACGCGCAGTTGCAAAACATATACGGGAAGAATTCGGTGCGGATATGGACGAAAATCACGTTTATATGACGTGCGGCGCGGCGGCTTCGCTTTGCATTTCAATTCGTGCGCTATCCGAGCCCGACGACGAGTTTATCGTTTTTGCACCGTACTTTCCCGAATACAAGGTGTTTGTTTCGTCAATGGGCGGAAAATGCGTCGTTTGCCCCTGTGGTAAAGACTTTTCAATAAACTTCGACGCTCTTGAAAAACTCGTGAACGAACGCACGAAAGCGGTGATATACAATTCTCCCAACAATCCGAGTGGCGTCGTTTATTCTCAAGACGTCGTCAAAAGACTTTGTGCATTGTTGAAAGACAAAAGCGCGGAATATTCTCACCCGATATTTCTTATCGCGGACGAGCCCTATCGCGAGATCGCATACGACAAAGACGTGCCGTACGCAATGAATTTTTACGCCGACACAATCGTGTGTTACAGTTATTCAAAATCTCTGTCTTTGCCCGGCGAGCGTATAGGATATATCGCTGTCAATCCGCATGCGACCTATTCCGACGAGTTGTATTTCGCAATCTGCGGGGCAGGCAGGTCTTTGGGCTATGTTTGTGCTCCGAGCACCTATCAGCGAGTCGTTGAGAAATGCGTCGACGCACTCCCCGATGTTGCCGCATACAAAAGAAACAGAGATTTGATTTTCAATGCACTTACAAAAATAGGCTATGAATGCGTACGCCCCGACGGTGCTTTTTACCTTATGGTCAAGGCACTCGAAGACGATGCAAACGCATTTTCGGAGCGCGCGAAAAACTTCGGACTTTTGCTCGTTCCGAGCGACGATTTCGGCATAAACGGCTACGTGCGCATCGCCTATTGCGTGGATTACGATATGATTGTTCGCTCAATCCCCGCCTTTGAAAAACTGTTTATGAGCTACGAGCAACAGGGCTAAAAACACGATTGCAACAAAACAAATCTGGGCATATTTATGTTGATTTGCGCAACGAAAACCCAGTCTTGAAAAAGCGACAATTTTTCATAAACAATGACTTTACACAAACAAAAACGGCGTATTAAACGCCGTTTTTGATATTTTATATCTTTTTTATATTAAGGTTTTATTGCACTTTCATGCGTTTTGACGGTTTGTCAAAAAGTGCCGCCGCCACGCAAATAGTCGCATAGCAAATCCCTTGCAAACACGTTGTCGCCAAGCGTTGCCAACACTGTCAAGTGGTGATAGTCCGACGTATACGTATCCGTGACGATATAGTAGGTTTTCTTCGGATTGTACACGACGTCGTCTTTGACCGACTCGCCGTACGGGCTATATGCTATGTGATACTTTTTGTTTGACGTGTAGATAAATTTGTTTTTCAGCTCCGAGCCGTTGAGTGAGCAGAGCACGATTTTGTTGTCAAACGGCAAGAGCGTTTGCACTTGTCCGACCGTCACGTTGCCATTTGATAGCGAATACGGCTCTCTCGTATTCAAGTAGCCGCCGCCGAGCATGATTTGATATTGGCTTCCCCACGTCTGCAAGCCTATCGAGCAATAGAGTTCGGCAACTTTGTTGACGATTGCAATGCTTGAAACGTCGCGATCCAAAGTCGCAACGACTTCGTTGGGATTGCCGATTTCGTCCTTGTACTTTTCAACGAGATCGTTGACAATAGAATCGCTTGCGTATTGTGAATACACGCTGTTGCTTATGACTTGCACGTTGCTCGTATTGCTTTGTTGATTTGCAAAATTTAGGCGAACTTCGGCGGAACTTATACCAGAGTTGTAGCCGCCGCCTTGGACGTGGTACACGCCGTAGCTGTCGGGGTATGCGTAGGACTGGTGGGAGTGACCTTCAAATACGATGTCAACGTAGCCGTTTGAAAGGGATACGTCATACCACCCCATGCCATCGGATTCTCTGCCGCCGTCATGCAAAGAATAGACGATATAGTCCACCCCTTGCGCGCGGAGTCTGTTTGCCTCTTCCTTGACAAGCGTTGTAAGCTCGCTCTTCACTTTGAAGTTTACGTCGCTACACATGCTTGACGAAATTGACGAATAGCAATCGCCGATTGCGCCGATAATGCCCACTTTTGCGTCGCCGAACTGAACGACGGTGGACGGCCTGCAATACTCCACTCTCTTGTTTGTGGCATTGTCGTAGACGTTGATTGCAAGGAAGGGAAAATTGGCAAGTTGCGCGTTTGACTTGATTTTTTCGGTTGACCAGTCAAACTCGTGGTTGCCGAGCGTCATGGACGAGCAATTGATATAGTTGAGCCATTCGGTTGCAAGTTTGCCCTTGGTGTTGTTGGACTCGCTGCTACCCTGCCACATATCGCCGGACGACAACACGACGGTGTTGGACGTTGCCTGTTTATCTTTGAAAAAGGTTGTCAACTCGTCAACGCCGGGTTGAGTGTCGGAGTCGCAATACATGCCGTGCAAGTCGTTGATGCCGTAAAGGTTGAAGTTGACGATCACGCTCATGCCGCAATTGTCGCACTTTTCATCGTTGTCTTTGTCGGCGTGATTGCAAGATGACGTCATTTGTTGTTCACACTTGTCGCACACTCCATCGCCGTTTAGGTCAGCGTGATCGCAAGTTTCGCCTTGCTTGCACTCGTATCTTTTCAGCACCGATTGATCGGAATCCGCATATTCTCCGCCACCGATCGCCTTGACGGCAATGGACTGATTGGCTTCGAGCTGTATGCTCGTTTCCGTGGTCGTGCCGATGATTGAGCCGATGATGTACTGATACATCGTCGCGTTGGCAATTGCACTCCAACTTGCAAGTCCGTCTTCGGATATGGTGACGACAGGCGTTGCGAGTTTTGTCTTCTCGCCTTGTCCGCCCTGCTTTGTGTAGGTCTTGGGCGTGGACCACATGCTGTTTTTGTACGTAGTGCCGTTGCCGACTGCTTGAACGGTGACGGTTTCGCCGTCGTTTAGTTGCACCACCGTGTATATCGTCTCGATTTGACGACCGCTGAGGTTGCAAACATAACTTTCCGCATGCTCGACGGCTTTCCATCTTGCAATACCTTCGCCGTTTATCGTCACGACAGGAGTTTCGAGCTCCTTTGCAAAAGCGTCGATTTTAAGGTCGCACGCAACGAGCGTAAACGACGTGCACACCACGACGATAAGGCAAACGAGCGCAATGATTCTTCTTTTCATAAGACTCCGAACGATACGCGCACTCAAGGCGTCTTCGCACTTATCGCGCGAATTTTGCGTATCTAAAATATGTTGTATAGAGTATACAACTTTTTCGCGCGCAATGTCAAGACGGATGTCAAACGCTTTGTATATTAAAACCGCAACAAAAAAGCCGCTAACAAGCGGCTTGAATGCTTTTATGTCACGCAAAAGATGCGGCTATCTTCGTATACACCGTGCAAAAACGTTTTTGCTTTTTGCGGATATGTCGCGAATTTTTTGGCGGCATCACCCACTTAAAAGTTGCGGCATAAATCATTTCAAAGTGTATGACGTATGCTCTTTCCACTCGGGATAGCCGTCAACGTTCGGGTCGTGATTTTTGCAAAAGGCACAATATCTTGCCGACAATTCTTTTGCGATTTGCTCGTCTTTCTCGTCAAACTTGCGCCAACCGTGTTGCCAAAGCCCGAGAATATACCACAAATCGCCGCTGTGATACGCGCCTGCATTGTCGCCCGGCAAGTCGTGATAAAAGCGCATGACCCACACTTTGTTTTTGGATTTTTTGAGATATGCGTTTGCCTGTGCGTGAAGATAATTCTTTAGCAAATCGTCTTTTGTGACGCCGATGATGCACGGCACTTGTTCGTCGGAAAAAATCGTTTTGTACAAATCCTTTCTCACGATTTTGCCGTCATATACGGGCATCGTGGAAAGCATGGATTTTGCAAGTCCGAACAAATTGCGCTTGGTCAACCTGTTCCAGGCAAGGAAAACGTCCTGATAACTTGCGGTTTTTATATCCATACCGCGTTTTGCAAGGTCGCGTTTGACAGAGTTGAAAAATCTTATCGCACGCTTTTTCGATTTCGGAGAGAATATACCGCTCGGTGAAGCCCCCGAGAGCATAATCACGCCTTTTACCATTTTCTTCACATCCGGAAGCAACATAAGATTCTGTATGGATATTGCGCCTGCGCTTTGCCCCATAAGAGTGATGTTGTCGGGATCTCCGCCAAAGACGGAAATGTATTGTTTCACCCACTCGATTGCCGCCTTCATATCGTAAAAGGCAAGGTCGCTCGTAGTCTCGTCCGAATAGTATCCGAAAACGTTCAAGCGATAATTAAATGTCACGAAAATCACGTCTTGTTCTGCAATCGTCTTGCCGTCAAACGGCTTTTCGTCGCTTGAACAAATGGTGAATGCGCCGCCGTGTATGTACACGAGAACGGGCAAATTCGTCTTGCCCTTAGGTGCGTACACGTTGACGTTGAGACAATCTTCCGAATAAGTGAAACTTAAACCTTCACGGAATTCTTTATAGTAAAAAATATCCTGCTTACTCTTCGACTTGCTCTCGTCGAAGAACTGTCTCCACTGCGGACATGCGTCACCATATCTGGTTGCAACGACTTTGTCTTTTAGCGGTTCAGGCACGGGTTTTTCAAATCTTTTTGCAGTAGCATAACGCATACCGAGAAACGCACAGGTCTCTCCGCGGTCTATTCCTACAATCTCATGATTTTGATTTTTTATAACGTATTCCATAGTTTATATAGTTGTTTTTTTGCTGAATAAAGTGGAATTTATGAGATATACTATATCTCGCGGTTTGGTGAGCGCGATATTGAGATGAATAGCAAGGAAGGTGCGGCTTGAACAAAACCCAACGTACACGGACGTACGTGATTTTGGGCAAGCCGTGCCTGACGCGGCTAGTCGCTCAATAGCGCGCTCACCATTTGTTTTCACAGTATTCGCAAAACGCATACATATCCTTCACTTCCACTTTCGTGCCGTCGTCAAGGATTGCAGTGCCGCTCCAAATGCCGTGGACTTGGTGACAGTGCATGCGAAGAAGATTGAGAACGTTAAGGTCGCCGTGATGGTCGTAGAACGGTTTCATGGTGAAATCGAATCTGCCGTCCTGAGATATGAAATGCCAGTCATTTGAGAATTTGTCGGGTTTGGGGAAAACTTCGACGTCGACGGGGCCGAACTTATGCGCTTTGCCGTCCCAGAAAATCGCGGTTTCGGTTGCGTGTGATTCGTCACCGATTCCCCACGTGATTTCAAAGCCGAAGATATGGTCTTTGCCGTCTGCGCCCTTTACGACTTTTGAACCGTTGCCCCAGTACCAAACCATTTTGTAGGGGGTGTTGACTCTGCCCCAGTCAAGAAAAGCGAACGTGTCTTTTTTGTCAAAAGTCCACACCTTGTCGCCCCAGCGGAAAGTGCCTTCGCAAGGCATACTGTTTTGCTTGGTGGTCATAAAATATCTCGTCGGCATGCCTGAAAACGGCAAAACGGTGGTGATATTTTCAAGACCGTCCATTATGTCCATCGAGAAATTGCACTCGACTTCTTTGCCCTTGAATTTGCCTTTGAAATACAACGTGCGAGAATTCGTTTTGGTGTCAAACTTGACGTACGTGTTGCCGACGGTATGTTCGAGAACGTTCGGCTCATCGCCCTTCGGAGGAAGCATATACTTTTTGCCGCCGAGAAACAGTCCCGTGCATTCGAGTATCGTTCCCGTATGCAATTTTGAATTGTTCTGTCTGTGTTTGAGATCCGTTATGGACGCTTGCGCAAAGCCGCCGATGGAGATGTTGGCAAAGTTGATTTGCACCATCATTTCTCCGTTTGAAATCTGATAAAAATCCCATTCTTTTTTGCGGTTTGCAGGTCTTGCGTTTTCACGTTCGTACTCGAATACGTTGTGTCTGGCCCAGCCGGGCGCAAGCAAAGTGCCGTCTTTTGCCAACAACTTGGTCGGCTCGGTATACTCCGTTTGTTTGCTGTTGACTTCACCGTCAATCCAACTCGGATAAGTTCTTCTCATTTTCCCACTCCTTATAACTTTGCGTTTACGTTTATCGTCACATAAACGATTATATGTTTATTATACAATATAAATGCGTGCGTTTCAATAGCGATTTTCATACAAACGTATGCGAACAAGTCTTATAAACTTGCCGGCAAAAACGGCAAGAAAAAGTTTGGCATTATTAAAACGGTTTGCTATAATAAAAAACATGAAAGAATTTACGATAAAACCGATAGCGCATATCTCGACGCCGTTCAAAGAAAAATTCGGCATACCACGTCAAAGCGGAAGAGTGAACGCGGTCGGGAAAATAGTTTTCACTCCCGAGTTTCGCAACCCCGACGCGATACGCGGCATAGACGGCTTCTCTCATATATGGCTGATTTTCGATTTTTCGAAAGCACATCGCGACGAATGGAATGCAACCGTGCGTCCGCCCCGTCTCGGCGGCAATGTAAAAATGGGCGTTTTTGCAACGCGCTCGCCGTTCCGTCCCAACTCGCTCGGTCTGAGTCTTGTCAAACTCGTGTCCGTCGAACGCACTCAAAACGACGGAGACGTGCTTGTCGTCGAAGGCGTTGACCTTCTTGACGGCACACCGATTTACGATATAAAGCCCTATCTTGCAACAGACGTAAAGACTGACGCAACGTTCGGATTTTCGGCGGATTGCGAATCTCACCGTCTTGCCGTAAACGACGAAAAACTTATCGTCTCGGACGAAAGCGTACGCGCAAAAATCAGAGAGTGCATAGCGCAAGACCCGCGCCCCGCATATCAGGAAGACGGCAGAATGTACGGAATGAGATACGACGACTACAACGTGAAATTTACGGTTGAAAACAACGTCGCAACAGTGGTTTCGGTTGAAATAAAGCGATAAAAAGCAATAGGCGCGACTTTTAATTAATAAACAATTTTTCAATAACAGATATTTTACATATAAAAAACGCACTCATAAAGTGCGTTTTCTGCATTTTAATATATTTTCTTTTATAAATCGGCAACTTACCCGTTTGCTTTTCAAAAGCAACAAAGAAACTTCGTGTTTTTTAATTGCGTCTAATCTATGAAGAACTTGCTATCGTTGACTTTGAGCATAATCTGCGGGACATGTTGCTGGGCAAGGAACACCGCAAACAACACGAGCAGACAGCCCACGAATTCTTTTGCCGTGTACGTTTCACCGAGAATAGCGACTCCCGACACGAGCGCGATTACGGATTCGAGCGACATTATGAGCGTGCAAAGTTCGGGCGGCGCGTATTTTTGACCGACCGTCTGCAACGTAAACCCTATGCCTGCCGAGAATATGCCGACGTAAAGTATAGACAATATATTGCCGCTTAATGCGCTTGCCGGCGGAAAACCTTGCACTGCCATTGCAGGAAGGCTTAAAAGTGCCGCTACGACAAATTGCACAAACGTAAGTTTGAACGGATCCGTTTCGTCGACGTACTGGTCGATGAACATGATCTGGAGTGAGAACATCACCGCACAAAGAAGAAGCATCCCGTCCGCTTCCGTAAAGGAAACGTCTGCGCCCGTCATACACATAAGATAAAACCCGAGAACGCCGATGGCTATTGCAAATCTGCAAAACGGAGAAACTCTGTGGCGCACGAGTATCCCGAGCATAGGCACGATGACGATATAAAGCGCAGTGATGAAGCCGGTCTTGCCCACCGACGTATGTTCGATGCCGTATTGTTGAAGATTGTTTGCCAAAAACAAGCAAATTCCGCAAAGCGCACCGCCTATAAGCGTTGCTTTGTTGAACGGTTTTGACTTCTTAGCACGCTTTTTGTCCACGAAAAAGTTGACGACAAGCATCAACCCTATCACCGCGACGGCGAGAGAAAAACGAAGTCCGTTGAAAGTAAAAAACGGCACGGAAGAAGACGCTTGTTGTTGGAATACGAACGCGAATCCCCAAACAAGCGCGCACAAAGACACGAAGAACGTTCCCAGTAAATTGTGCGATTTTCTTTCCATAAGCTATCTTTTATTTTATGATTTCTTTCTATATTGCGTTCAAAAACAAGTCACGCCGTTTCGCTTTGAGCCTTTTCAAGCGCGCGATTGAGAACGATATAATCGTTCAGCGAAAGTGCTTCGCCCCTAACGAGCGGATTGAATCCGCATGACGCGATAAGTTCGGTTGCGTCTTGTTTGCTCATCTTGAAAGCAACGGACAAATTGTTTGCAAGCGTTTTTCTGCGCATTGCAAACGAGCCGCGTATAAGTTTGTGAAGAAGCGCGGCGTTTTCTCCGTCGAGTTTGTGGCGGTCAATATCTATGCGCACCACCGCACTGTCCACGTTCGGCGCAGGATAAAACATATTTCGGTTGACGTTTCTCGTGACTTTCGCGTTTCCTGCCGATTCTATTGCAAGCGTGATTGCGGAATAATCCGCCGTGTTTGCCTCTGCAACGAACCTGTCCGCGACTTCTTTTTGTACCATAATAGTGAGACTTTCGACGTCGAGCGCGCTTTCGATAAATCTCATTGCAAGCGGTGTCGTGATGTAATACGGAAGATTTGCAACCACTTTGAATCTGTCGCCGACGATTGATTTCAACTCGTCGTCTTTCATTTTGAGCGCGTCACGGAATACGACTTCTACGTTGTCAACGCCTTGAAGCGAAAGTTCGAGAACGGGTTTGAGATTGCCGTCCACTTCAAAAGAGTAGACTTTCTTTGCTACCTTTGCAAGCGCACGCGTGAGCGTCCCTGCCCCCGTACCTATTTCGACGACGACGTCGTCTTCCGTCACTCCGCTGTCCTGAACGATTGCGTCAAGAAGATTGCCGTCGGTGATGAAATTTTGACCGAGAGCCTTGTTGAAGCGGAAATTCGTGCCGCGGATGATGTCTTTTATGCTGTTGTTTTCCATATTTTTCCTTACGCAATGCCGAATAATTCAAATCGGCTTGCACATTCTAACTACACACGACAACTTCGTGTCATACCAAAGATGAAAAGTCTGAAGTACAAAAGATAAAAACGGAAGATTCCCCCTTTCGTTTTTATTTTTTTAATACTCCGTATCTTCTCTTATCGTCTCTCTGACCTTGTAGTGCGCACCCGCTTGCTTTGCGAGTTCTCCGCACGCCTTGATTTCGTCTTCCCCTATGAAATCGACAACAGACATGGTCGTATCTATGCCTGCGTCGACGCAATCTTTCGTGAATTTTAGCATCGCGTCGAAAGCCGCTTCGCCGTACTTGCTACGGCATATCTCCTGATATGTCTCTTTATTCGACGCATTGAGCGAAATAGACACGCTGTCAACGTACGGCGCAATGAGTTTTGCAACGTCGTCGCGGTTGTTTATGAGATTGCCAAGTCCGTTTGTGTTGATACGAACGTGGCAACCTTTGTTTTTAATATAAGGCCCGATTTGCGAAATCATGGAAAGGTTGCAAAGCGGCTCTCCGAAACCGCAAAAAACCACTTCCTTGTATTTCTTCAAGTCGTACATGGAAAGGTCGTCCACAAGTTCCTGATAAGTGGGTTCTTTAAGTAGCCACAACTCGCTTCCGCTCACGCCGTCCTTTATGTTGCGGATACAAAATTCGCAATTGTTGGGGCAACGATTTGTGATATTGAGATAAAGGCTGTCGCCGAATTCATACACGTAATTGTTGGTCATTTTCTTTTTCCCGAGTGCCGCCTACATCTCGCTTACCTGCGAACTGCGACACGTTTTATACTTTAATTATATTTTCAGATTTATTTGTTCGTTTGCCCGCTATATCGCAAACGGCCGTTCATATTGCTTATTGTATACGATAAAACAGCCTTTTTGCGTTTTTCGTGGTTATATCGTCAATTTCTTCGCGGCTTATTCCCAGCACTTCGCTTGCCTTGTCAGCAACGAGATTCACGTATTTAGGCTCGTTGACTTGTCCCCTGAACGGTACGGGCGTCATATACGGGCAATCCGTTTCGAGCACCAGTCTTTCAAGCGGAACGGCAGACAGCGATTCTATATTATGCTTTGCGTTTTTGAAAGTTATCGCGCCGCCGAAAGAGTAATATGCGTCGAGTTTGTCGAAGATTTTGACGTATTCGGCAGAGCCCGAGTAGCAATGCAGAAGCAGTCCGCAATTTATATACGATTTCATATCGAAAAGTATTTTTCTTGCGTCTTCATAAGCGTCTCTTACGTGCAATACGATAGGAAGTTCGACTTCGTTTGCAAGTTCGATTTGCTCGCAAAACGCTTTCTTTTGCAACTCACGTATACTGTTGTCGTAATAATAATCAAGCCCGATTTCTCCTATCGCAACCGCCTTGTTATCACTTGCGAGTTCTCTTATCACGGCGTATTTTTCGTCGTCTGCCGTATCGGAATCGTGCGGATGTATTCCGGGTGCAAAATACACGCTGTCGTGCCTTGATGCGATGTCTCTTGCAAGCACGCTTGACGGCAAATCGTAGCCGACGCACACCGCGCACTCTATGCCGTCCGTGCCGAAAGAGCCGACGATTGCGTCTTCTCTTTCCATAAGTTTTTCGTCGTTCAGATGACAGTGAGTGTCAATAAGCATATCTTATACCTTTTGTTTGTTCCTTATCGCAAGCAAAGTCGCCTTTTGTGTTTTTTGCTTTTTATAAGCAAAGCCGCCTTTTCCAAGACGGCTTTTGCTGATTATCTGACCGTCGAGCCGCTCTTCACGGGTTTTTCGGGAGTTACGAGCACGATCCGCTCTTCTCCGTTTTCGTCTTTTTCGCAAGCGCAGAGCAACATACCCTGACTTTCGATGCCGCGAAGTTTTGCAGGCTTGAGATTGTACACCACGACAACGTTTTTGCCCACCATTTCTTCGGGGGTGTAGAACTTCGCGATACCGCTGACGATAGTGCGAGTTTCTTCGCCGATTTGCACGGAGAATTTGAGAAGTTTGTCGGCTTTTTCGACTTTCTCCGCCGTCACGATTTTGCCGACGCGAAGTGCGATTTTCGCAAAATCGTCTGTTGTGATTTCGTTTATGTCAACGACGTTTTCCACTTTCTTTTCTGCCTTTTTCTCTTGTGCTTTTTTCTCCTGCTTCGGTTCGGGCTGTTGCTCGGTTTCTTCCTTGATAAGCCCTTTTGCCAAGAGTCCTTTTTTCACTTTGTCGGCGTCTATACGCGCAAACAGATGTTGCGGATTTTCCGCCACTTTCGTGCCGTTTGCAAGCAATCCGAATTTGTCAAGGTCGTTGAAATCGCGAAGCGTCGTTCCGCATTGCTCTGCAACTTTTTGAGACGTTGACGGCATAAACGGATAAAGCATACTTGCGCAAATCACGATAGTTTCCATGAGATTGTAAAGCACGGTTGCAAGGCGATCTTGTTTCGTATCGTCTTTTGCAAGCACCCAGGGCATCGTTTCGTCAATGTACTTGTTTGCCCTTCTGAGCACCGTGAATATCTCACCGAGTGCGTCTGCGGTGCGGTATGTGTCTATGTATTTAAACACCTTGTCGCGAGCGGCAGTCACCACCGCTTTCAAATCGTCGTCGACCGCTTCTTTCACGCCCTTGTCGCAAACAACTCCGCCAAAATACTTGTTTGTCATAGAGACGGTGCGTTGCACGAGATTGCCGTATACGTTGACAAGTTCCGAATTGATGACATCAATCACCATATCCCAACCGATAAGTCCGTCGTTGTCGAACGGCATTTGCGAGAGAAGATAATATCTCACCGCATCCACGCCGAAGAAATCGACGAGATCGTCCGCATAGATGACGTTGCCCTTCGATTTTGACATCTTTCCGCCGTTTTGCAAAAGCCACGGATGTCCGTAAATCTGTTTCGGGAGCGGCTCGCCCATCGCCATAAGGAAGATAGGCCAGTAAATCGAGTGGAAACGTACGATATCCTTTCCGATAATATGGACGTCCGCCGGCCATTCTTTCTTGTACAAATCGCTGCTGTTGCCGTCCGCATCATAGCCGATACCCGTGATATAGTTGGTGAGTGCGTCGAGCCACACGTACACGACGTGGCGGTTGTCAAAGCTCACGGGAATACCCCACGTAAACGACGTTCTCGACACGCAAAGGTCTTGAAGACCGGGTTTTAAGAAGTTGTTGACCATCTCGTTTTTGCGCGATTGCGGAACGATAAAATCGGGATGATCTTCATAATATTTCATCAGTCGATCGGCGTATTTCTGCATATTGAAGAAATAGGCTTCTTCTTCTGCAAGCTTGACTTCTCTGCCGCAATCGGGACATTTGCCGTCAACGAGTTGGCTCTCCGTCCAGAACGACTCGCAGGGAGTGCAATACCAGCCCTTGTACGAGCCTTTGTAGATGTCGCCTTGTTCGTAGAATTTTTTGAAAATTTTCTGCACTTGCTCTTCGTGCTCTTTGTCGGTGGTGCGGATAAACTTGTCGTACGTGGTGTCCATAAGGTCCCAGATACGTTTGATTTCCGCCGCTTTCTCGTCGACGAATTGCTTGGGAGTCACTCCCGCCGCTTGTGCTTTGAGTTCTATTTTTTCGCCGTGTTCGTCGGTGCCTGTCTGGAAGAACACGTCGTATCCTTCCATTCGTTTCGCTCTTGCAATGAGGTCGGAAAGCACGATTTCATATGTGTTGCCGATGTGCGGTTTGCCCGACGCGTATGCGATTGCGGTCGTCATATAGAATTTCTTTTTGTCTTGCATGTTATTCACCTCAAATCGGGGCTAATGGTGCCCTTCTTTTATAACTTTATACATTATACATCTTTTATGAATAAAAGTAAACGATTAGTCGCATATCTTTGAACGCTTAATAATACAATTTCATCATGAACACCGCGTTTTTGATTATCAGCGTAATAAGTCTCGTGATGATGACGATTCACTCACCCGAATCGGCGTTTTCTTCCATGATAAACGGAGTGAGTGGCGCAATATCTCTTTCAATCAAACTCGTCGCCATTTACGCGGTGTGGCTGTCCGTTCTCGAAATGATGAACAAAACCGGTATTGACAAGAAACTGTCCAAAATCCTGAAACCGCTGATAAAAAAGATATTCAAAAAAGAAAGCGAAGAAGCGTACGACTGGATTTGCATCAACGTGTCGGCAAACATGCTCGGCATGGGCGGAGTCGCAACGCCTGCCGGAATCAAGGCAATGGAAAGAATGCAGGACGGCAGCGAAAAAGCGACTCACAATATGGTTATGCTGTTTGTGATAAACGCAACGAGCATACAACTCATTCCCGCAACCGTGATTGCGATGCGTGCTTCGGCAAACTCACAAAACGCGGCAGACATAATTCTTCCGACGCTTATATCGAGCGGCATCGCAACGCTTCTGGGAATAATTATATGCAAGGTTATGTCGCTCAAAAAAGACGACGACGCGGTTTTGTCGTGCAGTGTCGCAAACAATGCAAAAATCAACGAAAAAGGCTGTTTATCAACACGTATCGGCAATATAAAATCCGCTTTATGCAAATTAAAACAAAAACGAAATGTGTCGAAATCAAAAATAAAACGCGTTAATAAAAGCAAAAAAGGCGGGCAAAAATGCAACAAATAAGCGTCTACGTTTTGCCTGTACTCGTGATAATTTTGCTTGTCGTGTGCATTGTAAAAAAGGTACGCGCCTACGACTGTTTTCTCGTCGGTGCAAAGGAATCTCTATCTCTCGTCAAAAGCATTTTCCCATATATCGCATCAATTTTCGTCTGCATCGAACTATTCAAAGCGAGCGGTTTGTCGAACACGGTTTCGTCGTTTCTCGCAAAACCGCTCGGATATATCGGCGTGCCGAGCGAGATTGCGGAACTCATATTGCTCGTTCCCCTATCGGGAAACGGGACCACCGCTCTTCTTGAAAAAATAATAGCGGAGTACGGCGCGGATTCCTATATCACGAGATGCGCAAGCGTCATAGCGGGTGGAAGCGAAACGGTGTTCTACATATCTGCCGTATATTTTGCAAGCACAAAAGTTAAGAAACTGCGCTACGCAATCCCCGTGTCGCTATTTTGCACGCTTCTCGGCGCGCTCCTTGCCTGCGCCATGTGCCGAATTATGTAAAAATGCTTGTAAAAGAAAAAGGCTCTCTCAATGTGAGCCTTTTTCTTTTTTATAAATCTACTACTTTTTTACCTACGCTGATTTTTAACACTCTGACAAATCTTTGCACTCCGAATACACATCTGACAATTGCTCAATCTCATTGAGTTCCATGTTTAGACCAAGCACCATGTTCTTCTGCAAAAGTTGCAGAACTTTCGGAATTTCTCTTGCTTCACATGCAATGTTTTTTTCAAGTTTATTTATATATGCATTCTTCTCATTTATGCTTTCTTTAATATCATTTTTGCTTGCTTTCAATTGATAATTGTACTGTTCATCCATATAAGCATACTGCGCACTATTGTGCCTTATCTGCTTTTTATTTACAGTTTTCAGTTTTTCTTGTTTGCCACAAAGCTCTTCCAGCTCCTTTTTTGCTTGAATGATCTTCAATTTGTTCGTTCTGATTTGTTCTTTGCCTTCGCGTATGCTCATTTTTGCCAACAGGCAAATTATGGTGTCGCTAGTAGAATTTAATAAGTTTTTGATGACTTGTTGAGTTCCAATTTTTTGAAATACGTTCTGCTTTTTGATTGCATCTATCAAGCGTGATATTGTTCTAGTGTTCTCCCAACATTTTTCTATAGTTCCTTGCTCTTTCTCGGTTAAATCGCCGATGCAAATCATACAAGGCGCACTACCGCTCAATTTAAATGCAACGCCACCATACTCTTTGGGATCTTCAATGGCATTATTCCACAATCTGCAACATGTATTGTCATATCTCAACTCATATTCATCATCAAGTCCGGGATCGTTTATTATCATGGGAATGGTATCAGGTATTTCCGATATTGAATATTTGTATTTATTTTTCTCATACGATAAACTCAATGTAGGCAATGTGTTTTTGAACAAAATCTCTTCGCTCAAAACGCCGTCGCTATCCGGAAATTCACTTTTGTACAACTTATCTTCTATGCTATCGCCGCTCCCGTAAATCTCGTCGCTATACACATTACTTTTTCCAACGCGATGCAACAAGTCAAAAGCCTTGTTGGATTTTTCGTTTGGAGAACAACATATTAACATATAGTTGTAATGATCGACTTTTGCGACCAAATATTTGCATGTCGTTTCGTATGGCGTCGGAATCCATTTCTCTGAACATTCCTTTTCAAACCCAAAGCCGTCCCAACCTATGTCAGCGCTTATCGCACCATCGAGTTGCGGGAAAACCGTTTCAACATTATCTTCCACACGTTCGGATTCTTCAAGCATTAAATGCTCGATTTCATCAACCGCTCTTTTTCGCAATAAATCCATATATTTCTCCTAAAATTTTCATGTCGATTGCTTGTTCTAAAATCTTGCCGCAATTATCATTACAACAAACGGTATGACAAGAAGAATAACAGCAATCAAAATCAAATACCAAATATTTGCCACAACACCCCATATAAGAAGTGCAATTGCAAGCAAAAAGTCGATAATACCCAAAACTAAAGCCGGTACACTATCAAACATACCATCACCTCCATATAATTATTTAAACAATCCTATCAAAGCGTCAATCCAGCCAAATCTACATGCACAATATCCAAGTGCGATTAAACCTACAATCAAGGCTATCCACCCAATAACTTTCATCATTTCATTTATCGTTCCTTTTCATTTGTTTGTCATTTAATGTTGTCAAAAATTTTTTACGAATGGTCAACTATTTATATATCGATTTGAATTTCTTTTTGGTATTTGTCAAAAATATATTGAGCATGTGGAAAACTTATTGACAACCAAATCTGAATTTTTACAATACAAACTTGTTCGTCCGAATGTTTTTCTCGTTCGATCAAAAATCTATCGTATTCTTCATCACGAAAGTCTGATGGCTTTTGTATTATATCGCATCCCATTTTCATTTCCGTTTCGCACTAGAATTCTCTAATCATAAAATAATTATATCCTACATATTGTAGGAAGTCAACAAAATGTAGGAAAAATTATGTATCTTATTCGTATGAAGAACAATCATTTTGGCATAGCACTAAAAGAATTGCGCACCGAAAACGGCTTATCTCAAACAGAATTGGGACAAAAACTCGGATATTGCAATCAAACAATCAGTTTTTGGGAAAACGGACAGCGAGAACCGTCTTTGGATGCTCTTGTTTCGATTGCAACATATTTTGGTGTGTCAATAGACTTTCTGTTGGGCATCGACAGATATTGATGACAATCTTGTTTTGCCATCAACATCAATTTATAAAAGAATAATATTAAAAAAGACAATTTTGGGGTTATCTTTCGCTGTATAAAAAGAAAAGGCTCGCCGTGGCGAGCCTTTTCTCTTGATAAAATTTACTTCTCTTCGCAAACTGCGTTGAGTTTTTCAATGAGTTGGTCAACGTCGATGCCGTGCACGCCTGCCGCTTCTTCAAGCGTTTCGCCGTGTGCGAGCATGCAGTGCAAGCAATGCATTCCGCTCTCTTGCAATACGTTTGCAAGTTTGTCGGGATCGCCTTGTGCCAATACGTCGATGATGAGCATATCTTTCGTGATCATTGTGTTACCTCCGATATAAGATTGTATAAAAAATATATTTTTATTCTATGAAAAAGCCGCTGAGATACAGCCACACCACGAGCGCGACCAAACCGAGCGCGAGCAGCACTGCGATTGCAACCTTCCAAGGCGACACCGGCGATTTGCCTGTGGATTTGCCCGTCCTGCCGTTGATGATGAAGCCGTAAAGTTTCTTGCGATACTTATACGAACACACCCAAAGGGGCAAGAGCATATAGTGGAATTTGTTATTGCAGAACTTGGTGTTGACGTTGAGATAGTCCACAACGTCTGCATTGTAGTCGCTCTTGATCGAGTTTTTGATATCTTCGCTCATTTGTCCTTGCGCAACGGAAAATCCGCCTGCAAGCGAAGTGTCGTATCTCTCTGCGGCGAAGCCAGAGATATAATCTCTGTTGTACGCTTCGAGATTTTGCGTGTCGAAAGGAAGAATTTTGTTGAGTTCTTTTTGTTCGATCTGCGTGCTTGCCTCAACCGGCATATCTTCAAAAGACATATCTTTGTTGCCGTTGACGTTGTACCAGTATATGTACGTCTCTGTGCGACGGTCTTTGCCGGAACCTACCGTTCGGGTGCGTCTTTCGCCCAGTCTTCCTTCATAGGTGGAATACGTGTCCGACGTGAACGCATACGACGGTATGTAAATACCTTTGAATTTGTCCACGGAGAAGTTCTTTTTCAGCCCGATAGGCGCAAAGATTTTCTTCTTTATCCACTTTTTGCCGGCGTTGGCGGCGTCTTCTTGCGCGAGTGCGAAAGGAAGAATGGCATTTGGTTTCAAGCCTTTGAGATCTTCGATCTTGACAATGTTGGTTGCGCCGCAATAGGGGCATTTGACAGCCGTGTCGAACGATTCAAGCGTAATATCGCCACCGCAGTTGGGGCATTTGTACACGTCGTCGTCGATGAGCACTGCACCGTCCTTGAACTCCTTGTCGTAGTCGCGCCTGAAACACTGTCTTTTCTCAACAGGACGAGTCGCGTCGCAATATGAACAATGCAACGCGCCCACCTTCGGATCGTAGACCATATCCGCGCCGCAATGGGGGCACTTGGATACGCCTGTGTTTTTATAATCGAAAACGTCTGCCATAAATCAGCGATTATTCTATCTTCGCTCCGCATTCGGGGCAGAATTTCATACCCGCTTTCACGCTTGCTTTGCACTTGGGGCAAGTAGCGTTTTGAGGTGCTCCGCATTCGGGACAGAACTTTGAACCGACGGGGACGTCCGCTCCGCATTTGCCGCATTTTGCGGTTTCCGCAGCACCGACTTTTGCTCCGCATTGGGGGCAGAATTTCGCACCTGCTTTCACGCTTGCGCCGCATTTTGCGCATTTGACTTTCTGGACCTGCGTTTCGTCAAGGCTTTGAGCAAATTGATTGCCGACTCTTGCTCCCAAGCCGAGACCGATGCCTGCCGCGCCGAACATACCGCCCATACCGGGGTTCTTTGCCGCGTCGCGCATTGCCTGCACGGATTCGTATTGTGCATAATCGCCCATCTTGCCGTCGAAAACACCGAGCGTGGTGCGTTTGTCCATCGCTTGTTCCACCGCTTCGGGAAGTTTGAGATTGCGAATGATGACGGAATCGATGTCAAGGCCGAGTTCGTTGAATCTCGGTTTTGCGTGCTGGCAAGCGGTTTCGCCGAGTTCGAGATAATTCGCCGCAAGTTCGAGCGCGGGAATTTCACATTCGCCGAGCATATCCGTGAGTTCGGAAAGAACGATAGACTTAAGATGTTCCTGAATGTCTTCCGTCTTGTAGGAATGAATCGTGCCGAAAACTTCTTTCATGAACTTTTCGGGGTTGGAAACGTGGAAAGAGTATTCGCCGTGACCCGCGATGCGAATCATACCGAAATCCTTATCACGCATCATAACGGGATTCGGAGTGCCCCACTTCATTTGCGTAAATCTACGCAAATTGACAAAGTAGACGTCTATTTGTTTTGGGTTTTCAAATGCGTATTTCCAGTTTGCAATCGCGGTGAGAACGGGCGTTGAACCTTCATCGAGTTTCCAATTGCCTTCCGTGAAAACGTCGCAAACAGATCCGCGATATACGAAGATAGCCGCCTGAGAAGGTCTGACGATAAGTTCCGAACCTTTCATTATCGCATATCTGTCGTCGTATTCGAATTTTTGAACTATTGTATTTTGAGTGCTGTCTTCCCATTGAATGACTTTGAGAAGTTGTCTTTTTATCAAGCCCATAGCAATCTCCTTGTTTTTCTTGTTGACAACATTATACCATATATATGCGCAATTTCAATAAAAATTTTATTTTGCGCGCGTGTTTTTGTACATTTTGAGCGGCAAACTACAATTTTTCGCCCGAACTGCCCTTTTTGCGACCTTATCGTGACATCCGACACGAATCCGTACACGCCGCTTTTGCCACTCTGCTTTGCAAACAACGATAGACTGCCCTGCCGCCTTTTCAACTCTATCTTTGCAAACAACGGCAAATCACACTTGCCGATTCTTTCATTTACACGAAATCGCACACTCATTTTCTACTTTACTTTGACAGGTAACGCAAAGCCGCGCTTGCTTTTTTTGAAAAAGAAAACTCGCGCCGAAGCGCGAGTTTCTTTCAAGCGATAAAGTCGCTTATTAGTTGATTGGGATGATGGTTATGCCGGAGATTGCTTGATACATGGGTATCGTTTGTCCCACGGAGACAACGTTTGCGCCGATCTTGTTCACATCGTCTTGGGTTGCAACGCGAGTTGTCACCACAGTGCCGTTTGCGTCAACCACGGTGCCTACTGCCGCAACGAGCGTGTAAACGACCTTACGGTCTGCAAACTTGGGCAATGCAAACAATGTGTCCGTTGATGAGAACATCACCGAGTAGCTTGCAACCTTTTTGCCCGAGATGTCGTACACTTCCGCTTTGCCGAACCATGCCACGCGCATCTCGACAGAGCCGACCTTGTAAGTCATCGGCAGCGACGCTCCGGTATTGGAGATTGTCACAGACGGGACAGCGACGTTCTTGTTTGCTTGCGAGATTCCGACCGTGATACGCTCTTGCGCGCCGAGTTGAAGCGTTGCGCTTTGACCGTCTGCCGACGTCGAGATGCCACTCGAAGAGACCGTGTAGGTGGTGTTTGCAGGCATTGAAACGATGACGTAGTTGAAGTTGATCGTACTTGTCGTTGCCGTAGTTGCAAACGTTGCCGTTCCCGTTGCAGCGTCGTAAATCGGATCATACACGTTGAACGTTACTTTGTACTCAAACGGCATAGTCTGGCTAGAAGTGCTGTACGGATTGAGCGAGAAGTCGCTTGCCGCAATTCCGTTTGCCACGTTGCTGGTGTACGAACCGTCGTTTGCGACTATCTTGCTTGCCGTCATTCTCTTGACAAGGAAAGGCACTCTGAATTCTTGCACGTTGCCGTCTTTGTCGATGAGTTTTGCAATCACGTTGATGACGCCGCCCATATAATCGGGTCTGAATTCGTCATAACTCCACACAAGAGCGCCGTCCGCAGTGCCTTCGATGGTGCTGTACGTGCGAGTTTCGGTTTCGTCCGTTTGCACGCCCGCCACGACAACGTTCTTGCGAACGTTGAGCGTGATGGTTGTCGGCATTGTCGGTTTTTGATATTCGTACGGATTGACATATTTGCTTTCGCCTGTCTTTGCCGTATTAACGTAACCGACGAGTTGTCTGAACGCAGTTTCCGTTGCGGTTGCCGCGCCTTTCGCGCTTCTGTCAAGCACCTTGACGGTGACTTTTATCTTCTGCACGCCGACGCGGTTGACGTTGTCGTCGCTTGCGTTCTTCTTGCCGTAGTCATACTCGCCTTCATAGTTGACGATTGCCTGCGCCGTGAATTCACCGCCTGCGTACGTCACGTTGACGCCGCTGAAGTCCCACGTAATCGGCAAAGACTTGGTCTCGCCGTTTGCAAACGAGAGCGTGATCGTGGACGGGAAGTTGACGTATTTTCTGTCAAGTTCTTCGCCCTTCAACTCGACGTATTCGCCGCCTTCGAGTTTGTAAGTGCCGTCAAGATTATTTCTGACGTAGCCCGACGTTGCGGTTGCGGATTTCTCGTAGCGATTTCCGTCATAGCCCGTGACTCTGTCGAAGATTTGTTCGCTTGTGTACGGGTCGATGATGAACGTTTCGGTGTTCGCGTCGTAGAACTTGCCTGTCGTTGCGTTAAGATCGTTTTCGGTGAACTTCGCGCTCGTGTTTCTCATGCTGTCGATATGAACGACAACGTTGACGTTTGCGTTTGCGCTGTTGCCTGCGACCTTGCTTGCGACGTTTGCCTTTACTGTGACGTTGCCGCCCTTATATCCGTAAGACACGCCTGTTGCGTCCCACGTTGCGCCGAGCGTTTGCGTTGTGACGTACACGAAGATGTACAAATCGTTGCCGGCCGCGTCTTTGTAAGACGTCGTGCTTGCGTCGTAGTTCACCGCTCCGACGTACTTGGTGTAAGTCTTCGCGCTCTTATTATAGGTGTAGAACGTCACTCCGTCGTACTGGCTTTCGCTTGCAAATTCTTTGCCGTAAACGACGTAGTTTGCATGGCGTTTGTCATAAGTCGCGTTGGTGACGATGTTGCCGCCGTCGTTGGATCTGCCGTCAGTCCACCAGGTTTGCGCAAGCATGAATTGTCCGTCTACGTAGTAGGTGATTTCGCTTGCGTAATTTGCGGTGTTGAAGACCGACGAATTCCAGTCATCGGCGTATGCGTCGAATTCATAGCGATGATCGCCTACGGACATATCCGTGTACGTGACGTCGCTGTTCGCGCTCGTTACCTTTGCAACGCGGAGTTTTATCTTCATTTCAAACGCCGGCATAACTTCAAACGCGCCTTCCGTCGATGCGTCGGTGTTCCAGACGTGAACGGTCATCGTTCTGTCGAGCGTGGAAGAGAGATTCTTCATATCGCTCGCATCGGGTGCGTTGTCGTAAGTGAGTCGATACGTTCCGACGTCGCCGTTTGCAAACGTGAGTTTCATAGAACTCGGAAGCGCATTTGCGCCGATATACGCCATGTGGTTGTAATAGACGTATTCTTTGGGCATGCCGCTCGTTCTGTCGTAAACGATGTCGATGTATCTGCCGTCGTTTCTGTCTTTTCCGACGAGCGTATCCGTGATTGTGGAGTACTTGCTTGCGTCGGAATAGACGTTTTGAAGCGTGGTTTCGTCGAGCATGAGTTCCGCGTCGACGATGGTGCGGTCAAGCACCGTGACGGGCACGTTGACCGCTTGTCTTGCGAGCATATAAGTCGTTTCGTCGGTGAGCGCGAAGTCTGCGTTGCCCGTCTTTTCAATCATATACTCGATATACTTGTCGATTGCCACGTATTCTTTCTTGCCGTCTGCGTTGACATCCTGATATACGTAACCGCCGAGTGCGTTTTCAACGCCGACTATCGTGTTGACTACAAATGCGGAGTCGCCCTTGCCGCTCTTGATGAGTGCGTCGATTCCCGACCAGTCGAAGTACGCCTTGAACACATGTTCGTTCATTCCGCCGAGCACTGTCGTGACGTTGAGTTCGGTGGGCAGATAACTCGAATCGGTGTTAAGGAACGTATCCACGATGATTGAGCGATACTCATAGTCGGAGACAAACATAATCGTTCTGTTTGCGACGTACACTTCGATTTCGCTCGTTTCGGTCATCTCGTTCGCACCGCCGAAGTAGGTGTACGTAACGGTGAGTCTTATCTTCTTGCCGAAGAACTTCGTGATGTTGTCGTAGAAATCTTGCTCGCTCTTGAGCGTTGCGTCTGCATCTTTGAGTGCGTAAGTCGCAAGAACTTCCTGCGTGGATTCGCTGCCGTTGACGAGAACTTTCTGCATCGTGCCCGACGTGAAGAGCGTGCTTTCAAGCGCGTACGGGTCGAGAACGAATTGCGTTCCGCTTGCAAGTGCCGTGATGCCTGCCTTTGCGACGTTGACGTTGACATTGAATTGGCAAGTGAGATTGTCGTTGCTTGCCGTCACGGTCATTTCGCCCGCAAATCCGTCAGTGGTGTAAGTCTTGTTCCACGCCATGTTGACAGCGATGCTCTTGTCTGCGACCTTAACTTCTGCCGTGCGCGGCAATCCGCCGTAGAACTTGTCGGTTGTGAGCGTGTATCCGAATCCGCTTGCGAAGTCGCCCGTGAATCCTGCCGCCTTGTCAACAAACGTGAAGTTGTTGTTGATTGTGAAGGTGAAATCTTGAGCCCAGCCGCCGTTTTCAACGCCGAAGTCCGTGCCGAGCGTCATGATGTACGCCTTTCTTGTGAATGCGCCTTGCTTGATCTCTTCGGCTGTCGGCATAGCCGTGCTTTCCCATTGTACCGGCACGCTGTCGAATGTCTCGCCGTTTGCCACGACCGTTGCGGTGGTTGCAAACTTGAATGCGTCAAACACGTCATAACTCGTTGCTTGGTTGTTGAGCGTCACTTGGACGTTGTCAAGGAAGCCTTCCAGATAAATCTTTGCAACGTAGTCTTCCGTTTGGATGCTCAATCCGTCGTAGAAACGATACTTGCGCGTCACGTACTTGCCGTTTTCATCGCTTGCGATTTCGTTTCTGTTGGGCGCGGAGTAATCAAGCCACGTCATCGCCGTGTCGAATGCGCCTGCGCCTTCAACCGTAGTGACGGTTGCGCTGCTCGGAAGCGTCCATCCGTTCTTGACGTCGTAGACGAGAGAGAGTTCGTTGCCGTCCTTGCCGCCGACGATGCCTATCGGGTTGCCGTCCGTATCGTTCTTGACCGAGAGCGTTGTGTTCTTGAGCGTTGCGCTCGTTACGTTGTAGTTCGGGATATTGACGTTGATTTGGACGTTGTTGCCGCCGATATTTGCCCAGACAGTCTGCATATCGATGCCGCTGACGTCTGCGCTCGTTATCTTCGTCGTCCAGCCTTGTACGTACGCAATGTACGAAGTGCCGAGTTCGCCGTCGGTGAGAGCCACGAATCCGCCCGAAGACACGTCTTTCTTGTACAAGCCTTGCGGATTTTCCGTACCGTCCGCGTTATAACGTTTGCCGCTATATGTGCCCTTTGTCAAGTTGACGAGCACTGCGGTGCCGTTGACTGCGTCGCCCCAATCGCCCACCGTGAAGTAGTTGTCGCGGTTTTGTGCGAAGGAGACGGGGTTGACACCGTATGCCACGCCGTTTGCGTCAACGTGGGATTGTGCGTACACGCTGCCGGTGTAATTATCCTTGTTTGCAAGTTTGTCTGCGATTGCAAGGCGATCTTCTCTGCTCATTGCGTAGATGTCGCCGACGCTTTCGTCATAGAAGAAGTTGACGGACGCGATGCTCTGTTGTTCGACGTTGAGTCTAAGCGTGATGGTTTGCATCTTATAAACCGCGTTGCCCTTGTCGTCGTATCCGTTGAACACGAGACCGAGTTTGTCGCCGTTGTCGTCAAGCACGTATGCGCTGACCTGTGCGTAAATCGTGCCGCCTTCATAGACGTTTTGTTCCGCTTTAAGTCTCGAGCACGCCGCATTGGTGTAATACTTGACGCTCGTCCAGTCGGGGTACATTACGTGAGTCGTGCTACCGCCGAAGGAGACTTCGTAACTCTCGTGTTCTTTGCGCTTGAACCAGTTCGGATTGAACGTGTCTTCGTGCGCTACGTCTACGGAGAGCGTGGACGGAGTCATTACGGAAACCGTGATCGGAACGTAAACTTCCTGCATACCGCTGAATTCCGTGCCGATGTTGAGTTTTGCGTAAAGCGGATAATCGTTGCTGTGTTTGTATCCTTCAAACGTAATGTCGTTTTCGCCTATCTTGTAGATGCCGTTGTTGTAGGCATCGAGATATGCGTTGCCGACCTTGATGAACGGTGCTTCTATCTTAAGGTTGCTGCCTTCACCCGCGGTGAGAGTCTTTTCGACTTTGTTGCCGGAGATGTCTTTGACTTTGACCTTAAATCTCGTGCCGAACGAGTCTGCCGTTATCGTCTTTGAAGAATACGGATCGAACGTGAGCGTGTCTACCATGGAGTCGTACACGTAAGAACTTACCACGACTTTGACGTTGACTTCTTGTGCGAGTTTGCCGCTGAACGTCTGTTTTTGTCCGACAAAGCCGCTGGTGCTGTCCGTAAGACCGTTCTTGGTGACGGAAGTCGCGATTTCAAATCTGTTGCCGCCCACTTTCGCTTTGATTGTTGCTTCAAGTCCGTTGTAGTAGTTGATTACGCCGTTCTTGGTGATGTTTTGAATTGCGGTTTCGAGAGCCGAAGTATCCCATTCGACGTCGAAGTTTGTCATCGAACCTTCGGTTGCGAATTTACCGCTGACTTCGGTGAACTTCTTGATGTAAGTCGCAAGGTCGTGCGTCTGTGCATCGATGCTCATTGCGTCGATCGTGAGAACGGTCGTGTACGTTCCCTTGTCGTCGCGCTCGCTCTTGAGAGCAACGGTGTTGCCGTTTGCGTCCGCCATGCTCGTGAGTCTTGAGATCTTGTAGTTCTTTGCGGTAAGGTCGATTGACGACTTCACTTCTTTTGCAAGGCCCCATTGATACGTGTAGCCAACTTTGATGACGTTTGCTTCATCGCCGTTTGCCCACTTGGTCGAGCCTTGCCAATCGTACTTGAAGTCTGCGCTGTCCCAACTGAACGTGCCCGTCGGGAACGCCTTGCCTGTCGGCAAGGACGCACGGTCAAGCACGTAGTAGGTCTTGTCTCCGACGCTGTACATCTTGTAAGAACCGTCTTCGTTCTTCACAAGTCCCGCAACGTACGCCGGGTAGATCAAATACTTGTTGCCGTCGTCGTTGAGATTTTCGGTTGCGCCTTTGTTGATTTCGTCCTGCGTGGGTTGTGCGAGCAACTGGTATCCGTTGGAATCCTTGCTTGCATTCGAGAGCGCGTTGATGACTGCGTATGCCGTGCCGCCCGTCGCATTGGTGAGCGTCGTGCCGAACGTGTACGTTCCGCTTGCAAATTGCAGTCTGACGAGATCGGGCAGAGTTGCCATATACTTGCTGCTGGTCTTGTCGATGTCAAGAGCAAGAGCCTTCGCCGTGTAAGAGCCGTCGCTGTTTCTGTAATAGCCCTTGAGCGATTGCATCTCGAAGTCGTTGGTGACGTAGACCGGGATTGCGTAAAGCACCGTGTTGAGCGCATAGCCGTACACGTAGCCTGCAAGACGTCTGCCGTTTTCATCGGTGCTGGTTGCCGCCGTGAGATCCACGCTTGCCGCATCCCAAACGATTTGCGTACCGGTTGCGTCTTTATACGGGCTTGCAGGATAGTAGGACGAGAGCGGTTTGCCTTGTTCGTCGAGAGTCGCGAACGTCACCGCCGCTTTTTGCGGGAAGAGCGTCGAATCGAAGAAGTAACTGTCTCTGAGTTGGAAGTCCTTCTTCTGACCTTCTTTGACGACATAACCAGTTCTCGTTGCGGGATCTTCTATGACGATTTCGGTCGGAGCCGAACCGCTGATGGATTCTGCGTCGTCGGAGTCGTCGAATTGGACAAGACCCGTCGTGTACGTCTTTTCAACCGTGCTATACGGAGTTATACGGAGCATGAAGAAGTCCCATGCCCAGCCGAGATCGGTGGTGGTTTCGTTGGTTGCGCCGCCGCCGTCCTGCATAAACTTCATGCTTGCCATGTCGTTGGACTTGGCTTTGTTGTAAAGCATGCTCGAGCTGCCGCCTGCACCGCCGTTTGAATCGGAAGTATTCTTTGTGCCGTTGACCATGATTTCGATCGCCTGAATACCCGGATTCATCGTGTATTCGTTCGTGAGACCGTATTCGGTCGGTTTGGGATCGAGATCGAGATAAATGTTGATTGACGGATCGATATTTCCGCTTGCGAAAGGCAACGGGAGAATTCCGCCGACGAGTTCGGACAAGTTTTGAATCGTGCCCGGGCCGAGATTCTGCAACAATCCCCACAAACCACTAAAATTAACAGCATCGGTTGCAATGACTCTGACCGCCCACTTGATGAACGTAAACGGCAAGGATCTTGCATACGGCTCAACGTAGTTGACCTTCTCTTGCGTGGTTGCGCCCTTCTTTACGAGAGCGTCAAGACCGTCGAAGAAGTTGGTGACTGAGTTCTTGGTCGTGCCGAGCGTAACTTTACTCGGAGATTTAGAACTGTTGTCCAACGAATCAACGTTTACAAACCACGGCTCGTCCAAATTGTTAGCTTTGCTGAGCAAGTTGATAAGGATGCAGTTGACCATAAGGATGAGTTCGTTGTACGCATCCTTGTTGAGTTCCGCCTTGATGGAGATCTTGCCTGCGCCGTTTGTGACAGCCGGCATACCTTCATAGTAAGGCACGTATCCGTAGCTGTTGAACAAGTTGATGCCCACGCTCTTGATAAGGTTGGACATATCCGCCGTATAGGAGTAGGATGTCTTGTCTGCGTTCCAACCGATTGCGTTGACGTTGTCGGACGCAGTCTTTGCGGTCGGATATTCAAACGTCTTATCGTCGCCGTCCGTACCCTTTGTGAGTTGAAGCGGGAACATATTCGCCATCATGGAGCTCAAATCGAGACAGTCAAGCAAGTTTTGAACAGCAGGAACTATACTAAGGAACTTAACAAGGTTTCCGCCCGGATCGAGTTGCGTGATGAACACGTTGTTGCCGCCAACGACTACTTTAAGTCCGACATTGTAGTTTCCGCCGACTCTGTTAAGTCCGAGATTGAGAAGGAGCTTATAACCCTTGTCCGTATAGCCGTTGCTTTCTGCAAGGTTCGTTGCAGTGAACACCTTCTGCCCTGTGAGAGTAATCGTCGAATATGCATATCCGCCTTGAGAATTGCCGGTTGCAATGCCTTCCCACACCTTGTTGTTGATCGTGATGTTGAGACCGGGTTTCACGTTGTCAAGCACGTTTTGAATGAGCGACATGATGCCCGAAGTCTTGGAGAACGTCAATCCCGCATAACCCGTCTTCACCGTTTCGATGATGTTCTTGGAGTCGATGAAACTCTTGCCCAAGCCGAGTTCGACGTCGCTGATTGCGATGTTCGCACCCGTGCCCACGCTGTCGAGAATTGCGTTGACGTTGATTGAGTCGAGACCCTTGTCCGTAGAATTGATTGTAACCGCAACGGATTGAATGTCGGGCAATTCAAACGGGAGATTGAGTCCGAGCATACCGAGAAGCGTGCTGATAAACGCGTTGTCGAAAGACACGCCGAGTCTGCCGTTCTCGATGTCGATTTGCATATAGAGTGCGCCGCTTGCCGCCGTGGATGCGTCCGTGGTGGTTTCTGCGTTTTCAAGCGTGATCGCGTCTCTTGAAGCCGGTGCCCCGTAACCCGGAGTCGCGCCGAGCAAGCCTGCGATGCCTTGGAACTTGATCTTGCCGAGACCCAAACCGCTTGCGTCGATGTAGAGCGCGTCGGAATAGATGCTGTTTTCGGTGTAGAACGAGTTGCCGCTCGTTGCGGAAGAGAGCACCCAACCGTCACCCGTCGTCTTCTTCATAAGTCTTGAAGAGCCGAGATAGTACAAGCTGAGAATGGTCTTGTTGATCGGGTCGCCCGTCTTAATTTCGATTGCGATGTCGCTGAACAGGATACCGCCGATGCCGTAGGCAAGGACAGGAGCGAGGTTGAGGTTTGCGTTGATGTCGATGGTGAGATTGATCGGCTCGCTTGCCATGGTGATGTTGAGATCCGCCATGACGAACTTGTATTCGCCCATCGTATCGCCGCTGACCGCTTCGTAAGTCTTGTCGGTCGCATTGTAGTTGTAAGTCTTGCCCGTGTAGTAGGACGCGCTTGTCTTGTCTTTCTCGTCTGCCGTGAGTTTGACAAAGTTGCCAAGCAACGCAGTGCCGTCAAGCAAGGTTTGAGCAACTTTTCTTGCCCAGCCTGCCAAAGACACGTCATAGCCTGCGTCTCCCGGTTTGAGATTGTTGGACGTCATCGTAAATTCAACCGACGCGTGCAATCCGATTGTGGGCAGAGTGAGCGAGTTTATATCAAGCGTCGTTTCGCCTGCCATGAGTTTTTCAAGGTCGAGAGAGAGAATTTGGTTGTAATCGAGAAGCTCTTTCTTCTCGGATTCCGTATTGTACCGCAATTCAAACGCTTCTCTTATATCCTTCAATTCCTTGGTCATGCTCGCCGCCGGGATGTCTATGCACATAAACAAGCCGTCGCTGAGTCTGAGGTTGAGGCTGAGTTCCGTTCTCGAGCTCATTCTGTATTCGCCCTTTGCACCGGATTCAACCTTGACGTACTTGCCGTCCACGAGATTGTATGTTGCGCCCTTGTACGCCGCTTTTTCCGCTTCGTCCTTGAACTTGATGTAGGTGTCCTTCGCCTCCGCTCTCAAGAGCAAGTCTCCGATGTCGGGGATAAGGTCTTTTTGTTCGAGACCGCGGATTTGCATGATCTTGCGATACACTGCGTTGACAAGGTCTGCGTTGAGTTGGAGCAACAACTTTTGCGGATTGACGGTGATCATGAAGTATGCGTAGTCCTTCATGGTTTTCTCAATCGTGGTGATGTCGTCAGAAGTTGCAGTGCCTGCCTCGCCGTTTGCAGTGTCGTTCATGCCGAGATACTTGCCAAGCAAGTTCTTGAGCATACCGCTGAGATTGAGATCTCCAACGGAAATCTTCGCGCTGTCGCCGAGTATGCCGAGATCTGCATACAACGTGTCGCCGAGCACGTACACGCCCAAAAGCGTCTTCTTGGATGCGATCACCGTGCTGTCCGTCTTGGAAACGATGTTCTTGACAAGACGCAAGCCGAGTTCCACATTCCAGTTGGCAAGATCGATGTTTGCAATAAGGTCAAGCGAGAGATAGGACACGTCTTTGTTGCCGAACTCGTTGACGATGTTGAGTTTGAGCGTAGAGCCGCTTATCGCGCTGTTGGGGCTGATAAGACCGACGATCATGTCAAGCAAGGATGACAAATCGATGACGTTGCCCGTGTTGCCTTTGCTGCCGCTGCCGTACAAGGAGATGCCGAGGCTAAGCTCGATGCACGCCTTCACGTCTTGGAGCTTGACGTAGTTGTCATACTTGGCGTTGCCTTCGCTGTCACGAATGATGTTGCCATCGTCGTCCTTGTCCGCCATCTTCTCGTCTTTATTGACGGAGAAGTCTTTGTTTACTTTCGCGTACAAGCCGCCGAGCGAAATCATGATTGCAAAGTCGCCCTGTTTGAGATATGCGCCGTCCGTTGCTTTGACAAATTCGCCCGTTGCGGAATCGTATGCGTATCTGTCGCCTGCCCATGCGGGATAAGCGTAAGAGATAAGCGCATAGTCGTCCGTGGAAACGAGAACGTAATTGTCGTTGCTGTGTTCGGTTGTAAGCGTATAGTCTTCACCGTTCTTCACGAATTCCGCACCGCTCCAGTCGGAAGTCTTTGCGTATTCGCCGTTCGCGCCGTATTTCTCGTTGTATTCGGCAACGGTGAGATAGAACGTCGTGCCAACCTTGAATCCGAGGTTGATGTCGATGCTCGGCTCATAGCCAAAGAAGTTGACGGTGATACCGCTGGTGTCCTTGGTGTTGGTCGTGCGAAGTTTCGGCAAGAATTGTCCGATGCCTTGCAAGATTTCGCTGTCGCTGTCTGCGAGCATTGCGATAAGGTCTGCAAGCAACGTTTCGTTGAGACCAACCGTGATGAAGTCGTTTGCAACGAGCAATCTGCCAAGCACAACGTTGATCATGCTCCACACGTTTGCGGGGATGATGCCCGTGCTGACTTCTTCGTCATCGTCTGCCGCAACGCCTGCTTGAGCGGTGGTTGCGTCCGACTTGAACAACACGGACAAGTCGAGACCGTCGATGATGCCGTAGGAGAAGAAGTTGCCCCAGCCCACGATGTTGCCGATTTCGTGCACGTCGATGTTGAGATAGAGTTTGCCGTTTCTCACTTCAACCCACAAGTAGCCCTTCGGAGCTTTGTCGCCGTGGAAGTTGGTGTTGTAGGTGAGTTCGAGATAGAGTTTTGCACCTTCGAGCACTTGCAAGAGTCCGACGCTCTTGTCGCCTGCAAGCATCTTGAAGAGATTTTCGGTCATAAGATAGACCTTCAAATCAACGCCGAGACCGATTGTGCTTTGGAACTCCTTGTTCTCCTTCAAAGACGTTGCGATGAAGTGCAAGTAGTCGCAAATGGTCGGATCGTTGATGAACTTGGTCATCTGATACGTCCAGTTGATGATGTCGTCAAGCGTCATGAGCATATCGAGCTTCGCGCCGATTTCCACACTCTTGAGATCTGCAAGCATGCTTGTCACGTCAAACTTGCCGCCGCCAAGAATGTCGCCGATGTTGAGCGAGAGTGCCTTGGTGTAGTTGGTGAAGTCGGTGGTGAGCTTGTATGCCTTGACGGGCGAGTTGGGATAGAAGTATTCCCCGCTCGTGTAGGTGGCAGTAGTCACGTTGCTTGCGGTGTACGCATAGTACTTGACGCCGTTCTTCGTTCTTTCGGAACGCGTGTAGAGCGTGCCCACGTACGCTGCGCCCGTGTGATTGTCGATCGCGCCCGCGGTGTACGGAGTGTAGCCGTCCGCCTCGAACAAGTCGGTGAAACCGTCGTTGTTGGGATCGATAGGCACGTATTGCTTGTCGTTCAAAGTGATTTCTCTTGCAAGCTCGCTTGCGTTTGCTTGCGGATACTCGCCTTTGAGAGCGTATTGCAAGTTGCCGCTTCCCGTGAAGCCCTTGAGCGCGCCCTTGGACTTGATGACGTAGTTGAGATTGCTGTCAAGCACGTACAAAGTGCCGTTGTACGCCTCGAATTGCTTGGTGGCGTCAAGGTCTCTGTAATCGCTTGAACGGATGTTGTTGAGTTGTTGCGCAACCGGCATGTACAAGCCGTTCACGTCCGTATAGACAATGCTCTGATAAGTGTGATCGTACGGAGTGCCGAGCGCATAACGTCTTGTCTCGACAATCTCTTCCATGAGCGTGTCGCAACGGCTGAATCTGTCTTCCGGACCGTTGTAGAGCGAGTATCTTTGACCGGTGTAACCCGTCTCTGCGCTCACGATCACGCCGCCTTCGAGCTTGAACGCGCCGTCTTCCGTTGCGTAATAATCTTTGCCTGCGGCGTCTTTGAAGAGTGCGACGTAGTCTTTCTCGTCAAAGTTCTTGCCGTAGTAGTTGCCGTATTCGTAGACGCCGTTGTTGCGGTAGAAGTTGGCGTAATAGAAGATGTTGTGTTCGCCTTGTTGACGAGCGAGAATGTCTTCTTGTCTGCCGAATTGAATCTCGGAAGACTTGCCTTCTTCACCGTTGAGACCTTGGATGTTGAATCCCAGATCGAGCACGGGGACGTCTCCTTTTTGGTTGAAGAGCAACACGCCCAGCGTGATGTCGTACGGATTGAGGTTTTGTTTGAGATAAACCTTGAGGTTGGGCAGATAGTCCGCTATGCTCGCGTTGTCGGGCATCAATTCTTGGATGATAACTTTCAAGAAGCCCGAAGTGACGTTGAGAGCGATAGAGTTGGTGAACACGTTGATGAACAAGCTCAACGCGTCGGGATCTTGAGCGTCCTTGTTCTTGCCAAACGTATCAGCCGCCGTCATTGCGTCTGCGTTGTCTTTATTGCCGTTTGCCACAAGACCGCCTATGAGACCGCCTATCACTTCTTCGATGGTGTACGCGCTCATATCGACGTAGAGTTTTGCCTCTTTGCCGAGCAAGGATTCCACGTCAAGATACAAGCCTGCTTTGCCCGTCTCTTTGTCGTTGTCGTAGTAGATGCCGAGAAGGTGCGGTTTGCTGCCGTCAAGGAGCTTGCCGGTGTAGTTGTTCTTGTCACGATCTTCTCTTGTGACGTAGCCGCCGCCTTCGAGTTTGTCGTTTTGCTCGCCCCAAACGTCGATTGCAACGTCAAGGTCACGCACGTCGATTGCAAACTTCGGCAAGATGTAGAGCTTGAAGCCGAGGTTGAGTCTGAGCGTGAAGTAGATGTTGAGCGTTGCGTCTTCCGTGACTTGGAACTTGCCCTTCATGCCGCCGAGCAATCCGCCGAGCACTTCGCCGAGAGCCTCGTTGACGCCGTCATATTGTTCGCCGAGCACGCTGTTTGCCCACACGTACAAGCCGCCGTTTGCCTTCAATGCCGCAATTTCTGTCGCATCGGTCACTTGCACGTAGTCGCCGTGATACTTCTTGTAAGAGATGTTTGCAAGCACGGAATCTGTCAAGTGTGCAGTCGGATGCAAGGAATTGTAGATTTGCTCGTAGTCATTGTACGCGAAGTAAATCTTGCCTGCGTTGACAAACAAGTTGCCGCGCAGCGAGAGCGACACGTAATACATATCGTTCGTGTCCACGTACTCTTTGAACGCATAGTCATTGTATTCGGGCTTGTTGAAGTCGGGTTGCAAAACGGAGCTTTCTTGTTGCACCTTGATCCAGTAGTTTTCGGGATCGTCGTACTTGGCAATTTGCGCGTCGGCTTCTTCTTCGGTCATACCGCCCGCAATGAGTGCGGCGCGTTGAGATGCGAGCCATTCGTCCGTGATAAGCACTTTCTTTTGAGTGTTGTACACTTCTTTCTTGTACACGTACACCCTTTGGATGCTTTCGTAAGACGTGCCGGTGTAAACAAAGTATTCTTCGCCCTTGATCATTCCGCGGATGTAGTCCGGGAAGGTCTTGCCGTCCTTGGTGGCAAGCTCGAACTTGCCGTTGTTCTTCACAAACAAGGAGCTGTCGTCAATGACGTAATATTTGTTCTTATATTCGTAATATCTCGGATTTGCAAGGTATTTGTCCGCATCGAAAGTCGTGCCGTAGTCAAACGCCCAGTTGTCGATACCGTCGCTTTCCTTGTCCACGCTGGTGTAAAGGGTTTCGTCCGTATCGACGTAACGTGCGCCTTTGGCAATGCTCACGATGTCAAAGTTGCCTGCTTCCGAGCCTTTTGCGTATTGGAACTTGGTCACGCCCACCTTGGGTGCAAGGATGTTGAGCGAGATCTCGTAATTCCACAGATAGAGATTGAGCGAGATGAACGAATTGCGCAACGCAAGCGGATTGACTGCATACAAATCGTCGCTGATTGCGGTGTACGTACCCGTCACTTCGTCGGTGAGAGTGTACAATCTCGGCGTGTTGATGCCGAATTTCTTCAATCCGTCGTATTTCTGGCAGTTGTTGATTTGAGTTTGGCTCGCTTGAGAGTACAACACGTAGTTTTCAGTCAATGAACCGTCTGCAACGTCAAGCAAGCGGATGTATACGTCAATCTTGTTGATGTCGTAGTATGCCGCAGTGCCTGCAACGACCTTTGCGTCATACGCCGCGCGTTGAGACGCCGACATATCCGACTTCTGCACGTATGCGCCGTCCGTATCTCTGAAATAGATGCCCTTGCTTGCCGCATCCGCCGTGCCCTTGTACTCGTCGATGTCGTACAAAACTTTGGATCTTGACAACATATCGTTGAGATCCTTGCGCATCGCCTTGTATTCTGCGGTGTTCAAGAAGTCGGGGTTGGTGGTTTGTTGTCTTTCAACAGCCGCCTCGAACTCTTTGACCACTACACCGAGTTTTTCATACGAATATCTCGTGTTGTCGGTGTAGAGCATAAGGTTTGGCATGTTTTCAAACTCCGCCTTATCGAACTGAATTGCGTTCTCGCCCATAATGAGAGTGAGAATTTGGTTGATGTAATCGGGCGTTACAAGAGCCTTGACGTATCTGGACGTGATTTGCACGCCGTACAAGAAGGTTCTGATATATCCGAGAATGGTGTCGTCCTTGATGAGCGGGAACTCGATCTTGGTGTCTTCCTTCTTGTCACCTTCTTCACCGCCGTTTTCACCGTCTGCAACGGTCAACGCCTCGGTTTCGCCGGTGGACTTGCCCACCAAGCTCATCACGAGTTTGCGCACTTCGTTTGCGTCCACTCTGACGCTGGGGATATTGAAGTAGCTAAGGTCGATGAACAGACCGCCGTTTGCGCGCTTGTAGTTGCCCTTTTCGTTCTTGTAGCAATAGCTTGAATCGTAAGAATATCTCTTGCCCGAGTATTCGCTTGCGCCGATAAACTTGTATTCGCCCTTAGTCTCGTCAAAGTAGTAGCTGCCGCTCGGAGTCTCGAAGTAGTGATCGTATCTTTGGCTGGGATCGATATACTCTTCACCGTACACGTCGTTTCTTTCCGCGTCGGTGAGCAGCTCAAACGTACCGCCGACCATGTACACGCCGAGCATGGTGTGGAAGTCGGTGTCGTTGCCACCCTTGGTTTGAAGCGCGATTTTGAGATTGACAAAGCTTGCCACGTCTGCGATGAGAGCGGTAAGTTCGGTTTGCGTGATCTTTTTGAGCACGTCTTTCAAGAGCTTGATGACCGTGAAGAAGTCCATATCGCCTTCAAACACGTCGGTGTCGCCGTCCGTGTATTTGAGAAGCGTCGTGCGCATGTAGTTGAGAAGCGCAGCGATTTGGATGTCGCCTTCGAGCACGAGTTGAAGTTGTCTGTTGACGTCACCGCCGTCGTCCGCGACGGATTGGATGACGAGAAGTTGATCTTGCGTGAGTCCCGGGATGAACTTTTGAAGGACTGCGCTAAGGTCGATGTCGTTGTCTTTGCCCGTCTTGAAGGACGTTGTGATGTCAATCGTTTCGCTGATGGTGAAACGATCCACGTCGTCAAAGTTGGTGTATTCTGCAAGGTCTTCGCCGCTAAGGACGTAGGTGCGAGAGTTGGTGAAAGCAACGTCGAGATGCTTGATTTGCAAGGCGAGAGACAGCGTCATGTCGTACTTCGTGCCGTCGCCCACATAGGACAAGTTGGCAGCCGCGCCCTTTTCATACTTGTAAAGGACGTCGCCCGCTTCCACCTTGAAGAGTTTTGTGCCGAGCACTTCGGAGCCGTCGCCCTTGCCGTTGTCAAGCACTTCTCTCATCACAAATCTGCCGCCTTCGCGTGCAACTCTATATCTGACGTAGAGTTTGTCCGCCGCAACGTTTTCGCCCGGAGTGATCGCGCGGAAGTATTGCTTGTTGTCCGATTGCACGAAATAGCCCGTTTGTGCGGAAGTGGTGAAATCGATTGCCACAGCCTCGCCTTGTTTTCTGAAGACGTAGTACTTCTCGCTGCCGTTTGTGATGTTTTCGATTGCAATCTTTTCTTCGTCACTGTCGCCTGCCGTGGTGACCGTTGCAAACGAGTTGAAACGCTCGCCCACAAGTCCCAAGGACGCGCCAAGCGCAAGGTTGATAGAATCCGATGTGTCAAGGTCTATCTTGAGATTGCCCGTGACTTCTTCATAGAACAAATCTTTGAGCTTGAATCCCAACAAATCTTCTGGGATATATTCAAGGACGGTTCTGAACAAGATGTTGCCAAGAGCAAGCGTGAGCTTATCTTTGTTGATGAGCAACGCAAGCGCAAGGTCTTTGTTGGTGAAATCGACTTCGCCGGAAGTGGTGCTGTCTTCCGCCACAAACGCTTCGTTGGTTGAACCCGATTGCGTGTTCGGTTTGTAGACAAACATCTCTTCGGTGTCGAAATCAATGATGTAGTCTTTGAGAATTTCCGCGATGTTCAATCCGCCGATTGCCACCTTTTGGATGTTGAATGTGTCTTCGAGATTGAGATACACGGTGTTGTTGATGTAGTAGATGCCTGCCCACAAGCTCTCATAGCCCGTCTCGGTGATGTTGATAAGTTCGAGTTTGAGTTCGGACTTGGTGAGATCGTAGATGTCGAGCATAAGCGACACGTCAAGTCTGAAGTGCGCAGAAGAATAGCCCTTCGTGGTGGAAGGCATTTCAACGACGATGCCCGTAAGGTTGCCGACTATCGCACTGATGATTTTTCCGAAATCGAGAGTGCCTTCGGTGATGCCGAATTCAAGCTCGACGGAGAATCCGAGCGTGATTATCGTGTCGTAGAACGGGTTGGTGGGAACGTCTGCAAATTTCTCTTTTTCCGTGTCGGAGAGTTTGCTTTCGTAAACGTATTCTTCTTTGAGACCGTCCGTGCCGACTTCAACGCGAGAGTGCGCTTTGCCGTCTCTGATGTAGTCGGGCAGCAATTCGTTACCTGCGCCGAAATCAATATTGAGACCGCCCACTTTGAGACCGGCGTTTACGCAGCCGACCGCTATATTGAGACCAAGATAGTATTCACCGATTCCGTTGTATGCGTCAACCGTGCGGTAGTATTCGCCGTTGACGTCTTTGACGTAACCGTATTCATGCTCGTAGACGTTGAGCACGTCATATTCAGAGCCGTTGTATTGCAAGACGGTGTCGCCCTTAATGAATGTGTTGGTTTCAACAAGTTTGCCGTCGACTTTGCGATACATCTTGTAGCTGCGCAAGTTGAAATATTGGTCCACGCCGACGTTGACCAGTCCGTAATAATCGGCGGTTGCATGCACGTATTTGCCTTCGACTTCTTTGTCGCAAAGTACGTATGCCGCGCCCTTCTTGATGTAGGTTGCGCCGTCAACGTATGCGTTGGTTGCAACGTATTCGCCTTCTGCGTCTTTGGTGTACATCAAAGTTTCGCTTTCGAGATAGTATTCACCGCCCGAAAGCACGTATTTTGCAAGCGGAAGTATCTTGTAGGTGTCAACGTTGGACTCGTATCTGTATCTGTCCGCTTGATACGCCGCATATTCGGGGTTGGTGGAATCGGTAAACTTGCTGTACTCTTCGGGGTTGCTTGCTTGCAAGTCGCTTATCTTCTTGTAAACGGTTTGACCGAGATCCACGCCCAAAGAAATGTTGAACTCGTCAAACACGTCTTCTATAGAGCCGAGATCGGGCATGAACGTGGAGAGCACAAACGCAAGCAGCGCGCGAGTGAGTTGGATTTGGAATTGAGCGTCGCTATACGCAAGAGTGATAAGAGCGTCTCTCGTTGCAGACGTGACGTTGCCTTGTTGTGCGTCAACATCGCTTGCCGTTTGAGCGTCGCCGGGTTTGTCGTTGGGCTTGTCGTCTTTCTTGCCGAACTTGTCTGCAAGTTTCTTTGCAAAATCAACAAAGTTGTCGATCTTGGAGTAGTTTTCGGCCGTAGTGACGATCTCGGTGAGATCGATATAAAGCGTGCCGTTGTTGAGATACAAGCCGCCCAACACTTTCTCTTCGCCGTTGGTGTACTTGGCAAAATAGCCGTTTTCGTCAACTTCAAGGAACTCTATTGCAAGCTCGACCTTGTTGAGATCGCTGTTTGCGATGAATTTGTCAAACTTCTCGCCCGAGAGCAAGCCTTTAAGGTCGAGAGCCGCCAAATCGACGTTTGCCGACACTCTCAAACCGATGCCTGCGTGGAATGCGGACAAAGTTTGCAAATTGATGATCATATCGCCAAACAGGTTGCTGATAAGACCGCCCGCGTTGGCAGATTGCGCGCTGTCGGAGTTGAAGTAGATAAGACCGCTCACGCTCAAAGCGATGTTTTGATCTTGATATTGCGGCACGCCGAATTTGCTGTAAAGAGCGAGATTTGCAATTTCTTCGTTTTCTTCGGTCACAACGCCGTCAACGACTTTCTTGATCGCTCGTTCTTCTCTTCTATAATAGGTCGTGCTCGCGCCCGTGTACGCGTCTTTGCGCACGAACACGTCTTTTTCTTCGTCAAACACGAAGTCGCCTGCGGTGTCTTGCGTGTAGACAAGTTCGTAGCCCACGCCTGCAACGACAGTTGCATAACCGCGAGAGTACAACGTCACGCCTTCCGTCTTTTCGCCTTCGTTGAGCAAACGATACATACCCGTCTTCTTGACATATTGTCCTGCGGGATCTTCATGGAAGGTGTAATACACGGTGCCGTCAACAGGCTCTTCTGCCTTTTGGAAGCTGTCTTTGTAGAATCCGTTGACAAGCGCGAGAATGTTGGTGAGATAGTCGTCAAGCGCGATAAACTCAAGTCTTTCGTCAACATCGAGCAACGTTTCGTACGTATCGACGGATTCGAGATCTATCTTCGCGTCAACGCCCAGATCGAGCGACCAAGTGTATTGCTTGGTGTTGCCCGCGTTGTCCTTGATGGGATCTTGCTTGTTGACAAGCGCGATCATAAGACCGAGCGTGAGCATCTCGTCATAGCCGTAGGATGCGAATTTGTCGCTTGACGGGCGCAGGAAGATGCCGCTTTGAGTCTCGTCGACAACGGTGTTTGCCGATTCAAACTTCGTCTTGAAGAGCATCGAGAGCAAATCGTTGACAAAGTTGGAGCGCACAAACACGCCGAGATTGTCGATTCTGTTATATTCGGGGTTGACTTCCCACGGTTTTGCGGCAAGAACTATATTCTTGACAATCAGGTTGAGAATCTTGACGATGTCAAGTTTGTTTTCCGTTCCGCCTTGAGATCCGCCTTCGGTGCCGTTGCCCGATTGATCGTCGGCGGTCATTGCGTCGTTGTCGGCGGAGATTGCAACGCCGAGTTTCTTGACCAAGTCAAGCAAATCGATTTGAACACGCGGACCGCCAAGACCTTTAAGGTCAACGTACACAATGCCGTCCACGAGATAGATGTTGATCTTGACTTTGCTGTTTGCGCCGTCTTCATAGGTGAAGTCAACGCCGATTTTTGCTTCGAGACCTTTGAGAATGGTCTTGACGTCAAGGTTGAGATTCTTGAAATCGATGTTGGACAAATCGCTCAAACCGATTGCGTCAAGGTCGAGTTTTGCACTGATATCGAGCTTGAATCCGTCGTCGATCACGTCGGACAACACAAGGCTGAGTCCGAGTCGAGTGAGCAAATCACCGACGCTGAACGCATTGTCGATCTTGCCAAAGCTGATGTTGCCGCCTTCCGTGCTGATGCGAATTTGCGGGAGCATGGTGGCAAGGATGCTTTGCAATTGATCCATATTGAGCAACACTTCGAGCAATTGGTTGAACGTGAAACCGTCGCGGACGTAGTGTCCGTTTGCGTCTTGCACGAAACGATTGTCGTGTGCGTTCTTGGAATATCTGTCCTTGGGTGAGTAAGAACTGAGAATTCTCTCGTTGTCGATATAAGTGTAAGTCGCGCTGCCGTAGTAATCGAAGATCATCGCAACGTCAACGGACACGATGTGAGCGTTGGTGAGAGCCTCGTAGTGATCAACGGGCATATACGTGCCGGCGTCGTCCTTAACGTAGACCACTTTACCGTCCACAATTTCTTTCTTATATCTATCACCTATATAAGAACTATCGGTAATTTCCTTATAATCCTTCTTTGAGATCTCGCTTGCGACCTTTTCTTCAACCGAAGTGTACGCCGCGCTGCTCTTGCCAGTGGACAAGTCGATTGCCTTGACGCTGACGCCAAGACCTATAAGGTTGCTGTCCACGTTCACGTCAATAGAAAGTGAAGGTTTGACTTGCAAATCAACGTCCACCGAGAGATCGAGATCGAACGCTTCGAGCATTTTTGCGATGTCCACGTCGCCGGCAGAACCGTTGGAAGTGAGAGCCGCGATGAGACCGACAAGGACGTTTTGCATGACGAGCACGCCGATCTTGCCGTCTGCGATGGAAAGGATGACTTGCATCTTTTCATCCGCGCTCATATCCGCCGCATCCCCTGCCGTTTGAGCGTCGCCGGTGCTTGAAACCAAACCGTTCAAGTTGCCGAGAAGTTTTGCGATTTTATTGCAGACAAGCTCGCTGACGTTGGTGTTTTCAAGATAGAACGCCTTGCGACCGAGCGCGCCGAGATCCACGTACACTTTTTGTCCGCTCACGTAGATTGCAATGATGTTGGTGTCTTCAACGACGTTTTTGATTTCAACCACGATCTTGGTTGAGTTGGGATCGTTGAGAGCGAGATTTGCGCCGAGATTGAGACCGAGTTTGTAGGTGATGTCTTTGTCAAACGTCAAGCCGAGCTTGAGTCCCAAGTCTTTGACGAGCAAATCGAGATATTTTTCAAGACGCACTTCTTCTTTTTGTCCCTTGATGTCAAGGTTGAGTCTCAAATCGAGATTGAGAGAGAGTGTGTCGAGATTTTCCGCAGTCGTGTAGATACTCTGATCGAAGTCGCTCGGCAAAATGCCTTCGTTTGCGCCGAGATCGAGCTTGATACTGCTGATTTCAAGTCCGATATAAGCCGGATCGATCTTGAGTTTGAGTGCGAGATTATACTTCCATGCGAACGAAAGATAACTTTCGTCCGAATTGAGTTTGATGAAATCTTCCGCATTGACTTGTTTGCCGGCAAGCATGCTCACGAGCGTTGCGATGAGAGCCTCTGCAAAATTGACTTTTACGCCGCTTTGATCAACGCCGATGTGGGAGATAATACCGCCCAAAACCGAGCTGACGGTGTTCAAAAGCGAGCCACTCTCACCTTTGTTGTCACCATCGCCGCTTGTCACGGCAGTGGACTCCGTGCCGCCGTTGCCCTTGTTCATAAGTCCGCCGAGCAAATCCGCAAGAGAGATGTTGGCAAGCGCAACGTGGAAGTCGTCTCTAAGGTCGACAAACAAAGTGCTTACGCCCTTGCCTGCGCCGTTGACGCCCGTATACACCAAACGCAACGCAACAAGAACGTGTTTCACCTTTTCGGCTTGGCTCATTGCGTCGATTTCATTGATGTTTTTGTTGTAGATTTCGATTGCGATGTCGCTGTGCGAGAGTATGTACGGCAAGTCGAGCAAACTTGCGGTCGTGAACAGTTGCACTCCTGCGAAGTTTGCCGCGTTCTCGTCGGAGACCGTCACTTTGACGTATCTGCCGTCCATTTCCACGTATGCGTCGCCACGGAAGTTCTCTGCCGTGACCTTGGTCAATGCGATGCCTTCCGCTATATATTGTTTAAGGTATACGTCTCCTTCAAAGTTTGCTCTTTCTTCTAAGGTGAGCAAGGTGTATTTCGTGCCGACGAGTTTGTACACTTCAACATAGTTTGCCAAAGTCGCAAGGTCGGTTGAAGCAAACTTTTTGAACACCACGTTTTGCATGAAGTCGATAGGCACTTCGGGATTGAGTCTTGCGTTGAGCGCAATACGGAATCCTATATTCGCGCCGGCCTCTACGGGTGTGCTGAATTGAAGAAGAAGTTGTCTTATAAACGAATTGAGTTCGGGCTTGGAATCGTCAAGGAAACTTGCGATCCATTCTCCAACCGTCCAGTTGTGGTTGCCCGCTTCCGCGCCAACGAAGAACGTACCCTTGATCTCTGCAAAGATGCTGGGGATGGTGATGTCGCCGTACTCGTTGAAGAGAGTTGCGTCTTCGTACACGTCGTCTGTCGAACCGTTGAGATATTCGCCGAGTTCCTTGCCGTTGTCAAGATTGCCTTCGTCTCTTCTGAGCGTTATCGTGCCGATTTGACCGCCGATAGAAAGATCGATGTCTTTTGCGTAAATTTCAGCAGAACCGACCGTCACGCCCGCACTGTTGTTGACGTCGCCGTGAATACGGATGGGTTTGCCATCGTGATTTGCCGCAAGATTTGCCCATGCGATTTCAACCCATGCGGTGATGTCCGCAACGTCCACGCCGAGAAGTTGATACACGATTTGCGCAATGCCGTTTGCGATTTCAATCTTGAAAGCGTCCGAAGAAAGTGACGCAATGAGAGTGAGAGCAAGTGCTTTCTTGCCGTCCGTCGTCGCGTCGCCTGCCGTCAAAGCGTCTCTCGTGCCGTTTATGTCGATCGTGGTGTCTTTTGCAAGCAATGACAAGATGATTTCGTAAAGATCGATGTCCGCCTTGACTTTACCGAGACCGAAGTTGCTTGCGTCGATATAGAGCGCACCGCCCGCGTAGTAAACGCCGAGAAGAATAGAGCGTTCGTTGTCGAATTTCTTGCCCGTAAGCTCGATCATCAACTCACTGACGTTGTCTTTGGTGTTGATGCTTGCTCCGCCGAGCAAATAGTCCACGATAGGCGCAAGGTCGAGTTGTCCTGCAAGGCGCAACTCGTAGTTTAAGTTCATTTTAGTGTCGAAAGACATCGTGGTCTTCTTCACGTTTTCTTCTTTGTACGTCTTGGTTGCGGAGTCGAAGTAGAACAGTTTGCCCGCATAGCCCATCGGCACAGCGCGATCTTTGATCGCGACATAGGTTGCCGTGGTCTCGTCGTACCAGTGCGTGCCTTTGCCGAACACGAGTTCGGTTGCGCCTTCGTCTGCCGCGAAGTCGATGCCGAGCGTCAGGTCGAGACCAAGGAAGGGATATTCGAGAATTTCGACGAATTGATCGGAAGATTCGCCCGCTTCGTCGAGATATTTGATGCACTCGTCTTTAAGTCCCGCACTGAGACCGTTGAGCGCAATGTCGAGATTGACGTTGTTGCCGAGCGCGACGAAAACGCCGAGTTGAAGTTGCGTGAGATCGAGACCATTGTTGAGAGCAATGCGGATACCGCCGTCGAAATCGGTGTTTTCAAATTCGATCGTAACGCCTTCGATGTTGAGCATTTTGAGCACTTGATCGAAAAGTCCCGAAACAAGCGTCACTTCGATTGCGTGGTTGCCCACTTTGATGCCGTCTATGAGTCCTGCCACGAAAGCAAGGAGTTGCGTGGTGTCCATGCCCTTGTTTTCGCCGTCTTCTGCCGTGAGAGCGGAAGTGGTGCTGCCGCCGCCCGAAACGTCGACGCCGAGCATTGTGAGAAGTTCGCTCAGGTTCACTTTGATTTTGTCAACGCTAAGGCAAAGCACGTCAATGTCCGCATAGAGCCAGCCATCCTGCAAATAGAGCGCAACGACCTTTTCGCCGTTTGACTTCTTAGTGACGGTTATCATTGCCGTGGAATTGAGCAACGCCGCCACGTTGAGACCGCCCGAAACGTCAAGGTCTGCGTTTACGTTGAGATTGAGACCGCCGTCGATGTTTCCGAGTTCGAGCAACATTTCGATAAGCACGCCTTTGAACGCGTCACCGAGTTGTTTGTCGGGAAGGTCGACTTTGATTTGCGCAAGTGCGCCTTTCAAAGTCTCTATATCGATTGAAAGTCCCGTCGAAAGGTTGACGTGGAGCAAATCGGTGTTGAGCGCACCGTTTTTGAGAATGGGCAAATATGCGCTCGGATTTTGCGCAAGTTCTGCGTCAAGATCCGCAAACGCCTTGTTGAAACTCGCTTCGTCCGCAATATTGCCGAAAAGCAGGCTGATACCCAAGCCCGCCTTGAGAAGCGGATATGCGCCGTCCACGCCGAGATCCGCCGAAATGTCGATGGTCTTGGTGTCGAAAGTGCCGTTGTTCTTGTAAACGATGCCTGCCGAAGTCACGGGGATCTTTGCGCCTGCGTTGTCTCCCGTGAACACCAGCGAGAATATACTGTTAAGAATGGTTTGAGTGATGTCGACTTTGATTTGTTGAATGTTGAAAATGTTGCCGTCCATCTTGATGTCGATTTGATCGAGAATGGCGGAGATAAGTCCCATCACGTCGGTGGTGTCGCCGTCTGCGGACGCTTCTGCACGGTGTTGAATGACAATGTCCGCGTCCTGAACAAGCTGGTTGTATTGAGCGTTTGTGGTGGAATCGCCTTTGATTGCGCCCTTTATGGTTGCAAAGAGCTTGTCAACGAGATCGCCGATGAGTTTGTTGACGTTGATGTCGTCAATCTTGAATTTCGTTCCGCGAGAACCTAGAACTCCGCTTGCATCGAGATAAACGCCTTCTTTCGCGCCGTCGTAATACGCCGTGATGCGTTTGGCTTCGTTTCTACCGCGAACTTCAACGGCGAGTCTGGTCTTTGCGGGGTCTTTCGTATTTATAACGCCTTGCAAAACGATTGAAAGTTCAACCGTACCTTTTGCGAAATCGATGTCCTTTTCAAACAAAGGCGCAAGGGCTTTCAACATATCTTCGCTGACGTTCTTTTTGATGAGATTTGAAATGAGTGTGCCGAAAGAACCGATGACGTCGTTCACCGTCACGGTCTTTTGTGCGAAATCAAGAGAAAGTTTGATCTTTCCGTCAAGGGTAAGGAAAGAATATTTGTTTTCGCTGTTTGCGATTTTGTCGTAAAGATTTTCGGTGGTATCGTCACCGTCTTGAATGGGTTGATTGTACTGATCACGGCTCTTGAGCGTTCCCACGACGTCAATGTCGGGAGATGCGGCAAAGTCCGCTTTCGCATAACCGAGCGTAAATCCGACTTCGGACTGGAACACGCCGTACTTCTCTTGCAATCCTTCAACGCCGTAAGAGTTAAGGTTCGTGTCGACGTCAAACGTGATGCCGTTGAGTTTTCCGTCCTGCATGTCCGCTTCAAGATACAAAGCCATACCCGCAAGCGCACCGAGTTTGCCAAGGTCGAGACCGAGCACGTCCTTGACGAGTCCGATGATATTTTCGGGGATAAGACCTTGAACGAGCGGAATTATGCTGACGATAAGTCCGAGATCGCACGGGATTTGGAGAACGGTGTGGCCGTTGCCGTAATCAACGAGTTTGCTTCTCGACGCACCGAACAAAATGTTGACGATGAGTTGTTCGACGGTGAGAGAGACGATGTCCATGTTGACAAGGCTCTTGATGAGACCGCCGATATCATAACCCATAATGGTGTCGAAAAGAACGGAAGAAAGGTCGAGATCTTCAAGACATGCGGCAAATTTCGCAACGAGAGACGTCATGTCGATATTGTCCGTCCAGACAACGTGCACGCCTTCGTCCTTCTTTATGCCGCGCAGATCCGTAACGAGTTTGCCTTCGTAGTAGTAAACGCCCATGAGAAGTTTGCCTTCTCCGCTTGCCGCCATTGCGCAAATCGTCTCGTTGTCGAGATTCTTTCCCGCAAGTTCAGCCGTTTTGAACTGTCTGAACTCGACGAGAATTTCACTCGTATCGTTGTTGACGTCGGCCTGAGTGTCGATTCTGCCTGCAAAACGCATCGTCACGAGAGAGTCATACGAGTCTTTGTTGAAACCGAGCATGAACGTCGTGTCCACGTTTATGTATCTCGAATCTTTCTCGTCCGAAGCCGCGGCAAGTGCTGCTTCTTTGAGCACCTTCCACGCCTGTTGCGAACCGAGCGTTTTCGAATCGTCGATTCCGGGGTTCGGCGTCGGGGTCGGAATGACCGGATTCGTCGTGCTTCCCGAATCGTTCGTTCCGCATGCGACAAGACCGAACAGCAAGACGCTGATCATCATCGCAAGCAGTACGATTGTGAGTCCCTTGAGCTTTCTCATTCTCATCATTTTCCTCCAGAACATACACGCGTAGCGTATGTGCATAGATTATTATACGCAACTATTATACCGTTTTCGCACATAAATGTCAATAGTCAAAGTGTTTAAGCGAGACAATCAATACCTTGTGGTGGATGAACCTGCAAGGCACAATAAATTGTGATTTTTTAGCGTATTTTCATTAAAATTAGCAAAATGCTCGTCGAAAAAAGTTGCAAATCGTCCGTTTTTCCATCATTTTCCACTTGTTGTTCTTTTATCGCGATAAATTTTCGTTTTTCGACTTCTAACGACATAAATCGAACGATTCTTTCTTTTTTTTCGGTTCGTTTTCAAAATTTTAGATTGCAGAAAAATTTTTCTCGCAAGCACGAATTTCTCTTGATTTCGCTCTTTGCGGTTTTTCTGCGTTTTTAAGCAAATTTCGACATTCTAACCACATTAAAAATTTATATTCTCTTCTAAGATTGCCAGCGTTTGACACATGCGATAAATAATGCTATCATTCGTTGTATGGTATCAAAACGAGAACTTAAAAACGTCAGTCCGCTCATTGCCGACAACGCACAAATCACTCTTATTCCAAAAAGAAAACGCCAACGCGTGTGGGAGATAGATTTCCTGCGCGGCGTGTGCGTTATTTTGATGATTCTCGACCATCTCACCATCCTTATCAGCGACATTTTCGGACCGCAATGGTACGGCGGATACAATCGCGGAGACGCTTTCACAAGGTTTTGTTTTCAGTGGTACAACGGCTCTGCAAGGGAGATAATCCACCCGCTCGTACTCTTCGTCTTCTTCTCTATTTCGGGCATTTCCTGTACGTTTTCGCGCAACAACGCAAAGCGCGGGCTTATGCTCGGCGCAGTCGCTCTCTTATACACGCTCGGCTCCTATATCGCGCAAAACGTTATGGGTATTAGCGGCGTTTTCGTGGCGTTCGGCGTGCTCGATTTCCTTGCCGTATCCATGCTCCTTTATGCGTTTGTGTCCTTTATCACCCGCGACAACCGCTGGGGCATAGCAGGCGCAAGCGTGATTCTCATCGTCGTAACGCTCGTGCTGTATTTTTGCTACACGCCGCCCGAAACCACTCCGAAATTCTTTGCTTGGATATTCCCGCCACACGACTTTTACGGCAACCCGTCGCTTTTTTACAACGCATACGAGTTTTCTCCCGGCGATTTGTTTACGATGATACCCTACACCGCGTTTTATTTTACAGGTGCGCTTATAGGCGAATTGTTCTATTACGAAAGGTTGTCGCTCGTTCGTTTCGAGCTCACGAAATATCTCTTCAAAAAGACTTGCGACGCTTTGTACGCCAACGTACAAAGCGAAAAGAGAGTTTTGCGCGAGTTTTCAATCTTCACTCTTCGCTCGCTTTTTGGCACGCAGAAAGTCGTAAAAGCAGTTGCCACGGGCGTTCAAAAATCCGTCTGTTTTGTAGGCAAACACGCCCTTATCATTTACGTCGTTCACGTCGTGCTTCTTGCCGCAATACTGTCTTTGATCACCGGTCTTTTCATAACCCCCGGCGATTTCGGCTTTTAAAAAAGATTAATAATGAATAATGAATAATTTCGCAAGATTGTCGGCTTGGTACTTTCGATTGGGTGGGACACCCACAATTATTAATTAATTATTTACCCCTCTCACACTCTTCCGACAAGTTGCATGCGCATTCCGCGTCTCTCGCTTGCTTTTTTCATATCCGCGGTTTGTCGCATTATGCGTCTTGACAGCCTGTCCGCGCTTGCAATGCCTTTGACAAGATAAGGTTGCTCCGCATCGGAGACGATGAGCAGATTGCCTATGCCAACCAAACGTTGCAACACGTTCTGTTTTGTCTCCACCATTTTTATTTCCGCAAGCGGAATAACGACCGTGCGCACGTTGAGAAAACCTTCCCTGTACACGACTTTGTCTTCGGTGAGCACCAACTCTTTGCTTTCAAGCACGATGAGTTGAATAAGGAAAGACAAAAGCACTATACCTGCCGCTCCGAGCAACACCCAACGCATAACGCCGTCGGTGAGATATTGTGCAGGCGTCGTCTTCGTGAACAAGGCTTCGATTTTATCTTTGAAAATCCACACCACCGCAACGAGTCCGCCAAGTATTGCGGCAATGAGAGCCGTCGTTGCAAAAGTCCACGCCGAAAACTTGCCCTTTGCGACGATTCTTTCGATTTTTGAATATTTTCTTTCAAGCGTTTTCATATTTCACCTGCCGTCATTTCTGACATTTGGGGAATTTTGCCATGCGCACCAACGTGCACCCAAAAGGCACGTAGGTTCTTTCAAGGCTTTCTTCCGAAAAACTGCCGTTCTTTGGAATTTGCGTAAATCCGTTTACATCGAAATCCCAGTTGGTTACGTTCTTTGACCTTATTTTGAGTTCAAACGGCGGAGTGTCGAACGAGAACGGCTTTGCGGTTATGTCGTTCACTTCCGTCCTTTCTTCTTCATAAAGCGTCTTTGCGCCGCCTTTTCTTGCAAGTATGGGCGCAACATTCCACTTCTTCGCGCTCTTGACATAGAGCATACGGCGGTCTTGAGCGTCCTGCGTTATCTCGTAGGGAAGTTTGAGCGACATGAGCAAATTGCCCTTGTACATACTCTCCGATCCGTCGGGGTTTTCTTCGACGGTGAGCGGAATGTTCATTTTCAGCATAAACGTGCTACCCGTTTTGAGTATGCACTTGACGGAGATTTCTCTCGTGCCGCTTGCAACGACCTGTCCGCCGGATATGAGTTGCATCATCGTATTGTTCGGCACGCGGAAGTTTATCTTCACTTCCGTTTCCGCACTTGCCTGTTCCACTTTGAAAACGACGGTGTTTCTGAACGGATAGCCCGTGCGCTCGGCAATGGTGAGCATTGCGCCGTTCACTGCAATATCCATGGTGCAAGGCGTATAAGTCAAAAAGTTCAGTTCGTTTTCGCAAGTCATGCACGCAGTCTGCATGTATATCGGATAAGCCGAAAGAGCCGCAATCGCGCCCCTTGACGCCTTTTTCGTGTAATACGAATTCACCGCGTCGGTGTACGGCAATTTTCTTTGGCAGGACGCTTCCACCTGATTGACGAGAACGGTGTCCTGCACAGCCGTGCAATCTTCGAAGCATGCACCGGGTATGAGATTGAACGCAATCTTTTCAAGCAAATCGACCGCGTGATAATCGCGCGTTTCACGTATCACTTCGACGAGCGATTCCATGGTCTCTACGGCGGCTTCGACGTCCACCGCACACACACCCTTGTTTGTCGCAAGACGCGGGGCGCAAGCAAACGCTCCGAGCGGCGTTCCGAAATGCTTCTCGAGAGAAGTTATCATCTTGAGAGAAAGCGAAGCCAACTCGCTATCCCCCATAAACTTGCCGTAGGTCACGGGATATTTGATTGCCTTTGCAACGTTCACTCCGCTTGTCGCGACGGCGGTCTGATGCGCGCCTTTTCGCCATTCTTTATCGGCGTATTCGTGCGTGAACGGTTTTGCGTGTTTTGTGGTTTTTTCAACCGATTCACCGTTTAATACCGTCTTTTGCACACGTTTAAGTGCCGTTTGCGATATATAACGGTTGTACGGTTTTTTATACGGAAAGCGCGAAGAAAGTTTGAACCAGCCCACGCATTCGTCCCTTAAAATTTCGCCCAAATCGTGCAGCCATTCAAGGTCGGTTTCCTTATACACGGCGTCGATTGCTTCTATCTCGTCAAGCAGTCTTGCGCGGGAATCGTACCAGGTTGCGTTCACCGTGTGAGTGTTGAACTGATTCTTGAAAAACTTCTTCAAAAACGGAAGCGCGCGTTCGTTGCCCGTCGCTTCGTAATAGGTCAGAAGGGTTTTCACCGCTTCGATTTTCGGAGTTTGAGAAAGCGTGTTTTTCGGGCCGAAATCACCGCCCTCGTTGGCACTTGCAAATATAGGCGCGACGAAGCTCACGACCTTGTCTTTGAGCATTTTGTCGTCGAGCGCACTTGAAAGCAGAATGAGACCGCGGACGTACCTTGGCAGGCTTTCGCCGCCGTTCCATTCGCCGTTTTTCACAAGCCCCGGAAGCGCGCCGATACGTTTTTGCAGGTTGGACATAAGTTGCATCTCGTCAAGAAGCCAACCTTGCGGACGAATCGCGCCGAGCGGGAGTTTATTCATGCTTTTGTCTACGTTTTTTGCCAAAATGCGCCTTCTTTTTCGTATGGCATAGCCATACGCGCTTATTAATATAAGTTACCACATAAATTTGACAAATGCAAGTGAAAGAATTATCATAAGATCGTATTAAGGAGCGAAATATGAAATACATACTCGTTTTGTGCGACGGAATGGGCGATTATCCCGTGCCCGAACTGAGCGGAAAAACTCCGCTCGAATACGCACGCACTCCAAATATGGACAGGCTTGCCAAAACCGCGCGTATAGGTCTCGTGAAGACCGTCCCGAACGGATTTACCCCCGGAAGCGACGTGGCAAATCTCGGTGTGCTCGGCTTTGACGTGAGAAAATGCTACACGGGAAGAAGTCCGCTCGAAGCGTTGTCCATGGGCGTTGAAATGCACGAAAACGAAATCGCCATGCGCACGAATCTCGTGACTCTTTCAAAAGACGAACCTTTTGAAAACAAAATCATGAAAGATTACTCCGCAGGCGAAATAAGCGACGAAGAAGCGAGCGTTCTCATGGACGCGATAAAAGCCGAATTGTCAACCGACAAATTCGTGTTCTACAAAGGCGTGAGTTACCGCCACTGCCTTATCGTCAAAGACGCTTTGCCAAACGAAGACTTGACGCCGCCCCACGACATAAGCGGACGAAGAATAGGCGAGTATCTGCCAAAAGGTGCGCTCGGCAAACAACTCGAAGCCCTTATACGCAAATCTTACGAAATTCTGTCCGTTCACCCGATAAACGTCGAGCGCGAGAAACAAGGCAAGAATCCGGCCAACTCGATATGGTTCTGGGGAGAAGGCACGAAGCCGTCCATTCCGAGTTTTCAAAGTCAGTACGGGAAAACGGGAACGATGATAAGCGCGGTTGACCTTCTCAAAGGCATAGCCGTCGGAAGCGGCATGCAAAACGTTTCCGTGCAAGGCGCAACGGGCACTATCGGCACCAACTTTCTCGGCAAAGCGCAAGCGGCAATAGACGCGCTTGAAAGCGGAAGAGATTTTTGCATGATACACCTTGAAGCCACCGACGAATGCGGACACCAACGCGACCCGAAAGGCAAAGCGAAATCCATAGAACTCATTGACGAAAAAGTGATAGGTACGATTGTAAACCATTTTGAGAAAAGCGGCGAAGACTACGCCCTTCTCGTGATGCCCGACCACTACACCCCCGTAAGTCTCGGCAAGCATACGTCAGAGCCTGTTCCGTTTATGCTCTACGCGTCGAACAAAGCACTCTCAAAAGGCGAAGTCTACGACGAAAAACACGCAACCGCAAGCGGCGATTATATCGCCGACTCCCGCGATTTGACAGACTGTTTTTTGAGTCTGAACTGACGACACGGATAAATTGCAAATTTGCATTTATATCACAAAAGCGACGCTTTATGCGTCGCTTTTACAATGATAAACTTTGTTTTTCGTCAATTATTCTCGTATGACTTCTCGGTTATTTTGTCCGTGACGGTCTTTTTTTGTTTCTTGCCGTCAACGTACTTTTGCACTTCCACTTTAAACTTTTTGGCGACTGCTTTGCGCATTGCTTTCATCACGATTTTCGTGATTTTGAGTGCGAGTTGAACAACCGCAACGAAGAACGTCGCGCCAAACACAATCCATTTGACGAGATTCATTTCTCCGTTTGCAAGACCGGCCATAGACACTGCGGTGAGCGCAAGGAACATTATGTTTACGCACGCCTTGAATATGCCGAGTGCTTTCTTGTAATTCTTTATGTTTGCCTGCGCTTTTTTCGGGTCTTTGAAGGTGAAAACCACAAGGCAAATAAACACGATTACGAACACCGCAAGCATGGGAATAAGCGCGTAGGTATACGCCGATTCCACCCACTTTTTTGAGATGAACATACACACCGATACGATTGCGTACAGCGTGGAAATCACCGTCCAAGCAACATTGAGTTTCTGCACGATCGACAAACCTTTGTCGTTCTCTTCCTGCACAACCGCCGCCGTCGCTTCATCGATCTGCTGCTGTGAAAATTCGCCTTCGGATACAGGCTTTACTTCTTGGGCGTCCTTTGGGACAAATTTAGTTTTCTTGTCTTTTTTCATCGATTTTTCCTATGTTTTTATTTTATATCGGCATTATATCACAAACCGCCGCCATACGCAAAAAAATCGAGTGCCTTTTCTGCACTCGATTTAAACTTTTTGTTAGGATCACGCCAAATTTTTACACATTATTATTTATTTTTCAATTCAATAATAAACTTAATTCCCCATTCATTATCGCCGTCGATACTAACATTGCAACTTTGCGAAATTGTTAATATCTTGATTTCTTCATTGTTTTCTTCGCTATAACGACAAGAAAACAGTTCTTCGCCGGCAGAATCAAATCCGCTAGTCAAATATTCATGTCCTGTATATACCGTCTTTGTCTTCGCATACTTTACAACACTATCGGAATCAACGAAAATCATCTTTTTCTTTTCAATCGTCACATTGCTCCCGACTTTTTGTTGCAATTCGCGGATTTTATTTATCAAAGCACTATCGCATTGCTGTTCTTTCTTTTCATTCCAATGATCGATGCATATGAATGAATCGTTTTTCAACTCGCAAATTTTCCACCATCCCGAAGATAATTCGTTGGTTCCCCGTTCTCCATTAACAGTGAAAAATACGGTGAAATAATCGTTTGCAAACTGATCGTAAGTGCCGTAAAAGTTTTTTATATCATACTTTCAGGCGTTTTGTCGCACGCAACAAGCACAAGTGGAAAAACAAGCAAAAATATCACCAATATACTTATACTAAATTTTTTCTTTTTCATAGCAACTTCTCCCTGCTTTCATTAGCAGAACTTTTTCGTCATGACTATATCCCAACTGTTTCCTTGACAATTTATTGACGTTTCTTTTGCAACAACTGAAACAATTTTTCTTTCATTCTCGGTGTTTTCGTTTTCATAAAATGCGCCAAGCAAGTTTTCACCCGCTTTGTCATACGCGCCAACATAGTAAAACTGTCCACTATACTGTGTCTTGGTCTTGTCAAATTTCACGATGGTATTAGATTCAACAAAAGTCATTCGTTTCCTTTCTATTTTGACTTTGTGCCCAATTCGCTGTTGCAACTCTCGGATTTTGGCTATCAAAACAGCATCGCATTTCTGCTCTTTCTTCTCCCCGGAAAAGTCAATATAAATGAACGAATTTTCTTTGAGTTCGCATATATCCCACCACCGCATTGTCAAATCGGTCGTTCCTTGCTTGCCGTTCTCATAAAATAACACGGTATAATAATCGTATGCAAAACAATCGTACGTGCCGTAAAAGTTTTTCATCTTGTACTTTTCGGGCACTTTGTCGCACGCAACAAGCACAAGCGGTAAGACAATCAAAACTATCAAAAATAGCACGCCCTTATTATAGTTATTTTTTATCATTTTTTCTCCCGATTATTTTATGAAATTTTTCGTAACTGCTACGCCCCATTTATCGCCTTGAATATCGACCACTTCATTAACTATAAACGTAACTATTTTGCATTCGTTTATAGCATCGCAATTTTTATAACGACCTATAAACATATTAAGGTCATTATCGTCAAGTGCGGCAGTAAAATACTCATGCCCGTCAAATTTTGTAATATACTTTTTGACATTCAAAACAGCGTTTGAATCGACAAACGTGATTTTCTTCTTTTCGATTGTGACTTTGTGCCCGATTCGCTGTTGCAACTCTTGGATTTTGGCTATCAAAGCAACATCGCATTCTTGTTCTTTCTTTTCGCCTGTCGTGTCTATGTAAACAAAAGAATTCTCTTTTAGCTCACAAATATCCCACCATCCTATTGTCAAATCGGTCGTTCCCTGTTTCCCGTTTAGCGAAAAATAGACGGTGAAATAATCGTTTGCGAACTGATCGTAAGTGCCGTAAAAGTTTTTCATATTGTACTTTGCAGGAGTTTTGTCGCACGCAACAAGCACAAGTGGAAAAACAAGCAAAAATATCACCAATATACTTATACTACAAATCTTCTTATTCATTATATCCTAGCCTATCAAATAAATTGTTTAGCGACAATGATTCCCCATTTATCACCTTGAATATCAATTGTTCCAGTTGCCGCAACTGTTATCACTTTCATTTCTTTATCGGTATTTTCTTCTTCATAATGTCCTTCAAACAAGTTTTGTCCGTCCGAATCGTACATTGCGGAATAATAGTAGTGTCCATTGAATTTTGCAACGACTTTTTCCGCCTTCAAAACGGTGTTTGAGTCCACAAAAGTGATTTTCTTCCTTTCGATTGTGACTTTGTGCCCGATTCGTTGTTGCAACTCTCGGATTTTGGCTATCAAAACGGCATCGCATTCTTGTTCTTTCTTTTCGCCTGTCGTGTATATGTAGACAAAAGATTTCTCTTTGAGTTCACATACATTCCACAATCCTGTTGACAATTCATTGACATTATACTCATCATTGAAAGAAAAATACACGAGGAGATAATCGTTTGCAAATTGATCGTACGTGCCGTAAAAGTTTTTCATCTTGTACTTTTCGGGCACTTTGTCGCACGCAACAAGCGCAAACGAAGACGTAAGCATAACCGCAAAAAGCAGCGATGCCAAAACAATTTTTGTTCTTTTCATTTGGTGTCCTCCACAAATTTTTAGCTATATAAAACAAGCCCGACTCCCAAAATAAAAATTCGGACTTGTGGTCTCACGTGCGACGCGCATATGCGCGTCGCATGTATATTGTTCATGATAAAGATACTATTTACACGATAAAAATGCAATGGTATTGCTATTCGTTTTTTCAAATCAGACTTCTTTCTTCACCACTCTGGCAAGGAAGTCGTCGCAAAGGCGGATGTTTTCCTTTGCCGCGCCCTTGTTCCAATTGAGCGGATAGCAGTGATTGTCCAAGAATGTGGTGCTGTGATGCTCTTCAACATGCACGCCCAAGTCTTTGAGCTTGGCGACGAGCTTTTGTCCTTGTCCTTTGCAGAACATATCTTTCTCTGCATAGGTGATGAAGCTGATCGGGAATGTTGCGTCCACAAAATCGAACGGTGCCATTGCGTCTCTGTATTCGTAGGTGTCAAGTCCTTTGACGTGCACACCGCTGAAATCGTAAAGCACTTTGTCGGTGAGATTGAAAGGCATCTTTTGTCCGAGTGCTTCGCCGACGTCGTATATGCCGCAGTCTAGCATTGCGGTGCGGAAGCGAAGATTCGTTTCAACGCCGAATCTTTGTTGCAAAGCCTTGTTGGTGCTCACGCAAGCGAGCATTGCGGAATAGTATCCGCCCGCGCTGTCGCCCGACACACACATGTTGTCAAGGTCGAGATTGTACTTTTCGGCATTCTCGCCCACCCAGTTGAGCGCATGCACAAGATGCTGTATGCCCTTGGGGAACAAGTCTTTCGGGCCGAGACCGTAGTTGACGTTGACGACGAAAAAGCCTTTGTTTGCCGCCCAACGCGCAAGCCCCCTGCGGTAGTGCTTGTCACCAGCAACAAATCCGCCGCCGTGAATGTAGAAGAACACGGGATATTTCTCGTCTCCGTCCTTTTTGACGTAGTAAGTGTCAAGTTTTTCCGCATCGTCCTTGCCGTATGCGATATCGGTTTCGATTTCAAATTTCACGTCTTTGAAACGGAGCATTTTCTTGTTGTTTTGCGCGCCGTCGAAGAGTTTGTCGATGGCAACGAACAAAAATTGTGCAAAAGTCATAACAATACAACCCCTTTAATATGGTGATATATACAATATATCACATAAGCTACATTTGTGCAATAACTAATCTCACTTTTTCATTCTGAGCGAATTTATAAAAAATTTAAATTCTCATTCAAAATATATCAATCGGGCGTGGGTGTCCCACCCAACTGTCATGTTGTCAATGCAAAGCGGAGCAACTTGCTCGCAAGGGTTGCGTGCGCATGTATTCACGTAGCAACAAAACCGTAGGTTCTATGCGCAAGCATAGCGGTTGCGAGTAGCCTGCCGAAACATCCAGCCGTAAGACGCATATTTTTCTTTTCGCTGCGCTAGATCCTTCGACAAGCTCAGGATGACAAGGAGAATTTGTATCTCACCGATTATTTCATAGTTGTAAAAGTGCGATAAATAGATGAAGAACAAGGAAACACCCATCCGAAACAAAACCCAACGTACATGTAGTACGTGATTTTGGAGCGGATGGGTGTTAACGCAGTTATTCGCTATTTAGCGCACTTTTAGATTGTGTTGAAAGCGTGAATATTCTCCACAACCAAATCAAAAAACCTGTTGGCTATATCAACGTCTTTGGCATTGCCGCGAATGGCGGTTGAAAGCGTGACGCGGTTCAAGAGCGTGGTGACTGACATAAGGAAGAACGGTTTATACTTCACTGCGCCGGAGATGAAGCCGTCTTTGAGAGTGAGCCCGTCAAAAGTGAGTTTGTCGGCGGGAAGCAAGCCCATGTTGCTGACGGCAATGAGCGGATTGTCATAGCCCGCTTTGATTGCGAACTCGGCGATGTCGTGCGGGAAAATCGTATACGCGAGTTTGAGAAGCGGAAGCGAATAAAGCCCCATAAACTTGTCGCGCTTGTATCCTTTGGTGGAACGGATAACGTTGACGACGGTGTCTCTGATGTCGTCGCCTTTTTCGAGCGTGCGCACAGCCATCCACGCGGTGTGGTTGGTCATGCCGCCGAGAAGTCCGCCCTTTTCAATGTGTTTTCTAAGGTCTATCGCACAAGACACGGTGAGAGAATCGTCGTCTTTGAGTCCGCATATCTCGTACATAGAACGGAACACCGTTGCCATGATTGCGTCGTTGACGGTGATACCGAGTTTTTTGGACACTTCGTGCATGCGTTTGAAGTCCGCTTCGTCTATGGTGCGACGCACGATCGTATTTTTGTCTTCGGGGACGCTTTCGCTCCAGGGGAAATACACCTTGTCGGGTGTTTTGGATATGTTTTTGTAAAGTCCCCTTGCGTGTTTAAGATCGTCGCCTTCGAGCATGGAATACACTTGGTCGTAACTTCTCGAACCGCTTTTGATATGAACTTTGCCGTATTCTCCGCGTTTGAGATCCCCGTAGTTTTCCACGAGCGTTGCAAGGAAATATTTCAAGTCGCCGCCGTCCATGCACATATGGTTGACGCGAAGACAGAATACCGTGTGCTTTTCGTCTTTGAAAATCGCAACGTTCATCTGCACGTTGTTTGTGTACGGAATAACTCCGAGAAGCCATTCGTCAGACTCCTTGTCCGCGTCTTCGACTTCGTGATAGGACAAGACGTCGTCAATTGTGTATTCTTCTTCTTTCCAATACGGCTCAACAACCGTCGTAACGAAACTCGAATGTAGCACAGGGGCTTTTTCAATCATAAACAGCAACGCGTTTTTAAGCACGGGAATGTCGAGTTCACCGTCGTAAACGAATTTTGCGTGCACCATTCTGTCGTAATAGTTGCGGAACAGAAACTGCATTCTGTCCCACATTTCAGCCTTTATAGTATTTGCCATAATCACTCCTGAAAACAACCGATTTGACGTTTTATATAGTCAAAACAAGATGTTAATCGTCCCATTCCGTCCAATATTTTTGATTTTCGACTTCGTTCTTTTCTTCGATTTCTTTGCTTTCTTTCTTGTTTTTCGCACGAAGTTTCTTCGTTACGAAAACAGCGATTTCAACGATTGCCGCCGCAATGCCCATAAGGCACAACAACCAACCGGGATGCCAGAAATGCGGAACGGTGAGTCCGAGAAGAACGTAAAGCATAACGCCGAAAAGTTCGATGAAAATCGGCAATTCGAACCATCTGACTTTGCTCTTCGTGGAGAACGCTATTGCAGTGTCTACGCCGACAAGCACCGCCACCATTGCAAGAAAACTCATCCATGCGCCTTGCAGGTTGAACACAAGTTGCAAAAGCAGGAACACGAACACCGTGAGCAAAACTTCGCATATCGCAACGCATATTCTCGTCACTGCGAATTTGTGTTTTTGACCGAATCTGACCGCCGTGTACACGAGCATTACGGAAAGTCCCGCAAACACGCCGCCGACCATTATGAGCCAGGTCGGATGCCAAGCGACAAGTGCTCCGACGATGACGTACGCCACCGCAAGCAACGCAACGATGGATACGGCAATTACCGCCGCCATGCTGATTTTGCGTTTCACGACGCCGCTCTTTATCTGTCTTTCTTCAAATCGTTTGAGCGTTTCGTCGATGTCTCCGAGTTCGGATATCGCCATATTGTAGATAAGCTCGTCGTCGCTTACGCCCTTTATGCGCAATTCCTGCTCTCTGTCGAGAAGGTCTCTCAAAAGCGCTTTGCGATATTCCATAGCCGCTTGAGTCGGGGCTATTTTGCGAAAATGTTCTTCAAGATATTTTTTGAATCTTTCTTTCATAGTTTCATCCTTTTTTGTTTGGCCGTGCTTTTCTTACGTTGAATATACGCAGGTCTTTTGCATTGGTTACGCAATTTGCACAAAAATATTTTTTCACACATAGGATATACTAAAACGCTTATTAAATCAACGAGCACGCATGCACGCGTACAAATTAAGTCGGTTTTAATGCTCGAAGGCGTAATTTTCCACCGAGCACTGCAAAATAGCGATTTGATTTTGACAATCTTCCCATACATAATCCAAAAGGGGGAAATTTTTATGTTTTTCAACTGGTTCAACAATCCGTGCTGCAACTCTCATCCCATGCCAACGCCGTGTGGCCGTCCGTCAATCGAGTATATCCGCGGTCCTATGGGTCCGGTCGGAGCGACAGGTCCTATGGGGCCTATGGGACCGCAAGGCGCACAAGGCCCGCAAGGTATTCAAGGTCCGACCGGTCCTGCGGGAGCAACAGGCGCAACAGGCCCTATCGGACCGCAAGGACCACAAGGTATTCAAGGTCCGACCGGTCCCGCGGGAGCAACAGGCGCAACAGGACCGCAAGGTCCGCAAGGCGAAGCGGGCACTCCCGCACTCGTCGACGCACTCTATGCAAGCGGCGGCACTCAATCGGTAGCGACAGGAGCGATAATCCCGATAACTTCGACGGCAACCACACCCACCACCACGATGACGGTTGCAAACAACGCAGTAACCCTTCCCGTCGGCACTTATATCGTCACCTACGGCGCAACGGGAACTGCCGACACCGCAACCGCAACTATGTCCGTGCAACTCTATGCAAACGGCGCCGCGATTGCAACGGAAATTCTAAACGACGAAGCAAGTCCCACGGAATCCGCAAACGTGAGCAAAACCATCGTCTACAACGCCACTGCCGAAACGACCTTGTCCATTCACAATGCGTCAACCGCCACGATAAACTTCACCGGCGCAAATATCACCGTGCAAAGGTTGGCGTAAAAGGGCGTCGAATCAAAGCGCAAAAGACGGCGCACGGTGCGCACGACGGTGAGAATCGTGCGCATAGGCGTGAACGCACAAATATTCAAATCGGCGTTTTATACACGCAAAAAGCACGCGTAAAGCGTGCTTTTTGCAATACATATTTTCGATTTAGCCTTATTCTATGTTAGCAAAAAAGTCTATGAGTCTTGCCAACTTTTGCTCCGCCGTGAGCTTGTTTACTTCAAAAATCATTGACGGCGGAATGGTGGTCGTAAGCACCACGCTACCGCTGTTTTTCGCAACCGCATTCATAAGACTTTCGTTCTTGAAAACGTCTGCGTCGTAGAAATTCGCACCCGCACCGTTGCGATTGATTATGATTTTGGAAACGCCGTAATTGCTTGCAAGGTTTTTGAGAAGCGCAACGTTGATAAGGTTTTCGAGCGGCAAATCCACAGGGCCGTAAACTTGTTCGAGTTCTTTGACGAGCGAATCTCTCGCGCTCACGCTTGCGACCTTTGATATTTGCTTGTACACGCGCAACTTGTCTCTTCCGCTTATATACGAGTCGTTGATAAACGCCGCCGCATCCACTTTCATTTCCACGTCTTTTATCTCTTGCTTCTTAACGCCCGTCTTGACTTCCTGCACTGCTTCGTCGAGAAGTTCCAGATACATCTCGTAGCCGACTTTTTCGATATGTCCGCTCTGCTCCGCTCCGAGAAGATTGCCTGCTCCGCGAATGGACAAGTCTGCGAGAGCGACTTTGAATCCGCTGCCGATGTCGGTGTTTTCAAGCAAGGTGTTGAGCCTTTTTTGCGCCGTATCGGTGAGCGCGCCGTTTTCGGGAACGGTGAAATATGCGTGAGCGAGTGCGCCGCGACGGCCGACTCTTCCGCGCAACTGATAAAGTTGCGAAAGCCCGAATCTGCCGCTGTCGATGACAATAAGCGTGTTGGCGTCGGGCAAGTCTATGCCGTTTTCAATAATCGTGGTTGCGACGAGCACGTCGAATTCTTTGTCGTAGAACGCGCTCATTCTCTCTTCCAGTTGCCCGGGGAGCATCTGCCCGTGTGCGGTGATTATGCGCGCGTCCGGACAAAGAGAACGTAGTTTGCTTGCATACGGGTCGAGTGCTTCGACGTTGTTGAGAAGTATGAGCGTTTGTCCGCCGCGAGCGAGTTCTCTCGTGATTGCGTCAACGCAAAGTGCGTCGGAGTATCCCACGACGTACGTTTGCACCGGCAATCTGCCGCGCGGCGCGGTTTCGAGCATAGATATGTCTCTTACTCCCGTGAGCGACATATTGAGCGTGCGCGGAATGGGTGTTGCAGAGAGCGTAAGCACGTTGACGAGAGGATATTTTTCTTTGAGTTTTTCCTTGTGGTCAACGCCGAAACGTTGCTCTTCGTCAAGCACAAGCAAGCCCAAATCGTGAAACTCGACCGCTTTTGCAAGCACTTTGTGCGTTGCAATCACCATATGCACCGTGCCTTTTTTGAGACCGTCGAGCAAATCCTGCGTTTCTTTCGTTGATTGCAGTCTTGTGAGCAGTCCGCATTTTATGCCGAACGGTTCGAGTCTCTTTATAAGGTTTTCGTAATGTTGACGGGCAAGGATAGTGGTCGGCGCAAGCAAAACCGCTTGTTTTGAATCGAGCACCGTCTTGAACATTGCTCTGAACGCAACTTCCGTCTTGCCGAATCCGACGTCCCCGACGAGAAGTCTGTCCATAATACGTCCCGTCTCCATGTCCTGCTTGATGTCGGCTATGGCTTTGAGTTGGTCGGGCGTTTCTTCGTATTCGAAATTGTCTTCGAACTCTTTTTGCCACACGGTGTCGGGACTATACTTGAAACCGCGTTGTTTTTCGCGCTTGGCATAGAGTTCGACGAGATTTACGGCAAGCTTGCGCACGGATTTGCGCACTTTTTCCTTTTCTCTTTCAAATTCTTTTCCGCCGAGTTTGTTCAACGCGGGGCTTTCTTCACCGATGAACTTCTGAAGATTGTTCATCTGGTCGGTGGCAACGTAAAGCGTGTCGCCGTCTTTGTATTTGAGAACTATATATTCTTTTTCAAAATCGCCCGTTTTGAGAATCGTCGTACCTTCGCAAAGCCCGACGCCGTGAATTCTGTGCACGACGTAATCGCCTGCAACGGGTGCGAGCGCTTGCTCTTTGGAGTGCGAAAGTCCGTCTTCGGAGCGGTGTTTGCCGATACATTCGGACACACCGACGAGACACACCTTTTGCGCGGGATATATAAAGCCCGTTTCGACGGCCATCGGTGTTGCGAGTATCGTGCCGTCGTCGTTGCCGTCTTCGCTGTACGTCGCATATACGTCGTTTTCACGCAAACTCTCGATGACGCTCTTTGCTCTCTCTTTGCTGCCGCACGCAAGAAGCGTTTTCGTGCCGTTGAGCACGAAAGTGCGCAAATCCTGCACAATAGTCTGCGGGTCTAGATAATACTTCGTGACTGGTTTCGTCTTCGGCTCGATTATATACTTCGGCTCGAAAAGTTGATTGTTTAGAGACAGCGCGCAAAAACTCAATTTCCTAACGAACATAAGACGCCTTCTGATTTCCGAAAGCGTGATATACACGTCTTTGTGACACGCAAGGATTTCGCCGCCTTCGAGAAGGTTCTTTATTCTTCCGTCAAATTCTTTGATAAGGATTTGCAATTTGTCGCACACGACTTTCGGCTCGTCGAAAACTATCACGTCCGTTTTGTCGAGATAATCGAATATCGGTGCGGTCGCGCCTTGCATAAACGGCAACGCCCACACGAGCGACGGGTCGCACGCGCCGACCGAAAGCCTTTCCTTTGCTTCGGCGGCGTATTTTACGTCACGATAAAAATCAAGTTTTTCCCTTGCGTCGTCATAGTCTTTTTCAGACAATATAACGTCGCTTGCAGGCGCAAATCGCACGCTTTCAACGTCGTTTGAAGAAAGCATGGTTTCAACGTCAATGACTTTTATGTCTTCTACGAGCTCGTCAAAGAAATTTATTCTGTACGCCGTGCCGTTTGTCGAGTATACGTCAACTATGTCGCCGCGCACCGCAAAATCGCCTGCGTCGGCAATCATCGCCTGTCGTTTGTATCCTGCAAGGGCAAGCCTGTCGGCAAGTGCCTGCGGAGAAATAAGGTCTTCCTTTGCCACGCTGACGGAAAACTCTTTCACCAGTTCTTTTTTCGGGAAAAGTTGCAACAGGCTGTCCGCACTCGTCACGACTACGTCGAAATCTCCGCACGCCATATCGCTTAACGTGCAAGTCCTTTCTCTGACGTTTTGAGAAGAAAAACTCTTTCTTGCAATCAACACATCGTCGCGGTAGGGCAAATAATCCACTTTGATTCCCCACCCTTTAAGTTTTCTGAACAGACTTTTCGCACCGAGACTATCCGAGCATACTACGAGTTTTTTCGTCGGAATCTGGGATATGATATGCACCTTTGCGCCTTCGCAAACGCGCAATACGGAAACTGCCGACAATTTTTCGTCGGTCAGCCTTTTTGCTCCCATACCGTTTAGCGACGAGAGTTTTTCTCCGAGATTTTGAAGTTGTAAAATCTTTGGCGTCGTCACTTGTTTTTCCTGTTTGCCTTTTCCTGAACACGCTGAATGTCAACGCCTTCCACCATATCCAAAACGGCGTCTACGGCGGTGTCTATCGCGGCTTCCAAAACTTGTTTATTCTCAAAATCGACCTTTGAAAGCACAAAATCGACAAGTTGAACTTCGTGTTGTGCAAGTTGCTCCGTTTTTGTGCCAACTCTCACGCGCTTGAAATCCTGCGCGCAAAGTTCTGCAACGATGTTGCGCATGCCGTTGTGCGTGCCTGCGCTTCCTTCTTCTCTTATGCGCAATTTTCCTATCGGCAAATCTATATCGTCATAGCAAACGATGAGTTCGTTTTGCTCGTCAACGCCGTATTTGCGCACGAGTTTTTTCACCGCTTCACCCGATAAATTCATATAGGTTTGCGGTTTTGCAACGACAAAATCGACGCCCTTGTAATTTGCCTTGCAGGTGAGTGCGTCGCATTCTTTCACGTCGGCTTTGACTTTCAGTCTCTTGCATAGTGCGTCAACGACCATAAAGCCGACGTTGTGATAGGTGTTTTTGTACTTCATTCCGGGATTGCCGAGTCCCACGACGAGCATCATACGCTTATCCTTTCAAGGCCTTAGCCTTGCGTTTTCTTTTCGTTTTTTATGATAATATCTGTTTTGGTTGTACCTTTTCCGTATCTTCGGCTGTTCGACAATTCATCATCTGTCGCTTTTCACCGTGTCCTGCCTCACTCGCCCTATCGTGAAAGTTTTCTCGTCAACGTCTCTCGTTACCGTCGTCCCTGCTGCAATAAACGCCTTGTCCCCCACGACGAGCGGTGCGACGAGATTCGTGTTCGCGCCAAGAAAACAATCGCAACCGACGGTGGTTTTATGCTTGTTTTTGCCGTCGTAATTGCAAAACACCGTTCCGCACCCAACGTTGGTTCTCTCCCCGACCTGTGCGTCTCCGATATAACTCAAATGCGCCGCTTTCACGCCCTTTTCAAGCGCGGACGCTTTCACTTCCACAAAATCTCCGACTCTGCAATCTTCGCCTATTTCCGCTCTTCTGAGTCTTGCATACGGACCGACGGTCGCGCGCGCGTGCACGTGTGAACATACTATATGCGACCATTCGACGTTTGCACCGTCAATGACGCTATCCTTTATATACGACGCTCCGACGACGGATTGTGCGCTTATCGCGCTCTCGCCTTCTATTCTCGTGAACGGCAGAATCGTCGCTCCGCTTTCTATGACGGCGGTATCGTCGATAAACGTCGTGGCTTTGTCGAAAATTTTCACTCCGCGCGAAAGCATTTCGTCAAGTATTTCGTCTTTAAGCCGATTATACACCAGATTGAACGATTTTGCATCATCAATCTTAAAAAAAGCCTGCGACGATGAAAAAACTCCGCCGCTCGTATCCTTTCCGATGCAGATTTTGCTTAATGCGTCTTTGCTCCCCAATCGCACGCAATTTATTTTGCCCCTTTTCATTCTGTCCGCAAGAGACGTGACGTCTTTTAGTTTCACAAGCGGCATATCGAGTTCGAGCACCACGTTGACGCAATCGGGCAAGAGCGCGCACTCTTCCTTGTACGCACTTTTTTTCACCATTCTCGCAACGCTCGCTCCGAAAGACGAAAACTCGCGAAGCACGAAATCTTCCGCTCGCCTGCCCAGGATCTCCGCCCTTGCCCATTCTGTTTCTATAAAAATGATGTTATACTTTTCCATACCATACTATATTCGTTTTCTTTGAAAGTTTGCCACGCAAAAAACATGACATAATAATTTGGATATTTTGAAAACCGCATGATATATTGTCGTTGCGTTCGGGTGATAAAGCTATGCAGGTGCAATAACTTTCAGGGAGAACGTCATGGACAAGAAAAAACTCAAAGAAATCATCGCAATAGTCATCGTCGGCATCGTATCAATCGTATCGAGTGTGCTTGCGTGCATACTCGGCGTTCCGAAAGAGGCAATAGACAACGTGATAAACGACGTCGGTTTCGTGGAAATCTTAGACCCGTCTTTTGAAGAAGGCGAAGGGAAAGAAGCGGAAAACGATTCTTTGAACGAAGAAAAACCTTCCGCCTATGAAAACTCAAAAGAAATAACCGACTGAAATCTCTCAACGATTCTGCAATCACAATCCCCGACGCCGTGCATTGACCTTCAATGCACGCAAAAAAAGTTTCTTCTCCCCGATATAAAAAGAATGCGACCGCGCTTTGCGGTCGTTTTCTTTTTTTCGTTTTATTCTCGGTTTTGAATAACGTTTTCTATTTATCGGATTGAAACTCTTTATGTTTTCTTATTTGCATTCCCCGTTCTGCTTATTTATCGCTCTTTCGATTTTTTCTCTTTGCTTTGAAAAAATCCGACAACAATGCGGAACATTCTTCTTTCATATATCCGCCGCTCACTTCGACGTCGTGATTGAAAAGTCCTTTTTCAAACAGATTGACTTTCGAGCCGCACGCCCCCGTCTTCTCGTCGTACGCTCCGAAATACAGCGCGCGGATGCGCGAGTTTATCATTGCCCCCGCGCACATACTGCAAGGCTCGAGCGTTACGTATACGTCGCAATCTTCAAGCCACCAGTTGTTCTCTTTTTCGGTTGCCGAAGACAAAGCCAGCATCTCGGCGTGATGCGTCGCGTCGTTGTCTCTCTCCTTTCTGTTTCCGCTCTCTGCAATGATTGAACCGCTTTTTACGACCACTGCGCCGACAGGCACTTCGTCTTGCTCGGCGCACGCCTTTGCAAGTTCAATCGCTCGTAGCATATATTTTTCTTCGTATGCCATATTTCACCGAATACAAGTTTTATATATGTATTATCGTCATATAAACTTGTGATTTTGCAATTTATTTGTGATACGGCATGCCTGCGTTGATGCATAGCGCGCGGTATATTTGCTCTGAAAGCATAACCCTGAAAAGTTGATGCGGAAAGGTGTTTTTGCCAAACGACAAAAGCATATCCGCCCTTTGTCTCAACTCTTCGGTGTGTCCGTGACTGCCACCGATAAGGAAAGAAAACTCGCTTTCGCCCAAGGTGCATTTGCTCTTGATGAGTTCGGCAAGCCCTTCGCTTGACAACTCTTTCCCCCGCATATCCATTGCAACGACAAAGCCTTTTGCCTTGCAAAGAAGCAAATCGCTTTCTATCTTTCTTTGCTCTTCGGGCGTCTTTGACGGCGGTGCGTCGGCAAGTTCCACGACCTTTACGTCGGCGTATCTCGACGCGCGTTTGACGTACTCTGCGATTGCGTCCGAGAAATATTTTTCTTTGATTTTGCCTATTGCGATAATATTGATTTTCATCTCGTCATACCCCACACGAACGAGAAAATCGTTGTAACGGCTCCGACTGCGATTATCACCCAAAGCGTGACGTCCTTGTGAAGCGGCACGACGTCCCGAGACGGTTTGTCAAAGGGAACGCCGACTCTGTACGCATTGACCGCGCGTTTTCTAAGCAGCCAAAATAGCAGAATGAGAAAAACTGCACACGCGATAATAAGCATTGCTCCCGTCGCAAAACCGATAGACGACGAATAGAACAAATCTTCTATTTTCGCTATAAAACCGAGCGCACCGTCGGGATGTTGTTCTGAATATCCCGAAAGCACCACCCACGCGTTGTTTGCAAAGTGTATAAGTATGCCGCCCCAAATCGAACCCGTGTAATACATAACGAGCGCAAGAGACGCACCGAAAAAGAACGTGTATCCCGTCTGCACGATGTTTTGGTGCATGAGCGAAAACAGCAATGCGGACACCAGCACGAACTTCCACTTGCATTCCTTGTATCCTGCATAAATAAGACCGCGATGAGCAATCTCTTCGAAAATACCCGGCAAAAGCGCGGTGAGCGCAAGTTCCTTGAACAAAAGTCCGACCGTCGAATAATCGGTGCTCGACGACGTGTGCGTGAACCCTATAAGCCTGAGTGCCACTTGCCATACGAATGAAACGCCCGTAGAAACCGCCATAGTGCAGACGCATATTCCGAGAATAATCAACCAATCAAGTGCTTTTATGCGTTTCACTCCGAAATCGCAAAGCACTTCTTTGACGCTTTCGCGTCTTGCATACGCACTCCACGAATACAGCGCAATGCTCGTAAGCCCGAAAAGCAAAATCTGCACGGTGCACGTCCAAAGCGCATCGTAATCTTCTATGCCGAGAGCCGAATAAATGTCAAGCGCAGACGCCACTCTCATAAGGAGAGTGAGCATTATCACGACGAAATATATGATGCCGACGCTTCTTCTCTTGCTCATATTATGCTCACCACGAATGCATAAATCCAGTAGACTATCACGAGCGCAAGCGCAATCCAGACGCCCGTAAGATTTTGATTTTTGCCTATATATTCGACTTCGTTGCGCTCTTCGAGCCGGTAGGTGACGTTTTTCCACCCTTGTTTTGTGAAAAGCGACTTGAAAAATCTTGCGAAATCTTTGAAAACGTTGCTCTTTTTCGGCTTATCCGTATCGCTCGATACGTTTTGCGTCGCGACTATCGTGAATCCGTCTTCGGTATACACGTTTTTCACGATACCAGACTTCTCTTTTTTGCCGCCCGCACGGAAGAAAAGCCACAACAAAACGACAAGCAAAAGAATGCCGACAACGACGCTCGCCGCCCCCGTGAGCCAGTTGTAATAGCCGAGCGCAACGTACCATTCGTCAACTTGCAGAACATACGCAGTAAGCGTTATGCTTATGAAATTGTTGAAAAAGTGCACCACGACGCCTGCCCAAAGCGAACCGGACAGCGCAACGACGAGAGCGAGCACTATGCCGAGACCGAATTGATGCACCGTCTGCACGGGATTTGCGTGCATAAGCGAGAACATAAGCGCGGACATAAGCACACCAAACCACACGTTTCTCGTCGATAATCCCGAAAAAAGATTACCGCGAACGAGCAATTCTTCACCGAACGCAGGCAAAAGAGCCATAAGAAACAACGCAAGAAAGTAAACTCCGACGTTTGAAAACGCAGGCATCGCAACGCCCGAACCGTGATAACCCATCACTTGCAAAAGCGCACTCCATGCGTTTGCGAGCGGCAAAAACGCGAGTATCGTCGCAATGGAAATGAACGGCAACAACACGATTTGCTTTATATTAAGCGGTTTTTTCATTTTTGCGACGCTCACGACGTCCGTTTTTCTCACCGCCGAATATATAAAAACCGTCGCTATGAACGCTATTTGCATAAGCGCGTATCCGCACCAGTTGTATACGCTCATTCCGGCAAAGCCGACGTTGACGTTTCTGAGTGCAAGCGACAAAAACAGGGACAAAATGCTCCCTGCGCAGACACCCGTAATATATATGGAACTTCCTTCGCTTGCGCCTATGGTTTTTCTCATAATATCTCGAAAACTTCGCTCCTTCTCGATTGATGAGCAACGGACAATTCTATGTCGCTGTTCCACTCCTTGAGCGTGCGCTCCACGGTGTCGAAAGCAAGTTGCTCGGTGTTGTTATTTTCGCTTATATGCCCAAGAATGAGATTCTGCACTTCGCTTCCTTCGCAAAGATGCTTTGCGATGATTGCGGTAGCGTCGTTTGAAAGGTGTCCCGTATTTGACAAAATTCTCGCTTTTAGATTTGGCGGATATTTGCCGTTTTTGAGCATTTCAAGGTCGTGATTTGCTTCGAGCAACACGACTTCGCTGTCTTTTATGTTGCGAAGAACGCCGCGCGTCGGCATACCTATGTCGGTTGCGACGCTACAACGAGCGTTGCCGCACTCAAACGAATATGCAAGCGGATACGCCGCGTCGTGCGGTATGCGAAAAGGCAAAACTTTTATGTCCCCAACGTCAAAACCGCCTTCGTAATCGTCCGTGTCCTGCGCGTTTTTGAGCTCTCCCGTGCGCTGAAATATCGCTCTTTGCGTGAGCGGATGCGCGTACACTTTTGTGTGCGGGGCAAGTTTTGGCAATCCGCAAATGTGGTCGCTGTGCTCGTGCGTTATCACCACTCCGTCAATCATATCGGGAGTAAGACCGAAATCTTTAAGTTCCGTGCACAATCTGGTATACGACAAACCCGCGTCAACCAAAATTGCCGTCGTGTTTGAAAAAACCAATGTGCAGTTGCCTTTGCTTCCACTTGTAAGAGATACGAGTTTGAGCGACATAGCCCTTCTATATTTGTTACCTTTTTATTTTTTTTGTTGCAGAAGAACGTGTCTAACGGCAAACTCCCTGTCGTTTTTGATAGGTTTGCCCTTTTCTCACCATTGCAATAGGTTTTGCCATGTTGCTCGGATATACGCCGTGTAGACTGTTTTTGCGATTATGCCGCGTTTTTTCGCGAGATACGCTGTCTTTGTGGCACAAATGCAAATTCTTCCCTTAATAAATCAAAACGAATCGCGGGGTGCAATTCGTTTTGCGTGTTATATGCGAGTTTATTCTCAAATTTCCTTTGCTACGTTCTGACTTTTTTCGACCTTGTCTTCGAGCTTGTTAAGAAGGCAGGAGAAAACCACGGTAAGCACGAAATTGACGAAAGAAAGTGCGAGAATCACCACGAAACCGACATTGTCTGCGATGACAAATTCTTTCTTGACGAGCCACTTGACGAGGAGCGCAAGCAGTGCAAGGAATGCCGCAAGCGAGAAGATAACGTGCATGGCTCTCGGATACTTGCCAACGATTATAGAAATCAGAGACGAAAGCACCATAACCGCACTCACTGCCGCAACGCCGATATACGCAAGGTTTTTGAGCGGACGAAGCGCAAAGCCGTTTGCCACCCATTTTTGAATCGTCCCGATGATGTTGAACTCCGCAATCTTCATTGCGCCGACACTGTCCATAAAATAGGAGAGAATGAACGGAAGCACGACGAGCGCAGAGAGCAAGAACGTGACAAGCGCAAAAACTCTCGGTTGCACTTTGCTCTTTTTCTTGACCTTTTGTGCCGAGACCGTTTCAAAATCGGTCGCTTCACCGTACTCGATGGTGGCAGGCGCATAGGTGTCTTGTCTGCTACCGTCCGTGCGCAAAACGTTGCTGTCCTGCGTCATATACGGCACGACCGCAAGCGGCACGACAATGGGTTGCAACTGAATCGTGTTATGCTTGGGTGCGACGATAGGAACGGGGCCGCCGATGCCGACGGGTTTCATAACCGTCACGTCAGAGCCTTCTTCGGGTTGCGGAGTGGCGTATGCTTCCGATTCGAACATCGGTTCGTCCACCGCTTGAATTTCACTGCTTTCGGGAGTCAAAACGATTTCCTTGTTACGATCCTTCTTTGCCATATATTTCTCCTTTATTGCTCTTATTTGAGATAACCGAACTTGTCGCGGTTTACGAGTGACAACAAAGCGCAGATTATCGTATATCCTGCCCCGAATGTCATGAGCGTGAATAACTCGCTCGCCTTGAAACCGTGTATGAAGTCGGCCATAAAGTCAATTTTGTCGATGCCTATCGCGGGTGCTCCGACGAGTGACGCCACGAAAATGGCAAGCACGCATACGAGATTTACGAATGCGCCCCAACCGTATTTTACGGGTTTGATTGCCCCAAACAGCGCAAACAACGACTTTATCGCATTGATAAGCACTGCTAAAATGCCGATTGTGAGAATCATGCTCGGCACTGCCGATAGCCAAATCTCTTTTATGCCGTCGCCTTTCCAACCAAGTGCTGCCGTTTGTTTGAAAGCGGATATCCATTTCCCGACGACGTTGTAACTTTCAAGCGAGAACCTGAACGGAGCACTCACTTTCGTTCCTATTGCGCCGAGAACGTATGGCAAAAGCACCACCACCGAAACGACGATGGCAATCGCGCCCGCAATCATATTCTTTGCGCGCTTTTGTCTCTTCCACTTCTTGTTGGCGTCTTCCCTTCTCGGTTGAAAATCGTCGGCGGTGGACACCTCTCGCTTATCTTCCTTCGGTTCGTCCACGGAAAGATGCGGTTCAATGACGTATTCCTGCATAACGGTCGGCATGACGTGATAGCCCGCGTTGTTTATCGGGGGCGGAGCAAGTCTTATGCCGGCGTCGTCAACGCCGCGTATTCTCGGTTTGTTGTTTTTCTGATCTGCCATATTCTTCTCGTCAATTCTTCTTGACGTCTTTTGCCGTTGCGTTGATCGGCACTGCTCTTTGCGGTTTTGCTTCGACCGCCGTCGGCGAATATTGCATAAGCGGTTGCTCTTGCGTCACGTACGGCACAAAAGCAACGGGTTGAACGATAGGCGGCATCTGATAGGGCTTGCCGTCTTCTCCCATAAGGTACGGTGCTTGCGGATAAGGCGGCGCAGGGTACGGATACGGGTATGATTGTTGATAAGGATAAGGAGCGTATTGCGGCGGATACGGCGCATAGTGAGCGTTGCTCGGGCCGGAGAAATCCGCAGGTGCGTCTTCTTTGACTTCTTCTTTTTGGGTAGGTGCGGCCGTTTCTTCCGTCTTCGGCGTATTCTTTTCTTCGATAAACTCGTCGAGAGTGGGAACTTTTTTCACCGAAAGGTCGGCTTCGGGCGCAGGAATTATCGTTTGTTTGCGTTTGACGGGCGGGCTTTGCTTAATTTTGTTTTTCGCAAGAAGGAGCAACGCTCTTGCCTTGTCTCTTCCGCAGTGCGTGCAAGCGGTTGCCGTGGGCGGATTTATCGTTCCGCACGCAGGGCAAACGTAAGTCTCGCCGTCGATGTCGTCTTCGTCGATTTGCGTATACGGGTCGGCGTAGTATTTGGAATAGGTCTTAAGTGCCGCAGACATTTTCTTCAAAAGTTCCACGTCTTCGGGGCCCATTTCGTTGAGTTTTCTGCGGTAGTCTTCAAGGTCGTTTGCCTTTTGCTTGTATTCGTCTTCGCTCTTTTTGCGGTATTCTTCCACTTTTTCGAGCGCCGATTCTCTCTCTTCTTCGGCTTTTGCGCGCTTTTCTGCGATTTCTTTGTCAACAACCGCCATTCTTTCGCGCTCCATATTGTCGAGACGGAGTTTCGTCTTTCTTGCATCGAGCATATCTGCGTCGCTGTGAGTCTCACTTTCAACCACTATCGGCGCACCGCAGGATACGCAGAATTTTGCACCGGGCAAGTTCTTCGTTCCGCAAACCGCACATACCGGCTTGCGCATAACCTGCAATATCGCGCCACATTTTGCGCAATATCTGCTTCCGGCACTGTTTTTTGCGTGACAAGCAGGACAGACCGTCTGATAATTTTCAACGACGTCCGCTCCGCAAGTGGGACAAAACGCTTGTCCCGGCTTCACTTCGTTTCCGCATACTTTACAAATAAACATATTTCACCTATAAGCGTACTTATATTCGTTCAATCGGGTGCGGGTGTCCCGCCCGATATTATGCTTTTGGCTTGAAACTATCTTTAAGACCGACGATATTGTTGAATTCGTTCTCTTCGTTGCGCTTGATGAAGTAGCCTTCACGCAAGAACTGGAATCTCGTATGCACGGGGGCTTCCGCGACGATTTTTTCCGCTTTGCCGTTCAACACGGTCAAGGAATTGCGGTTGACTCTGTCCATATAATCGCCGTCGCCGTCGTTTATGAGATAGTCAAACATGTTGAGCGTCACGTCCGCACAATCGTTTGCATTCACCCAGTGTATCGTGCCTTTGACTTTCATATTTGCGCCTTCTTCGCCGGATTTCGTGCCGGGCAAATATTCGACGTGCACGCAAGTAACGTTGCCGTTTTCGTCTTGCTCACAACCTGTGTATTTGACGATGTATGCGCCTTTGAGTCTAACAATTCCGTCGGGTTTAAGACGGAAGTATTTTGGCGGCGGATTGAGAGCAAAGTCGTCTTGCTCGATATAAAGTTCTCTCGAGAACGTGGTCTCGTGAACGCCTGCGTCTTCTTGTTGCGGATTGTTTTCGATATAAACAGGCTCGCTTTGTCCTTCGGGATAGTTGTCAACGACGAGTTTGAGCGGTTTTGTCACAACCATTGCTCTTTGAGCGTGTGCGTTAAGGTCTTCTCTCACGCAATGCTCGAGCATGGAAATGTCAACTTCGCTGTCCGCCTTTGCAACGCCGATACGGGAGCAGAAATCGCGGATTGCTTCGGGAGTATAACCGCGCTCTCTTATGCCCGACAACGTCGAAAGTCTCGGATCGTCCCAACCCCACACCACTTTTTCGTCGACAAGACGTTTGATGAAACGTTTGCTCATGACAGTGTGCGTGAGATTGAGCCTTGCAAATTCTATCTGTCTGGGGCGCGGATCGAAACCGCAGTTGAGTGTCACCCAGTCGTAAAGCGGACGGTGGTTTTCAAATTCGAGCGAGCAAAGGGAGTGCGTGATACCTTCGATTGCGTCTTCGATGGGATGAGCGAAATCGTACATCGGATAAACCACCCACTGATCGCCGGTGTGCGGATGCGTCGCATGGCAGATACGATAGATGACGGGGTCGCGCATGTTTATGTTTGGCGACGCCATGTCGATTTTGGCACGCAAAACTTTTTCACCGTCGGCAAATTCGCCGTTCTTCATTCTTTCAAACAAGTCGAGATTTTCTTCGACCGAGCGGTTGCGATAAGGGCTTTCAGTGCCGGGCACGCCGAAACTTCCGCGAGTTGCGCTTATCTCTTCCGCGGACAAATCGCAAACGTACGCTTTGCCGTCTTTGATGAGCTTCACCGCACATTCGTACATTTTGGGGAAATAGTCGCTTGCGTTGTGCAACTCGTCCCAGTCAAATCCGAGCCATTTGATGTCGGCTTTGATGCTTTCCATATATTCCACGTCTTCTTTTGCGGGGTTGGTGTCGTCAAAACGTAGATTGCATGCGCCGTGATACTTCTCTTTCATGCCAAAGTTGATGCACAAAGCCTTTGCGTGTCCGATATGCAAATATCCGTTGGGTTCGGGGGGGAATCTCGTGATAATTTTGCTGACTTTGCCTTCGGCAAGGTCTTCGTCGATGATTTCTTCGATAAAGTTTCTTGAATTGTCGTCCATAAAGTCCGTCCAGCCTTTTATAATTGCAAATACGCGCGCATACGCCGCGCATTATCTTTACTATTTTATTTATAATAAAACGAAAACGCCCGTATGTCAATAAGACAGCAGCGGAAAAGATTGATTTTGAGTGAATAATTAATAATGAATAATTAATAATGAATAATTTTGGGTGGGACACCCACACCCGAAACGAAAGCCTATTTGGAGCGCACTTATAAACGTAATGTGAACTTCGAAGACGTGACAAAACCGCCGACCGCGAGCTTGTGGAGCGGTCTTTTTAACGTTCACTCATTCAAGGGGCACTTATACACGCACTTTGTCCATTCGGAGCGCACTTATTAACGGACTGTGCGACTAAAAAGACGGAACACGAGCCGCAAGGCGGCGAGCAAATAAGCGCCGAGCAAGACGGTTGTACAAGTGAGCAAGTGCGTGTTGTTCTTTGCACTTGCGAACGAGTGGCATAACAAAGGGACGATACTTTTCTATGCGAGTGCCGACTTCCCCTCTTCGAGCGATGTCTACTTAAAAAGAGAAAGTGCTATGTTCGAGAAGTAGGGGAAAGCCCGAAGGAAAGGGGTAATGTTGCATTTAGGATTTTTATGCGCCTTACGGCTGGACGTTTCGGCAGGCTCAACATGACAATATGGAGTAATAAGTACCAACGTACAAATAGTACGTGATTTTGGAGCAAGCCGTGCCTGACGAAGTTAGGCACTCAATTGTGCGGTTTGTAAAAATCGCGATAAATGGATGAATGACGCGAAAGCACCACGAGAATGACAACCCTAATGTATACGAAATACATGAGTTGGCAAGCTCGGGGTGCTGACAAAGTCAGTCGCTATTTAGCGCGATTTTTTAGTATTGGACGGACATAAGAGTCAACCCCTTCGCCCCCAACGTCTTCCCTGCCGCTTTTCTGTCTCCCGTTTCGAGAATTCGAGAGACGTCTTGGGGCGTGAGTTTGCCGATGCCGACATAGACGAGAGTGCCGGCGATTATGCGAACCATATTGTAGAGAAAACCGTTGCCCGTGACGGAAATCGACAATTCACCGTCGAAAAATTTGCCGTCGGCACGGACGGTTGCATTGTCGAAATGTCGAGTGGCAACGTCCACCGAATACACGGTGCGGACGGTGTTTTTCACGACGCTGCCGCTTGCTTCGAAGCACTTGAAATCGTGCGTGCCTTCTATGATTTTTGCCGCTTGCTCGATTTTGTCAAGATCGAGCGGATACGTGATATGCTCGTGGTCGAGTTCGAGAACGGGAAGTCGATGCTTGGAAACGTAGATTTTGTAACAATACGTTTTACGCTTTGCAGAAAATCTCGCATTGAAATTTTCAGGTGCGATTTCGCAGGATAGCATGCTCACGTCATCGGGCAAATGCGTGTTGACGGCAAAAGGTATCTTGTCTGTGGGAATAGACGTATCTGCATCGAAATGCACCACTTGCCCGAGCGCGTGAACGCCTGCGTCCGTACGACCGCTTGCGGTTGCCGAAGTGGGCGCGCCGAAGGTTTTTTCAAGGGCCTTTTCAAGCACTTCTTGCACGCTGAGTCCGTTGAGTTGACGCTGCCAACCGACGTAGTTTGCACCGTAATACGAAATAACCGCACGGTATCTCATAGCAGTCCCCCGAATATCATTGCGTCGATGTTTATTCCGATTGTCGGGAAGTAGTATCTTTCAAGCAAAATCACCACGAAATACGCGCATATCAAAAGGAACGCGACAAGGTCTCCCCAGCCGAGTTTTGCTTTCTTCATTTTCGTGCGTTTTTCGGTTGCGTTGTAACATCTTGCATCCATTGCGAACGCGAGTTCGTCGGCACGCCTGAACGAGTTGACGAAAAGCGGAATGAGAACGGGAAGCAACGCTTTTGCTCTTGCGAAAAGTCCGCCCGTATCGAAACTTGCTCCGCGCGCTTTTTGCGCAGCTATGATTTTGTTGGTCTCTTCAAAAAGAGTGGGGATGAACCGAAGTGCGATGCTCATAATCATAGCGATGTCTCTGACAGGAACTTTTATGAGTTTGAGCGGAGACATAAGACTTTCAACACCGTCCGCAAGCGCAACCGGCGTTGTGGTGAGCGAAAGCAAAGATGCGCCCGAAATCAACAAAACGAGCCTTAAAACCATCTTTATGGTTGTATGAACTCCCGATTTGGTGATTGTGAATATTTTCCAATGCACCAACACGACGTCGTCGTTGCCGCCGCGAACGACGAATAAATTGATGATTGCGGTGATCAAAACTATCAGCAAAACACCTTTTACGCTCTTGAGAACGGAAGCCATCGGCAGACGCGCAAGAAGGATTATCGCAATCAACATAATCAACGTGAGCATAAAGCCGAAATAGGATTTTACAAAGAAAATCGCAATAACGAACATGAGCGTGAGCAGCAATTTCACCCTTGCGTCAAGTCTGTGTACGGGCGAATCGACGGGATAATACTGACCGAAAGCAACGTCCTTAAACATCGTCCGTCACCCCCTTGTCATCACTGTCGATTTTGCGAAAATTCAAGCCGTTTTTCTCATCGGGAACCTGCTCGCTCACGGCACTCGAATTATCGTTTTTATCGCTTGAACCGTCAGCGTTTTTATCGAGATTTTCAAAAGAATTTTCGCCCGATTTTTTCTCTTTTTCGGTCTTGATTCTTGCAAGTTCGCGGCACAATTCGTCCATGGAAATCACGTCTTTTGCAACGGGTATTCCGCGAGCAATAAACTCGTCGGCAAGGTGCGACGCACACGGCACGTCAAGCCCTATATCCGAGATGAGTCGTCTGTTCGAAAACACTTCTTTCGGCGTTCCGTCGGCAACGATTTTGCCGTCTTTGAGAGCAACGATTCTGTCTGCGATGACCGCTATGTCGTCCATATTGTGCGACACCATAATGACGGTGGGCGAGACTTCTTTTTGCAACTTTTTCACGAGTGCGAGAATCTCTTCTCTGCCCACAGGGTCAAGCCCCGCAACGGGTTCGTCGAGAATAAGAATTTTGGGTTGCATTGCAATGACGCCCGCAATCGCCGCACGTCTTTTTTCTCCGCCCGAAAGATCAAACGGGCTTCTGTCGGCAAACGTTGCGTAATCGAGACCGACAACGTCCATAGCCTTTTTCACACGCTCGTCGATTTCTTCCTTTTCGAGTTTCATATTCTTCGGACCGAACGCCACGTCTTTTGCGACCGTATCGGCAAAAAGTTGATACTCGGGATACTGGAAAACCATTCCGACTTCAAAACGCAATTTCCTGAGCGTTTTTTTATCTGCACAACTCATACCGTTGACGATAATCTGCGCTTTTTTCTTGTCCTGAATCTTTATTAAGCCGTTTAGATGCTGGATAAGCGTGGATTTTCCGCTTCCCGTCGCACCGACGATACCCACAAAAGAACCTTCGTCGATTTCAAGGTTTACAGAGTCGAGTGCCTTCTTTTCATAAGGCGTTTTTTTGGAATATATATAGGTGAGATTTTTTATTTCAATTGCAGGCATACTTTCTCCACGAGTTCTTTTTCGTCGATGACGACGCCGTCAAAGGCAAAGCCTTTCGACGCGAGTTCTCTCGAGAGCGCGCTCACGGGCGGCAAAGTCAGTCCGCACGCTTCGAGTATGCCCGACGAAAACACTTCTTTGGGCGTTCCGTCAATAGCGATTCTTCCCTTGCGCAAAACGATAATTCTGTCTGCAAGGGCGGCTTCTTCCATATTGTGCGTGATGTTTATCACGGTTATTCCCTGCTCGTTGAGCGATTTTGCAACGCCCATAACGTCTTTTCTGCCGTTCGGGTCGAGCATGGAAGTCGATTCGTCGAGAATGAGAATATCGGGACGCATCGCAAGCACTCCGGCGATTGCGATACGCTGTTTTTGTCCGCCCGAAAGTTTTGACGCGGTGCGTGTGCGATATTCGCTCATACCGACGGCTTCGAGTGCGGAGTCAACTCTCTCTATGATTTCTTCACGCGGCACTCCGACGTTTTCGGGGCCGAACGCAATATCGTCTTCAATAATTGTCGCAACCATCTGATTGTCGGGATTTTGAAACACCATACCCGCTTTTTTGCGGATTTCAAACGTGTTTTTCTCGTCTTTGGTGGAAAGTCCGTCGATAAGCACCTCGCCTTCTGACGGGACAAAAAGCCCGTTGAGAAGTTTTGCAAGAGTAGACTTTCCCGACCCGTTCATGCCTGCAAGCGCGACGAAAGAGCCTTTTTCGATTGAAAAAGACACTCCTTTCAAGGCTTTTACGGCGTAGCCGTCACCGATAGAATAGTTGTAACTGACGTTTTTTACTTCGATTTGCGACATGCCAAAAGTATAGCACACCGAAGTGATATTTGCAAACGCTATGATATCGAACGTTTTGTTTTTATTCTTTTGTGCAATTAAATCTCGAATTTATGTCAAAAACCGACTCGACCGAACTTTTTCGTTCGGCAATTCTTTCCTTTTTATTGACTATTATTTTTTATCAATATATAATACAAGATGACTGCGCGCATATATACACGCGCACGAACAACACTAGAAGATATATTATTTGGAGGAAATCCCGATATGAAAAAAATGACCATCGACGGTAATACCGCTGCGGCACACATCGCGTATGCGTTCTCTGACGTTGCGGCTATCTACCCCATCACTCCGTCGTCACCTATGGCGGAAAACTGCGACGATTGGGCAGGACAAGGCAGAAAGAATCTTTTCGGCAACGTTCTCAAAATCGCTGAAATGCAATCCGAAGCGGGCGCGGCAGGCGCAGTTCACGGCTCTTTGGCAGCAGGCGCATTGACCAGCACCTTCACCGCGAGCCAAGGCTTGCTCCTTATGATCCCCAACATGTACAAGATTGCGGGCGAATTGCTCCCCTGCGTGTTCAACGTATCCGCAAGAAGCGTTGCAGGCCACGCTCTCAACATTTTCGGTGACCACTCCGACGTGATGGCTTGCCGTCAAACCGGTTTTGCGATGCTCGCAGCCAACAGCGTTCAAGAAGTTATGGATCTCACTTTGGTGTCTTATCTTTCCACCATCGAATCCAGCGTTCCTTTCCTTAACTTCTTCGACGGTTTCCGCACTTCTCACGAAGTTGACAAGATCGACGTGATCGACTACGACGAAATCAAACCGCTCGTAAACTTCAAGAAAGTCGACGAATTCCGCGCACGCGCTCTCAACCCCGAACATCCCCACCAACAAGGCACGGCTCAAAACCCCGACATCTACTTCCAAAACAGAGAAGCAAGCAACAAGTTCTATGACGCAGTCCCCGCAATCGTTCAAGCGGAGATGGACAAAGTCAGCGCACTCACCGGAAGAAAATACAATCTCGTCGACTACTACGGCGCACCCGATGCGGACAGAGTCATCGTCATCATGGGTTCGGGCGCAGAAGCGGTTGAAGAAACCGTTGACTATCTCAACGCTCGCGGACACAAAGTCGGTCTGTTGAAAGTCAGACTCTATCGTCCGTTCCCGCAAGACGCATTCGTCAAAGCAATTCCCGCAACTTGCAAGACAATCACCGTTATGGACAGAACAAAAGAGCCGGGCGCACAAGGCGAACCGCTCTATCTCGACGTCGTATCCGCTTTGAACGAAGCAGGCGTTCAAAAAGAAGTGCTCTGCGGTCGTTACGGTCTCGGCAGCAAGGAATTCAATCCGTCCATGGTCAACGCAATCTACGAAAACATGAGCGGCGAAAAGAAAGATCGTTTCACCGTCGGCATCAACGACGACGTGACGCATCGCTCTCTCTCGGTTACCGAAAAGATCGACGCTTCCGACGCAAGCGCAATCTCTTGCAAGTTCTACGGTCTCGGTTCTGACGGCACCGTCGGCGCAAACAAGAACTCCATCAAGATCATCGGCGACCACACCGACAAATATGCGCAAGCATACTTCGCATACGACTCCAAGAAGTCGGGCGGTATCACCATCTCCCACTTGCGTTTCTCCGACAAGCCCATCCGCAGCACCTACCTTATCGACCAAGCGGACTTCGTGGCTTGCCACAACGAATCTTACGTTCTTCGTTACGACATGCTCTCCGACCTTAAAGACGGCGGCACGTTCCTTCTCAACTCTCAATGGGAGCCCGAAGAAATGGACGCAAAACTTCCTGCTGCAATGAAGAACATGATCGCAAAGAAACACGTCAAATTCTACACGCTCGACGGTCTCAAAGTCATTCAAGAGATCGGCACCAAGAAAGGCGTCAACACCGTTATGCAAGCGGCATTCTTCAAACTGGCAAACGTCATTCCTTACGAAGATGCAGAACGCTACATGAAGGAAATGATCAAGAAGTCCTACGGCAAGAAAGGCGATGCAGTCGTTGCAATGAACAACGCTTGCGTGGACAATGCGATCGCACACCTTAAAGAAGTCAAATATCCGCAAAGTTGGGAAACAACGACCAAGGGCGCAGCACCGCTCCCCGTCCCCAACGACGAATACTTCAAGACCTTCATCGCACCTATCGCGGCACAAGAAGGCGACAAACTCCCCGTTTCCGCATTCAATCCCAACGGTTACGTACCCACCGGCACGACCAAGTTTGAAAAACGCGGTATCGCAGTTGCAGTTCCCGTTTGGGATCCCGACAAGTGCATCCAATGCAACCGCTGCTCTCTCGTTTGCCCGCACGCGGCAATTCGTCCGACGCTCGCAACGGCAGATGAACTCGCAAACAAACCCGAAGGTTTCGTCACCAAACCCGCTATCGGCGTGAAAGGTTACGAATTCCGTATGCAAGTCAGCCCGTTTGACTGCACGGGTTGCTCCAACTGCGTGGCTGTCTGCCCGTCCAAAGAGAAAGCGCTCACCATGGTTCCGCTCGACGACGCTATCGCATCCGACGAAGAAAACTGGGATTACGCTGCAAACCTTAAAGAAACTTCTGCAGAACTCAAATCCGTCAACGTCAAGAACAGCCAATTCAAGAAGCCGCTCTTCGAGTTCTCCGGCGCATGCGCAGGCTGCGGCGAAACTCCGTACGTCAAACTCATGACGCAACTGTTCGGTGACAGAATGCTCATCGCAAACGCAACGGGTTGCTCTTCCATTTACGGCGGCAGCGCACCGACTTGCCCCTACACCAAGAACGACAAAGGTCGCGGTCCCGCATGGGCAAACTCCTTGTTTGAAGACAACGCTGAATTCGGCTTCGGTATGCACCTTGCATACGACACTCGCCGCAACGTGCTTGCAAACGACATCAACTCTTTGCTTGCTCTCGGCACGGTGTCCGACGCTATGGTCGCGGCTCTCAACGCATGGCTTGAAAACAAAGAAGACGCACAAAAGAGCGAAGAGGCAGCCAACGCAATCATCGCGCTTCTCCCCGAAGAAAAGAAAAACGCAAACGGCGTCAGCCTTGACCTTCTCAACAGCATCGAAGCAAGAGAAGATTGCTTGATCAAGAAATCCGTTTGGATCGTCGGCGGCGACGGCTGGGCATACGACATCGGCTACAACGGCGTTGACCACGTTCTCGCAAGCGGCGAAGACATCAACATTCTCGTTCTCGACACCGAAGTGTACTCCAACACCGGCGGACAAGCGTCCAAGTCCACTCCGACGGGTGCTATCGCAAAATTCGCATCCACCGGTAAACGCACCAAGAAGAAAGACCTTGCGTTGCTCGCAATGGACTATGGCTATGTGTACGTCGCACAAGTCTCCATGGGCGGAGATATGAACCAAGTCGTCAAAGCATTCGCAGAAGCGGAAGCATATCACGGCCCGTCCATCATCATCGCTTACGCACCGTGCATCAACCACGGCATCAAGGGCGGTATGGACAACTCTCAAATGGAAATGAAGAAGGCTGTTGACTGCGGATATTGGCAACTCTTCCGCTACAACCCGACTCTCGTGGGCACAGACAAAGCTCCGCTCGTCATCGACAGCAAAGAACCCACCGACGATTATCAAGCGTTCCTTATGAACGAAACGAGATATGCGTCACTTGCAAAGATGAATCCGGACGCGGCAAGAGTCTTGTTCGCAAAGAACGAAGAAGACGCTGCAAAAAAACGTGCATACTACGTCAAGAAAGCAGCCGCCTACACCGAAGAATAATCTTCACAACAACAAAAGCCCCTTGGCACTTGCCAAGGGGCTTTTATTTTGCTGTTGAACGGCATTTTTGCAATCTATCCGTCTCAAAATTGCCCACTTGTCAATCGACAAAATATCCGCTATAATATCCTAAGCGGAACGCTTGTTCCTTATAGAGCAATCAATAGACATATTTCGACAAAACAAGACTTGCCCCGTTGTTCCTTATGCGGTTTTGCCGTTGACATTTGCAAACGCTATGTTGTATTGTTTAATGTAAAAATTTTCAAAAAGGAGATTCCACATGGAAGAACTGCTTACAAAAATCGGAGAACTTGTTGCAACAGAAATCGACGAAGTTGACAGCGTCGAATACGTAGAGAAGGAAATGGGATATATGTTTTATATCTCGCTCAACGACGGCAAAAAAGTATTATTATCGTTGGTTGATTCAAAGTTGTAATCATCCGCATTTGTCGCTCTAAAACGAGCACCCGTTTTACATAAGCATAAAAACGGCACGTAAATTTACGTGCCGTTTTCAAATTCCTTATCTTTTCAAGACGTTATTTCAACGTGGGCAATGCACCGTCACTCAAATTCCACACTTCGCCGTCAAGGTTTGCGTTGGATTTGCTTTCAAGCCACACTTTCGACGTGAAGTCGCTGCTTTCCGTCTTTGTGCCAACTTGCGTGATTGCAAAGTTCTCGGTGTAAGTGGGATTGCCTTCCGCGTCGTTGCCGTCAAATTTAAGTTCGTATTTTTCGCCGTTGAGAGAGAGCTTGTTGACGTCGCCGTACCAACCCGAATTTATCGTTGCTTTTGCTTCCATGCTTCCGAATGCAAAACCGAGATTTGACTTTACACCGTCTTTGACACCGTCAACGGCTATATCCACGAGCGTGAACACTCCGCCGATTTTACTCTTGTTGTTGCGACCTGCGATGCCGCCGACGAAAAGAGTCGTGAGTGCGCCGTCATTGACGGCAACGTTTATCTCGCCGTCGGAATAACTCTTGTTGATTGCACCGATGCCTATCGTTTGCGACGTGCCAGTTTCGGTCTTTGAGCTGAAATTGTTGCCGATGAGACCGCCGACTGAAAGTATTGCATTCTTCCCTGCCGCAGTCAAATCGAAATCGACGATTGCGTACGCATTGAGAACGTAACCTTCGTTTTTGCCGATGAGACCGCCGACGTTTGCGTTTGCAACGAGTGCGGACACCGTGATATTTGCACTCGAAGTTGCAAGCGAACCGGTGCCGTCACCCGCGATACCGCCGATTGACGCCGCGCCCGAAGAAATCGTGCCGTTTTCAACAGTTACGCTTGCGTTGGACTTCGTAACCGTTCCGCCGCTTCTTCCTGCAATTCCGCCGAGCACGAAATACGTTGCTCCGTTCGCCGAAATGCCGTCGTCAACTGTGGAAATATTTTTGACCGCAACCACCGCAGAGTTTCTCGTAAGTGCGGAAGACGCATTCGTTTCGGCAGTCACGCCGCCGATGACGAAAGCCTTTGCCGTTGCGTCGTTTATGGTGACGTTGCTCATGCAATCACTGATATATCCGGTGTTTGACTTCGTTGAAAAGCCCTTGTTTTCACCGACGATACCGCCGATATACACAGTGTTCATTCCGCTTTCGAGATTGAAAATCGCACCGGCCACCGCAACGTTGGTTATCGAGCCTTCGTTTCTCGTCGCAACGGGCGCAAGCACGGATTTGATGCCGAATTTGCCGTTTGCATCTTTAACGACGGTGAGATTGACGTTTTCTACGTCAAGATTCTTTATACTTCCTGCAACGTATCCGAAAACGGATGCGTGAGATTGTGCGGAAACGGACACGTTTTGCAACTTCGACTTGCCCGTAAGATTGCCGTTGCCGTCATAATTGCCGCCGTCGATAGTGCCTTTGAAGACGTGTTCGGAATCAAACAACGGTTCGAGTGCTCCTATACCGCCGAAATTGACGTCGTTTGCAATGATAATATCCGCTTCGAGAATTTGCGAGATGGCAAGTTGCTCATCTTCGGTCGGATTTTCCTTGCGCAAAACGTCGTAAAGTTTGCTCTTATACTCGTCGGCGGACGTTATCGTGATTTGTTTTATCCACTTCGCTTTGAGAACGAGTGTGGACGGCGTGAAAAAGTCTGTCGTGCCGGTTGCGCTGTTGATAATCGTGCCGGATTCCTTATCCGTATAGAACTTGAAATCGTAATCGGTTGCTTTATCGTCGTCGCCCACTACGGTGTAATACCATTTGTCGAAACGATAACCGGGTTTTGTCGCAACGTAAGCGTCTTTTTCGTTAATTTGCGAATTGCTGGAATACTCTTTCGTTGCGTCCGTGTACACCAACTCGCTCAAACTGTCCTTGTATTCCACTTTCATTTTGGGAAGAGTGGACTCGTACATAGCGTAAAGAGTCAGTCCCTTCGTAAAATAATACTTGGAAAGCATTGCAACGCTGCTTGCGCCGTCCGCCGCCCATTTCGTGAACTGAACGGGTTTTCCGTCTTGCATATAGAACCAGAAGCGGAACGTGTCGCCTTCCTTTGGAGTGGGGCACGCAATCTCGGTGACCGAGCCTGCGTACGTCGATTTTATGGAAGTCGTCTCGGGATTGAGTTCAACTGCCGAAAGGCTTGCTCCGTCGTATGCGTTTTCGACTATCTCATAAGAATACGTTCCGTCGGTGTTCTTTATATAGTTGAGTTTCGCGTTTATGACGGGTTCATGCTTGTACACATTGTTGGTGTACACTGCCGTTATCGTGGTGTTTTTCTTTATCGTATCCGTCGAGAAATTGAACTCGTTGACGCCGTCTGACGACCAATATTTGAAAGTGTAACCTTTCTTCACCGGTATAATGAGCTTACCGCTTGAATCTTTCGGCGCGGAAATTTTCGAGCCGGACGGAACATTCTTTATCACGCTGTCGGTGAGCACGAAGTCGCTGTTGGTGTTGAACGTGACGGTGTAGGTCGCTTTTTCGTAATCGGGCTTTTTGTCGGGATCGGGATTGTTTGTGTCATCGCAAGCAACCAAAACCGTGCAAAGAAGCAAGGCAACCAGAAGTATACAAACCGTCGTAAGTGCTTTTTTCATAATCGTCCTTATATGCGCGTTGGCGCGCACGTCGTTAGTATGAATAATATGTTATTTTATATTATACATACAATATAGAGATTTTTCAACCTTATTTTGCCGATGTGTCCGTATCGGACAACTTTTAATGTGCAAATACCGCAAAAAAATCAATCGATCGGTCCATATTTTTTACCGAAAAACAAAAAACCGCATCATATCACGCATTGAAAAACGGACTTATTCAAGCCCGTTCTTTGCAATTCTCCACGAAATTCTTACGTGTGTTTTCCTGCCGTTCATCGCATTTTTACGTGACGGAAAAAAGCACTCCCCTGCAACGCTTTTACGTTATTTCCGGTATTTTTCGATATACGTGTTTATGATTGCGTCAATATCCTTTTCACTTGTTTGCGCATACGTCTCAAGACTCGAAAGGACGGTGGAATCGTTTGCCGAGAGCATTTCCACTTCGTTGCCGTTTGCAGAAAAAGCGTCTTTCAAATCTTGTTCCAAAATCGGATTTGCATTCTTGCAAACCACACAAATCGACACTTTATCGCCGTTTTTGACCTGATAAACTTCGGCTATTGCGTTTTTGAGAGAAATTCCGCTCATTTGCAAATCTTGCATTTGCACTCCGTTTTTCTTCTCCAAGACGAAAAGCGCAACGTTTTCCACACCGTCTATCACGATACCGTACTCAGTGATTTCTCCGCCGTTTTCCACGCTCACTCGGACGTAGGCGCAAGACACTTTGTCGCCCCCGCCGTTGCCCATGATACCAAGCGCGCCGAAGCACAAAAGAGCTGTCACCGCAAGTGCCATGACAATCCACAACACTCTAACCGCCGTCTGCTTGTCAAAAGCGCGAAGTGGTCTTTGTCCGTCGAGCAGTTTGTTTATCGGTGCTTTTTGCGCACGCTTCATGACGTCGGGAACTTGTGTGCCATCGTGTTCGCGTTTCAAAGATTTTTCTATGTCTTTAAGTTTCATCGGCTTTCTCCTTTTCAAGTTCTCGTTTCAGTTTTGCAAGCGCGTTGTTGTATGTCCAAAGTTCCGTCCCGAGCGGTTTTTCAAGCATCTCGGCAATCTCTCGGTGCTTGAACCCCGATATGACGTGAAGTGTGACGATTTGCCTTTCTTCTTCCCCGAGCACCTTGTTCATAACCGTTGTGATCGGCGAACATTCTTCGTCTATAGAATACGTGCCGAAGGTGCTTTCTTCTTCAAAAGCGTCGGTGGATTTTTCTCTTTTTTGGCGCGCCATCTCGTTGAGCGTGGCGTTTTTCGCAATGGTGTAGAGCCAAGCGTACGCGTTCTCTCCGGCGCGATAGGACGATATGGTGGTACGCAAGCGAATGTATGCGGTTTGCATCATATCTTCCGCCGTGTGATAGTTGCGGCATATCGACAAAATGAACGCAAAAAGACCGCGTTTTGTATCGTTGTAGATGTCTTCAAACGCGTTTTCGTCGCCTTGTTGCAAAGCGAGCATTTTTTTGTCGAGTTCTTGCTTTGTCATATCTTTTTCATTTTAACACAAAGTGTCCGATAAAACAACAAATTTATCTTGCACTCGTCTTGTATCTCCCCACATCGAGCCGCAAATCGCCGCGTTTTGCCGCCAAAATGCTCGAATATGCAAAAACTTTATGTTATTTTTATATTTTATTTATCCATATTTAACAATATAGTCGTATTATGTTATCATAAAAAAGAAGGTGAAGTATGGACAAAAACAAAAAGTTATCTTTATGTTTGGCATTGTGTCTTGCGGTTTCGATTTTCGTTGCCGTGATTTTGATCGCATGCAACAGTGTATACTCACCCCTTAACCACAGCGAACAATCAGGCTACTATGTGGCAATCGACGTCAATCCGTCAATCGAGCTTGTCGTGGACGCAAAAGGCAACGTGGTCAGCGCAGGCGGCGCAAACAAGGACGCGCAAGTGATGTTGTATCAAGAAGACGGCATCGTGGGCGTGAGCGTCAACGTGGCTGTCGAAAACATTGCCGAGCTTGCCGTCAAATACGGCTATCTCAAAGACGGACAGACCGTGAGCGTGGAAGTTGCAGGCGAGAAAAAGGGCGCGCAAGCTCTTGAAAAACAAATCGGCGCGCGTTTCTTGTCAAGCGTCAAGAGCGTGGCGGCAGATATGAGCGTAACTCTTGAAAGCGCGCCGCTCCTTTCGGTGTCGCAAGAACTTGCAAAGCTCAAAGCCGCGCACCCCGACGACAAGCAAATCGCCGCTCTTGACGAAACAAACTATCGCCTTGTCAAGCGCGTCATAGAGAGCGATCCGTCCGCCACCCTGTCCGAAGTGCTGGATATGGACTTCGAGCAAACGATTGCAAGAATCAAGTCTTTGCACTCGGGCGCGATCGGCAAGTACGGCGCGGCGTACAAACGCTTGACGGACAGCGCAAACTACACCTACGATTGCGCAAAACAGACTTTGGACGGCGGGCTTTACGTCACGTATTTTGCAAACAATGCCATCAAGGCAATGGATATAAAAGACAAATTGAGCTATGCGCAACGCACCATGGACGCGCTCACCTATCTTGCCGCAAACTCGTACAAACTCGCCTTGGAATACTACAAATCCTGCTTCGATTTCTTTAGAGTCGAGCCGGTGTACGAATTGACGGCGGAGGAGTTGGACCAAATCGCCACCGCTTTCAACGTATCTTACGCCGAGCTTTTCGCTCGCTGCCGTGCAACCAAAAAGAACGACGCGTACGTTGTGGAAAGAGTCAACCTCAACTCGTTTGTTGACTTCCTTTTCAGAAATGCGGACAAGGACGGAAAAGTGCAAATCAAAGCCGCTTTTAAGCAGCTCGGCGAGGAAATAACGTCCAAGAAGGACTACAAAACCTTGCTCCAAGCCGCCGAAACCATCAACAACGTGTTTGACACCACCAAAAACTCAATCACCCAAGAAGCTCTGAACGCTTTTGCAAGCCTTGTGTCCATTTTCGGTGCAAAATTTGACGTAGATACCACAATCAATTCATGCAAACCCGTTGATTTGGATCTGCACAACGAAAGCGATGTGTCAAGCGCAATCGCGCAACTTGACAAGACAGCAAAAGACGCATATGAGAAAATAGCAATCACCGAAGATGAAATCGAAGAAATGAACCAAAGCACCTTTGCAAAACTCGCAAAATCGAAATTGAACGACGCTTGGAACACTCTCAACTCTATCGTCGAAAATGCAAAACTCGAAGTGCAACGTCTCTTCTCTCAAGAAAAAGAAAACAGAAAAACCGCATAAGCGATGCCGTATAATACGCCTAATTTTCACAAAATACCCGTCATACTTTTTGCAAAAAGGCGGTTGACAAGCACCATAATAAATGAGAATAATCTCACCTTTTAATATCCCTTTCAAAGAAAAAGCACGCAATTGCGTGCTTTTTCTTTTTCGTTGTCTTCGTTTGATAATTTCAGACTTCGTTTATATTCAAGATATTATGCGAGTCGTCTGAAATAGATTATCTTTTCGCCGCCTTGAAGCGGGAAAACGAGATCGGGGTTTTGTGCCGTTACGTCTTCGGGCATTGCCGTGAGCGCACTGCACACGTCAAGCATATTGTCTCCGACGGACGCAACGTACATCGACAGAGCACATGTGTTTTGCTCCTTTTCTTCCCCGACAGTCACACCCGAAATATACTCGATTGTGAGCGGAGAAAAACCGCACGCGGTGATTGCTATGTCCATGACGATGTCAAACTCTCTGTCCTTCCTGACGCTTGCAGTCACGTTTTGCACGTCGCAATGCACTTTCAGGTCTTTTGAGAACGGAATCTCGCTTGCGACGCTGACGGAGAAAGGCACTTCCGCCCTGACGGAATTGTAACCGTTTTCGTCTGTGTAAATTATATCCGTATTGACAACGCCTTCTGCAACGATGCGGTTGTCTTCAGTGACATAATAGTTCGTCGTATAACATCTCGCATACGGCAATGCAACGACGCTTATCGCGCGCGGTTTGTTGTCTCCGAGAATGGCAGTGCCGCTGACTCCCTGCATGAAATATCCGCACCCGTCAAAGCACTTCAAATCCATGCTGTTTCTCTCAAGTTCGACTTCGTTTGTGAGCATATAAAGGTTGCCGACGATTTGTCTCTTTTCACAACGAGTCACGGTGACGCGAAGCGTGAGTTCGCCTTCCACTTTTATAACGTTGTCGTCGGTGACACCCTGAAGCACTACCTTTGCAGAGCGCACGATTGCGTGCACCTTCACCGCATCGGTGGTTTTTGCGCCGTCAAGCGTAAGTTCTTCTTCAACGGGAATAGCAAAATCATACGTCTTGATTTCTCCGTCCTGCGTGAACGTAACTCTTGCAAAAATCGTCGCTTTTACGGTCGCGCCGTCGTCGGTCGCAAGTGCCTGTTTCGTTATACAAACGGTGCTGAGACCGAGAACGGAATCTATCTGCGCACCAACGTTTTTGTCGTCGTCAAACGGCACGGTCACGGTTTTTGAGCCGATGAGTGACGGCATATAAACTTCCTTATCAATCGCGTAGCAATCGTCCGCAGACGTGAGCATTTCTATCTCGTCTCTCTTTATCGTGCTTGCGCAAATCTCCAAAACGGCGGTTAATGTGAGCGTATCTGCCGCTTCAACATCGGATTCTGTCACGATTATGTCACATTGCACGTTGTCGCCTTCGTCAAATTCACCGTCCGCTCTAAGCGTAAAATCGGCGTTGTAGTCAACGCCCCTGACAGTACCGTCTTTGTCGAGATAGACAAGACGGAAGTTTGTCCTGCCGCTTATTTGCGCGTAGCCGTCACCGCTTTCAACGCCCACGCATTTTGCATCCACTGCAAGCGAGAGTATCTTTGCAACGTTTGACATGTCAACGTCAGGCGGTGAAAACTCCACCACTCTCTCAATGGTCGGCGCAGTGTAAAATCTTGTTGTGCTTATTTTCTCAAAATTGAACATAGCCTTCTCCTTTTCACAAAAACGATATTCGCAATCAAAAGCAAATATGACGATTAAACGCCCAAAAAATTGTCAAAAATAGATCTATGAGAGAAATAGGTCAAACCATATCAGGCACAAAAAAGAGAGTGGAACAACTGCTCAACATTCCCGTGCTGATGAAAATCTCAAGTGGCAGGGGTAAATCCACACTGTGCAAAGGCGAAGTGACTGGCGTATTTCCCGCCGTATTCACCGTGCGACTCGACGATGGCACATCTCGCACTTTTTCATACAGCGACGTACACACAAGAAACGTGCTGTTCCTAAAAAAGCAATAAATTGTGTGGTTTTTGATCCTACGCGCGAAAATAATGACTTCTTGCATCGCGATAATTCTTGTGTTATAATAATTTATACTATCAGTTAGGTGGTTTTTATTATGACAAAACAAAAGACTTATTCTCGGCAAAGGGTTGGAAAATACATAATTAAAGTGTTGCAAGATTTAGGCGGCAGTGCGTCAAAACAAAGGATAAAAGATGAAATAGTTGCAGACAAGAGCAATGACATCTCTTATGACGATGTGTTCACCCCTGTCACATCTGCAAAAAGTGGCAATTCTTATATCCCTTTCAATTTTGATTTCAACTTTGGCTTGAAAGAATTGTATGTTCTTGGTTATATTGAAAAATATAATCGTACGACAGATATTGTACTAACAGAAAATGGAAGAAAAGCAAACTATGAAACTTTTCCAAATTCTTTTGAACTATCAAAAATAAATGAATACTGGGAACAGGCACACAACGATTATATAAACAAGAAGATCAAGCTCAACAGCACTACCACTGCATCTAAAAATATTGTCGATGAAGAGAAAAAAGAAGATGACTTGATAGACGCTGATAATATAAGAGTAAGGGTGCTTGATTTAATAAAAAAATTTAGCCCTAGAAAATTCGAAAGCTTTTCAAGAAAACTTCTATCAAAAATGGGAATTGTCTTTGACAATCAAAAAGGCATTGTGATGTCAAATGACCATGGTATAGACGGATACGGTGTTTTTGAATCTGACGAATTTAGAACAAACAAAGTTGTAATACAATGCAAAAAATATACCGAAGGTTGTGTTGGCGAACCAGACATAGACAAATTTAGAGGTGTTATCTCAAAGTTTTCCGCAGACTATGGGGTATTTATAACAACAAGTTATTTTTCGGAAAGAGCAAAAACAACCGCTATACAAGCAAATCCACCGATAACACTCATTGACGGGCAACGTCTTGTTGATTTAATAATAAAATATAAATTGGGCATCAAAGAAATTCCTGTTCCATTTTACAGCATCGACGATTACTACAACGAAGAAAGCTGACAAAAAGGACTTGACGATAACCGGTCAAGTCCTTTTATCATGCACTTTTGTGTAGAAAATGCATAAGCACTCTGAAACATCTATTGAATAATAGTCTATTTCCAGCAAAATATTATTCGGGTGTGGGTGCCCCACCCAAACTGTCATCCTGAGCGAAGTCGAAGGATCTAGCGTAGCGACCCCCCCCTATGCGCCTTACGGCTAGATGTTTCGACAGGCTCAACATGACAAGGAAAAATTTTTGAATTTTACCGATTATTCTAAATCGGGTGTGGGTGTCCCACCCAATCTAAACACCAAGCCGACAATCTTGCGAAATTGCGGCTTGATTTTTTTGTCCGTGACCAGACTGATAGCAAAGATTTTCGGCGCGGTTAGCTAAGCAAAAGCCTAATGCGGCTCTCGGCGTTGCTTGCTTTCAAGCGATGCCGTTGCCGCGATGACGGCTTTTGTTTCGGCTGCGCCTTCCGCAATTATTCATTATTAATTATTAATTACAAAAAAACGCGATAAATAGATGAAGAACAAGAAAACACCCATCCGAAACAAAACCCAACGTACATTTAGTACGTGATTTTGGAGCGGATGGGTGTTGCCGAAGTTATTCGCTATTTAGCGCGTTTTTTCTTGGTGATTAGAACAGCCGCAACCACCACTCCCGCAACCACAATCGTCAAGCCTAAAATCAACATGCTGAGATCAAGGGGACGGAGAATGAAAGGTTTCACTTGAGCGGTGAATTTGTAAGAAAAATCGACTTTTGCATTGTCGCCGTATTGAGCGGTGATGACGTATGTTCCGCTCTTTGCGGGCTTGAAATCAAAGGTGCTGCCGCTTGCCTTGTACTCGCCGTTGACAAACCATTTGGTCTCCACGGTAGGATCGAGATATTTGACTCCCGTGAGCGCAAACGTAGTAGTTTGATGTGTATAAAGAACGGCGTTTGACGGCGCACCGTCCACTCCGTCGTCAACTCTGTCAAGAAGAGTTACTCTCACTTCTCCGACATAATAATCTCCGAATTCAACGTGCACTTTTTGCAACGTTTCGACGTTGTATAGCGGCAAACTTGCTTTGACGATAAAATCTCCGCCGCCGGGTGCGACGAATGCAAAACTCGTGCCGCGCGCCAAAATGCCCAGATCTTCGACAACGGTTTCTTCATCGCCCTTAACTCTCAAAACACTCCATTCGACGCTCTTTTCGACATCGGGGTCTACTTTGCCACTCGGAGATACTTTGACATAGAAATTGACGGGGGTTATGCCGTCCGCGCGCATGGTGACGCTGCCCGAATAATCTCCGCTGCCGAGCGTGCCGTCATGCACGAGCGAAAGTGCACTCGGAAGTTGATAATCGTAGTTTATTTCGTCGATATTGCCTGCCGCAATCGTGTTCAAATCGAGTGCGCGCAACGTCATATCGCCTTTTTTGACGGTTTTTACAGTGAACGCCTTGACGGTTTTTGCAAGTGTGGGTGCGTCTACGCTTCTACCCTCAATCTGCATACGCAGTTTGAGAAGCGCAGTTCCGAAACTCACCATACTTGCGGCAATACTCGTGCCGCCCGTCTCGTGATAAAGAGACGTGTTTGCGGAATATCCGTTTGCCGTATAAATGCTCTCGCCGGGAGCGCAAAGGCTGTACGACAAGCCGTAGTTGGATTTTGAATAAAGATTTCCGTCCTTGCCTTCGTTCATGACGGAAACGACGCCTTCAAGTCCTGCCGGATAGAAAATATCGTCGGGATTCGTATCGGGCTTTGCCTCGTTGCCGGCCGCCGCCACGACAACGGATTTCGTGTTTGCTTTTGCAATCGCGACTTCGAACGTCGAACGCACGACGTTGGAAAGCGTATCGTAGTCTTTCTTGCTTCTTCCGAGCGACATATTGATTACGCTTGCGCCCGCATTGTCGGTTGCCCAGTCGAGAGCTTTTGCAAGCACGGTGAAATCAAACGTGTCTTTGTCTGCCGAGTTGGCTTTTATCGGATAAATCTTGATATAGTTTTCAAGCCTGAACTCTTTTATGAGCATCGCAATGCTGCCTGCAACGCCCGAGCCGTGCTTTTGAGCCGTATCGCTGATGTTGACGTTGCCCTGAGCGTCCGCGCCGCTGTATGCGTTGTATCCGAGAATATCTCCGTTTGCATTCTTGACGAGCACGCCGTCGAAAAGTTCGTGCGAAGCATCAATGCCGGTGTCGATAACCGCAATGACAACGGGTTTTGAAATTTTTGACAAATTCCAGCCGCTCACCGCCTGTTTTGCATTGGCAACGTCAAGGAAACTTTCGGAGTAATACCAAAGTTCAGACGTATCTTTTCCGCCCCAAACGGCAGCGTCGACAATGGACGGTGTGAACGTAACGCAAAAAACGCTTGCCACAAGAATTGCGACAAGCGCGCATATAAACGTTTTGGTTTTCAAAGCGTTGCTATTCATATCGGTTATGCCTTTTGAAGAAGCGAAAGCGAATATTTCATACGGCGCAAAGTTTCGTCCTTTCTGAGAACGACTGCCATTTCGATTGCTCCGCCGGGAGTTACGGGTGCGCCCGTAAGCGCCACTCGCATGGTGAACATGACTTGACCGCTCTTTATGCCTTCTTCTTCTGATTTTGCTTTGATTTGTTCTTTGATTGCGTCCGCGCTCCAGTCGTTGAAGTCTTCAAGAGCCGCAATGGCAACGCCGAGCGCGCGCTTTGCGACTTCTCTGTCGACTTTCATCTTCTGATGCTCGTACATCGCAAGGTCGTGCTCGCCGAACTCGTTGAGAAACGCGAGTTTTTCGGGGATTTCGCTCAGAATATCCACTCTCGTCTGCATAAGAAGCGCAAGTTCTTTGACGTCGTAGTCCCTTCCGTCAATTGCTTTTTCAATCCACGGCGTTGCAACTTTTTCAAAATCTTCCGCACTCATCGCTTTGAGATACTCGCCGTTGAGCCAACGCATTTTCGCTTCGTCGAATATGGAAGAACTGTGGGAAATGCCCGACACGTCGAATTCGTCAATCATCTCCTGCATGCTCATCTTCTCTTTGTTGTCTTTCGGGCACCAGCCGAGAAGCGCAATGTAGTTGACGACCGCTTCGGGAAGATATCCCTTTGCGATGAAGTCTTCGAAGTTTGCGTCGCCGAAACGCTTGGAGAGTTTTCTCGTTGCGTCTTTCATAATCGGCGGCAAGTGCATATATTTCGGTCTTTCCCAACCGAACGCGTCGTAGATGAGATTGTACTTCGGCGTGGACGAAAGATATTCCGTGCCGCGAATGACGTGCGTGATTCCCATAAGGTGATCGTCAACGACGTTTGCGAAGTTGTAGGTGGGAAGCCCGTCGCTCTTGAGCAAAATTCCGTCTTCGATGTCGGCGGTGTCAACGCTTATAGTGCCAAACACCATATCGTCGTAACTTGACACGACTCCTTCGGGCACTTTTTGGCGGATGACGTATGACTCGCCTGCCGCAAGTCTTCTTTCCACTTCTTCCTTGGACAGATTGCGGCAATGCTTGTCGTAGGTGTGAACGCCGCCTTCTCCCTGCAATGATTCGAGTCTTTCCTTGTCGCAGAAACAATAGTACGCACCGCCAAGCTCCACGAGCTTCTTTGCATACTCTTTGTAGATGCCCATACGCTCGGTTTGGATGTACGGGCCAACTCCGCCGTCCTTGTCCGGACCTTCGTCATAGGTGATACCGGCGGTGGCGAGAGTGCGGTACACCATCTCGATTGCGCCTTCAACCTTGCGTTCTTGGTCTGTGTCTTCTATGCGGAGAATAAATTTTCCGTTGTTTTTGCGCGCAAACAAATAAGCGTACAAGCCCGTGCGCAAGTTGCCAATGTGCATAAATCCCGTCGGTGACGGGGCAAATCTGGTTCTAACCGTGTCACTCATAAAAGTTTATTCCTTCTTTCAAACAATTCTTTGCGTTTCTTATTCTCTCCAACTTTCCCTGCTCTTCAAACGAATAATATTCGCTTCCGCAGAATATGAAATGATCCTGAAGTTCCACACCGACGCTTGAGAGCGTGATATAAAGTTCTTTGGTCATTTCTATATCCTTTTGAGACGGATTGACGTTTCCGCTGGGATGATTGTGCGCAACGAGCAGACCGCTTGCCTTGTTGTTCAGCGCAAAATCCACTATCGCCCGAACGCTCAATTCCACGGCGTCACCGCTTCCTTGGGATATGCACCGACAGCATATCAGATTGTCGTGTGCGTCGAGTGCGGCAACGTGCAGTTGCTCTTCCTTTACGCCGTACAGACGGTTGCCCATATACGAACGAGCCACTCCGCGACCTTTCAGCGACGGTTTTTGTTTGTCCAAATCGTCGATATACGCTCTGAACACGTCGGGAAGCGCGGATATGAAAAGCGCGGCGTTTGCCGTCATGCCTGCAACTTCGGCAAGACGATTTTCGTCTGCGTTCAACACTCCCGCAAACGAGCCGAATTTGTCAATCAGCGCATGTGCGATTTCGTTGGTGTCTTTTCTCGGTATAAACGCGTAAAGAATATATTCGAGCATTTCGTGCTCCTGCAAAGCGGAAAGTCCGCTTCGCCTTATTCTTTCACGCATTCTCTCCCTGTGTCCGTCGTGTATTTTGTTTGCCATACCCCAAATCTTCTCTTTGCGTATTTTCCGCAACGTTTACAGTTGCGGATACTCCCTGAACACCGTTTCGTCAAGTTTCACAAGGCGAATGAGCGTTTTGAGCGCGTCGTTTTCGTCCTTGAATCCGTAGGTTTTTCCGATGACTTTCCACGCTCCGTACGCATGAAGAAAATCGTACCAGAAATAACACTCGTCTTGCAGTTGAAATATCTCAAGATAACTGAACGACTCGTATTTGCTCCAGTTTTTGAGAACGTCTATGAGCGCGTTGACTTCTTCGTTGTCGTCGTAGCGCGCGTGAATAAACTGAAGCATATACTTTTTCACTTCCTTCGAAAAAGTCATGACTCCTTGTTTTGCGTTCTCTATATCCTTGATTATAAGCGCGATTTCTTCGTCGTCGCTGTGCTTTTTAAGGATTTTTTGGCACTGATATGCAAATGCGTTCGTCATAATGAAAAAATTATAACCCAATTCATTTTATAAATCAAGATTTACGCGCACATTTAATCTTTTTATAAGTTCTCATTATATATAGGAATAAACAAAAAAATCAAAAATCAAAAGAGAAACCGCCGCAAAGCGTCCGCAAAAACAGGAAAATCGACTGTTTTTTATATTTCAAAACGCCTATACGGTGTGCTCTTCGCGCAAAAACGAAACCGCGCCGTCCGCAATTGCAAACGCAATGCGCTGACGATACGCAAACGACGTCAAATTTTGCTCGTCCGCAAAGTTGCTCAAAAAGCCGCACTCCGCGATAATTGTGGGATACGGGCTGCATTCCAGAAGATACTTTTGCGCACAAAGGGGAGAATATTCCCGTCCGCCTTCCGCCGCATTGATTGAATTGAGCATAGATTGTACGCTCGATGCAAGCAAGCGCGATTTGTCGCTCGATTTTGCGTAAAACACCTGTGCTCCGCGCCGAGTGGGCAGGGAAAAGAAATTCTGATGCACGCTGATGACAATATCGGGCTTTGCATCGTTGACTATCCTTCCGCGAGCAAACATATCCGCGCGCTTTTTGTTGTTTTCAACGCCGTCAAACTCTCTCATGGTGTCGTTTTGACGAGTATATACGACCTTGAACCCCAGACTTTTGAAAATTTCACCGAGACAGATTGCCGTTTTAAGATTTATTTCCTTTTCATATACTCCCGTTTTCGTTCCCTTTACGCCGCCGTCCGCACCACCGTGACCTGCGTCGATGACTACGACTTTTTGCCTTGCATTTTTCACGTTTATAGCCGAAATGACAAACGGCGACGAAAAACAAAACGCCGTGACGATAATCACAAGCGCAAGCATTGCCGCGTTTTTTATTGCTCCATATTTTTTTTGACAAGTTCGCATATAGTTACAAAAGAAATCATATTCACGATGGCATAAAAATACGAGTTTTTCCACAAAGTTATCCACATTTCGCATAGATTTTGTGGATAAGTCGGTGGATAACCCGTGTTTTCGTGCAATCGTAAGATATTTAGATAGCCGATTTCCGTGACATAAATTTCACTCTTCAAAAGCATGTTCTATGCCACGTTTCGACATTTTTCGCGTATTCTATTCACCCAAATAAAATTTTGTGTCAAACGCATATATCAAACGAGCACGACATAAAATCAAACAAGGTGAAAATATGACTTTGCTTCAATCAATCGTTTCAAAACCCGTAGTGTCACGCGATACGTCAAAAATCGTCGGCCGCATAAAAAATGCATATTTAAGCGATAATTTTTCAAATATCGTATATTTCGGAATAACCGACTGCATAAGCGGAAAAGAGAGACTTATGCCGTTTGCCGACGTTCTGAATTTTGCAGACGCCGTTATGGTGCAAAACGACGTAAATTTCAAATATGCGTGCGACGTTGACTTCACTTCTCTCGTGCCGATTTGCATATCTATGCCGTGCTATACGCAAAACGGTATTCTGAAAGGTTATCTTGCACAAGCGACGTTTTCGCAAAACGGAAAAATCTCCGTTTTTTCAACTCACACGGACAAGTTTTCACCAAGCGGCATATCGTCCGTCGGCGACGTGATTATTCTGAAAAACGGAAAAGCAAGGAAAGCAAAATCGCAAAGTATTCCCAGACCAAAAACGCAAACGAGCGTGACGATTTTGAAAGACGCGAAACTCGAGCGCGGAAAAAACGATATTCTATCCGAACAGACTGACAAAACACCGAAGAATATAAGCGATACGAATGCAACGACAACCGACTCTTTTCAATCCGTTGAAAGAGCCCCGTTTGCTTACAAATCGGCAAAAACCGTGAATCTGTCGTCCGCACCGCCCGCCATTGCAATCTCTCCCGATGCTCCGAAATTTACGAAGGACGCTTTTGAAAAAATTCTCGGCGAGCAGCTAAATACTGACGACGACCACACTCCTTATCGTGTGATAAGCGACTACTCGTTTCTTCTCGGGAGATCGCTGTCAAAAGACCTGACGACATTTTCAGGCACGCTTATAGCAAAGAAAGGAGAGAAAATCTCGGACTCTCTCGTAAATCTTGCAATGCGACACGGCAAACTTGTGGAACTCGCCCTATATAGCGTGAACAACGAAAAATAATAATATATTTGAATGGCAATCTCGCGGTTGCAGAATGATGTATATACAATCGCATTCCGATATAAAAAGAAAAAGTCCGTTATTGGACTTTCTCTATTTCCTAAAAAGTTTATGTTCTTTTTAGTTATCGACTGGTGGAGACAATAATTCAAGTCGTTTGCGGTGCAAACGGCCGTCTTTTCCCTTCTCGGAGAGACTCCCACCACACGCAACCGCTCCGCTCTTTGCTTTTTTATTTGGCAAGTTGCCGTGCAAGCACGACTTTTGCGGTGGAGACAATAATTCAAGTCGTTTGCTTCGCAAACGGCCGTCTTTTTCCTGCTCGGAGAGACTCCCACCACACGCAACCGCTCCGCTCTTTGCTTTTTTTATTTGGCAAATTGCCGTGCAAGCACGACTTTTGCCAAATAAAAAAGCAACCTGAAAGTTCTTTTCAGGTTGCGTGTGGTGGAGACAATAAGACTCGAACTTATGACCTCTACGATGTCAACGTAGCGCTCTAACCAACTGGGCTATGCCTCCAAAGCAAGAGTTATATTACACTAATTTGAAAAGTTTGACAAGTGTTTTGGAGTATTTTTGAAAAATTGACGACGGATTTTGTAATTAACATTCAAAACGATATACAAAATACATATCAATAATAAAAAAAGGCCGCTAAAAAAGTAAGCGGCCCTGCCGAAGAAAAGTTTCGGCATTAAAAAATTCGTGTCGGGATGCGACGAAGTGCGCCCTGCCTTCGCCACATCGACGAAACGTGATTTGTCGGCTTGTCTGACTATACGTCAAAAGCGCAATTCTTCCCTATGCCATAACACAAAGAACAACGCAATTGCGATTGAGCAATCGGCGTTCACCGCTATCCGCGAAAAATCTTGACATAGCACCCCTTGCTACGCCGTGTTTTCTGCGTTTCGGCACGGAAAACAACCTGCTCGCAGCGTTTTATACGCATGCGTTTGCTCATTGTTGTTCTTGTCTATATAAATTAAACAATTATAAAAGAACGAATTTCCCAAAATCATACAAATTTCCTTAAAATTTTTTAATATTTCTAGCTTTTCGCAATTTATTGAGAAAACGGAGCGGCAAAACGCCGTTCCGTTTCAAAAAAATAAATAAGGTAAAGTGACTGCGTCACAACAAAACTATATTGTCGGGTGCGCGGATTTGCCATTGCAAAATTCGTTGTATTTGTAGACTTGCGCGGGTCAAACGCAAGTCAAAATAAAGGAGAGAATCGGCAAATCCGCGCTATTTGGGGTATCATGTTCTGTGATTTTGCACCTTGTCACGTCTTGCTTATCTATTGATAAGGCACATTCTGACGTACACGATTTTTCCGTTTCTCGTTGCGATTTGCGAATCGTTGACTCTGGTTGCTTTGTTTATACGGCTCATCAAAATTTTCATAATTTACTCCTTCAAGTGGTTTGCACTTTCACATGTTATTTTCGCTCGGGATTTTTATTTCCCCTTGCTTGCAAACATATAATATGCTATACTGTGTACCGAAATCGGGACATCTGCGAGAAAAATTCAAAAACTTTTTTCGCAAACGTTTCGAAAAATTCCGACAAACGGCGAAAAAGGAGCGAATATGGCACTCGAAGCAAAGAAAACTCTCATAATGCGGATATATCAAATTCTTGAAGAATACAGCGATGACGAGCATCCGCTCACGCAACAGGACATAATAGATTTGCTCGCGCGCGATTACGGCGTGGAATGTGAAAGAAAAGCCGTCGGACGCAATCTTTCCTATCTGAAAGAAATGGGGTTCGATATAGAAAGCGGCAAAGAAGGCTCGTATCTTGCCACACGCAAAATCGAAAACGCCGAACTGCGACTTCTTATCGACAGCGTTCTTTCGTCTAGAAACATAAATTCGACACACTCCAAGCAACTTATAGACAAACTCATATCTCTCGGTGGGCGCAACTTCAAATCGCACGTAAAGCACGTGTATTCCGTCAAAGAATGGGACAAATCGAGCAACAAAGACTTCTTTTACAACGTCGAAATCGCAGACGAAGCCATTGAACAAGGCAAGAAAATCACTTTTGACTACAACAAGATGGGGCTTGACAAACGGTTGCACAAAAACCTGTCCCACAAAGGCTCGCCGTATCAGATGTTTTTGCACAATCAACGCTATTATCTTATGATGTTCGACGAAGTGTTCGGAGAAGTCGGCTACTACCGCATGGACAAAATTACGAATATAGAAATCGTCAACGAAGATGCGAAACCGCTAAAAGAGAACGCAGGATTTGAAAAAGGCATAGACTATAAGCAAATATCCACCGCTCTTCCGTACATGTACAACGACAAACCCATCCCCGTAACGATAAAATGCCGCAATTACATGATGGACACGCTCTCGGACTGGTTCGGGACAAACTTTGTCGTGAAACGAGTTGACGACGAGCATTTCACAGCCACGGTCACCGCAAGCGAAAAAGCCATACTATACTGGATATTGCAATACAACTACAAAATCGAAGTCATATCCCCCGAATCTTTGCGCCAACGCGTGATATACAGCCTGAAAACTACGCTTGCAAAATACGAAAAACCGTCAACTGACGAAAGCGACAATGCAAACGCAAGCATAGAAAACGAAACAGTAAAAAGTTAAACTACGCATAAATCGACAAATCGATTGATTTTGCAATGCGGTGAGCCTATAATACGTTTTTGCGAAATCGAATCACATGGTGAAATATGACGAAAAAAGATTTGCTTTCAAGATTGTACCGTCACGGCGTTCAGTTGATGGCGGTGGGAATAATAACGGGAATTTCGGCAGGCATAGTGGTGACTTTCTTCAATATCGCCGCCAAGTTGTTTTCAAAATACGCAAAGGATTTATACGCGCTCGTACGTGAAAATCCCGCATTCATTCCATTGCTCTTTATTGCGCTTGCCATAATCGCATTTGCTATTGCTACGCTTGCAAAATTCGTGCCTATGGTTCGCGGAAGCGGTATTCCGCAAACGGAAGGAGCGGCAAGGGGTCTACTTGAACTGAAGTGGTACAAATCGCTTCCGTCAATGGCGGCGGCATGCCTCGTTTGCATAATATCCGGTCTCACCGCAGGTGCGGAAGGACCGAGTATGTTTATCGGCGCGACTTGCGGAGACGGAGTGAGCAAAATGCTCCGTTGCACCGATATGGAGCGAAGATATCAGCTCACGGGCGGAGCGAGCGCAGGACTTGCAGTGGCGTTCAATGCGCCGCTTACGGGAATCGTCTTCGCCTTTGAAGAAGCGCACAGACGTTTTACGCCCGCGATATTTATATGTGCGTTCTCGTCCGTGCTTTCGGCAATCATAACGCGCAACGTGCTGTTTGAACTCATGCATATGGAAGTGGCTTCCACTTTCACTACGTTCACGCTTGTGCAAATGCCGCTGAAATCGTACGGATACGTTGCAATCGCGGCTGTTCTGAGCGGTCTATTGGGCTTCGGTTTTTATTCTCTTTGCCTGCTCTCACGCAAAATATTTGCAAAAATTACGTTTGCAAAAGGTCTTGGTAAAATGCTCATTCCTTTCCTTGCGGCAGGCGTTTTCGGACTTATAAGCGTTGCCATCATGGGTGGCGGACACTCGTTCATTCAGTCTCTCGGCACAAACGGTGCGACAAGAGAACAAACGGCTGCTACGATATTCTCTTCCCCCGTCATCGTATCGTTGTTGCTCGTTCTCGTCATGCGAATTCTTGCAACCGCACTCAATCTCGGCGCAGGCGTGCCGTGCGGAATATTCATTCCCATGCTTTCCATAGGCGCATGCGTGGGCGCACTCGTTTCAAAACTTTGCGGCGCAATCGGCATGGACGCAGTGTACGGAGATTGCATCGTCATGATTTGCATGGCAACGTTCTTTGCGTCAATCGTCAAAGCACCCATAACCGCAATCATCATGGTCGTTGAGCTCACCTGGCAATTCACGTTGCTCGTTCCCGTCATTCTCGGCGTATCTTTCGGATATATGGTCAGTGAAATCTTCGGCGCAAAACCGATATACGAAGTCATACTCGACGGCATACTCGAAGACGAACACGTGCATCTAACGCGTCACTCCTACACCACCACGATAGAAGAAGGCTCGATTGCAATGAACAAACCCATACGAGACGTTTTGTGGCCGGGCAACCTGCTTATCCGCTCCATAAAACGCGGTGACGAAATCGTGGTCGCCGCATCGGATACGGTGCTACGTGCCGGTGACGAAATCACCGTCCAAACTGAATGCGTCGACTTCGAACTCTTCAAAACGTGGGTTGACGAAATCGTAAAACCAAGAAAACTCGCGCCTCATCGCAAAGCGAATAAAAAAACGAAACAATAAGTTTAAATGTCGATTATACAAATATAAACCCGCTTTTAGTGCAAAGGCGGGTTTATATTTTGCAAACTTTGCAAAGCAATGTATTTGTATAAAACGTGGCAGACAATACGTTTTGCCTACCCTACGCTTGATTTATAAAACGGCAATATTTAGATGAAGAGCAAGGAAACACCCCTTGTACGGCAACCCTAATATATATCAATATATTGTATGGCTCCGCCCTATCCTATAAAGTGTGTAAAACGGCAATATTGCGATGCATAACAAGAAAGGTACGGCTTTGAAAAAACACGATATTTGGATGAAGAACAAGAAAGAGCCACGCTATCGGCAACCCTAATGTACAAGTAGTATATGAGTTGACAGACAATGTATCTTGACAATCCTAAGTTTGATTTATAAAACGGCAATATTTAGATGAAGAGCAAGGAAACACCCCTTGTACGGCAACCCTAATGTACAAGCAGTACATGAGTTGACGGACAAGGGGTGTTGACGATGCTATTCGCTAAATAGTGCCGTTTTAGCCGAAGACGGCAAGAAGGAAGCCTGCTGCAACCGCCGACCCTATAACACCTGCAACGTTTGGTCCCATGGCGTGCATGAGAAGATAGTTGCCTTTGTTGTATTGAAGGCCTACGGTGTTGGCAACACGGGCTGCCATAGGCACTGCGGATACGCCTGCAGAACCGATGAGCGGATTGATTTTGCCTTTCGACAAGACGTAAAGAAGTTTGCCGATGAGAAGTCCGCAAATGGTTGCAAGAACGAAACCTGCAAGACCAAGGAACACAATTTTGATTGTGTTGAGTGTAAGGAACGTAGAGCCGACTGCGGTTGCACCGACGGAAATGCCAAGGAACAACGTGACGATGTTCATAAGCGCGTTCTGTGCAGTGTCGCTGAGACGTTCGGTTACGCCGCATTCTTTGAGCAAGTTGCCGAACATAAGGCTGCCGAGAAGCGGAGCAACGGACGGCAAAAGCAAGGATACGACTATCGTGACGAGAATCGGGAAGATAACCTTCTCTTTCTTGCTTACGGGACGAGTCGCCTGCATGACGGTCATGCGCTCTTTCTTCGTTGTGAGCATCTTCATGAACGGGGGTTGCAGAAGCGGAATAAGTGCCATATACGAATATGCCGCAACCGCAATAGGTGCAAGAAGTTCAGGCGCAAGCGATTTTGTCAGGAAGATAGCCGTCGGACCGTCCGCACCTGCGATGATAGAAATGGAAGCCGCTTGACCACCCGTGAATCCCATTGCCGCGGCAAGGATAAGCACGAGATAAATACCGCCTTGTGCCGCCGCGCCGAGAATGAGCGAACTGGGTCTTGAAAGCATCGGACCGAAGTCGGTCATTGCGCCTACGCCCATGAATATGATGCAGGGATAAACGCCGGTCTTGACGCCGATGTAAAGGATGTCGAGCAATCCGCCGTGTTGCAGAACGTTGAGATAATCAACGCCGTTTGCAACGGCAGCGTCTCCCGTCCACCAATCCGCGTGGAAGATTTTGTCTCCGTCGAGTGCGGGAAGGTTTGTGAGAAGCATGCCGAACGCAATGCCGACAAGAAGCAACGGCTCAAATTTCTTTTTGATGCCGAGATACAAGAAGAACAACGCAACGATAATCATCACGAGCGATTGCCAACCGCCTTCCGCTCCGAAAAGACGATAACCGCTGTTGTTCCATATATTTTTCAATATTTCGCCGATATCCATACGAGTTGCTCCTTACAGAAGTTCGACGAGCGGAGTGCCGGTTCCGACGGTTGCGCCTTTCTGAACGAAGACTTGACCGATTTTGCCGTCTCTTTCCGCATAAATCTCGTTTTCCATCTTCATGGCTTCGAGAACGACGAGCACGTCGCCTTTCTTGACTTGTTGACCGCTTGTGACCTTCACTGCGTTGATGTTGCCGGGCATAGGTGCGACGACTGCGTTTGCGACTGTGCCTGCAGGAGCGGCGGCAGGTGCTGCCGTCGGTGCGACGGTCTGTGCTACGGGTGCAGCGACTGCGGGTGCGGATTGCGGAAGAGCGGCTTCGTATTCTGCTTGAATGACCGCTTCGCCCTTTTCCACTTCAACTTCGTATATTTTGCCGTTGAGCGTAACTTTGTAAATCATTTTTCTTCTCCTTCCGCGTCCACGCGTTTAATGGATTTGAAACGCAACTCGTTGAGCGGAGTTTGCGTTGCGTCTGCGACGATTGCCATAATCATAGCCGCGTCGCGTTCGTCGGTGTTGACGAGTTTGAGTTCTCCGCAAGTGCCGTTTGCAAGTGCGGGAGCGTCGGTTGTCGCAGAAGCGTCGTCTTCCACTTTCTTTTTTTTCTTCCAAAACGCCATTTTTTCTTTTGCGTTTTGAACTTTTTGCGCCCATTCGGGATGTTTTTCCCTAAGTTTGTCGCTGCTCTCGAAAATCTTGCCTTCGAGTTGAACGATGAGCATAAGCAGGATGAGAACTATAAACACGATGACTATGCCTATGACCGCAAGCAAAAGCGCGTCAACGACTTCCAACGGTTTGTTCTTATCGAGTATGCCGCTTAACAAAATAGCATTCATAACCACTCCTGTTATTCTTCGACGGGTGCGATGGTGTATTTGACGATTTTCTCTTCTTTAGCCTTGCGAGCAGCAAAGAATTTCTCCGTAACTTGCGGGAAAAGGATGTAAGAAAGCACGTCTTCGTCGCACTTTGCCGTGTCGCCGAGTTCCGCTTTGGTCTTTTCAAAGACGGGTTCGAGCGTGTCTGCGTATCTACCTTCGATGGGTTTCTCGTCGCCGAGAACTTTTGCCATAACGTCGGGATTGATGGGAGCGGGCGACGTGCCGTATTCACCGCGGCAATACGCCTTGACTTCCTTTGAAATGTTCTTGTATCTCTCGCCTGCGAGCACGTTGTTTGTTGCCTGCACGCCAACCATCTGGCTCATAGGCGTGACGAGTGGCGGATACCCGAGATCCGCTCTGACCTTCGGCGTCTCGATAAGCACTTGCTCGAACTTGTCCATTGCGTTTTGCGCTTTGAGTTGCGAAACAAGGTTGGAGAGCATGCCGCCCGGCACTTTGTACGTGAGCGCATCGGTGTCGGTCGTAAGCATCTTGGGATTGAGAGTTCCGTCTTTGAGATATTCGTCTCTAATGGGCTTGAAATAGTCGTTGACTTGTTTGAGCACATCGTCGTTGAGACCTGTTTCGTAACCGAGTTGTTTGAGCGCGATGTTGATGGTTTCAGTTGCAGGTTGGCTCGTGCCGCCGCTGAAGCATGAAGTTGCGGTGTCGATGACGTCAACGCCCGCTTCGATTGCTTTCATATAGGTCATATACGCCATACCCGTCGTGCAGTGCGTGTGCAAAACCACAGGAATCTTCACTTCGTTCTTGATTGCGCCGATAAGTTCGTACGCTTCAAACGGAGTCATCGTGCCTGCCATATCTTTCACGCAGATTGTTGCCACACCCATTTCTTCGAGTTGTTTTGCAAGTTTGGCAAACGCTTCGAGAGTGTGAACGGGACTTTGCGTATAACTGATTGCGCCCGACACCGTCGCTCCGCACTTGATTGCGGTCTTTGTCGCGGTCTCGAGATTGCGTACGTCGTTGAGCGCGTCGAAAATACGAATGATGTCGATGCCGTTGTCAACGGATTTCTCGACAAACATCTTCACGATTTCGTCAGGATAATGCTTATATCCCAAAAGGTTTTGTCCGCGAAGGAGCATTTGCAACTTCGTATTGGGCATTGCCTTGCGCAAATTTCTCAAACGTTGCCACGGATCTTCGTCCAGATATCTCAAACATACGTCGAACACCGCTCCGCCCCAGCACTCGACGGAATAATATCCCGCTTTGTCCATCGTCGGAAGTATGTCGGCAAACTTCGAATACGGCAAACGAGTCGCAATCAAAGACTGATTCGCGTCACGCAACACCGTTTCGGTAAAAAGAACTTTCTTGGTTTCTTTTCCCATTGTTGTCCTCCAAAAATGAATTCATTGTGATTATAACAAATTAAATCGTCAATCACAACAGATTGCAAATAAATAGATAAAAAAATATTTATTTAATCTATATATATGATAACTCTCGCGCATAGGCGTAACTGCGACAAAATCCGCCAAGTTAGCGTTTAATTCTCTTTCAACCGCTACATTATAATCGCCACACTTTTACACTCTTCACATTTCTTTATCACATTATAAAAAACAAAAAGCGACAAAAGCGCACCGCCTTGCGAAAAAACGCTGCTTTACACAATAACGGCAACAATGAACCCCCAACCTTTTCAAAAATTATTGACATCGTCCGCGTCGTATGGTATTATAAGCAGGCTGACAAAATCGTTTGTCACAAATTTCGACTGTGGAGAAGTACCCAAGAGGCCGAAGGGGCTCCCCTGCTAAGGGAGTAGTACGAGTGAATCGTAGCCAGGGTTCAAATCCCTGCTTCTCCGCCACAAGAGAACTGTACGCACCCTAATGGTAAATTAGAGTGCGTATATTTCTTTTCTGTCGAATATTTCGGCATAATTGTAAGAAGATGAATATAAAAACGGACAGCCGGGCGATTTTATTCGCTCGGCTTTTTCTATACCCAAAATTAAACGCATTTACGGAAAATACGAGAAAAAACCACTTTTTCAGAATGCTTTACCGAGAATTGCTCCGATTTATCGCCTTTCGTCATTTTCGTTGTAGCACAGTAAAAATCGGAAGTCAACGGGAAAAATTGTCGCTGAAAACTTTAATAATACCAAGAGTCGGACTCAATTTCGAGTTTGGCTCTTTTTTCATTTATGCAACAATTTTGTCCTTTGTCGTTGACTTCCGGGATTGCGACTTTAACTCGCAGAGATATTTGCTTTTTCCGGTGCTACCCCGTTTATGCCGAAAGGCGAAAAATAAATCGGAGGTAAATCCAAATGAAAAAAGTAGTTTATTCAATCAGAAAAGTTAAAGGAAACTTTGACGAAAAGATTTCCGGTCTCGGATTTCTTAACGACGAAGGAACGTTATTCTGCAAATGCGTTTCTAAAAACGGAAAGCGTTATACCCGCGCTTTCGATGACGTCGAAAAGAATTGCCACCCGATAATCGGAAAAGAAAATGAGTTCAAAGGTTACGTAACTATGTATTACGAATACGAAGGCAGAGATATCGAAGTCGAATATTCGGTGTGGTATAAAACGGTATAAGGAGTAAGAAAAATGGCTGAATATCAACACTTTGACGGTGAAACCTATATAACTTTCAATATCGTATATGCGACCGAAAAAGAAGTCCGACTTGCTATTACTAATCGTGGCAAAATCAGCGTTCTGACCTATGACTTATATACAGACGAAAACGGCAAATATTTTGAATACGGCTGTATGTATGAAAAAATTTATATCGAAGATTTTGAGGTAATGTGAAATGGATAAACCAATTATTGATTTAGAAGAATTGCTTGACGAAGCAAAAGACAGGATTGAAGAAAAACTTATTATCGAAGGAGAAATTGAAAATGTGTGACAATATAAAAATCGTTATAGGCTCGTGGGGTTCATACAACGAATGTAACGAAAGAGCGTTAGGCTCGAAATGGCTTGACCTTTCGGACTATTCCGACTGGGACGAAATTGTAGAAGAACTTAAAAAAGAAGGCTTTGAACTCGACGGCATAGACGAAGAACTGTTTATACAAGACGTTGAAGGTATCGAAGACCGTTCCGTAAACTGGGATTACGTCAATCCCGAAAAGTTATTCAATACATTGAAAGAATCGGGCGTTTTGGACGACGATTACAAATACAAAGTATTCTGTGCTTTCCTTGAAGTTCGTTGCTACGACGATTTTGAAGAAAAAGTCAACTCGCACGGCGACCGCTGGGACGATTGTATCAATCTTTGGAGCGGCTACTCGTGGGAAGATTACGGCAAAGAAATGCTCGACTGTTGCGGCTACGAAATACCCGAACATATTTTAGACTTTATAGACCTTGAACGCTACGGAAGATACTGCGGCGAAGAAACGCTTTCCGAATACAGCGACGGTCTTATTGAAATTTATTAAACAAAAAGGAGTTTTTACTATGAATATTACAATCGAAAACAAAAAACAAAAAGCAATCGAACTTATGCAAAAATTAGACATTTATAAACCGTATATCAAAGGCTTTAAGGAAAAAACCGACGTTTGCTTCTTTGAATGCTTCGGCGGTTACTGGGCTTATCAAGAGCCTGAATTGATGGCTAAAATCAAAGAATTTGAAGAACAATACAACGTTCTCGTATATGCCGTAACACACGAATATACGGATTTCGGCGAATGTTACGACTTTCTCTACATATCCGACTACGAAGAAGAATGGGACGAAATGCTGTATAAGCAAGGCAGAACGTTCTATGCTTACGCCTACGTTTGGAACAAAACCGACAATTGCTGCTCGGAGTTCGGTACAATAGGCGTCTGCTCGTTCGGCGGTGGAATTAAACGTGTGGCGTGAGGTGAAATATGAAAGAGTATAAAGCAATGGCACATATAAACTCGCTGAACGGCGAACTTGCCGAAATAACGGTACTCGAAAAAGTCGGCGATAATGATTACATAGTGGACTACAAGGGCGTGAAATGTCACGCTCTTTTTAATTGGTTTGTTTGTCAATTTTACGCCGACGACGTTTACGGGAGAGTTAAACAATGAGATACATTTTCTATCACTACAATCAATACGGCACGCTCGTTTTCGACTATTACGATGACGAAACGCACGTTACGCAATCGTATGTGTTCTATTCGCTTAAACAGGCTGTAAGCAAATTCAGGCACGACAACGGTTTGCAGTATAAACGTATCAAAATTTCAAAATTATTCTAAGGAGATAATCACTATGGCTAATATCAAAGACTTGAAAAAATACGTGGGTTACGAGTTTTCGTCCGGCTGTTATACAGGCGACGACTACAAATCGTTTCAGACCAAATACATAAATTTCTTAAAAACAATGTGTAGAAATAACCACTGGCAACTTGTAAACGTCGGTAGAAATCATTACTGCTTTTCGGCGTTTATAAAGAGCGCGGAAAACAAATGCGTTTACGTATCTATATCCGACGTTCGCTACTTTTCCGACGAGTGGTATAACCACATACTTATCCGCACGGCGAAAAACGAAACGGACTACCGCGGTGGGTTCAACAACTATACGACGCTCGACGGTTTGGAAGGTAAGGCTTGCGAATTGCTCGACGACTTACCGTTTTAAGGAGATACGAAAATGAAATTATCGACAGAAACCCTATATCGCCTTTGCAACAAATATCAATGGTTTACAAGCGGCGATTGCACGCAATATGAAAAAATGTTTGAGCGAAACAAACAAGGAGCGAGCCTTGAAACGCTTGCAACGATTATTTGGCTTTGCTCGGTCGGATACGAAGAAAAACAAATATTAGAAATACTCGAAAAGGAGTGTAAAAACGATGATTAAGTTAAATCTTACACCGCAAAATAAGCAGGAAGAACTTATCCTTACTTATTTACAAAACAATGCGAGCGAAACCCTTGCCGACAAGATAAATAACGGCACTCCGTTTGAGAAAGACGGACACCCTTTGTTGAACAAGAAAACGCTTTCCGGTTTTATGAAATATGCTTGCGACGAAGCGAGAAAACTTGCCGAAAAAGGTGCTAATTCCGCTTGTATTGACGACGTTACCGTGTACGGTTGGGCTATCCACTTTTTTGAAGAAGATTCAATCGAAGGCACGCTTTATACCATAGACGGCGAAGAATACAAACCCGCGCCGAAAAAGGTTGCTACAACAAAGCCTGTAACGGTAAAACCGCAACCAACGAAACCGCAGAATTTACAGTTTTCTATTTTCGATAAAATCGACGATACCGACGTTAAAGACACCAAAACGGATACTTTAACTACTAAAACCGATACAAACGACGATGAAACGGATATGCCGTCGGAAGAAGAAATGCAGGAAATTTTCGCCCAAGTTCACGAAGAAGAACAACGCAAAAAAGGCAATCCTACGTATCAAAAATATACGGCGTATCAGGCAAAACACCCGACGGCAATCGTGGCATATCGTTTAGGCGATTTCTACGAAGTTTTAGGCGATAAAGCCGTGCTTCTCGGTAACGAACTCGACCTTACCATTACAAGCCGCGACGTGGGCTTAAAAGAGCGTATTCCGATGGTCGGTTTTCCTTATCACGCTGCTGAAAATTACTTTGCGAAAATCGTAAAATATCACGACTTGTATATCATCGAAAACGACAACGAAAAACAATTCATTGAACGCGTCGAAACAGCCGTTAATCGACATATAGACTTAGATACGGGCGAAATTCTTACAGAAGAAGAAATGCGGGAGTTCGACGGAGATATCGAAGAACCCGACGACGTTCTCGCAGAAGAAAAAGAACTTGCCAAAGGCTTTGAACCTTCCGCCGTATGCAAACTCGAAGAGATACTCGGCGACGTCTTTATCGTGGAGGTGTAACTATGAAAAAAGAGAAAACAAAACCCATTCCGAAATACATAGTCGCTCGTATCAAAAAAGCCGACGCGCAAAATAACGTATGCCTTCCCGGCAGAACTCGTTTTTACTCATATCTTACGAAAAATGACGGCGAACTCGTCAAAGTAACCGTAGCCGTAAGAACGAAATATAAACAGTGGCTGTATAAACAGGTTGCCGTTCACGGTCTGAACTCGGATATTTGCTACGTCAAAGATATGGTTTTCCACTATATCGCAGGCTATTCCGTCGGTTGGTTTGAACAAGGGGCGCAAACCGCTCCGCGTTGGTATGAAAGCACCGAATGGGATTATTCCGAAGATAAATATTTCGACCCATTCGCCCCGGTCGTCAACCGTGAGTATTTAGACAAATTTCCTAAATATAAGTATTCCGCCGTAAACCTTTACAAGGGCGTTGACGTTCTGAAATATCTACGCTTTTACGAGAAATATCCACAAATCGAATATCTTATGAAAGCGGGACTTGACGGCTACGCCTTCTCCAAGCAAATTTTGCAAGAAATCGGCAAAAACAAACGCTTTGCAAAATGGCTTATGAAAAATCGCGCGGAGTTAAGCCGAAACGATTATAACGTTGACGTTATTAAGGCTTCGTTCAGAACCGGCAGACCGCTTGCGGAATTGCAGAATATACGAAAAAATCAGCAGGCATTGAAAAAAGCCGTAGGCATATCCGAACTGCGAACGTTCTTCAAAAACGACCTTGAAAAATTCGTTACATATCTCGCAACACAAAAAACAAGCGTTTATTCCTACAACGATTATTTCAGAGCGTGCAATTATCTCGGCTTGAATATGACCGAAGATAAGAACCGCTATCCCCACGATTTCAAACGTTGGCACGATATCCGTATTGACGAATACAACACAGCGAAAGCAATGAAAGACGCCGAAGAACGCAAAGCCCTTTACGAGAAATTTGCCGCCGTTGCAAGCAAGTATTTAGGGCTTGAATACGATAAGAAGTCGGTCTATATGGCGATTATCGCACAAAATCCGTCCGACCTTATACGCGAAGGCGAGTTGCTTCATCACTGCGTAGGACGTATGGGTTACGACCAAAAATTTGCGAGAGAAGAATCGCTTATATTCTTTATCCGCACGAAGGAGCAACCCGACGTTCCTTTCGTTACGATTGAGTATTCGCCGAAACAAAAACGAGTTCTTCAATGTTACGGCGACAACGACACCAAACCCGACGACGGCGTAATAGAGTTCGTCAATAAAAAATGGCTTCCTTACGCCAACAGAAAAATAAAACAATTAGCGGCATAACCGCAAGGAGATTTTAACTATGCAAAACTATTTCAGAATAACCGCGTATCACCCCGAAGAAAACGTGTCCGTCATAATGGACGCTTACGGTATGTTCGAGAAACTCTGGCAATTCTCGTCGTTTATGGTTCAAAAAGGCTTTAAGATTATAGCCGTAGGAAACGGCGAAACGTTTACAGACGGCAATATCGAAAAAGACGATACCTTCCGCGCAAACAAAATACTTCTTCGCGCCTGCGCAACCGGTAAGCCGACGATTGAAAACGGCAAAGTCGAAGTAAACGGCAAATTTTATACGCCGAACAACTGAATAAAACGGCAATGAAAGGGAGATTTTACGCTCCCTTTTTTTATACCGAATACACCCTTGATTTAACCGTTAAACTCGCAAGGTTTTTGCGACGTTGGCAATTAGGCGTGGCTTGTCTTGATACAAGTCGGCTCGCTGCGCTCGCCGAAGACAAGCCACGCCTAAACTTAACCGAATCGACCGAAATAACGGAAAACGAAAGCGTAACGAAAGCGGTGTTCGCCGCTAACCCGCTTGGCGAATCACCGCTGTTTTTCGGTTACGGCATTTTTCGTTTTTAGCCCGTATTTTTAGGTGCGGATTTTCGCTTAATTACTTTTGCGCATTTGTGCTATTACTTCTTTGCTCACTTCGCCCATATAGCAGCCCTCGTCCCAGCATACAAAGTCGTCGAACAGTAGCAGTTTTTTATCTTCTATCCCGATACGCCCGGCGATATCGTCGTCCATAATGTCGGATATGAAATATTGCGGAAGTCCGCGGGAGTAGATTATTTTTTCGCCGCTTTTTTCAATGTATTTGAGAATATATGCTACCGCTTCGCCGATATGCGTTTTATTTTCAATCGGGCGGAAGTCGTTACGTCCGAAATGCAAATTAAAGTATTCGCTTTGCTTTGTTATTTGTCTTTTACGTTCGGAAAAACTGTAACTTTCAACGTCCGTCATTTTTCCGAGCGCGGCAACGTCGGGAATATAAAATATACCGTGAAAGTGTAGTCGCTGCTTTTGTGGGCTTCGTTCCCAAACGCCGACGTATTTCCATCCTTTTCTGTTGCACAAATGCCCGAGCGTAGTCCGCAGTTTCTTTCTGAACGTCGCTTCGGTGTGAATGGCGTCATTATACGTCAGCGTTACGAAATAGTTGAAAGATTGAAGATTGACTTTCCTTACGAGCCGAACCCGTCTTGCAACGAGATTTTTATACTTGCGTTCCATATTCAGCGTAACGTAGTTTTCGGTCGCTTCGCCATCTTTGAAGAACGGTCGCATACCTTCCGTTATAAAGCGTTTTCTTGCCGTCTTAGGCAGTTTCAGGCTCTCGGTATAGAACTTGTCAAAGACTTGCGTTTTCGTCGTCTTAACCGTTTTTACGGGTTTTGGCGGCGATTCATTTTCTTCCGTCGTTTCCTGCGGTTTTTGTACTTCTTCGGCTAAATCTTCGAGCGTGATTTGCGTTTCCGTTTCCACGGGCGGACTATCCGTTTTTTCTTCGACGGGAGTTATTTTTTCGCCGTCGTCCGCAACCGTGATTTCTTTCTCAATGCGTTTCGGTCGTTTCCTGTACGGCTTTTCCGTGTGGGGAATGGCGATATAATGACTGCCGTCGAAATAAACTTTTGTTTCTCCGTATGGCATATCACACCTCCTCGTCGCGGTAAAGACCGTTGACGAAATAACTGTTTTGCGATTTCAGTTCTTCTACGCTCGCTTTTTCCGTTGCGTATTCGATATAATCCATAAGCCCTACGTTTGTGCGGCTTGCCAAGTCGTTGAAATAGTCCGAAAAACAGTCGGTTGTGAAACGATTACTGTAAATTTTGTAGTTCATCAAGAAATACTTTTTGTTTTCGGGCTTACCATCCATCGTGCCGCGTTCCTTTTCTATTTTGACGATAGAATAGCCGTATTTGTTGTAAATTCGGGCATTGCGTTTCCATAGCCAAGTGGTTACGGATTTCAGAATATGCACGAGCAAAGTATTGTCGCCGCGGCGGTATCTGAAATCGTAATATAGGGCTATAAAGCGATTAAACGCCATTTCGGACACCATATCTTCTATCGTGTAAAACGGCAGAGCGAGTTTTGTATCCCCAGCGGAAACGATATTTACAATGTCGCAAAGGTCGCGGGCGTCAGCACCCCAACTTTCGGGGCGTTGCTCGTCCGTAAACACTTTTATGAACGGAAAATTATCTACCGTTGCAGAATGCCGGCACATTTTGAGCCACGAATTGAACAGGTCGTTTTTTTGGTTGGTTTCGTCGTTCTTTTTCTTTACTTCGCGTAATTCAAGATTGTTTCCGCGTTCTTTTCCTATCTCCGTAATAGCCACAACGCCGAACTCGAAACTGCCTGCCTTCGGATTATTTTCAAGCACCTTTTTGCCGAGCCTTAATACGTCGAAGTCCAAGATATGAGAGTGTCTGCTACGCCGTTGTCCTTCCGAGAAAAAATCCAACGCCCACAGCGGGAAATTATCTTCCGACAGTAAGCGGTTGTCCGTTCGTATGGAGTAGTTCGCTACGATAAGGCTCGTTTGCAAAGCGTATATGAAAAACGCCTGCGCATACGTTTCCAGAACGTCGAATAATTCGCTAATCTTTAATGCGTCGTTGTATGTAAGCCCGTATCTTTGACAGTCGTATCCGTATAACTGCCACAGAGCATTGCCGTGTTTTTCGTATCGACTGCGTTTGAGTTTTACCCATTCTTTGACCGTCGCAAGGTTATAGACCGTTCCGTATTCCATACACGCGGCGAGTTCCTTTTCAAAGCATATCCACGGAAAATACGAGAATTTCATATCCGCTTTCTGCAATATCTCGAACGCCTTTTGTCTGAACATTACTTCTTGTGATAACGCCATATCCGTTATCATTGTGGTTTTGCGTTTACCCATACTTCCGCACGTCATCGAAACGATAGGCAACGCGTTTATAAACCCGCAATTCTTCGCTTCGCATTTGCGTAATTTGTTAAGCGCAACCTTTTTACGCCAACGCTCGAACAAAACGTAGCAGATAATAAGGAGCGACCACCACGGAAAGAACCTGAAAAACGGTTGCAGATCTCGCGCGAGTTTTACGAATTGCGTGTATATAGTATCCGCTCGAAACGATACCGCAAAGAAGAAGTAATAGGCGAAAAATTCTATTACAATACTTGCGATATTTAAGTGAAACGCCCACATAACCGCCCACGAAATCCATATCCACGAATGCTCACGCAAGAAGTCTATATAACAGCATATAAACCGCTTCGTCGGTTGATACGTTACGGCGGATATTTTCTTGAATACACGCAAAGGAATCGTGTCAACGTTGTGCTTTGTATTGCCTTTTGCATACAGCCGTTTTATAGCGATTATAACCGCCAAAATGCACGGCAAAAGTATGGTTAAAACCTTTGCCCAGATGCTTGCTTTTGTGCCTACCGCAGATAACCAAGATAAGAAATTTTCCTTGCTGAAAAGCATTGAAAAATATGTCGTCGCATTGACCTTGAAACTCTCGAAATTCGACGGTAGAATTACCGTCCATTCCATAACTTTTGAATAGTCCGTTACGCTCGGTAAACCTTCCGCCCCAAAACCGAATAATACGTGGAAATAATACTTAAAACCGCCATATAAGTCGATTAAAGCCTCAAAAGTGCGACAATAGGATTGTCGGAACGTGAGTATACCGAGCAAAATAAACGCCGTTGTAAGGGCTATCGTGAGTGCAATATTAAGCCGTCGTTGCCACTTCATAAAGCACCTCCGAAATCGTATTTTCGGGCGGTATTTGCTTTGCCGTATAGGCGAAATAACTCACCGCCAGAACTATGATGATAAGCGATAAAATCGCTATGATTCTCTTAAATGTTTTCAATGTAAAACCTCCTGAATTTTCATAAAAATAACGCCGACAGAATTTCTCCCGCCGGCGTCAAATGCTTAGTCGTAATCGTCGTAATTTCCGTAGTCCGGCTCGTCAATCGTCGCTACGACTTTTTCGTAAATTTTCCGTTCTTTTCGTTCCTGCCGCTTTCGCTTACAACTCTTTCCGATTGCCGCAATTCCTTTAATCGGAAGCGATACCACAAACACGATTGCCTGCAATACGTATGGCAACACGGGTGCGAGTAACACAAGCAAAAGTATAAGCAATAACAGATACAAAATCGTCTTGCCGCGGTTATTCAGACTTACGTCTATTTCCGTTTCGTTGGACGGCTCTTTTCCGCCCGTTTGCTTGTTGTCGATCACGCCGAGATTGTAAGTAATTCCGTCCGTTTCAAACTTCAAGCGAAGGATTGTTACGTCGCCAACGAGTGTATAACTTTCAAACGTAGAGCCGGTTGACGCATAGCCGTTCAGCGAATAATTCGTTTCGGCGAAACGTAATACCCATTTCTTGCCTTTGAGTTCGACAAGTGCTTCGTCCGTCAGTTTCGATGAAGTCTTTACGTCAAGGACTGCGCCGTGGTAGATATTCTCGCGGTTTTCGCCTTTGATGAAGTCGTCAATCGTCTGAATCCTGTCCCACTTATACGTTCCCGCGAATAATCCTCCGCCGGTATGTTCAACTTTATCCGTGTATTTGAGATAGGCGTATTTGTCCGCTTTATCCCCGAACGTTTCTTTTACACCGACAAAGGGAACGGAAGACCAATCGTAACTTTGCGTTGTATAATACACGTCCGCTTCGAGAAGTTTATCTATGGGCCTATCCGTGTTGAACGCCACGAAATGACTGTCGCACGCTCCGACGTATAGTTTGAAACCGTCTTTATACCTTACAAACCCTACAAATTTATCCGTAACGACGATTGTTTCGATATCCACGCAATTTACATACGGTTTGCCGTTTATTTCGCCGAAACAATACTGCTTATTGACCGCATAATTGACTTCGGTAACGGTATTACCGCCGCTTGCTTGTTTATCTATACTTTCGTCAAACGGACGGTATATTGAACTGATTGCGTAATATCTCACGCTTTCGTCCTTCACCGTAAGACCTTTGACTTTGTATTTGTAAAAAACGCCGCTCGAATTTAGCAATTCAAGTTTATAATTCAGATACGAAATACTGTCGTTTATCGTGGTCGAAATATTGATAGACGACGCTTTGAAGTCTTTTACTTTTCCGCTCGGCTGGTAGACGTAAACGAAAAGTTCTTTGTCGCTGCTTTCCGCAAGTTGGATTATCTGTAATGAATAATCATCGGCTTTGGTCGGGTAATTGCCCGGATTAAACGACGTATCCTTTTTCAAATCTTCCATTACTCCCGAATAAGTTATGCTTTCCGCTCTTGCCACAAGGGGCGTTTGTGCCGCCGTGGTAATGACGGCACATATTCCCAAGACAAAAGCGAGAAAAATTGATACTAATCTCGTTTTTGTCGCTTGCGTCAAAACTCGATCACCTCCTTGTCGAACGTGATACCCGTAATACTGCGTTCAAGCGCGAAATTAAGTTTTACGCTCGATTCGCCGTTATACGAAGTAACAATAACCGTGAACATATCGTTGTAACCTTTGCTTTCGCAAGTAACTTCATTTTCGGGATAAACCGCTTTGAGTATTTCGAGCGGTGTTCCGCCTTTTGGAACGACTGTGAAAGATTGTTCCCGCTTGTCGATTAAAAAACCGTTTGTAAGGTCTTTTTCGTCGCCGAAGAAATGTGTTTCGCCATCAACGGAGAAGTCGAAATCTTCATCCGTCTTGTTCGGAACGATTTTTACGGAATAACCTTTCGTTTCGTTTTTATTGAACGCAAAAGTGTATTTCACGTCCACTTTCAAAGGCTCGCTCGGCGTAACGACGTAACCATTTTGAGATGTCATAACGTCTTTGCCGTTTACCGAAACGTAGAAAGTTTTGAAGTCGGTTGTGAACCCGTTTGTGAAGTAGGAGAAAACGCCGATGGCGGCTACGATAACAAGCAGTATGGCAATATAAGAAACAACTTGTCCTATTTTAGATTTTGTCATTGATAGCCTCCTTGATTGTTATTTTCGGGTTAAAACGAATAGACGGTGTCCGACAGCGAAATGCTCGTAACGGTGGACTGAATGTCGATATGAAGAAGGGATTCTTCGCCGCTGACTTTATCTCTTACGAGAACATACCAGATACAATTATCCGGTTTCCCGCCTGCACGTGGATCGGTATACGTTCCCTTATAAGTGAAACGATATCCGGTTCGGGGATAACCGTTGCTGTAAGACGATTCGGACTTGATTGCCTTTATCGTGAGTTTGTTACCGCTTATGGACGCCGTGAAGAAATCTTCGGGCTTGATAGTAAGGGTTAAATCGTTTCCAAGAACTTCGTCCTTATATTTGTAAGTTCCTTCTTCGAGGTTGAATACGACTTCCGACGTTGAACTAACGCTGCCGTTTACGATATACTGTTTAGTCAACGTAAACCTGCCTTGACCTTTAACCTTTACGATTTCAAAGTCGCCGTATTTAGAGCCGACCGCTCCGAGAGTGTTTTTAAGGTTGAGCGTGATTTCGTTTGTCGTGCCTGCCGTAAGGTTGACAGTGCCGGTGTTGGTGATTTCCTTGCCGTTATGGATAAAGGAGAGAGATTCGGGCTTGCCGTCATACATAATAAGGCAGGTTGCCGTGAAACCGCCGACTCTGGTTGTTGCGGTAACGTATGCGCTGCCGCCTTCAAAACCTTTAAGAGCGGTTATAGTTGCGGTAAGTGCGCCGTCGCTTTCGGGCGTAAGCGTAAGATATTCGCTTATGTCCTTGCCCTCGATAGGAGTGCACCATTTGATAGACCAGTCAACCGATTTGTCGGGCGCGTCCACAGGCATAACGGTTGCGGTTATCTTTTTCGACACGGTTTGCTGACCGTTTGCCGCCGCTACCGCATAACTCGGACTCATTCTGAGCGAAACAAGACCGTGGTTTTCATTATCCGTCGGGGTTTCGGCAGGCTGTTCGATTACGTCCGAAACGGTATCGTTTGCCTTTGCTTCGACGGGCTTGTTCTGAATTGCTATTGCAAGCGAAGTGATTACGCCTGCAAGGATAAGAACGAACGCCGTAATAACGGCTATCCATCTGATTTTATTGCTTTTTTCGTTATACATTTTTTACCTCCTATTAAAACGTGATGGTTGCTTTACTCGGCGAGACTTTGCTTACTTCTTCGCCGATAAAGAACTTATACTGCGCGGAAAATCCGAGCGTTTTGTGCTTGACCGTTACAAGGAAATACGGATTGTTGCCGTCGGAATCGGTGTTAATTGAATACAACTTATTAGTGTAAGTAGTCGTTTCGCCGTTGCCTTCGACTATTTTTGTTTCCTTGGATTCGTAATAATCGTAAAGTGACTTTGTTACGTTAATCGACAGCGTATTGCCGGAAGTCGAACAAGTTACGAACTCTTTTGCAATTTTATTGAAATCTACAATGTTACTGTGAGAACTCCAACCTGCGCCCCTGCCTGATTGAGAATAAGAGCCGCAAGTAACAGATCCTACTCCCGTAACGGTTACGGTAAAGTCATTGAAATTACTACCTACGCTATGGAAAATGTTATCCATTGCGAGATTAAGAGAGTAAGTCTTACCGACATAAAGCAAATCCACGGAATCTTTGCCGAGATTGTATTTCGTAACGCCCGACGGAGCATTGATAACCATACTCGACGGAACTCCTTCGTAAACGATATTGACAGTTCCGGTTTTACCGCCTTGTCTTGTGGTGCAGGTAAGAATTGCCTTGCTACCTTTGAAAGACTTGTAGCAGTTGACCGTTGCCGTAAGATTGCCTTGCGAATCGTCCGTCACCTTGATATAGTCCGAAATGTTCTTGTCTTTGAGTGGAGCGTCATTTGCCCATGCGACAGACCAAGTAACGTATTTATCCACAACGGTAGACGGCGTAATGGTTGCCGTAACCGTTTGAGATACGTATTGCTGTGTATTGTCCGCAGCGAGAGCAGGCGATTTCACGCTCATAAGTTTTGGTTGTCCGAGAGTGAGAACTACCGCCGCGTTGGATTCGTCTGACGATTCCTGTTGCGTTCCGTTCTCTTGCGGTTTGATGGGAGTGGGTTTGTCAAGCGACAGAATAAGTGCCGCAACAACGCCTGCCATAAGCACGATAATGAGCGTAAAGGCGATTATCCACTTAACCGCGTCGGACTTTTTGTGTTGATTGAATTCTTGATACATAATGTTTTTACCTCCGAAATTTAGATTTTTGGGTGTAAAAAACTACGGCTTACCTAAGCAAACCGTAGTTCTCTACAAGGGGAATGCTTATCTCAAAAGCATATTGAGGAAACTCTTGTCCGACGTTCTCGCAGGCTTAATCGGGCATTCGTAAACAGTGCCGTCTTCGTCGTAAGAACGCACGGAGTAGGTGTTACCTTTGATGGTTTTTCCCTTTACGTCTTTGATTTCAAACGGAGTTACGATAAGTTCGGCTTCCATCTGACCGTCGAAGACGATATCCAGAACGGTATAGCCGCCTTTGTCGGGCGGAATAACGCCTGCCTTAACATCTCTGCCTCTTACGTTTCCCTTAATGAAGTAGGAAAAATATTCCTTGCCGTTGCTTTCAAAAGTTTCTCTTTCGACCTTGATTTTGTTGTTTTCCATAATTTGTAGTCCTCCTGATTATTTAGATTTTTTGCGAGAAATTGCTCGCGCTTCTTCTTTGGTTTTACCTTCGGAAAGTGCCTTTTTGTATTTATACAGCCCGGCGTGGTCGCCCTGACACTGCAAATATCCCGAACGGATACCTGCCTCGAAGTCGGTAAGTTCCTTGCCTTCCTTTTTACCGTAGGTATGTACCTTTGCTTTTCTGTCCTCGGCGTAACCTTTTGCACGCTTGGACGGGATTGACCATCTACGCTCGTTGTATTTGTCTGCGTTGGACGGCTTTGTAGTTGTTTCTTTCTTTGCCACTTTTCGTGTCCTCCTGATAGTAATTTTTGATTTGCCCGTAACGCCGATAGCACAGCGTTTTGCAGGACTTACGTCTTATAGGGTTTCTCACTCCGTACAGCCCGCTATTCAGTTGTAAATATGGTAACGAACGCCGTTATTTTTCTTTGAAACGCTACGTTTCGGGCGATATTTCATGTCGGTGAGCGGCCGCTCTTACACTTGCAAGTACCGCGCGAAATCATCGGTTTCTGCTATGTTTTGGCGTTCGGTTTACCCGATAGGGTTAATCTACATACGTTCTGCCGTACATAGTGCTGTGAATACGCTTTCCGTCGATGTGCTTGCGCTCGGCGAAAATAAGTTCGTATTCACGGTCGCGCTTTTTCGTGCGACGATAAAAAGTATCGTGGCTTAAAACAATGTTGTCTTCAACCTCGCTGCACTTGATACCGACGCTTTGCTTTACGATGTAATTGCGTGTGCGATAAACGTTCATTGCGTCTACCACAAAGTCAGGAACATAGTTCATTTTTTTCGACCTCCATAAATGTTGATAATGTTTTGCATTGTTTCTTTGTCCTCTCCGGAAAGGGTAAGAAGAACTTTCTGTAACAACGCCGTTTGCTTTTCATTCATGCGCGGTCTGTCTAATCTGAAATTGTCCGTCACATAAATGCCGCCGCCGTTACCTTGGACGGTGTACACCGGATATGTAAGCATAAGATTTAACACGTCATATTCAATTGTCCGCTTGCTTACGCCGAACTCGTTCGCGAGATTTTCTCTCGTTTCGTGCCGACGCAGACACAAGACTTCAAGTATGGCTTGTCGTCTTTCCGCTGCCGTCATATCCGCTGTTCACCTCCTTTTTTCGAACTTCTTGCCTGCATTCTACAAGTCAAACTCGCAAGTTCTTTGCGACTTTGAAAAAATAATTTAATTTTTTTTGAGTTTTTTTCGGTGAAAACGAAAAAGGCCCCGATAGTTAGACTTCTCGCTTAAAGAAATCTATCTATCGGAGCCTCTCGATTACCGGTTTAACTCTCGATTTATCAAAGAATATGACCTGATAAGGAATTACGCATATCGGTGTGTACCGACCAACCTTACCGTCGTTATCCCGTATTTAATTGTCTATTTCTTGACCGGGTGGCGGGTAGAAATCCACTTGCTCGTGCCGCCGTCCCATCAATTTGCTAACGCTGACAGCCCCGCATTTAGGGCATCGCAGTTTTGCCAGACCATCCGTCGTTCGGAAACCGTAATGCAGTTTTCCGCAGTTACGACAAAAACATTGAACAGGCTTGTCCCAATTATTTGGCATCGTATCTCTCCCATAACGCATCAATATATTTTAATGCACGAAACCAAAACGCCCTGAACGTTGCATTTATCTACAACGATATCCTTCATACGCTTATTTTCGGGGTGGAGAATAATTTTTCCATTTCTATGATACAATCGCTTTAACGTTGTTTCTCCGTCGATAAGCGCAATTACGATTTCACCGTCGTCGGCAGAATCCTGTTTCCTTAATACAAGCAAATCACCGGGGCTGATACCTGCTTCTATCATACTGTTTCCTACTGCGTGCAACATAAAGAGATGACCTTTACCGAAAATGTCCGTAGGCAATGCGTAAGTGTCTTCGTAGTTTTCTTCGGACGGATTCGGTATACCGCAAACGATACTGCCCACAAGTGGGGCGAGAACAAAATTACCTTTTTCAAGTTTAGGTAACGGAATAATTTTTCCGATTTCGTTTCGTTTCAGTATGCCTTGTTGTTCAAGTTGCATAACGTAACGCCTGACCGTTGCAAGTGAACCGAGATTAAGCGCGTTCATTATCTGACGATAACTCGGCGATATTCCGTATTCTTGCTGATAGGTAATGTTGAACTCTCTCACTCGTTGGAGTGTTTCTTCGTTTAACGTCTTCATAGGTAACCCTTTGTGCTTTACGAAACGGTGCGTTTCGTTTTGTGTGCCTGTATTCTATCACAAACAAAAACGAATTTCAAATTTTCACTTCCCGATTTCGGGCAGTGAAAAATATTTATAAAAAAATGCTCCCACTATAAGACGAGAGCATTGACACTGTTCATATTAGTATGTTGATTTGATTGTATCTACGAATTTATTAAACTCTGCGGTAACTTTTTTCGGCGCGGTAATTCTAACTTTGCCGAGAGTTCCTATTACCCAAGTAAATAACGGTTTCGATACCTGAACGCTTATATCCGCCGTATATGTGTTATCGTCTATCGCGCGGATATGTATATCGTCGCCGAAACGGTCGAATACTTCCGAAAGCAAATCTTTCGTAAAAGTAAGCGTTACTTTATGTAATTCTCCGCTACACATTGAAAAAACTTGTTTTCTATACTGTTCCGTGTTTAATAATTCATATTCGGGGTGGGGTTGCCGTTCGGTTTCTTCAACTTTTACGTCGTCCATTTTATCCAGACGATAAGTAACGATTTCGTCGTGTCCGTTGTTGAAACAAAGCATATAGTAATTATCTTTGTTCCAGACCATAATTATCGGATTTGCGTAGTATCTCTTACCGTTTTTACGATATACTTTGTTGTGTTTTTCGTCATAATCAAAGTATTTGAAAGAAATTTGTTTGTTATCGTTGATGGCTCGTTCTATTCCGTCAACGCTGTAAATGAAGGAACTGTTACCGAATTTGCCTTTATCAAACGACACAATATTTTTAGAAATAAGCATTGCCTGATATGAGCAGAGCGTTCCGGAAAGTTTGCCAATTATGTTGTTTTTCTGCGAAATGGTGAGTTTCGACGCTTTGATTACGTCGGAAAGCAATACTATTTCCGCCGTATCGAACGGGCGATTTGCAACGTAATAGTAATGAAATTTCTTCTTGAACGACAAAACTTCATAACCGTATTCATTCAGCAGAGCGATATCCGCCGCTAAAACTTTTCGGGAACTTGCAATGCCTTTTTCGTCGAGTTTCTCTATGATTTCGTCGGTATTCATAGGGTGTTCTTCGTCGGTAAAACGACAAAGAATATCCCAAAGAACGAGCAGTTTTATTTTGTATTCGTTTACGTGCGACATTTCAAAACTTCTCCCTGATTTCTTTATGTATATTATACCGCAAAATAGCAAAAAACACAATATAAAAGGCGAACAGATACGACAGTATCCGTCCGCTTAAAGAAATTATTTGAGAGATTTTAGCATTTTATCTATACACTTTTTCTTTTGCTCATAATTCGGGTGCACATAAAGGTTTAACGTCGTGCTGATATTTGAGTGTCCGAGAATAACGCTGACTGTTTTGTAGTCGCAATGACTTTCTATGCACCGCGTCGCAAAACTATGGCGTAAACCGTGAAATTTTATCGGCGGGATATCCAATTTTACGAGCAATTTTTTGTAATAGTTCCGATACGTGCGCGGTTCTGTCGGCATTGAATCGTTTGTAAGCACAAAAAACGAACCGTTTACGACCTTGCGTAGCGGTTTTAAGACCGATAGCAAATCCTTTGTCATCGGAATATCCCGAATGGAAGTGGCGGTTTTAGGCGTATCTATCATCAATTCAGTATGTCTGATACCGTTTTCACGTATATAAATTCGCTGAATTGTTTTCCTGATATGTATAACACCATTGTCTGTGTCGATATCGTCCCAAGTTAAAGCGCATATTTCACCGATACGAATACCCGTGCTTAAACAAATGAAGATACCAAGATTGCGAAACGTGAAGTTTTCTTCTACAAACCGCATAATTTTCTTCTGGTTTGCAATGGATAGCACTTCAAGTTCCTGCCGCTCCCGATCTGTCGGGAAGATAACGTCAATCGGAGCATAGACGCAATAGTTTTTCTTTGCCCCGAATTTGAGAATCATCCGCAAAACGATAAGCATATCTTTAATCGTTTTTTGCGATAGCCCTCCGTTCAACTTCTGCAAGACAAAATCCTGCACATCCTTTTCGGTAACTGCTGTGAGATTACCGAACGCCGGCTGTAAGTGTGTTTCAACGATAAGAGAGTATGCTGCAAACGTTGATTTCTTCACGAACTGCCTTTTTTCTTCCTTCCATAAGTCTGCTATTTGGCTTATGTTTTTTTCCGTGACCATAATCGTTTTACCTCCTTGAAAATAGTCCACATAAATTTTAGTAAATTATTGAAGAAAGAAAATACGTTTAAGGACAGCGCACTCTCAATTAGCGATAAAAACGATAGCAAAATTTCGATAACTAATGAAAATATTAGTGATTTTCTATGTTTTATGATTTTGTTTTGGACT